>Ga0101945_1000012_pt1 | contig 718616 bp, 773 predicted proteins | sample DewCreD2012metaG_2_FD_75246 | JGI IMG/M metagenome (GOLD analysis project Ga0101945, IMG submission 75246) | Hot spring sediment bacterial and archeal communities from British Columbia, Canada, to study Microbial Dark Matter (Phase II) - Dewar... ... | reverse complement strand
CCAACATGCTTGCAAAACCTCTTTAAAGGTGACACTTTGCTCCAGTCTTCACAATCATGCAAAATCTTGCCCCAAAGTTCTATAACTACGTGATGCTTTCTTATCGCAGCCTCTAACGCCCATCAGTTTCCCCCTCAATCCTCAACTTAGCCCGCTTCAGCGCATGCATGCATTACGATGTTTTTGAAAAAATGAAAATCTGATAAAGAATGAAAAAATAGTATTATTTCATTTCTATTAATAAACTCTAATGGAAATATATAAGCAATATTTTGGAAAAAAGATCAAAGTAAAAATGCGTTTGTGGAACCATTCTAGCCGGATAAGAATGTAAACCATGAGTGAGATATTGGGTATCCTCACCCACAAAATCCCAATTCTCATCGTCTACCTATCTAGCGTTAATCGTTTCCAACATTACTACCCTCTGAAAAGTAATCTAGAAACGCCTGTTAAATGCGTTAGGTTGGCGTATGATAGCGATGAAATGAAACCTTACGTCGAGAGGGCAATAGAACTGCTAGGCAAAGCTAGATTTCAGTAATTCTCTCTCTAAAAGCCAATAAGGGTTCACCGTAACATTTCTTTCTGAATTGTTTTAATTAAAACCTTTCGGTGATTCGATCTCCATGGGGGACCCCCAAGTCCAGATGCGCTAGTTTAAACAGCCTCCTTGAGTGATGGCTGTTGCGGCTCTCATTCACCAGACCTACTTGCCTTAAACTACTACTGAGAAGGACATATATGCCACTATTGTTCTGAACGTTGTGAACGAACGAACAGAGTGAACAGGATGAAGAAAGCGGGCAGGAAGATACCGAGGATTGCTAAGGACCTTGCGTTGACGCTCTGGCTAGGGGGCCACTCCTACCGTGAGATACGGGACAAGACTGGGATGAGCCTAGGAGCCATCAACCAAATGATCGCAGAAAACAGGAGAAGGACCCCTAACCTAGACCAGCTTAGGGAGCTGAACGTGGCTCTAGGGAAGGGTGGCTTAACGGTTTACGACGCCATGAGGGGCTGCTTACTCCTATCCGAGCTGAACAGGCTGGGAGTCGGCCTCGACGAGCTGGAGGGCTTCATCAAGCTTTCCGCTCGGATCTCGTCTGAAAAGGGCCAGGGGTTTGTGGAATCCTCCATGAAACTCATGGATTTGGAGGCCAAAACTGGGAAAAACTATGAAGGGGTGCTGAAGGATTTTGAGGAGAGAACAAGGCAGATTGAAGATTTAGAGGCGAGGGCAAAAGTCCTTCAAGAGGAGAATCGGAAGCTCGTGGAAAGGAATGTCCAACTTGAGGGCGAAATACGCGAGGCGGAGAAGAGGCTCTCCCTAACCCGTCAAGAGCTAAACAGAGCCATAAGTATTCAAGAGAAGTTGCAGAAACTGGGGATATGCAGGGTTGCCAAGCTGGCCGAGTTCATTGGAGACTATGAGGCTCTAGGCTTCGATGCTCAAGAGGTTCAAAGGCTGGCGACGTGGAGGAAATCCTTGGCGGGGATTGGGATCGACCCTGATGGGCTGGAACGGTTCGTGAAGGAGAAGGGCTCCCTCGAGAAGCAACTGGCTAACCTCGCTAAGGAGAAGATCGCGAGGGAGCAAAAAGTCAAAGAGTTGAAGGGGGAGCACCTCCGCCTGTGGAGCCAGATAAACACCATTAGAGATGAAATCTCAGGGCTTTTCAGCCTGGGCTACGCCCTGAAGGAGGGTAGGCTCACCTTTCCCTGCAAGGCCTGCCGGATGCATGGGGTTTCAATGGGCCTAGATACTGTGAAAAGTGCAGTCATAATGGGATCGTGGTGCTCAGGAACGTGCGTTTTCTGCGGCCAGTGGTCCAGCTACTCGACGTGGGAAGCCGCCTGGTTCGTTGCCCAGCTCGTCCTCCCAGCCATACGTCAAAGGGGAAGTGCCGCTGAGTAGAGAGGTTATAGCAAAGCCCCAAACCCAAGAAGTCCTCAAAGCATGTCTAAGAACTTTAACTTAAGCTCTTGTCCTTCGCATGCTCGAGCCTTAAAAGCTGTCGCCTGTATGATGTTTTAGTTGTCTTTCCCTTTCACTTCTTATGGCTTCATACTCGAAACTGTCTCCAGCAATGGCGCAGAGAAATGCCGTTAGAGGGGGAAGAGGAGGAGGGGATGCTAATGCTCCTATAATTCCTCCAAAAATCGCCCCCCACCCACTCGTCTTAATGTCTTCAACCCTAATTTTGAGCGTTGTGGAGTCCGCTTGAGTCCATTTTCCTCCTTCTAAATAAAAGCAGAAGACAACGAGGTTACAGTCACATAGCTTGGACGGAGGTTTCGCTGTGATGGCGTAGGGAAAGCTTGTAGACTCCCCTACGAGGGTAGCTTCATGCTGGCCTAGCAGCCCTTCCGTTTCGTCGCCCACGCCTATAAATACTTGCGTGGGCTCGTCGAAGTAATAATCAAGCCAAACTTTTACCGTAAAGTCCCTCGCCCTGCCTACAACGCGGTTACACTCCACACTATGGATGGCTAAGTCGGATACTGAGTAGGGCCACACTTTGCATTCCCTCGGAGCTGGTATGATTTGTATGGCTAAGTGCTCACCGTTATAGGGAATAGTTGTAGGCTTCAATATGCCGTCAACGTTCTTATCTTCGAAAAGCAGTGCATATTTCCATAGCGTCTCCTCATCCATGTGAAGCTCCCTGGCTAGAGAGCGCACAAAGTAGGTTTTGCCTACCTTTACCACCAAGCGCCCGTCTGGCATCTTAACTGTGCTAATCAACTTTTCCTCTTTTGAGGCTAACCAAGATCGCATGTTGTTTAAAAAACGCTTAACCCATTTTCCTCGAACATAGGACTCTTTAGGCTTCACCTTGAGGCTTGTCCAGCATTCTGGGCAGAGAATCTCTTCTGCGAAACCATAGTCCTTCAGCTTATGTGGGCGAGGATGCGAACACATCCTTAACACATACTCCGCACTAGTGCGGAGTTTCTTTATATAAAAATTTTGACAGCGTTAGGGCATGGTGTTGATAAATGGCTCAGAAAACTATGTTGTGGGCAAGGGTCGATGTAGAAGTAAGGGATGTGGTGGAGAGACTCGCGAAAGCCAAAGGAATTAGTTTGAGCGAATATGTAAGAACCCTGATTTTAGAGGATCTAGATAAGCGAACGATCTTCACAACCATGCTGAAGCAGAGCGCACCGTCTTGAACTCCGTTACCGATGCTAGCAAAAAGGTGCCAATAACATGAGCGAAAAAGAAAGCCATTGGCATTATAGAGGCTCCGCTGGCTCGGAGCCCCAGGCTCACCACCGCAACAGGATGATAATATATGAAGACAAAGGACATAAACTTTCTGTTACGGAGCATGCAAAATTCCATATTGCCATTCTCGGCTCACGTGAGTACTACTGTCTAGTTGCTAAAAACTATGAAACAGACGATGTTAAGACATTTTGGTTAGCTGAAGACCAGATCATAGCTTGGGTTAAACAAAATAATGAAAGGGGCTACACGTGTTGGATAAGCCTTAACGACAAGGACTTTGGAAATGACGCAATTGCAGGTGTTAAAGCCTTAAACGATTTTTGGCTGGATGTTGATTCGAAACGCCCAAACAAAAACGTTGTAGCCACAAAAGAGCAGCTCGAAGAAGCCCTTAGGAGAGCCGAAAAGCTAAAAGCGTCTATTGAAAGTGAGTATTCGGCCATTGGATTTTTGGCTTATAGTGGAAACGGCTTCCACCTTCACTTTCCGTTACCACGGTTTGAAATGCCTGGAGAAAGCTTTCGTGAGGAGATAAATGAGAAGGTAAGGGCCTTTGCAAAACAAGTCTCAGCCAAATTCAATATAGAAATCGACCGTACTTACGATATTAGAAGGGTCACAACCCTCATAGGTTCTTTGAACCTTAAAATACCGACCGAACCACTGCAAACGGCATGGGACAAGCAGATTTTTAGTGGCGGTTTCGAACAAGCTTTAAGGCTTGTGGAAAGTGCGAGACAGCAGAACAAAACGCTCCTCGAGGCAATCTTAAACGTTAAGCTCTTTGCGCCCACGATAACGCCACAAGTAAAATCGCATCCACGCTTTGAAGAGTTGTTAAAACACGATGAAAAGCTTAGGGATTTGTACGAAGGCGACTGGCAGAAACACGGTTACAAATCGCGGTCTGAGGCTGAAGAGGCTTTGCTTGTTAAGCTATTAGCTTACGGATTCTCCGATGAAGAAATCATAAGGATGATGGAGAATTCAAAGATAGGCAAGTGGCAGGAGAAGGAAGATGGCTACAAGAAGCTAAGCTTAAAAAAAGCCCACGAATACATCACCGCTCAGCGAGGAAAAGGAGAAGAAACACTTGTCGACAGACTTATCAAGATCGCCATAAGTCAGAACATTCAACTTTTTCAGGACGAGCGCGGAGATGCCTACGCTGTTTTGGATGGGGGCGGACACAAAGAAGTCCATCGAGTTGAAGACAAGGGTTTCGAACGTTGGTTGCGCAAAAAATACTTTGAACTGGAGCGAAAAGGGTTGAGAAAAGAGGTATTGAACGATGCCTGTGCGACGTTGACAGCAATGGCCCAATTTCAGGAACCCGCTGTCAAGCTGAAACTCCATAATCGGGTTGCATGGCATAACAACGACATTTACTATGATCTCACAGATGAGAAATGGCGCGCCATTAAAATAAGCCAATCTGGTTGGGAGATTGTTGACGAGCCTCCTCCCTTATTCCATCGTTTTCCACATCAGCAGCCACAGGTGGTTCCAGCAAAAGGCGGAAGTTTAGATGAGCTTTTCAAATTCATTAACGTGACCGATCCTAAAGACCAGCTTCTCGTGAAGGTTTACATAGTTACGATATTAGTGCCGGATATCCCGCATCCAATACTGCTTGTTCTAGGGCCTCAAGGATGCGGAAAAAGCGAATTGATGCGTTTTCTACGGAAGCTGGCCGATCCAAGCTCTGTTTTGCTGCTGTCCTTTCGCTACGACGAGCTGGAGATGGCATTGAAGGTGTTCCAGCATTACGTCGTTTACTTTGACAACCTCAGCAGCATCAAACAGTGGCTCTCTGACATGCTGTGCCGGGCATGCACCGGTGAGGGATTCACTAAACGTCGGCTGTACACGGACGAGGACTCCGTCATATTCCAGCTTCGGAGATGTGTGGGGGTGAACGGAATAGCATTGTCGCAGTTGAGCCCAGACTTTCTGGACCGATGTTTGACCCTTACCTTGAAGCAGATTCCAAGCGAAAAGCGAAGGGATGAGAGGCAATTATGGAAGGAGTTTGAAGAGGCGAGACAGAGAATCCTCGGGGCCATTCTGGACACGTTAAGCAAGGCCATGCAGCTCTATCCCAGCGTGAAGATAGAGCACCTACCGCGTATGGCTGACTTCGCCATTTGGGGCGAAGCCGTCGCAAGAGCGCTTGGATACAAGCCGGGCGAGTTCTTGGATGCCTACCGTGAGAAGATAGGCGAACAGGTAACAGATGTCCTGGAGCAGAACCCAATAGGCATAGCCATCCTGGCGTTCATGGAAAACCGAGTGAAGTGGGAGGGCACACCAAGCGAACTTTTGGAGGCTTTGGAAGACCCAGAATTCGTTGAGGAAAACAAAATTGATGTGAAAGCCGATAAGTGGCCCAGCTCTGCCTCTTGGGTCACGCGAAGGATCAAAGAGATAGAGACAAACCTAGAACATGAAGGCATAAAGTTCTCCACGAGATATGAGAGGCGTCGTCGGGTCATCACACTAACAAGGTGCAACGGCAGCAACAGCAGCAACGGCATTTCTCCTACTAAAAATGTGGCAAACAAGGATGCTCAACATCATTCTATTGATGACGTTTTCGAGAAAGTTAGTAGGAGAAATGCTGTTGATGCCGTTGTGCCGTTGCAACAAGAGGCCCTGAGCTTAGGTGAGAAGCTGGAAATTGTTTATGGCAAGTGCCGAGAGCTAGCAAGAGACGGTTTGGTTTCAAAGTTCTCTGTGGCTGACGCCTTAAAAGGCGTTCTGGACAGAAATGAGGCCTTCAAACTTCTAGCCAAGCTTGAGAGCGAAGGCAAACTCGTTGCGAAAGGCCCGGAATGGTACATGGTGGTGTAGATGGATCGTCAGAGGGTTTGTTGAGGAGTAAGTGAGCTTGATGGAGACTTCACTCAGGGACCTAATTCGTCCTGGGACAACCCATGGGCTTGACTTTGTAATGCTTGATGAGCTGAGGAAGAGGACTGGCGTTAACCCAGAGTCCATCTTAAGATTTGCATCGGCGGAATTGGTATGCAATGCACTGGATAGGCCGGACGCCTGTGAAATCGGCATAGGTGTTGATGTTGAGGTGATTTCACCAAGCTAGAAGGGTGTAGAGGCTGCAACCACCCATGAAACTGAAAGGGGTATCACCATCCGAGGAAGGGGAAAAAGACGAGGCGCCACACGAATTGAGGGGGCTCACCGAGGAGGCGGAAGGGTAGGTGGCTGGGGGAAAGGCTGAGAAACCACGGGGAAAGCAGGAAAACAACAACGCCTCAATTATAAAGGCTAGGCTTAATGAGGAGCTTGAAAGACTCCGCGCCAGGCTCGGGCTTAACCATGAGCTCGGAGTCGTTTGGATACCTAACTCTGGAAACGCTCTTTCTGGTGAGGTTAAGGGCAACACGATATATATTTATGAGGCCGAGGTGGATAAAGCGCTTCAGTCTTTAAGACACGAGCTGATAGACTATTTGATAACTTCCAGAATTGTTAAGCCGTTGGTTGATTTGATGAACCTGCTCATAAAATCCCGTGAGTCTGAGATTTATGAGGAAAAGGAGAGGCTTGTTAAAATGCTGTCAAGGTTGCTTGTTTAGTACGCAGCCACATGCGCGTTCACGCTTCATGCTTATACCTGTCGGTTAAAAGGCATCCGGCATGACATTTAGAGTAGGTGCAAGCTCACAATTTTGCGGATATATGTCCGCAGTTGACCTGCAACTCTCCAGTATTTTTATGAGGCGTAAAAGTCTTCCAGCTGTTCCCTTGGCTTGACTTCTGTTGCACGTTGTAATGGTTGATTTTCACGTGAGGTTGCGGTCCAAGTTTGTTCTCCTCACTATGAACCTTCCGCCAGATATCTCCTTCACCAGGTCCCATCCTTCATCCAGGTGTTGGATGAGCTCTTTCTCGTCCCTCACTATTTTGGATCCGTATGGGCTGTGGTTGGCGTTTTCACTGCAGTTATGCTTTTCTTTCCTTTTTGTCAAGGACATTTCGATGGGTTTTATTCCCAGCTCCGATCGAATTATTCTGCCTATAGTCTCTATTTCATCGAGTTGAGGCTCCTCTTCCCTCAGCTTAGCTATCTTGATCTCTATGTCGCTAACTCCGAGGGATTTGGCGAAGGCCTTTATTGCGTCCACTAGCCCCTCCCTAGACATGGCGGATTTGGGAGCCAAGCTCAGCCTCATGTAACGCTGGGCCAGCACATCTACGTTGGCGTTGTGGTATGGCGCCTTGTTCCCCGGTAGCTTGTGCCCCATGAGGTATTCCTTGTCATCTTCAGCCATTTGTCCTCCATCCACGTAACCAGCGTCAAGCACAGCCCTAAACGTCTTCCTTAAGCTGTGAGTCCTCACAAGCTTCCACTGTGGTATTCCAGCCCTCTTGGCAATCTTCTTGATCATCCTAGTTAAGCTCCACTGATCCATAGGCTTCTTCATCCTCAACTCCTTTGAGAACGTTCTTGATTCGGATGGGAAAAGTGGCTCTTCATCCCCGATTTTTCCATACTTGTCCCTTCGATAAGCCATGTATTGCCTGAGGGCTTCGCAGGCTTCTGGTCCGAAAAACGTCCAGTAATCCACACCCTCTTTACACGCGTCTGGAACGATTTTCCTAAGCTCGCTTGTAACGTGCACTTTTATCGGAACCACGCTACTTTCAATCTGATCCTTCAACATCCCATAGGTGAGGGCTCTCAAAGTGCTGTTCCGCAGACCAGACTGAAAGAGGCAGAGGAGAATGGCTCTCCACTTCATACCAGCGATAGAAGCCATCCTATACACATCCTCCTTGGTGGGCACATATTCCGGTCTCTTCATCATGGCATAGGATGCATCCAGCTCCAACTCCTCAACCCTGAAGCCGTTCGCCTTCAGAAAACTCCTAATGGCTTTCATGGAATTAGCGGCATGTGATTGCTTCCCCTCACTGCTTAAACCATCACAAAAACCTTGAACGCCTCTTTCAACATCCTCCCTAGGCAACCTAACAAAATCGTCCGGCGAAACACCTACATACCGAACAAACCACGCCAAAATCTTAAAATAAGCCCTCATTGTGGCAACAGAACCCTTGCGCCTTAACCTCTTAATCCAACGCGTGACACTCTCATAACTAGAGCTTCTCCACTCAGGATCCAGCCTTAAAACCTCTTCGAAGAACAGCCTAGCCATCTAAACCAAAAGGAACGTCTAGCAAACATTTATATAAATGTTACCAGCCTCAGGGGGCTGGCGTGTTGGCTGTAACCCGCCTTCTGTTCCGTGTGGCATTCGACTATTCGGGCTACCCACGCTTTAGGTAGATTCCGCATCAGCGTCTGTTTGCCCTTTCCACTTGCAGGACGGCCGTTTCACCGCTTCACACCCCGCATTCTCAACAACTTAGCATGCATCATCGGCACTTGCTGGATGGACGTTTCGTTTCTGCTCCGTTGCCAAGGCTCTCGCCTTACACCCTTGCGGGTGTTGCAATTCTACGCGTGGGCGGAGTTTCCTCAAGCCTTCTGTTGCGAGGCTCGAAAGCCACTCACCAACTCGCCAGCCCAAAATATGATAGGCAAACACTGTGCAATAAGAATTTTGGAAACCTTATTTTGCCGAGTCCGCGTTAATTGTGTTGATGGATGGCTAAAGTTATGTATAAGCATGTTATTTTGGTGACGGGGACTCCATGTGTTGGAAAAACTTCAGTCGCGCACTTGCTTGCTTCTAAGCTTGATGCTTTGTATATTAATTTAACCGAGTTAGCAACGCGTGAAAATCTTGTTTTAGGTAAAGACCAGGAGAGGGATTCTATAATTGTTGACGAAGGCAAAATGCAGCGTAAAATTAACGAAATTATTACGGATTCCGATAAAGATAATATCGTTATTGATGGACATTACGCTGTGAATGTTGTTCCAAAAAAGTTCGTAACCCATGTTTTTGTTTTGAGACGTGACCCCATTGAACTGCGTAGATTCATGGAGAACTGCGGGTTTTCCGGTCGCAAGTTATGGGAGAATTTGGGGGCTGAAATTTTGGATGTTTGCTTAGTTGACGCTTTAAGCGCGTTGGGAAAGGAGAGAGTTTGCGAGTTGAATGTTACAAGCAAAGGCGTAGAAGAAATTGTAAATGAAATCATTGATATTTTAGAAAAACGCAAAAGGTGCCATGTGGGCATTGTGGATTGGATAGGAAAGCTAGAAAAGGAAGGCTTGTTGAGCGAGTTTCTAAAAATTTGACTGGGTCATCTTAAGCTGTGAACAATCTGTTGCCTTGTTAGTAATGTGATTTTTCTTCTGTTCGCGTAAGCTTTTGCGTGGTCGCTGAAGTTCTCTCCTACAAGTATAGGATTGGATAAACCAGCGTCTTCAGACGCCTTGTCCAAGTTGATTACAACATTTATTCCTATCGTTCGGTTCCAGTCCCTTATCCAAACTCCTTGGGCTGTGCGTCCCTTTTGGACGATTAGGTCGAATTTTTGTGAAATTCCGCTGTAACCTTCGAGGGCAGCTGTTTCCTGTTTTATTTTGTAGCCTGCTTTTGTGAAGTACCGCATTGCCAGCTTAGCCAAGTCGGATGGCGCTTTTGTCTTCTCTTCGTTGTTCATTCGTTCTCCTCGTTCATTAAGCGTTATTTAGTTGTGTGTGGAAAAGGTTTTCGGATAGTGTTATAGCGATGTCATTCCTAATAGTTGTGTGTAACAGATGCGGCGGGTTTTTATTGGCTAAGACTGATCAAAAAACAAGAACATGTCCATATTGCGGCTCTAAAGTCGAGCTAAACAAATCAAAAAAGGTTGCGGTGGCAAAAACCGCTCGGGAGGCGTCAGCAATTCTGCGTGAAATTAAAAGTGCTAGGCGCCAACAATAATCTTGAGGTACGCCATCAACCCTATTCCCAACAATATGACTATAAGCTGAACCACAGACTCAAATGCATGAAATTTCTTGTGGAGTTCTGGCATAAGGTCCGTAGCTGCAATGTAGATGAATCCGCCTGCAGCAAATGGAACCAGCAAAGCCGTTATGTTCTGCAGATACACCAAGAAGTAAGTTGTTATTGCGCCTAATATTGCGGTTAGAGCAGAGATAAAGTTGTAAGTTAGCGCCTTTCTCTTACTCAAACCTCCATAGACTAGAACTCCGAAATCGCCTATTTCTTGCGGTATTTCGTGGAAAATCACAGCTAGCGTTGTAGTTAAACCTAAGTCGAAACGAAACAAGAAAGTGGCTGCTATCAAGGCTCCATCAATAAAATTGTGAACTCCGTCTCCAATAATATTGAGATACACGAACGTATGAACGGGACATTCTTCTTCGTGGCAGTGACGCCAATAGAAGAATTTTTCCAAGGCAAAAAAGACGATGATGCCCAGGATAACGTAGTAAAAAGTGTTTGCTCCATTTGCTTCGTAAGCTTCTGGCAGTAAATGGAGAAATGCTCCGCCAAGGAGAGTCCCTGAAGAAAAACCTACCAGCGCCATTAAAACGTGTTTTAGCCAGCTTTCTTTAGCGCCTATGAAGATTATTCCTACAAATGCTATCAAGCTCACCGTGGTTACTGAAGCCAAAATTGCAACTAACTCGTTCATTGCTTTTTGTTCAAATTTTCTTGTTTATATTAGTATCGGTCATCTCGCTTTATTTGCTTAAGCATTTGGCATGTTCTGCATACTCTTTCGGTTGTCGGCTCTCCACATTCGCTACATTCGCCTAAGCCTTCTTTCTCTGCAATAGCTTCCAATGCTGGTCGAATTTTTTCGATTGATTTGAATATTGTGAATTTTATTCCAGCATGCTTTTCTTCCATTCTATTGAGCATTCTGCGGACATCATTTCTGAGAGCTTCTGAAGCATATGGGCATGGTGAAGTTTGAAACTTTATCTTTTTAATATACGCGTATAGGGCTGTTTCCTTTTCTGGAATTTCGCAGAAGGGCTTTACACGTTGTATGAGTTTTGGGTATGCCTCATCTGTGACTGGTTTTTCTCTTGCTATGCGCAAAACGTCGCCGTGAAATATGTTTAATAGGATTGTTTGTGTTTCATCGTCAAGCGTGTGAGCGGTTGCAAGTTTGTCGACTTTAAGTTGTCTAGCGGCTGTGTTTAATGCTCTCCTTCGCATTACACCGCAAAAGGTGCATGGCGTAGGTCCACTGCTGCCTTTTATTTTCAAATGTTTAACAATTTCGTCAAGTGTGTAACCGTAAAGCTCTTTGAAAGAAACTATGTGATGTTTGATGCCGAGTTTTCTGCAATTTTCAGCAGCTATCTTCAAAGCTTCGTCACGGTAACCCTTGATTCCTTCATCCACCGTAATCGCAACAAGCGACGCTTTCGGATATCGCCGTTCCAGTTTAGCTAAAATTTGAAGGAGGCTCACGCTGTCTTTTCCGCCAGAAACAGCCACTGCTATTTTATCATTAAAATTGAACATCTGATATTTGGCGATGGTTGCCTTCACTTTCGTCTCAATTGATACAGTGAAGCATTTTTTGCAGAGTTTTTCTCCGGAGTATTGCCTAGAGAAAAAGGCTTCTTTGCGGTTACATGCGCTGCAGATAACTGTATTGGCGTTCACGGTTGTTTCACATATTAGTTAATCGAATTCTGCTTTAAACATGTTGTAGACGAGTAAACCAACGTAGCCCAGAGCCGTGAAGACCGTGAACCACTCAAACATTGGGTTACGGTATACCAATACGAAAAGCAGGTTGATTGTAGCCACTATGAAGCCATAGAGAGCAATTGGTTTCATGTATTTCGGATGGGTAAACAACGCCACGCCTAACAGAACAAGAATTATCAGGTTGAGAAAGAAGAAAATGGAAGACCATAGACTGTGAAGAATGCCGTAGTCCTCTGAGAAGACACCAATCATGATTAAAGAAAAAGCGGCAAGAAACCCTATTATTTGCGTAACAATTAACGAGGCTTTTCGCCACTTTTCATTCATATACCACCTATACAAACCACCAAAGAAGGGAAAAAGCGCTATTCCAGTGAGAATACAACCCACATTGTAGAGAATCGCACCTGATGGATTATAACTTGAATTTCCTAAATCGCTAAGCCAATTATCGACTGGATTGTACGGCGTCGGGTACAGAGCCCACGAGGAAAACGTAAACACGCAATAAAGAACGATAACTGCTACACCTGCAATACAGCTTATTTGCCGCTTCAGAGAATTCAATTCTTACATTCAACTCCTATTCGCAAACATGCTTGACATTCATATCTTGTTGCTTTTTCGCTTATAATAATTATCAGCAAATTACTAAAATAAGTCTAGACATGTATCGTTTGAAAAGAGGCAAAGTAATGGCTACTAAACCAGAAAGACGCGCAGAGTATAGAGAAATAGTTTATGACGTTGCACGTTGGAGTTTGCTTAAAGAGTTCAGACAGAAAGCTATGCAGTTAATGGAGGCTTTAGAGAGTTTTCATTTGGAATCTATAGTGCATGGAAGCATCGCACGTGGAGACGTAAACATAAAAAGCGATGTTGACGTTTTTATTCCTTCTCAAGTTTCGTCTTTCACAGTAGAAACGGCACTGGAAAGGGCGGGCATATCAGTTAACAGACGCGTGGTTGTGCAAGCCACGCCAACATACGCCATGAAAGCCTATGTCGAAATAGACGAAAAAACGAGTGTCTCTTTTCCTTTGATGAAAATGCGAAGGGTGGAAAGGGAATTTTACAAATTCGGCGGTGAGGCGTCACTCGAGAACTTGAAAGGTAACATGCGGGTTTGCGGCGTGGACAAGCGTTTGATGCTGATTGAACCCACCAAGGAAGGCCATAGAGAAAGCACAATTATTGGGCGCGAGGAACAAATTGCCAAACTGCTTGGGGTATCGGTTGAAACTGTTTTGGACCGCACCCACGCATTATTAAGAAGAGACGAGGTAGGTAGAACAGGAGTCTTCATAGAAAAAGAGCTTTCAAGCGGCGAAACTTTTGAGATGGCTCTGAAGAGGCTTGCAGACCAGAATCCTGCTGTTCGAAGGCGAATGAAAACTGTTTAGTGTATTGCAAAACGTAGTAGAGCTGCTATTCCTCCTAATGCTAGAAGTTTTTCGCCAGCCTCGTGCTCCGTGCTTAAGACGATTATGTTTCCGCCTTTTTGCTCAACACTCTTCATTAAATTCTCAATTAACAAACGATTTTCGTCTGAAGAGTCACGCAACATCGTGTCAGCCAAGACAAGCTTCGTAACCGCGCCCAATTCCACTGCCTTCATGACTTCTGTAAATCCATAGGTAACGTTTGCCTCACCCTTTCCAAGCCTCTTCAAAATTTCTTCTACAACTTCTGCTTCTTCCAGAATTCGAAGCCGCTTCATGGTTTTCAGCAACACGCCTGAACGCAAGGCTTCACGTATCCCTGCCACACCACCATTGTTGACGCTTTTCACGTCCACAACTGATTTAGCGACATCAGCAGCTTCGCTTTTCAGAAATTTCGCAAATTCATCTTTCACGAAGCCAACGCCAATAATTGCAATTGGACTGTGTGCGGTCGCCCATATTTGACGGAGACTGTCTAACACTTTCTGAAAATATTCTTTTGTGGCAGCGGTTCGTTTTTCGGCTTCAAGCTTTCCAGGAAGCTTTACGCTCTGCTCTACTTTCACTTCTATGCCGTATTGAGCAGTAACGGCTATTGCATAGCCTTCGTCGTCGATGGCAACTATTATTATGGGTTTTTCAGAGGTTCTGCTTGCTCTCTCCAGTCTCTCAAGATGATGTCTTGCCCATTCCTTCTTCACAATTGTTAACGGCGTGTTTAATGTTAGGTTCAGTGTGTGGTGCGTGCCATTTGGAACTATTTCTGGCGCTTCGCAGATGGTTCCGTGAATCCTAAGCCTGCCCAGAAGCTTGTCCCATGTGACAGAATCAACCTTCACACCTAAGAATACTGAGACTCGCTCACCACGTTTGGGTCTCGCATACCCTCTTTCGTCAGGTTTGATTTCGCGTGAGGTATAAGCGTAAACAACATCATTTTTGTAGATGATGTTGTATAAATGCCAAAAATCATCAAAAGTTTCAGGAATAACCTTAATGAAGCCTTTTTTCAGATTTTTTTCCAAGATTTTCAAAATCGCTTAGCCTCTTTGCCTTGTTTAGTTAGATTGAATAGTCAGTTCTTTTATTAAAAGTGTAAATATGTTTTGGAAAATTGTCTTCGCAGATGCAAAGAGCCGAATTTTATGTTGAAGGAGGCGGTGGTGGAGGCGGCGGAACTGAGGGTTTCGGCGGCTGTGCAGAAAGCTGTTTGACTGAAACAGCGATGAATAAGGACGCTGCTATTAAAACGATTATTCCAGATATGCCAAGCACGAGGAAACCGAAGAATATTATCCATAGAGTTGCCATCATAGACCCTGTATAAGGTAACAGTTTACTAAGTAACGAAACTGTTGAAAAGTTGAAATACAAAAGGCCTACAGCGAAAAATATGCCTCCCACAGACAAGATTACGCCTACAACAGAACGTTTAGCTTCGCTTTCTTGTGCAAAAAATGCGAAGAGAAGAGCGCATATCGATGCCATCATCAGCGTTACCGTTTCGAGGGTTGCTTCGGACAAGAGTATTCCAGGAAGAGGAGGCAAAGAAACCAGTGAAATTGATGTTTCATAAGGAACCATGCCTAATATGCTGGAATAAGCAGCGTAAGCGTCTCGTAAGGGTATGTATGCAACAATGTATATTAGAATGACGGAGACCAGCATAAGAATTGCACCGACAAGTTTTGAATCTGTTTGCTTGCCGCGATATGCCCTAAAACCTATCAGTAGCAAGATTGCTCCAACAACTTCAATTACCGGATACGTAAGATAAGATGACCCTACTATCAGATAGCCACTAGGTGTTAGATAATAGTCATATGGATAGGAGATGCTGGAAATTCCGCTGACCAGAATTATGCTACCTGTTCCCGCGAATAGAATCATGCATGAAAATGCTGAAACCGAAGACGAAATTGTGTTAAGGCTCGTTCCAAAATCCCTTGCAGATTTAGCATTCCTTATAATTGACCCGCCTAATATAGCGCCAAAAATCACCGCTATCAAGTAGCAGATTAGACCCGCTATTAGCCATGGTGGAATAGTGGATATGTAAGGTCCGATATAAGGTAGAATGCGAATCAAGACTTCTATCGCTACCACGATTATTCCAATAAAGGTTAAAAGGTACCCGGCACCGAAAACAAGTGCGGCATAGTATCCGGCGTTTCTGGCTTGTTTCATTAAAGGAGAAGTAGCGCTAACTTCTTCAGTCATGCAGTCCTCCACCTAGCTGCTACTTTGTTCGTTACTGCTTAAAAATTTTCCCAAATAGTCAAAGTCGTATTTTATAAGCAACATTTTCTCTACTTATTAACAGTCAGAAGGGATTTGCAATGAAAATTACTTTTTGGCTTTTGGACCTGAACTATGAAGTCCGTAATAATACACCTGAAATTTGGCTCTGGGGTATTGATGATTCTGGAAATCGAGTGCTTGTTGTTGACAGAAATTTTGTTGCTTACTTTTATGCTGTTGTTGATGAAGGCGTGAGTCCAGAAAAGGTTGTTGAAGAAATTGAGAAAGGGAGCTACGCGTCCATTATTAAACTTGAGGTTGTTGAACGCAGAATTTTTGGAAAGCCAATTAACGCTGTGAAAGTTTATTGCAGAAACCCTGATGATATAGTAAAATACGCGCGGGCTTTTCGAAAGCTCGAAGGTGTAAAAGACTGTTTCGAAGACGACATTCGCCATTCAATGCGCTACCTAATCGACAACAACATTGCTCCGTGCGGTTGGCATGAAGTAGAAGTAGACGAAGAGAAAAATGCACTTCATGTTCAAGTTGACAAGGTTTATGCAGCAAAAGCCTTTCCTAAACTCATAGAAAAGACTGAAATTCCCAAAATAAGAATTCTAGGTTTCTCGACGATATGCTACAGTCGTGAAGGCTCACCTAAACCTGACAGAAACCCTGTAATCGTAATTTCAACAGCAACAAACCGCAACGATGAAAGGCAGTTTTTGGCTGATAAAAATAAAAATGATAAGCAAGCCCTACAAGCTTTCATAAATTATGTACGAAATTATGACCCGGACATAGTTGTAGGTTATGGCACAAACGCGCAAGATTGGCAATATCTTAATGAGAGATGCAAAAAGCTTGGATTGCAATTGACTGTAGACAGAGTCGGAACTGAACCTCACACAAGCGTTTATGGACACGTTTCGTTAACTGGGAGAATCAACATAGACCTATTGGATTATGCTGATGAGTTTCCAGAAGTTAAGGTTAAGACTTTGGAGAATTTAGCGGATTATTTAGGAGTCATGAAACTTGAAAACCGCACATTAATCGATGAAATAGACTTTGCGGACTACTGGGACCACAAAGACAAGCGTGAAATTTTGAAAAAGTTCTCTTTAGATAACACCCGCTGTGTTATGGGAATAGCCGAAGCCATATTAGACTTCGCCATGCAACTTTCAAATCTTGTAAGCTTACCGTTAGACCACGTGGGAACCGCAGCAGTAGGCTTCCGCGTCGAATGGTTCCTGATAAAGCACGCCCAAAAAATCGGCGAACTCGTGCCTAGAAGGATTGAACAGCCTTATAGACCCTACGCAGGCGCAATAGTGCTTAAGCCAGAACCTGGACTGCACGAGAACATTGCAGTGTTAGACTTCAAGGCGATGTATCCAAACTTGATGATAACTTACAATCTGTCTCCTGACACTTATGTGCCACCAAAAGAGGCTGCCCCAAAAAGCGAAGTTTATGAAGCCCCAGAAGTCAAGCATCGATTCAGAAAAGAGCCAGCGGGTTTCTATAAAGAAGTATTGTCGTACCTTATTGGCGCACGGGACGAAGTTCGCAAGAAAATGAAAGCATTGAATCCAAAAAGTGTTGAATACCGTGTTTTGGACGCACGCCAAAAGGCGGTGAAAGTGATAACTAACGCTTCTTACGGATATGCGGGTTGGATAGGCGCAAGATGGTACGTTAAGCCTGTGGCTGAGGCTGCAACGGCTTGGGGAAGATACACAATACTTAACGCGGTAGATTTGGCAAAGAAGGCGGGGTTGAAGGTTATCTACGGCGACACAGACAGCATGTTTGTAAAGTATGAGCCGGAAAAAGTGGAAAAACTTTCAAAGAAAATTGAGGAGAAGTTTGGGTTAGAAATCAAACCAGACAAAATTTACGTGCGTATTTTCTTTACAGAAGCCAAAAAACGCTATGCTGGGCTTCTGCCTGATGGGCGTCTTGATATTGTGGGTTTAGAAGTTATACGTGGAGATTGGGCGGCTATAGCCAAAAAAGTGCAGGAGAAAATTTTGGAAATAATTCTGAAAGAGCAATCTCCCAAGAAGGCAGCAGCCTTTGTGCAACAGTGCATTTATGGGCTTCGCCAGAAGGAAGTTCCATTTCGCGACCTCATAATTTGGAAAACGCTGACAAAACCCGTAGAAGAGTATGAGATTAAGGCTTCTCATGTGGAAGCAGCGAAGATGTTGAAGGAAAAGGGTTGGGAGCTTGCGGTGGGCGACAAAATAGGCTATGTGGTTGTGGTTGGGAGTGGACGTTTATATGAAAGGGTTAAACCGTACATTTTCGCTTCTTATGACGAAATAGATGTGGATTATTACGTGTCAAAGCAGGTTGTGCCCGCAGCAGCCAGAATTCTCGAGAGTTTTGGTGTGACTGAAGAGCAGTTGTTAATGTCCAGTGTGGGAGAAAAGGAAACCCGAAAACTTACAGACTTTTTCGGGAGTTAGCTTTCTTTGATTTCTGAGAACGTCATCAGTTGAACGCCTAATGGCGATTTTACAGCCTCAGATATGCGTGAAGCAATTATGTTCTTCACATTTTTTTCGCTTGCCATGTCGACGATTCTTTGTGTTATGATGCCGTCGAAGACCACTGTGTCAACTCCTTCCATTTGCTGAAGTCTTTCAGCCAATTGGCTCACTGGTAATCGTTCTATCTGTTCCAGCTTCTCGTTGAGAAGCACAGCCTCCAAAGTGCCCTCCAATTCCTTAGTAATTTGAGTTATCTCTTTTGGAACTTCAATTTTTGGTTTTTCTCTTTTGGGAGGCTTGTATACTTCTTCTATTGGAACTTTTGCTTCTAAAGCGTCAAAAATTTCTTTGCAGTTTAATTCTTCAACTTCTTTGCCTCTCGGCGCTCTGGCAATGTATTTTACATTTGCAACTTGCAGGAGTTCCTTTAAGATGAGGTCTCCACCTCTATCGCCGTCTAAGAAGGCGGTGGATTCTTTTTCTCTGGTTAGTTTTTTGATTGTTTCTGGAACCTTTGCTCCTTCCAGAGCGATAACGTTGAGTAATCCGCATCGCATGAGGTTTATGACATCCGCTCTTCCTTCCACGACAATTATTTCTTTGGAGCTGTCAACTTCTGGTCCTGCGGATAATTCGTCTGGTCCGTACTTTTCTACTTTGGCTATTTTCAGTGTTTCCGCGATTTCTTTGAATACTTCGTCCACCGATGGCATGGATTCAATGGTCCATTTGTGGAGAATTTCCTTGGCTCTGTCGATTATTATTTTTCTTCTGGCTTCTCTTACATCTTCTATTTTTTCCAGGGTTACTTTTGCAGCGCATGGTCCTACTCTGTTTATGCTTTCTATGCTTGCGGCGATGAGGGCTGTGGATACTCTGTCCATGCTTGTTGGGATTGTTATGCTGCCTGTGGTTTTATCGTTTTTTGAATGCAAGTCGATTTCGATTCTTCCGATTCTGCCTGATTTTTGCAGTTCTCTGAGGTCGAGTTCTGGTCCGAAAAGTCCTTCTGTCTGTCCGAAAACTGCTCCTATAACGTCTGGTTTTTCAACTACTCCTTCTATTTCGAATTTTGCGTGTATAACATATTTTATGGTAAACGTTTGTGATGAACCCGTAAACGTGCACCTCCAAATTATTTTATGTAAGGGTTAGTTTTACCGTGTGATGAGAGAATCTTGCTCTCTATCTACGAGATTATTATTCTAACTCTTTATTAGCTTTATGAATTACAAATCTTGCTCTTTAACGTTTCCATGTAAGCTGTTAGGCTTTCAACATCTTTTATGTCTCTGCCTATTAAGCTTAAGAGTGCATGTCGAAACTCAATGTTAACTTTTATTCTCGTCTTTTCCAGCATCTGCCTTAGGCGTTTGGTCCATTCTTCTCCGCGCCTGTCAAAATCCAATAGCAGAATAACCTCTCGTGCTCCGCATTTTTCTATTTCTGAAACTACGTCTAAGAGCGCTTTTCCGCCAGTTTTTGCTGAAACAATTTTTCCTTGGATACCCATGTTTCTTAATGTCTCCACATCTTTTTTGCCTTCCACAACAATAAGGGTTCCCTTCGCTGATTCTTCAGCTAGACACGATAGAATTTGCAGAATTTTCTCTTCTTTTTCTTTGAGGCGCGTTGACAAAGGGTTTTACCTTGTTATTTGAGCTTCTTTTAGCACTTCTAGGTGTTCTTTTGCTTGTTTGTTGGTTTCGAAGTATTTTCGGATGGGGTTGATGATTTTGGAGATTTCTTCAGCCACTGCGTTTTTGAGGTCTTGCGGGTGCAATTTGCCTTGCGCGTAGGCTTTTTCTAGTTCCTCGTAGTTTTCGAATTCAACTGTGCCGCCGAATTTTGCTGGGCGTTCTATTTTGAACGTTTTTGTTTCGTGGAACACTACGTGTTTGGCTATGTCTAAAACGGGATTCATGTCCACTTGTTTTTCTGGGCACCATGCTTTGCGTAGTTTTTCTTTTATCTGCTGGTCTGTGTCGTGGATGAATATTGCAGTCCATGGTTTGGATTTGCTCATTTTGCTTGCGATGACTTGCTCAAGCTTGTCTTTAGTTTTGAGTTTGACTGGTTCCGCTATGCCCATTAGCACGTGATGGTGAACCGCGACTGGTTTGGTCCAGTCCATTTTTGGGAAGATTTCTCTGGCGAGCACGTGAGCTTTTCTTTGGTCCATTCCGCCGTGTGGTATGTCAGCGCCTATTTCTTTCACGTCAACTGCTTGCATGGGCGCGTAAAAATACTGTGATAAATCGAGTTTTTCGTTTTCGCTTCTTCCCATTATTGTTAGGCAGCGTAGGCTTCTGCTGAGCGTCATGTGCTTTGCGAATTTCAGCAGGTTTCGCCAGTACTCGTCGTTGTTGTGGTAAAGCTCAGAGCCTACGACGATTTTTGCTCCGGGGCAGAAGAATTTGAAGGCTTCAGCGTAGTATTTGGATGCAGAGAGAATTTTGTTCCAGTCGCCGCCGAACTTGTTGTTTATGAAGCTGTGCCAGTCGGCGAGGTAAACTTGACATCTTATTCCTGCTTTTAGGAAATCGTTTATTTTGAAGCCGGAGACTATTAGGTTGCCTAAATGTAGTAAGCCGGAAATTTCGAAGCCTTGGTAATGTCCGGGATGCTCGTTTGTTTGTAAAAGTTGCCTTAGTTCTTCTTCTGTTAGGATTTCTTCTGTTGGCGGTTTTTTGATTAAATCGATTTTTGTTTCTATGTCCAATCTTTATCAACTTCTAACTTTGTATGAGGAGGAGAAACTTAAAAGTTGTTTCGCGGGCGTTTGTTTCCCACGTAACCTATCACTTAACTTCACTGTGGAGCGTTGCGCTCCTCTAGGTTAAGCTCTCTCGGCGTGGGATTTTTGCGCCCGCGCCCACCGTGTCCCATGTTTGGGTAAACCCGTCTTCATTGGCTTGTCGCCTTTGTTGGGTCCGTCTTCATGGATTTGCCGGTGGGATTAGGGAGCTCCAAAACTTGTCATCGCCAAAGGATTAAGTGAGTTTTTGAAAAGTTAAGCATTACTATCTACTGATGGGTGACTGTAGAACGATTAGGCTCTTTTTTGTGACTAAGCCCCCTTATAGTATAGATAATCAGAGGAAAACTCCGAATATCCAAAACCTCATTAGACTTGATGGGTTCTCAAAAAATCCGTCTGGAGTGCTTACCACGCTCCGAGCCTCGCTTCTCCAATTTTCTAAAGCTCAAAAATCGGCGGTATATGTAGGCTAGGTTTTCTCGCATTGCATGCCGAATTTCATGTTATGCGAATTGGTTTTGCGGAAAAGTTATAACCGAACCGAAAGCAATTAGACACAGAAACAATAACGAACTACTGTTGGATGGAAAAAGCATGGAGAACATGTGCAGACGAATAGAGGAACACTTGCTCTCTCTTCATTCTTTAGTAAACAATGTGAAGGACATCGGTTATGCCACACTCTGCTCCAACCGAAGAATCCCTATCACAGCCTACAATCAAGCCTACAGAGTGAACGTTACCGAGTCCGAAGCACAAAAGCTGATTACAGATGTCATTGGATATTACAAGTCCATGGGGGTTAATCCCTGCTTTGTGGTTTCCCCAGCTACTCGTCCCTCAACCTTTGCCGACTCCCTTCTCGATGCTGGCTTCAAACTTGTGCTAGAAGAAGATGCTATGGTTCACGAGGGAGAGAGTAAGAATTTCAGAGGCGTTCCTGATGTAAATGTTGTTTCTAGTGATGGAAGTCTGCTTGATGTTTGGACAGATGTTAACATGAAAGGGTTTGGAATTCCTGTTGTTTTGCGTGCGCTTTCCTAGATATGTTTGAAAAAGCGATTCAATACAAGGGCACCAAGTCTTATTTGGGATATTTTCAAGGTAAGCCTGCAGGAGTCTGTGGACTCGTATCTTTCAACAATGTGGGAGGCATCTTCAGCGTTGGAACAGCTCCAGAATACAGGAACAAAGGAGTAGCCACAGCACTTCTGCAAAAGGCAATAGCCGATTCGTTGACCATGGGCAATAGTTTGCTATATCTAATTACTACGAAAGGAAGCGATGCTGAAAGACTTTACACCAGCCTTGGTTTTCAAGTTGCCTATACTCATCGTCGCTATCTACTCCAATTGCAAAAGCAATAGCGAAGCATAAGAATGAAAAAGTGTAATGAAACAGTTCTTTACCGCAGTTTTTAATGAACTGCTTAACTTGTTGATGTCTAGGGAAAGCGAATTTCAGAAGACAGAGTTCTGTTTGCGGGAGAAGTCCAAAACAGAGATTTTAATCAATTGCTTAAACTTTTCTTCTCAAGCTCCATGAAAAGAAGCCTAATTTAAGCTCGTCTAAAGCGGATTTTCGGAGCATTCCTCCGATTATATATAGGTTGACTCGTTAGTACACTTTCGTCCAAAGCAATATGTTATAGAATATGTTGCATTATTTTTTTATTAGTGGTTCTAGGTCTATTTCGAATGCGGCTGTTGGGTTTTCAAGTTCAAAATTGTTTAGGACTTGTGGGTGAATCTCGCCTAAAACGCCCAGCTGCTTGCCATTGACGATTATGGCGGCTGTTCTGCCCTCTAGGAAACTTGAGTGTTTAGCTTCTTTTATTTGCCATTTCAATCCCAAATTCGCGAGAAAAGCCTCCACAATTGATTTTATCTCGGTGAAGTTCGCGGTGGAATGCGACGAAACAGCGGCTACATGAAGTCTCCTTTCGCACATGGTTTCTATTCGCTTGTTTATTTTTCCAACATCTGAGGTTTCGAAAAGTCGTTGTGGAAAGCTTTCGCTTTTGTTGTCAGCCAAATTCTTCATCAGTCCAGGCAGTAGTGATTGCCGCATTATTGTGTAGTCCAGGGAGACGGGGTTGGCAAGTTTTATTGGGTTTTCTGGTTTAGTTCGCATGAACTCGTAGTGTACGCGTTCGTTTGTAAGCGTGAAATTCATGGCTTCCAAAAATCCTAAGCCTATCATTATTTGACGCACAGTGTTCGCCAGTCTGTGAGCTGGATGCTGTTCGCCGACTGTTACAGCCTTGGGAATCGTGGGCTTCAGCTTGTAATAGCCGTAGCCTATAGCGACTTCTTCAACCAAATCCACTTCATGCAATATGTCAATTCGGTAAGCAGGGTAAGAAACTTCCAAAACTCCATGGCTCATTTTCTTTGCGTCTAATCTGCATTTTTGCAAGCACTTGATGGTTTCTGCTTCTGAAAGCCTCAAGCCGAGAAGCTCATTTGCATAATCAACTCTCAGCCTCATTTTCTCTGGGTTAAGGTTGGGCGAAATCACTGTGCGGTCAGAGTATTTCACGTTAACTTTCTCGAGTGTGCCACCCATGTCCGCCAAAGCCGTGGCTAAAACGTTCAAGCTCTTTTCAACAGCCTCATAGCTTGTGCCAGTAACGTCCAAAAACAAGTTTCGCGTGTTGGCATCCACTCTCGTTAACTCGCCATTTATTATTGGAGGCATCGAAAGAACTGCGCCGTCTTTGTCAATTAACAATGGATATGTGGGTGACCAGTCCACAAGATGGCGGTAGTCCATTCCTTTCTCGTGTTTCTCTAAAATTTCCTTCAGATTCATCTCTTCAGTCTTGCCCAAAGGAACAAACTTCACGCTTGCAGGTTCGACAGCCGTGAAAGTGAAAGGTGACTTGACCACATCTAAGTTGTGAATGCCAATAGACGCTTTTTTGCGGTCTCTGCCAATTCCCCAGTGAAGGTCTTCCTGAATCTCCATTAACTCAACAACAGCATCTTCGTCAAGTTTTATGTTATGAACTACGCCTGCGAGCATGTACGGTCTAACATTGGCAACAGCCTCATCTATGATTAGCGTGGTTTTCGGCGCATTTACAGTGTATTTTGGCAATCCAGTTTCTAATTCCAAGAATCCTTTCAAAGCTCTGGCGACACCTGCGTAGCTGCAAAAGTCGATGCGGTTTGGATTATACTCGGCTTTCACATAATCTTCGGTTATCTCCTCTAAGTCGAAGCCAATCCATGGCAGATTCCTAGTCAAATCCCCAATCGTGACTTTCTTGCCCATGAACTTGGAAAATCTTTCCTTGTAAAGCGTTATCACCGGCATAATGGCGTCCTCCTGAGCCATTCAAGGCGATTACCATAAAGCGTTCTAATATCGTCCACGCCAAGCTCAATCATCGCTATACGCTCTAGTCCACCGCCCCACGCAAGCACGGGATACTTAACGCCGAGGGGAGTGGTAACTTCTGGTCTGAAAATGCCCATTCCGCAGAGTTCCATCCACCGCTTAAGTTTGGGATGGTAAACCATTGCTTGGGCTGAAGGTTCAGTGTATGGGAAGTAGCATGACCAAAACTCCACTTTTTTCAGTCCCATTTTCGCGTAAAAAGCCTTTAATGTGCCCATTAAATCTTCAAGTGTCACGCTTTTATCCATGACTATGCCTTCTATCTGATAAAACTCTGGAAGATGCTTGTACGTGACCTGCTCGTTGCGGTAAACCCTGTCAACAGAAAACACTTTTATTGGCGGCTTTCGATGCTGAGAAAGATACTTTATCGTTTCAGCTGTTGTGTGCGTGCGTAAAACAAGCCTTTTCGCTTCAGTGTGACTCCACTTGTAGTGCCAACCCTTAGAGCCCGTTGTCCAACCGTTCTCATGCGTCTTAGCAACAGCATTCGCTATACTTTTTGAAGGCAATCTTCCAGCCTTAGGATTAGCCAGATAGAACGTGTCCATCATCTCGCGGGCTGGATGGTCCTGAGGCTGGAATAAAGCGTCAAAGTTCCAGAAGGCAGTCTCAACCAGTGGTCCACGGATTTCCGTGAAACCCATTTCTAGGAAGATTTCACGAACACGATTTATAATCTGCTGCAACGGGTGACCCTTGCTTGGGTAGACAACTGGTCCGGGCGCGGTAACGTCGAATTTTCTCAGTTTTGTTTCGCGCCATTTTCTCGTAATAATAAGTTCAGGCGTCAGCTGAGTTACTTCTTCGCTGATGATTTCTAATCCTTTTTTGACTAGCTTTTTTCCTTCTTCTGTTAGCTCCAGCTCGTAAATTGACTTCTCCTTTGTTTCCATAAGCTTACGACGCTTCAGTGTGACAACAGCATCTTGAAGCCTCTTGTCCAACTCTTCAACAACCACCAATTTTCGTTCTGCTAAAATTTCGAGAAGTTTTTCGTCATCAGTTTTGGGCGGTTTCTGAGCTAAACCTGCTTGGGCGAGGGTGAGTGTGCGGTTCTTTTGGTTTATCACGGCCCATTTTCTCCGCACAAGCCAACCTAACGCCACAGAAACTGTGTCGGAAGGAACGTCTGCTTCCTTCGCAGCCGTAGAAATTGCAGTTTCTCCGCCTTTATTGTAAAGCACATTTAAGATTCTGCGTTCTGGCAGCCCTTTTTTCGCATATAATGCTCCCTCCTTACTTAGCTCCACGATTGTCTGTTTCTTCTCGTTTATTTTAACGAGCTTCTTTTCCTGCATTGTCAGTGCTGCACGCATTATGGCCGCGTTTGACAATTCAGTTTCAGCTATTAGTTGCTCAACCGAAGCCTTTCCGCCAAGCTTTTCCAACGCCAGAAGCGTTTTGCGTTCATGCTCTCTGAGGTCAACCATGCTTTTTCCCTTCATGAACGTGACTAAGTGAAGTTTGTAATGTAGTTGTTATTGTTTTAATAAAAGTATGCGTGTTCCTCGCTGCTTTTCGGTTAGAAAACGTTTGTTTTTTTATGTAAATTGGCGAGGCATCACTTCACCGTAAAAAGCAAAATATGCAAGGGGCTATTTATTGTTTATTTCGCCCTTTATTATTCAACATTGAGAATTTCCTTAGCTTTATCGATGAACTGCTTCTTTTTTCGTTGATGCTCCTTAATAAATTTCGTAACTATGTCGATTGTTTGTTTTTTGTGTTCTCCGCAGAGGAGTTTCCCAGTTTTGCAATCATTGTAAACCTTTATGATTTCTTCATCGTCCTCGACAAAGTGGAACATGCAAACTTCGTAAACTGGACAAATTTCGGGAACCCCGCCGAGTTCACGTTGTTCTTTGATGGTTGCTCTTCCGCCAGTAAATGCGTTTGAGATTCTCTGCGCGATTACTTCTGGCTTATCATGTAAAGTGAAATAGTTCATTAGCCGCTTGCTCATTTTCGGAGAACCATCCAACCCCTTCATGAGTTTATGATAGGTTGATGACGGAAGAATGAAACCGTATTTCTTGTAGAATATTTGAGCAAGGTCTCTCGTGAAGCGAATGTGCGGGTCCTGGTCAACTCCGACTGGGATAACTGTAGGTTTTGGTCCTCCAAACTCCTCAAGCTGAGGCAAAAGAATGTCTCCAGCTTGTATCAAAGCAGCTAAGTATAAACCTATGTTGCGCTCGCCATAAATCGCCTTCATAGTAGCTAATGTCGCGGCTCTACCAAAAACTATCGCCAAATCCTTGACGTGGCTTTCTTTGGATTGACGGTAAATGTACGCGTGTTTCGGGTCTAATCCAAGTGCAAGCAAATCCGCCACATTGTCAACGGCTATTTTTTCGCTTTTTTCAAATGGAACCTTGTTGTCTTCGTAGGATTCTATGTCTGCAATGCAGTAGAACGTTTGGGCACCTTGTTGCTGGAAATAGATGATTTCTTTCGCGGTCATTAATGTGCCTAGGTGAAATTCGCCGGAAGGTTTTATACCGCTTAAGACTGCAAATTCTTCATGTTTCTTCATTGCATTCAATATTCTTTTGAAGTCGCGATGTCCAAAAACCACGCCGCGCCTCATGTACAATGACGGATTAGGCACTTTGGATAGAAACGGCTTAAACGGCTCAATCCCAAACTCTTTGTACAGTCTTTCGTAATCAGCGATTATGCTTGTTCCGAAGGGGTCAAGCACCGTTTTCTTGTTAGGGTCTTGCTGCAAGAGTTTCTCCTCCATAGGCGTTAAAGGAGCATATAAACGCTAGAAGGTTTTTAAACTTAAGTGCATACGCTACAAAAACAAAGAGAATTTTGGCAAGGGCTAATGCCAGTCCAACGCATTCCCCATTAAAAATGCTCTCAAGTGGCGTTTAAACTTTCTGGAATATTGTTCTAACTGTTCACACGCTAAAGCAAACCACGCTTATGCAACATTTCTACAAATTCTTCCTTTGATGGAATAATAGAATTATTAACCAGCTCTGCGGTTATTTTATTGACCACTTCCATAGCGCCTCTGTATTGCAATGCCTTAAAAAGAGAACCATCCAACTTCACAATTTTTTTGAAGTAAAGCGACTCCAGAGACTTCCTACCTGTAACCGCTTCAATCGATAATTCATAAGTGGGAATTTCCACAACAAAATCACTTGTTTTTCGGTATTCTTCAATTTCACCGGAAGGCACATGCTTTCGTTCGATAAGTTCTCCATTCTCAAATCTTGAAAACGTAGCAAAAGGCAACTCTTTCACGATAACCAACGTTTTCCAGTTCATTCCTTTCGCTTTTTCTCGATACTCCTCATTAGCGTTTATTCTTCTCTTCAGCTCGTCAGAAAATTCTGGAGATTCGTATTTAAATGACATAGGTTTCTTGTTATGACGCGAAATATTTGAACCTTATGAGCGCTTCCGATTATGAAAGAGCCAACAGAACAATCATAAGATAATTAGGAATTGTCGACAACATGAAAACATCATGACAAAAGCTTAATAGATTTTAAAACACCAATAAAACGCAAACTTTGGATATAATTATCTGAGGTAATGTTCATGTCGGAAAAGACAAAAGGTGATGTCAGTCCTTCATCAGCTTCCAGACTGCTTCATCCAATGCACACGGTGCTTGTTTCCTGTGTTGGCAAAAGTGGAAAACCAAACATCATAACTTTGGCTTGGGCAATGCCGACGTCGATTAATCCGCCATTAGTTGCCATAAGCATCGCTCCGAGAAGGCACTCACATGGTCTAATTGAAGAAACAAAAGAGTTCGTCGTCAACATTCCAACAATTGACATCCTAAAAGAGACACTATTTTGTGGCAGAGTAAGCGGCAAAGACCATGATAAGTTCAAAGAATCAGGCTTAACGCCTTTACCAGCGAAAAAAGTGAAGCCGCCAGCAATAAAAGAATGCGTAGCTCATTTGGAATGCAAACTTCACAGCCAATTTACAACAGGAGACCACACAATATTCGTAGGCGAAATAGTGGAAGCCTACGCAGACACAGACACCTTCACCGAAACATATAACCTAAAAAAAGCAAAAATGGTATTCCACTTAGGCGGAAACGAATTCGCAACCCTCAACTCTAAAGTCTTAATGCCTACTTTGAAAGCGCAGTCAAACTAAAACTGATAACTCTCGCCGGGCTTAAGCGTCACCACTTTCACCTTTGGCACTTTCTCGTTAACAATTTTTACAAACTCATCTGCTGATTGCGCCAAAACCGGAAACGTCTTGTAATGCATCGGAATAACCGCTTTAGGTTTAAGCATTTTAACAGCTTCTGCTGCCTCTTTAGCGCCCATAGTGTAATAGCCGCCTATTGGAATCAAAGCCAAATCAGGTTTATATAATTCGCCGATTAGGCTCATGTCCCCGAAAAGTCCCGTGTCTCCAGCATGATAAACCCTCTTGCCTTCACCTTCAACTATGACCCCAGTGGGTGCCCCACGTGAATCAGTATGCAATGCTTGAGTTATTAGAAGCCTTATTCCTTTTACCTCTACGCTTCCGCCGATGTTTAACCCTTCCACGTTTTTGATGCCATTTTCTTTTGCGAAGTCGCCAAGTTCAATGTTGGCTACGAAGGTTGCACCAGTTCTTTTGCAAATGTCTATTGTGTCGCCTAAATGGTCACCGTGGTCATGGGTGACATAAACTATGTCTGCTTGGGTTATTTCTGAAGCCTTAATCGGCGATGTTGGGTTTCCACTAAGCCACGGATCAACCAAAACGATTCTGTTGGCAATTTCAATCTTGAATGCTGCATGTCCAAACCATGTTACTTTAGCCAACTGTTTCACCTCACCACTAAACCCTTTTAAATTATAACACTGTTAGCGTTATTAAAACTAAAGTGTGAAATTAATGAATAGTCATGACAAGGAAGCCCTTGAAAAACTTCGGCTTTCAGGAAAAATCCTTCGGGAAACACGTGAGGAAATGAAGGGTTTCGTTCGTGAAGACATGCCTATAATAGAAATCTGCGAGAAAGCCGAAGCGCTCATACATAAAAAAGGAGGAAAACCTGCCTTTCCATGCAATGTTTCAGTGAACGAAATAGCTGCGCATTATACGTCACCGCCAAATGACACCGCAAGAATTCCCAAAAAATCCATAGTCAAAGTCGACATTGGCGTTCACGTGGACGGGTACGTAACCGACACAGCATTCACAGTATCTTTCAACCCAGAATACAAAATCCTCGCAGAAACAGCTGAACAAGCCTTGAAAGCAGCCATAGACAACATCCGCCCAGAAATGCCCACGTCAAAACTAGGCGAGATTATCGAAAAAACGATAAAATCACGCGGCTTCAAACCAATCTCAAACTTGACGGGACACTCAGTTGGACGATACTTGGTGCACGCTGGCACTTCCTTGCCGAATGTTTCGCAATTGTCTTTTTCAAAAATTAAGCTAGGCGGAGTTTACGCCATTGAGCCCTTTGTGACTTTGCCAGATGCTGTGGGACGCGTTGAAGATGGCGATAAAGCCACAATTTTCCGTTTTCTCAAATCCAAATCTGTAAAAAACCCTTATGCAAAGCATCTTATGAAGTATATCGAGGAAAACTTCAGAACCTTACCCTTCGCTGAACGTTGGTTGGAAGGCGTAGTGCCGAATGAGCATCACCGAGATGCGTTTCGAGAACTATTAGCTTCAAAAGCAATCATGAGCTATCCGATATTTGTTGAAATAAGCAGAAAACCCGTGGCTCAAGCAGAACACACTGTCTTAGTAGTGCAAAATGGCTGTGTCGTCCTAACTTAAGGACTCAGTTTCTCTTTGACTTCCCTATAAATTGCCGTTATCAACATTTTGTCATTGCATTTCTGGCAAGGCTCAACTTCTTTGAAGATGTAATCGCCACGTTGGAATTCTCTAACACTTTTGAAACCGCATTTCCGGCATTCAATTGTGGTTGTTACTGGGGGGACTTCAATTTTTAAGCGCATGATTCGTCTCCTTGTCTGAAACAGCACGTATGTAGATAAAGCTACTCCCAAGAAACCCACTAGCAGAAAGTATCCAGCTAAAACTTCGTTGCCGCTTCCAAAATAGGCGAGCGCCACCATTAACGCGCTCAGAGACAATGCTAAGCCTATGAATATTATTATCAACACAAATGACGAGATTTTAGTTGCGGAGTTTTGTGGTGTTCTGCTCATCCATTTTCCTCCTTATTGTGCAATGCCTATTGTGTTGCCAACGCCTGCGATTATCACCTTGTCTCCCTCTTTGGTTTTCTCCAGAATGACTTGCTTTATTCTCTCTATAGTCTTATCCACTGCGTCAAAGATTTCCTTGCGCATGGGTGAAACTGCGTCGCCAATGTCTTCTTTCACTATCACTGCGTTTATTGGGATGCGATACTTCAAAATGGATTCTTCAATTTTGAACTGGTCAACGCCTGGTCCGCCTATCGCCGCGCCGACTCCTTCAGCAACTTCGCCGATTTCTTCGCCTTCAAGTTTCATAGCTGCGTCAATCATTATTATTGTGGCAATTTTTCCTTCATTCTCTTCAATAATCGTTTTTATTCCATCTCCAACTTTACCAACGTTTCCACCCGGCCCTTCGGCTTTTATCACGTAGGCTGTGCGTCCCTCTATTGGCACGGTTGCGACAACGCAGTCTTTAGGTATTTTCCTTTTCTCGTGACCATACATGAGTTTTGCAGCTACTAATGCGCCGGCGCCGTCGCCGATTGGTTGACCGTAAGCGAATGCTTTTAATGCGCTTGCATAGGCTTCTGCTTCTCGCATTATGAGGGGCAGTATCATTTGCAACTGCATTATAATGTACAGGCTTAGCGTCTTTTTGCCAAGCAAGTAATAGTGCCTTATCACTTTGTAAATGTAGTTTAACGCCATTGCTGCTTCAAGAGTGTTTTCCAGATTATTGACCTGTATCTCATCTGCAGCGGGAGTCATAAACTTCACTTCATCCTTAAACCGGACATCTCTAACATCAAGTATGTGCTCAAGTTTCCAAACAACGCCTGCGGGGTCGAGGCTTTGGGGCGATATTGTGAAATATTCTAAGAATCTGTCAACTCTTGCCGTTGGGTCTGCTTGCGGCTTCCCAATTTCTTTTATTGTTTCTATCGCGGTTTTTCGTCCTTCATCCTTTATGTACTTCAGTTTATAGAGCGAACCTTCAACTTCCCTAATCATAACATACATTTGAATTCTCTGTCCATAAAAAATGAAAATTATGAAAACAACATAGAAAAGTAAATTTAGAATCCATGAGAATTCTCCAAACGGTTCTTGCGCAACCGTATTTTGTAAACTGGAAATCAATGCAAATACGTTCACATGCTCACCTTTCGAAAATACTAACAAACGCTTAGTTATAAATTTTAGGTAATTCTCCTCCAAATTAACAGATTAAATGAGAGGGGCAGCCAGCTTTCCCGGGTTCGCGTGGCCGAAGACCGCACTACAGCCGAGAACGGAGCGCGGTTTAACTTCCGAGTTCGGAATGGGATCGGGTGGGTCCCGCGCCCTATGACCGGCAAACCCCAGAATACACGTTAAGCTTATGCTCATTAACTTTTCGCTTTAAAGAACATTGAATTAACAATTTCCTTTGGTAGGATTTGTCTATACACAAAAAAAGGAAGAAGTTGTTGCTTTACTTTTCCTTTATCATGGGAAGCATGGATTTAACTGCTATTATGACCGCGGCAGGAGCTGCGAACGCTACGATATAGGTTAGAATTGCTTTTGCCCAGTAGTAAAGCAACTCATGAATGTTGCCTAATGGACTCCAGACATCTGCAACAGCAGCTACTAACAGGGCAATTGTTGCGATGAGGAATGGAGTGACTTCTTTCTCTGTTATGCTAGTCAATCCTGTGATAACTCCCAAGATTAGCATGATTAAGATAACCCATCCGTTGGTGTCGCTAACACTTTGGTCAAGCCAGTGGAGTTCTGCGCTGTATGCCATATAGCCGACAACCAGTCCCATTATGATTGCTATGGCAACAAAAGCAATGTATACGTATCTGGTTATTTCTCTCATTTCCATAGGAACCACAAAAACTTAGTTATTTTCTGTGATATATTATAAACTTTGCGGCTACATAAAACAATAATACTATTGTCTCTACAGCATAAAACCCGTTTAAACAGAGAATAACTTATGTACACTTTGGATTTCACGAGGATTTGGTGTTTCGTAAGCAAAACTCATTAACTTTTAGCTTTCTTCTTTTCGAATAGCTTCCCAAATGCCGAATCCGCCCACGGTTTCGGGGCGTTCGACGGGGTTATACCACGTTTTTTTCGTGCCAATTTTTGCGCGCATTTTCCATCCAAAAGATTTCGGTTCCTTTTCTATGGCTTGCAAAATGGCTTCAACTTTTCCGATTATTTCCTGTCGGCCTTTTTCTTCGATTTTTTTGGGGTCTATATTTGCTTCTGGTCCAAGTTTCTCTATTTCTGTTAGGAATTTTTTGAGGTTTTTGAGGTTGGTTGTGGCTGTGTACCAGAATCCCCAATCTTGTGATAGAGTTTTGGCTATGTAAGCAGAGTCTATGCATTCTTTCTCGCTTTTTTCTTTGACATCATAGGCTTTCAACAAAAGCAAGCAGTCTTTTAGATCTTTAGTGCTGAAGGCTTCCCACATTTGTATTTTTTCAAGAAGCATATCTGTGGCTGTGATTGTCGGATATTCAAGCTCAAGTCTTCCTTTGAAGTCGATGGGATGGTTTGCCACTAACAGTTTGTCGAAGAAAACGTCCACGTAAAACCAGCCTTTAGGATGATAATATATTTGTCTGTCAGAGGCTGCTGAAGAAAGCGTTGCTCTTCGTTTTGCGTAGCCGATCTCTCCAAAAAATTCTTTCACTTTTTCTCTATGCTTGCCGTACGACATGAAGTCTATGTCGCTGTATTCTTGACCTTGGACAACGCCTGTTCCGACTCTTCCCAATTTTATTGCAAAGTCTCTGAAGTCTCGGCAGCGTATGGCTATTCCTAATCCGCCCATAATTCTTAATGTTATGCCTTTTTGGTTGGCTTTTTCAACTATTTTTTCTGCTTCTTGCATGAAAACTTCGGTTGGAACTATGTCTTTCCATTCTGCTGGTAGTTCTCTTTTAATTTCTTTGTCCAACAACCAAGCCATTAGGCGTTGCCTCTAACCTTCTATTCTCTGGAGCCTGCTTAGCTTGTCTCCTTTAAATTCTATGAAGAATGCTCTGATTATTCCTTCGGCGTATTCGCTTCCTGGGTTAACGCAGTGTGTTCTGCCTATTTTTATGCAGCCTGCAGATTCGTGTATGTGACCATGCAAGCCCAAGAAAGGCTGATATTTTTCTATCATTTTCCGTACAGCCTTTGAGCCTACCGGAACCATTACAACGCTTCCGCTTTGGATGATTGGGTTTAAATCTTTGTCCAGAAGTGGCGCCTCATCTATTTTGGATTCAAATGGCGGCGCATGAAAGTTGAATATGGCATTTTTAATATCTGTCAACTGAGAGATGTACCTCTCAAGTCTTTCCTCGAGCTTGTCTTCTTCCTCTTCGCGAGCTGTTTTCCATGGACTGGGGTTTACCCATCCGCAGCTTACCATTTCGTGGGATTCGTCTATTTTGATTATTTTGCCTTCTCCGTTGATTACGCTTTTGTGTTTCTCGATTAGTTCGTCCACAGGGAATCTGTCGTCGTTCCCAGGGCAAACAACCACTTTTGTTTCGCTTGGAACTTTTTCTGGGATGAGGTCGAACCATCGTTTCAGTGTTGATATCATAACGTCATGGAAGACTTCGTCTACTTTTTTGGGGTTTCTGGTCATTTCTTCGTATTCGCTTTCGTTAGTTAAGTGTGGATAGTAGCCTATTCCTCTAATATCTTTGAACGCCTTTTCCAAACCCGCTGAGTCAATAGTGTGTGTTCCACCCATAAGGTAATAAGTGTACTTTCCGTCTTTCTGCTCAACAATCGGAACAATCATTTTCCCAGTTAAATCTCCACCGCAAATAGCCACGTGAACTTTAAGCATGGCAGAAGCGTTTAGGAATTTTCTCCAAGAGCCTTCTGACCCGTGCATGTCCGTGGCAAAAAGTATCTTTGTCGTTTCTTCCTTTTTTCTTCCAAACAGAAAGCTCAAATACGTCTACTCCGCCAAATTCCACGTATTTTTAATATCGCCGAGTTATTTAAAATATATGTTACCATGGAAAGTTTTAAATGCTCTCAGCATCAAAACATTTGAGATTGGGTGCATTATAAAAAATGGCCTCAAGTAAACCTGGACTTTTTGCTAGGGAAGCAACCGGACTTGTGAGGGAAATTGGATTCACTTTGGGTGTCATTATCATCCTTAGCCATGTCGTCGGCTTAGGCTGGCAGAAGCGTGCATTCCAGTTTAGTGGACCTGCTCCGATGCCAACAGATATGATGCCGCTTGGACTTCCAGCGATATTCTGGGCATTTCTTATCTGCGGTTTTATCGTGCTTATCACTGGGTATGCAGCAGGCTACGTTGCGGCGGCGATGCCAAGGTCTGGTGGTGGCTACGTTACTATATCAAGAGTTATACACCCGTCAGTAGGTTACATGTCTGGATGGCTGATGTTCCTTGCTGAAGCGTTTAGCTACGGGTTAATCGGCGTCGCCGTTTTTGAAGGAATCGAGATATTCTTTGGCATCGCAATGGCACCAACCGCTTATGATTTCGGCGCTGTTGGACGGTTCCTCGGAGGTCTAGTGATAGTCTGGATATTTGCAATTATCGCGCTTCTGGGAACAAAACTCTATGGACGACTGATGGAAGTCATATTCTATATACCCGCAGCGATTACAATCATATTCTTTGCGATGTGGATAGCTGGTGCAATGAACCCGGCAGCAGTCGCAACTGGTGTTGAAAATGTGATGGGCGCCCCACCAAGTACATTCGTGGCAGTCGCAAATGCCACAGGCATGACAGCCAACCCCGTCGGCTTCTTTGATGCTTTCTCAATTGCGCTAGGTGGAGCCTTTTGGGCTTACATGGGTTGGTATGCCACAACATTCTTAGCTGGAGAAGTTAAAGAAGCGAACAAAAAACTTCCTCAAGTGCTTTTGGTTGCTGGACTGCTTATAATGGTAGTTTATCTATTGGCCTCTTCGCTTTCGGCAATAGCTGCTATGAATGTTGAGCCTTACACGGATGATGAGGGACATCAATGGAGCTTTTTCCAAGCATACGCTTGGCTAAGTTACCCGCCAAGCAGTGTTAAAGACACTGTTGTAGCGGTTAGAAATGCCGCCATCCCCAATTTCAAAGGCGCATGGAGTACTGGAATTGCATCTATCATTGCTAATGGTATGGGTATAAGCTGGCTTCCAATGCTTATAGCGATAGGTGCTGTACTCTGGGTTGCCAATGACATCCCACCATTCCTACTTGTTGCTTCTAGAACGTTCTTCGCCATGTCATTTGACCGGATGATGCCAGAGAAGTTCTCATACGTCAGCGAAAGATGGCACGCCCCAGTGTGGGCAATATTAATCACAGCTATCTTTGCTATTCCAGCGTGCATGGCTGAAGCAGACTTTCCAGTTGGTGCGACAAGCTATTTGGCGTTTGCAGGTGTCGTTGGAACAGACATATTTGACGCATTCTTCCTAACGATGTTCTGTATATCTTGCATGTTGCTTCCGCTAGAAAGAAAAGAAATCTATGACCGCGCAGCTGTCAAGCATTCGATAGGCGCAGTTGTCACCTTAGGATTTGTTGCAACACTCGGCGGAGCCTTCTGCCTTTACATCTTCATCAAAGAATCGCCGTGGATATGGTCTCTGTTTACAACTGGAGCACCAATTGAAGATATTATAAGCGCGATTGGGTTCTTCGGCTGCATAATCGCGGGAATACTGTTGTATCTAGGGTTCATGTATCGCAACACAACAAAGGGCGTTGACATGCGAACACTGTACCTTAGCATCCCACCAGAATAGCCTTAAATATCCTCCCTCTTTTTATTTTTACATTGTCATTGGTGTTTGGAAATTGCATGAACTTAACTTTGTTGTTGACATGGTAGAAGAACAAATAGCCAAAGGACATTTAAGGTGGTTGGCTAACTTCAGCGAAATCCATAGAGACTATAAAATTGGCAATACCGTTTTCCCAATATACGCCTCGGGAAGCCTACAGGAAAAAGGATTCTTTCTTTCCAAAATATTTTCAGCCTTGGTGACCCCGAAATACAAGATTAACTTTCTAATTTACACATCTCCAACAATAGACACTAAATCTTTTAGAGAAATGATTATTTCGTTAAAGAGCAAGTTTGGCGAAGATGAATGGATTTTTCTAGGCTTGATTCAGAACCAACCATTTGATAAAACAATGAAAAACACGATAAACGATTTGGTTGACAAAAATATCGGTGTTGTTGCTTTCAGTCTTGCGTCAAAAGAAAATGTCTCATCCAACAACGTCCTCGGAAAAGGACTCGCCAAACACCTCAAGTTGACAGAAGCAAAGTTTGAAATTTTCGACTTACCAAACTATATGAAAAGCTTCATCATAATCCTTGGTTTGGGCATTCTGTTTTTAGTAGCTATTGCTCTTGCCGGGTGGCCTCAAGCTGTTCAGCCTCTATCCTTGTTGATAGTTACAGCCTTATCATTAGTGGGAGGGTACCGTCTTTACAAGAGCAACTACCACACTGTTCTCTCCCTTAACAGTCAAGGGTTTACTATTCAAGAAGGGAAAACGGTGAGAGAAGGCAAATGGTCAGATTTCACGGATGCAGCGATGTATGTTACTCCAAAACGTGAGGTTTGCATAAAACTGTATTCGGAAAAAGAAACGATGGAGCTGCCGATTTCAAGAGCGGGAATGTCCCGAAAAGACGCCTACAACACAATAAAACAGTTGATACGTAAGAAATAGCTTTACTATTCAATCATTGGGGTTTCAACCGCAGTATTCCACCACGGTTTGTCCCATTTTTTGTCGACTTTAGGCAAATACTTCAGTAGCTCGTTTATTCTGTTGGAAATGGTTGTAACGTCACTTTTCTTCAGCCACTTTTCCATAAACTCGGTTCTATTCGCCAAGTTCTGAAGGTTGAGTGTGACAGTTAATGCGAGTTTTCTGTCTTTTTCTAAAGCCTTCTTCATCTTGTTTGGGCTGATTTCATCTTTTCCTTCGCCTACTGGGTGGTCCAAGAAAATTGCACAGACGTCTCTCGCATCTTTTTCTTCCATTCCCAAAACAATCTTGTCCAGGGCATAGTGTTCGTATGGTAAGATTCTGAATTCTTGTTTGTGCTCTTTTAGCACGTGAGTTTCCGATTTAGGATAGTCCATGATAAACTGTGACTTGGAAAGTATTAGGTTTTCCAGACCAATTGTGCATAAGTTTTCTCTGCAGTTTTCAAAAGAGTCTTTAACTTCTATTCTATGACGCAAGTCTATGTAATCGCAGAAAATATCCAGCACGGCAACTGTCGGAAACCCCTCTTCAGTAATGCCATTTATTGTTCTAATCCTATATCGCTGACCTTGCCTCATGGCATTAAAAAGCACATCGCCTTTTGTTCGAAAATACTTAAACTGTGTGCCGAACGCTTTATCCATGTTTAAAAGAAGCTTACAAAAACTCATTCCTTGCTTCTTAGGAATAATAAAATCTATATCCTTTATGTGTCTCGCTAATGGACCGCCAGCGTTTGCGCTTTTGCATAGAATTTTGACCGCTGCTCCTCCAAACAGCAAGGCACGAATAGGGTTGTCGCTGATTTTTTTCTCGAAAGCTTCTGGATATAATTCATGAAGTTTAGGCGCGTTTATAGTCGCCCAAAGGGTTACCATGGCGCTTTTTAATGGAAAATAGTTGAGGTCTATGTAGGAGGGCAAACCAATTTTTTCTCTTAATTCATCCGGGTCAACGTTAGAAGTTAACGGCAAATCCACTTCATAAGGGGTCCCATCTACTTCTTGGTAAAGAACACACTTCTTTCGCACATCTCCGCCTGACTCATTTCCCGTTATAGACGCCCTCCACAAACACACACGTTACCAAAATCAATCATAAATACTTTAAGATAACTAAGCATTCACACATCTGCCGCATAAACTTCTCTAACTATTCTATTCTCTAGAAAAAGTGAAGGAATAACGCATATATCTTATCCTCTACAGTAAATTTAATGCCACAAACATAACGGGGCTGTAGTCTAGGAAGGTATGACGACGGGCTCCAGAATGCAACAAACGGGTTTGCGGACCGCAAAGCGGAATGAAGAAGTTCTGGAGCGGTCATAGAGAAACCCGTAGGAACAGCCAAGCGCTGTCTCCGGGGAAAGGTCGTCGGTTCAAATCCGGCCAGCCCCACCATAACAGTGGTTATCAAGAAAAATTTGTGGCAACTTTTTTAAAGCCCCAGTAATTGCATAGCTTTTGGTGCTGAAAAATTGAGTTTGGCTGTCGAAGCAGTGGATGTTGTTAAAATCTTCGGCGAAATTCGCGCTGTGGACGGGTTAAGCTTCAACGTTAAGAATGGAGAAACCTTTGGACTTATTGGTCCAAATGGAGCTGGAAAAACAACCGCCCTGCGCATAGCCGCTACTTTGCTTTTGTCAACATCAGGCGTTATGAAAATTTTCGGGTTAAATGTTGTTCAAGAAGCAGCTGAAGTGCGCAAAATCATAACTTATCTTCCTGAGGAGGCGGGCGCTTACCGAAACCTTTCCGGCTGGGAATATCTGGAATTTATGGCTAAATTTAACACGAGAAGCAAGGATGAGGCACAACAAATGGTTAATGAAGCAGCTGAAATAACTGGTTTGGGTGAACGCTTAAAGGATAAAACTAAAACTTACAGCAAAGGAATGAAAAGAAGGCTTCTCGTGGCAAGAGCCTTAATGAACAAACCTAAACTTGCCATATTGGATGAGCCGACAAGTGGACTGGACGTTCTACACGCATATCATGTTAGAGAAATAATCAAACGATACGTGAAAGAACACAATGTAACAGTACTGCTCTCAAGTCACAATATGCTCGAAGTTGAACACGTGTGCGACAGAGTCGCGCTAATAAACAAAGGTAAAGTCGTTGCTGAGGGAAAGCCCAGTGAACTGAAAGAAAAGTTTGGAAGCGCAAATTTGGAGGAGGTTTTTGCGAAGGTGATTGGACTTGCTTAAGGGATTCGGAAACTTTTTACTGAAAGAACTTAAGGAGCTTGTTCGAGACCCAAAGATACTATTGGGAATGATAATTGTACCTTTGCTAATGTTTCCTGTCTTAGGCGGCATAATGAGCTATTCTATACAATCCGCTCAAGAAAAAGCTGAACAAGCAACCGTGCTGGTCGTGAACAATGACGGGGGAAATTGGTCAACCTCTCTAATAGCATTTCTCAATTTTTCAGCAAGAGTTTCCGTTGAAAACAACAAAGTTCTTGACAATAACACGATTCTGGAACTGCTGGCGAACTACAATATTACATATCTTATAGAAATTCCAGAAGATTTCAGCGCAAAAATGAATCAACACCAGAGTAATCAAAGCGTAATTGCTTATGTAAGATTCTATGGAGCCTTTTCGGGAGCCAGCCTCTTTGAAAATATCGGTTCTTCAGTGATTGACAATTTAATCTACCAATTTAATCGTCATTGGGCTCCGGATTCGGTTGCCATTAACAAGTCAACAATCATCAAAGGAAATGTTGTGGAAGGCGTTGACCCCAACATCCTCACCACTTTAATGTATTCACAAGCAATTGCAATGCCGATTACTATTATGATTTTGCTAACCTATTCCATGCAAATAGCTGCAACTTCAGTGGCGATGGAGAAAGAAGAGAAAACACTGGAGACGCTACTAACTTTACCCATGGACCGCTTTGCGATTCTCATGGGAAAATTGTCAGGCACAATTCTTGTAGCAGGCATAGGCGCTTTAGCCTACATGCTTGGCTTCAACTATTACATGAGCTCGTTCACAGCCACATTTCCAGCTGGAACATCGCTTGATTTAGCTTCTTTGGGACTCGTCCCCTCAGTTTTTGGTTATTTGCTCTTGGGAATTTCGCTTTTTGTCACTTTGCTCTCCGCGTTGGCGTTAGCGGTAATTGTGTCCGCGTTTGTTGAAGATGTGCGAAGTGCTCAATCCATCGTCGGCTACATTTACCCCTTAATATTCATTCCAGCACTTGCCCTAATGTATCTGGACATTAACACGTTGCCTCTTGCGTTGAAAATTCTTCTTTACGCAATTCCTTATAGTCACCCAATCATCGCATCAAAAGCCATCATAATAGGCGACTATTTAACTGCCATAATTGGCATAGTCTATGTCACCGCTTTCACGCTAGTCGTAATGTATTTGGCTTCACGATTGTTCGCAACCGAGAAAATCCTAACAGCAAAATTAAAGTTTAAGGGACTGAGAAAACGAGAGAAAACGCCCAAAGGAGAGTTTCAGTAAAGCTTTTCCAAAGAAACGTAAACTTGTAAACGGTGACGACGATTGGGAATCAAGCAAATTGAAGTTTACATGGTCACCCTAAAATATAAAGAACCGTTTAGGATAGCTCCCGGTGCAAGCACGGAAAGCCGCAACGTAATCGTGAAAATACTTACAGATTACAATGTTATTGGTTGGGGAGAATCCTCGCCATCTAAACGAGTAACCGGTGAAACCCCAGAAACAGTTATTGAAGTTCTTGACAAAATTGCTCCAAAACTTATTGGCATGTGTCCCCTAAGAATCGAACAAGACATGGAAATAATGGATTCACTTGTAAAAGGCAATCCCGCCGCAAAAGCAGCCATCGACATAGCACTGCACGATATTCTAGGAAAAACTTGCCGCAAACCTCTCTATAGAATAATGGGCGGATATCGCACCGAAGTTTTAACCGACTTGACACTAAGCATAAAATCGCCTAAAGAAATGGCTGAAGACGCTGTTAAGGCTGTCAGAAAAGGGTTTAAGGCTTTGAAGGTAAAGGTGGGAGTAAACCCCAACGAAGATTTTGAACGTATAAAACTGATTCGTGAAACAGTAGGTAGTCAAATACAGATAAGAATTGACGCCAACCAAGGCTGGACACCAAAACAAGCAATAGAAACTCTCAAAAAAATGGAAAAGTTCGACATTCAATTTGCTGAACAACCAGTTCCAGCCGAAGACACCAGAGGCTTAAGAGAAGTCAAGAAAAACTCGCCCATACCAATAATGGCTGACGAAAGCGTCCACTCACCCGAAGATGCCTTACGTCTAATACACGCCGAAGCCGTAGACCTCATAAACATAAAATTAATGAAAAGCGGCGGAATACTGAAAGGCAGAAAAATAGCAGAAATTGCCGAAGCTGCTGGCGTACCGTGCATGATTGGATGCATGGGCGAATCAGAAATAGGCATTGCAGCAGGAACACACTTAGCCGCTGCAACAAAGAACATACAGTATGCAGACCTTGACTCTGACATCCTAATAAAAGATAAACTTGTGAAAAAAGGCGGAGCAAAAGTGAAAAATTCAATGCGCATCTTCCCAAAAGAAAACGGGTTGGGCATAAAAGAAGTCAATGAGCAAATGCTTGGAAAGCCGAAAATGATTTACAAGTAACTTAATTATTATCGTGAATAGGAGTACGTGACAGATGGTATCTCTTAGAGCTTTAGCGCCTTCATTAACCAGAATCACGGTGGCAGCGGCAGTGGGCGCTGCACTACACATTGGTCAAGGCAACCCAGATTTGATAGATGCGAACGCCGTGAAATTTTCCAGAGCCGTGTTAGCGCAGACGGACGTGGAAGGAGAAGTTATCTCCTGCGAAGGACCAAAAGACAACGCCCCAGCATTCTTAAAAAGAGAAAAAGTAGGAACAGGAAAAGGTCCAAAAGTCGAGTTTGTCGTGGACCCAGTTGACGGCACAACCGCTGCTTCTAAAGGCAGAAAAGACGCCATTTCCGCTCTTGCCTGCGCACCTGCCGGATGTTTCCAAATGCTTCCAGACGACGGATACTATTTCAAAGTGGCAACCGACTATCATTCTGCCGGAAAACTTTCTCTGGACATGTCTACCGAAGAAATTGTGCGGACAGTGGCTCAAGAAAAAGGTTTGCCTCTTGAAAACTTCACAGTAATAATGTTAGAACGCGAAAGACACATAGACATTCTTAACACTCTCAGAAATTTAGGCGTACGAATAATCCTCATTCCAGACGGAGACATCGCCGCAGCAGTCGTCACATGCATCCCAGGCTCAGGCGTCGACCTTCTCATCGGCGCAGGCGCCGGACCAGAAGCAACAATCGCAGCAACCGCTGTTAAGTGTCTAGGCGGCACAATGCTTGTGAAAGTGTGGAAAGACAAAAAAGACGACCCAAAAAGACTGGATAGACTAGAAATAGAAGGCGTTAATATAGAAAAAACATATACAGAAGACGAACTAGCTAAAGGCAACGAGTTGGTTTTCGCGGCTTCCGGAGTGACAAAGGGCGAACTCCTAGACGGCGTGAGATTCGTTAAAAACGGAGCCATTGTCAGTTCTCTCTGTATAAGACTGCCAAGCGGAACAATAGAAAAATCCGAAACAAATTTACGATTCAAAGGACACCCTGTCTATAAACACTTTTTAACATAGAACGTAGCGAAAAATGGGGCTGCCCGGATTTGAACCGGGGTCTAGAGAGCCCGAGTCTCCAAGCCTAGACCAAGCTAGCCGACAGCCCCTTGCATGCCTCATCTTTACGTTTAAAACATAAAAATAAAGTCTTCCTTAACATTTAAACCCTTACCGTGTAATATTACCTTACCACTTGGGGGAGGCTAAAGTAGACTTGTCAGTTCCACATCGTGTTAGGGGAGTAAAAATACTCAAAGCGGTTTCTTCATCTCTTAGATTGCAGATTCTAAATTTACTTTTTGATAAGGGACCTCTTTCTTACACTGAATTGATGAGTTCTTTGAAGATGAATCCTACTAGGGATGCGGGAAGATTTGCTTATCATTTGAAGTTTTTGCTCAAAGCTGACTTGATTGAGGCGGATGTGGAGGCAAAGAAGTATTGTCTAACAGAGCTTGGCAAGATGGTTATTGATGTTGCAGATAGAATTGAGAAAAAAGCCCTAAAACCAAAAAGTATACTCATACGCACTTCTCGTTTTGCGCTAGAAGAATTTGACGCGAACAAAATTGCAAACTCCCTCGTTAAAGAAGCGAAAATGCCCGCTGAGTTGGCACAAAAAGTGGCGAAAGAAACCGAAAAACGACTGCTGAAATCAAAAACCAAATATTTAACAGCTCCTCTTGTGAGGGAGGTTGTAAATGCAGTTTTGATAGAGAAGGGTTTAGAAGAGTATCGCCACAAGCTTACGCGTTTGGGGCTTCCAGTTTATGAAGTTGCTAGTTTGTTAGAGGGAAAAGATAAGACTACTCCGTTGTTAACTTCTATAAGTGAAAAATTCGGAGAAGCTGTTCTAAAAGAGTACATGCTTTTGAATGTGTTTCCAAGAGATGTTGCAGACGCGCATTTGTCAGGTTCAATTTATGCTGAAGGTTTGGGTTCTTGGATTTTGAAGCCAAGCGAGGTTATGCATGATTTGCGATTTTTCCTGCAAAATGGTTTAAATTTGGAAAGGATAAACATTTTTAAGTCTTCTTTACCGCCTCCTAACAATTTGAAATCGGCTTTGTCGACGGCGTTTAATGTTCTTCTGCATTCTGCCAGAGAAGTGGATGCAATGCAAACTTTTGATTACTTCAATGTTTTTTTGGCGCCTTTTGCAAAGGATGCAAAACCTACGGAGGTTAAGGAGGCTTTACGTTTATTCATTCTTGAGGTAAATCAGCATGTGAAAGCATCTCTTGGTCTGGAGTTTACTGTTCCAGATTTTGTGGCTGGAAAACAAGTTCTCGGCTTTGATGGGAAAGTGTTAGGCAAATATGAAGATTTTGTTGAAGAAAGCCAACTTTTGACTTCGCTTGTTTTTGAGATATTTATTGAGGAAAGCCTGCGTAAGCCTCTGCTTAATCCAGCGATAATTGTGAAAATACGTAAGGAAGCGTTTGTTGACGAAAAAGCAAAGGGGATGCTTTTAAGAGCGCATCAGTTGGCATCAGAGAAAGGGATGCTTTACTTTGCTAATCTTTTAGGAGAAAGCAAACGTGATTCTGTTTTCTCTTCCTCCGGATTTAGACTCAAGGCTGATGCCGATGGGGATTGGGAAATTGATACTCTACGAACTGGCTGTCTTGGAAAAGTCGGGGTTAATCTTCCACGAATAGCACTTGAGTCTGGAAAGGATAAAGCAAAGTTTCTGGAAATCTTAAGGGAAAGGTTGGAGATGGCAGCTCGCGTTTTAGAGATTAGGTATAGAGCGCTTAAACAACATGGTTGGAGTTTGCTTCCATTTCTCTCACAAGAAGTTAATGGTGACAAGTACTTTAGACTTGAAAATTGTTCTCGCATAATAAACTTGATAGGCTTAAAAGAGACTGCTGAGACATTTTTTGGGAAAAGTGTTTATGAAGACGAAAAAAGTTTAGCGTTTGCTGAGGAAGTGATACAGCAAGCCCTAGACTATACGCACAGGGTTGGTAGAAGACATAGCAAGAATGTTTCCTTGGCGGCGTTGCCGAATTTTGAGGCTTCTGAAAGGCTTGCCCAGTTGGATGTTGAGAGATATGGCATTGCAAAGGTGCGATTTTCTGGAACGCGGGAAAAGCCATTTTATTCGTCAGTTGGTAAGTTAGTTCTCACGAGTAATGAGGTTTTTCCGGCATCTTTAAAGGTTGAGCAGAGACTGGGCAAATTGTTTGGTGCTGGTGGATATTTTTCGGTGATAGAGCTTGGAGATATTGAACACAAGCCGGAAACTCTTATGGCTCTAACCAAACAGATTTTTGAAAGTGAAGGTTTAGAATTTTTCATGTATAATCGCAAACTAACCTATTGTATTAACTGCAAAAAAAGTTGGTTTGGAGGGTTACAGAAATGTCCCTCGTGCGGAGCAGTAAGCACACTGACGCCCTTCGACCAATTCGCGGCAGTATAAATTCTTGAAAAGAGAAAGCAGATTGTCACTTTACGGCGCCTAATATTAAGGCTAGAAGCGCCATTCTGGCGACTATGCCATTCCAGACTTGTTGGAAGTACCGTGCAAAAGAGGTGTTGTCCACTTCGGAAGCTATCTCGTCTACTCGTGGAAGCGGGTGTAGAATTATTAGGTCCTTCTTGGCGTCACTTAACGTTTTTAAATCTATTTTGTAGGAGCCTTTAACTTTGGCGTATTCGGCTGGGTCTGGGAAGCGTTCTTTTTGTATTCGTGTGACATAAAGGACATCTACTAATGGGATTATTTTTTCCAGTCCAGTTTTTTCTGTTACGGGTATTCTTTCTTTTATTGTTTGGAGAACTTCTCTTCGCATTTTTAGAGTTTCAGGCGAAATCAAATATAATTCAACGTTGTAGAGTGAGAGTGCATAAGCGAGAGAGTGGACAGTTCTTCCATATCGAAGGTCACCTACAAAGGCTATTTTTAATCCATCAATCTTTCCTTTTTCCTTCTTTATTGTGTACAAATCGAGAAGGGCTTGTGTTGGATGTTCTTCTGCGCCGCTGCCGCCGTTGATTATTGGGATTTTTGCGAATTCTGCTGCGAGTCGTGCTGCGCCTTCGAGTGGGTGTCTCACAGCGATTACGTCTGCGTAATTTTCAACAGTGCGTATTGTGTCAGCAAGGTTTTCGCCTTTTTTGACGGAGGCAATTTCGGCTTCTGCGAAGCCGATTGTTGAGCCTCCTAGTTTGTGCATGGCTGCTTCGAAGCTTAAGCGTGTCCGTGTGCTTGGTTCGAAGAATAATGTGGCGAGGATTTTGCCTTTTAGCATGTCTGAGCCTTTGGCGGCTATTGGCTCCATGGCTTGTGCAATTTTTAGGATGTAGTCAATTTCTTCTCGTGAAAAATCCTTTATCGAGATTATGTCTCTGCCTTGGAACTCCAATCTCACACCCAGAACAAATCTACGCAACTCCTAAATAACTTTTTATGAACAAGGCGAAGGGCATTTGCGCAGTGTAAAAGTTAAAATCTTTTATTTGTATTCTCTGTATAGCCTTGTTTAAGGAGGATTTCATATGAGTGAAACCGAATTGCGTGTTTCTAAGATTAAGGATGGCACGGTTATTGATCATATTACTGGTGGTCACGCGTTGGATGTTGTTAAGATTTTGGGGATAACGGGGAAGGAGAAGGGGACTCTTACTATTGCGGTTAATGTGCCGAGTAAGCGTCTCAAAGCGAAGGATATTGTTAAGATTGAGGGTAGAGAATTGAACCCGCAGGAACTGCATAAGATTGCTTTGTTGGCGCCGCATGCGACTATTAATATTATTCGTGGTTATAATGTTGTTAAAAAGTTTGAGGTTAAGTTGCCGAAGGTTATTGAAAACATTGTTAAGTGTGCTAATCCGGCTTGTATAAGTAATAGTAATGAGCCGGTTCAGGCTAGATTTTATGTTGAGTGTGAGGAGCCGTTGCTTTTGAAGTGTCATTATTGTGGTTATATTATGGAGAAGAAGGATGTTCTTCAGCAGTTTTAGTGTTGGTGTTTTGGTATTCGGAATTTGAGATAATGCTTATATCGTAAGAGATAATATTCTGAAGTTAGATATGTCTGAAAGCAGACATAAAGTATATGTGTAGAACACAAATACGCATGGTGAAAAAGCATGTTTGACCTGCTTGAAATACTCTTATTCTCATTATGGACATGCTTCATTATATATGCCACATGGTATTTCACTTCTGCAAAACACTACGCTCCAATAACTCATACCGAGGCAAGAATGCTCTGGAAAATACACAAACAAATCGGTCAGTGCAGCGCCAAGAAATGGAGAGAAATTAGACGAAGAAATAAAATAATAGGTTTTGAATGTGGATGTGGATATAAGCACATACAAAAGCGCCCATTAGTTATTAATGCGCCGGAGGCAAAAACTCCGGTGCAAAATGCTAAGTCTTCCGTTTTCGACAAGCTGCATACTTCATACGAATCCACATAACCCTAGATTGAAATTGGCAGAAAAATAGAAACTCATGTTAAAGGAAAAATAAGCGTTAGTAGCAAATAAAAAAAGAGTTTAAGCATACTTCTTGCATTTGTAACAGTACCATCTCTGATACTGTGGGACAAACGTGAGCGGACCTTTACATGTAGGGCAAACTTGTGGGGCTTGCTGAACAGGTGGAGCTTCTTGAGGTTGTTCTGGTTTTAATATTATGAAGTCGCCGACTGCTTGGACTTCTTCCCATGTGATGTTTCGGTTTTCGCCTCCTTTCTTGCCTTCAACGTACAATGATATGCCCATTTTTCCAACCATAAAAGCAACATCTTTTACTGTTCCAACGATGTGTCCTTCTGCGTCTATGACTTGCATTCCGACAAGCATGTCTTTTGTTACTGCTTTTTCCTGTTTAACCATGTTCTAAATCCTTCCTTGGTTAACGTGATTGTATTGGTTAGTTTAATAAAATTTTTCTTTTATGTCAATTTCCGTTTCAGAACTTGGCTGAGCCTCTAATTGTCAACGTTCGTAAATAAATGTTAAATACTTTAAGATAAAGAATGCTATTCAAAACGTAAGGAGAAATTTGTATGAGCATAAAAGAAGAAGGCTACTTACAAGATTACATTGCCGCTGGACTAATCGGATTTGCGGTGGGAATGTCAATTATTGGCGCTCTTGCCTACAACATACTCTTCTATGCTGCATATTCAAAGTGGGGCGAAGTCATCGCGTTAGGCATTGTCTCAGGAATATTTGGATTCTTGCCTGGAGGCTTTGTCGCTGGCTATATCAACTTCAGAATACATAAGACTGAGAGAAAGGAGATGGAAGGGCTTGCTGCGGGTGTTATGGCGTTCATTGTGCACTTCTTTATTACATTGTTTGTTTTCGTGACAATGGCTGCGCTTGCGGGTGCTGGTGCTGGCACAGTAATGACAGCATGGGCTTTAATCTTCGTGTGGGGTTTAATTTTCTATCCTATAGGCGGATATCTGTCTGGAATGCTTGAAAATCGTCCAATTCCAATGCCTACTTTTCTGAAGTTTCAGGGAGCACCACCACCGCCCCCGCCACCACTAGGAGCACAAGTTTGTCCCACTTGCGGTGGACCATTAACCTACATTGAACAGTATCAGCGTTGGTACTGCTACAAATGCAAAAAATACGCATAAACACCTAATTCTCACATTTTTCTTTTTGGATTCATTCTTAGTAAGCATTTTTGATTAATGCTGTTCCGCGGTTTGCATAAATTATAAAAAGGTAACATACTCATTGCTTATGGTAGAGATGAAATTATGAAAAATGTTAAAGCAAAAGTCTTGCTTCTTGTGTTGGTTGTTTTTTGCTTGGCAATAAGTAACTCTGCAGTTGCACAATATACTGTAGGCGTCAAAAGCGGAGACTGGATAAAATATAACTTCACCATGTCCGGCGGAGGACAAACTGCTCAAGGATGGATTAAAATAACAATTCAAAGCGTGAGTGGAACACAAGTTACAGGAACTTACGTTGTGGGAATCGCTGGTCAACAATTGCAACAGTACTCATTCACAGTTGATGTAGCGACAGGCTATGGGGATATGAGCGGTTTCATAATTCCAGCAAACTTGAACGTGGGACAAACAATTCCTGGAGAAGCAACCACCGTGCAAGGCGTAACAACTCGACATGGTAGAACAGCAATTTACGCTACAGCCACAGACCCCTATTCAGGCGGAACAGGACAAGTATATTGGGACCAAGCAACTGGAGTACTACTAGAAACAAGCGCCTCATATGGCGGTTACACATATGCACTTACGCCTGCAGAAACTAACATGTGGGGTGGAGGGTTGTTTGGTCCAGGGTTCTTAGGCTTGGACTGGTGGATTTGGATAGTCATCATCGTAGTCATAGTTGTGGTAATAGTTGCTGCCGCTCTGATGCTACGCAAGAAAAAGCCTTCAGTAGCCCCTGCTCCGCAAGTTCAACCTCCACAGCCGCCACCACCACCGCCACCTCCACCAACACCCTAATCTCCAACTTTTTGTCAGAAAACAGTTCTTCAAAAAGGCAAGGTTAAGCGCCGCCGGTAGGACTTGAACCTACGACCGACTGGTTAACAGCCAGCCGCTCTACCGAACTGAGCTACGGCGGCAAACACGAGCGCTTATGAATTTTGGTTTTGCAGTCGTATTTAAGTCTAGTTATTCAACAGTTTCTAAACTATTCCCGCCTTTTTCACTTTATATCTGACCACTCCAGCGAAAAGTCTGTAGAAATGGCGAATCACACGTCTATACCATTTATCAGTAAACGACATGTCAATTAACTCGTTTATCCAATACAAGCCATGATTCAAACACTTAAGCAAAAGCTCCTTGTGCAACTCCGTCATTTCTGTCTCTTTAAACCAATCCTCATTCTTCAACTTGCCCATAGGCACAAAAAACAATGGCACAATCAAACTTCTAACACCTTTAAGGTCGTCCATCAACTCTACAGTCTTAACCAAGTCATCCTCAGTTTCCTCCGGACTCCCAACAATCAATGTGCATGCCGGAACCAGCTTATTATCATGCATCAAACCCATACCAGTACGCACAACTTCTGGCCACTCTTCGGGTTTGAAGGGGTGCGCTTTTGCCGGCATAATTTTTTTAGCAAGCCTTCCAGAACCTGTTTCTATTCCTACCTCGGCACCCCACCAAGCTTGCTTCTGCAGAATAATTTCGGAAATTTTTGACAGAAGTTTCGGTTTAGCCGCCACTGCGGCAAGCGAACAGTGACTCCATCCTATCCCCTCGCATTTTTTGGCAACCACTTCATGAAGTTCTATGAGTTTTTCATCGTTTGGAATTGTGTTTTTGGAGCCGTAAAGCATAACATCTTCAGCGTGAAGTGCTACGCCTCGTGTGTAACCGCTTTCCATGTTCACATCTATTTCACGCAGTATCTTCTCAACTGGATACCAACGTAGAGGTCGTAAAGTTACACTGCAAAATTGGCAGCCTCGGCAACATCCGCGACCTATTTCTACCAAACCGTCAATTGAAGGCTTAGCAATGTCAGGTATCTCCTCAAGACTTGGCGTTTCTTCAACGGTAGATTCGTAGTACTTGGGAAGCGGCTCATCATTCAAGGCAGCCCTAAAAAGTCTCCCCACAACTTTTTCAGCTTCACCAGAAATTATGCAGTCTATCCCGTACTCCTCAACAAACTTTGGTCGATGCAGAAACTGCCAAACACCTTGACCGCCAACAATAATTTTTAACCCGCGTTTTTTGGCTTCCCTAATTTCAGGAGTAGCTACCAATGCACGAAAATGCTGCGCAAGATATGGCTCTTTTTTCAAAACAAAAGCGAAAGTGGTTGAAGCTGGACCTAGACCGAAAGGGTCCATCACGTGGATTCCTAAAACTTTCGCCTCATCAATGTATTCTCCAACATGCAACGGCGACACAGTCAAAACATCAAAGCCTTCACTCAAAAGCTGAGCCTCAACTTTCCTTAATCCATACGGTGCGGCTTCAGGTATGCCCTTTTTGGTCTTAATTGGCGGAAAAAAGAGCCAACTGTAAAACCAGTCAGGAAGAAAGTTGGGTGGAGCACATGTCCCGAACCCTAAGAATATGTTTCTATGGTAATCACTCATCAAGGTTCGGTCAGCCGTCAATAATATCTTGCCATTATCTGCTGATTTCTTTGACAATTCGCCGTCGGCTCCAAATAATTTTTAATTCCAAATTTTAGAGATTTAAATTTTGATGCACTTTCTACTTAATACTTATGGTAAACGCTTGTTAACAGAAGAATTTCCGTCTTCTATGATGAAACTGCAAATAATGCTTAACTTTGCATAATTATTCACAGCACATTATCATGTTACGTTTTCGTTATCTGCTGAGAAAAATGTATATGTTAGATTTCCCAATTAGGGTGAAAGACCAATGGAGAGAACAGAAAAATTGAAAAAAATCATGGAAGTTAGATGGCACGGAAGAGGCGGTCAAGGAGCATGGACAGCAAGCGAATTACTGGCACGAGCAGCCATTCACGAGGGAAAATACATTCAGTCTTTTCCTGAGTTTGGTCCTGAAAGGATGGGCGCGCCAGTCACAGCTTTTACGAGAATAAGCACTGAACCAATCAAAATTCACTGTGCAGTCTACAACCCAGACTTAGTAGCCGTAATAGACCCAACATTACTGAAGACAGTTCCAGTCACCGAAGGACTAAACGAGGAAGGAACAATCATAGTTAACTCAAAAGACGCTCCCACAGAAATTAGAAAAATGCTTAACTCCAATAAAGGTAAGGTGTGGGCTGTTCCCGCAACAGAGATAGCAATAAAAATTTTAGGAATGCCCATAGGCAATACAGCCATGCTTGGAGCCGTGGCTCGCATTACCGGAATTGTCAATTTAGAAAGCATCGAAAAGGTCATTAAAGAACGTTTTAGAAAAGACCTCGCCGAGAAAAATTTTGCAGTTATAAAAGAAGCTTATGAGGAGGTAAAATCCGAGTGACATCTAAAGAGAAAAGTTGGAAAGAAATTTCGCCAGCAGGCGTATGCTGGAAAGCCAGCACGCAATTTTTGACTGGAGACTGGAAAACCTACAAGCCTGTAAGAGATTTGGAAAAGTGCACTAGATGCTTATTATGTGTACTTTTCTGTCCAGACGGCGCAATACACTGGAAACCTGAAAAAGGAGACATAGAATTTGACTACAACTTCTGCAAAGGCTGCGGAATATGCGCTAATGAGTGCCCAGCCAAAGCGATAGAGATGAAACTTGAATAGAGAAGGTGTGTGACAAATGAAAAGTGTTGTTAAACAAGAAGTTTTAGCCTTAAACGGAGACGAAGCAGTCGCCTATGCCGCAAAACAATCAGACGTCGACGTCGTAGCAGCTTATCCAATAACTCCACAAACCATTATTGTTGAAAGATTCAGCGAGTACGTGGCGAATGGCGAAGTGGAAACCGAATTTGTCTGCACAGAATCCGAACACAGCGCCCTAACCGCTTGCTTAGCAGCCTCAGTAACCGGTGCAAGAGCCTTCACAGCCAGTGCTTCCGCTGGATTAGCGTTGATGCATGAAATGCTCTTTGTGACTTCTGGATGCCGCGCGCCTGTGGTTATGGCGATTGCAAACAGAGCTTTGTCTGCGCCGCTGAACATTCATGGCGACCACTCTGACACTATGACTGAACGCGACAGCGGCTGGATACAAATCTACGTTGAAAACACGCAGGAAGCGTATGATTCAGTTATTCAAGCGTTTAGGATAGCTGAAAACACTGATGTGCTGTTGCCTGTGATTGTGGGTTTGGATGGTTTCACGTTAAGCCACACGTTAGAAAACGTGCATGTGCTTGCAGACGATGTTGTGAAAAAGTTTGTTGGAACCCGCAAGTTTGTCAACGTCGTGAATCATGAGGGAAAAACTGTTCCTTTTAAGCTTGACCCAGACAATCCAACAAGTATGGGTCCTATAGCGTTGCCTAATTACTATTTTGAGTTTAAGCGGCAACAAGAAGAAGCTATGAAAAACGCTTTGAAAATAATTCCGCAGGTAAACAGAGAGTATGCTGAGATTAGTGGCAGAAGCTACGGAGACGGGCTGGTTGACGCGTACTATGTTGAGGATGCGGAAATAGCCATCGTCTGTTTAGGCTCTACAGCTGGCACCGTGAAAGCCGTTGTGGACGAACTGAGAGCAGACGGCGTCAAGGCTGGATTGCTTAGACTTCGCACTTTCCGACCATTACCAGTTGAGAAAATAGTCAACACGCTGAAAAATGCAAAGGCTGTGGCTGTGATGGACAGAAGCATGAGTTTCGGCGGAGAAGGCGGACCAGTTTTCCATGAAGTTCGCCATGCACTTTACGACACGGACAAGCACCCGCACATTGTAAACTACATTTACGGCTTAGGCGGAAGAGACACAAGCCCAATGCAAATTCGCAAAATCTACGAGGATTTACAGAAGATTCTGCGAACAAAACACGTTGAAACACGCGTGCAGTATCTGGGATTAAGAGAATAGGAGGAGATGAAAAATGCAAACAGAAACTGAATGGAAATTCACCGCAAAAGACATCGCTGAAAAACCAGACTTGTTCCTATCGGGACACAGAGCATGCGCGGGTTGCGCACCAGCAACTGTTTTGAGGTTAATAATGAAAGCAGTTAGAGGACCAACGATAGTTACAAACGCTACTGGATGCATGGAAGTTGTCTCGTCGATTTATCCGTACACTTCTTGGGCTACTCCGTGGCTGCACACCGCTTTCGAGAATGTTGCTGCAAACGCTTCGGGGATTGATGCGGCATTTAAGATTTTGAAGAAGAAGGGTAGAAGTAAGCATGAACATGTAGACATAATAGCCTTGGCTGGGGACGGCGGCACCTATGACATTGGCATACAGGCGCTTTCTGGCGCGGTTGAAAGGGGACACGACTTTCTCTACGTGCTTTACGATAATGAGGCTTATATGAACACGGGCATTCAACGCAGTGGAGGAACGCCGCTAGGCGCTTCAACAACCACTTCACCGGCTGGCACGGTTATTCCGGGCAAGTTGGAGAATAAGAAACTTATTGCTGATATTATGGTGGCTCATGACATGCCTTATGTGGCTACAGCCTCGCCGTATTATTGGCGTGACCTACTTGTGAAAGTCAGAAAGGGCTTAGAAGTTAATGGACCGGCGTTCTTGCATGTGTTTGCGCCTTGTCCGCGTGGATGGAGAAGCGACCCAGCTAAGTCTATAGAGCTTTCGCGTTTGGCTGTGGAAACGTGCATATTCCCGTTATGGGAAGCCGTAAACGGTGATTATCAGCTTTCAACGCCGAGCAAAGTTTTTGCTTTAGCTCCGCAAAAGAAGAAGCCAGTTAAGGAGTATTTGCAAGTGCAGGGACGTTTTAGGCATTTGTTCACGCCAAAATTTGAGAAATTAACCGAAGAAATCCAGCGAGTAACAGATGAACGGTGGAAACGTCTACTCAAAAAATGCGGAATGTAACTCTTTAATTTCCTTCTTTTAGGTATTTTTCTATTTCGTTTTCTGCGTTGTCTGCCTTTATGAATATGGGCACGTTTTCCATGCCGGTTGCGATGTAGCTTGACAAAAGCCATTCGCCTGGCGCGAACTCTAAAGTTTTTTCAAGTATGCCCTTGTCTAACATAAATGTTTCACTTATTACTTGACGGTCATATGGACGTGGTAAAGTGCCAACAAAGTAGGTGTGGAGCTGTTGTAATGCGTTCGTGTTCAGATAGGCAACACGTTGCGTGGCTATGCATGCGCCTAAGCCATACTTTCTTCCTTGTCTGAGCAAAGTTTCAACATGCACGGAACATTTGGCTTCTATGCCAGATGCGTTGCTTGGGATAAACTCTTGTGCCTCGTCAAAAACGAGCAATATGTAAGGTTTGACTTGGAATCGGCGTTTTCTGCGAACAAGCAAATCCTGTGTTAGAGTTAACACTAAATCTTTTATTATGTATGGGTCAGCAATTGAAATGCAAACAAGTCTCGTCTTTTTGTCCTCTAGCAAGTCTCTGATTTTCTCGATTGCTAAACCGCCAGCGTCTGTCTCCTCAATCTCATCTTTTCTTCTTATTCTATCAATTAGCATGTTTCTTGTTGTTCCCCAACCGTATAATCCGCTTTTTTCGTGAACTTTAAACTCTTCCACCTTTGCTCTTGCAACTTCGTCGATGTAGTTGACAAAGTCTTCAGTTACTTCCTGGTTTTCCATTGTGCCGTGTTCTTCCATGTACGCTAAAATTGCATCGTGAATCTCATCAATAGCGTTAATGTAGTTCGGTTTGTCTGACGCTCCTCTTCTCTGCTCGTTAAGCTCGTCCATGAACTGGCTGTATGTTGGAACTTTGCGTCTTGGTCTTCTGTAATAGGCGAGTTTGCCTTGCTCCATTATTTGCCGCAGTCCCACTTTGATTCGCTCGTCTGTTTCATACTCTCTTGGTTTCACGACGGAATTGAAGAACTGCTCTAAAGAGTCTATCTTGTTCTCCATGACAACCTTCGCTGGAAACGCAGGGTCTGCAAGCAAATCCAACAACAAGAACACGTATTCACAGCTTATGTCAAAAACTAAAACTTTCGTGTCGCTGGTATGAAGCAAAATCCTTCTAAGAATATTCGACATCAAATTGCTTTTTCCGCCGCCCGTGAAAGCAAAAACGCCAAAGTGATAACGCACAAGCTTCTCAAAATCAACATAGATGGGAATCACAGTTTCGCTGGCTTGGAACATTTTTATCAATCCAAGCCTCGGGTCGGCTCTCGCGTCTTGCACAGTTTTAGACGGGTCGATGCCGAACGCTTGAGCTATTTTTTGATTGTACATGCGGTTTATCATTCCACTGTTCAATAGGTAGACTCGGCTTCCCACCACTGGGTAAGAAAAGCCTTTAACAAATTGAAAATCACATTTTTCGTTCAAAATCAAATCGTAATTTATTGGTATCGCGTCTATCTGAATCATCATCGTAGACTTGTCGTCAGTCTGCCAATCCTCCTCCGACTGCTCAATAATCTCAAACTGCATAGGATAATACCCATGCTCAGACAAACCACGCAAACCAAAATGTTCCGGCCACACACGGCTAATCTCCATAAGCGTGAAGCGCTCTTCGCCTTGATTAGCTTGTTTAAAATTCTTAACAGCCAAAAGCATACCTTCCTCAAGTAAACCCATCAAATCCTTCTGATACTCAACCTTAACACGACACTGATACCGTGCACTCGTGCCAGCAAGCTTTGACTCTTCTGCAACACCAAAATATCTGGGAATGACAGCAGCGAGTCTCGCATGGAACTTGCCGTCAAAATCTGTAAAGCAAAATGCGTTTAACGTGTTTTCTTTCCGCGCATTCAAAGGATTATTCACCTCTGGAATTATGATTGTGTATACGTTGCTTTTTCAATTTAAGCTATTCCCGTTCAATCCAAAAAGCATCAACGCTTAAGATAATTAACTTCATTAAACCGCCAACACCATACAAGTAGTATACTTTCCATGCCATGATACGTAACTTGACCCGGTTGCACTCTTGACCACCTCATTCAAACATGAAACTCGCAAAAGAAACAATAAAAAGGGCTGTTTTATAACACAAGCTGGAAGCCTCGCCAAAAACTACACTTAGGTTCTAACCAGAAATTCAAAGTATTTATAAGGGGGGTCTAGTCACCGCGAACAGCAACAGACCACCCATACATAGCGCCACTTAACCGCCTTCTCTTCTTGCAGCTTCTATCGACGCTCTTCTCTCCCTAAACGTGCTCATGTAAAATATAAACCGCCTCAACCTATGATTATTAAGAATCCAATCAGCAGTAGTATCCACCACACACTTAAACTGCCCATAATTCCACTTAGCAATCTTATCAGCAATAAACAACGCCTTATTATGTCCAAAAGCTTCTGGAATACTTGAAGGCGACATAGCCGCCAAAACATTCAAAACCAAACTCTGCAACCTATTCGGCACAGCCTTATCCCTAAACAAAATCACCTCCAACGGCTCCTCCGTGCCATCACTAAGCTCATTCCAAAACTTCACAACACTCTCTGGCTTACAATCATACTCCGGATAAACCAAACGATCAACAAGAAGCACATTACTACGCAGCATAGGGTCCGTTTTGGCTTGACTCAACTGAACATAAGTTTTAACAAAAGTTTTCTCGAGTCCAATCTTATTCTTTATTGCGCCAGAAACAAAACCCCTACGGTTCTTCCTATCCGAAACCATTGTTCTAAAAGCAGAATCATACTCGATTAGGCTCCACGGCGGCTTAATCTTTTCTGGATTAAAGATGCTTGCTGACTGAAGTATCATGCGGTCTGTGTTTGGCAATTTCTCAAACACTTCCCGCGAAATGCTTGTTTTCAGTAAACCTTCATTCTGCATTATTGGAATTAACTGCCGCTTGAAATCTCTTGCAGCCGTGTCCTTCGTGATACCAACAAGTAGAATACGCTTTTTCCAGCATTCTTCCATAAGCAAGTGTAAAGTGAAAAGCGTCAAAAATGCAATGTCAAGAGTCGTTAACCAATGCTCCTTTCCATCCTTCACAATCTTCATCAAACTAGCAGTTTCCGTCTCCGATGTTTTAGCAAAAAAGAAACGGTCACCAAGGCTTGTTACAAGCTTTCTGACTCGTTCCCATGTAGTCGCATACTTTGGATTCAAAACATAATTATCGCGTTTCTCACTTAGAATGCCTCTTTTAACCAGATGCCTAAGGCATCTTTCCACTCTTTTGGCTCTTTTCTCATCAGTTATCCCGAACTCCGCTAGAACTTGTTTTTCAGTTAAAGTTCCCTTTCGCATAACTAAATCAATTATTGCATAGCGCATGTAATCGGCTCTTGGAGGCGGCAAACCCAAAACTTGATTGCAAACCCACTGTCTTGCGATTGTCAAGTCGTTAATGTCGACGGGTTCGCCGTCAACCTTGTATCCAATTATGCTGCTTTTTGTTTTCCACAAATCACTCTTCGAAGTGTCATAAAGCAGACTTGCCCGCTCAATCGATAAGCTTCTATCCAAAAAAATAATGCGTATTTTCTGGTCTGAGGCTGTGGCGAATTTGTACGCAAGATAATACTCAGCGAAAGTCATTATCCAATTCGCAATCGTGGCATTGTTTATTATCGACTCGTCTGTCAGCAATCTATTCAGGTTTATTTCGTCCGGCTGCCTTGCCTCAAAAAATGTTTGGTCTATGTCTGGAACTTCGTTGACGTAAACTGGCACAACACTTGAGATGCCAGCGCCCTGCTGAAGCGTCCGCTCATCATACTCTACGACGGGCTTGTCCTTTTCTGAGAACGTTATTACGCCAGTAGAAGCGTAAGCACCACCAAAGAAAATCACCAAATCAAACAGAGGACGCGAGTACATTGTGCCGTCTATGCCAGCAAACCGAATTTTGGAATCACCGAAAAATTCTTTGGCTGTTTTGCATGCCTCTTCATGGTTTAAGTCAGTTATCACAAGATTTGAAAGCAAACAGTCATAAAGATTCTTGAGAGAAGAAAAACGTTGCTCATAATCAAGAACCTGCTTGGAAGCACCTAGTCTAAGCATGCTGCTGGTTCGCGTAATCGAATCACTCAACGAAGACAAACTGTTTTTCACCAGTTCCACAATAGCTTAAAGAAGGTAAAAACCTTGTCAACAACCCATAAAACGTTTACGACAGCCACCCCATCTTCTACAATCAGAAAATGTAAATAAAGAACAAACACGATAGAAAACACAGCAGAATCAAAAAAACCAAGCGGGGTTGCCCTAGCCTGGTAGGGGGCAGGCCTGCTAAGCCTGTGGTCAGCAATGGCCGCGCGGGTTCAAATCCCGCACCCCGCGCCACGGGTTATTCAACCATTGTAGGATGAACAAGCTGATTGCAGTGGGGACAATGTACTAATCCTTTGTCTCGCAGGGCTCTCCAGCGTTTTTTGCAGAAGGGACATTGAAAAAGTGTAGTGCCGCTGTAGATGGTTAGCCACTGTCGACTTAGAATCAATACCACGAAGCCAACGGAAATAAGAGCAAATCCCAGGATTATTAAGTATGCCAGTTTAAATTCGATAACAGGGATAAAATCAAGCTTTTGCGTCCAAATAGCCGCCCAGAAACTTTGGACTGAATTTTCGGCGGAAATGTTGGGCCAAGTTCTCCAGATAGTTATGAAAATAAAAACTAACCCTATCAAACAAAGCATTATCCCCAATGCATAGCCAGATTTCTGTTTTCTAAGTATTCTCAACTTTTACACAACGCAGCGTTTGATTAGTTTTATTTGTGGATATTGAATAACTTAAATATTGCGAATCAATAATACACACGTCGCCGCCGTAAATTCTAATCCAAATCTTAACCAAAAAAGATAGGTGAAGGCATAAAGCGTAAGCTCAGAAAACACTCCAACTAACAGTTTGACAGCTTGTACTGGCGATTTTGGCAGTCAACCATTTCATTCTCAAACAGTTTACGCAAAGCCTTGAAAACTTTCTTTTCTGATTCTCCAATTTTTTCGGCAATTTCTGCAAGCGTCAAGGGCTTATCAGAGTTTTTTAATGCCGCAATGACGAGTTCATCAACCTTGTTCAGTTTCACCATATCAATCAGTCCCAGCCTAAGCGAACATGTCAGTCTTGCAGTTTATTTTCCATTTTTTCTTATAAAATTTTTCAACACGATGATGCCATATTGAGCATTGAATAGTTTTATTTTCGCATAGCCAAATAATAGTAACATTGTGCCGTAATAACAGTTATGGGAGGTGATAATGAATGACGAAGAAGGGTTCAAAATATAAATGTGAAGAATGCGGGCTTGTTGTGGTTGTTGATAATGCTTGCGGATGTGCTGCTTGCGATTTGATTTGTTGTGGTGTTCCCATGAAAGAGGTGAAGTCGAAGGCTAAGAAGTAAACCGTTGCGCTTATGCTCGCTTATTCCATGCTTCTCTCAGTTTCGAAACGAAGTCTTCCTCGTTTTTTACTAGTTGTCTTTTCACTTCTCTCCACACAGCCGGACAATCCTTATAGTCTACATGGACAATGCTGTGAATTATTTTGTCAATTTCTTTTCTGTTCTCGCTCGTAACGTTTATTCCTGCTTTTTTGAAAATTTCTTTGAGATGCCTAAAATAACAAGTCACAACACATGCCTCCAGATGATATTCGCCTTTTCCGTCCTTATAGCTTTCTAAAAATGTCCTGCAAATTCTTATTATTTGTCTGTATTTATGATTCGCAATGGTTATTGATTTCAAACGTGTAAAAAATATGTGATGTTCCGAATCAGAATGGCGTTAACTTTTCTTTTTCTCTCCATTATGTTATTAAGCACTGTGTGTCTGGTTAAAGCAGCAACCAGAAGCTTTACAGTGCCAAGCGGCGAAGAAATCACAGAAATTCTCAGCCTCGCAGTTGAGGACCACGTTACAATAATATTTACGGTCGGCGGATTAACTGAAGGCACCGTTAATTTTTACATGACTTTTCCTAATGGAACTTTGAAAGAGTTTGGCAGAAGGGCATCCCTTGATTACAGATTCATTTGCGATTTGAAAGGCGAATACATTTTACATTTTTCTAATGAATACTCGACGCAAAGCGTGCTTGTTACGTTAAATTATGAGATTCAGCATTACATTTTTGGAATCCCACAAACTCTTTTCTTTACGCTGATAATTGCAGCGGTTTGCGTGGCTGCGGTAACAGCTTTTATTCTTATGGGAAGACAACATTAGTTTCTAAGAGGATGTAAAGGATTTATACCGATTCAGTTAATAACAGACTGCAGTGAGAAATATGCTTGTAAACAATAAGGATTTGCTCGTGCCAGCTAGTCGGAAAGGCTATGCTGTGGGGGCTTTTAACATAAACAATCTGGAGGCTTTGTTGGCTGTTAGTGAGGCGGCGGTTGAGGAGAAATCGCCTGTTATAGTCGCTGTTACGCCAAGCGCGATTAAGTATGCTGGTTTGGCTTACTTGTCAGAAATTGTGAAAACTGCTGCAAAATCGGTGCCCGTGCCAATGTCGCTTCACCTTGACCATGGCGAAGACTTCGAGATAGTTTCGAAGTGTATTGGGGATGGTTTCACGTCGGTTATGATTGATGGTTCCTTTCTGAAGTTTGATGAAAATGTTGCTTTAACGAAGCGTGTTGTTGATTTGGCGCATCCAAAAGGAGTAGCGGTTGAGGCTGAGCTTGGAAGACTTGCTGGCGTGGAAGAGAAAACGGTTGAGGAGAAAGAGGCTGTTTTGACAGATCCTGATGCGGCTAAGGAGTTTGTTAAGAAAACGGGCGTTGATGCGCTTGCGGTGGCGATTGGCACGTCGCATGGAGCTTACAAGTTTAAGGCTGAACCCAAACTTGATTTTGAAAGGTTAAGGCAGATAAGGGAAAAAGTAAGTGTGCCGCTTGTGTTGCATGGTGCCTCAAGTGTTCCTCAATGGATTATTGAGAAAGCCGTCAAATACGGAGCAGAATTAACTGGAGCGAAGGGCATTCCAGAAGAACACATTAAAAAGGCGATTTCTTTTGGAATCGCAAAAATAAATATTGACACGGATTTGAGATTGGCGTTTACAGCTACTGTCCGCGAGGTTTTGGCGAAATCGCCGAAGGAGTTTGATCCGAGGAAAATTTTGGGTCCAGCGAAAGAGGCTATAAAAGAGGTTGTTAAGGGTAAAATGCGTTTATTTGGAAGCTCTGGAAAAGTATAGTTAATGGTGAACTGCGAAGATGAAAGTTGGAGTTTTAAGCGGCGGAGGCGACGCTCCGGGAATTAACGCAGTCTTTCGAGCGATTGTTAGGAAGGGTATTCAGAATTATGGTTATGAGATTGTTGGTATAAGAGATGGCTGGCGTGGACTGCTTGAGGGCGAATTTTTACCTTTAAACTTGAATACTGTGTCGGGTATTCTTCCGCGTGGTGGCTCCATATTAGGCACCTCGAGAACAAACCCGTTTAAACGCGAAAAAGGACCAGAAACAATTCTGGAAAACGCTGAAAAGACTGATATTGACGCTGTGGTTGTTATTGGCGGCGACGACACATTAAGTGTGGCTTATAAGATGGGTGATTTTGGGCTGAAATGTGTTGGCATTCCAAAAACGATTGATAATGATTTGGCTGGCACCGATTACACTTTTGGCTTTAACACGGCTGTTGCCATAGCCACAGAAGCTCTTGATAGACTTCACACGACGGCAGAAGCTCACAATAGAGTAATAATTCTTGAGGTTATGGGAAGGTACACTGGACATATCGCCTTAGAAGCGGGACTTGCTGGAGGTGCGGATGTTATTTTAATTCCAGAAAAACCGTTTGATATAGATGAAGTATGCGAGTACATTAGGCATCGACAGAAGCGTGGCAGAAACTTCAGTTTGATTGTTGTTGCTGAGGGCGCTAAACCGAAGGGTGGAAAAGAAATTGTTTACAGTGAAAGCATAGACGAGTTTGGGCACATAAGCCTTGGCGGTGTTGGTTATTTTCTTGGAAAAGAAATTGAAAAATGCACGGGTATAGAAACGCGTGTTGTGGTTTTGGGTCATCTTCAACGGGGCGGTTCTCCAACGGCTTTTGACAGAATATTAGCCACGCGATTTGGAATAGCAGCCATAGACCTTGTACATGAAGGAAAGTTTGGGCGCATGGTTGCCATTCAAGGAAACAAGATAGTTTCGGTTCCGCTTAAAGATGTGGTTGGCAAAAGGAAAACTGTGGATTTGGAACTTTACGAAATAGCAAACGTTTTTTTCGGTTAAAAATTTTTATGTTGCCAGCGTTCTAGCCATTTTGAGTAGGCTTAAGTCTAAAGGCTTTTCAGTTTTGCATGATTTTTTAAGGTCTATACTTGTGATTTTGCCGTTTTGCAGTCCAACTACTCTGTTTCCTTGTCCCTTGGCTAATAGCTCAACTGCTTCGTTTGCGAATAGACTGGCTAATAGTCGGCTTCTGGCTGTCGGAGAACCGCCTCTTTGCGCATAGCCTATTATGCTGAGTCTTACTTCTGCGCCTGTGCGTGTTTCGATTTCGCTTGCGATTTTGCGGGTGTCGCCGACGCCTTCTGCGGCTACTATTATGCCTGACCTTTTTCCTTTTTCGCTGTTTTCTTTAATATTCCCTAAGATTTCTTCCATAGGAGTTTTGACTTCTGGAACTAGGATGGTTTCGGCGCCGACTGTAATCCCCACGGTTAATGCTAAGAAGCCTATTGTTCTTCCCATGACTTCGACTATGAAGATTCTTTCGTGGGAAATTGCTGTGTCGCGGATTTTGTCGATTTCGGCTACTGCAGTGTTTACAGCGGTGTCGAAGCCTATTGTTTCGTCTGTGCCGTAAACGTCATTGTCAATTGCCGCTGGAACACCCACAATAAGCGTGTTTGTTTTCTCGCTCAGTTCGCATGCTGCCTTGAGAGAACCGTTGCCTCCAATAACAATCAAACCGTCTACTTTGTTTGAGGCGAGAGTTTCAGCGGCTTTTTTGATGCTCTCTGGTTTTCTGAAGTGTGGGCATCGTGATGTTAGAAGGATTGTACCGCCTAACTGCATTATACCGCCTACAGAGCGAGGGGTCAACGCTCTAAACGTGCTTGTCATCAAGCCTTCCCAGCCTTTCTCAAAACCTAAAACTTGGAAGTCTTTAGCGTAGGCTAAACGGGTGACTGCTCGAATGGCAGCGTTCATGCCTGGTGCGTCTCCACCGCTCGTAACAACGCCGATGGTTTTCAAGGAGAACTCCTTCTTATTGCTAAAATGTCCCCGGACGGATATATGTTAAACTAATCAGTAATATGGATTGAGGTTGTTGAAAATAAATCTAAATTTGAGTAGAATGTTCTTTGCGTATGCGCAACACTTTCTAGGCTTCTATTGGATGCTATTATGATTGGAAGTGCTGGGTTGTTGCTGGTTTACGGTGTGTAACTTTTATATTGTTTGTGTTGTTTTGATATGTTTTGGCGGTGGGTCTTAGGCGGGGGGCTAGGGGTCCCCTGTACCATAAACCCTCTATACGATGGGCCGAAAGCTGAGGCTGAGGCGTCTAAGGCTGCCTAAACCCTCATTTCCGAAGCGAAGACTATCCGTCCCTTGGGGCTGGCGGGCGTTGAGCGGTTTCCGTAGGGAAGCCGCCTTCAACGTTTGTCAGGCGAACCTGGCCAGGCCCGGGAGGGAGCAACCTAAGTCTGGGCGTTCAGCGCTCAAGGGGGTGCGGGTACGAGTGTAGGGTTTGGGGGTCTGGCGGATTCTGGGCGTCGAACCTCAGTGACCTGCCGCCTTTCCATATGTTTATTATTCCTAAAACATTTAATTCGCCATAGGAACACCAAGAGTATCGAAGTTTCAACCTATTTATAAGAGGGCTAAAGACAAACAGAACGGCTAACACACTCGACAACGCAAACATCAAATATAGCTTCTAAAGTGCATCAAAGTTTAAAAGACCGACCCTTCCGCTGCTTTTTCTTGCATTTGTCAAATATGTCTACGGCACGACGCAAATGAGGAATACTGATGGAACCTCCAACAACAAGCGCTATGTTCAAGGCTTCGAAAAACTCTTCTTCCGAGACGCCTTCTTGAACCCAACGGATGACATGGTAGGTTATGCAATCATTACAACGTAACACGGTAGAAGCGACTAAACCAAGAAGCTCCTTCGTTTTAACATCCAAAGCACCTTTCTCATATGCACGCGAGTCCAACGCGAAAAACCGTTTAAGCCCAAGATTACCAAAGGAAAGTATACGCGCATTCATACGCTCACGATAACGCCTAAACTCCTCAAGCTCATCCAACGCTCATCCCACAAAATGCTTGACTGCGTAACAACATAAAATATCTTACGGCATAATCGAATGAATCGCGTTAAGAATTCGGTACTCTTATTGGGAACAAGTTACCTACTAACGACAGATGATTCGAAATGAATAACAACAATCGCCAATACGGAATATGCGGCGTTTACTGTGGCCAATGCCCAAACGGTAACGGAAGAGTAAAAATGATGGCAATGGAACTGAAAAGACTCGTCGACACAACCCGCTACAACTGGGTCAAAGAAGTAATCAAATCATTCAACTTCGACGAATTCAGAAAAGGCCTCGAATGGTTCTCCCAAGCATAATGCCCCATGTGCCTCAACGGTGGAGGAGCACCATGTGAAAACAGAAAATGCGCTTCTAATAAAAAACTCCAAAGCTGCCTCCTATGCAACGAATACCTAACATGCAAAAACACAGAATACCAAAGAGACGTATACCCCTTCGTCATCGACAACCACAACCGCGTCAAACAAGTGGGATTCGAAAAATACCTCGAAGAAGAAGAGGAAAAAACCAAAGCGGGCATAGATCTAATGGGTCACCTAGAACGAAGATTCTGCAGAGTCGTCAAACTAGAAGACAAATAACCCGCTTAACATGCAGACTCCTTTCCATGCGTATATTGATACGTTGCTGTCAATCCAAAAATAAAGAAAACAAGTTATTAGTGGTTGATGCGGTCGCCGGGATTTGAACCCGGGATCGCAAGCTTGGAAGGCTTGTGTCCTAAACCAGACTAGACGACGACCGCTTTTTCGCCGTGTTAAGGTCTTAGGTAAAGAGAAAATTACAAACACCTTAATTAAACTTAAGAGTTCCGAAATTTCGGAAGACATGTTTGTCTGCAAACAATATAATTTGAAACATCAACAATAACAATTAGCGTTTGAATTTTGAAAAAAGAGGTTTACTCGTATCGAATTAGGTACAAGGGTTTGCTTGCCTCTCTTTTCTTTTCCTTTCTGGATATGTTACTTAAGGAATTAGCACTTTTAGACTCCGGTGTATTCTTGCCCTCAGTTTTCAATCTTCAAACCTCTCTTTACATCTTTAATTACCAAATATTTGATTTAAGAAGTCAGTATCAGAATTTTCAATTTAGATTCTAAATTCGCAAAGATTATCTCAAGCCTAAACTACCACTCTATGACCTCCCCATGTCCACAAAGAAAAAGAAAACTCCGAAAAATAGAAAATCAAAAATCCGCATAGACGCCTCAAGGGTACTAAGAACAGTAAGTGAGAACGAAGCTTTCTATTTCTACGAGGGCATCGGAAAGCCAACAGGAGAAAACGCCAGAAACCTCGCTGATTTCCTTGAAAAAATAAAATCTGTAAAACTGGAGACTCTAATATTTCACCATCAAAGGAAAGATTTCAAAAACTGGATTGAAAAGACTCTGGGTGATTCTGACCTCGCAAGAAAAATAGAAAGAATAGCTCCTTCATGCGATGATAGACTCAGAACGAGAATTCAGGTAGCTGTTGAAAACCGTCTGAAGGAATTGAAAGGAGCAACTGTAACAGCGTGGGTTAACGAAGCTTTAGTTATTGATTCTTCCAGTTGTACATCATAGGTTCTTTTGTTTCAATGTGCGTCGAGTTAAGCATACGAGAAAAAAGCAGTATCTGGGAATAGCACGCACTATACTGAAAAGATGCTTATGGAACTTCTGTAACAGTGATTTCCACTCTTTTATCTTGGCTGTCAAATCAGATAGGAAAAATATTGATTACCAAGAAATCTCCAATTGTTACAAAGTTCGTTTGTGCGCGTGAATGCATATTTTCACTGCGGTTTCTCTTCCGACCTATACAGCCTCTTTTCATGCATTGGTTTTGATTTAAAACTGCCCACATATCTAGGCACTGACGCTCTCTGCCGCTCTAAATTCTTAATCCGAGCATAAAGTTTCGAGACTTTTGTTTTCGACGGAGTCTTCCGCTTGGGAGCGCGAACACGAACGGGTGTAAAAGGCTTTTTAATTTCGCTACGTGAAATTTTTCGTCCTCTTCGTGGAGGCAATTCTTTTACTTTTTTGAAAACTGCATAAGCCTCTTTTAAATTCACTTCTTGCACGTTCCAGCCTGCATCCAGCCAAGCCCTTGCATGTGGACTACTAGGTGAGTTATTCCACCATTGTTCAGTTTTGTATGCGCTCATTGGTAGGTTATCGCCGATTATGCCATCTATTTTCGTGAAAGAAAGTTTAACTGTGTCCGTGAAGTCTCCCCTAAACTTCAGATAACGTGTTAGTTCGCCATATTTAGTAGTTGGTTTTGGAGAAACAATTTTTCTGGCACAGTGAAGACATAACATTCGCATTGTGTCACCAGTAGAAACATCCGGCACCATGCAGTCTCTGCAATAAAGTCTTCTGCAACGATAACATCGCCTAAGATAGCCATAAGGCAACACTCTACCGCAGATTCCGCATTCATCTTTCAACGGCATCTAAACCACAAACAGAGGCAACATGGTTTCTGCATATTAACAGTATAAATTTCTCATATAAATGTGACCCAAAGCTATTCGAAAACCGCAATAATATTTATAGACAACAGTCCAAATGGTGATCAAACAGTGGAAACTGATGCTTTTTAGCGAATATCTCCACGAGAAAGCGGAAGAATCAAGACACAACGAAACTGTCGGATATCTAATAGCCATAATGGGTTCAGTATTCTTTGTTGGAGGCTTGCTTGAAACTGTGATAACCGCAGAAAACCCGGAATGGTTCCTAATCTTTCCATATCACATAACGCAACATCCCTACAGCCTTTTAGGATTAGCCTTAACAACTCTGGGGCTTGTCCTCCTATCACTAGGAATCGCCTTAAGCATTAACTATGCAAGAGAAAGAGCATGGTACATGAAAGAACTGCACAAAGCACACGCTACAGAAGAACAAACAATCAAAAGAAAAGAGAAAATTACTTAAAAGCCACTCAGCCTTTCACAACTGCTAAAGGAACAAGCCGCGCAACCTTTGTGGCAATTCCAACCTTATCGCTCACATCAGCAACAACATCCACGTTTTTGTATGCGGGGTCTGCTTCCTCAGCCAAAACCACAGAACTCGCAGCCCTAACATAGATTCCACGTTGCTCCAAAGCTTTCTTAATGTCGCCACCCCAAAACCTTCGCTTAGCAGCATTTCGACTCAGCATTCTTCCAGCACCGTGCGCTGTCGAACCGAAACTTAACTGCATAGCCTTTTCAGTGCCTACCAAAAGCCAAGAACTTGTTCCCATGCTACCAGGTATTAACACGGGTTGACCAGCAGAACGATAATCCGACGGAATCTCCGGATGCTCCGGCGGAAAAGCTCGCGTTGCACCTTTTCTGTGAACCCAAACCTTCTTCTGGTCGCCGTTAACCTTGTGGTTTTCTATCTTTGCAATGTTGTGAGCTACGTCGTAAACAAGTTTTAGCCCAAACTTTTCCGGGTCCTGCTTAAAGACCTTCTGGAAGCTCTGTCTAACCCAATGCATTATCGCTTGACGATTAGCAAACGCATAATTCACGGCACAAGCCATCGCTTGATAATAATCTTCAGCTTCATTGCTGTTTCCGGGCGCGCATGCAAGCTCTCTGTCAGGCAAAACAATTTTGTACTTGTGCACAGCTCTTTCCATAACGCGCAGATAATCTGAGCATATTTGATGACCGAACCCTCTGGAGCCACAATGAATCATCACCGTTACTTGACCCTCATGGGTAATTCCAAACGTTTTGGCTATTTTAGAATCGTAGATTTTGTCGATTTTCTGAATTTCAAGGAAATGATTTCCTGAGCCTAACGTGCCGATTTGCGTTAGTCCCCTATTTTTGGCTGTCGTTGAAACCTTATCTGGATCCGCGTTTTTCATACACCCTCGCTCTTCGCAGTGTTCTGCATCTTCGTGCCAACCTAAACCTTGGTCAATAACCCATTGGACGCCTTCAACAACAAGCCTATCCAAATCATGTGCGGTTACTTTGAGGTCTTTTCTGCGGCTTCCAAGCCCGCATGGAACATTATCAAAAATGGTGTTTGATAAGTCAGCAAGTTTTGGTCTTATGTCCTCTTCAGAAAGATTCGTAGTTAACAAACGCACTCCGCAGTTGATGTCGTAGCCTACGCCTCCAGGGCTGATGACGCCTTCGTCATAGTCTGTTGCAGCCACGCCGCCTATTGGGAAACCGTAGCCTTCGTGGCCGTCTGGCAAAGTTATGGAATACTTGTAAATGCCAGGTAAGTGAGCTACATTGACGCATTGTTCAAGCGTGCGGTCTGTCTGCATCTTCTCCAATAGATTTCTGTCCGCAAAAACAACGCCTGGGACTCGCATGCCCGGCTTGTATCGTGGGATTCGCCAGATGTAATCGTCTACTTTCTCAAGGGGAATTTTCTCAGAAGGGGCACGACTTTCGCCTTCTTCCATATTTTTCACCTATTAGACAAAAGCTGTTTGAGCAATATAAGTGATTTTGGCGTTTACACCAAAACAGAATCACGTTGGGATGTGTTTGAATTTTTCCACAAAATCAATGACGCCTTGCACGCTTTCGCCAAGCACGGTTTCGCTCAAAACAGTATGCGCTTGAATGTAATCCTTAGCTTTTCGAACCGCTTCATCACTTTCAAGTATTCTTTTGCTTATAGCAGCCAAGCCTTCTCCATTTTCTAAACCTTGCTTTGCAATTCTTGCCCAAAGCTTAAGCTGATTCGCGTAGGCTCGAAGCTTTTCTATGGCGTCTTCTGCGTTGCCAAAATGGCTGTAATACAAAACTTTAGGCTTTAGGCTAATTAGTTTCTCCAAAGATGCCAAAGCGATATCCAAACGGAAAGGTGATGGAGTTGTCGGCACAACCACATCAATTTCTTTTAGGTAAATCCCCGCAGCGTCCCCGGGAAAAATGCCCTCAGTTAATGGTTCGTAATAGCTTAAGTGATGTGAAGCGTGCCCGAGAGTTTCTATGACCTTAAATCTGACATCGTTTCCAATATCGAGAATCATGCCATCAGTTGCTGCGATGATTCTCTCTTCAGGAACAGGTTCTGGAGCTCCGTAAATTTCAGTTATGCTTCCAAGAACTTCCTTTGATTGTTGCCAAAGTTTCTCTGGATTCACTAAATGTGGTGCGCCTCTCGCATGAACGACAACTTTTGCTTTTGGCAGATATTTCAGCAGTGTTCCAGCTCCTCCGCCATGGTCAAGGTGAATGTGCGAAACTGCAACGTAAGCTACCAGTTCGGGTTTGATGTTTAATTCCTTTAATGCGGAAAGAAGATTAGGCACTGAAGAGATTGGACCAGTTTCAATAATGGCGGTTTGCTTTCCTTTTAGGATGTAGCTGGCGACAAAATTTTTTATTCCGCCAGTCTCGACATCAATTAGGTAAAGGTGCTCTTCAACCTTGTTTACGCGCATCTTGCATCATTCCGTTTTTGATAGAATCTTAAAGTTTTCAGCTGCCGCTTTAAACATTTTCATCAAGAACATTTTAAACGGAATAGCATATTTCTATTTGTGAACGTTCATGCTTCTCAGAATCATCCGAGATTTAACATCCGAAGAAGTTGAAGGACGAATTAGGCGATTTGAGAAAGAGTTTGGCATGCATTTTGAGAAGTTTGAGGAGCTTTTCCTTAAACAGAGGTTGGACGCCAAATTTGCAAAGGCTTATTTTGAATGGGCTGAACTTGTTAACAGTTACAAGGGCTACATTGAAGAAGGAACCCTTGACTATACGATTGAAGAGATTAGGGATGTTAAGCCGCAACAAATTGCTTTGTTAACGCCCAAGAGAATAGAATTGTTGTTTCAGATTGCCGCTTTAAGGGCTGAGTCTATAAATGATTTGGCTCAAAAAATAAGGAGAAACGTGAAAAATGTTTATCAAGACTTGCAGACCCTTGCTAAACTCGGTTTTGTTAGAATGAGTAAACGAAAGGGTAGAATCCTTGTTCCAGAAACTCTTGTGAAGGAGATAACCTTCTTAATCCGTTAGACATAGTCTACAGTAATACTTAATTATTGACGATAATAACAGACGCTGAACAAGTGAAGGAGAGTAGAAATTGAAGGCGTTAATTTTCGGTGCGCCGGGTTCAGGTAAGGGCACGTATGCGTCGCGTCTGCAATCTAAGCTTGGCGTTGATGTGGTTGCTATGGGCGATATTTTCCGGGAAATCATGAAAGAGGATACTCCTTTGGGCAGAAAGGTCAAGGGATACGTTGAGAAGGGGTTGCTGGTTCCAGACGACGTAGTAATCGAAGTTTTGAGAAATCGCTTAGCAAAAGCGCAGTCCGTGAAAGGCTTCATTTTGGACGGTTATCCACGCACTATTGAGCAAGCGAAAGTCTTGGAAAAAATCACGAAGATAGATGTTGTCATCCAGCTAACTGTGCCAGACTGGATAATTATTGAACGTTTATCCACACGGAGGATATGCAAAAACTGCGGCGAAGTCTACAACCTACGTTATCTAAAGCCAAAAAAGGACATGGTATGCGACAAATGCGGTGGGCCACTCTACCAGCGTCCAGACGACACGCCAGAAGTTATAAGAAACCGAATTGACGTTTACGAGCGCCAAACCCAGCCAATTCTGCAGTATTATAGAGAGAAAAATGTTCCTTTTGTAGAGTTCAAATGCGAAAAGATTGATTTGCCGCCAGAAGTTGCGGTGGAAGAAATTCTGAAAGGATTGAAGCAGTTGAATATTGTTTGATGCGTGTTTTGGGCGAGATGCCCCCTTATAAATACTCTTTATACATCAAGGATAAATCGTAACGTGGTTTTGTTTGGTGTCTTAAGGATTTCCATCCGATGGTATGTTACTGCTTTTACACCGACTTTTTGCTGATGCTTTTGTGGATTGTATTTTTCTCCCCAGATTTTTGCTTTTAATTGAAAACCGCTTGAAGTCTTGTTGAATTCTAAAATTTTGAATTTTGAATAGACCGTTTCATGTGTCTCAAATTTTACAAGCAAAGCCTCAAGCCAACTATAAAGAAGGGCATACTCATCTTCCGCTGCAACTTCAACATAATCTTCAATCCGTGGATTGACCTTTTCGACATCTGTCATGACCTCAAACATTGCAAGCGCAGCGTTTTCAAAGGCCTCTTTCAAATCTTTTCCGTAAGCGGCGATGTAAGCGTCTGCGGTGTGCTCCAAAAACTTGAAGCGTTTTTTGGCTCTCATAGCTTTAGCCATGTGCATATAGGGTCTTTTTGTTTTAAAATTGTTTCTAGAAAGCGAGCAGGGTGGCGGCTGTTTGAACCGCTACCAAGATGATTATTAGGATTGGTAGAGTTTTAAGTGCTTTTGAGTTGAATTTTGCGGCTTCTTCTGTTTTCTTTGCGTCTACAAGACGCATGATGTAAACTGAAGCGGAAAGATTGTAGAGGAAAATGATGTAAACGGAAAGCATAATTCTGTCTGCCAATGTGAGATACCCGGTTGGTGGTATACCGCTTAGAAGCGAAAGGTGAAAGGCTGTGGCGGAGAGAAGTGTTGTCACGCCTAAACCTATTCTTTGAGAGAAGTTCTGCGGGGATATGAAAAAGGCGAGCAGAGATATGGTGGTTATAACTGTTATTGGTAAAACGCTTTTAACAAATGCTGAGAGTGTTGGCCGTCCCAAAGTTATGCTGAAGACAAAACGGGAATAAGTTTCTTCACCATAAGAATGCTCTATAACTGATGTTTCAAAATCGCCCACAGACCAGCCAGCCACGTTTACTGCTTCATCAACTTTTGAGGCGGGGTCTTCCTTAAAAATTAAATGGGAAATATCAAGATTTTTGTGTTCCAACTCAACGGCCAGTGTATGGGTTTCGAAAGGATATTGCCTAAAATCAAATGTTTTGATAAAATCTCCTCTAACACGGTATTCTAAATAATCTTGCTCTTTGCTGACCACGTACATGGAAGGAGCGCCGTTGACGAATTCAAAATTTGTTACATTATCTGCACTTATTTCAGATGAGTTAAACCTAAACCACAAGTAAAAGTCCAGCTTGTAACTGTTCGCAGCCAAATCCACCTTTTCAACATTTACAAGCCATACGCCAACCTCAACTGTTGCGGGGCTTTCCGCAGGTACATCAGATTTACCATTTGCAATAAACAGTGCCAAACAGCATAGCATCAGGAGAGGCAACATTAACCATTTGATTTTCATGGTAATCGCATCCGTAACGGATTTGGATTCTGTTTTCTACTAAATTCCACTTATAAAAATTTTTCCAGCAAAATATGCTTCAGTCAAAATTAGTTCGTGCGCTTATCAAGTTCTACCAAGTTTTCTACGACTGTTCTTACAAAATTGGCACATTTCTCCTCAAAAACTTTGGATTGCCGAGCCTTCTTTAAGCCATCAGGATTAGACAAGTCGTATCCGATGAGTTCTCGGCACATCACGCTTCCATGCTGTTTTTCAAATCTTTTGTAGAGTTTATTTGCGAGTTCATAGGCTTTCTGTCGCTTTTCAAGTAACGGCTCATTAGTTCCATATTTAACCCCTATAGCCATTACGCCGCCGACTAACGCTCCGCAGACAGACCCACATCGCCCTATTCCTCCACCGAAACCCGTGGCAATTTTAGGAACCAAATCGTTCTTGCCGTTCCAGTACTCAAAAATTGTCAATAAGACACTTTGAGCGCAGTTGTAGCCTTCAAGAAAATGTTTTGCTGCTTTTTCGCTTAGTACACTTTTATTGGACATGGTCACATCTTCCCATATGGCTCTACGCAAATGTTCCTTCAATTCTTTTAGAAAAGATGTTAGAAATATTTTGGAATCTTTTTAAGTGCAGTAACTAAAAGCTTTACAGCTTTTTCAGCGTCTTCGAGACTTAGAAGGGATGCTGGACTGTGGATGTAACGCGTAGGCACCGATATGACGCCGCTTGGCACACCTTCTCGGGTCAAGGATATACGCGCCGCGTCAGTTGACCCCGGCAACCCCGTTTCAAGCTGATATGGAATCTTGCTTTCTTCAGCCGAATCAATTAACAACCGCAAAACCTTTGGATGAGTAATCAATCCATAATCAGCAACAGTTAATGCTGGACCTTTTCCCAGTTTTATTGGCGCCTCAATTTCCTTTACGCCAGGAACATCTCCAGCAATTGTTACGTCGAGTGCGATGCCGATGTCAGGGCTTATGCCAAAAGCAGCTGTTGTCGCTCCTCTCAGCCCAACCTCTTCTTGCACCGTGCCAACAGCATAAATTGTACATTCCGTTTTTTCCAAACGCCCCATCGCCTCAGCCATAACAGCGCATCCCACACGGTCATCAAAAGCCTTGCCAATAACAATGTTTTTTCCAATTTTGGCAAATTTTATGTCAAACCCAATGGGGTCTCCGATTCTCACGCCCATCTTTTTGACCTCTTCTTGGCTTCCAGCTCCGATGTCTATGAACAGTTCATCGCAGGTTATGACCCTCTTGCGTTCTTCTTCTTTCTGTATGTGCGGCGGTTTCGAACCGATTATTCCGTGCAGAGGACCTTTTTCTGCGTAAACTATGACTTTTTGGCCGAGGAGAATGCGGTCGTCTATTCCGCCGATTTTTGTGAACTGCAGAAAGCCTTCTTTCGAAATTGTTTTCACTAGTAAGCCTATTTCGTCCATGTGCCCGGCAAGCATCACTTTAGGGGCGTTTTTCTTTCCTTTTTTGATTCCAATAACATTTCCGAGTTTGTCTTCTTTGATTTCGTCCACGTGGGGTTTCATGAATTTCTTCATTAAACTTCTAACTTCTTCCTCTCTACCTGCAACGCCAGAAGCATTTGAGAGTTTCTCTAAAATTTCAGCAAGCACCATTATAATTCATCTCCAATGTAATTCATCTCCAATGAGTTTAGCTAGAATTCTAAAACTTTATATTAAACAATTGTGGTAAATAGAACCCGAATCCGACATGGGCTATTATATTTCGCCCTTACAAGGGTGAAGAGATACTAATTGGGTAAACCTTTTAGAAAGTTTTCCGAAAAGGCTAAGGAGTACCTACGCATAACCAAGGCAAGCGGCATCGCCAGAAGATACTTTGTAATGAACGGATTCGACGGAGCCATGACGGTTTTTGGCATAGTTTTAGGCTCATGGATAGCCGGCGTTACAAAATCAGAAATTATAGTGCTGGCAGGTTTAGGAGCATGTCTAGCAATGGGGCTTTCAGGGTTCTTCGGAGCCTACATGGCAGAAAAAGCCGAGAGAGAACGCCACTTGAAGGAAATGGAAGAAGCAACAAACGACAACGTGCACCCAATACATTACGAAGCCGCAAGATTCATAACATTGTATGTAGCAGTCATTGACGGATTATCACCAGCCTTAACAGCAATAATTTCCTTAATACCCTTCATTCTCGTCTCGATGGGACTCATACCAATTTGGAACGCCTATTTCATTTCTTTAGCCCTTTCATTGACAACACTTTTCTTGCTGGGCATATATCTGGGAAAAATAGCAAAAGAAAACGGTTGGTTCTACGGCGTAGTTATGCTTACAGTAGGTGCCTTTACAGCAATAATAATCTTGCTAATCCAACTTCTATAGAACATTCAAAAACTAGTATAAAACATAAAAATACTTAAAAATAAGATGTTTGGAAACATAATCGAGAAGACTCTGGTGTCTCAATTGAAGAAAATAAAAGATTCAACATTCATTGCCTTGGTTGCGGTTTTTGCTGCGTTCAACATCGTCTGCGATTCATTTATAGGACCGCCCCTGCCTTTTTCCGGCGTCTGGTATAGTTGGGTTTTCATATCCGAACCCATAACAGGAATAATATTAGGACCATTAGCCGGTTTCTTCTCAAACCTTATAGGAGTAATGATTGGACATTTCATCTACTTTCGGGACGTCTACGAGTTTCTTTTCACTCTCGGTGCTCCAATAGGAGCCATGATGTCCGCACTTATTTTCAGAGGAAAATGGAAAATACCATTAATCTATTATGCATTTTTGCTAGGTGCTTTTCTCGCCACACCGGTTACATGGCAACTAGGGGATGTGGCGTTCTGGGGCATGTGGGACGTTTTTCTCGCTTTTGGATGTCTTCTAATCATAGTTGTTGTGTTGACGAAATGGAAAAACCTGTGGAATGTAAAGTCTAAAGCAAATCTTCTCTACATTCTAGCACTTAGCACTTTCATAGGATTAGAAGCTGATGTCCTCTTTCGCATTTTCGTTTTTGTGCCATGCCAAACCTACCAACTATTTTATGGTTATGGAGTGCAAGACCTCCAAGCCATATGGGCACTGGGCGCAGTTGAAACATCAATAAAGTCTGCACTATCCGCAGCAATAACAGTGATGGTTGGGCTTCCCATAATTAGTGTTGTTCGAAAAATGCGCTTTTCTCTTTCAGAAGATTAAGCAGGATGGAGCAAACTGTAAATCGATTTGGCTAATTTTTTGGCTTTCAGAACTGAGATGTCCCGTGTTTTTCCCTCTGTGATGATCGAACATAAAGGTTCTCCTTTCTCGATTATAGTTTCTGGAAAGGGTATATCTCGGATTTCCGGAAAAACTGTCAAATCGGGAGCAACAACGCGTTTGGGAGCGTATAGAATTAACCGTGTACAATAAATTGAAGCTTGCTTCTTTATGGTTGGAAGAGAACCATGCAAGCATGCATTGATGTGTGATTCCACCAAATTTATTCCTATAACTTTTTCAACGCATTCTAAGGTTCCTTGAAATCTAGGATTTACTTCTACCACGTAGGGTTTGCCATCTTTAGAGATTACCAGGTCGATGCCATTTGACCCCTTGAGACCAAAGTATAAAGCGACTTTCTTGACAATTTGCTCACATCTTTCCATGACTATGCCCGAACATTTTAATGGGACAATGTTTCCACAATATCCGAAAGGTTCTTCCTGATAGAGAGAACGCAATCCCATTAGTTGCTCGTTTAGCGTCAAAACCTTAACATCATCATCAGTCGCCAGAAAAGACGCACTTGCGTGAACACCATCAACAAGTTTCTGAACCAAGACATCTTCACTAGCTTGAGAGACTTGATTGAACGCTCTTTCTATCTCTCCAGAATTGCATGCAATCCTTATGTTTGCTCCTCCGAAACCTTTAGCAGGTTTAAACACAACAGGATATCCAATCTTTTCTGCTACGTCCTTTGCTTCGCAAACATTTTCAACAATAGCTGTCACGGGATATTCCACGCCTAAACGCTTGAGCCCTTCGAAAAAACCACGTCTTTCTCTAACTTTTCTTATAATTTCTGGCGAGTTTCCCAAAATTGGAACAATACCGTTTAGATCATTTAACACTTCAAAATCGTCGTCTAATCCTGAGGATAGCAGAATTGCATCTATTTTATGTTTTTTGAGCAACGCTTTCGCCATTTTTAAAAAAATCTCAGGCTTCAGTTTGGATTTCATCTTGCCGCAGCTTTTTCCACGTTTCTGTTTAACCATGGACTTGTACGAAAAGCATGTTCGCTTAAGGTCTAAATCACCAAAAAAGTCCACTGCATAAATCTTGTAACTTGCATTCGTTGCAGATTTAGCGATAGCAACGGTGTCGATTCCTATTACTAATAGAGTTTGAATATTGGTTTTTGGCAATTACTTTTACCTTAAGCAAGACTAGTTGCTGTTCGCACATGAGAGAAAAACAGGGAGGATAATAAATTTTGGGCTTAAGAAGATGGTTGCTGTTTTTTGACTTCTAAATAATCAGTCAAGAGGAGGACTCCTTCAATTATGAAGAATATGCCGACTACGAGGTTTAGAGATTCTTTCCAAGCTATGACTATTATGCCGAAAATTATGCAGAGCGCGGCTAATATTGGTTTGGAAACGGTTATGCCGATTTTTCTTAATCCTTTCTCAACAACTTCCGTCAAACATGTTCACTCTCCAATTTATCCTAAAGAGAACATATGCAATCAGTTATTATTTAAAAGTATTCACAAGTATCTAAGAGCCGCTTGCGCTATACGGTCTATAAAAGTATATATCTCAATCTTCATATTAATACAATGAAGTGAACATGGTATGGAACAAAGAAAAATCATGTCCCTCGGACGTTCTTCCTTGGTAGTTTCTCTTCCAAAACACTGGACACAACTTAACGAGTTGAAACAAGGAGACGTCGTTTCAATAGCCATAAACCGTGACCGCTCATTAGTAGTTTTCCCCGGTGCAAAAAAGGAAAGAGAAATGAACACGATAACTCTTCACGTGGAACCCGATGAAAAAGACATTTTTGTAATTCGCAGCATAATCGCTTGTTATTTGAACGGCTATTCAATAATAAGGTTAGTCTCAAAGAATTTTTTACAGTAGCCCAGCAAAAAGCCATTCGCGGAATAGTTCAGATGCTTTACATGCGCATCATGGAAGCCGACACAAAAGAAATGCAAATTGCAACTCTCATCGATGAGTCAAAAGCATCAATCCAAACAGGAATTAACCGCATGTACAAAATATCAAGCTCCATGTGCCGTGACGCTTGTACAGCCTTGAAAAACCAAGATGCAGCACTTGCAAAGTCCGTTTTCACCCTTGACGATGAAGTCGACCATTTCTCCTTCTTCCTTCTGCGGTTACTCCGAAGAGCAGCCGTCGATTCAGCTTTGGCCAATCAACTCGATCTTGAACCTATTGATTGCCTTGATTACCAAACTCTTGTCCACCGCATAGAACAAGTTGCAGATCAAGCTGCTAATATAGCAAAGCATCTCATAATGTTGGAGGGAAGACAAAAGAAGGTTTCTGCGCCTCTTTTAGAGAAAATGTACGCCGCTGGTTGTGATGCTTTAGCCTCATACGACAAGGCCGTGAACGCTTTGCTTTCGAACGATGTGAAGTGTTCTGACGAAATCATTGAAAGTCAAGCCAAAATAGAAAAATTGGACCAAGACATAGCGGCTTTAGCTTTTTCGAAAGAGAAAAGCACGGAAGTTATTTGTGCTTGTTGTTCTCTACGAGACAGTATTCGACGAATTGCAGAGTTTGCAGCGGATATCGCTGAAATTACTATTAATCGCTCTTACAGACCATCTTTCTGAGCTTGTTCATGCGCCTTTCTTTTCTTTGGAAGGATAGCTTAAGGTTACAGCGAGTTTGGTAGGGGAGATTTCGCCCTTCAAGATTTTTCTTGCCAACTGAAAGGCGTAGTTGTAATTGTATATTGTGCCTTTGCCGTTTCTTCGCGCCTCCTTCAGAATTTCCCGTTCCAGTTTGTATTTCAACCTGCCAATTGTCAATGCGCCAATGCCAAAAATTCCTGGAGCCATTTCTCTCATGTCATCTTCAAGCTTTATTCCTTCAACCCCCAATGGTGGAACAGCATTTACGTCAGCTATAACCTTAGCAAGCTTGATTTCATTTAGCATTTCTTTGCTGATTATTCGGACACCAGCAACAGAGACACAGAATATAACGTCTGATTTTTCTATAACCTCTACTTTCTTTGCTGGCGTTGGAGCAAAGACTCCTTCCACGGTTACGCCGTACTTGCTTTGAAGCATACTTGACAGCTTCGCAACGTATTCTTCCCCGTCAGCACGGTCTGGATTTGGACTCACAATTTTGACATCGCATCCAAGCCTTGCCAAGAGAATAGCTGCAACTCTTCCGATAGCGCCGGTTCCAAAAATTGCGCAACGCTTGTCCTTTAGGTTTCCAAGCTTTGAACGTGATAAGGCTTCTTCGACTTTTGCTATCATAGCAGCGGCTGTTGTGTAGGCTCCGGCTGAGTCGATTATCGTGCTGGCTTCGAAGGGGGGAAACATTGAGTCGCGGGCGATTTTTAGGACTTCTTCAGCTTTTTCCATGTCTTTTCCACCTATGAAGAATGTTGTGTGTTTGATTCCTTTTGGGTCTCTGGAGAAAATGGCGTCTTGCACTATTCTTTTTGCTTCTTCTGGCGTCACATTTTCATAGGGTACTACTACGCTGAATCCTGCATCGTATGCCATGCAAATGTCAAAGGGACTTGCTCTTTTGTCCGTGTCTAGAAAGAAGAGTATGTTTGGAGCTTCTTCAGCGGTTTTTTTAATGACGGGTTTAATTTGAATTTGCATAGACCTCAGCAAATCTTCAAGTTCCTCTGGAGGCGCCTTTTTGTTTGAAAAAAGTAATTTTTTTGTTGGCTGAATTGTTTCCACTTCCACATCCACTGACTCCAGTAGCTTTTTTACGCCGTTGACATGCTCTGGACTAGACAAGTGAAGGCATGTAACTTCTTCTTTTTCGACTTTCCTAGCGTTTTCAAGGATGCCCATTGCAATCCAACTTTCCCTTACCGAGAACTTTGCCTCGCGTTCCATCTCATCTATTTCTTGTTGCAAGCATTGTCCGTAAGCCATAAGATATTCTTCCTCAATGCTTTGCGTATTGGCTTCTTTGGATGGCAGCGATTCCAGCGCTTCAACTATGCGGTCTCTCAGTTGCTTCTTTTCTTCAATTAAAGAAATGAGATAGCCCTTAGCGTTCTCATCAATGTCTACTGGCGAGAATGAAATGCGTCTTTTCTGGAACAATTGAGCAACAACATTATTTTGGTTGAATTTATCGGCAGAACGGTTTCCCTGCTCTTCTGTTGCAATGTCAGGGTTCGCTTCGTCGATGAGTTTTTCGAGGAAATTAGTGAAGGCAATTGATGGTTTGAATGCGGATGAAAGAGGATTTTTGGGAGTGCAGTTGTTTTGTGGCTCTGTAAGCCAGAAGGGCTCACTGTATTCTTTTTCGACAATTATGACTCTTAATGTTTTTCCTTCTAAAGGAGTTATTTCAAGTGATTTCATGGATTTGTCACCTTTGGATGTATAGGTTAACTGCAAAATATATATACCTAATCGAAATACCATATATACAGATTAATAGCATATATAAAAAGAATCCGTGTTCTTCTGCCACACGCCGTTTGTTAATCACCTAAAACCTTTAAGCCATTTCTGATAAATCTCCTCATCAAAAGAAGGCGGCAACAACAGTTTATCCTTGACTTTTGGTTTTCCATCCTTAGCGTGTGGTCTCCTAACCAACGTATCAGCGTACTTCTCAATTTCTCTTGCTTCTTCAGCTAAATTAGCAGCCGCTTGAGCAATTTCGTGAGCGCAAGCAACAAGTGGAATATACTTTTCTTTCTCCTTTTCTACGAAGCATGCACGCGTGTTAACTTCAGCTATTTTTTTAGTTAACTCATAAGCTGCCATAGCCTTTGCTTTAGCATAGGGATTCCTAAAGTCTGACTGGTCCATAATATTTTCAGTATCTATTATCAAACATGGAAGTTCAGGAGTCAATCCAGCCTTGTAGCCATGTATAAGCCTATCAATTTCTTGATACACCATCCTGTAAACGCCAGTAATCGCAAGAACTTTAATGACGTTAGAATTGAAAATTGCCATTTCAGTGGGATCCAAAAACTCTTTTCGCGCTCCGATTAGTGGGTCGCCCATAACAATAATGTAGCCGAAGCCATGTTTTTCAAATTCCTCTTTTAGGCGTTTTCCTGGAGCGTCTGATATGAAAATGCTTGGAATGTTTTTTTCTAAAAGTATCTCTCTTGCTTTTGTTGGTCCTTGAACCGCTGGATTTGGCGATATAAATATTAGAAAGGTAGGATTGAAATCAAACATTTTCGGTAAGACTTCTGCAACATCTTCTGCAACCATTTTTGAGCCTGTTGTTACACTTCGCACGCTGATGTCTTCTCTATCTGCAAGTTCGTCTAGAAGAAGCTCAAGCAAGGGGGCAGTGCCGATGTTGCCGCACTTAACAATGCCTACTTTAACTTTTTCCAATGAACACACCCAATAGTCAAACTAACAGCCGTATTTAGAAAATGATGTTTATAAGGGTTTCACGAATACGGTTAAAAGAAAAGCAAAAACATTTTATGATGGGCTTTTGACAATGCCATAAATGCCAAAGAATTTAAACCAATTCCGCTTTTCTGTATAATAAAATTTCGAGATGAGGAAGAACAAACTCATGAGCGAAGAAAAATTCATTTATAAAGCGGAAAATGGAAACACATGTGAAATTGTGGATACCTTTGCTGAAATGTTTCCACTGTGGGCTGGACGCGTATTAATAACAGCGGAAAACGAAAAGTGGGCTTTAACAGCCGCAACGGTTGCAACGGGCTTTGCAACAAGCGTAATCATGTCGCCAGCCGAAGCTGGCTTAGAATGCATTGTATCAGCAGACAAAACTCCAGACAACCGCATAGGCGCTTTAATCCAAATATACAACCGCAACAGGTTTGACTTAAAAAACCAAATGATACTGCGGATAGGACAATGCATAATGACTTGCCCAACAACCTCTGCCTTTGATGCTTTGCCAAATGCTAAAAGAAGACTGAAAGTAGGCAGAGCTATACGACTGTTCGGCGATGGCTTTCAAAGAAAAGGTTTGGTTGGCAACAGAAAAGTTTGGAAAATTCCGGTCATGGAAGGAGATTTCATAGTTGAAGATGCTTTTGGAGTGGCAGAAGCCGTTGCTGGAGGAAACTTCCTGATAATGGCTAAAGACAAAACAAGTGGGCTAAAAGCGGCGGAAGAAGCAGTGAGCGCCATTAAAGCCAAAGCAAGTGAAGTGATAATGCCTTTTCCAGGCGGAATCTGCCGTTCTGGCTCGAAGGCGGGCTCTTTAAAATACAAACTTAAAGCTTCAACTAATCATCCATTCTGTCCCGGATTAAGAACTGTTGTGCCAGATTCTCAGCTTGCAGAAGGTGTAAATTGCGTTTACGAAATTGTTGTTAACGGTTTGACAGTGGATGCTGTCAAGAAGGCTATGAGTGCAGGAGTGAAAGCTGCAGCAAGCGTGTCTGGCGTTGTGAGAATTTCAGCAGGCAACTACGGCGGAAAGCTGGGTCCATACAAGGCATTTTTGAAAGAAGTTATCGAATTATCCTAGATTTTTCCCAAACTCTTATTTTGTTGCTTGCCATGTAGCTTTACGCTAAACAAGTTTAGTGAAAACCGTTGAGCACATCAAAAAGAACCTCGCTGGAGCTGTTCAGACTTAAAAAAACACTGGACACGCTAGCACGCAAAGAAGGACGCGGCACAGAACTCGTTTCGCTTTATGTCCCACCTGGAAAGCAAATAAGCGAAGTTATGAACATGCTCCGAGACGAGTATGGCACGGCATCAAACATAAAATCCACAACAACACGCAAAAACGTTCAAGACGCCATCGTCAAGGTTCAGCAGCGTCTTAAACTTTTCAAGGAAACACCGGAGAATGGACTTGTAATATTTTGTGGCGCGATACCACAAAACGGTGCTGGAAGCGAAAGAATTGAAACCTACGTAATTATTCCGCCGGAACCGATACATATTTATCTTTATAGATGTGACTCTAGATTCCACACAGAGCATTTGCAGGAGCTTTTGAGAGAAAAAGAAACTTACGGCATACTTTTAATAGACGCTTCAGCTGCAACGCTCGCAACGCTCCAAGGCAGAAGACTGGAAATAGTCAGGCAAATATCCTCAGGCGTTCCGGGAAAAACCCGCGCTGGAGGACAGTCAGCCAGAAGATATGAGCGCCTTAGGGAAATGAGGCTTCAAGAATACTTCAGACGGTTGGGCGAGCATGCCAACGAAACGTTTTTGCCAATAGAAAACTTGAAAGGCTTGATAATTGCGGGTCCTGGACCGACTAAATTTGACTTTGAAAAAGGCGATTATTTGAATTACATGTTGAAGGAGAAGGTTATAGATGTTATTGACACGGCTTATGTAGATGAGCAGGGTGTAAAGGAAGTTGTTGATAAAGCGCCAGAAATTATGCGGAAGATACGTTACATAGAAGAAAAACAAGTGATGCAGCAATTTCTTTACGAAATTGGGCATGACACTGGAATGGCAACGTATGGTGAAGAAGAAGTCAGAAGAGCACTGGAGGCAGGTGCTGTAAGAACTTTGTTGCTTTCAGAAGGAATTGACATTGTACGTGTTAAAGTAAAATGCAACGCCTGTGGCTATGAAGAACAAGAAACCATGAAAAACCAGATGCTCACAAACTTTGAACAAAGCCTATCAGGAAAACCTTGCCCAAAATGTAAAGCTCCATCTTTAGCCATTGCAGAAACGCAGGAGTTGATAGAGAATTTTGCGCAAATGGCAGAGTATACGAACACGGAAGTGGAAATAATATCAGGCGAAACAGAAGAGGGACAGATGCTCAAAAATTCTTTTGGTGGAATAGCCGCGATATTACGGTTTAATCTTCAAAGAAGATAGAAAGACTCACACACTTAACAGAATACGTTCTATCTCACTTTTTCCAATACCCTTTATCAGCAATTTTTTATTTTTAGAAGTAAATCCCGAAACAAGCTCCACTCTTCTGCCAAAAAGTTTCGAAAGCTCTTTCACAAGTTCCTTGTTAACTTTGCCTTTAAAAGACTCTTCTTTGCAGAAAACAACAATTTCATCTTTCTCAACCATTATTTTGAATTCTTTGGAATTAGGTTTCACGTAAACCTCCAAGGTTGAGCCGTCTTTTACTTCGTTGATTTTCATAATGGAAACCAATCATGATGTTTGCACAATTGCATAAAAAGATATTTAAACCGGAATGCTGAAAGCGGAAATCCCTAAGTAGAAGCAACACATTTCCAAAATCCTAAGGTGTTAGTAACGAAACATTCCTCAGTATATTTAAACTGGTATATTCACGTGCCGCAGGTGAAGTACGATTTCCGCTCGAGTGGCATTAGCTATTTTAAATATAACCTAGCGTTTGGCGAAGTTGACTTAAACGCCCAATATACAGAGCGCCTAACAGAGCTCCTAGCCCACCGATACAACGTAAGACCCGAAAATGTTTTCATTTCAAGTGAAGGCGCCTCAGGTCAAAACGCGAGGATAATCAGATGTCTAGCCGAAAAAACAGAAAGAAAAGAGAAGCAATAGTCGAGTATCCAACATATGAACCATTACTGCGGCAGGTGCAGGAGTATTTTCCGCGTGTGAAACGATTGGAAAGAAAAAAGAGCGACTCATATAGGCTTGATGCGGAAGAACTGCGGAAAAAAGTTTCAGAAAAAACTGGTTTGCTTGTGTTGACGAATCCTCATGCGCCAAGCGGCGCAATAGCTAATGTAGGCGAACTGAAAGAAATTATGTCTGTCGCTAATGAATATGATTTTTACGTTTTATGTGATGAAATATATGCGGAGTTTGACAGAAGCGTGATTCCCATGCTTTTTTCCGTTAACAAAAGTTTAGGCATAGTTACGACTAGTTTCACAAAAGCATATGGTCTTGGCGGATTAAGACTCGGCATAGCTTTAGCTAAAGAGAGTTTGGTTAAAGAGTTATACAGTGATGTGGTGAACACTATAGGCGGCAGCGCAAGTATTGTGCAATTAATTGCAGCGGAACTGCTCAAAAAAGACATTGACACACTTGAGAAGCATAAACAAAAATGGGCAAGCATCAAACGTGAAACAGAGAGATGGCTGAACGAAAAGGGCTTTAGATATTTTCCTAACAAGGCTGGCGTGACTTACTGGATTGAGCTGCCGATAAAGGATACTTATGGATGGATAAATGAGCACGCAATACCAAAGTACAGTTTGGCTCCAGTGCCAGGTGCATTCTTTCTCTTCAAAAGTAACTATAGACTAGTAAAATCGAACATGCTAAGATTGGGTTTAGGTAACGTAAACCCAGACAATCCAAACCTTGTTGAGGCGTTTGATGTTTTCGAGAAAGCTTTGGATACTTACAGCAGTTGATGCTGAATGGAAATTGTTGAAATTATATTCATAGCGTTTGGGTTGGCGATGGATGCTTTCGCTGTTTCAGTTGCAAATGGTATGACGACAACGAAGCATTTAAGAATCAGTAATGCTTTGAAAATGGCGACGTTTTTTGGGTCTTTTCAAACATTTATGCCCGTAATCGGGTGGGCGATTGGTCTCAGTGTTATAGATTTTATATCGGGCTTTGACCATTGGATGGCATTTGGGCTTTTGGGTTTTATTGGCTGCAAGATGATTTATGAGGCAGTAAGGAGAGGAACAGAAGAGAAGAAGATTATGGCATTGAATGTTTATGTTTTGTTGATGTTGGCGGTTGCCACCAGTATTGATGCTCTGGCTGTTGGGATAAGCTTTGCATTTTTAAAAATAGCTTCAATAGCAATCCCGGTAATAATTATTGGCATTGTGACATTTCTATTGTCGTTTCTCGGCGCTTCTACTGGCAACAAAATGGGGGAAATTTTTGGAAAGAAAATCGAAATTGCTGGCGGTCTCATTCTCATCGGCATCGGATTGAAAATATTAATTGAGCACTTAGTCTAATGGAGTTTCTTCAAGTTTCATATTTAGAAAAACCTAATTACAATAAAGATTCATTTTAGATTTTAGTTGAGAACATTTGACAGAGAAAGAAGCAAAGGCTGTAACATGCCCATTCTGCGGCGCTCCTTATAGAAAATTTATTCCGTCAAATGCTCTACAATTAAAGTGCACGTATTGCGGAGGAATATTTCTTGTCCCCCAAGAAATCAGCGGCGGATTACCAAAGTGTTTTAATCATGATGATAGGTTAGCAATAGGTCTTTGCAATGACTGCGGCGAAAATTTTTGTAGCGAATGCCTTTACATCTATGACCTTCAAACAAGAGATACAGAAGCCACACTTCATCTATGCCTAGAATGCCTAACAAAAAGACACCGCAAAGAAGCTGACTCTTTCCTCTACGCAAGCGTATTCTTTCTGCTTTTTGGCGGAATATACGCGTTAATGACGGTTCCAATAGATCTTCTAGGTGGCATTTTCGTTGCTATAATCTTCTTAATTCTTGGAATTGCCATGGCTCTTTATGGATTTTCAAGAAAATCTGAGCTGCCTCATGAATTGACCATTAAAGATGTGAGGGAGGAGCATGAAATAATGAAAACTGAGTTTGCTGGCATGGAAGAAGTTGATGCTACGGAGCTTTACAACGAACTCTTGAAAAAATACATAAACCATTGGGGATTAGACACGGGAACAGACCTTCTTGACAAGGAAATATCGGCTTATTTGAGACATGGAGCAGATTTTGAAGAAGCCGTCAGAAAAATCTACCGAAGACAACAAAGCAAACACACATAACAAAGTCATGTGGACCGGGGGGGATTTGAACCCCCGACCTCCTGAGTGCAAGTCAGGCGTTCATACCAAACTGAACTACCGGCCCATAAGCGCTTTTCCGACTTGCTTTCACGTTCCAGTAATATTTAGGTTTTGTTTTGAAAACATGACTGAATGTGACCGTTAAACTTAAACATTCTATCTGTGTTTCTTTAATGTTCTCTCTAAAAGGGCGATTTGCATGGTCGACTCGAGAATTGAGAAGCTTGCAAAACTTAGTGTTCATTACTCCGTAGATGTGAAACCAAAGGAGAAAGTGCTTATTCAAGGAAATGTTCAGGCGTTTCCGCTCATGCATGAAATCTATAAAGAATGCTTGTTAAGTGATGCTTATCCATTCATAATGCCACAACTCGACACTGCTTACACGTTCTTCAAGTGCGCCAAAGAACATCAACTCACCTACGTTTCACCATTTGATAAATTCTTAATCGAAAACATAGACGTACGAATAACCGTCTTCTGTGAGCCAAACCCGAAAAGATTAACAAACATAGACCCTGCCCGAACAAGAATTTTCGCCGCTGCCAGAAATGAAATAAGCGCAATCTTTTACAAACGTGTCGCTGAAGGCAAACTCAAATGGACAGCATTGCCGTACCCAATAAACGCTCAAGCACAGGAAGCGGCGATGGCGCTTGAAGAATATGAAGACTTCGTTTACGGCAGTTGCCTCGTAGACAAAGAAAATCCCATAGCAGAATGGAAAAAAATCCATAAGCAACAAGAGAAAATCTGTGACTTCTTGAACAAAACCAGCGAAATTCACATAGTAGGCGAAGACACACACTTGACTTTTAACGTAAAGGGCAGGAGATGGATAAACTGTGGTGGAAAAGAAAACATGCCTGACGGCGAAGTCTTTACTGCACCAGTCGAAAACTCAGTGAACAGCACGATAAGATTCACTTTTCCAGGTTTAGTTTTTGGAAGAGAAGTTGAGGACATAAGGCTTACGTTCAAGGAAGGAAAAGTTGTGAAGGCGTCAGCAGAAAAAGGCGATGAGCTTCTTCAGCAAGTCAATAAAATTGAAGGCGCTGACCGCGTGGGAGAAGCGGCTATCGGAACTAACTATGCCATAACAAAATTCACTAAAAACATGCTTTTTGATGAAAAAATGGGCGGAACAATACACATGGCTCTCGGAAACTCCTACCCAGAATCTGGAGGCTTAAACAAGTCACCAATCCACTGGGACATTCTGAAAGACATGAAGAAAGACGGAGAAATCTACGCAGACGGCAAACTGTTCTACAAGAATGGCAAATTCTTAATATAGCAAGTTTTATCCATCCTTTATCTTCATTTTAGATGCAAACTAAGAATGCTATCATAGATGGTAGAGAAACTGAAGTGCCCTTTCAAATGAAAAATCCAATTAAAAGAAGCCCTTTAAATTCTGCATCTAGCGTAAATGTATTCTTCAACTTAGGTCTTTTCCAGTTTTTAACCTTCGTGAGAAGAGGAGTCTTTTACACTTTCATGATAAACTACCTTTATACTCTAATGCCAAAAACCACGTTAACTGCAGCTCTTGGAACACTTAACATGGTGGCTTCTGCTTTAGGTCAGAACTTGTTGTGGGGAAGAATAAGCGACTGTTACAGACTTAGAACAAAACTGATAATTATTGGCGAAACAATAGCCGCATTCAGCTACATAATCGTGTTCATCACCCACAAATCCTTAATCGACGCTGGAAGCAGTTTCGCTGCAGGTTTAGCAATAATTTTTGGTTTATCCATACTGGAGTTTTTCTGGTCGATGTCAGATGTTGGGTGGGCAGCACTGCTTACGGATGTCACAACACCAGAGATACGTGGAAAAGTGATTGGAACATTAAACTTTATTGCGTCATTGGGCAGAATGGCTGGGATAATATTCGCTGGGTTCCTATATTGCAGCGGAGAAGGCTTTAGGAATGGAACAATATTTTACATAGTCACTGCCTTACTGTTCACAGGAACAATAATAATGGCGTTTACGTCAAGACGCGTAAAAGCAAGAAGCCACGAACAAAAACAAAAGATTACCACAGAAAACCACGAAAATAGCGTTGAAAACGCTAAAGAAAACGAAAAAACCTACAAATGGTTTCTAATATCTCTCATAATCATAGTTTTAGGCGCCGCATCAATCAACCAGATATTTCTTCTCTTTATCGACTTGCCGGAAGGACTAAACGCAAGCGACGCGGAAATGAGCCTTATACTGAGCGCTTGGACAGTGGGCGGCATGCTCGCCAGCGTAGCATCCGGGGGACTTGCGGATAAAATTGGAAGAAGCAAAGTTCTTTTTGTCGGCTTGATTCTTGCGGCAATTACACCGCTTTTTTATAGCGTGCCGTTAAATGTTTCAATGATGGCTTTAACTTATGGATTGAACGGTGTGGCATTTTGGACGCTCTACACGGTTGGTTTCGCTTTTGCTGGGGACATAATTCCTGCGGAAAAAAGGGGGCGACTGCTTAGCAGATACAACACTGTTATGGCGTTAAGCTGGGGACCAGCGGGATTTTTGGTTGGCGGACCCATCGCAGATGTTCAAATTGAAGTGTTTGGATTACCTAGACATGCAGCTTATGTAAATGCTTTTTACATGTCATCAATTATAGTCATATTGGGCACAATAATTTTTGCTGTGAAAGTCGCAAAAGTAAAATCGAAAAAAGCGCTTAATTTTTAAGCTGACGTTGACAAAAACAGCATTTGGAGATGATACAATGATAGAATTTAAAACTGTTAAGGTTGAAGTGCCAAAAGACTGCAACGTGATTTTAGGCATGGCTCACTTCATCAAAACGGTTGAAGATTTATATGAAGCGTTGGTTGACGCTGTGCCCAATATAAAATTCGGAATAGGCTTTTGTGAAAGTTCTGGACCATGCTTAGTGAGACATGAAGGAAACAATGAAGAATTAAGGCAGTTGGCCGCGGAGAAAGCCTTCGAAATTGCTTGCGGTCACAGTTTCATAATTTTCATTAAAGATGCTTATCCAATAAACGTTTTAGACAAAATCAAGAAAGTGCCGGAAGTCTGCACAATCTACGCTGCTACAGCGAATCCTTTAGAAGTTTTAATAGCAGAATCTGAGCAAGGTAGAGGAATAGTAGCTGTGATTGATGGGCTGAAGAGTAAAGGTATAGAAGAAATTGAGGATATTCGAGCAAGGAAGGAGTTTCTAAGGAAAATTGGCTACAAGCTTGGTTAAGCAGAATTTCGCATCACACTAAAAATTAAAGATTGCAGGGCAGAATTGCCTTGCATGCTGCGTTGCCCCGCGGAACCGTTGATGATTAAATGGTAAGCTTGTGAACACGTCTTATGTTTCACTTGTGCGCCATCAATTGCTCTTGCAATTCAAAAGGAATTTTCTCTTTCATTCTTTCGGCGGCATAAGCCACTAACTGTTTAAACTGTTTTTCTGTTAAAACGTTTCGTGCTCTCGATAAAATTTCAAGGCAAATTTCTTTAAAAACGAGGTCTGCGCAGCCCATTTTTGCATCGTCTATTAGTTCTTTGCAGCTTTGAAAGATTTGTTCATTCAAGGCAATTTCACCCTGCAATCACATAGCTTAATCCTAAAAACATTAAAACACTTATGAATTCAAAATATTGATTTGCAGTTCTCAATTATTCCATAAAAAGAGAATTGCTGGTGCATAATAAATGAGCGTTAAAGGCGAACTTCGCTTTATCGGAGTTGTTGAAAAAGCCGGAGAACAAGAAGCCATAGTACGGATTTTTCCAGAATTCTGTGCTGGGCTCAAGGGCATACGAGATTTTTCGCACATTATCATTCTTTACTGGATGCATTTACGCGACAAAGAAGAAGAAAGACAAACATTGTTGGTTTTTCCAAAAAAGCACGCATGGAACGTGGAGACCGGTGTCTTCGCTTGCAGAAGTCCTTCTCGTCCAAACCCGATAGGTTTATGTGTCGTGAAATTGGTTAAAGTTGAAGAATGTAAGCTAACTGTGAAGGGGCTTGACGCTCTCGAGGGCTCACCAATAGTTGATATTAAACCATACATTCCCAGAGCAGACTCTGTTCCGAATGCACGTGTTCCCAAGTGGACAACACAAGGACCACCAACATAGAAAGGAAAGAACGGACAGGAAATTGCAGTTAAGTATATCTATTTAGAATTAACTAATCGTTTTTATATGATAACTATAATTGGCGCTGGAAAAGTAGGAAGCGCTGCAGCATTCAACATTTTAAGATATAGAATTAGCGATGTTGTCTTAATTGACATCTTCGAAAATTTAGCTAAAGGCGAAGCATTGGATATGATGCAAACAGCGCCGGCGATTGAGTTTGATGGAAAAATTGTGGGAACAAGCGATTTCAGCGCAATGAAAGACTCAAAAATTGTCATATTAACGGCGGGCGAAGCGAGAAAGCCCGGAATGACACGGATTGACCTTATGAACAAAAATGTAGCAATCGTTAAATCGATAGTTAAGGAAATTGTGAAATATGCGCCTGATTGTAAGTTAATGGTTGTCACGAATCCTGTTGATATTATGACTTACGTGGCTTACAAAGAGTCCGGTTTTGAAAGAAATCGGGTTTTTGGAATGGGGAACATCCTTGACACTCTGCGTTTCAGATCCTACATTGCAACAGAATTGAATGTTTCGAGAGAGGATGTTCGTGCTTTAGTTATAGGTGAACATGGAGACTCCATGGTTCCCCTTGTTGAGTATGCTTCTGTTTCTGGAATACCCATAACGAAATTGCTTACGGAAGAGCAAATTGAGAAGATAGTGAATTTGACGGTGAGTTCTGGTGCTGACGTTATTAAGTTGAAGGGGTCGACGACTTATGCGCCAGCAGCAACAATCGCGATTATGGCTGACGCTATTCTTAGGGGTAGAAACAGAGTGATGAGCGTTTCCACGGTTTTGCAGGGTGAATATGGATTTTCGGATGTTTCTATTGGTGTGCCTGTGGTTTTAGGCAGAAATGGTATAGAAAGAATACTGGAATTGAAATTGATGTCTAAAACAAAGAAGTTTTTTGAAAAATCGGTGTTAACAATTAAAGAAGCCATAAAGAAACTAGGCTAACAGTAAACTTAAAGCTTGATAGAGTTAAAGTGGTAACTGTCTGTTCTTTGAAGTGTATACCCCCCTTATAAATAGGTTCAACATTTGATTCTCTTAAATCGGCTTTGTTCTTACTCGAAGATTGACGAATGAAGTCGATTTTCTGCTATTCTACGCTCAATACAAGCGAAATTTGAGCTAAAATGGCTACCGTAAGATAGTGCGGGGGGTTAGGTTTAAATCTCGGTTTTTGACTAATACTAAGCAACACTTCTTTTCGAACAAACTGAGGGATTAAGGATTTATTGCACCACAGTTGGGGCATCTAATATTCTTATTTGCGTCATATCGCGCATTACAGTACTTACAGACCACATAATAGGCTTCTTTATCTACCCCTATCTCTCCTTTAAGAGCCTTCTTTTCATACTCCTCTTTAGCCATGTAGTGGACACATTTTTCGGCGTCCAGATAAAAATCTCTTCGTCGGAAAGACCCTGCATAACCTCCTTTGAATATTGCGATAATGGTGGGTTTTAATTCCAAGTCCACTTTCTTGCAGTGGGCTACTAAAATATCATATAAAAATTTGCCGTCAGGGGAGCGAGCGCCAGTTACTCCATCAGGAAATTATCCCTTTGGTTCTTCAAAGTGTGCACATGTGCGACATGATTTTCTGGATTCAAACTCTTTAACGTATTGCTCTAGACATGATACGCCACAGAACTTTTTCAACTCTCCTTTTTCCTCTACAGCAGGTGCCCGCAATTTTTCAGTGAAACTCAGTTTCTTTCCACATATGGCGCACTTCATGTCGCTACCTCTTTCCAGATATAGGCATCTAAGGTTTTACAGTACATTCCTATTCGAGTTCTATTACAGTTGACGTAATGACCCCAACAACATTCATAACTTCGGGCTCTCTCTGTTCCATTTCGAAAAAAAAGTATAACTCGCCTACCTCGATGAGGCCCTTTCTGGGCGATACCAGCCTTTGCTATAAAAGGTGTTCCTTTTTTATCTGTTCGTAGATTAGCTTCACCCTTTTTTCCCAAAGCCTTCCATACTTTATCAAAACCATTTCTTAGGGCAATAGTACCTTCGTGAGGTTTTACCACGATTTCTCCCGCCGTCATGGAGTAAAAGGCGAATCAATAACATAAGAAGATTGAAGATTAAAAAGTCTTTTCTTTGGTGTGCAAACTCATTTTTATAGAACACCATTCTCCAAAAGCATGTCTGTTTGTCGAAGTTATATTTGTCGGCTCCTTTTGTTTGCTCTAGCTTTTTCATAGACACTACAATTTGAAGTTGATTTTCTGCTGTTTTACGCTTGAAACGAGCGAAATTTGAGCGAATTTAACGTTGCGAAGATGGTGCGGGGGGTGGGATTTGAACCCACGAACCCCTATGGGACAAGGTCCTAAGCCTTGCGCCTTTGACCAGGCTTGGCGACCCCCGCAGCAAGTTTAGTTTAGAAGTGAAGTTTGTGCCTTTTATATTTACTTAACTCTGGAAGAGACACATAAGGATATTAGCATGATTTAAAAGTAGGACAGAGCCTCATACTTAATAAGCCCAAGTTTCAAGTGAATATTTCTAATTGAGCAGGCATAAAAACTGAGGTATAGAGCCTTGAAAGAAGCTGAATTGAAGGTGATTGCCGAACTAATAAAAAATTCTCGCAGAAGCGATAGAGAACTGGCAAAAGCCACAGGACTCTCACAACCAACCGTGAGTAGATTGAGAACTAAACTCGAAAAAGAAGGATACATAAAGGAATACACGGCAATACCAGATTTTGAAAAACTAGGCTACGAACTCATGGGAATCACCTTCCTCAAACTTCGCAAAACACTCGAACCCGAACAAATCGAAGAGGCAAGGCAAATCGCAAAAGAAAAGTTGGAAAAAAGTCACTTTGGAATAATAATGCTTGAGAGAGGATTAGGATTAAAGTATGATGGCGTAGTTGTTGCACTATACGAAGACTATGCAAATTATCTGGAACACGTAAATGCGCTAAAGCAATTTCCATATTTTGAAATCTCCGCAATCGAAAGTTTCCTAATAAACCTAAAAGACACCGTTCATTACCGCCCACTGACTTTCAAAGCTTTAGCAGAACATCTACTAACAAAAAAATAAACTGACTCTGCACTCAATTAAACACAAAGCATAATTCTAATCGAAAGCTCTAAATTCCATGATGAACGTTTTCTTCTCTTGAAAACGCCTCGGTAGCCTAGCCCGGTGGGGCATCGCCTTGGTAAAGTTTCCAGAGAGGCGGTGGTCGCGGGTTCAAATCCCGCCCGAGGCTTTGCATCATCAGAAAGAGAGTAGAGCAGTAATGAGTTTTGATGTTAGAAACTATTTACAAAAAGCCGTTAAGTATATATAACAAGTTTTTTATATATACCATAAGTAAAGGAGCATGCCTAGACGTAGATAGAGAGGGGTTGTAGTTAGATTGGCGCCAGACCTAACTGAAGTAATGTTAAAAAGAATTGAAGAAAACGCGAGACAACGCATCCAAGAAGAATGCAAGGAAATTGTCCAACGCTCAGAAAACTTAAAGTCCTACTTAATCAACATCGCAAAAATAGGCAAATGGAGCCTTCCACTCACTATAAGAGGAATGGAAATTCGCCATCCAGAGCACGAAAAAAATTTAGACCTACTTGAAAGATGCGGTCTCGTCAAAAGCAGAATCAAATACACCGAACACAACACATACCGCGAATACTCACTCACCAAAGAAGGAACTGAACTAATCCAAAAAGAATGACGCTTTGACGAAAAATAACAAAGATAAACAGTGTTTTCAAGCATTCTTATATTATTAGTGGATGACATATCTACTAAGACAACGAGGAAAGGATTAACATAACAACAAATTTCGAAAAATACATCAAAAATCTACAGCTCGAACAGTTTTTCCAGACACTCGGCGCTTCTAACCCCAAAACACTAGCAAAAGAAGCAAAATACTTCACCCAAAAAGAAGCAGAAAAAAGAGACAACATAATCATCAACTATTTTGGAGAAACTGGAGTAAACCGCATAGTTGATACAATTACCCAGTTTTTGCTTTCACCGCCAAAACTCCCAAAAAATGCGGCGGTTCTAGATGTTGGCGCTGGCTCAGGATTTTTCACAGTAAAAATTGCACAAAAAATCCGCGCTGTAAATCCAAACGCCGCTTTTTATGCCCTAGACATAACGCCTGCAATGCTGCTTTCACTAGAAAGGAAAAATGCTAACATAACGCCGTTCATAGGTTTAGCCGAAAACATCAAAAGCAGTATAAAAGAAGCACGAAAACACTCCAAAATCCCATATAAGTTTGACGTAGTCTTTTCCACGCTAATGCTACACCACAGCACCCAACCAGAAAAAGTTTTCAAAAACATACAAACAGTGTTAAGAAAAAAAGGAAAAGCTATAGTTGTCGATCTCTGCGAACATCGCTTTGAAGAATTCAAAACAGAAATGGGCGATATCCATCTGGGCTTCAAGCCCGAAAAAATTTATCAAATGGCTCAAAAACATTTTCCAGAAGTGAAAGTGGAAAAAATGCCTGGAATATGCTGTGAATGTTCAGGCCGCTCAGCAGAAATCTTTTTTGTTACCATGCAAAATCATCCATGAAACCAATTATATAATTTATATATACATAAAGAACAATGAAAGTAGAGAGGGATACTCTTGCCCTTTGATGACCCCCTTACCGTCACATTAATAGTGGTAGGGGTCATTATCGCTTGTGTAATAGTCATTTTTGCAATGAAAAAACGTTGGAGAAAAGAAAAAAAGATTTCAGAAGAAGAAAAGTCAATAGCAAAAGCTCAAGGCTTACCATTCAAAATCGTCAAAAGCGTCCCTCCTGAGGAGGCAGCACGCGCAAAAGAAGAACTCAGAATTTTAGATTTGGAAAGAGAAATACTAAGCGATGCAATTCGGCGTCTATATGAGGCTCATGCAGAAGGAAAAATAACCGAAGAAGAAAGGGAAAGACTGGCTCAGACCTATAAGTCTAGAATGATGACCGTGAAAGACGCTATCTCAAAAGACGAAAATCTGGTTGCACTACACGAACTCGAAGCCATGCAAGAAGACTTAATAAAACTCTTCAGCGAACGCTTCGACGAAATAAGCACAAAAGTTGAAGAACTACGCTCGAAAGTGGAAACAAGACCAATAAAAGAAATAGCAATAAAGACTGCGAAGACACCGACGGTGGAACAGCCAGAAGAAAAACCCACAACAGAAGAAAAAACAAAAAGAAAGAAAAAAACTCCCTCAGCCAAGCCAAGTCCAAGAACAGAAGCAGAAAAAAGAATAGAGGAAATTAGGGCTGAAGTGGAAAAGGTTCTGGATAGACTGGGGCAGATGGAAATTGAAAACTAAAAATGAATGGATTGAAAAAGCCAAAAAAACCGCCGCTTTGGAGGCTGTGAAGCATGTTAAGGATGGTTTTGTCATCGGCTTAGGAAGCGGAAGCACGGCTGCCTATGCCATAGAGGCAATTGGCGACAGAATAAAAAAGGAAGAATTGCGTATCTATGGGGTCCCCACATCATACCAAGCTTTCACATTAGCAGTTAAGCACAAAATTCCCATAACAACCCTAGAAGAACACCCAACACTAGACCTAACAATAGATGGAGCAGACCAAATAGATGGAAAGCTAAACCTAATAAAGGGTATGGGCGGAGCTCTGGCTCGAGAAAAAATAGTGGCTTCTGCATCAAAAAAACTCATAATTGTGGTGGATGAAAGTAAGAAAGTAAGAACCCTAGGAGAAAAGAATCATCCTGTACCGATTGAAGTTCTACCTTTTGCAGTACCATTTGTCATCCGCAAAGTGAAAGAAATTGGCGGAAAACCAACACTGAGGGAGGGAATAAAAAAAGTTGGGCCAGTCATAACGGATAATGGTAATTTCATAGTAGATGCCACGTTTGGCGTCATGCACAGCCCTTTTGAGGTAGAATGTAAGTTGAAGCACATCCCAGGCGTTGTTGAGACAGGACTATTTATTGAAATGGCAAGCGTAGCATATATCGGAAAAAGTTTGAATGTTGAAGAACTAAAGAAAAACGTTCGTCAATAGGAGTAATTGCCTCTTTTGTAAATTTTTATTGTTGATATTCCAACCAAAAAAACCAGTATAAAGAGAACATGTGAAAACTCGGGAACGATTACCACGCTTTGAGTTGAGTGGTTGTAAATAAAGTAAAGATAACTGTGCGTACTATTAGTGCAAGACAGCAAATTATAGACTATTTTGGTGCCGTTGATGAACACTTGGTAAGTGCCGTTTATCAAAACAGTTGGTATGCATATTCGACAGAAGCCAATACTACCGTCATCTCCAGAAATGTAGAAACTTACGGCAGTACCATTGTAGTTGAGATTGGATATCGTGGAATTGGATATTATTTGAACATTATACATTGAAGTAACGTTGAAACTGTGGTATACGCCCATTAAGGGATAATTATCTTGGGTGTCACTTTCTATCTTGTATGAGACGTCGCCTATACCGTCGCCTCCAGTTTCATTCTGATATGGACCGCCATGTCTGTCGCCACCAGCATAATTGCTATAATAGTTTCCACCGGAGGGATATCCATTATCCCAAATGTTTGTTGTGTAGTTGAGAATGTTACGAATGAAAATATCAAGCACTGTGCTCACACAGTTATTATGATATATGGTGTTGTTGGAAGAGTCCGTGAGATAAAGGGCGTAAGAATTGTTAAACAAATTATTTTCAGCAACTAGATTGTACTGACAAGATGCCAGATATATACCAGCTCGCTTGCTTCCAGTTACCGTGTTCCCAACGATGCTGTTATTAGAGGAGCCTCCAGAAAGGGATATTCCTTGTCCATCAAGCGTTGTTATGTTGTTTCCAACTATTGCGTTATTTGTAGAGCTGCTCAGAAGAACACAATAAGAGCTACTCACAATATTATTTTTAATTAGACTAGTGTAGTTTGACTCCCTCAAAACCACTCCGAACCAAGCATCTCTCAGATTGTTATTGCAAAAGCAACAGTTTAAGGAATTGTCAAGTAGAATTGCTGTGCCAGCTTGACCATTTCTTATGTTAAAACCACTAATTGTTACGTGGTCAGCAGTGATGGTAATCACGGTTATTGTTCCACCTCCATCAATAGTCGGTATATCTTCATCTTGTGCTTCGAGTGAAATCGACTTGTTAATGACTATGGATTCATGATAGACCCCAGAATTAACCATGATAGTATGCCCATCTAGAGTTTCAGCCGCATTTATCGCATCTTGAATTGTAGCATAATCTTTACTAGTGTTGACATTGTGAACTGGAAGACCCTCAGAAGCTATAGTTTCAGGAAAATTGTAACTTAAAATAAAAAAACAAAACAATAACGCAAATAAACCTAAAACTAGAGAATCCTTCTGCAGCATATATCATCACTTATTGTATCCTCAACCATAGCTTTATCATTTACGGAAGAAGAAAATTTCTTTCAAAACTACCTAAAAGCTTTAAAATCTGTCTCCGATAACGAATGACAGAGCCGGGGTAGCCTAGCCTGGTTTGGGCGCCAGACTCATAATCTGGAGAACAAATAAAGGGGCACAAAAGCGCCTGATGTCCAGAGGTCGCGGGCTCGAATCCCGCCCCCGGCACTAAAAAGAGATTGATGTTTTGTCACGTGTGAATATTTCGAGTTGCTCGCCAAAACCTTTTTTCACATAAGCATCTTTTATCATAATTTCGTTGCCTATTTTCAGGTCTTTAACGAGGTCTGCATGTTTTCGCCATGCTGAAACCCATACTCTTCCAGTTTCATCCTTCAATTCAAAAATGGTGAGTTTGACAAGTTCACCATTAGATGTTTTCACTTCTCTTTGTATGGGTTTTGTAGCAACTTCCCCTTTAATATTGATATTGTTTAAACCCTCTTTTAAAGCGATTATCTTCCAAAACTCTTCTGCAGGCTCGAACATTTCTACATAAGTTCCCGTGTTAACATGAAGCTCCATTGTCCCGCTCGTTGCCTTCTTAACCGTTGCATTCACAACTTGCAACTTTATGCTTTTCTTCAACATTTTCTCAAGATTCTCCGCTTTCTCGTTCCAAGCAACAACTGGAATTTCGCCGGTTTCGTCGGCCAGTGTGAACCGCATGACCTTTCCAGAGCTCGAATCTTTCCGTTTAAACGTAGACGCTGAGAATAACTCTTTGACCACGCCAATCACGTTTACTTTCCTGTTCTTATGCGTCTGTGTGAGTTGCCCAATTTTTGTTGAAAACGTGCTAACCGTCGGGTAGTCTCCAGCCTTCACATCTTCTGGATTGATTTCAACGTCACCTCTTTCTCCAATATGCAGCTCAACTTGTCCGTTGCTATCTTCGCGTGTGTAACCATGAGAAAAGCGCACTATCTGCCCAGCCTTTATCTTGCCGGATTCTACAATATTGGCTTTGTCATTCCACAGAACAACTCGCAAAATACCACTCCTGTCGGCAACGAGCAAACTTGAGAATCTTCCATTTTTATTACCGCGGAAAGTTTTGGGAGGAAAAACTGCGATTGCTCTTCCTGTTATTGCAATGTTGTTTAGGCTCGGAACCAAATCCTTTATCAAAAGTGAAAGTGTTGAAACTTCAGCTTTTGGAATTTCCACGTCAAACTCGGCGGCAATCATGCGCATCAGAGTGTCATCAGAGATAAAACCACTTGCTTTCTTCTTCTCTTTCTCTAACCTTTCCAGAATTTCTTTCCTCGAAATTTCTGGACGCTTCGAAAGTATCTGCTCAATTATTTTTTCAATCGTCATTTATGATTCAATACCGCTAAAGATGAAATCGACTAGAAGTATAAAGTTTATTAAAAGGCTTTTATCGACTCTAACTCTGCTTCAAAAGGAAGTTGAATAGCGGTGGGCGCTGAGACATTTTACGGTTTGGGCATAGCTTTGATATTTGCTGGTATGCTTATCATCCTGATTGCAATTGTTTTGCTTTTATTTTCAAGCATCAGAAAAGAGGGAAAAGCTAGAGGTGGTGGAGCCATAATAATTGGACCTTTCCCGATAATTTTTGGGACAGATAAAGAGTCAGTAAAAACTATTCTGTTGCTTTCGCTGGTGCTTACGATACTTCTTATCATACTAATTGTGGTATTTTACTTTGTGTTGAGGTGAAGGTGCACAATGACAACTGATGAATTAGTCAGCGCTCGGAAATTCCTAATACTGCTTATTATAGGATTTGCTATAATTTTTCTAGGCATAATAATTTTGATGGTTGCCACATTTCTTTACGGTGGTGGCTCAGTAAACTTTGGAACAATTATATTCATAGGACCGTTTCCTATTGTTATAGGCGCAGGTCCAGAAGCCATATGGATGGTTTTGTTTGCAATTGTTATTGCGGTCGTAAGCATCATAATGTTGCTAATAATGCACAAGGAAATAAAGAAAACAAGCGCTTAAGTGTTTTTAGCTTTGCTTTTCCTCTTTTCCATAAAGAACGTGCAGGAAGATTAGAATTAACGCTACAAACGTCGCAGTCATGAGCGTGTATTTGAGTATTTCAAAGTATGCTCCTATATCCATGAAACTTCTTCCTTTACCCTTCATATTTTAAGTTTAAATATTTAAGGAGTTAGTTTTTTCCACTCACTCATTAATGAATCATAAAGCTCGTCATGCTCCTCTATCGTTTCATACCAATCCAAAATTTTGGCTAATTTCTGTGCAATGAGGTGGTAACAGAGGTGGACTTCTCTATCTAGCACGCGAAAGTAAAAATCGTCGCACGTGCAAAAATCTGCTTCAGGCGTTATGAGGTAATCACGTTCCTTTCCAACAACCACCCAGACCGTTCTGCCGCTGGGTTTGAAAAGGTACTTTTTAACTCGATTCTCTTTCAAAGCTTCAAAAGCTCTTGTGAAACGAGAACCGAAGATTTCGTAGAGTTTCGTGAGGTTTTTTCCAGTTAATTTGCCTTCGGCTTTTGCTTCTTTGCAGATGGTGTTTAGCATGTCAGTTTCTGAGTTTTCATCCATGCAAACACAAGCTATGTGGATATCAGTCTATGCTTATGGGCTCGCCCTTTGGTTTCTTTTCTTCTTTGGTTTTTGGCAGTGTGACTTCTAAAACTCCATTCTTGTATTCTGTTTTGGCTTCTTTCACCCTCACTTTTGCAGGTAATGCGACTTCTTTGTAGTATTTGCGTTGTGGAGTATCAACGGATATCGTAAGCGTGCTTTCTGTTCCATGAAGTTTTATGTCTTTTTTCTCCACTCCTGGAAGCTCAACGACGACGTGCACTTCCCCGTTGGTTTCAATTATGTCCACAAGCGGCTCGCGTTCTTCCTTAACCTGCGGTCCCATGCGGCTAGGTTTAACGTTTCCAAACTCTCGAATTTCCGGTTTGCCATCAGGACCTATTTTCACGCTATAGCCATACACGAATGGCCCTAGTTCGCGCACTGTTGAGCCGTCTGGAAGTTTGCGTTCTCTAACGTAGTCTTTTGGGACGCGGGAAGTGAAAGTTTTGAATTCTTCTTCCATCATTTTTTCCATTTCTTGGAACATTTTGTCGATGTCTTCAAAGAACCAGCCTCTGAAGAAGGGTGAGCGTTTTCTTCTGAACCAGTCTGGATAATCTTCATCTGACGGCATATTTTTCACCATGTTAGTGTGAATTATGCCGTTGGTATAAATTTTGTGCTAATCGACCCTAGCTTAGAATCTTAAGTTGATTTAAAGTTCCAAGAAAAGTTCCATCAAGAAGATATGTTTCAGCATTTTCTATATCAACGGCTCCAGAACGAAGAACTGGACCAACAATTCTTTCGGATTCTACCCTTTCTGAAAGTCTTTGTTCATTTAGCGGTCTGCCTCCCAAGAAATCATTAAAAGAAGGCATTATGAAAAGCTGGATAGTTTTGGGTTTAATTTTATAATTTTTCCACAATGTTTCTTCTGGGCTCTTTTCAATTTTTACTTTGTTTTTTTGCAGCAAAACTTGAGTCAATTGGGTTTTATTGCAGTTCGCTTTTACCCAAACTTGTCTCGCTATTCTGAACCCTGCGGGGTCACGAAAGGCTACAACAGGATGGACATGCGCCATTACTAATGTTTTGCACTTCAACAGAGCAGGTGATGGCCATTGGTGACCATGAAAAAAGCCGACATCGTTCATAATTATGCCAGTAGCAGGTAATATTTTTATGTTCTCGGGCAATAATGGCTCAAGGTTTCCGTCGTGGTTGCCGCGGGTTACAAGTATTTCTGGTATTTGTTTTTTTATTTCGTTAAAAAATTCGGGTATATCGTGCCATTCGCCTATTTCTGCGGAGGCAATAGTGTGTTTGACATCGCCCAAAACCAGCAGTTTTTCTGGTTTGTACGTAGATATGATATTTTTCAGTTTTTGCAGTAGCTTTGGCGTTTGTGTTGGGACGTGTATCCCCTTTTCTGAGAGTGCCATTTCCCATCCTATGTGCAGGTCAGCAATCACTATTGTTCGTGTTTTTTGCGTTTTTACCAATGCTGCCGGATGCGGCAATAATGGAGTTATCATTTTGCTTCCTTTTCAGGTTTTATCAAATCAAGTATTGTTGCGTGGATTTTTGGATTTGCAGCTGCAATGAAGGCTACTTTCTGTTTTGGGTCAAGCTTGATGCTTAAAGGTTTTCCCGTTGGTGTTGTTATTTTCGCTCCGGCTTCTTCTGCAATTAGCCATGCCGCAGAAATGTCTGTTGCACGAAGTTTTCCACGTATGTCTATAAAAGCATCTGTTGTGCCATCTGCAACATAGCATATTTCTAAAGCGTTGGCTCCAAAATGGCGTATGTGCTTTGTTCTACGTATCAAGCCAGAAAGTTGCGGAGCTATCTTTGAGACTTTGTAAGTGTTTAGGTCAACGCCTATAACCGCTTCTTCCAACGTATAATTTCTTGACGGCGTTATTGCTTTGCCATTGCGGTAAGCGCCTTTTCCTCTTTGCGCAGTGTATGTTATATCATGAAACAGGTCTGTTACAAGTGCCGTGTGCACCATGCGCAGAGTTGGTTGTGTGGAAACCGTAATTGAAGTCGCATAGAAAGGTATTCCTCGCATAAGGTTTGTTGTACCATCTATCGGGTCAGCCGTCACAAAACACACGTTTGGATTTTCTCCATACTTTTTTATGCCTGATTCCTCGCTAATCAAGGTGAAGGAAACATCATATCCTTTCAGCGTGGCGATTATAGCGTTTTCAGCCGCAAGGTCTATCTGTTTTATTGGATCTCCGCCGGCTCCTAAGCCTAAGTTTGGTTGTTGTTGATTTAATGTTTTAAGGAGTGGGGATATCTGGTTCTTTATGTTTTTTTGACATTCGACAAGAATTTGTAGCCAATCTGCTTGTTTCGTCATCTAATGCGTTTCTCCAATGGTTTATTATGGCTGCTTTTGATAAAGCCTTTGCCGAAGTTAGTGCAACGTATTCTTGAAATATAATCTTCTAGAAAAAAATTCTGAAATAAAACCTCATAAGGCATTTAAACAAAAAATCTGTAACCAAATAGTATCCGCTGGAGGACATATCAACGACAGCGAAAATTTCAAGAATTCTGGAGATACTCAGCGATGGAGAATGGCACCAACTGAAAGAGATACAACAAAAAGTGAACCTCAATAAAAACCAGTTACGCCAAGTAATTGGGTTTCTTAAAAAATATAGTTTCATAATAGTAGACGAAGAAAATGGAAGGATGAAGCTTGAAGAAACTGTTCGGCGATTTTTAACGCAGGTAGCTACTTCATAAGGGCTTTTAAGCCTTTGTATGCCTTCAAAAATTCTTTGCCCTTATCAGTTATCCTGAACAGGTCGGATTGAGGGTGGCGACCTTCGTTAGCCGTATAAAGAAGACCTTTCTTCTGTAGAAAACCTAAATAATATTTTAATTGTTTAAAACTTAGATTGCAACGATACATAAAATAGGTTTTGCGAGTCCCGTTTTGGGAAGCCTCTAGGATGTCTGCAATAATATCTAAGCGTCCTCGATGATTATTACTACGCTGTTTCCTATTTTGGACCAACAAGTCTTACCAACTCAGTCCTGAAAGGCTGAGAAGGCCTCCCTTCCCCAGCATATTTCTAATAAAAACGGAAATTTAAACGTTCTGAAAATGAATGTAGTTGCTTGCGGAAATTTATGTAAAGAAAAAGTGAAAGAAAGATTTGACCTATTTTAAAGCGCATATAGCTTTTTTACAATCGTCTCGTAGTCGGCGCCTTTTTCCAGAAAAATGCTTATCTTGTTTTCATCAATGGTTAAGGAAAGTACTTTGATTTCCTTTCCTTCAATGACTATGTTTTTGACTTCGCCTAAGTTAAAAAGTTCCGAGAGTTCTTTGCTGGCGTCGATGGCAGAAGATGAGAGAATAGCGTAGTCGATTATTTTTGTTGGGTCTTTAAGGTCTATTGCCGCTGAAGTGGAGTTTCTTAATATGTATCCTACAACTCCATCATAGGATTTGATTTCTTCAAGACATGCACGTATGCCATGCGCAGATGTTGCTTCTTCAACAGTCAGCGGTTCAGCTACTTCGGTGACTTCTTGAAAGCTTCTTTTTTTCTTAACCATGACATGTAGCCTCCGTTACTCAACTATTGGTTTAGCCCTTACAAGTTCCCCTTTCTTTATTTCGAGGGCGAGTTGTATCTTTTCAGGCATTTGTATTATGCCCTTTCCTTCATATTTTGAATCTTTGATTGGTTTGACTTTGCACCGTGTTGTTTTTCCATCAATAGTTTTTATCTCAACTTCCTCGATTGTTTTGTTTTCATAAAGCTCTTCCCATTCTGACAATATTTTGTTGTCGATACGCACGGTGTCTGAGGGAACCAGCAAGCCGCCTAAATTCTCAACAATTAACTGGTTTACGGGAGCTTCCGGAAGTAATGGTTCAGATTTAATTTCGGGTTTTACAATCTCTTCAGATTCTTCCAGGGCAGTTTCTTCAACAAGGTCCTCTGAGGGCTCTTCAGTTTCCCTGAGTGTTGGAGTTATAGGCACTTTTTCAGTTAAGGGTGGATTGTTTTTGAGGGGGGTAGGGCAGATTTTGTCTAGTAACTTCAGAATTGTTGGAATTAAGACTCGAGTTACAGTGTTGACATAGGTCATGTCAGCTTTTCTTGATGTAACTATGACAAAATATAGATTGTTCATGTGGAAAACATTTAACCTGCCCTTGTCTCCTTCAAGAGCCACGCCTTCAACATCGCCGATTGCTTCAGCTTTTTCTAATATACTGTCAAAGGAGTCTACAACACGCACTATGGTTTTTTCAGGCGTGTTTTCGTCTCCGGCTATTACTTCGCCGTCTTCCTTAAACATAAAAGCGTTGGTTATTTCTGGGCATACGTTTCGAACTTCGTTTAGAGTATTTTTTAAGGCAAAGGAATAGATTTCGTCATCCATGCATGTTCACTTCCATTAGTTTTAAGATATTTTGAAGAGTATGCGTTCGGGGACGCCGTCGTCTTCAACTACAAGGTACTTTAGACCTTCAGTGTCTCCGAGTTGGTCTAGCCATTTGAGCGCCTCGCGAGCTTTTTGCAGAACTAGCAATCTTTCCTGGTGGCTTCGCACGACTTCTTCTATCACTGTTAACTCATGGAATGGGTTGGCATCTAAAACGATATTTAAGTTGCCTATTGTGATTTCGCCTAGGCTTTCAGTTGCAGCTTTTTTGCCCGCTAGTTTCAATACGACCTCGCGGATTTTCTTTGATTTTTCAGCTAACGCTCGGATGTCATCTAGCCGGCGCAGGTACTCTCCTAGCGTGCTTTTGGTGTCTGTTATTTCTTTTTCAAGGGTATCAGCTATTTCTTCTGCTGAAGCATATTCTTTTATTTTTACGACCATTCTGTTTTTGCACCTCCAAATTGGAAACAATAGAGGAAGTTAAGAGGGGTTCCTATCACACCCTACCCCCAATCTCGACTTTTGGATTTTAGGATGCTGGAGCTGTCTTTTCATATGGAACTATTGTGCCTTTCGCTGTTAGTATTGTAAACTCATAGGGGACTCCAGATCTGAATGGCCACGTAGTGAACGTTATTGTGAAGGTTACACTGGTTCCTTTTGCCAAGTCATAGGGTAAACTTTTATCCAATGAGCCATTGCCAGTGCTGTTGAAGTTTGCGTAAGTTATGCCGTCTATTCTCACATCGTTGATTGTTACAGTGCCTGAGCCACTGTTTGTAAGATCAATGTATACTTTCTTGGTACTATTCTCATATCTGACATCTATGATGTTTAGTTTTTCTGTTTGCATTTGGCCTGTGGTGAGTGAGCCCATCCATGCGGCTACGGCTATGCTAACGGCGACTGTTACTGCGATGAGTATGATTGAGGCGACTACGGGGCTTAGGGCTTTCTTGCTCTTCAATATTTTCATTTTTCTTTTTATCCCTCCTTTTAGGGTTAACGTGTATGTTAGGGGAGACAAGGAATTTAAATCTTACGACTTAATACACCATATTATCCATTTGTAAAACAAAACTACAAAAAACCAAAAGAAGCAGCCAGCCTAAGGTTTAAAAAATCATCAATTAGGAAACTGTACAACAACAATTGAACGGTACGCGCTAATGGCTTAAAGACTCAGTTTGTCAAAAAATTCTAACAGTAACTTCGCAACTTTTTCGCCAAGCTCCGTCTTAACATAATATTTCTTTAAAGGGTCAATGCGTTCGCCTTTGGCTAAGCCTAAATCTTCAATTTCTATCATTCTGGCGCGGAAGGTGCCGTCGCTGAGCGTCAAGCCGTTGTCGCGCATGAATTCTTTGGCTTCTTTCCATTTTCCGCGGTTCACGTGTAGCAGGAATATGCAGTCGATGGCGTGGTCTTTTTCGAGCATGGCTTTGATTGCTGCGTATTTTGGATCTGTTAGAATTTTTTTAATCTTCTCCTCTTCTCCACTTTTCACCATTTTTGTTCAGCCTTCCTGTGGTTTCTGCTTTCTGATTATAGCTTAAACCCTTTAAAAGATTTAACCTATATTACGATTTATGACTTATTATACAGCCTTATAGATTAAACATGACGACTTATTTGCGGTTTCTGGCACATGTTAAGTGATAAGGTTTTAAGAGGCTTCTCTGTTTGCTCTTTTTGTGTCTAGCCCCCTTATAAATAGGTTGAACTTTTGGTAGTGATTTGTAGAGTTTGACTTACTCTTTCCAGTCGAGAAGTCTTTTTTCTCCTTCAATTTTTTTTAGGTCTGTTAAGTCTTGTGTTGCTTCCATTGTTCCAAGGTATTTTCCTTTTTTGTCTCTTACGGCGAAGTATCTTATGTGTATTAGGCGGTTGTTCATTGTAATCCAGAATTCAGCCACGTCTTTTTTGCCTGCTTTGAAGGCTTCTAGAATCTTGTTTACTATGTGAACGCTTTTTTGTGGATGGCACAGCTGAACTTTTCTTCCGATGACGGCTTTTGTGCGGACAAATATTCTTTTTTCTGCTTTGCTAAAGTATTTTACGGCGTCGTTGGCGTCGACGAATGATATGTCGATTGGAAGTGCGTTCAAAATAGCTTCGATTTCATCTTTTGAAAGAGAACCAGTCTCAAATTGTAACACATTCTCCTGCACTAATGCTTCTTCTTTTTTGCCCTCTTCGGGGTTTGGTGCCGCTATAAGGTGTGGGGGCGTGAAACAGCAGTATCCAATTTCATCAAACTCTCGTCTAATACCTGTCCATTCCTCGGTTGTAACAACTTTCAATGCCGTTGGAAAGAGTATGTTATTTTCTTTGAAAAAGTGGCTTGGGAGAATCTCGTTTAATGCAGCAGACGCTTCTGTGAGCTGTTTTTTAAAGTCTTGAAAATCTATAGTGCTGTATTTTCCTAATAGATTGTTGAGTTGTTTCTTTTTCTCTCTTATCTGGTTGTGTTCCATCCACATTATTGCTGGTGGCTCCGTGATTCCATGCTTTTCTATGACTGGGAAGAGCACGTTTTCTTCGCGTAGGTAATGTTTTTCTGAGTCTGTGAAGTCTCTTGCTATGTGTTCCAGTTGGTGGATTGCGTCTCCAACGTAGCTTTTGTCGTTTATTTGCTTAATTTTGTTTGTAATAGAAACGAGTTTTTCTGTGAGCTGCAACATAATCTTATGTTCTTCTAATAGGATTCCAATTGGGTGCTCGGGAGGAATCTCTGGTTTCTGCTTTTCTAACTGTTCCCTAAAAACTGCAAGGTGAACATCGCATAATCGTTGAATTTCCTCTCTTGGGATGCCTTCTTTAACAAGTTCATTCTCAATTTTAGCAATCTCCTCAGAGCTAACATTTCCCAAGAATTGTTTAAATCTCTCCTTGACTTGTTGGGGTGGGATGCCCACATGTAACTGCATAATTATTTCTTTCAGTATCTTCTTCTTGTTCTCGGCTATTTCGCTCATTATGATGTCTCCTTAATCTTTTTTGCAAGAGTTTTACCCATTTCAATTATTTTACTGATGTCGTTCTCTGTTGGTGGACCATTAATCTCCAATGCGCCGACGACTTCCATTTTTGATGGACCTAAAACTTCTTGAACATGCCTTATTGTTCCTCCGCCCCACCCGTAAGAGCTTAGAACGGCGGCAAATTTGAGCGGCGGTTTTAAGGCTTTCACAAGGTAAGTGGCGTAAACGGCTAATGGATGTGCACCTCCTAAGACTGTTGGTGTGCCCAAAACTATGGCTCTTGAATCCACTAAATCCTTAGCCACATCGCCAATATCGCTTGATGCTAAATTATACAATGCAATTTCGATGCCTTCAGACACTAATGTGTCCGCAATTGATTGAATCATTTTTTCCGTGCTGTTCCACATGCTCACGTAAACTATGATTGCCTTTTGTTTGGTTTCTCCGTTCGCCCACTTGTTGTAGGCATTGCGTATGCGTTCGGGATTTCTATGAACTGGTCCATGGCTCGGTGCAATCATTTTGATCTCTAAATCTTTTATCTTTTCTAGCGCTCTTTTGGCCATCACAGCAAACGGCATCATTATTTCGCCCCAGTATCTCTGAGCGTGAACAAGCAAGTCCTCTACCTCATCGTCATATTGCCCCTTTGCCAAGTGTGAACCGAAGAAGTCGCATGGAAACAAAATCTTATCCTCTTCTAGATATGTGAACATTGTCTCTGGCCAGTGGAGCATCGGCGCTTCGATGAAGCGGAGAGTTTTGCCGCCTAAATCGATGGTTTCTTGGTCTTTTGCTGTTATTATTTGTTCTTCAGGCACTTTGTAGAAGACTTGAGCCATTTTGGCGCCTTTGCTTGTTGTTACGAGTTTGGTTTTATTGTTTAGTTCAATGATATATGGTATTGAGCCAGCATGGTCTGGTTCTGCATGGTTCATTACTATGTAGTCAATTTCGCTTGGGTTTACAAGCTTGCGTATTTTCTCTTCCAATTCCTTCTCGAAGCCTGGGTTTACCGTGTCAATTAAGGCCTTTTTGTTTTTGCCGATTACTAAATAGGCGTTGTAGCTTGTTCCTTTTGGCAGTGGAATCAACGCGTCGAAAAGTCTGCGGTCCCAGTCTCTGACGCCGACCCAGTAAATGCCTTCTGAAAGTTTGGTTATGTTTCGCCAATTCATTTTGTGTTTCCTCAATTTAATATTACAATTGTAATAAAGTATATTTATGCCTTTCTACACAATACTACCCGGAGACAACATAAATGTCACTTCCCTGCGAAGTCGCAGTAAAATGCCTATTACCCCCAGTCCGAGCCATGATAGCCAAAACGCTCACAACAAGGTATAACCTAACACAAACAGAAGCAGCTAAACGCTTAGGAATAAGCCAACCCGCCATAAGCCTATACGAAAGAAAAATGCGCGGCAAAGCCATAAACCTAGAAAACGACCCAGAAATAACGAAACTAATAGAGAACCTTGCTGATGCGTTAGCTAAAGGCGAGTTACCACGTAAAAGCTTCATTCAAGCATTCTGCGAAATCTGCAAAACAATACGTTCTAAAGGCTTGCTGTGTCAAATGCATAAAACCTTTGACCCCGCAATCGATGTCGAAAAATGTGAACTATGTCTGCTCACAAACGCATTAAAGTGCATGTAAATGTTTGGACAGTATCTGATAACTTTCAGAGAAACCCTTGAAGCAGCGCTAATAGCCGCAATAATATTGTCTTATCTAGCTAGAAGCGGCAGACGTATTTTGACGCGTTATGCATGGTATGGAATATCCTTAGCCATAGTCGCCAGCTTTAGTTTAGGAGTGATTGTTTGGTTTACATATGGCATTCTTTCAGAAACTTCTAAGTTACTGTTTGAAGCAGTGGCAGCTTTCATTGCCGTTGCGGTTTTGTCTTCCATGATTTATTGGATGGCTGTAAAGGGAAGAGATATCCGCGAAGAGACGGAAAAACGTGTTGAACGCGCGGCATCGCGAAGCGCAATAATAGGGTTGTCTTCTTTTGGATTTGTTGTGGTTTTCAGAGAAGGTTTTGAAACCGTCCTTTTTCTTACACCCTTTTTGTTAGACGATGCAATAGCGACGCTAGCTGGAATGTTTTTAGGAATTTTGACCGCAGTTCTGTTATCTTATGGCATTTTTGTAGTTGGCATGAAAATCAACTTGCAGAGATTCTTTTACTTCACAAGCATAATATTAATTCTGCTCGCGGGCGGCTTAGCCGGTTATGGCATGCATGAGCTTCTGGAATACTACGAGGAAACTGGTTACAAAATAGGCTGGCTAAGCGAACCGGCATACGCACTGGGCATCCCACCGGACAGCCCATTTCACCATAAAGGCATAATAGGCTCTATATTTGCGGTGATGTTTGGCTACACCGTGAGCGCTGAGTGGGCAAGAATAATAGTTCACATTTCGTATTTGGCAATAGTGCTTCCTCTCGTAATATGGGTTTACAGAAAAATGGACAGGAAAAATGTGTGAATGCCCAGAGTTTATGCACTTTTCAACATGTTACTCAAAGCGACAGCATTGTTATGTTCTTCGTCTTTCGCTACATAAAGAAGCGTAACCGTCCTTTTCTCTTCCTCAATCTGCCTAATTTTACGAAGCAAATCCCTTTTACTTTTCAACTCTTCTGCGTACTTTTCATTAAATTCTCTCCATTTTTCTGGGTCGTGACAAAACCTTTTTCGTAACTCGTCACTTGGCGCAATTTCTCTCAACCACAAGTCAACTTTAGCCTTTTCTTTCGATAATCCTCTCGGCCATAATCTATCTACAAGAATTCTATACCCATCTTCCTTTGAAGGTGCATCATAAACCCTTTTTATCCTTATCATCCAAACCACACATTACATGTTACTATTAAATCTTTTAAGCAAAAACAAGACAAAGAACATTTTGCGGTGCGTGTCAGTACTGCGCAATTCATGTGAGCCCAGCTAAAAACTAATCATTTTATGATAACCCTTTATAGTGTCGACGCTAATTCAAAGAATGGTGAATCGGTAGCATGGGATATTTAGCTGTCTGGAAAGTTCTAGAAGAAATGATTACAGAATTTCGAAAAAAAGGCATAACAGTTCCGACAGAAGTCATGAATAACCTGAAATCTGCCCGAACAATGATTAAAATTTTAAAGGCAGACCCGCACCGTGGAGAAACCATGCAGAAAATTGAAGAGTATCTTGGTAATGTTGAATCTTACCTTATCTCTGAAGGCCAAAAAAAGTTTGGTGTCGAATACGTGAATGAATGGCTTAAACGATTAGACGAAGCCAGCGTGCGAATGCCCGACGTGGAGGAAGAAGAAACAAGGTTTATTCCAGGTTTGCCAAGAGAACAAAAGTGGATTCGCGTTAAACCTTCAACCGAGTTGCCCATTGAAAAATTAAAATTACTAGCTCAAGAATCAAATCTATTCTGTAAACTTCAAAATGATGGTTACTTGCTTGTGTATGGCGAAGACGAACACCTAAAAGAATTTACCAAGAAAATGGCTACAAAGTATGGAGTTAAAGCTGAAAAATAGCGTTTAAAACGTACATAACCGTTAAAGCATTGAAATGTAATCTTTTTATAGAAAAATCTTACAGAAGTCTCTATAATAAGATAGCTCTATCTTCCCGTGAGGGTGAGGGCGCAAACTAAATGCCCTACATTAAAAAAATCGAAGTTAAAGGCTTCAAATCATTCGGTCCGCAAACCGTTAAAGTAACTCTAGATAGAGGCTTCACGGCAATTACTGGACCGAACGGAAGCGGAAAAACAAACATTGTTGACGCGGTTTTATTCGCCTTAGGAGAGTTAAGCACGAGGCGGCTTCGCGCAGAAAATGCAGCTAAACTAATTTTTCACGGTTCTGAGAAGGCTGGATTAGAAAAGGCAAAAATGGCTAAGGTGATAATTCAATTTGACAATAGTGACGGCCGCATGCCAGTTGACACAACCACCGTCACAGTCTCGCGGGAAGTTTATAGAAACGGTCAAAGTGTCTACAGACTTAATGGAAGACGAATCTCCCGTGCGCAGATTCTTGAAATTCTATCAATGGCCGGAATAAGCTCCACAAGCCAAAACATAATCTTGCAAGGCACAATAACTCGCTTAACAGATATTTCTCCACCTGAACGCAGAAAAATCATTGAAGATCTGGTTGGAATAGCCCAGTATGACGCTGAGAAGGCAGAGGCAGAGGAAAAACTACGGGCAGCAGACATTTCAATCCGCACAGCCATGGGCAGAATAGACGAAGTGCAAAAGCGAGTAGACGACCTAGAAAGAGAACGCAACGAACTTTTAAGATGCAACTTCATCCAAGGCGAGATAAAAAAGTTTGCAGCCATTAAACTTTCACATGACATGGCGCAGATACAAGAAAAAACCAAAGAAACCTCTTCCCAAGCAGACAAACTCCGAAGCATGGTCGAAAAATTAAGACAGTTACGCGAAGAACGCAGGTCAAAAAGAAGAGAAATCGAAGGCGAATGGCGCAAACTAAGCTCAGAACTAGTCGAAGAAGGTGGCTCGCAAGTTTTAAGGGTTCAGATAAAAATCGGCGAACTAAAATCGAAATTAACAGAGTTAACAACCAAGATAAGCTCTGGAAAAACAAGCCTTGAAGGTCTAAAACGAATAAGAGAAAACAACCTTAAACAATACCAAACCATCCGAAACGAAATCCGCGAAAACCGCTTGAAAATAAAACGACTAAAAACCGAATATGAAGAAATTCTTAATCAAATAACCGCAAAACAAGCAGAACATGACACGTTAGCAACTGAAACCGCCCAATTATGGGAAAATCTAGGAGAAAACAGCAAAAGAATCCATGAAATAGAACAGAAGCTCGAAAACAATTACAAAAGACTAACCTATCTACGGTCAGAACAAGCAAAAAGCCACACAGCCATCAAAATACGTGCAAGACGACTCAAAGACCTAAAAGAACGCAGGGAAAGATTCACGACAACACTTAACGAACTTGAAAAATCATTAGCTGAACTTGAAAAGGTGCAAAAGGAACAGAAAACGCAACTGAAAAATCTTGAGCGTACACTCGAACGGCGAATAGCCCAAAAGGAAGCTGTGGAACGAGAAATTGCCGAAGCTGGAAAGATAGCTGACTCAGCACGCGAAGCAGTTATAGAGTTTGTAACGCAGAAAGAACTCGCCGAAACAGTGGCTTCTGAAGAAAAAGCACTTAAAAGCATAGAAGAACTAGGGGACCTTGGCGTAATTTCAGGCGTGTATGGTAGACTACGCAATCTAATAAAGATTGACAAAGTCTATAAGCAAGCGATTGAGGCTGCCGCGGCCGGATGGCTCGACGCAATAGTTGTGAAAGATTTTGACGCCGCGTTTACGTGCACGGAAACCTTAAGGAGAATGAAGCTGGGAAGAATAAAGATAATCCCGCTTGAAGGAGCATTGAAGCCTAAGGTTTCAAAAATTCCAGAAAGAGAAGGCGTGAACGGTGCCGCTCCGTTTTTTGTGAAATGCGAGAAACACTATGAACCGGCTGTTAACTTTGTCTTAGGCGATACACTCATAGCTTCAGATGATAAAACCGCTTTTGCCTTATCCAATGAAGGTTATCGTGTAGTAACAGTCAATGGGGACCTTTACGAAGTGGGTGGCGCCTTCGAAAGTGGTTATTACCGTGCACCCATTGATTTTTCCACAATCATCCCAAGTGAATCGGCAATAAAAAGCCTTGAAGAAGCTGTAAGCGCTCTTCAGCAACATCTCTCCAGAAGAGGCAGCGACATAACATCTTTTGAAGAGGAAATCGATAGGACACGTGTTGAAATTACTCGCTTATCAGAGATTATTATAATGCTTGACAGAGAGATAGTTAGGGTTAAAAGAAGCACGAGAAGAACAAAGTCCAATGTCAAGCGAGTAGAGCACATCATTGGGCGGCTTGAGAAAGAAGTTGAAAATGAGAAAACACAGATGTGGTTGCACAAGGCTGAGCAAAGCTCCATTCAGAAAGAGATGAGGAAACTTCAAAAAGAAATGGATTCCTTAAGACGGAAAACCGACCCCTCACATATTCAAGAAATGGAAGTTAAAAGAGAAAAACTCGCGGAGGAAATAATCACTTTACGACAGAAACTAGGTACAATCCAAACAGAAACTTCAACTTTACAGTCACAATTTGATAACGTTTTAAGAGTTGCATACCAAAACGCAAAAATCCAACTCGCAAAGGTTGAACAGCAACTTAGAAGAGTTGAGAAAGAAGTAGAAAGTGCATTGCAAGAGCGGGAATCGCTCAAGCATGAGTTAACAGAGTTGGAAAAGAACCGTGTTGAACTTTCAAAAAGTGTTCTCTCAGCAAGGGAAGAAGCGAAAAATTTCACCGCCCAAATTGACGATATAGATAAAGAACTGCGTAAGCTTGATACAGAGTATGAACAAGCTGACCGTCTGCTTAACCAACTTCAGCTAAACATTCAAACCTCTCTATTACAACTTGAACAATACAGAAACCAGCTTAGACAGTTTGGTTATGAACAGCCATTAACGGTGACACCTTTGCAACTTGCAGAGGCTGAAACATCGATAAGGATGATGCAGCTTGAACTTGAACGAATAGGCGCTGTGAACCAACTCGCTCTCTCACACTATGCAGAACAAATTTCACGTTACAAGGAACTTTCCATGAGATTAAACGAGCTGGAAAGAGAAAAGCAAGCCATAGTACAGTTCATGGACGAGATAGAGCGCAAAAAACGCAAAATCTTTACAGAAGCTTTCGAGAAAATTAACGCCAATCTTGGAAAATACTTCGCAAAACTCACCGGAGGTGGAAACGCCACATTAAAACTCGAAAATCCTGACGAACCTTTCTCTGGTGGCATTGACATGATTGTCCAGTTCCTAAACAAGCCTTCTATAGTTGTAAGTGGAGCAAGTGGTGGTGAACGTTCAGTTGCGGCAGTTGCTTTCATATTTGCTTTGAAAGAATTTACCCCAGCAGCATTCTACATACTTGACGAGATAGACGCCCATCTTGACGCTTTTCATGTTTCGAAACTCGCCGACGTTTTATTGGAAGAATCTGAAAAAACCCAATTCATAGTAATCACTTTAAAGCCTGAAATGGTGAACAAAGCGCAGAAAGTTTACGGCGTTTACGGGCGCAACGGAGTCTCAAACGTTGTTTCAGCCAAATTCTTAGAGGTGCCAAGCTAATGGCTTCTGCAACGCTTAAAAAGCCCTTTTACATGCGTCCTCCATGGAATATTCTATTTGAGTTTCACAAACTCGAAAAGTTAACGCCTTGGAACATCAACATTTCCTATTTGCTTACAACGTTTCTTGAGGAGATGGAGAGGATTGGACAGGTGGATTTTAGAGCTTCAGGCGTGGCTCTTGATTCTTCAGCTCTTATATACTTGATGAAGTCAAAGCTTCTTCTAAGGCTTGAGGAGCCACCACTGCCGCCTAAGCCTCCACAAGACTTTTTGCCTCCGCCGTTGTTTTTGCCGCTTAGACATGAATTAACTTCCACAACTATTAGGCATCTACTTGAAGTTTTGGATGACGTCTTAAAAGGCGAAAAACTAATACATCTTGAAAAGGTTGCTGCAGAGCCCATTCTTCCAACACCCTCAGAAATTCTTCCACAACTAGACATCTATCTCATGGAAATCGAATTGCAAATGGAAAAACTCTATGCTTCTCTTTCTGAAAGAGTCAAAGGCACGGGCATAATAGAATTTTCAGCGTTAATCAAAGGTATTGGCCGGTTTGAAGCCATTCGCACATTCATACTTTTGCTGTTCTTGGCGCAGGATGGAAGAGTGAAACTGTGGCAGGATGAACAAACTGAAGAGATATACATAACTGTTGGAGATTTGAACATTGCAGAAAACGGAAAAGCAAGCACTTAATTTAGATGTAAACCTTCAACAGCAAGCCACGGAAAAAGTAAAGCGTGACTTGTCCTTGGTAGAAGCCGCATTATACGTTGCAGGGCGTCCCTTAGACCTAAACGAATTATGTTCAGTTTTGAAAACTCGTTCCAAAAACAGAGTTAGAAAACTAGTAAGCGCTATCATGCAAGATTATGCGAACAGAAACACAGCTCTCGAAATTCTGGAGCTAAAAGATGAAAGATACGTTTTGCAGTTAAAAGCGGAATTCACACCTCTCGTTAGAAAGCTTGTTAACAGACCCTTGCTTTCTACTGGTCCATTAAAAACGCTTTCTTACATAGCCTACCGACAGCCTGTTTCACAAAAACGAGTCATTGATGTCCGTGGTCACCACGCTTATGGTCACATTAAATTGTTGAAGGAGATGGGCTTGATTGCCAGCGAAAGAAGCGGACGGTCATGGATTCTGAAAACAACTGAATATTTTGCGGACTATTTTGGTCTGAGCCACGATACTGCAACTATGAAAAAAGAGCTAAAACATGTTTTTGAGGACTTCTCGAAACAAGAAACTCCCAAAACTTGAAATGGATAGGTTTATATGCAAAATATAGGTTGATAGTGAACACTTAACTTGAAAAACAATAGGGAAATGAAGTATGTCGGCTTGGCACGGTGACTTGCACAAGAAAAAGCCATCTGGAGGCAGAAAAAGAGCTTACAGAGGAAAACGGAAGTTTGAACAAGGCTCATTTCCAGTAGAAACAATCGTAGGCGAGCCTAAACGCAAAATCTCCAGAGGAAGAGGCGGAAACTTAAAAGTCAAGATTTTAAGTGACAAGTATGCATGTGTAACCGACCCCAAAAGTGGAAAAACAGAAAAAGTTGAAATTATACGAGTTGTCAAAAATCCAACCAACATCGATTACGACCGCAGAGGCGTCATAACCAAAAGTGCCGTTATAGAAACTTCGCTTGGTTTGGCGCGTGTTACTTCCCGTCCAGGGCAAAACGGCATAGTAAATGCCATATTAATCGGCGAAGAAGAAAAGAGTTAATACACACTCTATTTTGTTGTCGCAGCAGAACCCCGAATCTTCAAAAGCTGTTTCGCAATTTTCACAACTACCTTCTGTTTTGCTTCATTTTTTTTGACAAGAAGCATGCCAGTTTTTGGTAAAAATGGCGTTTTAGGATAACCAACATCCAAAGCAAGCTCATGCTCTAAACCAATTTTTTCTGCTGCGTCCTTTATCTCCAAGATTTTTGGGGAAGGCACAGCTAAGCTTTTAGGAACCCGCCTTCCTTCCTTCCTTGTTTTTGTTGAATCGAAATAGGCTGGCCAGATTATCACTTTGTCTTGTTTGCGCATGGCTTTTTCTCCTCTCGCTATTTGTGGGCGTAGTATGCTGTTAACTTTGTGTTAACTTTGTCGATTCTGACGAAGCCAAACCTTTCAAACTGTACTATACTGCTTGGCTTTAGCTGTTTGCAAATGCCCTCAGCGATTCCTTCGGCAAGTGAAGCATCTGGCATCACAACTTGGCATGGCATATCCTCTCCAACGGGTATCCAGTGAATGAGTGGAGCTTTGGTTTTTTTCACTTCTTCATATGATTCACTAACGAAAAATGCATCAACAGAATATGCATCTATCTTTTCAATTCCTATGTTAAAAAGCTCCATGAGACGGATTACACCACCGGCACTTGAGGCTTCTACATCTTTCTTGGAAACCCAGAATCTTGCAGAATCTTCTTTTCCTTCTGGCTTTATCATGTATTCTCTGCTTCCCTTTTCCGGCTTGTCTGGATGCAAATGAAGCTTTACCTTGAAAGTTTTGGGAACATGCTTCACAGTTAACTCTATTGGGTTGTGCACAAAGAAGTATCGGTTAACTATTGGGTCTAAGATTTTACGGTTATACGCATAGAGGTTCTCCCAGCTAAGAATTACATCAGAAGTTTTAGGTCCAACATCAATTATCATTTTTCTGATTGCCTCTGGCGTTATTCCCCGTTTTCTTAGTGCTGCGAAAGTTGCAAGTCGCGGGTCATCCCAGCTTTTGTATATGCCTTCCCGCATTCCTTGAACAATCTTTGATTTGCTTAGCGATGCTCCAGTTATTTTTAGCCTACCATAGTGTATGGCTTCTGGATATTTCCATCCCAAATGTTTGTAGAGGTATTCTTGTCGAGCCTGGTTTGTTAAGTGTTCTTTTCCTCGGATTATGTGGGTTATGCCCATTAAGTGGTCGTCTACACCGCAGGCTAGATTGTATAGGGGCCATACGCGATATTTGCTTCCAACTCGTGGGTGTGGATACTTTTCTGCGTCTATAACGCGGGCTGCGGGCCAGTCTCTAACCGCTGGGTTTGGATGGTTCAAATCGGTTTTTACCCGAAGTACTGCTTCGCCTTCTTTATAGTCGCCTTTAAGCATATGCTGCCATCTTGTAAGGTGTTCTTCTGGTGGTAAATTGCGGCATTTACAAGGCTGATTGTTTAGGATTTCCTTTCGAAACGTTTCTGGCTGGCATGTGCAAACGTAAGCGTTGCCTTCTCTCAGCAGTTTTTCCGCATGCTCGTAGTAAATGGGTATCCTATCGCTTTGGATGTACTCTTCGTCTGGTTTGCATTCAAGCCAAACTAAATCCTCTCTGATACGCTCATAAAACTCCAAAACAGGACGCTTCAGTTTTGGGTCTGTGTCCTCAAAGCGCAGAATAAATTTGCCTTTATACATACGCGCATATTCGTGGCACAATATTATGGCTCTTGCTGAACCTAAATGTATAACGCAGTCGGGATTCGGCGAAAAACGCGTGACAATCATTGCATACTTGTCAACATTTGGCAGTGGCGGAAGACGCTTTTCCTCTTCTACCTTTCCTTTCACGAGGGTTTCAGGCCATTTCTCTTCAACAATACGTTTCTGCTCAGCAAAGGGTAGACTGTTAACTTCTTGGATAACCTCATTGATGACGGCAGATAGTTCTTTAACTCTCGTTTTTAATTCTGGTTTTTCGCCTAGAATTTTTCCAATAACTGGTCCTGCTTGTGCTTTGCCATCGTGTCTAATCGCATTTAGTAAAGCAATTTTCCGAATTATCTCTTTCAATTCGGTATTTTCTTTAAGTGTCAAAGATTTTAACGCTCTTTTAGAACTAGAGTTTCCTTTCAATTAAGAATTTTGCAAAGGCGTTCAGCTTTTCCTTTGCGTCGGAAGCGGGTAGAAGTTTTTCAACTTTTTTCCAGCTGTTTTTAACCATTTCTTTTGCGAGGTTTTTTGCGTAGTTTATGGAGTCGTATTTTTCCATTATTGAAATGGCTTCTTCTACGAGCTTCTGGTTGGAAGTGTGCATGTTGAGGATTTCGATGAGTCTGTTTCTGTCTTTATTGTTGGCGACTTTTAATGTGTGAATCACTATAAGTGACCTTTTTCCCTCTGTAATGTCTTGTCCACGTCCGCCTTTCTTTTTTGCAAATTCTCCACTGGTTAAGTCTAAAATGTCGTCTTGTATCTGGAATGCTATGCCTATGCTTTCGGCAAAAAAGCCAAGTTTTTCAACAAGCTCCTCGTTTGCATCCGCCAACACAGCAGCTATTTTTGCAGCCATTCTCGCCAATGTTCCAGTCTTATACGCGCACATTTGCAAGTAGCCTTTCTCATCTATTTCATCGGCGTTCGCTAAGCCTCTATGCCATGCTATGTCCATTGCTTGACCAAGGCTGAGGCTTATCATTTCTTGCACGTAGATTTCGTAAACTTTACAAAGTTTTTGAGGAGGCACTTTTGCTTTTTTTTCTATTAATGGCATAAGCGGTAGATAGTACATGGAGTTTCCAGCGTTTATGGCGATGTCTAAACCGTAGATTTTGTATGTGCATGGTTTTCCTCTTCGGAGTTCGGATGCGTCTTCTATGTCGTCTACCATTAATGTTCCGTTGTGAACTACTTCTGGAATTATGGCGAAATCAACGAAGTCTTCGGATTTTTTGCCTAAGGCTTCGCATATTAGCAAGAACAAGGCTGGACGCCATCGTTTTCCGCCTCGGTCAAGAAACTCCCAGATGGGTTCGGCTACTGCCTTGTTTAAAGCGTCTAAATTGTATGCGTAGTTTGGTGGGTTAAGTCTAAAAACAGCTGAGTCTTTTGAGAATTTTCTTGGAATATACTTTTCAATAACCTTATCTATCAACGTAGCTTTTTCTTCAAGGAATTTTTCAATGTCCAATTTTTTAACTCCTTCCTCTCCGCGCGTAACTTTCTATGTCAAATCCTCTCAGCTTTAACCACTCAGCCGTTTTACTCACTATAATTAGCGGTTTTTCTTGCAGAGAATGAATGGAATCTGCGCCTACAAGAAACATACAATTTCTTAACTCTTCTATCAAAAGCGAAAGTGCATCTTTTGTTTCTTTCACGCCTTTAACTGCAGTTTCGAGAATTGGTTGCGAGAGACTTGCAAGGCTTGCGCCTAAACCTAATGCCTTGGCAATGTCCAATCCGTTTCGTATTCCTCCAGAAGCAATGAGGGGGATGCGAACGGATTGAGAAACTTCAATGATGCTTACGGCTGTTGGGATGCCCCAATCCCAGAAAACGTCGCCTAGTCTGCGTTGAAAACTGTTCTTTCGTTCCCTTGCTCGGTAATATTCAACGGCAGCGAAGCTTGTGCCACCAGTGCCGCTAACATCTATGCCCTTAACGCCTAATGCCTCAAGTCTTTTTGCTTCTTCTGCGGCTATGCCAGCACCTGTTTCCTTAACAATGATGGGTTTGTCTAGTTCTTTTGCGATTTCGCCTATTTTTTCAATTACTCCTTTGAAATTGGTTTGTCCTTCTGGCTGGACAGCCTCTTGTAATGGGTTTAAATGTATCGCTAGGGCGTCTGCATCAATCATTTCAATTGCCCTTTTGGCTTCTTTGAGGCTGTATTCGTGGGCAAGTTGTACTCCACCTATGTTTGCTATCAGAAAAGCTGTTGGAGCTTTTTTTCTTGTTATCTTGAAGGTTTGTTCAAGCTTTTTGTCTTCTATAGCTGCTCGTTGGCTTCCAACACCCATTCCTAAGCCTAACTCTTCAACGGCTTCGGCTAAAGTCGCGTTGATTTTGGTTGCTTCTGGTGTTCCGCCGGTTATGGCTCCTACGATTATTGGCGCAACAAACTTGTGACCAAAAAGCGTTGTTGATAGGTTTATTTTTTGTTTGTCAATTTCCGGCAGAGCCCTATGGATAAAGAAAACATCTTCGAAGCCTGTTGTGGCTCTTTTGGCTTGAGCATTCTCATTTAAAGCAATTTTGATGTGTTCTGCTTTGCGTTTTCTCGTTTCCTTAGCCAAATTTATTCCTTCTCTATTAAGGTGCCTTGCACCTTCTCTTTTTTTAGAGCTTTGTAAACATAATTTGGTTTTGTGGCATTTACAATTGTTATTGGGATTTCTTTTTCGACGGCGGGTATAAGCTCAACTATCTTGCCGAACATGCCTCCCGTGACATCGCAACTTGTGGATTTGCCTAGCTTGTTCTGAAGTTTTTTCAGTTCGTTCAATGTTAGATGCGTGAAAATTTTAGCGTTTTTCTCAATTTTGGGGTCAGCGTCGTATAAACCGTCAACGTCAACTCCGATTATGATTCTTTCTGCGTTAAAATTTGCAGCAATATACGAGATAAGCTGGTCGCCTGACAATATTGCAAAACCCATTTCTGTGTCGAGAACTGCGTCGCCATACATTACGGGCAGGAAACCCATTCTCAGCATGGACGTTAGTGGTGCTTTTTCAAAACATTGGATTCTGCCCTTCTTGGTCATTATACACGAGGAGGGCGTGACGCTCACTGCTGGGATGCCACGCCAGATTAATGCGTCCATGAACAAACCATTAAGCACAGTCATCATGTGATGCGTTTCTGCAAAACCAACTTTCTGGTTTTCTTCCTTAAACCCCATATTTATGGCGTATTTTTGCGCTATGGGATGCCCAAAGCTTCCGCCGCCATGAACAATTATCAAGTTTCTAACATTTGCATTCTGTATTTCCTCTGCGAGACGCGCTATGTCTTGTGTTCGGGCTGCAAGTTCTCCACTTTTGTCGGTTATTACTGAGCCACCTATCTTCAAAATTGTCGGTCTAAGTTCGCTCAATCTTCACACCTTCGTCAGTTTTTCTTGCCATGAAAGGTCTCCCACCAACTCTCTGGATGGCCTCAAAAACGCGTTCAAGGTCTTCGTTTTTTGTTAATGCTATCATGCATCCGCCACCACCTGCTCCTGTCAATTTTGCACCTAGAGCTCCAGCTTTTCGTGCCGCATTTACTAGCCATTCTAATGATTCGTCTGAAACTCCGACACCATAAAGCAATGCGTGGTTGATGTTCATCAATTCTCCGAGGGTTTCCAAATCATTTCCTTTTAAGGCATCTATGGCTCTCAAGACAATTTCACGCGCTGCCAACATTACTGGTTCTACAATTTGTGGATACTTCTCTTTTATGCTCCGCACTTTTTCCACTTGAGCTCGTGTAGACCTTTCAACTCCCGTGTCTCCAATAACAAGCGGAATATCTGCTTTAACTTCTAATGGTTTAAAGCCTGTGTCCATTTGAAAAAGTAGTGTTCCGCCGAAAGTTGAAATCGCTGGGTCAATTCCCGAGGGTGTGCCATGCACAATTTTTTCAGACTCGAAAGTTGTTCGGAAAACATCTTCCTTAGACATTTTAACATTCAAAAGAGCGCCTACTGCCGCTGTGACTGCTGCGACTACGGCTGCTGAAGAACCTAACCCAGCAGCAACAGGGACTGTTGAGTTAATTTGGATGTTTAGCCCAACATTTTCTCCATGTTTTTCTAAAACTTTCGCGACAGCCAGCTTAATCGGCTCAAATTTTGATTTTGCCTCTTTTGCGTCGCCTTGCTCAATCTTGAAGGCTCCATTTTCGAAGTAACCAGCTAAGTTCAAGTTTACGGAGCGCAAGCAAAGACGTTTGTCGTTACGCTGCTCTGCCTCGGCGTAAGCTCTTTTATCTATGGCTAAAACTATTGCTGGCTCGCCGTAGACGACAAAGTGCTCTCCGAAGAGTATTATCTTCGCGGGAGCAGAGGCAACGACCCCCATTCTACACCACTATTTTGTGAAGGAGACGGCAGCATACCCAACGACACTTGAGTAGTCGCCAATTATATCTCCACTAGTCTTATAGCATAATAATTTTGCCTCTTTCGCTCCCATAATTTTCGCTGCTGCGATTAAAGCTGATATTGGACCATATCCACACGCGCTAATATTGTAGGTTTCTATAATTGACCAAAATTTAGCTTCATCCATTGTTTCAACAGCTTCGAGAGCCAACTTGTCATTTTTAGCGGCTTTTTCCTGTCGCTCATAATGTGTCATGTCTGAAGAAGCGATTATCACCGCGTTTTTCTCGGCTAAAACCTTAGCCACGGCTTGTCCAACTTCTCTTGCTGAGGACAAATCTTGCATTAAAAAGCATATGGGCACGATTTTGAAGTTTGAACCATAAAGGTATTGGAGGAATGGAAGTTGAACTTCAATTGAATGTTCAAACTGGTGAGCGGAATCGTCAACATCGATTATGCGTGATTCGCGTACAATTTGGTTGGCTATTTCAACATCTATCTCAACATCACCTAAAGGCGTACGCCAAACACCATCATCCATGATAGCTAAGGCGCTGCCATAACCAGTATGGTTTGGACCGAAAAGAACAACAACATCCGGTTTGCCATCTAAAGCCAGTTTGTAATAGGCATTAGCTGCCACTGGACCAGAAAACATGTAACCCGCATGAGGGCAAACCAAACCAACAATTCGTCTAGGACCCCCTTCACTAATTTCGGGAAGTTTTCCCGGTCCGAATTTATGTAAAAAACATTCTTGTATTTGTTTTTTTAAGGATTCGGCGTTTCCTTCATAGAAGGCTCCAGCTTGTGTTGGACGCCGAATCTTTGCCATTTCTGTTAGGTTTCCTCCTCTTCCTTCAAAATTTTAGCTTCGAAGTCGTCAATTGTTAAAGGCAAATCTTTGTCTGGCGGCAATTCTCCTCTTTCACGTAATATTTGTCTCGCCAAAAGCCAGTAAATGACCGCTAAGGCTCTCCTACCCTTATTGTTTGTCGGAATAACAAAGTCCACGTCTGAAAATTCGTTGTCCGTACTGCATAAAGCCACTACCGGAATGCCTACTGACGATGCCTCCCGAACGGCTTGAAAATCTGCGCGGGGGTCGGAAACAATAAGCACTTCAGGTTCAATACGGTTTGGGTATAATGGATTTGATAACAGCCCAGGAATAAAACGTCCAATAACCGGCGTGGCTTTGGTTACTTCGCAGAACTTCTTGACTGGTTCTTGCGCATAGAGTCTAGCTGCTGCCGCCGCAATTTTTGATGGTTCAAATCTTGCTAGGAATTTGGCGGCGACTCTTATGCGGTCGTCTGTTTTCTTGACGTCCAAAACGAATAAGCCGTCTGGTCTAACGCGGTATATGAACTCTTCCATGTCGCCGGTTTTCATTCTTGTTCCAATGTGAATTCCTGCAGAAAGCAGCGTGTCTCGTGGTAACAGAAGTTCTTCTTCTGCAACAGTTGCTGCAGTTTCGTTCTCCGATTTTTCTTTTTCTTCAACTTCTTTAATTTCCTCATCTTCTGGCAAATGTTTGTCCCTCTCAAAGTATCTGAAGACTAGCCATCTTGGCTCTGTCTCCTAAAAACTCTTCTATCCTTATTAACTCATTTATTTTTGCAATCCTAGCCCCTTCCACAATTCCAGTCTTTATCACTGGACATTTGAAAGCTACCGCTAAATGGGCGATGTGCCAGTCGCAAGTGTCACCTGAACGATGCGACATTACTGGTGCATATCCATTTCTCTTTGCAATTTCAACTGTTTCCCAAGCATCAGTGAGCGTGCCTACTTGGTTTACTTTAATTATGACCGCGTTGGCAGCACGCATCTTTATTCCCCGAGTTAGTCTTTCGTTGTTTGTGGCGAAAAGGTCATCGCCGCAAATTAAACAGTTTTTCACTTTCTTCATGAGTTCTGCAAAACCTTCATAGTCCTCTTCATGCAAGGGGTCTTCAACATAAACTAAATGGTATTTTTTAATTAGTTCTAAAATAAATTCTAGCTGTTCTCCAGGGTTTCTCTTTTTCTTCTCTCTTTCGTAAACGTAGGTTTTCTCCTTGTTATTCCATAATGAGGAAGCTGCAACATCAATGCCAAAACCGCACTCAAAGCCTACTTCCTCGCCAATATCTTCGCAAGCTCTAGCCAAAACTTCAAACGCGTCCAAATTTTCAATATTTGCAACCCAAGCTCCTTCATCACTTCTTCCGCCGCTGAAAAGTTTATCTTTCTTCTTTAAAATGGCGCCGATTTTTCTGTGAATTTGAGCGTTAGCTGAAGCAGCTTCAAAAAAGGTTTCTGCTCCAAAAGGAAGAGCTAGAAACTCTTGTATGTCGGGGCTTTTTCCTTTTGTATGTTTTCCACCGCTTATTGTGTTTCCAAGCGGATAGGGCAATTCGTTAGCGATGTGCCCTCCTAAATATTGGAAAAGAAGCGCTCCGTTAGAGTTTGCTGCCGCCTCTGCATTAGCGAGGGAAATTGCAAAAGCAGTGTTTCCGCCTATAACTCTGAAATCTCTGGAACTGTCGATTTCATGTAGTGTTCTGTCCATTTCTTCTTGGAAACCAGCATTTAACCCGACAAGTTCAGGAGCTATGAGTTCTTCAACTTTTTTTAATGCTTGGTCTACTCCGCCTTGTGGATAATAGACCACTTCGGCTTTTCCGCGGCTTTCTCCTGCTGGTGCTGCGGCTCTTCCGAAGCCCGAACCTGTTATGACGTCAACTTCTATTGTTTCTTCTCCGCGACTGTTGAAAACTTTCCTTGCGATTATGTCTTCAATAATTGCTGACATGTTTTTCCCTTTTCTTTTGCTTAGTAGTAGTTTCTTGCCTCTTTTCGTTTTTCTGCTTCTTCCTAGAAGCGTAAGACTTCATCGATGATTTCCACATGTGACAGTAGCATACGTCTGCAGCAGTACCTTTTTACTCCTAGGCTGTCCAAAACTTCTCCTGCATTTTCTCCAGCTTTTACTCTTCGTGCAAACTCTTCCCATTTGTCACCGATTAATTTGCCGCAGGTAAAACATCTAACTGGTATAATCATTTATGTTGGCTCCTTTATCTGTAGCTCTTTTGGTCTCTAGCTCGCGCTCCTGGTCCTCCAAACTTTTTAGGTTCTTTCCTTCTGGCGTCTCCAACAATCATGGTTCTGTCATATTCGGTAAAGACTGAGCGTAAATGTGTGCTTTTTGTCCACTTTAACAACGCGTTGGAGATGGCCATCCTTGCGGCTTCTGCTTGTCCCATGTAGCCTCCTCCGGAAACTTTTATGTCGATGTCTAACTGTTTCCACACGTCGTCTCCAGCTTGTAAAAGTGGTTCCATAATTTTTTCTTTTGCAATTTTTGGTTCAAATATTTCTATGGGGGTTCTGTTTATGCGTATTCTTCCAATACCTGGTTTAACAACTGCTCTTGCCACTGCCGTTTTTCTTTTTCCGCTAACAACTAAAACTTTTTTTGCTGGCATTATTATTCACCCGGGTTCCATCCTAACTCTTTTGCGAATTCGCCGATTGTAAAGTATGGGCAAGTTAGTTTTTTGGCTTGGGCGGCCTCTATTGTTTCCATTTTTTGGTCTTTGAATTCTTCCGGCAGTCCGATGAAAACTTTAAGTCGCTTGTACGCTTGTTTGCCTTTTGGCTGTCTGTAAGGAAGCATTCCTCGCACTGTTCTTCTAACTATTCTGTCGGGTCTTCTAGGGTGAAACGGACCCATTTTTGGGCTACCTACTTCCAAAAATTCTTTGGCTTCAGCTACTTTGCTTTTCTTTTTCCCTGAAAGTACCGCCTTTTCAGCGTTAACGATTACTATTTCTTCACCATTCAATAAACGCTTTGCAATGATGCTTGTCATTCTGCCAAGAATAAGCCCTTCAGCATTTATTACTGTGACTGGTTTTGTTGTTTGCATTTTATCACCCAATTATCTTGATATTCGTGCCTTTCGGATTCTTCTCGATTATCTCTGAAAACGATAAGCATTTGCCTTTTGCAGCCATGATTTTTTCTTTTGCTTTTGCAGAAAAAGAGAATGCTGCTATGGTGATGGGGTGGTCTATTTCTCCCGCACCTAACACTTTGCCTGGAACCACAACTACTTCTTTCTTTTGTGTGTATCTATTTAGGCGGCTGAGGTTTACGCTTATGCGTTTTCTCTTCGGCTTTTCTAGGCGTTCGGCAATATCTTTCCAGATGTCCGCGTTTTTTTCTCTGCTTTGTTTTTTTAGAAAGCGAATAAGTGCTATAAGTTCTGGATTTGTCATTTCAGTTTTCTTCATCTTTTTTCACCTTGATTTGGTTCTCAAGTTCATTTAGTTGCTTATCCAGCGTATTCACTGCCTCTGCCACTATTTTTTCAGGAGGAAGTGCGCCGGTAGATTCGAGACTGAATATGAAATTGTTTTCTTCCCAACCAATTTTTATCGCTTTAGGGTTTTGTGGACAAGCCTCGACACAGTCTTGGCAGAGAGTGCAAGCCATTAAATCGCGAACTTTTATTTTGTCGTCAGCCTTGATGAGGACTTTTCTGGGGCAGATTTCCACGCATTTCCCGCAAGCATCACAGTTTTTACTGGAAACTTCTATTTTGGGATGATACTTGTATGCACACATGGAAACTGGCTGCCATTTCGCGTGGTTCTTTCCTTTTCCAAGCCTTGCATAAGCTTCAAGCCTCAGTTTCTGTCCTTTCGCTAGCTTTATTATGGGGATGTTATCACTTACTGGGGTTACATTGGGGTTTTCTGAGACTAACTCGCCAGAATAAACTGTTCTCGTTCCTTCCTTTGCCTCTGCATCTAATGTAAAAGTGACTCTGCATAGGTTGCATCCGAATTCGCTTTTGCAGGGGCACTCTTCTGGTAGGTTGTAACTATCTAAGTCTGTCTTAAGAGGTATGAGTCCAATCCTGTGGGCTATAGTTTCGTCTTGTAGTATGGAAGAGTTTTCTAGGATTACAACTTCGTCAACTGCCATGGACGGGACTTCTGCTATTACTATTCTTCGTAAAGCATTCATGAATGGCACGTCCGCTCCGCGAATGAGCAGACGCATGTTTTTATCGTCTTTTTCAAGCACTTCTATTTCCACTTATTTGAACACTCCGTGATGAATATGATAACTGCTGTGCCGTTCAATAGAATACTGGTGCATTATTTCAATTTTTCTATTAACACAAGAAAAACGCGAATTTGCTAGACTCTTCTTCCTCTTCTGCCGCCAGGTCTACGTGTGCCATCATGGGGTATAGGCGTAACTTCCTCTATTCGCCCTATGCGGAAATCTGCTCTCGCTAAAGCCCTAATGGCTGCCTGCGCGCCCGGACCTGGTGTTCTTGGACCTGAACCGCCTGGGGCTCTTACTTTGATGTGTATTGCTGTTATTCCTTTGTCTCTGGCTATTTCTGCAGCGGCTGCGGCTGCTCGCATGGCTGCGTAGGGCGAAGAGCCCATTCTGTCTGCTTTTACGAACATTCCGCCGGATGTTCTGGATATTGTTTCTGCGCCTGAAATGTCCGTTATGTGCACCATTGTGTTGTTGTAGGAGCTGTAAATGTGGACTACCGCCCATCTTTCGGTTTTTTTGCCAGCGCTGCTCATGTTTCTTCCTCGGTTTCTGTTTTTGTTTTGGATGTGGTTACCACGGCTATTGTTTGCCGCATAGGATGATTTGGATTTGCAAGTGGGCTTTTAGGCGTGTATGCAATTTGGTTTTCTTCTTCTTTCGTCACCAGATAGCTTGGTATGGTGACTCTTCGGTTTCCTACAGTTATGTGCCCATGAGTTATTAGTTGACGAGCTTGATGGGTTGTCTTGGCTAAACCTTTACGAAAAACGATTGTCTGTAGTCTTCGTTCAAGAATATCTTCAATTGTCAAGTCTAAAACGTCATCTAAAACCGCAGTTTCATGAAGAACTCCGAGCTTTTTCAGCCGGACAAGAAGTTCTTCTTCCATTTTTTTGCGTTCTTCAAGCGATTTGCCAATTAACGAACGGGCTATACTTCTAAACTTTGATAATGACGTTTTATGTCGCCACAGTTCATGCTTATTTCGTAGTCCATACTGACCCAAAAGTTTGAGTTCCTCTTGGAGAATGTCAGTTCTCCATGGAAAGCGTGGAGTTTCATATTTCTTTTTTTGTTTCTTTGGGTCTCCCATCACTACTTTCCTTCTTCAGATGGTGGTCTCATTATTGCTTTCTTCTTGACCCCTAGCGCTTTTCCTGACCTTCCTGTGGTTTTTGTTCTTTGTCCGCGCACTTTCAGTCCATAAGCATGGCGGTATCCGCGCCATGATTTTATCTCTTTCATCTGTTCTATGTCCATCTTTGTTCTTAGGACGAGATCTGCACTGATTAGATGCATATCTTTTCCTGTTTCTTGATCCTTCCTTCTATTTAGGAGCCAGTTGGGCAATCCGAATTTTGTTGGTTCTTTTATTATTTCCTCTATTTTATCAACTTCTGCTTCTGTTAAGAAACCAGCTCTTTTTTCTGGGTTTACTCCAGCTTTTTTCAAGATTGCATTTGCAAGGCTTAGGCTTATCCCTTTAACTTTTGATACGGCATATGGCACTTTGAGAGTGCCGTCTACGTCTTTGTCTACAATTCGGAGTATATGGCGAAATTCTTGTGACATTTATTGCCGTCCGTTTATTGTTTGAAGCTAACTACGGAAATAAGTCATAATTTATTTAAACCTTACTGGTGATTTTAAGGGGTCGTATCTCCTAAGTTGTGCTTGCGTTGAATACGTTTCTTATCCATCTGTTATCGTCTATTAGATGGGAGAAGTAGAAAAACACTTGAATAGGACAATTTATGATTCATGGTTTATGAGTTGGATTTGCAATGAGCGGCACGGTTCTTGAAGATGCAGTTGCTGACGCTTTTCGGAAGAGAGGTTACATTGTTTTTACGCGTAGAAACCATTGTGATGTTTTGGCGGTTAAGCCTGACATGACTTTGGCTTATTTGGTTGAATGCAAAGACTATGCTTTATCAAGCAAACAGCAAGTTTTAGCCGTTCGAGAGCTTAACCGCAATTACACTCATGCCTTGGAGCTTTTGATACAGCAACGTTTGTGTCCAGAAAAAGTTCTAAAAGTTTTGGTTGCCAAGGGGTTTGCGTATCAAGCCCGTGGAATATTGCAGTACACGCCTGAAACTTTCATACGGCACGTTTCTTCGTAGCCTTAGTTTATATTCTCTTTTCGTAAACTATTGATATTTCATCGGGCATTTTGAAACCAAGCCTTTCTAACGCCGTAGTTACTGGCTTGTAGTTGGGTGTAAACGCGTAAATTTTCTTGACACCTAGCATGTAGCAGTGGTTTTTGAGAAATTTTGTCATGTCCAACACAGTGTCATAATCTCCGTCTATGTAGCATGTTTATATCGTATTTCCATGTCATTCTCGTGTTGTAACATCATCAATTAATGCTAAATCGTCTACTTCTCCTTCTTTGCTTTGAACATGGTTCTTCAATACAAAGGCCTTGGGCGTTGGAGAGACTATTTGTACGGTGAACGAGTCTACATAATTCTTAGTTTCGTGGTTAAAACATTGCTCGCTTGGCTTGTGTTCATCGGAGTATTCGCACCATTCTAACATCTGTTCTTGAGTCTATTCACGCTGTCTAAAGGTAAAATCTTCCGTAAGCGCAGGTGGTAGGCTTAAACTAAAAGCGAGAATTAATAGGAAAAGGTTTTTAGTCAAGTTGTCATATGAAAGTCTGCAAATGTATTAGGAGATAGTGTGAGGTAGATATGTTATGTCCGTGTTTGCAGCGCCAGGAGCATATGACCGTGCCATAACCGTTTTTTCACCAGACGGTAGGCTATTCCAAGTAGAATACGCAATGGAATTGGTTAACCGCGGAGCAACCATTTTGGGAATCCGCTGCTCCGAAGGAATAGTTTTGGGAGCAGAAGAAACTGTTGAACCCCTTGAAGATGCAGAATATTCGTGGAAAATTTTCAAAGTTGACGAGCATGTTGGCGCGGCAATAGTTGGTTTAAGCTCTGACGCGCGTATTCTTATAGACCAAGCAAGAGTGTACGCTCAAAGTAACAGACTGACATATGATGAGCCAATAGACGTAGAAGTTGTAACCAAAAGAATCTGTGACATAAAACAGCTCTACACGCAACATGCAGGCGTTAGACCGTTCGGAGTTTCAATGATTTTCGGCGGAGTTGACAAGGCAGGAAACCGTCTCTTAGGAACGCATCCAAGCGGAACTTACAGAGGCTACAAGGCTACAACTTTGGGCGCAGGAAGAGAAACAGTGCTGTCAATCTTGAAGGAAGAATACCGTGAAGACATGACACTAGAAGACGCCACAAAACTTGCAGTAAAATGCTTGGCAAAAGCCTTAGAAGCAAGACAACTACCGCCAAGAATAAAAATAGCCGTCATTTCTTCAGCAACAAAGAAAATGGAAATGCTAGGCGACGACAGAATTGAAAGTTACGTGAAAGAGTTGGGATTGGGCAAGTGAAATGCTAATGAGCGAAAAGTACACCGTCGCGCGCATGATAAAAGACAATGAACACTTTGAAGTGCTGGTAAAACCTCAAAAGGCATTAGATTATCGAATGGGGAAAATCGCCGCGATAACCGAAGTGTTAGTAACCGAAACCATATTTTCAGACGCGAACAAAGGCACAAAAGTTTCAGAAGAAAACCTCCGCAAAGCCTTCGGAACAACAGAATCACTAAAAATAGCAGAAATGATACTGAAAAAGGGAACCCTGCAACTGACGACGGAACAGCGAAGAAAAATGGTGGAGGATAAAAGAAAACAGATAGTAGATTTCATATCGAGACAATGTGTAGACCCAAAAACAAACCTGCCACACCCGCCATTACGCATAGAAAATGCACTGGAGCAGATTCACTTTTCAATAGACCCTTTTAAACCTGTGGAAGAACAAGCACGAGAAATAATCAAGCTATTACGACCAATTCTACCATTAAAAATGGAGCAAGTGTCCGTTGGCGTCCACATACCAGCAGAATACTCCGCAAGAGCTTACGGAACAATCAAAGTATTTGGAACAATAAAACGGGAAGAATGGCGTGGAGACGGTTCATGGTATGGCGTCTTAGAAATGCCAGCGGGATTATATGGTCCTTTTCTGGAGAAACTTGGAGAAATAACTAAAGGAAGTGGAGAAGCAAAATTAATATCTTAAAATTGGTTATGAATTGAAAAGGTGTGAATTTATGCCAACATTTTTTGAAAGAAGACAGCTTGTAACGCCTGGAGATTTGATTGCCGAAGGCGATTACATGGCTGGCGAAAACACGTATCGAGAAGATAACAAAATATACGCTTCACGAATCGGCATAGTAGAATACGAAAACAAAAAAGTTGACGTTGTAGCCCTGCGAGCATTTTACATTCCAAAAATTGGAGATATAGTCATAGGAACAGTCACTGAGGTGGGATTCAACGGATGGACAGTTGACATTAACGCGCCATATGAAGCCCTTTTAAGAGCATCCGATGTGCTAAGCAGACCATTCAAACCACAAAAAGACGAATTATCTCAAGTTCTTGATGTAGGAGACTTGATAGTCGCAAAAATAACCGCTTACGACAGAGCACACAACCCGCAACTAACAGTTGGCGAACCGGGACTGGGAAAAGTAACCCGTGGACAAATAGTAAAGATTACACCGACAAAAATTCCGCGCGCCATAGGCAGAAAGGGCTCTATGATATCAATGATAAAACAGGAAACTGGTTGTCAGATAATTCTCGGGCTCAACGGAGTTGTGTTAATCACGGGAAAAACCCTTAAAGATGAACAGTTGGCAATGATGGCACTTCGCAAAATTGAAGAAGAATCTCACACGAGCGGACTGACAGACCGTATAACTCAAATGATTAAGGAAGAAAAAACAAAACGGGGGAAAGTTAAAAATGAGCCAGAAAACTGAAAAGTTGATTGATAAAAAAGGTTTAAGACTGGATGGAAGAAAACCAGACGAGTTAAGACCGATAAAAATTGAAGTGGGAGTTTTGTCAAATGCTGACGGTTCAGCCTATATTGAACAGGGAAAAAATAAAATTTTAGCCGCAGTGTTCGGTCCAAAAGAATTACACCCGAAACATTTAGCACTTCAAGACCGAATGGTTTTAAGATGCCGCTACCACATGGCACCATTCTCGGTTCAAGAACGCAAATCACCAGCGCCTTCAAGAAGAGAAATCGAACTTTCAAAAGTTATCAGAGAATCACTGGAGCCCGCAATTTTCCTTGAATACTACCCGAGAACAGGCATAGACATTTTCCTAGAAGTTCTGCAAGCCGACGGCGGCACAAGATGCGCAAGCATAACTGCCGCATCTTTGGCTTTAGCAGATGCAGGCATTCCAATGCGCGATTTGGTTGCTGCGTGTGCTGCTGGAAAGGCTGATGATACAATAGTGTTGGATTTGATGGACACCGAAGATAAAATAGGAACAGCAGACGTGCCTGTTGCTTTGATGCCTAATTTAAATGCAATAACGCTTCTGCAAATGGACGGTATACTGACCTTGGAAGAGTTTAAAAAAGCTGTAAACATGGCAATTGAAGGATGCAAAAAAATCTATGCATTGCAGAAAGAAGCGTTGAAACTTAAATATGTAAGCGTCAAAGAGGAGGCTGAAGAGTAATGTCATCCATAATCACGCGAGTAAAACAAAAACAGATTGCACAGTTAATCGCTAAAGGAAAACGCTTGGATGATAGAGAATTAACAGATTATCGCGAGATAAAATTGGAACAAGGAATAATAGAACGCGCTGAAGGCTCAGCAAGAGTGTTACTTGGAAAAACAGAAGTAATGGTTGGAACAAAAATTGAGACCGGTGAGCCTTTTCCAGACACGCCGAACGAAGGCGTTTTAACAGTAAACGCTGAGCTTGTGCCTTTAGCCTCATCAACTTTTGAACCTGGACCGCCAGACGAAAACTCCATCGAACTTGCAAGAATTGTTGACAGAGGAATAAGGGAATCAAAAGCCATCGACACAGAAAAACTTTGCATCGAACTTGGCAAGAAAGTGTTTGTTGTTTTTGTTGATGTTTACGTGCTTAATCACGATGGAAATTTGATAGATGCTTCAGCATTAGCTGCAATAGCTGCTTTGCTTAACACGAAAATGCCCAACTACGAAGTCGAAGAAGGCGAAGTCAAATTAAAGTCTGGATACACTCCACTTCCGATGAAAAAATGTCCCATAACCGTCACGTTTGCAAAGATAAACGACAAACTAATCATTGACCCTTGCCTCGAAGAAGAGCAAGTAATGGATGCACGAATTTCAATAGCAATTGATGATGACGGAAATATCTGTGCAATACAGAAAGGAGGCAGTGGGTATTTCACACAGGAACAAGTGTTAGAAGCCGCCGAAATAGCTAAGGAAAAGGCTGAAGAAATGCGTAAAAAACTGAATTGGTGAAAAAACAATGGGAAAAAGAACTAAAAAAGTTGGACCGACACGAGGGCTTGGACCACGATATGGCGCCACTGTGAGAAAACGCTACGTCAAAGTAATTACAGAAATGAAAAAGCCGCACACGTGTCCACAGTGCGGTTTTGCACGCGTCAAAAGAGAAAGCGTTGGCGTTTGGAAATGCAAAAAATGCGGCTTTACCTTCACTGGTGGAGCATACACGCCGATGACGAAACTGGGAGTTGTAGCGAAACGCGTGGCTAAAGGAGCGCCATTAGAAGAAGTTGTAAAAACAACAGAAGAAGAACCAGAGTAATTGGAAGTATGAAAGCAAAGGCTACTATCTGTTTGAAAACTCCTTCAGAAAAATATCAAGAAATAGTCTCAAAAGCTTTAGAGCCAGAAATTAAAAAAACGCCTACAACGCGTTCACAAGCGACCTTTACGAGAGAAAAGGAATTAATAGTTTTGAATGTTGCGGCCAAAGACACTGTTGCTTTGCGTGCTGCAGTAAATGCCTATTTAAGATGGATAAACTCAGTAACGAATGTTTTGGAAATTTTGGAAAGTCTGTCTTAGATTGCAATTTTGCAATGGATAATGCGGTCTAAATTGGAATAAACCTTTCTATGTTTGTTGTAAAAAAACAGTTCAGATTTATTCTCTAGTTTTTGGCTTATAGTTGCAGATTTGTTGGAATGTAGACAATTTTGTTAAACAACAATTGCGAGAGCCTCTCTGTAGAATTTGTTTGTTTTTGGGAAATGTTTTATTAATGACTGTGCTTATTGCTGTGCAGAATGGAAGGATAAAAAGTGAGTGATGAAATCTCGAAACTTCCACCTCAAGTTCAAGAACGTTTATTACGGCTTAACCAACTTCAGCAGACGCTCCAGTCGATTCTAGCGCAGAAGCAGCAGGTAGAAATTGAGCTCACAGAAATTGAACAAGCATTAAATGAGTTGCAGAAGATGGCTGATGATGCAGTGATATACAAGGCTATTGGTTCGCTTCTGGTGAAATCGGAAAAAGCCAAAATATCCGCGGATTTAAACGAGCGAAAGGAGTTGCTGAATACTAGAGCGACAGTGTTGGGAAAGCAGGAAGAACGTTTACGCAGTCAATTGAAAGATTTGCAGACTAAGCTTCAACAAGATTTGAGCCCAGTTTCTCCATCTCAGCCATAGCCTAGTTTGTGTCTAGGTGAAGATTGTGGAAGAAGTGGGCATACCGGAGTTAACTACTGAACAAGTTGAAGAACTGTGCTCTATCGCAGAGTATGCCGCCAGAAAATATATCTTATCAAAGGTTCCTCAAAAAAAGATAGAAAAACTGGATATCAGCGCCGAAGCTAGCGACACAAAACCAGTAACGCTTACGGTTGATGTAGATGTTGCTTTGTCACCATCGTTGGAAAACCTTGACGCGCAAAGGCTTGTTGATGAAGCAGTTAAGGAAGCTTTTGCTTCGGCTGAAAAATATTTGAGGAAACTAAAGTGTCATTCACCAAAATAAATGAGATTTTAGACGAGACAAATGCTAGACTTGTCGTTTTATTATGTCATCATAACGCAGACCCCGATGCAATCTGTTCAGCTTATGCGTTAGCAAGTTTAATGCGACATTTGAAGCCAGAGTGCGCCGTGGAAATTGGAGCAACTCAGGGAATAAGCCGACTCTCAAAACATCTTATCAAATTTTTGCCAATAGAAGTGAAGACACAACCAAATGTAGAGAAGGCAGACGTAATAATGCTGCTTGACACTAACACAATACAGCAACTGAATAATTGGGCTGAAAAAGTAAAAGCCTCAAAAGCGCCTATCATCGTTGTTGACCATCATGCGGCTCACCCAGAAACTGAACAGTTAGCTAAAGTATGCATAACCAATGAAGAAGCGTCGTCAACATGCGAGATTGTCTACAGTTTCTTCAAAGAAAAGAACATTAAACCAAACGTGACCGAAGCTAAAGCATTGTTTTTGGGCATAGCCTTCGACACGCGCCATTTTGTTTTAGCCAACTCATCCACTCTGAAGACAATTGCAGAACTTGTTGATGCAGGTGCGAACGCGCAAGAAACATTAGCGCTACTTTCTTTGCCTATGGACTTTTCAGAGCGCGTCGCAAGATTAAAGGCATGTAAAAGAGCCAAACTTTTCAAGATTGGCGAATGGATTGTTGCTTTTTCACACGTTAGCGCCTATCAAGCTTCAGCAGCAAGGGCCATCATTGACTTGGGTGCGCATGTGGCGGTTGTCGCAGGACAGAAAAACGAAAGCTTGGAAATTAGTCTACGTTGTACTCGTGATTTTCAAGAGAAAACGGGGATACATTTGGGTAAGGACATTGCTAAACCCTTGGGCGAGTACCTTCATGGAATGGGTGGGGGGCATGCATCTGCCGCAGGGGTTAACGGTGTAGGCGACGTTGAAAGTGGTCTTAAACGTTGTTTGCGACTTTTGAAAGAAAAGTTATCTAATCAATAATAAGTAGCTACTCTTAAATGAGAAAAAACAGTCGCTAAAAAACTGGCAGGCGCCCGAAAAGAATGGCAATAATTGAAACAAAAAATCTTACATACACATATCCAAGTGGAACAAAACCTTCCATCAGTGACGTCTCTATAAAAATAGAAAAAGGCGAATTCACCCTTATAACAGGTCCAAGCGGATGTGGAAAAACAACCCTCTGCAGATGCTTTAATGGGCTAATTCCTCATTTCTACCACGGTGAATTGAAAGGAGATATAACCATTGCTGAGTTAAATGTGATTGAACATCCAATTCATGAATTAGCGAGGCGTGTAGGACTTGTTTTTCAAAATCCTGAAAACCAATTGTTTGCATTGTCGGTTGAGAAAGATGTTGCCTTTGGATTAGAAAACCTTGGGGTTCCAAGGGAAGAAATACGCAAGAAAGTTGATTGGGCTTTAAACCTCACCGGCATATATGATTTGAGGGAAAGGGCGCCTCACGAACTTTCTGGTGGACAACAGCAACGCGTCGCCATAGCATCTGTTTTAGCAATGCATCCTGAAGTTATAGTATTAGATGAGCCAACATCCTTCCTTGACCCATTAAGCGCAAAGAAAATATTCGAAGTGATTTATGAGTTAAACAAGACGCTTGGAATAACCGTTGTGTTGGTTGAACATAGACTTGATTTAACAGCCAGATATGCAGACCACATAATTATAATGGATGAAGGAAAGGTAGTTTTAGATGGAAAACCACGTGAAATATTGAGCTCTGAAGAAACACGCTTGATAGGCGTTGGCATTCCAAAAGCAACACGTCTTTACCAAATTCTCAAAAAAGATGGAGTAAAACTCAGCAACACAATTCCTCTTTCCTCAGACGAAATGGCTAACCTACTGAAGGAGGCTTTTAGGACACAATGATTGAAGCTAAGGATGTCTATTTCACTTACCCAAATGGTGTAGAAGCTCTAAAAGGCGTGTCCTTAACAATTGAAAACGGCGAGTTTGTAGCCATAATGGGACAAAACGGCGCTGGAAAAACCACTCTAGTCAAACATTTTAACGGACTCTTTAAACCAACCAAAGGAAACGTGCTTGTGGATGGCGTGGACACAACAAAGGTCAGCGTGGCAGCACTAGCCAGAAACGTGGGTTTTGTTTTCCAAAATCCAGACCACCAGCTTTTCAGCGAAACAGTTGAAGAAGAAATAGCCTTTGCATTGAGAAATTTTGGATTTAAAGAGGCTGTTCTGAAAAGAAGGGTTACGTGGGCTTTGAATCTTCTAGGCTTAACACAATATCGAAAAACATCGCCTTTTATGCTTAGTGGAGGAGAAAGAAAACGTGTAGCCTTGGCATCTGTTTTGGCATGGAACCCGAAAGTACTGATATTAGACGAGCCAACGATAGGACAAGACTATCAGCAAAAAGAGAAACTAAGACAATTCATTTTGCAGATGAAAGCTCAAAGAAAAACCATAATCATTGTTACCCATGATGTCGAGTTTGTAGCTGAATGTAATCCGCGAGTTCTGTTGATGAAAGAAGGAAAAATAGTTGCAGATGGAGAAGCAAGAAAAATACTCACAAACACTGAAATTTTAACTCAAGCATTCATTGTTCCACCACAAATAGCGCAGATTTTTCTGCAATTGTCTGATTTAGGTCTGCCCAGCAACATCATCGATGTCTACGAAGCACGAGAAATATTGCTTAAGGTTCTGGAGAGAAGGCAAAAATGAGTGTCTTTGAAGGGCTCAAATTCCGAAAAGTCTATTCGCCCATTCACAACTTGGACCCCAGAATAAAGTTTGTTTACGTCTGCGCGATTTTTGTAATCGCAATACTTTACGGCGAGCTCATCCCCTTAATAGTGCTTTTTGTAATGCAGGTTCCATTTGTTATTTTAGCCGGTGTCAAACGCGAATGGCTCCGTTCAATGCGAGGAGCAGCCTTCCTAGCCACAATCATCTTCTTAACCAACTTTATTTTCGCCTATCTCGGAGCCCGAGGACTTGCAGAAAGTCTTGAAGGCGCAGCCGCCATGACTCTACGCTTTATTGTGCTTGTCGAGTCGTTCTCAATCTTCTTCTTGACAACATCACCAGACCATTTAGGCTTAGCATTAGAACAAGCGCATGTGCCTTACGAGTTCTGTTTTGCCTTCACAACAGCTGTGCGTTTCGTTCCAGTTTTAGCCGAAGAAGCTCAAACAATAATGGATGCTCAAAAAGCACGAGGATTAGAACTTGAACGTGGCAATTTTCTGAAAAGAATCAGAAACTACATTCCAATCCTAATACCTCTTATTGTAAGCGCAATCCGCAGAAGCCTAGAATTAGCAGAAGCCATGGAGTCACGAGCGTGGGGAGCCACAAAAAAACGTACAAACCTATACGTGCTTAAAATGCACAGAAGCGACATCATATTGATAGCCTTAACCATTTTAATTTTAGCAACCGCAATCTATGTCCGCTTATTCTACAAAATCCCATCCTTAAATCAACTTTTAGGAAGTTTACTTTAAACCGCAAGACTTTTAATATAGGCGCAAATGTAAAGGGTTTTCGGAGTTAAAAGAATTGAAGCTACTGAAAGCGGCAGCAGAAGAAATCATCGAAGGCATAAAAAGCTCTATTGAAAAATTAAACATGAAAGAAGTAGAGCGACTAATCGAACTTCTACTTCAAGCAAAAGACAGAAAAATCTTCATAGTAGGCATGGGAAGAAGCGGATTCGTCGCAAGAGCCTTCGCATTACGCTTAATGAACCTAGGCTTCAACGTCTATTTCTTAGGCGAAACAATCACGCCAGCCGCAGAAAAAGGAGACATACTAATTGCAATTTCAGGAACAGGCGCCACAAAAATGGTCTTAACTGCAAGCTCAGCCGCAAAAGAAATCGGTGCAACAGTCATTGCAATCACATCCTTCCCAGAATCACAGCTGGGACAAATTGCAGACCATATCGTAACAATAAGTGGAAGAACAAAGACCGGTTGGCCAAAAGAAGAAGACTATCTTGCCAGACAGATTATCGGTGAACGTGAACCATTAACTCCTCTTGGAAGCGTTTTTGAGAACAACTGTATGGTTTTCCTCGACAGCCTAGTCGTGGAATTGATGCATCGATTGGGGAGAACTGAAGAGGATTTAAAGCGAAGACATGCAACATTGGAATAACTGTTTGGAGTGTGTAGAACATCCGCGCTAAATGGAAAAAGAAAAGGATGCGCAAACAGAAGAAGAAACGGCAGAAGAGACGCGCAAGATACAAGTAGCTTACGCTTTAATGTTTTTTCACAGCCCATTCGAGCTTTTCTATTAGCTTACTATCTTCAATTGTCAATGCGTTGCGGTATCAGCAGTCTCTGTATTCCCAGATGGACCATAACTGCATCAGACTAGTAGCCCAAAAAGTGTTTGTTAACCAATGTTTTGGACAGAATTTTACCTTTCTTTTTTTGTTTATTGTCATTGGTTTGTTCATGTGGGAGACACCTCTGTAATGTATTTTGTTGATGCACTAAATGATTGAGTAGTGTTAAGCGTGCTCAAGATTGAACATGCATATAACTTATTAAGACTTACTACATACTATATTCATGAAAAACCACTCAATACTCTAAGCGAAGGAGACAACGCTTACTTTGAAACAAAAAACACCGAGGGCTCCGAAAGCATTAGAAGAGACAGAGGCAGCCATAATACTAAAAGAAGAAAAGAAAAAACCCACAGTTTTCCGAGAAGCCTATCCAATACAAGAACCCTATGTTTACGCTGCCATAGTAAAAGACCCAGAGACCCAAAAAACACTCTACGAAGTCATAGAACCAACGCTTCAAAAAGAAGAAGAAAAACGCCTAAAAGAGCTGAAAACCTTCTTAATGGAAGAAATAGACGTAAATCTAAAAGAAATAGAAACCAAAGAAAAAGCAGAAAATTATCTAAAAGAGAAGACGAAAGAAATAATCAAAAAGTATCGAATGAAAATACCACCGGAAGCCATTGACAAACTTACATATTACATGATACGGGACTTCATAGGCTACGGAAAAATAGACCCATTAATGAAGGATCATTTAATCGAAGACATTTCAGCAGACGGCGTAAACATACCAATCTACGTCTGGCACAGACTCTACGAATCGTTGCCAACAAACATAATATTTAAGGATGAAGCAGAATTAAACTCCTTCATAATTCGCTTGGCATATTTATCTGGAAAAAACATTTCAATCGCAACCCCGATTTTGGACGCTTCACTCCCAGACGGAAGCCGTGTACAACTAACTTATGGAAACGAAGTGACGCGAAGAGGTTCAACATTCACTATTAGGCGTTTTCGAGTTGACCCACTCACCATTTCGGACTTGATTGCTTTCAACACTATTTCCTCGGAGATGGCTGCTTACTTGTGGTATATAATAGAAAACAGAGCTTCAGTCATCGTCGCCGGCGGTGTTGCGTCAGGAAAGACAACCATGCTAAACTGCTTGTCAATGTTCATCAAGCCTGAAATGAAAATAGTGAGCGTAGAAGATACGCAAGAGCTCAATCTTCCCCATGAGAACTGGATACCTTCCGTTGTAAGATTAGGGTTTGGACATGAAGACAAAAAAGGCGGCACAATAACCTTGTTTGACCTATTAAAGGCTGCCGTCAGGCAAAGACCAGACTACATTATCGTGGGCGAAGTGCGCGGAGAAGAAGCCTACACACTGTTCCAAGCTATGGCGACAGGTCATCTGGGAATGAGCACGATACACGCTGAATCGGTTGAAGCCGTAATAAACCGTCTAGAGTCTGAACCGATGAACATTCCAAAATCGCTCATAAAAATGACCGATGTTATAATGGTTATGACGAGAACGGAAATTCAAGAAAAGCCGGCAAGAAGAGCGAGCACAACAGCAGAGGTTGTAGAACTTGACCGAAAAACAAAAAACATACTAACCCAAGAGGTGTTCCACTGGAACCAAAAAGAAGACAAGTTCACCTTTTCTGGTAATAGTGCCATTTTAGAAAGACACATGAAGAAATTAGACATAAACGAAGAAGACATTAAACGCGAACTGCATCGTAGAAAAATTGTTTTGGAGTGGATGGTTAAAGCGAAGATTCGCCGCCACACCGACGTTGCAAATGTGATTAGAGAATATTACGCCAACCCGAACCGTGTTTTCCAAAAAGCGAGGGTAGGACTGAAATGAGCAACGAAGCCTACGAGAAAGTTAAAAGACTTTGGAAGCGTTTCAAAACGATGTGCAAATTACCAACAGTAACTTCAGAACATAAAGCAGAAACATCAAAGAAAGAAAGACTTGTGCTGAGAGAGCCACATTTCATAGCTTACCAGCTTATTGGCGGAAAAACAGAACGTGTTTTGCCGCTCTTCAGGGATTTAGACTCAAGCTTGGAAAGTGCAGGATTAAAAATTACATTTAAGGCTTATGTTAGCCTAACAGTCTTAACTGCACTTCTGATTTCCGTTGCCATGCTGATTTTCATTCCATGCCTTTTTGTTTTTCTTTTCAACATACCATTTTTGCCAGCGCTTCTCTTTGGCGTCGGAAGTAGTTTATTTGCTGGTGCCTTCTCGGTTATTGGATTCTACTTTTATCCTATATATCGTGCAGACAAGCTCAAAAGAGAAATAGAAGACGAGTTGCCCTTCACTACTGGTTATATGGCAATTCTCGCAAGCGCTGGAGTTTCTCCAGAAAGAACCTTTTACTCATTATCAAATCTAAGCGTTCCATTGGCTGTTTCCACAGAAGCTAAAGATATTGTCAGAAACGTGAATCTCTTCGGCTTAGACATAATCTCAGCCTTACAAGAAGCATCAAAACGCACACCATCTAAAAGATTCCATGAAATGCTAGAAGGATTCATCTCAACAATACACTCCGGCAGTAACTTGGCTGCATATCTCCGAGAGAAATCAGGACAATATATGAAGTTAAAACGAATGAGTCTGCGCAAGTTTTCAGACACCTTGTCTACTTTGGCTGAGTTTTACGTGGCTTTGCTAGTGACGGGTCCGTTGCTTCTTGTCATCATGCTCGCAGTAATGGCGATGCTTGGGGGAGGAAATCTAGGAATACTAAGCCCAGACCTCATACTTCAAATACTCACTTACATCGGAATCCCACTCGGCTCCATAATGTTTTTGATAATCTTAGATGCGGTTTCGCCTAAGTGGTGATGAAAACGCCAAAAATACCGAGGAAAATGAAAAAAATCGTTTGGATTGCATCGGTTTTGTCAGCTATCGCCATAGTTTTATTTGCTTATGCTATGTTTTGGGGAACCGCAACATTTGATGAATTCGTGTTTTTTGCAGTTATGACGGGAATTTTTCCCTCAACAGTGCTAAACTACGTTGACTATAGATGGAGAAAAGCCATAGATGAAAACTTGCCAAACCTTTTCAGAAGCATAGTTCAAGCCCAGGAGACAGGTATGACTCTTCCTCAAGCGTTGGAAGAAGCGTCTAAGAGAAGTTATGGTCCGTTGACAGCTGAATTGAAGAAGATGAACGCGCAGATATCTTGGGGTATGACATTTGAAGAAGCACTTTTAGCATTAGGAAGACGCGTGAACACTGTGCTTGTGCAAAGAACAGTGCCTTTAATTATCGAAGCAAGCCATTCCGGAGGGCATGTGGAAAAAGTTTTTGACCCGATGGGCAAGTTTATACAGACAACGCTTTTGTTAGATAGAGAAAGACGAAACCAAACGAAACCCTACGTCGCCATAATTTATGTAGCCTTTTTCCTGTTTCTTTTCACAATCATATTGCTTTTCAGGTCATTTTTCGTTAGCATAGAAGGCTTGCCTGTGCTTGGAACAGGAGTTATGTCGCCACAAGAAATGCAACGCATATTTTTTCACATGACAATAATCCAAGCCTTCTTCGGAGGACTGGTTGCTGGAAAAATGGGAGAAGGAACGGTAAACGCTGGGCTAAAACATGGTCTCATAATGATGATTTGCGGTTACGTAGCTCTTAAGTTCTTTTTGTGAGGAGAAAAAAATGAGGCGGATGTTTAGGAGATTTTTGTGCGATAAGCGGGCTATAACGCCGGTTTTGAGCAATATCTTGCTTATGGTGGTAGCTGTAGGCGTCATGGCAATTGCCACAACGGCAACGTATGTCATAACCACTAACCTACGGGAAAATATGAGCGAACGTGTAATCGTCGAAGATGTATGGTTTAACAATTCAACGGGTAACATAAGCGTATATCTTCGAAATATCGGAAAAATTGCTATCCGCGTTTCCGCAGTATATGTTAACCATACTTCACAAGCGTTCACTAATCCTTTCAATCTAGAAATTGGCAAGCACGGCTGGCTTGACATCTCACACAGTTGGATTTCTGGCAACTTATACTATATCGATATTGTGACGAACAGGGGGACTCACGTTGGAGGCTACTATACGGCGCCTTAAACAGAACAAACGCGGCGTAAGCAACGTGATAGTGGTAATGCTAAGCCTAGTATTAATAGTGATTATAGTTGGCAACGTGGTGCTCTGGAGTTATCAAATGAACCAATTAGACCTAGAGAGAATGCAAGAAACAGTAAACATCGCTAATGTTACACGCATCACACGATCTTCGTGGTTTACCGCACAAGAAGAATTTTCAATCAGTGCAGGTAGCAGATTAAGCGGCACATACACAGATACGAAAATCATAGACGATTCTCCAGAAACTTTCAAAGAGGAAATTCCATCCATCCAGTATACCCCTTCAGGCTATTCTCCGTGGGGTTCTACAACTTTTGTTTCTGGTTCGCTAACTGATCTGCAAACGGACAATGATGTTTATATGCAGTTTCGCAGTTATCCTTCCACGTTTTCAGAGACCACGGAAACCTTTGGAAATGTGGCAGCTAGAACAAGCTCTCGTAATACAGAAAACACCATTGTTGGTTCTATTTTTACTCCAACAAAAGATGGTGAAGCACAAAGTATCACCGCATATATCCGCATGACATCAAGTTCCAAAAATATGAAATGTGCAATTTATTTACATAGTAACCTAAGTCTGGTTGCGCAAACAGAGGAAAAAACTGTTCCAGTTAACCCTGCCACGTGGGTCACGTTTAATTTTCTCACACCTAAACCGATACTTAAGGCAAATACGGAATACTTGCTAGTGACTTGGTCTTATGCAGGAAATGGTTACGCCTACCTATACTATACTTCAGGAGCAACAAACCAAGGACATTATGTTAGCGCAACCTATGGAGCAAACTTTCCAAATCCTATGCCTGATCCCAATCATGAAACAAGAGCGTACAGCATTTACTGCACTTTCAAACCCGCAAGTGAGGAAACAGTTGAAGTCGAGTTCACCGGCGCATCCAACATCGAACCTTGGACGAACCTAACATGGGCAATAGACTGTTCCTTCACAACAGATGGGGTAACCACAACATTTCAACTTTACAATTACCAAACGGGAGAATATCCAACAAGCGGAGATGGATACATGACGGACACCATAGGCACAACGGACACCACAAAAAACCAGACGATAACCACTAATCCGACAAGCTTCAGAGACGCTGACGGAAACTGGAAAATAAAAATCAAAGGAGTTAAAGCCACTTCTACACAGTTTGAACTTAAAGTGGATTGGATTGACTTTAGAACGACATTGTCTGACATTTACAGGTTATCCATCAGCAATAATTTCATAATAGACCTGTCAACTTACCCGCTAAGTCATATTCATGGTATTGAAATAGTTGTTAGGTATAACGTCACAGAAGACGCGGAAAAATGGTTCTTGAAAGCATACAACTGGAGCGCATCGACTTTCAGTGACAACAGTTTCAACAATACTGGAGGAAGCCAACCAACCCAAAATGAGTGGAACGAATACGCAATTCACATAACGGATAATTGGTCAAGTTACATTAGAGATGACGGAACGCTACTTGTCGAATTCACAGATGAAGGATTAAACGCAACCCAAACCATAACGGAAATAGACTTTTTTGCTATAAGAGCAATAATCAACGGCACACGCTTAGATTTAAAGAACACAAGTCCACTAACAACGCACATTATAGCCATATGGGTAACCAATTCAACTCATCATCAACGTTACAACGCCAACTTATTCATAAACTCTGGAGAAGAAAAAACATACATTCGCGCAGATATAATCTTGCCAGAAGAAAAATGCTCAGTTAAAATTGTAACAGAAAGAGGCAATATTGCCGTTTTTCCAATTGATTAGCCGCTTACCTCTCCATCTTTTCCTTTAACGCTTTTATAACTTCTTTTTGATTTTTCGCTTCAATTATTTGAATATTATATAATTCCGCCATTTTCTTTCCATTTTCACTTATTTTTGGAATGGCAATTAAATAGGCATTTTCTGGGGAAACATCAAAAATCTTAGCGAACAACGCAATTACTGGCTGTTCAGAAACAGAATTTTCAGTACTCGTCGCAACATCAATCACAGTCATTTTTCCTTTAACAGATTCTTCATAAACGACTATGTCGAACATGTGGTTCGCCCCAGACTTACCCTTCAGAAAAGCTGGACTTTCAACCTTAAACCCGCTTTCCGTCAGAAAATCTCTAATCGGAGCGATTATAACCCAACCAGACGAAGCTTCTTCTTTTGCTTCTTCTCGCAAGCTATATGTATAAACGTCTTTAATTACAGCGTCTTCAAATGAGAAGTGTATATGGCAATCTCGGCAGAAATGCCCTGTCACTGGAATGTCAAAGCTTTTATTGCAGTCTTTACAGTTGCACCATACCCCAGCCTTTCGGTAGTCAACATCAGGTTTTTTTAGTTCTTCATGGCATTTTGGACAGACAAGTTTGTTTCCCTTATGGAAATTTTCCTCAATATCCATGTAACCACACTTAACATGCTCAATTAGAGCGCTCCTCTGTATGTCGAATGACTTGCAGTAGGGACAGCAATAGCGGATGGAAATGTTCACAGAACCACATTTTGGGCAATAAATAATTTTATCGTAAAGTTTTCTGTCCAAAACCTTGGCTTCATAGAGCCTATTCAGAAAAGGCTCCACGCCCGCTGCGTCGCCAACAATTGCTTCAACCATAGGGTAACGGTAACCCAGTTTAGAATCATAAACAGGTTCAAGCTCGCTTATTTCGTTACTCAAAAATTTACTTAAGAAAACTTGCGTGTTACGATCCTTGTAAAGCTCTAACCTTTCGGCTTTTTCCGTTTTCTGCATTCTCTTCCCAGACTAATTCGCTCTATACCAATAGTTCTTCATATGGAATGACTTACGATATTTAATTGTTTTTAGTATTGTTAAAATTTTTGCATAAAAACGTTTGGAATTATTTAGAAAAGTTTTTAAAATTTTCCATGACGATTGATTTAGGATAAGCGATTTAAAATGAGCTTGCAATCGAAACGTGTAGTTAAATGTCCAAGATGCGGTTTTGCCTTTGACATATCGTACGGTCGAGCATTTGCATGCGGTGGCTGTCCATCTTCCGTGCAATGCGGAATGGCTAAGTGCCCTAAATGTGGGCATGAATTTCCATTGGAATAAGGACAAAAGTAAGCATGCTCTGCGCCGAATAATTTCTTGCTTAACAGAATTTTCCATAACTATATTACCATCCGCAATCAAACATTACGCTCTCTTTAAAAATAAAGAATTTAGGGTGTACCAATTCAGAGTTGAAATCGATAGGCAACGTACACAGTCACATTTTTTAATGAGAACTTGCATATTCCAAGAGCACACATAAGCATGTCGAGACAATGTTGACGGTGAATCGAGTGGCAAGTCAAAAACCTCCAAAACGTCTACTGATTCGTTGGGCAACACTCAAAGGATTAGCAGCGATAATTCTATTTCTAATCATAGCAGTTTTGATGGAATACTTCGTTGTCCTTTACAGCATGGGCTTGGGTGTTGAGGAAAAACCGGAAAACAAGATGTTCGGTTTGATTAGTCCACTCTTCCATTTAGTTCCTGCCACAGTCATAATCGCGCTTATGTCAAGTTGGATATACTTAACAAGACATGCGGCCATAAGGTCTCCAGAAATACAGAAAGGAAAAGGCGACTTTAAACGCGATAAAAAACAGAGATTAAAGGGAATGAAGAAATTCTTTGGGAGAATGAAATCGGGTCTGTTAAAGGTTAAAGGTGTCACGTATGTTTGGCAAAAAATACACTTTGCACGAGCCACGATAAAAAGTGCCTTAACGATAATCCTGGTTTTTTCTGCATTAATACTGCTGGTCTCGGTTTTAGCATACCCGAAACTGATTTACCAAACTATAGTGAATGCCTACAAAGCCAATCCTGCTTTATTGAACTTTGTGAAGGGTACATCGCAAGCTCTAGCGCCTCTTAGCGAGTTTTTCTCAGGAGTAACTAACGTTTTGTTATCTGCCGCGCTAGGTTTCAGAAATTTTGTCTTGGCTTTTGGCTCTATAGTTGAACCATTATCCAGTTTAGATAGCGTTGGGAAATATTTGGTTTTTCAAAATGTTGCGGCTTGGATATCTGCTTTGGTAGCATTGGTTTACGGGCAGTACATGCGGAAAAGTTACCGTTATAGAAAGAGCAGGAAAGGCTAAAGTGCCTTCTTATTGCGATACATTTTTTATTGTTGTTTACAATGCTGCTTATGGGTACGCGTTTTGGTGCGGCTGAAGGGATTCCAAAAACTGACATCGGTAGATGAAGCATTACAAACTTTTCTTAATGCAGTTAAAATCAAGAAACCAAAAATGGTCGCCACTTCTTTAGATTTGGCTTTGAACCATGTCTTAGCAGAAGACGTCATCGCAAAAGAAGACTTGCCAAGATTTGATAGGTCGGCGGTTGATGGTTACGCAGTTAGAGCCAGGGATACTTTTGGAGCATCTCAGTTCAAACCTAAGGTTCTTCGGGTTACTGAAGAAAGGGAAGTGGGCGAGGGAAATGCTAAGCAAGTGTGGACTGGAAATCCAATTCCAAATGGCGCAGATGCTGTTGTCATGTTAGAAAACACCAAACGAAATGGCGGCAAGATAGAAGTTTGGACGCCGGTTACGCCCGCAGAAAATGTTTCAAAAAAGGGTGAAGATATTGCGAAAGGAGAAATAGCAGTAAAAGCGGGGACTCGGTTAAAACCTCAACATTTGGGATTAGTTGCTGCTTTAGGGTTTTCTAAAGTTAAGGTTTTTGAACCACCTAAAGTTGCCATATTAGCCACAGGAAACGAGCTTGTGAGCATAAGTGAAGAGCTTGGAGAAGGACAGGTTTTTGAGGTTAACAGGCTTGTTCTTTCAGCCATGTGCCGCGAATTGGGTGCAGAACCGGTTGATTTGGGAATAGCAAAAGACAATGTTGCTGAGATTGCCTCGAAATTAAGGGATGGATTCGCGACTGATATGATAATAACTACTGGCGGGACGAGTGTTGGACTTTCAGACCTCGTTCCAGAAGCGGTAAATACGCTTGGGAAACCTGGCGTAATCGTTCATGGTGTTGCCATGCGCCCAGCAATGCCGACAGCTCTCGCCGTTGTGGTTGGGAAGCCTATAATAATCTTGTCGGGCAATCCCGTTGCGGCAATGATTGGATTTGAAGTTTTCGCCAGACCGTTAATATGTAGAATGCTTGGAATGGTGCAGCAAGAGTTCAGACCTATCGTGAGTGCTAAGGTGACGAGAAAAGTAGCTACAACGCTGGGAAGAAAAACTTTTGTTCGTGTCCGCGTTTTCCAGAAAAACGGAGAGTTTTTCGCTGAGCCAGTGAGTGCAAAAGGGTCAGGGATGATTTCAACAGTGACGAAAGCGAATGGTTATGTGATTGTTCCAGAAAACCGGGAAGGCCTTGTAGAAGGAGAAACGGTCGCGGTTTACTTGTTTGGTTATGTGGAGATGAATGGGTCGAATGTTTAGAAAACTCCTGACTCTGGATGAAGCAAGACAAACTATTCAGAAACATTTCAAACCAAAGCCTTTAGGCGTCGAAGAAATTCGTTTGCTAGAAGCTCACAATCGTGTTCTTGCAGAAGACGTTATTGCCGACTTGGATATTCCGCCTTTTGACAGGTCAACTGTTGATGGTTATGCCGTGAAAGCTAAAGACACTTTTGGCGCGGAAGAAAACAAGCCTGTAAAACTTAAACTCTGCGGCATGGTCAATGTTGGAGAAAAACCAAAAATAGCTGTCACCTTGGGTGAAGCGGCTGAAATTGTGACTGGAGCACCAATACCTAAGGGTGCAAATGCTGTTGTGATGGTTGAACATACAGAGCGAAAGAACAATGGAGTCTACATTTACAGTGCTGTCGCAGAAAATGAAAACGTAATGAAAGCTGGTGCGGACATTAGGAAAGGCGAAACTGTCTTAAAAAATGGACAATTGCTAGGCTCAAGAGAAATAGGTGTGTTAGCTGCAATTGGAAAAACAAAGGCTAAAGTTTACAAGGTTCCACAAGTGGCGGTTCTTTCAACAGGTGCTGAGATTACGGAGCCGGGCAGAACACTGCCTTTTGGCAAAATCTATGATATAAACGCTTACAGTCTGAGCACTGCGGTGTTAGAAAGTGATGGAAAACCACTTTACTTGGGCGTTTTTCCAGACGATAAGGATGAGATACATAAGGCTTTAAAGCATGCTTTGGCGTCAGCAGATATGGTCGTAACTTCTGGTGGAGTTTCAGTAGGTCCAAAAGACGTTATGCCCCAAACATTAGATTCTCTTGGAAAACCAGGCGTGATTGTGTGTGGAGTCGCGACTAAACCTGGAAAACCTACAACGGTTGCTTTAATAGACGGAAAACTAGTTTTTTCGTTGACGGGACATCCAACTTCGGCGTTGCTGATTTTCCATTTGCTTGTTCGTCCAATTATTCAGCAAGTTGCAGGGCGAAAAGCGGAGGAGTTAGCAACTGTTAAGGCTTTGGCTGCCGCAAGAATGTTTCCAGCGAAGGGCAGACGAACGTTTGTTATGGTTAAGTTAAAACGTGACAAGTCACAGCGATTGTTTGCTGAACCAGTTCCATCGGGACTTTCGGGGGCAATTACAACGCTCGCAAAGGCTGATGGCTTCGTGGAGATAACTGAAAACCAACAGTTTATTGATGCTAATGAGGAAGTTTCGGTTCATCTCTTTAAAGGCTGTGAAGAAAAGTGGTTTTAGCTTTCCAGAGTTTTTCTTTTAATCGCTATGTATGCTGTGAAAATCCATGTTAAGATTAGGTAAGCAATCATGCTCATGTCGTAAATTAGGTTCTTTCCAAATGAAGAAATGGACGAGAATATCGTGTAAGCGGAGAAGGTTGTGGCTGTGAAGAATAGTATGATAACAAGCCATATTGTCCAAAACCGTTTTCTAATTAATCCATAAGCGGTTATTAGGCTTAATATGCCGATTATGCCGATGTGGAGGGGGAAATCGGCGAGAGGTAATATGGTAAGGAGTATTATTCCAGCAATTATGTAAAATGCAGATGCTGCGTACATTCCCAAGTTTTCCATGGTAAATTTTGACTTGATAGACATTCAACCACGGCTCTTTTTAAAGATGCATTAACACTAACATTAATAAATTTAATGTTTTCTTGTCAAGCCGTTTAGGAATCAGATTAGCTTTAGCCGGTAGCTAACGAAAAAGTTTAGAACACCAGTGTAGAATAGAAAAGAGAAAAGAGAAAAGAGAAAAGAGGAAAATGCATGAGCTACCATGAACTTTTTGTTTCTCAAACAAATGTTTTCAGCGGCTTCCAGAAGCCTTTCGAGAAAGCAAAGTATGTAATTTTTGGCGTTCCCTTTGACATTACAAGCACGTATCGCACTGGAGCAAGATTTGGTCCAAACGCGGTTCGGCAAGCGTCGCTTAACATAGAAACTTACAGTTTCCGCGCGGGCGTAGATGTTGAGGATTTGCAGTTGCATGATTTGGGCGATTTACATGTGCTCACGGACACGGAAAAGACTTTGGAAAGAATTAAGTTGGTAGTTACAGACGTTTTGAAAGAGGGAAAAACGCCGGTAACAATTGGTGGAGAACACACTATCACGTTAGGCGTTGCGAGGGGGTTGGGAAAAAAGGCTTCTAAAACGGCGATAGTGAGTTTTGATGCGCATTTGGACTTGCGTAACGAGTTTATGGGATTGAAAATTTCTCACACGACTTTCATGCGTAGGATAAACGAGGAAGTTAAGCCGGCGGAGATTATTGAAGTTGGCACGAGAGCAGTTTGCAAAGAAGAGTTAGCTTATGCAAAAAAGGCTGGAATAGAATTTTTCACAGCGCAACAAATTAGAAAAGAAGGAATTCAACGCATTATAAGACAATTGCATGAGAAACTTGCAAGATATGAGAACATTTACTTATCCGTTGACATGGATGTGCTTGACCCAGCATACGCGCCAGCAGTGCAAAATCCAGAACCAGAAGGACTAGAGCCATACGTTTTGCTTGACATTCTATGTGGTTTATGTGATAAACGGGTTGTAGGCTTTGACGTTTTGGAAATAGCGCCAGACTATGACCAAGGAGTTTCGGCGATTCAAGCTGCTAGAGTTATTTTTGAAGTTCTTTGTTGTTTGGAGAAGTCCCGGAAGGGTGGAGTATATAGAAGAAGTTAAATCATGTTGGAATGAGAAAGTGAAAAACTGCGTTTTTGTGACTATACCCCCCCTTATAAATAGATTCAATTTTGCATTGAAAGATAAATTCACTGAAATTCTATTCTTTAGATAGTTTGGCGATGAAAAATCCGTTGCATTGGTGAATATGCGGATAAAGTCTTTGGCATTTGCCTAATCCTCTCAAGCCAGATAAGCCTATTTTCGGAGTTATTTCAGCCAACGCGAATTCTGGATGCCACTTTAAAAATCGTTCAATAATTATCTCGTTTTCTTCTAATGTTATGCTGCATGTGGAGTAAACCAGAGCGCCTCCGGACTTCACATGCATTGCGCAATTGTTTATCATTCGCCATTGAATCTCAGCCATTCTATCAATAGAGCGTCTTGTAAGCCTCCACTTTGCAGAAGGCAACTTTCCAAAGGCGCCTGTGCTGGTGCAAGGCGGGTCCAAAACTACCATGTCGGCTTCTACAGTGAAAGGCAACTGATTGCGCGCATCAGCAATAATTGGCACTGCATTCTCAACGCCCATGCGTGCAATTTCGCTTTTCCACACATTCATTCTGCGTCTCGAATAATCCACAGAATAGATTGCACCGCGGTTCTGCATAAGCTGAGCTAAATATGTCGTTTTGGCTCCAGGAGCAGCACAAACATCTAAAACGGTTATTTCAAGCTTCGGGTTTGCCGCTTCTGCTGCAAAGCAGCTTGCCTTGTCTTGAATGTAGAATAAGCCTTCTCGAAAGCTTGCGGTTCTGGTTAGCGGATGCTTTGTGCCTAAAACTTTGTATGCGTGTCTTAATTGTTCAACTTTTTCAATTTTAATATCTTCTTCAGCAAGTTTCTCTAAAATCTCCTTTTCTTCAGCCTTAAGCGTGTTCAATCTTATGTATGTTGGCGGCGACCGCGTGTTCGCCTCTAGAAGGGTGATGGCTTCTTGTCTTCCAAATGTTCGAAAGCAATATTTAACGAACCATGTTGGATGAAACGTTAAAAGTCCAATTCTTTCTTCATCATTTACGTCTTCAAGGATTGATTTTGGCTTTTGCGTTAACAACTCGCCAAGAACGTGTTCAACTTTTCGGAGAGTTTTCCAGCCGAGAATCGACCGAGCCAGTTTAGCTATGTTCTCGGCTTCTTCAATGTTGATTTTAGTCCAGTTTTTAGCTATTCGCGTTTGGTAAACATAAAGCCGCAGAAAAGCTTGAATGCCAAGGTCAAACTCGCTTATTGTTTCTGGCTCTAACGCCCTGTTTATGAATGCATCAATAAAATTGCGCCTCCTAACTGTTTCGCACACGAGCATGTGAGCCAGCCGCACCGCATCAGCATCACTTATGCCAAGTTGCTGGACAGTTTTTGCTAAGGCTAACCGTTCGCTCAGTCTTCGCATTTCCATCCAGCTTAAAGCTTCAATAGCAAGCGTCCAAGCTTCTTTAAGCAATCTTGTAATCCCACACTGGAGTATTGTTAAGCAATAAAGGATAAATAGGCTTATGCACTATTGGCTTGGCTTGAGGTTTTACAAATGGGGTATTTAGAAACACAACCCTAAACAGCTTCTAAAAAGTAGAAGAACCCCTAAAAACCCTGTGAACGCAAAAGTTTTAGAAAATAAAAATAAGGAAAGAAATTTGTCCGACGCAGATCACAGAATCCTCGGTCAACAACTGGATTTATTCTCTATAAATGAAGAAGTAGGCACAGGCTTAGTTCTTTGGCATCCAAAAGGCACGATAGTCCGTAAGATAATTAGAGATTTCTGGGAAAATGAACACTTGAAAAATGGGTACCAGTTAGTTTGCACACCACACATAGCTCAGGGGGAACTCTGGAAGATCTCTGGGCATATGGACTATTACAGAGAAAACATGTACGTCTTTGAGAAAGACGGGGAATCCTACGTTGTAAAACCAATGAACTGCCCATTTCACATTCAAATCTACAAGTCTCAGCCTAGAAGCTACAGAGACCTTCCTATAAGATACGCAGAATGGGGAACTGTTTACAGATATGAACGCTCAGGCACGTTGCATGGACTACTACGAGTCAGAGGATTCACTCAAGACGACGCCCACATCTTCTGCACGAAAGAACAAGTCTACAGCGAAATACTGAAGCTTTTAGATTTTGCTGAACATATGCTGCAGAAATTTGGATTCAACGAATACAAAGTATACCTTTCTACAAGAGACCCAAACCAACCAAAAAGATACATGGGTTCGGAAAGAAAATGGCAACTAGCACAAAATGCCCTGGCAAAAGCACTCAAAGAAAAGGGAATAGGCTATTGCGAAATGCAAGGAGAAGCAGTGTTTTACGGTCCAAAAATTGACGTTAACGTGGTTGATGCCTCTGGCAGAGAATGGCAATGCACAACAATCCAATTCGATTTTAACTTGCCCAAACGCTTCTGCATAAATTACATTGGTCAAGATGGAAGAAAACGAGAAGTCATAATGATTCACCGAGCCCTTCTCGGAGCCATTGAACGATTCTTTGCCATTCTAATAGAACACCATAAGGGCAATTTTCCAGTGTGGCTGGCGCCCATACAAGCGATTATACTACCAATCAGTGATTATTACATGGAATATGCTGAAAGAGTCCATAGGAAAATGTTGAGTCTAGGTCTAAGAGTAGACATTGATAGCAGTTCCTCAACCATAGGCTACAAAATCAGACAAGCAGAACTTCAGAAAATTCCGTACATGATAATCTGCGGCAAAAGAGAAGCAGAACAAGGAAAGATATCCATAAGAGAACACAGCATCGGAAACATAGGATTGTTAACAATCAAAGAATTTTTCAAAAATATCGGAAGGAATGCATAACTGAAACAGCATAGCGCAATAAGCGTCACTTTTTTTATATTTATACAGAAGAAGATTTCTCCATAAACATAAGAGGAATAATCTTGAAGCTCTTGATAGGACCAACCATTTTTGCCATGGGTGGTGTTTTTCTGCTTTTCCTAATCGATTTAATCCTCAAAGAAACTTCACTCTACACAAATTATGACCAAGCAGCATTTTTCGTGTTTTTGGTTATCTTCGGTTTCTTGGCTTTCTTTTTACTCGGCTTCGGACTACTTGCAATAATAGCATCTACTGTGTCATCAGAAGAACAGACCAAAAACCAAAGAGGGTAGTAAGAGATTTTAGTCTATACTTCTCATAAAGTTAAGTAGGTCAACGACAAGATGGCACAGAAACGTTTAGAGGACTTCTCTAAAGTTGAAGCTAAACTCACAAAAGAAACAGAAGCGAAAGCTCTACCCTCCACAGAAACCATAACAAAAGAAAAGAAAGAACGTGATTTTCCGCCGTTAGCGCCAGAAAATCTGCCACCTTCCTATTTCGTTTCAGCCACCTACGACGGAAAAACTGGAAAAGCCCTAATCAAACTTTACGAGCCGAACTCCGGCAAAATTTACTTCTGGTACGACAACACTGGACACAAGCCCTATTGCCTAACCAACCTTTCACAATACGAACTGGAAAAAATCACTCGCCTAACACAGCATGAAGGTTTTGACCATTTTGAAATTGTTGAAAAATTTGACCCATTATCAGAACGAAATGTGAAAGTGACAAAAATTGTTGCAAAAGATCCGCTTGCAGTGGGCGGACGCCCCACAGGATGCATAAGAGACATTATTCCAGAAGATTTCCCAAAAGTTTCAGAAACTCCCATTGAGCCTGAAAAAATTAAGGTGTGGGAATCAAAAATAAAGTATTACCAATCATACATTTATGATAGAAATCTTCAGCCCGGAATGCTTTATGAAGTCAAAAATGGCGATTTAATTCCGAAAAGCCTAGAAGAAGCCGAAAGAATGGTTCAGGGTATACGTGAAATTTTCAAGGAAGCCACCGACGAAGAACTGCAATATATTGAGCAATGGGCTAGATTGTTGGAGTATTCCGCTCCAAAATTCCACCGCGTAGCCTTAGACATAGAGGTCTATACGCCAGTCCCAACAAGAATGCCTGACCCCAGAGAAGCCGCCTACCCAATCGTGTGCGTTTCACTTTACGGCTCAGACGGACAAAAGAAAGTCTTGCTTTTAAAGCGCGAGGGAGTCCGCGAAGGAATCGAACGTTTGCCAGTCGACGTGAGCCTAGAATATTTTGACTCAGAAGAAAAACTTATCAGAGCTGTTTTTGACGCTTTATGGAATTATCCTTTCGCATTAACTTTCAACGGTGATGATTTTGACTTACGTTATTTGGCGCATAGAGCCTTAAATTTCGGTTTTAAAAGAAATGAAATTCCAATAGAAGTTGGCAGACGCGTTTGTCTATTGAAGTATGGCGTGCACATAGACTTATACAAGTTTTTCTTCAACCGTTCAATCCAAATTTACGCCTTCAACAATCGTTATCGCGATGTAACACTTGACGACGTGGGCAAAGCCTTAATTGGAATGGAAAAAATCAAACTGGAAAAGAGTTTAGGCGAATTATCCTACACAGAACTCGCCAAATACTGCTTCAGAGACGCAGAAATCACTTTCAAACTGACAAATTTCGAAGACGAACTAGTCATGAAATTAATTCTGGTTTTGGCCAGAATCAGCAGCATGCCAATGGAAGACGTAAGCCGCCAAGGCGTCTCACGCTGGATAAGAAACTTCATGCACCACGAACACCGCCGAAAAAACATACTCATCCCAAACATGGAAGACATCCTCGCAGTTAAGGGCAAAACAGTAACTAAAGCCATAATCAAAGGCAAAAAATACAAAGGTGCAATAGTTGTTGAACCCACCCCCGGCGTCCACTTTAACGTTGCAGTCATGGACTTTCCAAGCCTATACCCATCAATAATAAAAGTTTGGAACCTCGGCTACCAATCCATACTCTGCCAACACCCAGAATGCCGCAGCAACCTAATCCCAGACACGCCACACTGGGTCTGCACCAAAAAACGAGCATTAGAAAGCCTCCTAATCGGTTCACTCAGAGACTTGCGCGTGCAATGGTACAAGCCTAAAACAAAAGACAAAACATTACCAGTAGAACTTCGAAGCTGGTACAACCTAATCCAAGGAGCACTCAAAGTAATCTTGAACGCAAGCTACGGGGTTTTCGGAGCCGAAACCTTCGACCTTTACTGTCCACCAGTAGCCGAAGCAACCGCCGCAATCGCGAGACATTCACTAACCCAAATACTGAACAAAGCCGAACAACTCGGCATTCAAGTTCTTTACGGCGACACTGACAGCATATTCCTAAAGAACCCTTCAAAAGAACAAATTGAGAAGCTAGCCCACTGGACAGAGCACGAATTAAAAATGAGTCTAGACGTAGACAAGGTTTACAGATACTCCGTTTTCAGCTCACGCAAAAAGAACTATCTGGGAGTTTTCGAAGACGGAAGCGTGGACGTGAAAGGATTAACAGGCAAGAAGAAGCACATCCCACCATTTATCAAAAAAGCCTTTGACCAAATGAAAGAACGCTTAGCAATGGTCAAGACTCCAGCAGATTTTGAAAATGCCAAAAAAGACATAAGCCAAATAATCCGCGACTGCTACATGCGACTAAAACGGAGAGAATGGGAAAACCTAAACGATTTAGCATTCAACGTGGTCTTGGGCGAAGAACTGGAACGCTACACAAAAACGACGCCGCAACACGTCAAAGCCGCAAAAATTTTGAAAGAAAATGGAGTAGAACTGAAAGCCGGCGATTTAATAAGTTTCGTAAAAGTCGTTAAGGAACCCCACGTTAAGCCCGTTGAATTAGCCACAAACAATGAAATTGACGTGGACAAGTACATAGCCTATTTGCATTCGACATTCGACCAAGTGCTTGATGCGTTAGGCTTAGACTTCGATGAAATAATCGGATTAACAAAACTGGAACGTTTCATGTAAACCACATTGCACGTTTCTTCATTATACATGCTTTTCAATGTGTTTTTTCGCTATACCACTTCGATAGAAAACCTCTAGAAGCGCAAAGCCTAAGATGTTTATTGCCACCAAGGAACCAATAAAGATGCCAAGCAATCCAACCTCAACTGGCACTTCAAATATTAGTGCGAGATAACCTCCAACAATTACTGTTATCACAACTGTTTCAACGAAACTTCCCAGAAACCTCCGAGCAAATCCACCTCTGCCAACATACCATGCCAAAGCGCACGCCACAAAGTTTGCAATTGTTCCCCCCAAAATATCTACGATACCTAAGCCGCCGTAAACATTTGCGACCAAACAACCCAGCCCCGACCCAATAGCAACAGGCATTCCAAAAATCATAGAAAGCGGCAACAAAGCATCGGCAATTCTAACTTGGTAGACTCCAAAGCTTATAGGCGCTAGAAAGATAACTCCCGCAGCATATAGCGCAGCAAAAACTGCAGTCAAAGCCAAATCTTCAGTGTCAAATTTCAATCCTTTCACCTCCTACTCCGGGGTTTATAGTGGCGGAACGGGTGGAGGCCCACTCACCCGCCAATAATCCTTATGCACAGAGTTTTAGACTATTAAATGTTTACTACAAATCACTTTGAAGAAGCACCGACCTCGCTTGTTTCTTCTTCAGCCGCAGTTGCAGCTTGAACACTCACAGCTTCTACCGCTTCTGTTCCAACTTCAACGCTTACGTCTTCAACTGGAACCCCCTGCTTTGGCGGCATAAGTAAATTGTTGGGAGGTGGGGGTGCATTCAAAATTGTTGACATCAAATACATTGCAGTAAAGGCATGTTGGTAAATGCTTTGAAAAACATACGGTACTTTCGTTTCCGGGTCAACTTCTAACATTTTTTTAATTTCTGCGTCTTTGCCAGTTATGGTTGCAGTGCCTTCAATTTCAAATTTCACCACATTCGGTTTAGTATTCAAAAGTAGACCGAAACCTACAACAACCATCTGGCTTTTGCGTTCTTTCTCTTCCAGCTTTGCTCTAACGTCAAAATTAATAGTTTCAGCTCCACCGCCCTTAGCACCCAGACGGACACCTAACAAACTGCTGATTTCCACTTTAACTGAAACGTTTGGAACATACAAAGCTGGGCAAATAATCGATTCCTCACATTAGCCAATTACATGGTGAGCTAGTCCTCTAACCTCTTGCAATTAAGCCTCGCTTGAAACTGATTTTTGCCTTTTGTGTGTAATACAATAATACATACAGTCTAGTTTAGCATAAACACCAAGCTTAAACCGTTACACAAGCAAAGCGGTAAACGTTGAAACCACAAAAAGAAGCGAAATTATGACGACCACTTGTCGCTCAGTCAAAGGACGATAATAAGTAATCAAAGTAACCAAACTACGCCTATGGTCTGAAGACAACTTTTTACCATCAAACACGACTTGCGCCTTAGACTTATAAAAGAAATAAGTTAACAGAATCAGTACCGAATTAAAAATATACGGCAATATGGAAACAATCAAAAAAGATTTTACATCTGAGATGATGGCGAAGGAAGCTAACGTTATTCCAATCGCAAAAGACCCGGTGTTTCCAACAAAGATTTTCCCTTGAAAATTAAGAATAGCAAGGAAAAGCCACACAACTAATGGAACATACAGCATAATAGCATGCTCACCAGACACAACCATCAACCCAACCAAAACAATCGCGGGACAAACTGTTTCCAAACCATTCAATCCTCCAAGCTGATTCACAGTATTAGTAGTTATAGTTACAATCAACGGAATAACCAAAAAATAATATAAAAGACCAAAATCTAAAGGCTCAAAAAAAGGAATTGTTAGAGAAGTACGCAGTCCAAGCTTAATTGCTAAAGAAACGAGCGGTATAGAGGCTATAAGAGGAAAGAAAGCCTTATAACGCCACCGCAGATCCATCCAATCATCAAGAAGACCCATAAAACCTCCAAACAAAATGCAAACAGCCAATGTTAAAGCAGAAGAAACGTTGTTAGATGCTGGCGGTTGATTAAAATAATATAAGGCAAAGAGGTGAGTTACACTCACTAGAACATAGATTACACCTAAACCGTTTGGAACTAAAGGCTTGTTTGGTTTATGGTAGTCTGGAACTTTAGGAAACAAGCTATCTCTCCTTTGCTAGTCTGGATACTTAATCTCGTAAAGGCACACTAACGGGACAAGATTGCCATATTTGCTTTGGGCATCACTTGGAGACAAATTTAATCCAGCAATGTAAGCTTCTTTAAAGTACAATAGCTCTACAGAAGACTCCGCTTTCCCTTGCTCATTGACAGCCACAGCATTATTGACCGTACACCATCTCTGTTTCCCGTAAAGCATCAGTTTATAAATTGTTGAGTTTGTTCCTACATCATTCCAAGCCCATTTGTTGTCTGTGTAGTTCCCGAAAGTCGTCTCATTAGTCCATGCAGAGAGTTCATCAAGAATACCTTCTTGGATGAATCGATCTTTTGCCTTGCCAGAAATGCGCGCCATCCACATCCATTTTCCTTCGTCGCCATAGCCCGCCCAGCTTGCGTAGTATTGATTGTTTTGCTGTCCCACCGCAAGCGTTGTAAATACTAAAATATATTTTGCGTTATAGCGTTTCAACATTTCCACCGCTTGTGTTTCGTTAGCCATGAATGTGAAACCTACATTCTCTATTTGGGTGCCATTAATCGTAGCGTTGTCCGCAAGGGAGGTTACATTTCCAAGCATGGTTAACCAGTATCCGTAGTCCCACCAGCTGCAAACAACTTTTTCTTCTATTGGAAGATACCCCACGTTGCTTTTCAGCCAGTCTAGCATATCTAGCCATTCCTGCACTGGTTGATTAGGAACTATGGGAAGACTGCCAGCGGTGATTGTCACCGGAGCATAAACTTGACTATAGACTTTTGGTATACCGCCAGATTGTGGTGAAAAAGCGAAGTTAGTCATTAAGATAATGAAGATGAGAATAATAGCAACTCCACTGAACTCTTTTCCAACATGTTCCAAACCAAACTTCCTTTTCGTAACAATCTTTGGAGGCTCTTTTAATAAGGCAACAAAAGGTTTCAAAACACCCATTATGCCGACAGAAGCTAAAATAGCGAAAGCCGGCGCCAAAAGAACAAGTAGGCGCACCATGGAGCTGGCGAAGTAAAGTGATGTTATACCGAATAGTAACATAAACAAGTTTCTATTGTTAAGATTTTTAAGAAGGAAGTAAAAGCCAACAACAAAGAAGACTATTCCAATTCCCAACTCGTAGTAAATGGAACCCCATGCTGAAATTCTATGCTCAGCAACTGACTCAATAAGAGGAGATTCTTCCCTCGCGAGTGGGTTAATGACGGAGAAGAACTTTCCAGCTATAGTCCTCATATATCCTAACTGCCAGAGTACAGCAAAGCCGCCAATCAACAGTGCCAAAAGTAACGCAACAAATAATACTTTTGATTTTGCGGATGTCAAAGTGCGGAGTATCTCACAAGTGCAGAGCAAAACAAAAACTCCTGCCACTGGTAAAATGACGAAAGCCGTGAGGTAGGCTGGTGAAATATAAGGAACATTTATGGCTATGAATAAGCCTAACCCGAAGGTTAAACTGTATGATAATAAGAGCCGTGAAGTGTACCGTTTTAACAGAATCAACAAGAAAACAAAGAGCGCAGTGAGAGCAATTGGATAATACGCGGCGCCCCACCCAGAAATGAAATATGCCAAGGCTAAGCCTGAGCCAATTGAATATTTTACACTTGAACCAACTGGTCTTTCTGTCTCAATTGCTCTTAAAAATAGAAAAGCGAACAGTAAAAGGGCAAATATGCCTATTGTTTCGTCGTCAAAAAACCCTAAGGAAGTTCTTTGAATATAAGATGGACTTAAAGCTAGAAAGAGGGATACCAGCAATCCAGTAGATGTTCCGCCAATGTCTTTACCGAGGAAATAAATCACCAAACAAGCTAGTGTACCCATTATTGCTGGGAATAACGCACAGAAACTCATCAAATCAATGTTTACGCCTAACGCTGTAATTACCATGTAGAGAGAAGCGGCAGTCATCGGCAACGCTGGATAAGACATACCCATGTTTATTCCGCCAGGATACCAACGTTGCGTGTCAACCCATTGAGTTGGCCAGTAAGGCGAAAGTAAACCATTTTTAACCATGTAGCTCGTCAAGCTAAATTGGTAGTAAGGGTCAAATTCAGAAAGATGCAGCGCGCCGGTTTGTATTTCCCAGCGCAACGGAAAGATGCGAATAGTAAAAGCTACCAAAAGGATGAGCAACAAAGCTGAAAAAGTCATTATTGAACCGTGACTTACTTTAATTCGCAATTTTCCAAGACTTTTCAGAGCGTTGACAATGCTTTCTCTCGTTGGAAACTTCATCTTGAATTCATCTCTCCTACACAGATTAATGAGGTGTTTTATTTCCCTTGCGGTTAAGCGATTACTTTTCATGTCATAGTCTTTCGTTTATAGCCGTATTTTTCAGCATCATAAAATGGAAAAGGCGCTATCTTTGCACGTGCAAGTTTGTCACGTATTTTCACATTTACGATGTTTCCTTCAAAGGCTTTGGACACTTCCATGTAACCCATTCCTATGCCATATCGCAATAATGGAGAAAACGTTCCACTAGTCACGTATCCAATCTTTGCGCCATCAGTGCTATAGATTTCGAGGCCTGATCGAGGTATTCCTTGGTCTATCATTTGGATTCCTACCCGTTTACGTTTAATTCCTTCAGTCTTTTGCTTCATCAAAGCATCCTTTCCTATGAAGTTGTCTTTTTGAAGTTTTACCACAAAGCCTAATGCCGCTTCTAGGGGCGTTATGTTTTCGTCTATGTCATTTCCATAAAGGCACATTCCAGCTTCTAGCCTTAACGTGTCTCTGGCTCCTAAGCCGCACGGCTTTATTTCAAAGGCTTTTCCAGCTTCGATAATGGCGGTCCATGTTTTCACTGCGTTATCTGGTTTAGTGAGTGGGGCATTCCACACGAAGACTTCGAACCCGTCTTCGCCTGTGTAACCAGTTCTAGAAATAAAAACTTCCACATCTGACAAACGCGCATGTCCACATTTGAATCTCTCAATTTTACTCAAATCTTCCGTGGAGATTCTCTGCAAAGTTTTTTCAGCTTTTGGACCTTGAACCGCGAACATGGCTACGCTGTCCGAAACCTCTTCGATTTTCACATTAAACTCCTTGGAGTTTTTGACCAACCAGTTATAGTCTTTTTCTCGGTTACTTGCATTGAAAACTACCAAAAATTTCTCCATTTCTAGTCTATAAACAACGAAATCGTCGATTATACCGCCTTTCTCGTTGCACATGACTGAATATTGAGCGCTGTTTGGCAGTAACTTTGAAACATCATTTGTTATGACATAATTCAAAAAGTGCTCCGCGTCTGGACCGGCGACTATTACTCGCCCCATGTGTGAAATATCAAAAATGCCAACGCTGTTTCGCACAGCTAAATGTTCTGGTATCACGCCAGTGTACCATAAGGGCATTTCAAAGCCCGCGAAAACGGTCATCTTTGCCGTTAGCTTATGTATTTCGTAAAGTTGTGTTCTGCGAATTTTTTCAGTCAAGAATTATCCCAGCAGTTCTTATTTTACTGGTTTAACTTCCACATTGATAGGTATTAGCGAAAGTTTCTTTCCGCATCCTGGACATTTTCCGTTGTGTTGATGTAGAATTTCATCAGGAGGTTTGATTTCAGCGCCTTCATACAAAACGCAACCACACTGTTGACATACAACTCGCTGGGGCAACGCAACACGCTCCTTTCACGTAAAAGCAATAAAGTTCCCTCGCGTATTTATCAATTGCTGGTCGAAGTATACAACCTCACTTGTTTGGCACAGAAACTTTTAATTTCAGATAAGGCTTAATTCTGGGAAACCATTTCCAATAGACTGCGTGGTTTGTGCTAACTATGGGAAGATACACCTTAATTGTGACCGAGAAGCCGGATGCTGCGCAAAGAATAGCTTTAGCCCTTGACGTGAAGGGGAAAGCGAAGAAGATGGAGGATAACGGAGTCCCATATTACGTGGCTAAACGGGACAAGGAAATAGTTGTGGTTCCGGCTCTTGGACATCTATACACAGTCGCAGAAGAAAGACGTGGAAGAAATTATTATCCCGTTTTCGGTTTCAAATGGGTACCCAGATACGTTGCCGAGAGAGGCGTAAAACAGATTCGCACGTGGTTAGAAACCATATCAAAGTTGGCAAATGAGGCTGATTTGTTCATTGACGCTTGCGACTATGACATTGAAGGAAGCATCATCGGATACTGCATATTAAAATATGCATGCGGCGACAAGGAAGGTATCGCAAAAAGGATGAAATATTCCACTTTGACAAAAGAAGAATTAGAAGAGTCATACACGAAGCCGCTACCTAAATTAGATTTTGCACTAATAGAAGCTGGACGCGCAAGACACGAAGTTGACTGGCTCTACGGTGTGAACCTCTCTCGTGCTTTGACCATAGCAGCAAAAGATTGGAGCGGGAAGTACGCGACGTTAAGCACGGGAAGAGTGCAAGGACCAACATTAAAGTTTCTTGCAGCCAGAGAAAAATCCATCAGAAGCTACGTGCCGACGCCATATTGGGAAATCAAGGCTGAAGTTGAAGTTGAAGGAAAAACCTTCGAAGCAGAGTATGAAAAGGAAACAATTGAGACAAAGAAAGAAACAGAAGCCATCTTAAATGCATGTAAAGGAAAAAATGGTATAGTTGAAAAAATCGACGTTAAACAGTTTCAGCAATCACCGCCACTACCATTCGATTTAGGCGCTCTACAAAGCGAAGCCTACGGTTTATTCGGATACACGCCAAGACGAACTTCAAACATCGCTCAACGCCTATACCTAGACGCGTTAATCTCTTATCCGCGAACAAGCAGCCAAAAACTTCCACCAGCAATAGGCTACGAGACAATTTTGAAAAATCTGAACAAACTTCCACAATACAGCAAACTCACAGCAGAATTACTCGCAAAGCCAGAACTAAAACCAAAAGAAGGAAAAAAGGAAGACCCCGCACACCCAGCCATTTATCCAACTGGAAAACTGCCAGAAAGAGAACTTGACGACTCTGAAAGAAACATCTGGGACCTAGTAGTAAGAAGGTTCATGGCAGTTTTTGATGAACCAGCCATAAGACAAAGCATGAGAATCAACATTAATATCAACGAACACCACTTCTACCTAAGAGGAAGACAAACCCTAAAGGAGGGCTGGCTACGTTTCTATGGACCCTATGTAAGATCAGAAGAAGTCCTGTTACCGCCAATAAAAGAGAAACAAACAATCAAAGTCAAAAAGGTCATTGCAGAAGACAAGTTCACAAAACCACCGCCAAGATACAACCCAGGTAGTCTGCTCAAAAAAATGGAAGAAGCAGAAATCGGAACAAAGGCAACAAGAGCAGACATCATACAAACACTTTACGATAGAAGATACGTCCGAGATGAAAGAATTGTTGTAACGGACTTGGGTTTCGACGTTCTAGAGGTTCTGGAAAAATATTGTCCAACGGTTGTTTCAATAAAACTAACAAAGGAACTTGAAGAAAGAATGAACAAGATACAAATGAATGAAGAAAAAAGAGAAAATGTCCTCGTAAATGCTGTAGAAATCCTCAAGCCAGTAGTGGAAGAACTGAAAACAAAAGAAAAAATAATAGGCGAACAACTAAGCAACGCAATAAAAAAATCAAGAATTGAAGAACGAACAATAGGTACTTGCCCAATATGCCACACCGGAAAACTCATGATATTATATTCGAGAAAAACAGGCAAACGCTTCATCGGCTGCACTAACTACTTCAAAGGATTATGCAAAACATCATTTCCACTACCGCAAAGAGGAACGGTAAAGCCCTTGGGAAGAAACTGCCGCGGATGCGGTTGGCCTACTGTTCAAGTTAGAATTAAAGGAAGACGCCCCTGGACGCTATGTTTTAATCCACAATGCCCATTAATAGAGGAGAGGAAGAAAAGAATTGAAATGCGCAATATGCAGTAGAGAAGCAATTGAGAATAACTATTGTGAGCTACATCTCAAGGCTTATGAGAGTATAGTGAAGAAATATGAACACTGGAAAAAAGCTCTAGAAATTTCTTGGAAAGAGTATTTAAGCGAGATTGCTAAGAATCCGTTAACAGGAGAATGGGCTAAAGAAGTGGCAGAATACTTAAGCAAAAGCGGAGAAAAAGAAAATGTCAAAACAAGTTAAGAAAAAAGTTTCGTCAATGTCATTTTCCATGAACAGGCTCTACAGAAGAATATCAACAACAAAACCGTCAACTCTTATTATCGCAGTAATTGTCATGGGTTTTGCAGTGTTTCTATTTGGAGGCGGCATATACAACATTGTAATGAGACCGCTTCCATCGTATTACGGAGGTAGCGGGGTAGGCTTTATCTTTCTATATCCCCGGTTGTCGGAACAGTTTATATATGACAGTTTCATTGCGATTAGTCTTTATTCTTTAGGAATAATTGGGTTAATAGTCATGTATCAAAGTACACAGTACGCTTATAAGCCAAGGCAAGCCTACATGATGTTTCTCGCAGGAGTAATTTTGCTACTGATCGCATATATATTCTTAGAAGTTACTATTCGCCTAAAACTTAGCTAGCATCTACCAAGGATTAGTTTTTAACCCCAACTTGTACGCCACAAAATTCGTTAGTAAATGTATAGGTGGCGTTACGATTAACACAGCAATAGTAAGCTCTAAAGACATTGAAGGCACAGAGAGAAGAAGCGAAAACAGAATTGCTCCAAACACGAAGTCAACTTGGTCAACCACAGGCAACAGCTCTCCGGGCGCAAGCCCGAGTCTTCTTTTCAGGAAAGCTCCAGCTAAATCTCCTAGTAGTGCCCCCAAAGATAGGAGAAAACCAAACAAAGGGGGATATTCTGGAAAAAGTGCGGTTTCAACTAAGCCGACGGCTGTTCCGACTGCAAGACCAGAGAAAAATCCTAGAAAAGTTTTGTTTTTTCCGAAAATTGGTTTCCCATCAAAAAATTTTCTTCCAAAATCTATAGGGTAACCTCCGCCAGCAATTACTGGTATCGCATTCGCGCAATATGCTGGAAATATGAATTTTAGCGCTTCGATAAGCAGTTTTATTATGTCCATTTTAATAACCATCAATGTGGCAGATACTCATGTATCCCTTTTTCTTCTATTTTTAGGTAGCAAGTTACCGGTTGAGGCTTTTTATCCTTTATTGGGCTTTTTTCTAAAATTGCCCTAATTTCTTGTGATGCTTCGGTGGGTTTCATGGCAATTATTGTTTCAGCCCAGAATTTCAAAACTCTTGTGGCAACTGGTTCAACGCTGACATAAGCATCGTTTAAAACGCTTCGCACTTGACTGGTCACTAAGACTGCGACTTTCTGAGTTTTAGCGTTCTGCGCCAACAATGCCATTTGCCTATTTAATTCGCGGTTTAGGTCAAATGCTTTTTCTGGAAACTCCGCGATTTTGGCGCGATAAAGTGATGTGATTGTGTCTATGATAACGAGCCCGAAATTTTTTGCTATAAGGTCTATTAGCTGGTCTATTAGTGCAGCTTGCTCTCGAAAATTGTTAGGTTTTGCCAGAATGACAAGCTCTGCAATTTCCCTGAAACTTTCAGAAGCAATTTGAGACAGCCGCAGCGCCGAAAAGGTGCCATCGCAGTCTACAAACAATGTTTTATATCCTTTCCTTGCGCAGTTTACAGCACACTGCATCGCCAGAGTGGTTTTTCCAGTTTCTGCTTCGCCATAGATTAAACTAATTGTTTCGGAGTGAATGCCTCCTTCCAGAATTTTGTCAATTGTTCTGCAACCTGTTGGAATCTTCTGTAACACCTTAATGCACATCAACGAATATAAACCACCAAACTAATAATTTGCTTTGCGCTTGTATAACGCAAGAAATGGAAAGCTGTATGAAGGCAAATATTGCAGTTGCAACCGTTTCAGGAAAAGCCTACTACCTAATTGTTAATGAATTAAAGAGAAAGAACATACCCTTTGTAAGTTTAACACCAAACGAACCCATCCCAATAGAAATTAAGGCAGTTATAACCACAGAAAAAGAACAACACCTAATAAAACACGAGAAAATCTTAGTTTACCATGAAGAAGGAGAAGTGGAAGCTTTAATAAACGAAGCATTACAGGTCATTCGAGGAAAAGAATTCTACGAAAAAATCGTCATAGGCGTGGACCCAGGCAAAGTCTTCGGATTGGCAGTCTTGGCAAATGGAAAAGTCATCGAGACAGAAAACTGTTTCAGCGTCGCCGAAACTTTGGGTAAGATAAAGAGTATTATAAGAAATCTTGAAACTGCTCCAGTGTCGTCAATTTCAGTTAAGATTGGCGATGGAGTTCCAATTTATAAAGAACAATTACTGCATGAGTTAGATAACGTGTTACCTTCAAACGTAACTTTAGAAAGTGTAAGCGAAGCAGGAACAAACCGCAACCTAAATGAAACTGAACACAGAAGAGGGTTAAGAGACATTGTGTCAGCCATAAAAATAGCTGGAAGAAATGGACATAAATTTCCACGGAGGAAAACAAGTGAATCGTACAGTTGAAAGAGGAAAGACTCTCTTGGTGGACGGCCCTGCTTCTGTTACGGTCATTTCCGGTAAGACAGAGGTATTTGGTTATTCCTTGAGCAGCGCGAAGAAAGTGGTAATACGTGAAGGAAAGCGGTTGCCTTTTGTGGTTGAGGAGACAACAACGTTCGAAATTTCGTTAGGAGAAAGTGCAGGTTTAGAGGAAGTTGATGGAAGCACCATTCCGTCTTCCTGGGTTGAGGCATACGAGGAACTTTTGAATCTTCAAACAAAGCCTTCCACTGTGGTAGTGTTGGGTGCGGTTGATTCTGGAAAGTCAAGTTTTTGCACTTATTTAATAAACAGGTTGTTGCAAGAAAAAAGAAAATGTGTGATTTTGGATGGAGATTTGGGGCAGTCTGATGTAGGTCCTCCATGCACAGTTGCTTATGCTGTAGTCACTAAACCAATTACTGATTTGTTTAGTCTAGAGGCAAAAAACGCCTTTTTTGTAGGTGTCACTTCACCAAGCAGAGCCCGCAACAAGGTAATTGAGGGGTTAAGCTTACTAAAAAAGGAAGTTCTCAACGAGAACCCAGACTTTGTCGTGGTAAACACTGATGGGTGGGTTGATGGGGAAGATGCAATCAACTATAAAATGCAACTTGCCAGCGAACTTAATCCAGACTTAGTTTTCTGCATTCAACAAACAGATGAGACAAATCAGCTTTTAAACGCCTTTCAAAAATTTAGAAAAATGGTTGTTGATTCTCCTATCGCTATAAAACAAAGAGACAGAGAAAAACGCAGAAACCTACGAGAATTGGGATACATAAAATACTTAAAGAATATGAAGATGCAGTCGCTTCCTCTAAGCTGGTTAAAAATTGAAGGAAACGAACTGTTTGTTTCTGATAAGACTCTGAGAAATACTAGAAAAGCAGAGGAAATTTACGAAATTCTGGGAATGAAACCGTTGAATATTGCGGAATTTGAAGGTAAAATTTTGATACTCATAGGTAGAAGACGTTGGATTGACGCAGAAAAACTAACTAAAGCTGAGGAATTCACAAGAAAGAAAATTGTGATAGCACGTAAAGGCGACGAGGAAGGACTACTCACAGCTCTATATGATGCTAATAGGAAGTTCCTCGGAATAGGCGTTCTGCAAGAACTTGACTATGCCAGAAAAACTTTGAAAATTCTAACTCCTGTTAAAGAGGAAATTTCAACGGTTGTCATAGGAAAAGTCAAACTTGACAAGAACATGAAAGAAATTCCGTTTTTAGAAGAAGAAAACCAATCTGAATTTCCCATGTTCAGGAAGCTATTTTAAAAGTCTAGTTTCATTTTCAGCATTTCTTTGGCTTTTTGTTGCTTGAGGGGCAAAGCATATTTAGTGGACACTGCTTGCATAATGGATTTCTGGCTTTGCAGTATTTTCTACCAAGCGAAATTAGCAATACATGAACGGCTAAATAGTCTTTTGGCGTATAAAGGAGCTGTAGAGATTCACGAACGGCTTCGTAGTCTCCATTGTCAGGCGCAAGACTTAGCCGTTTTGAAACACGATTGACATGCGTGTCTACGGGAATTGTTGGCTTTTCAGAACAAAAAAGCAATACCACATCAGCTGTTTTGGGTCCAACTCCTGGAAGTTGTAGCAATGTTTTTCTTGCTTCTTCGAAGGGCATTGATAAAATTGGCCTTAGAGTTCCGTGGAATCTTTCAAGAATTATTCGAGAGATTTGCTTTATTGCTTTGGCTTTGTTTTTGTATAAACCTGCTACTTTCAAGCATTCTTCAATTTGGTTTGTTTTGGCATTTGCTAACGCTTCGGGTGCTATTTCGAACTGCTTCGAGAGGTTTTCGAAGGCTTTTGCGGTGTTTCTGCCTGCAGTGTTTTGTGAAATTATTGTCATTATCAGTGTTTCGAATGGTTCTTTCTTGGCAGCCGCCCATTTTGGCATTGCAAATGTCTTCTTGAGTAACTGCAAGATTTTTTCAGCATCGGTTTTGGTCATTTAGTGAATCGCCCTTGAAAATAATAAATAGTGAATATGTGAAGCTATAAATAAGCAATGGAGATTTGCTGATGGAACGTGCAAAAATCGTTAAAGACGAAATAATCGAGCAAAACATGCACTTTCTAGCAGTTTATTTGGAAACAAAAAATGCATGCCTTATTCTTTTAAGCGAAAAAGAAGACAAGCTTGGAACGCTTGCTATTGCGGTTCCAAAACCAAAAGATTTGCTTGGACCACCTTCATCATCAGTACTTTTAGGCGATAAAAACGCGATTTCTGCTCGTATGTTTGCTGAGTATGTATCTTCCATCAAAAAGAAGATTGTGTTAGTTTCTATCTATTTAGAGACAATCAATGAAATGCAAGCACAATCAATCTTCAAGAGGTTAATTGAAAAGGTTGTTCGTACAGAAGCTGAGAAAGAGGGGGCAGTCGCATGAGTTTGAGGGAATTTCTCAGACAAATGGAGCTGGAAAAACAAGTTTTACACGTCAAAGATGACGTGTCTACCAAGTTTGAAATCTCATACATGATGAAAAGCTTTGACAATCAAGGCGCGATACTCTTGTTCGAGAAAGTAAAAGGTTACAATACGAAAGTCGTTGCTAATGTTTGTGGAAGCAGAAATAGAATCTACACAGCACTTGCCGCAAGCCAAAATGAATTTTACAAAAAATTGACAGAGGCTTGGCACTTTCCGAAAAAAACAAAAATTGTTAGAAGCGGTGCAGTGAAGGAAGTTTTTGAGAATGACTTGTCTAAAATTCCTATTCTAACGCATTTTGAAAAGGATGCTGGACCATATATCACTTCGGCGGTTGTACATGCAAAAAGCTTGGATGGAAATGTTGAGAATGTATCGATACATCGCCTTCAAGTTTTAGACAAAAAACATTTGGCAATTCGTTTGGTTCCTCGTCATCTTTTCAAATTGTGGCAAGCAGCGAAGAATGCGGGTAAAGATTTGGATGTATCAATATCTATTGGTGTTCATCCAGCGATTATGCTTGCAGCATCTTCGCCTGTCCCATTTGGAGTTAGCGAGTTCGAAGTTGCAAATGCGTTGATGAATGAAAAACTTCACTTGATTGAATGTGAGCACGTGAACGCTTGCGCTCTAGCCGAGGCTGAGTTAGTTTTGGAGGGTAGAATTTCTATAGAAAAGGAAGTTGATGAAGGCCCATTTGTGGATATAACTGGCACGTATGACATTGTTAGGAAACAACCAGTTGTGGAAATCGTTGGAGTCATGCATCGTAAGGATTATTTTTACCAAGCACTTTTGCCCTCTGGAGCAGAGCACAAGCTTTTGATGGGCCTGCCGCATGAAGTTTTGATTTGGGAGGCTGTTTCAAAAGTTGTTCCAAAGGTGCATGCAGTTAATCTTTCAATTGGTGGAAGTGGATGGCTTCATGCGGTAGTATCTATTGAAAAGCAACTTGATGGAGATGGAAAAAACGCTTTGTTAGCTGCGTTTGCTGCACATCCAAGCTTGAAGCATGCGGTGGTTGTTGATTCCGACATTGACGTGTTTGACGCTTCCGATGTAGAGTGGGCTGTGGCGACGCGTTTCCAAGCCAACGAAGACCTCATCATCATAAACAATGTACGCGGTTCAACATTGGACTCTTCGGCTGACCAAGAAACTGGTTTGACAACTAAGATGGGTTTGGATGCTACTAGACCATTCGCTAAGCCTAAAGAAAAGTTTGAACGGGCAAAGATTCCAACAAATAAGCATGTAGAAGCACTAGTTAATAAGTTGTGCAGTTTATGACGCTAAATTTCTGCACACCTATTTATATAGGAGATATAAAGAGAAAATACAGAAATTGGTGATTTTGTTGTCTGAAGAGAAAAGAGAAGAAAGCGGCGTGTCATTAAAAGTTGAGGATGTTATGGTTAAAGAAGTGATAACGATAGATGAGAATGCGACTGTTAAAGAAGCAGCAGAGGTTATGAACAAGTTTGAGATAGGCTGCTTGATTGCTATCAGAAAAGGAAAAGCCATGGGGATAATAACTGAAAGAGACCTTTTAAAAAGGGTTGTTGCGGACGCGAAAGATGCTAACAAAACTAAAGTGAAAGATGTCATGTCAAGTCCGCTTGTCGTTGTTGAACCCACTATGGATTTGGAAGAAGCTGTTAAGTTGATGTTTCAGATGAAAATCAAAAAGTTGCCTGTGGTTGACGGAAAACGCCTTGTAGGCTTAATCTCTCTGACGGACATAGCTCGTTTTCAACCTCAAATGATAAGAATATTGAAGCAACTTGCTATGAGACAAGCAACGCCGAAGAGCATGAAGAAAGTAATAGATTACTACGTTGTTTAAAGAATTAAGAAGCTTCGTTTAACCATTCTTTTTTAAAGAAGTTTAATTTCTAGGTTTTACTCTAATCAGATTGGCAATAAAGGAATTTGATATTCCTTGAAAGAGACTCTAGTGTTAAAAGTAGATTCACAAAAACCAGAAATCGAGAAAATTCGAATAGCAGCAAACTTCATCAAGAAAGGCGGCTTGGTGGCGTTTCCAACAGAAACTGTGTATGGCTTAGGCGCAGACGCATTGAACAAAAATGCTGTTTTGGTTCTTTTCGAAGCTAAAAAAAGACCATTGGATAATCCTCCGATAATACACGTGGAAAACATGGGAGATGTTTATAGATTAACAAAAAGGGTATCTTATAAAGCTGAGCGACTTATGAGCGAGTTTTGGCCTGGTCCTTTAACTTTGATTTTTAAGCGCTCAGAAATTGTTCCTGACGTTACTGTTGCGGGTTTGGACACGATAGCTATTCGTATGCCTAACCATAATGTTGCCTTAGCGTTGATTAGAGAAAGCGAATGTCCAATTGCTGCTCCAAGCGCGAATCTTGCTGGGAAGCCAAGTCCAACAACTGCAAAGCATGTTTTGGATGACCTTGAGGGAAGCATAGATGCAATTTTGGATGCAGGACCAACATGCATCGGAGTTGAATCAACCGTTTTAGACATGACAGTTGACCCTCCACAAATTCTTCGTCCAGGAGGAACACCCTACGAAGTATTGAAAAAAATCCTTGGAGAAATTAAGCTTCATCCCATTGCGGTTGCAGAGAAACAGCTTTCGATTGAAAAAGCGCGTTCTCCTGGGTTAAGGCATAGGCATTATGCTCCGAAAGCGGACATTATTGTCGTTGAGGGTGCGCTGTCAGTTGTTGTTGCTAAGATTAAGGAGTTAGCAGAAGCGTCTAGGCGTGAGGGCAAGAGGGTTGGCGTTCTTGCCACTGATGAGACCGTTGCTTTTTATAGGGCTGATGTTGTGAAATCACTTGGAAGTAGGAATGATTTTGTAGTCATTGCGAAGAACTTGTTTAGGCTTCTGAGAGAGTTTGATTCTGAAGGGGTTGACATCATAATTGCTGAGGGTGTACCGTTAGATGGGTTAGGATTGGCTGTTATGAATAGGTTGAGGAAGGCTTCTGGATACAATATTATTAAGGTTGGTGATTGTTAGAAAAATTTATATGTAAGTGCTTTTTCGTTTGATTTTTGCTAAGTTTCAGTTTCACTTCCATGCATGAAAATGTGTAGGAGGTGATGTTTAATGGCTACTGCACCATCTGGTACAGTGCCAGTGGTGGTTTTGAAAGAAGGAACTGGGAGAACTACTGGAAAAGAAGCGCAGAGAAATAACATTATGGCTGCGAAGATAATAGCTGAGACTGTGAAGACTACTTTGGGTCCGAGGGGCATGGACAAGATGTTAGTCAGCAGTTTCGGGGATGTCGCCATAACTAATGACGGCGCTACAATTTTGAAGGAGCTTGATGTGCAGCATCCGGCAGCGAAGATGCTTGTTGAAGTTGCGAAGGCGCAGGACAATGAGGTGGGTGATGGAACAACCACTGCTGCGGTTTTAACTGGAGAACTGCTTTCTAAGGCTGAGAATTTGCTTGACCAGAACATTCATCCAACGGTGATTATTGAAGGATTTAAGAAGGCCAGCGAAAAAGCTCAAGAAATTTTGGAGAAAATGGCAATTCCAGTGAGCATGAGTGACGAGGAGAAACTCATTGACGTGGCTGTAACATCCATGGGTAGCAAAGGCATCGCTGGTTCCAAAGAGCACTTTGCTAAACTGGCTGTGGAGGCAGTTAAGCATGTGGCTGAGAAGAAAGACGGAAAAATCAAGGCTGACGTGGACTTAATTAAGGTTTTGAAGAAGCATGGGAAAAGCTTAGAGGAAACAGAGCTTGTCAGAGGCATGGTCATCGACAAGGAAGTGGCGCATCCGCAAATGCCGAAGATTGTCAAAAACGCAAAGATAGCGTTGTTAAATGCGAAGTTGGAGATTGAAAAGACGGAGTTTGACGCTAAAATTAACATTGAAAGTCCAGAGCAGATGAAGCTTTTCTTGGATGAGGAGGAGCGAATGCTTAGAGAAATGGTTGACAAAATAGCGGAAGCGGGTGCAAACGTAGTCTTCTGTGAGAAGGGTATTGACGATTTGGCTTTGCATTTCTTAGCAAAGAAGGGCATCTTGGCAGTGAAAAACGTAAGCAGTAGTGACATGGAGAAACTGGCGAGAGCTACTGGTGGCAAAATCATGGCTAGCTTTAAAGACTTGTCAAGCGACGTTTTAGGGGAAGCAAAAATTATTGAAGAGGTAAAGATTGGCGAGGACAAACTCGTATATGTCAAAGAGTGTAAGAACCCGAAGGCTGTCACAATTGTTGTCAGAGGCGGAACAGAGCATGTTATTGACGAGGCTGAACGTTCACTGCATGATGCTTTGTGCGTTGTTAGAAATGCTGTCGAGGATGGAAAGATTGTTCCTGGCGGTGGCGCGCCTGAAGCGGAGGTCGCAAAACAGCTTAGGGAGTATGCGGTTAAGGTTGGTGGTCGAGAACAGTTGGCTATTGAGGCTTTTGCTGATGCTATAGAGTCTATTCCTTTGATTTTAGCTGAAAATGCTGGTTTAGACCCTATTGACATTATGGTGGCTTTGCGTGCTAAACATGAAAGTGCTGCTTCGCCTTCTTATGGTGTTGATGTGTTTTCTGGTAAGGTCAGGGACATGCTAGAGCTGAAAATTGTTGAGCCATTGCGTGTGAAACAGCAAGTCGTGAAGTCTGCGACTGAAGCGGCGAACATGATACTGAAAATCGACGATTTAATTGCGGCTAAGGGTATGGAAAAAGAGAAAGAGAAGAAACCATCTAAAGAATCGTCAGAGTTCAGCGAAGAATACTAAAAGATGACACCCTCATTTTTTTAATTTTCAAACTCATTAAAGTTTAGATGCCTACACTTTTTTTAATACGTACTTAAAAAAGTTTAAAAGTTGCTATCTGGGAGATTATCTATTTCAATTCATGGTGTTTGTAGATGACCGAAAAAGGAAAAATTAAAGATTTGAAGTTTGTGTTTAGTTGGAAAGAACTTTTGGTTGTAGCAATTGGAGGCGGTTGTGTTGCTTTTGTCTTAGGATTTCTGGAGAATTCGCCAGGTGTTTGGTTCCGTAATATCGGATTTTATGGTTATCCACTTGTTTGGCGCCTTCTAAAGGATTCTTCAATAGAATATCGCGTTTGGTATTTGCTTGCTGACATGGCATTTTGGATTGCGGTAGTTTTTACGTTGACGGCAATTTTCAAGGGAATCAGCCAAAAGCTAGAAGGACAGCAACATTTTGAATGAAAATCGACTAATGTACAATTAATTTCTAGAATTTTTAGGCTCTTTGGTAATTATAGCCCGCCTTATTTATAGGTTGAATTTATAATATGCTAATTGCTACTAAAGGAAGGTCTAAGAGATGATTGAGCGGAAGCCGTGCCCAAATGTTCAAGTTAATTTGCAGAATTGCACATGCAGTTATAGTGGCTGCGAAAAGCGTGGAAAATGCTGCGAATGCATAAGTTATCATAGGGAAAGGGGAGAGTTGTCGGGTTGTTTGTTTCCGTCAGAGGTTGAGAAGACCTATGACCGAACAATTGAAAGGTTCGTTAAGGTTCACAATCGCTGATTTGCTATTTGTCTTTCTGTTTTGGATTTCTTTTCATGTGCATTTCTAAGTAGTCCCTGCTGTAAGGAAAGCACCATTCAAAATATTTCTGACATGGAAATTCTTCGCAATCACGCATACAATAAGCGACGCCGCGCTTCACCGCACAATCTAGAACTAGACATAAAACGCCCTTGCCGCCCCATTGAGTTTTAACCTTTTCTTTTGCTGCTTTTTCAATGCCAGAGCTGCAAACACAACCTAGCTTAGCATGAAGAGCGCAGACATCGCAACAGATACCACAAGCAGCAACAAACTTCAAATTGTATCACTTTATTTTAGCATTGGCATTTTGATTTGTTTCTCTTTTGCTATTTTTTGTGCCTTTTCGTAGCCCGCGTCCGCATGTCTAACTATTGCTGTTCCCGGGTCTGTTGTCAACACAGTAACTATACGCTTTTCTGCTTCTTTCGTGCCGTCCGCCACAAGACACATGCCAGCATGTATGCTATAGCCTATACCTACGCCTCCGCCATGATGCACACTAACCCAAGTTGCACCACCAACAGCGTTGATTAACGCGTTTAGTATAGGCCAATCGGCAATTGCGTCGCTTCCGTCTTTCATGGCTTCTGTTTCGCGGTTAGGCGAAGCCACACTTCCACCATCTAGATGGTCTCGTCCAATCCAAACGGGTCCAGAAATCTCTTTTTTTGCTACCATGTCATTGATTATTTTGCCGAATCTTGCTCTTTCGCCGAAGCCAAGCCAGCAAACCCGTGCGGGCAAGCCTTGAAATTTCACTTGTTCTTTCGCTTTTTTTATCCAGCGGCACAGTTCCTTGTCGTAGGCGAACTCTCGCAGAATCACATCATCCAGTGCGTAAATGTCTTCTTTGCTGCCGACAAGCGAAGTCCAACGGAATGGTCCGCGTCCTTCGCAGAACATGGGTCGAATGTACCGTTGGACAAAGCCGGGATAAGCAAAAGCGTCTTTAAATCCAGCATTGAAGGCTTGCTGCCGTAAGTTGTTGCCATAATCAAAAGTAACCGCTTCCTTCCGCATCATCTTAACCATAGCTTCAACTTGCAAGCGCATGCTTTCGTTTGCCCTTCTCAGATATTCCTTTGGGTCATTCCTTCGAAGTTCGTCTGCTTCCTTTTTGGATAAACCGGCAGGGTAATAACCATTCAACGGGTCATGCGCTGAAGTCTGGTCGGTTAAAACATCGGGAATTACTCCCCGCTTTAGTAATTCTGGGTGAACTTCCGCTGCGTTACCAAGCAAGCCCACACTGCGTGGAACACCATCACGCTTAGCTTCCATAACCAGTTTTACGGCTTCATCTAAATCGTCAGTCCACATCTCCAAATACTTATGCTTGAGCCTACGTTCGATAGCCCACTTGTCAATCTCCACAACAAGTGCAACGCCATCATTCATGGTAACCGCTAAAGGCTGAGCGCCACCCATCTCACCCAAACCAGCAGTCAAAACAAATCGTCCACGCAAAGAGCCGCCGAAATGCTCCTTTGCAACCGCTACAAGAGTCTCGTAAGTGCCCTGCAAAATTCCTTGCGTTCCGATGTAAGCCCACGAGCCCGCCGTCATCTGCCCAAACATGATTAAACCCTTCTGTTCCAACTCGTAAAAGTAATCCCAAGTAGCCCACTTCGGCACAAGCATCGCGTTAACAATTAAAGCCCGCGGAGCCCACTCGTGAGTTTTGAAAACAGCAACGGGCTTGCCGCTTTGAACAAGCATGGTCTCATCGGGCTCAAGCGCAGTTAACGTCTCAACAATTTTTTCGAAGCATTCCCAGTTCCGCGCAGCCTTGCCTGTACTGCCATAAACAATGAGCTTTTCTGGGTCTTTAGCTACTTCTGGGTCAACAACGTTAAAAAGCATGCGCATGATACCTTCAATCTGCCAGTTTTTGCAATGAAGCTCAGAACCTGTCAAACATTTAACAGGTTTTTTAATCTTAACCATCCAAGTTCACTGTGAACCACAATAACAGAAGCACATTATAATTTTTGCTCACGCCCGTCACGTTTATTAAGAACGCATTATGTAAATCGCAAGGAGAAAGGAGCATGAAAGGAGTATTAGTGTTCCTTGTAATCTTCCTTATCTTTTTAGCCGCAACCTTATACTATGCTGAACTACCACCGGGCAACACAATCAGCGGCAACATGAATGTAGACCCAACAGTAGAATACGGAGGATTCAAAGTAAAAACAATAACTTCAGCAATATTCAACGGAGTAATCTATGGCATAATAGTTTGGGTAATCTTCACAATCATAGACAAAGCAAGAAAACGTAAAAAGTAAACTAAGACGCGTCTATTCAGTCTCGCGAATAAGCACCATCTCGTCTTGTTTTTCTCTGTCAACAACCACTCTACCATTCTTGATAACCTTATCCACAAGGTTCACGCCAAAATGATACCCGAGAAACTTATGATTCGGCGCGTCCAAAATGACAGCATCAGCTTTTTTGCCAACTTCTAGGCTACCAACCTCGTTTGCTCTGCAAATTGCATACGCCGCGTTTATAGTTGCAGCCGTTATGGCTTCAGCAGAAGTCAACCTCATGAAGTGACAAGCAAACGCTATAACCAACTGCATATTTTCAACCAAACAGTTCGGGTTAAAATCGGTTGCCAAAGCCACGGGAACGCCAGAATCAATCATTAATCTAGCGTCAGCATACCGTCCCATCATGAGACTGAAGGCGGCAGCAGGAAGCAAAACTGCAACTACGCCTTTTTCAGCCATGGCTTTCATGCCTTCAACAGAAGAAAACAGCAGGTGGTCAGCAGAAACAGCTCCAACATCAGCCGCAAGTTCCGCACCGCCCAGCATGCTCATCTCGTCAGCGTGAACCTTAGGCTTCAAACCGTAGTTTTTACTAGCAACCAAAATGCGCCTAGTCTGTTCTAAATTAAAAACGCCTCTTTCACAGAAAACATCGCAAAATTCGGCTAATTCCTTCTCAGCTATTTTTGGAATCATGTCTTCGAGTATAAGGTTAACGTATCCATTTGGGTTGTCCTTAAATTCTGGTGGGATAGCATGAGCGCCCAAGAAAGTTGAAACTACATTGATGCAGTGTAGCTGGTTTACGCGCCTTGCGGCTTCCAAAATTTTTATTTCATCCTTCGTTGTCAAGCCATAGCCGCTCTTAGCTTCTACACTGGTTGTTCCGTGTTCCAACATGGTGTCAAGCGTTTTTATGCCTAAATCCGCGAGCTTTTCAACACTTGCCTTTCTCGTTTCTCTGACAGTCTTCAGTATTCCGCCGCCAGCGCTGAGAATTTCCATGTAAGAAGCCCCTTCAACCCGCATTTGAAATTCATCTTCTCGAGAGCCCGCAAAAATCAGATGCGTGTGGGGGTCAACAAAGCCAGGTAAAACGGTTTTCCCATTTGCGCTCAGAATTATTTCTGCTCTGTAGATTTTTGTGACTTCAGGAGTTTTCCCAACAGCAACAATCACGCCGTCTTTAATTGCTAAACAGCCATTACGTATTATTCCAAGCTCTCGCATCTGCTTGCCAACACGTGGTTTCTTAGTTTCACTACTTAATGTGACAAGCTCGTCAGCGTTCACGATGAGTAAGTCTACTTTTTCTCTGGCTCTCGATTTGACGGGTTTATTCAAAGGCACCGCCTTTTTCCATGACATTATGTATAGCTATTTCTAAAACACGGTCTTCGGTTAAATTGTCAACCTTTAAGTAATATGCAGCAACGTCCATAAGAGCCTTTAAGGGAGCCATGCCGCAAAATTCTGAACCGATGATTGGCACATTATATCGTGCACATTCAACTTTCAACAATTCAAATACTCGATAAAGGGGTGTCTTTTCAAAATCGTTTATGCTCATACCTATCTGCGTGATATTTTTCTCGGGAATAAAAGCAGCCATAGCCTTAACATTCGAAAACCCGCCCTTCTTCGCATGCAAAGCCTTTGCAATTTTCTTTGCAACCGCCAAATCAGAAGTGCCTAGATTAACGTTAAAGCCAGCCATAAGTTCACGAGCACCAGTTATCGTTGCGCCGGATTTGGGATTAAACTTGGCTGGACCAAAATCTGGTTTGCGTTCCGGCTTAGTAATGTTTTCAGCAAGCTTTTCATATTCGCCTTCACGAATCCAGTCTAAATCTTTACGTTCAAGCTTTGGTTGTGCCTCTCCATAAAGATAAACGGGTACGCCACACTTCTCCGCTAAAGTTTTGCCGAATTTTTTTGCAAGCTCAATGCAGTCTTCTAATGTTGTATTTTTAATGGGGATGAAGGGAACAACATCAACGGTGCCTAAGCGTGGATGCTGACCCTTATGCCTGCGCATGTCAATCAGTTTAACAGCCTTAAAAGACGCATTTAAGGCGGCGTCGAGAACAGATTTCTTGTTGCCGACAATTGAAACTACAAGCCGATTATAATAGCTGTCAAAGGTGTGGTCAAGCAAGAACGCATTGCGAGTTTTTCGGACTTCGTTAAGAATTGACTCAACAACTTTCGGGTCTGAAGTGCTAAAGTTAGGCACACATTCAACGATTTCCATTTAGGCGTTTCACCAGTTTAAACCTACCAGCCATTCAAAGTAATTAAGATTACCACACTTTTATCAAAAGAGCTATATACCTTTCATGTTAAAAATGCTAAGCTGTAGAGGAATCATTATGAAAAGAAGAATAGCTTTAACACTTTGTCTTTTAATGTGTACGCCGATTCTGCTAGCGTTTGCTCCTTCCGTAAAAGCTCCAGATGGAATTCATCGCTTTGCTTGGGTGGAACCAGATTACATTGGTTATGACCCATACTATGATGACTACATTGTTGGATATCTGGAAGGAAAATACTGGAACCTCTCAATGATGTGGATGAATGGAGAAGGAGTACCAATAAACGTCTCAGCGATACGAGTGTTCTTCTATTGGGGCAAAAACTACACGCAGCGATTTGCCACTCCAATACAAGTCATGCCAGGAGACATGAAAACTTTCAACGTCTACAACGTAACCCCCACAATTAAAGAAGCCCCAGAATTACTTGGGCCTCACATGTATGATATATACATTGAACACCTCAATAATACAGAGCCACCATACGAAGAATATTCTCTGTGGTTCTCATGGGGCGAAAATTTTGTTGCGCTTTCCCAAGACCACCTTGACTGCTTGAACTACTGGGCTAAATATTGGATGTTTATAGAAGGCCCGTTTATGACGCAGCCTCAAATGATACCGCCATACATGGAATTCTTATACTATGCAAACATAACACAGGTACAAGTATTATTAATAAAGGCATTGTTTGAATTCTCCCAAGGCTTACAAATCTACATGGCAGGCGTTTTCGGTAAAGCCAGCGAGCACCTTCAAACAGGAGACCAGTACATTAACGATGCATTAGACGTTTGGAACGAGAGAGGAACCGCAATGGAAGACGCAGACCTAGCCTACAAGAACGCACAGGCCAACTACTACAACGGCCAAGGAAACTATTACACTGCTCTCGGAGAAGCCTCAAAAACAAACGCCTACGGTTGGCTCTTGTTCGGCCTAGGCTGGGTTTTCATCGGTCTCGGCATACTTGTATATGGCGCCAGAAAACCCAAAACAGCTCCGCCTCCTAGCTAAAACCCAAAAACCCAATCCTTTTTTTGTTTAAATTTATAAACTTTCAGCAAATTCTCTAATAAAGAGGAGACGCATTGAAGAACAAAATTACGTTTGAAGCTCCAACATGGAACCAAATATACAACATGCTTCTTAATATGGCAGAAAAAATACGTAAAAACAAGTTTAAGCCAGACGTAATTGTTGGCGTCTCCAGAGGCGGTTGGCCACCAGCTAGAGTGCTCTCCGATTTGCTGAACAATCCTAACCTTGCTAACGTTAGAGCTGAATTTTACGTTGGAGTTGCAGAAACAAAAGGTGAACCTTGCTTAACGCAGCCAGTTTCTGTGTCAGTTGAAGGCAAGAAAGTGCTTGTCATAGACGAAATTGCGGACACCGGCAACAGTTTGAAGTTAGTTAAAGAGCACTTAGTTGAACAAGGCGCAGAAGAAGTCAAAATAGCCACCATCTACTACAAGCCATGGAGCATAATAAAACCAGACTATTATGAAAGGGAAACAAGCCGCTGGGTAGTTTTTCCATGGGAAATAAAAGAAACCATCAGAAAACTGGTCAAAAAATGCAAAGAAAAAGGAACGCCGGTGAAAAAAGAAACCGAGAAGTTGGTAAAGTCAGGGATTCCCGCTGAAATCGTCAAGAGATTTCTGAAGGAAATTTTTGAGGAAGAAAATTGCTGAAATGCATAGAAGAGTTTGGAAAATATGTGGCAATAGAAGGCTTCAAAAACGCCAAAATCAAAGATGTCAAGAAATTTTTAGAGGAAATTCAAAAAGAAAAACCCTCGAATGTGAAAATTCAATTTTTTGATGCAGAATTTGTGGCTACTTGGCGGCATTTGTATTTTGCTGTTTTGAACGCATTAACAGCCTTCAAGAACAAATATAACATCTCGAAAAGTTTTGAAATGGAAGCCATGCTTTACGCTTCGGCACAGCGCCAAATCCGAAAAGCTATGGGACTACTCGGAATCAAACCCAACACAATAAACATGGCAGTACTCGTGGTTGGAGACAAAAAGGAAAAAGTAAAGGCAACAATATCGGCTATTTCAAAACGGATTAGTGCACAAGCTGACGATAAAGTTTTGGAATTGTCTAAACAAAAAATTGCAATAATCCGAAAAACTTTCGAAATATCAGACACAGAGCTTGAGGCCATAACGAAAGAAGATAATATAGAAAACGCTTTAGCTGACCTTGTTATTGAACGGATGGCGCTTCTGGCTACTCAGCGTTAGTTTATAGCACCTTTTCTTTTATGACCGCTAAAATTTCGTCTGGTTTTATGATGGAGATTCCAGTTAATCCGCCGACAACTTCGATTAGTAGAATTTTGTCGGGCTTGTTCAAGTCAACCTTTCTTTCAATATTTGCCGCTGCGTTTTCAATTATGTCCTTAGTAGATGTTTCTGTAAAGCGTTTTTCAACCGTCACGCGAAACGTCTCATTTTCCATTATTTTTTTAATGCTTAATTCAGTAGCAGCCTTCTGAATTGCGCCTAAATCTGTGCGGACAACCTTCTCTATCGGAATTATCCTAAGAGTGAAGCGGAATTCGTAGGGGCGCTCACGCAGGATTCTGCGAAACTTCTCTATGACTTCGAACGGGTTAAACGCGGTTTTTGCAGCAATCAAACCTGCAACGCCAGTTTTATCAACAGTAGCCGCTGAATCTCCCACTTCTCCAAGCAAATACCACAACTCAGAACAAGCCTCATCCTCATTTCCTCGAGAAGTTGTAGCTAAAAGATTAAAATCTCTAAGCACAACCTCACCCTCACTACCTAATTAAGTCAACAATCAAATTTAACATTTAACCGTTATAGAACAATTTTAGGGTCAGTGCAGGTTAGTGGCTATCTCACAGCTTTTGGCTCTCAGCCGTCGCCTCACATCATCCCACATTTAATATGCAATTACAAAGATTTATTCATTTTGATGTATGCTTGTAAACATTAGGCTTAAATTTCTCTACGAATGACTTCTATAACTCCAAAAGGAAGGAATCAACATTGACAGAAAAAAAGCCGGTAATCGTGGTTCATGGCGGAGCCGGCACATGGCAGCCGGAACGTAGCCAACCCGGTTTAGAGGGAGTTAAAAGAGCCGCAAAAACTGGCTTTGAAATCTTACGAAAAGGAGGTAGCGCTGTAGACAGTGTCATGGAAGCTGTCGCAGTCATGGAAGATGACGGCGCATTCAATGCAGGCTACGGTTCGACCCTTAACATTGAGAAACAAGTGGAAATGGAAGCGTCGATTATGGATGGAAAAACATTGCAAGCCGGCGCTACAAGCCTTTTAAAAGACATTAAAAATCCTGTTCGTTTGGCAAGAATTGTTATGGAAAAAACAGACCACATACTCGTTGTTGGCGAAGGCGCAGAAAAACTCGCCAAAATTTTCAATCTTGAAAGAAGAAGCCCAATGACGGAGCTCAGATTAAAGTATCATGAGCAACAGAAGAAAATCCTTCTTGAAGGTAAGTTTGAATTGCCAAAACTGTATAATCTAGTTAAAAATCACCCAGAATTCTTCGAGCTTGAAACCGTAGGCGCAGTTGCACTAGACAAAGCTGGAAACGTAGCTGCAGCAACTTCAACAGGCGGTTTCCCATTAAAACTTCCAGGAAGAATCGGCGATTCACCGTTAATAGGATGCGGCACATATGCAGACAACCAAGCCGGAGCATGCTCAGCCACTGGTGTTGGCGAAATAGCTATACGGCTTGTTTTGGCAAAAACTGTTTGCAACTTCATTGAAGATGGAAAAACTGCACAAGAAGCCGTTGAATCAGCCATAAGTCTCGTGAACAAGAGAATCACAGCCACTTACAATTCCATGGGATTAATTGCAGTTGACGCCCACGGAAGAATTGGTGCAGCCCATAACTCGCCAAACATGTGCTGGGCATACCTAACGCCGGAAATAAAAGAACCAGCCGCTTCCTTAACAGCTAAAATCGTGAAATAAAACATCTAAAAATACGTAAACAAACAAGTCTTTTGGTTACTATTCTCGACAACTGACGTATAAAAATGCTTAAAGCAACGGTAGGTTTCTGTTGCATCCCTAAACAAGCAAAGCGGAGGTGAAAAAATGCGAGAGGAAGAGGAATGGGAAGAAGAGGAATGGGAAGAAGAAGAGTGGGAAGAGGAAGAATGGTAAAAGTTTAGTATTATCCAGAGCTTTTTTTATCTTTCTTTACGAAAACATTCAAACGATTTTTATATATTTTGATGTGTATGTTTAGACCATACTAGTTAGCATCTAATATGGGACAGAACATGACTAGAGTTGCAGTGATAGACCTTGACAAGTGCAAGCCAAAACGTTGCAATAGGCTATGCCATCACTTTTGCCCTATAGTGCGTACACGCATAGAAGCCATGCGATTTGAAAACGACAAAGCCGTAATCGTCGAATCTCTCTGCACCGGATGCGGAATATGCGTAAAAAAATGCCCCTTTAAAGCAATCGCAATTGTCAATCTTCCGGACGAGTTAGAAAAAGATTGCAGCCACCGCTTTGGAGAAAACACATTCAAACTCTACAGACTGCCAACACCCTTCCCAGGCATGGTTGTAGGTTTGCTTGGACAAAACGGAATAGGCAAAACAACAGCGCTTAAAATACTCTCCGGAGAAATCAAACTAAACCTTGGAAATTACGAAAAACCACCAGAATGGAACGAAATAATCACACATTATAGAGGCTCAACACTGCAAGATTATTTCCAAAAGATGAGCGAAAATAAACTCAAAATTTCACATAAACCACAATACGTAGATAAAATTCCAAAAGCTGTGTCGGGAAAAGTTGGAGAACTACTCGAAAAAGTAAACGAAAGAAAGAAACTTGAGAAAATCTCTGAACAACTTGAACTAAAACAGCTCTGGAACCGCCCATTAGACGTTTTAAGCGGAGGCGAACTACAACGTGTAGCCGTGGCTGCGGCAATATGCCGCGAAGCTGACGTGTATCTTTTCGACGAACCATCAAGCTATTTAGACGTGAAACAAAGGTTGGAAGTGGCTAGGGCAATAAGAAGTCTAAAAGATGAGGAAAAAACAGTTATTGTAGCTGAACACGACCTAGCAATAATAGACTACTTGTCAGACCAAATCTGCATTTTTTACGGAGAACCAGGCGTCTACGGCGTAGTTTCCAGTGTTCACGGCGTGAGAACCGGAATAAACATTTACTTAGAAGGTTACATTCCAGACGAGAACGTTAGATTCAGAAAAGAAGCCATAATATTTCATGAAAAACCTCCACGAACAAGCTTTGACATTGGAGAAACACAACTGAAATGGGGACAAATTGAGAAAACATATGAAGAGTTTAAGCTTGTCGCAAGCCCGGGAGAAATAAAAAGAGGCGAAATCATCGGAATTCTCGGACCAAACGGTATTGGAAAAACGACCTTTGTGAAAATCTTAGCTGGAATTGAAGAAGCTGATGGCGGAGTCAGATTTGGAGAGTTGGAAGTAAGCTACAAGCCTCAATACATTTCCGCTGAATACGAAGGCACGGTTCAAGAACTCTTGAAAAGTGTTGCCAAAGAAAACTTCACTTCAAGCTGGTACAAAACAGAAATTCTCCAACCCCTAAAGATAGAACCTCTCTTAGACAGAAATCTAATTGAACTCAGCGGCGGTGAACTGCAAAAAATCGCCATTGCCGCTTGTCTCTCACGCAAAGCCCAACTGTACCTACTTGACGAGCCAAGCGCTTACTTGGATGTTGAAGAACGGTTGAATATGGCGCGAGCCATCAGAAGAGTCATAGAAACTAACAACGTAACAGCCTTCGTCGTCGAGCATGACGTAGTTGCCCAAGACTTCATAGCGGACCGACTAATGGTTTTCACTGGAGAACCTGGAGTGAAGGGAACTGCGAATCCGCCAACAAGCCTGAGAGACGGAATGAACATGTTTTTGAAGGATATGAAAGTCACTTTCCGAAGAGACCCAACTACGAAAAGACCAAGAGTTAACAAGGAAGACTCAAAGCTGGATAAGTTTCAAAAACAAATTGGAGAGTACTATTACGTACGTGAACTACGAAAATGACCCATCAAGGGATTACCATGGCTAAGACAAATAAAAAAGAAAACGAATTGCTAAATACCGCTTTAAAAACTATGAATAACGCGTATGTTCTTTGGGGTTTCAAAGTTGGCGCCGCCGTCCTCGCAGAAGACGGAAAAACCTATGGCGGCTGTAACGTGGAAACTTGGGTTTCTGGACTTGGCATATGCGCAGAAAGATGCGCGATAAACCATGCAATCTTACATGGAAATCGCAAAATCAAAATGGTAGCCCTCGTTATGCATGCAGATACAAATAAAGAACCCAGACCATGTGGAGCATGCTTACAGTATATTTATGACTTCGCAGAAAACCCCAAAATTAAAATCCTCATGGCAAAAGCAAAAAATGGTAGAATCTTGTTTGAAACTGTTGAAGTAAAGAGTATTAAAGAGTTATTGCCATTTCCTTTCAGAAAATGAATTATTTACGCTGAAAATTGCAGTTAAATTAAAGAATGAGCAAAGCATATCGTAGGGTGTTACCTTTCGGGAGAGAGGCTGGTGGAGGCTTAAAGTGGCTCAGATAACCTTTGAAGAAATAAGCGCTTCAGACTTTTTCTACCGCAACCGCGACATTGCCGGCTTCACAAATCCGTCAAGAGCCATTTTCGCAGCAATAAGAGAGCTTGTTGAAAACTCTTTAGATGCTGCAGAAAGCCTAAAAATTCCACCAGACATCTACGTTCGACTTTCATATGAAGGAGAAGCCAGCAAAGAAACCCAAATTTACAAGCTAAGAGTGGAAGACAACGGCATAGGCGTCCCGCCAAGACACATACCATCAGCCTTCGGACAAGTGCTTTTCGGCTCAAAATACAAACTCAAACAGCAAAGAGGAACGTTTGGTCTAGGCGGAAAAATGGCAATTCTATACGGACAAATCACCACTCACCAGCCAGCCACAATAATCTCAAGCACCGGCGGAATGTCAAAAATCTACAGCTATAAACTCATGATTGACATCCAACGAAACCGCCCAATCATACTCGACCGAAAAGTGCTCATAAACAAGGAACAATGGAGAGGGACAATAGTCGAATTCTGCTTGGAAGGCGACTATTTGAGGGCTATGCCCAAAATCTTGGATTACTTCAAACAGACAGCCATGGTTAATCCATATGCAAACTTGACTTTCGTTGACCCAAAAGGCAGACTATACAGATTCACCAGAGTAACTAAAGAAATGCCCGAGCCACCAAAAGAAACATTACCACACCCTTACGGCGTAGACGTGGAACTTCTTCAGCGGCTAATCCAAGTCACGCCCTATAAAAACATGCTGGAATTTCTGAAAAACCACTTCCACAGAGTCGGAGAAATCACAGCCCAAAAGTTTCTGGAATTCAGCAACATAAGCCCGTCTAAAAATCCAAAGAAACTCTCGCATGAAGAAATTGTCAGATTAATGCACATGCTCAAAAAATTCAAGGATTTCTTGCCGCCTGACGCCAGTTGCTTGTCTCCTTTAGGTGAAGAACTATTAAAAGCAGGAATAATAAAAGAGTTAAAACCAGAGTTTGTAGCTGTTCATCAACGTAAACCATCCACATACGCAGGTCATCCATTCATAATTGAAGTCGGCATCGCATATGGAGGAGAAATCCCAAAGAAAGGAGTCTTCATAATCTACCGGTTTGCAAACAGAATCCCACTACTTTATGACGAAGCAAGCGACGTCTCGGTCAAGGTCATAAACGCAATGAACTGGCGACGATACAAGGTCACACCAGAAATGCCAATTGCAATTTTAGTGCACATCTGCAGCACAAAAGTTCCATACAAAACCGTCGGAAAAGAATTCATCGCCGACCGTCCAGAAGTTAGAAGAGAAATCGCTAATGGACTCAGAGAAGTCGCACGCCAAATCCAACATTTCCTGACAAGAATAGAGCATGTTGACAGAGAAAAGAAACGCCTTGGCGTTTTCAGCAAATACCTGCCAAAAATAGCCCAATTCTCAGCAAAACTCGCCGGAAAAGAAAAACTCCCAGATATAGAAAAACTTCTGAAGAGTGTGAAAAAGTTTGGAACAGAAGAAACATAAAGTTAGCATGATAGAAAAAAGAAAAGAAGTTTTAGCAAGTTTGGAAAGTCTAGGGCTCAAAATTTACGACCAGCTTGACAACGGTTATTTTCCCTCGATAGAAATGCCAAGTCGATCAACAGAAAACATCTATTACGACCCCCAGGTTAGACAATTCATCTTAGGCGACCGAAAGGTTCGCAGAAGCGCCCGCAACATCCGCCACCTTAAACCTTTCACTCAGCTCACTTGGGCTGCAACATTTTCTCATGAATTAACTTCACAACGAAAAACATCAACCTTAAGAGATGTTTACTATTCCGCACAAGCGTACGAGATGACTTTCACAGACCAACAAGAATCAAACAATATAATAACAGATTTGGAAACAGTCCTAGGCTTATCCAGAGAAGACTTCAACATTTTTCCAGAAGAACGCTCAGCGGTCTTCGGCGACTTAACAATAGAATACACTGTGCCAGGCTACGAAGGAAGAACACTAAACCTAACCTCACACCCTGATGGCGTTCTCATTGGACCAGCCTTAACTTCATCTGAATTCGTCAAAACATCCGCTGACAAGGTCATAGCCATAGAGAAAGGCGGTTTGTTCACACGCTTCATAGAAGAGAATGTGCACAAAAAATTCAACGCACTACTCGTTTTAACAGCTGGGCAAGCCCCGAGAGCAACAAGACATTTTATCAGAAGGCTTAATGGAGAACTAAACCTTCCGGTTTACGTTTTCACGGATGGCGACCCATGGGGAATGCACATAGCAATGGTAATAATTTCAGGTTCAGCAAACGCTGCACATCTCAGAGAACTAAACACGCCAGACGCAAAATGGAGTGGCGTGTGGGCAACAGACATAGTGAATTACAAATTGCCAACAGACCCGTTAGATGACGTGGACATGAAGAGACTCTACGAGCTACAGAAAGACCCACGCTATAAAGACCCACTTTGGCAAAGAGAAATCAAAACATTCATGAAAATCAAACGAAAGGCGGAACAAGAGGCTTTCAGCAGGTATGGCTTAACATACATTGTTGATGAATACTTGCCGGCGAAACTCGAAGAAACAAAATAACACACAAATCGCATATTACCATTTCGAAACAACCTTTTTTATACAAGAATCAGAGTTAGCATCTGGGAGAAAGGAGAAATGCGAAAACTCCTAGTCGCTAGTCTTGACATTATTTTACTACTTCTCATCATCTCTCCAATGCTAGTTACAAACGCTTCAGGAAGACGAAACCGCAGCAAAAGCCAATCTGTTATGTCATCACTGCAACAACTCTGTAGCAACGTTTCAATATTGCCTAATGAAGCGTTTGAAAACCCTAGGCAAACAGACATGGAAAAGAATACTCTCTACAATAAAATTAACGCTATTATAAATCAGATTGAAGCAGGAGCTTATGATGGCGCAGTAAACAAGTTAAGAAATGACCTTGAAAATGTGGTTACCAAATGGATTACCAGTCCATGGAAAGAGTACCTGCTTAATTTAATCGAGGAAATCATTAAGCTCATTAAAGGATGTTGTTGTCCTCAGCATGATTTGACGCCTCCAGTGATTCATGGAGTTTTCTATTATCCGGACGCACCTGAATATGACGATTACGTAGCCGTTGTAGCGTATGTTACTGATTCAAAAAGCGGAGTTGCCAACGTGACCTTAAACTATTCAACAGATTTAGGCGAAAATGTTAATCTGACAATGGACAAAACTGATGGATTCTACGAAGCAGAGATTCCTCCTCAACCATACAATGTGAATGTTACCTTCCTCGTTTATGCATGGGATAAAGCTGGAAATGTTGCCGTGTCATCAACCTACTCGTATAAAGTGGGAGATTTTCACCCACCAGCTATAACATATATTGAACGAGTACCAGCAGAACCAAACTACAATGAAACCGTTTTAGTTTCCGTAAACGCGACCGAGCCGCAATTTGCGAGCGGCGTCAAGGAAGTAATTCTAACTTATAACAATGGAACAGGTTGGATGAACACTACAATGAGCGTTCAAGAGGGATTATACATTGCGACAATTCCAGAATTTCCCTACGGAACATTTGTTCAATATCGAGTCTACGCGTTTGATAATGCTGGAAACTGGATGGCTATGGATGTTTACTCTTACTCCGTACAAGACCGATTCTTGCCGGTTGCCAGAATTGACGCTCCAACTTGTGGAAGCTATTTAACAGGAATTGTTAGCGTCGAAGTTTACGTTTACGATGACAATTTTGCAGGAGCAAACTTAACGGTTAATGGAACAGTCTTAACGTCGTGGAATGAAGTGGGATATCATACCTATTTATGGAACACTACAACGCTACTTGACGGCATCTACACATTAAATCTTGAGGCACACGACCAAGCGGAAAACATTGCTGAAACAGAATGCACAATAACGGTGGATAACACAGCTCCAACGGTGGAAATTGCGTGGCCGTTGAATGGAAGCTATGTTAGAGGTAGGGTCGTTGTTGAGATTAGTGCTGAAGACGTCAACTTTGAAGAGATGAAGCTTAAGATTGACGAATCTGTTCATGTTTGGAATGCTGGTGGAAGCCAAACTTACATTTGGGAAACGGCAGACTATGATGATGGCATCTACACGATTGTTTTGTCGGCGCGTGACAAGGCTGGAAACGAAGCTGAAACCAGCGTATCAGTTACTGTGTACAACACGGTGCCGTTGATTAGCAATCTTGTTTGGAGCCCATTGGAGCCCATGGTTGATGAACAAGTTAATGTTTCTGTAGAATTGTTTGAAGAAGGAAGCGGAATTCAAAATGTCACTTTGTGGTTCAAAATTGGCGAAGGCGAATGGAACGGTTTGGCTATGACCTTGCAGAGTGGTAATTGAACTGGAGTGATTCCAAGACAAGAGGAAAATGTTACGGTCACGTTCTTTGTTGAATGTCATGATAATGCTGGGAATTTTGCAGCGACGCAAGAAAATACTCATACTGTTAAGGTGGAAGGCGGCGGTGCCGGTGCGGTTTCTGGTTTTCCATTAAACTGGCTTCTGTTGATAATTGCGATAATTGCTTTAGTGATAGGCGGGACTGTTTACTATTACAAGTATCGGAAGAAACGTGCATAGTGTTTGAGGAGGAAATGCTTTAAATCTTGGACGGTTATTTCTATAGAAAACACTTTGCAGGAAGAACTGGGCATGAGCAGTGAAGAAGGCGGTTTCGGATTAACGCTTGCTGAAAAATTCTTTGGATTTATACTTGTTATTATTGGCGCTATAGCAACGTATTACACTTTCACAAGCATCGACACTTTGGGAGCATTTACGGGATTTTTCGGATTTCTCAGCATCTTACCGATAGTGGTAGGAATTATTTTGGTTACTGCAAAAACAGAACAGTAATCGTTGCATCGCGTGGGTTACTCTCTTCTTTCGACCACTATTTTGCAGTTTGTTGCTAACGCGGCTATTACGCCTAATGCTGCAAGCCACGGCGCAAGGACAGCGCCAATTACGCCTACTGTGGCGGGGATTTCAAGCATGATTTTGTCTTTTTCGTCTTTTATGATTATTCTGGTGATGTTTCCTTCGTGGAGTAGTTCTTTGACTTTTTCGATTAGGTTGTCGGCGGATATTGTGAATTCTTCTTTGACTATTTTTGTTGCAGGTGTTCCGCATTTGTAGCAGTATTTGTCGTCTTCTTTTAGTTTGGCTCCGCATTTTGAACAGTATGGCATGGGTGTTTTCACCTTTTGGTTAGTGTTTATTAGGGTAATGATTTATTAGTTTTGGAGTGCGTGTTTGTAAGGGCTTGGTAGGTGATGTGTTAAGATGTCGATTCGTCAGCCGATTGTTTGCGTTCTTGGGCATGTGGATACTGGTAAGACTTTGCTTTTGGATAAGATTCGCAAAACGAGTGTGCAAGCACGTGAAGTTGGCGGAATTACACAGCATATTGGTGCGAGTTTTTTTCCGGTTGACACGTTGAAGCAGTTGGTTGGTCCTTTGTTGTCGATGGTTAAGGGTGAGGTTGAGATTCCTGGTTTGTTGATTATTGACACGCCGGGTCATGAGGCTTTTACTAATTTGCGTAAGCGTGGTGGAAGCGTTGCGGATATCGCGATTTTGGTGATTGATGTTTTGCGTGGGTTTGAGGCGCAGACGTATGAGTGTGTGGATATTTTGAAGGCGCGGAAGGTGCCGTTTTTGGTGGCTGCGAATAAGATTGACCGTGTTCCGGGTTGGAATGCGTTGGAGGATACGCCGTTTTTGCGTTCTTATCAGGCGCAGGATCGGTATGTGCGGGAGGATTTGGATAATAGGGTTTATGAGATTATTGGGGTTTTTTCGCGTTTGGGTTTTAGGGCTGACAGGTTTGATCGGATTAAGGATTTTACGAAGACTGTTGCGGTTGTGCCTGTTAGTGCTAAGACCGGTGAGGGTATTACTGAGTTGCTTATGGTTTTGGTTGGTTTGACGCAGCAGTATTTGCAGAAGCGGTTGCAGACGACTGAGGGTCCAGCGAAAGGGACGGTTTTGGAGGTTAAGGAGGAGCCTGGTTTGGGTTTGACATTGAACACGATTGTTTATGATGGTGTTTTGCGGCGGGATGATGTTGTGGTTGTTGGTGGGCGTGAGAAGCCTATTGTGACGCGTGTTCGTGCGATTTTGGTTCCGAAGCCTTTGGATGAGATTCGCGATCCGCGTGATCGTTTTTCGAGTGTGGACGTGGTTTCGGCTGCGGCTGGGGTGAAGATTGTTGCGCCGGGTTTGGAGGGGGCTTTGGCGGGTGCGCCTTTGTATGCGGTTGGTGATGGCGAATCGGTGGGTAAGTTTGTGCGGTTGGTTGGTGAGGAGGTTGAGCGGATTCGTATTGCGACGGGTGTGGATGGGGTTGTTTTGAAGGCGGATACTTTGGGGAGTTTGGAGGCGATTGCTGATTATTTGAAGCGTAATGGTGTGCCGATTAGGCTTGCGGATGTTGGTGATGTTAGTAAGCGTGATGTTACTGAAGCGGCGGTTGTAAAGGAGCATGAGCCTTTGTATGGGGCTGTTTTGGCTTTTAATGTTCGTGTTTTGCCGGATGCAGAGGAAGAGGCGGAGATTAGGGGTGTTCAAGTTTTTCGGGAGAAGATTATTTATCATTTGGTGGATAATTATTTGGTTTGGCTTAGGGGGCAGCGGGAAGCGAAGTTTGAGGTGGAATTTGAGCGTTTGGTTAAGCCTGGGAAGATTCGGGTTTTGGAGGGTTATGTGTTTCGTAGGGCTAAGCCGGCGATTTTTGGTGTTGAGGTGTTGGCTGGAAGGATTAAGCCGAGGGTTGCGTTGGTGCGTGCTGAGGATGGTGAGGAAATAGGTGAGATTCAGCAGATTCAGGAGAAAGGTGAGGCGTTGTCTGAGGCGAAGGCTGGGATGCAAGTGGCGATTTCGATGGATAAGCCGATGGTTGGGAGGCATGTGTTTGAGAGGGATGTGTTGTTTGTGAAGGTGCCTGAGGCGGATGTGAAGGTGTTGTTGTCGACGTTTGTGGATAGGCTTGGTGTGGATGAGCAGGAAGCGTTGAATGAGTATGTTGCGTTGATGAGGAAGAAGATGCCTTTTTGGGCTGCATAGTAGATGAGTAGGCTCTCGTGGAAAGTTATAGCCCCCTTATTTATAGGTTGAATTTGTGGTTAGAAGTTTAGTGTGGGTTGTCCCTCCGTTCTTGTTTGTACGAGAAAGTTTTAGGGTGTTAGTGGGATTTAAGGGTGGTATTAGGAGTTTAATGTGTTTCAGAAGTAACAGAACTATTGTTGCGTCTGAAAAGTTACGCAGACTTATCCCTTAATTTTTGCATGTAGATGGGATTAGCTCGTGCAGATTTGGTAAAATGTGGAAAAGTCTTTTATTTGTGGACTGCATAGTGCAAAGCTCTTGACATGTAAGGTGAAACTGGTTTGGAGAAGGAAATTAAGAGTCTTCTGGAACGCTTGACCAAAGCGCATGGAGTTTCTGGGTATGAGATGGGTGTTGGAAAGATTGTTTATCATGAGCTTGAAAAGTATGCAGATTCGGTTGAGACGGATAATTTTGGAAACGTGATATCGCTTAAGAAGGCTTCTGTTAAGGATGCTCCGAAGGTTATGCTTGCGGGGCACATGGATGAGATTGGGCTCATTGTCAAGCACATTGATGATAAGGTTTTCTGTTTTTCGAAAAAGTTGGCGGGATTTCTCCGCGAGTTTTGTTTTCTCAGCCCGTAGTGGTTCACGGTAAAAAGGGTCCGGTCAGTGGTTTGATTAACTGTAAGCCTCCCGAAACGCCTGAGGAAGCCAACAAAATTCCTGATTTGAAAGCGTTTTTTATTGACGTAGGCGCCAAGAACAAAGCTGAGGCGGAGAAGTTGGGCGTGCGGATAGGGGATTCAGTTACTTTTGAACGCCCGTTTAAGGTTTTGGGTTCTGGAAATATTCTTGCGAGTAAGGCGTTTGATGACCGTGTGGGCGTTTGTGTGATTATTGAGACTATGAAGAAACTTGCGAAGGAGAAGGTTGAGGCGAATGTTTATGGCGTAGCGGACGTACAGGAAGAGGTCGGTTGTCGTGGAGCGCAAGTTGCAGCCTATAGAATAGCGCCTAACATGGCTATTGCCGTTGACATAACACTTGCGGGGGACATACCGGGCGTCGCTGAGAAGGACCAAGTTACGAAGATTGGTGCGGGTCCAGCCATTAAAGTTATGGATGAGGCTGGTGGTGGTTTGGGTTTGATTTCTCACCCTAAAGTGAGGGAGCTTTTGGTTTCGACGGCTGAGGAGGAGAAGATTCCGTATCAAATGGAGGTTTTGCCAAGAGGTTCTACGGATGCGGCTACTATTCATTTGACAAGAGAAGGAGTTCCAAGCGGCGTAATATCCATTCCGACAAGGTATGCACATTCATATGAGATCTTGGACGTTAACGATGTCGTCAACGCCGTGAAACTCTTAACAGCCACAATCAAAAAAATCAAGAAAAACATCAACTTCAAATAACAAACATATACTCTCACCTTGCCTCCCTCTTAGCATAGAAACAAACGTTCTTACGGAAGATTTGCTAAGTCTATTTCTATGAAAAAGGATCTGCCGGTTCCAGTGCTGTTTATAACAACATCACTGTTTCTGTCGTTGATGTAAACTCTGTAATAGGGCTCGGCTGGTTCTATGCTGGTGTTATTATAAGTCAAAGGACCTAAATTCAGTGTAAACATGCCATCAGGACCGGAATGAAATTCGGGTAAAGAAAATTCAGTGCCATGAAATGTATGTTTAAGAACGATTCTGGCGTTAATCACGGGCTCACCATGATCAGCGACTCTTATTGTTATCTTATCTGTTGTTACATAATATGTGGTCAACTCTATTAATCCTTGGTCCGTCTCTGCAATAACATAGGATAGGCCGCCCATCTCTGCGAGTCTTTTAGACGCTCTCTCCTCTCTTGTTACCAAATTATAGCTATAGCCGTGGTCGGCAACCATCCAAGTGCTATTTAGTTTGATTTCTACAAACATATGGTCTTCGCCTGGCAAGCGCACTATACGTGATTCTATGCCTAGATTGTCAAACAACGTTTTTGCCGCATAAGCCATCTCTCCACAGTTTCCCACACCCAGCGTAAGAAATTGCAAAAAATTGCTTGAGCATCTGTGGAGATAGACATACCAGCCTTCAATCCCGTTAGGTCCTCCAGCCCAAATCGTAGTGTTAAGAACATAGGACGAAACAAATTTCACTTTCTCTGTATCGCTTTGTATGCTTTTAGTATTTGAAAGAGTCACGCTGACGCTTGTGTACGTTATCACATAAGGCGCCAAGAGAGTAATAATTAGCATGATTACTGAAATTATTGATGCTTTCTTTTTTGATAGCGAAAAATCATCAGGCTTTCTCAAATGGAAATACAGGTAAGCGACTGGAATGGAGACTAGTGGAAAGCATATGTAAGGTAAAGATGTAGCAAAGCCATAACCGATATTTAGCATACCGTAGTAGACGCGGACCATGAGTATTGCGAAGACCACGAATAAGGCTGCATGATCTGAGACACTCAGTTTCTTCATTTTATGGGTTTTCTGAGCCTGTCGATTGAGCAATATAAGTATAAGGATGCTAATTCCAATTGAGGGCATAAAGCCATAATAAATGTCATAAAACACAATATGAATCAAACCCACATTAACAGTATAAACTAGTCTTAGAAAAATCGTTAGACAGAAAACTAAGGAGAAGATAAAGTAGACTTCGAGATATAGCAGTGGAGATAGGTGCTTTTTAATGTGCTTAGTTAAGTGCATTGAGACTTCTCAATTGAGGTTTTCACTTTAATTCGTCTCTCTGAAAGACATAACTGTATTGCTTGATTGAAAACATGAGGTCAAAATTCCATCCAGACAAAGTGGAGAAAGTTTTCCTTCAGACCTTTCTTTAACGCAAAGTTCCTTTATATCACACTTTGGACAAATATTTCTTCTGATTTTGTTAGTGTCCAAATCTAATAGATTTCTTTCTTTAAGAACTTCGTAGACCAGTTTAAGGTATTTGCCTTCTGCTATTCTGGGCACTTCATACTTAGCTCCCTCTAATCCTTTCTTAACGGTCAAAAACTCATAAAGTCTCTTTGAGCCTTTAGACGAATTACACTCTTGACATATCCAGATAATGTTCTTTTCATCATCAGGTCCATTAAAACATCGGGGCAGCATGTGGTCTACTGTCAAGTTTGTTTTAGCTCCACAGAATATACACTCGTCCCTCTTCTCCCTTTCCTTAACATACCCTCGAATTTCGTTCCAGAAAATCTCTCCCTCTTTAAGTTGCCCGAACTTTTTCATAACAAAACCATAATTCTTCTTCCCAAAACCCGCAGACTCAGCAATGATCTTAGCATACTGCCAAAAAATCAAATCCCTAACACTCTTAACCACTGGTGGAGGCATGTTCTCACTCTGAAGAACTTGATTAACAAGAGACTTATATTTTTTAACATCTACGAGAGTAGGCATGTAATATTTTTATTTGCTTATAGGAATGAATGCACGGTTAAATGTTCATTTTTGTTTCTTGAATGGGCTTGGGAAGTATACTGCTTTTTTGGTAATTTCAACAGAGCATGTTCCAGTTTTCTTGCACCATTCTTCGCATTTACGAGCAGTCTCCTCATCCAAATAACCTAAACCGCACATTTCACAAAGAAAAAGAATCTTATCGCCGATTTTCTCTTTTCTAACCAACTGAAATCCACTCTGCAACTTAACTATGAAGTAGATATTATTCTTAAAGAATCATAAGTTCTAAGGGAATCAATTTTCCCGTGACTGGGTCTACTTGCACGCCAAGCAATTCCAAGGTTGTCACTCCTAGCAGTATGGGCGTTTTCTCCGGTGCTATAGCAACCAACGACGTTACTCCTTTCCCGTCAATCATTATGTAAGCTTCAGAAACGAAATATTCAACAACTTCTCCACTCGCAATCTTAAACTTCCTTTTATCCACCACTTTCAGCTGTAATTTTTCAGCAACGTCTTGAGGGATTACAGTATAAATTGCACCAGCATCAACAATAAACTCCAACTCATCCCTTAAGTTACGATCTAACGGATTAGCAATAACCCCACGAATTCGCACATAACCCATAGTACCACGGAAAATAAATGGTTAACTTGATATAAAAGGCTTAACTTACGAAAGCAAATGAACGTTTCCTATCCTCGTGTTTTCCAAATACTTCTCTGCTGCCTTTTGACATTCTAAAGCCCGCTTCCTACTCGTAGTCGGCAAATCATCCATCACGTAGCATGGATAAAACGCCAAAAGCGTGTACGGAATACCCGTGTCTATTTCACTTATGAACTTGGCAATACCCTCAACCTCTTCCGCATCCACGTAGCCCGGAATAAGAAGCGTGCTCGCCCCAAGCACCGGCAACTCCCTACGCCGTGCATAGTATTTTTCTCCAATCATCCTGAAATTATCCAGTGTAGGCTTATTTGAAACACCACACAACGCAACATTCAGCGCTTCAGTCCAACACTTCAAATCAAACTTAATGTTACCACCACTCTCCAACGCAATCTCCGCAGCCTTCTCAGCCAATCGAGGATTCATATAACCATTCGTCTCCCAACAAACTCGCAAAATACGCTTCTCCGCTTTCGCTCTTTCCAACGCAATACGCGAAGTCTCAAGACTGTGCGGCATCTGCGGCGAAGGGTCACCACCAAAATAGCAAATACACGAAACATGCGCATCCACTTTACCCGCTAAATCCTCAGCGCTCAAAACAGGCTCATGCTTAACCGTCAAACGCCGATAATGCCAATTTTGGCAAAACAGGCAATCGTAACTGCAAGCGCCATAAAACACTGCCAAATTCGCATAACCAAACTCCGCAGAAGACTTAATCGCATAACGCGGATAACCCGCACCCGTGCAGCCTGGACAAAACCACCAACTAACACAATTCGTCGGCAAACCATCATAATACCACTCCAAAACGCCCCGCTCTGCCGTGCCGCCAAAACGCTCCAAACGCCAATCCACATTCCACACAAGCCCACAAAAGCCACACTTACCAACACCAATCACGCACTCGTTCGCGCATACTCCACAAGCCAAACCACCTACATCCCTCGGCGGTTCTGCAGGCAAACCAAAAACGGCGCGGCTCTCCGCATGAACACTACGCGTTATCTCAAGCGCCTTCTCCGGCTTTTCCTTAATACACCTTAAACAAACACCCAGCTTATCCGAAACCGTAGCGGCTTCAACACCGCAAATCCGACATTTACCCATAACCGCTAACCGCCGCCTACAGGTGGAATAATCGCCAAAACATCCCCATCCCTAAGAGGCGTGTCCAAACCACTAAGCGTTGACGCACTTCTTCCATTAACAAGAAACTGCAAGAAACCCTTCACTTCGCCTGTCTTCTGGTCAAAGACGTAATCAACAAAATCTTTCCCATAACGCTTGCCAAGCCTTTCCAAAACCAAACCAACAGTAACCCGTTCTTTGCCAGAAAACTCCAAAGTTTCCTCTCGCTTGCCAGTCAACTCCCGTAGGCTAGTAAAGAACCGCACAGAAACCCGCACTGCAATACTCACCAAAAAAAAGAGAAGCCAAGTCACAATTTTAACCCTTATGCATTCAATTATACAATCGCAACAAACCAAAGTAAAAGTTTATATTTTTGTGCCTTTTGCTTATTCCGAATTGGTAAAAAAATAACATTCTAACAATAAAAGGTGAAATGAAAATGGCATATTTAACAACAACAGCATCTGGACAACCCGTCCTCATACTAAAAGAAGGCACATCAAGAACCCGCGGACGCGAAGCCCAAAGAAACAACATAATGGCAGCCCGCGTAATCGGCGAAGTACTCAAAACAACACTCGGACCACGCGGCATGGATAAAATGCTCATCGACAGCCTAGGCGACATAACAATAACCAACGACGGCGCAGCCATACTAAACGAAATAGAAGTCGAACACCCAGCAGCCAAAATGATGGTGGAAATCGCAAAAACACAAGACGACATGGTAGGCGACGGAACAACAACCGCCGTAGTATTAGCCGGCGAACTCCTCAAAAAAGCAGAAGAACTACTTGACCAAAACATCCACCCAACAATACTCGTAAGCGGCTACCGCAAAGCAGCAAACAAAGCAATAGACATCATGAACAAAATTGCCACGCCAGTAGACATCGAAGACCGCCAAACAATGAAAAAAGTCGCGTTAACCTCAATGGCAAGCAAAGCAGTAGGCACAGCCCGCGAACACCTCGCAGAAATCGCAATAGACGCAGTCAAACAAATAGCAGAAAAACGTGGAGACCGCATGGTAGCCGACATAGACAACATCCAAATAATCAAAAAAACAGGCAAAAGCCTACTCGAATCACAACTAGTCCAAGGCTTAATAGTCGACAAAGAAGTCGTCCACACTGGCATGCCCAAAAAAATCGAAAACGCCAAAATCGCACTATTAGACTGCCCACTAGAAATTGAAAAAACAGAATTCAGCGCCGAAATACGCATACGAGACCCCAACCAAATGAAAGCCTTCCTCGACCAAGAAACAAAAATGCTCAAAGAAATGGTTGACAAAATTAAAGCCTCAGGCGCAAACGTCGTGTTCTGCCAAAAAGGCATAGACGACATGGCACAGCATTTCCTAGCGAAAGAAGGAATACTCGCAGCACGCCGCGTAAAACAGTCAGACATGGAAAAACTCTCACGTGCAACAGGCGGACGCATAATCACAGACTTGGCTGACCTAACTGAACAAGATTTGGGCGATGCTGGCGTGGTTGAAGAACGCAAAATAGGCGAAGACAAAATGATTTTCGTGGAAAAATGCAAAGACCCCCGCTCCGTAGCCGTGCTAATCCGTGCGGGACTGGAAAGGATGGTTGACGAAGCAGAACGCGCCATGACAGACGCGTTATCAGTCGTGTCAGACGTGATAGAGAACAACAAAATCGTCGCAGGCGGAGGCGCAGTCGAAATCGAAATAGCCAAAGAACTCCGAAACTATGCAACAAAAGTGGGCGGACGCGAACAACTCGCAATAGAAGCCTTCGCAGACGCCATAGAAGTAATACCGCGCACACTAGCCGAAAACGCTGGGTTAGAACCCATAGACATAATCGTGGAGTTAAGGGCTGCGCACGAAAAAACAGACGGCAAACACATGGGTGTAAACGTTTTCACAGGCAAAACAGAAAACACCTACAACAACGGCGTAGTCGAACCGCTAGTGGTTAAAGAACAAGCAGTCAAATCCGCCGCAGAATCCGCTTCAATGATACTACGCATAGACGACGTAATAGCGGCAACAAAACCAAAAGAAGAAAAGCCACCAAAAGGCGGCGAAACCGAAAGCGAAGAATAAACACCCTTTTAGTTTTTTCTACACTCAAACCCATATTTTAACACGCCAAAAATTTAAACAACAAAGCCAATAAAATGACGTAATTCACATTTAAGCTTGAACACTTAATTTTTAGTTTACTGAGTTTCAATTTCACCTTTTGTAAGGTCAATTTTTACAATTTTGACTTTAAGTTTATAACATAGACCTTTCTCTTTGATGTAGCACTTTTCCAGGAGTTCAGAGTCAACAAGCTTTTCTAAAGCGCGATAAACAGATTCCCTATATTTTACATCAAATTTTCTTTTTCTTAATTCCTCGAGCACTTGAATAACAGTCATCGGTTCCTTAGATATTATTTTAAGAATTTCTCTTCGAAGTTTAGAACCTAACGCTGATACCGCCTTGTCTATTTCCATGTCTGGAATGTTATTTTAATGTTGATTAAATCACTTTGTTACTTATGTCGTCATAACAGTGCATTTTTTGACAACAAGACCTTTTCAACATCATCAACTGGTTTGGATTTTAGAAAAACGATGTGAGAGGCAGGATGGTTAACTTCTTCAGAATACTTGACAGTGAGCGACACATAGCCTTTTGCCCTATGAATTTTGTTGCCGACATTTACATGGGCTGCCCTCATGCTTGCTGGTATTGTTATGCTCCATCATATACTGAGAGACGAAAATTTGACCCAAGTTTTCAGAGATTTAGAAACTTTAGACGTCGCTTTAAAAGCGGTTCAGATTTTGAAAAAATAGAATTAGCTATTAAAGAGGGGAAGGTTAAAGGAACAAGTGCTGTAGAACAAGAACTTTACGTTTCCACCGCTATTAAACATCGCCATCCGCTTCGTATTGGGTCGGTTTCGGATCCTTTCGGTTTGCCGTTAGAAAGCCAGTTTGAAGATACTTATAGAATTTTAGAGATTCTGATTTCTAACAATTATCCTTTTGTAGTATGCACCAAAAGTCCACTTGTTGCGACTCCAAGATACGTCAACCTTCTAAAATCTGCTAATGGAAACGCTGGTGTGCAAATATCTCTGATTTCTTTGAATGAAGATTTACTCGGCTATTTGGAGACGCGTCCTGGAGGGGCAACACCCTCTGCGAGGTCTCGTTTGGAAGCCTTAAAAAAAGTTGTCGGAAGAGGGCATTTTCACCACATGCAGAATCCAGCCTATGATTCCACAAGTTACCGAGTATGGTATGGATAAGTTGATTTTCGCATTAGCTGAAGCGGGTGTTAAGCATGTAATTGTAGAGTTCCTTTGGCTTCCAATAATACACGCGAGAGATATGGGATTGCAACTTAAAAAAGTCTTAGACGCGTATTGCGCTGCTGGTGGAGTTGTCGGTCAAGAGTTAGCAAAATTCAGGCTTCAAAGGAAGAAGAAACCCCAAAAATGTTTGAAAAATTGAAAATCAAACATTTGCAAGGTTTTAGGGCTGTATATTGGAGTGACGGCAACTATGGGTGGCACAAATGCGCCTCATGCGGATACACAAAGCTGACAAGCTGGCAGGCTGAAACGTTCAAAGGCGACATGGTTTGGCTATGCGAGGACTGCAAGGAAGCATGGGAGAAAAGCAATGAGTAAGAGAAGGAAAAAAGCCCTAATCCCAATAAACACCTCAACCTGTGGAAGCTGCGCTTTTCTAGAGCAAAAAATGGTTAAAAACCAGAAAGGCGAAATCCTCCAACACATCAAATGCCCAAAAAACAAGCATCTCCCACACTTTATAGAGCCGCACTTCGCAGAGAAATGCGCCCTCTACAAGCAAAAACAAGAAAGCTGAAGCTAAAGGGGTAACAATGCGAAACGCCAACGGCCCAGCCTGTCCCCAATGCGGCTCAAAAAGGCTCCACAGGGATGGGCTGCGCTATCTGGCTGATGGAAGAACTGTCCAGCGTTGGCTATGCAGGGAATGCGCATACAGGTTCACTCAACAACCTGAAACCGTTGATACGTTGACTTTAAAAAGCGAAAAACCCAAAGAATACTGTGGATGCGTCTCCGAGGGCTTGGCGGTGTCGGAGCCAAGAAAGCGAAAGCCCCAGACCAGATGGGCTGAAGCCATGGGAGGATGGGATCCGCCCGGAAGAGGCCTTGTCATGGCCTTAAACGAAGAAACGGAAAAGCGGGCTGCGGGGGCCACAGCAACCAAGACTGTGCCTGAAGAAGTCAAGGGTAAACTTATTGAATACATGTGGCACGAGAAAAAACGTGGACTCGCCGAATCCACAATAAAACAGCGCATTTACAGGCTTAAGCGTCTAGTAAAACATGGTGCAAACCTATGCGATCCGGACAGCGTCTCAACAATTCTCGCAAAAACAGATTGGAGTCCAGCCAACAAAAAAATGATGGTAACCGCGTACAAATCGTTTACCCGGTTCGCCTCTTTAACATGGGAACCGCCGAGAGTTCAAGTGCCTGAAAAACTGCCGTTTATCCCAAGGGAAGAAGAAATCGACCAGCTGATTGCCGGATGCGGCAGAAAAACAGCGACGTTCCTACAGGTCTTAAAGGATACTGGAGGTCGCGGAATAGAAATTGCGAGGTTAAAATGGATCGACGTAGACCCAGATCAAAGAACGATAAGGATAAACCACCCCGTAAAAGGCAGCCTCCCCAGAATCGTTAAGGTTAGTGCCAAAACGATAGCGATGATAAACGCCCTACCACGAACCAGCGAGTTCATATTCAACCCAAACATCCACACCATCCGCCAAAACTTCCAGAAACAACGCAACAGAATCGCCAAAACTTTACAGAACCCCCGGATAAAGCAAATACATCTCCACACGCTTCGGCATTGGAAAGCCACAATGGAATATCACAAAACCAAGGACATCCTATTCGTCAAACACTTGCTTGGGCATAAACAAATTAAGAACACAGAGATCTACACCCATTTTGTCGACTTTGGTAAAGACGAGTTTCACGTCGCGTGCGCTAAGACGCTCGAGGAAGAAAAGAAGCTTATAGAGGCAGGCTTCGATTTCGTTAGGTACAGTGAAAAAGACGAAATAGCAATATACCGAAAACGCAAGTAAAAGTATTTGAGAGTTCAGAGTAGTATAGTCCGAGCTCCGGTAGTATAGTCCGGCCAAGTATAGCGGCCTCTCGAGCCGCGGACCCGGGTTCAAATCCCGGCCGGAGCACCAAATTTTTAATCATTTTGGGCAGATTGTAGAAATATGGTTGCTATTTAAATGTTGGATTGTAACAAAAAAGTGTTGAGCTTATGTTGGTGGTGGACGCGTTCCTAAAACAACTGCCACAGTCATTGTTTGATTATCTCTTACTATTGTCACATTGATTGTTTGATTAGGCAAGGTGTATTCTTCAAGATAAGTTGAGAGGCCATCCAGATTGGTAATTCTTGTGTCATTAATTGCAATTATTAGGTCACCGCCTATCGTTACGTACTCTCCAGCGACGAGAACTCGTTGTGTTCCGCCCTTTAAGCCCGCTTCGGCAGCTGGTCCACCGCTGGTAACTTGTGCAATTAAGAAGCCATAGGTTACGTTTGTACCTGTCAGAGTTGCTATTTCATATGTCATGTCTGTTCCAGAAACACCAAGCCAAGGATGTTGGTCGTAAGAACCAGTTGTCACTAGAAACCAGATTTCTCGTAGTATTGTACTGGAAGGAATCGCGAAGCCCAACCCTTGCGAATCGCTTACAATGGCGGTGGTTATACCGATAACTTGACCTTGATAATTAAGAAGCGGACCACCAGAATTTCCAGGGTTGATTGGAGCACTTGTTTGTATAACATTCGCTATCGAATAACTGCCCGTCATGTCCTCCGTTATTGCCCTGCCCAAAGCGCTCACTATACCAGTGGTCATTGAGCCAGCCAGCCCATATGGGTTGCCCACGGCTATTACTGGGTCGCCTACTTCTAATCCAGACAAGTTCACAATTTCAAGAGGAACGCATTCGCTTTGCGGCGCGTTTGTTGAAAGCACCGCAAGATCTGCGTAAGGGTCTGAGCCTAGCACGGTGGCTTCGTAGCCGTTCCCGTTTATGAAAGTTATCGTGATGTTGATTGCGTCTTGAACTACATGATAGTTTGTGATTATTACTATTTGCCCGGTGAAGTTGTAGATAAATCCTGACCCTTGAACTTGTGTGTAATAGTAGCCGTAAAAGGGGTCATATTTTCTTGTTACTCCGCGGATTACCACGACAGAATTTTTAATTTGCTCGTATATCTTGGAAAGTGAGATATTTTCATCTAGAAAATAGGTGTTATTTTGGTTTATGATGGTCTGCGTTGATTGAAAATTTGACAGTTGCGTTTGAAAAGTTGAAAGTTGATCGTGTAAGTCGCTGATTCTCTTAGAAACAACAAAGTCATTTATTGCATAACCTAATAATCCGCCAGTTATGAGGCTAACTGTAATGATCACTGCTATGAGAGTTGTTGAAAAACGAGTTGTTTTAAAATTTTGAGTGTTATCCACTTCTTTTCCCTCTTATGAGTTATAGTTTCTTGTTGGAACAATTGAATACTCGTCGTCTTGCATGTTGTAGTTAATCCAAAAAAGAAGAGGGGGACACATAGCTAATTCTGGCCTCGTTTCACCTGGACGAGAATTAAAGGTCTTGTTATTAACTGCTACCATCCCCCTCATCGTGATGGTTTTCCAAGGGAAACGAATTATTAAATCATTTTTCAGAATTGACCCCAATTCTATTCCTAATTCACTCATATTCTTGTTAGATTTTACGATAAAAATTTGGGGACATATTTATTACCTTAATTCAAATAGTTTTAACAAAAACTCTTCAACATAAGCGGTGTAGTGTGAATGGCTGTTGGCGGGCGTCCATTGAAGTATTTGCTTGGATGGCTAATTGCAGGCACGAGAGGTGGTGCAACTCGTGCAAAAATAATTAAGATTTTAAAGGAGACGCCGCAGAACGCAAACCAACTGGCGAACCTTCTTGGAATGGATTACAGAACAATAAGGCACCATCTTGAAGTTCTCGAGAAAAACAAGATAATCATGTCAGCCGGGGAAGGGTATGGCACCACATATTTCTTGTCTCCAGCCATGGAGGAAAACTATGCCTTATTTGAAGAGATTTTGAAGAAAATTTGGAAAAAGTAGAAAAAGGAGTAAAGTAAATGAAACATAACATGAACCAAAATCCGAGAACTTGGCTACTAATACTATTAATACCCATCTTAGTAGTGGTGGCTATCCTAGCAGCACTCTGGGCTACATCAACCTTCTGGTTTCCATGCTCTCCATGGGAACCCCGCTGGCTACCTCCATACGAGATCCCTGGCGACATAGAATTTTTCTACACGGCAAAAACAGTAGTCTCCACGATAAACGTGACCCTTTCAATCTTCTTATTGCTCACATACATTAGCATATACCTGAAAACCCATTCGGAATTCACAATTGGATTAATGATATTTTCAGCTGTTTTCCTTTTAAACGCTCTCGCATCTAATCCCATAGTAATTTGGGCTTTTGGTTATCGACCACTTGGTCTAGGACCATTTGCTTTGCTGCCTGACCTTTTCACATTCGTGGCTCTAACTATTTTGTTGTATCTTGGCATCAGATATTAGAAAAACCAAAAATCATGCATGGACTTTTGTTAACGCAGAAGTTCATAACACATTTTCAGCACTTCTTTCAAATTAAAGCACATAACAAGCGACTTACGAAACCGAGAGTGCATTTTAATTAAAAAGCTTGGTTGAGGATGCTCAGAAAGCGGTGGATATTAATTGGCAGGTCTTACAAGTCGTATACTAGTCCCGGGATTTTTGGGAACATCTGCGTTTCTCCCACGTGCCTAGCACCTGCTATCCAACTGACCAGCCTTTCTATGCCTATTCCGGCGCCGGCGGAAGGTTTTAGTTTTCCTTGTTTAGCCAGATCCAGCAACAGCGCGAAATTTTCTTGTTTAATGTTGTCTCTTTCCATTTTTCTCACTAATTTAGGGTATTCCCACTCTCTTCTGGCACCTGACAATACTTCTCCATACTTAGGCAATAGCAAATCATAGTTGTCCCATGCGCTTTTCTCAAAGTCTTCAAAATCGTAGAATTCACGAGGGACGTTAGTGATCCATATGGGGTTGGTAATTTCAAACGTGAGTTGTGTTTCCCAGTTTCTTCCGTATTTGTTTTCAAGTTCCTCTCTGTCATAGACCCTGAATGGTGTTTCGGGAATCGCTAAACTGTGATTTCTACCAAGAAAAGACAACTCAAAACTCAAATTGTTTTTTACGCTTTTAATTAGTCCCGAAATCATCCTTTCAACGAGGCTTCTTACTTCTCTTGAACTCGCGTTTCTGATTTCAAAATCTAACTGTGTAAATTCGTAGACATGCAATCCACTGTTTGCTCTTTCTATTTTTTCAATTCTCACGTTCGGCGAAAACACAAACAGTTTGGGCTGAACAAGAGAACAAGCAACCATTTTGTGAACTATCATACTTTGTGTTGCTCTAACAGTTTTCCCATAAATCTCTACCTCAACACGCTTCTCGATTGATGCTCCCGGATCGGGCCATAAAGGGTCGGTAGATTTAGAAAATATCACGGGTAGCAACCATTCGAACCCGTTTTTTAAAAACTCGTCGGTGAGATATTCTAGGGTAAAAGTCATTATTTTACTGATTATTTGTTTTCTTTGGATTTCGCTTTCGGAGAGCAGCTCTATAGGTTTTGGTATCTCAACTAGTTTATCTTGAGCTATCGCTAAGCTTCTTCCGAACGCTTGAGCTCTCTTCATACAATTGTCTCCAGATGTTACTGCTCCAAAATTTGATGTGCATTGTTGATTATAAATTTTTTATAAGAAAAATTACAAGTTTTCCAAAAAAACAAGGTTTTTATAGGAAAAAAGTGTAATAATTTCAATATGGAGCCCAAACTTGACGAGAAAGATTTAGCGATTCTCGCCTTATTACAGAGGAATTGCAGATTAACCGCAAGACAGATTGCCAGAAAGGTTAATTCGCCAATAACGACGGTTTTCGCAAAAATGAAGCGTATGGAAAAGTTAGGCGTAATCAAAGAGTATAAGGCAATTTTGGATTCAAAGAAACTTGGTAACGCCACAACGGCTTTTATCTTGGCTTCGGTATCCTATAGAGCAAAAAATGATGAAACATTGATTTCGCAGAGAGAAATAGCAAAAGAAATAATGAAGTTCCCTGAAGTTCAAGAGGTCCACATAATCACTGGAGACTGGGATTTACTAATAAAAATTAAAGCTGAAGATGTTGACGCCATTGGAAAATTCATCATTGATAGACTGAGGTTTATTAAAGGTATAGAGAAGACACTTACGTGCATGGTTTTTGAGACTTGTAAGGAGACAACAGAAATACAAATTAGTGCAAGAAAGAAATCAGACAAATCTTACGAAGAGATAGTTAAGAAACTAAAACGCTAAAACAAGCATATCCTCGTTCAGTATCTGACGCAAACTCTTCCACCGAGTTCCTCCACAGTTAACCTTAATTTTTCTATGGCTTTTCGCATTCTAGTGTTTACTTCTTTTTGCCAACCTCTTGAACCGTTTGGGACTTCCACCTCAATCACATACGCGTATTTCTTACTCATAAGTTACGCCCCCGTCTGCCTCGCTATTAAAAAAATGCTACCGTAGAGTATTTAATAGATGTGAAGGTAGACTATGAATTCTACGTATTTGCAAGTCAGATTCAGAATCCATCTTTGCACAAAAGTACACAAATGTATGGAAAACTTAATCGTTCATTGTAAGAAAAACTTAATTCCGTATTTGCCATGTCGATATTGCTGGGAAACACTTGGGCAGACTAGCCGAGTTAAAACTTGCAATGGGAACATCCATATTTCTAGTGGCACTGATATTCGCTATGTTCTTATCCGCCATAATGCTCATTCTCAACTTTCCATTAATCTATGCAGTCATAGGCACGGTGCTGTTCATTTTGCTTGAATACCTTATCGGACCAGCCATCGTCGCAAGCTCAACCCGCCTGCGCTACTTGAAAAGTGAAGAAAATCCGTGGCTTGAAACGACAGTGAAGGAGCTTGCAGATAAAAGCGGAATCCCAATGCCAAAACTGGCTGTAGTGCCAGAAAACACACCTAACGCTTTCGTGTTTGGCAGAACCGCAAAAGGCGCCACGCTAGCAGTCCATGAAGGACTTCTAACAAAACTTAACCAAGAAGAAATCAAAGGCGTTATTGGACACGAGTTAGGACATATAAAGCATAAAGATTACATTGTAATGACCGTTCTTTCGGCAATACCGCTTCTCGCCTATCTCATCGCTAGAGGAACGTGGGAAGTAGCTAGGTTTAGCGGTTCATCTTCTAAGAAGAAAGAAGAAGGCAGCATAAAAGCAGCTTTCATCGCAGCCGCAATAGTGTCATACATCGTTTACATAGTTTCGCTTTTGTGCGTGATGCGCCTCAGCAGACTTCGCGAACATTACGCAGACGCCTATTCCGCCTATCTCACGGGTTCGCCTCGAAGCCTACAAAGTGCACTAGCAAAAATCACCTATGGACTATCACTTTCTTCAAAGCCGCCCTCCGGAGCCAGAGCCTTCTACATAGGCGACCCAGCAATGGCTAAAGAAGAAATCCAAATTGTAATGGAGAAAAAGGAAGACTACGATTTGGACAAAGATGGAGTGCTTGACGAGAGAGAATTGGAACTAGCTATGGAAAAGGAAGCCAAATCAGCATGGGTAAGAATAAACACGTGGTTTGCAACCCATCCGCCCACATTCAGGAGAATACTGCTTTTGCGGGAAATAGAAGGAGAAATGCAAAGCGGAAGATTCACAAGCGACCGCATATACACCAAAATATAAGGAGTTAGGATTGAGCAGGCGCTGTTTGACCCGATAAAACGCGTCTGGGAGTTTTCTTTGGATTAATCAACTCCTCCACTATCTTGAACTGTCTTTCGTATATGTGGCAATTTTTACTGTGAAAGATTAGTTTGCCAGTTTGAATGTTTAAGCTTCCTCTTCCGTTGATTTCTGACACAAGCGCTTCAGCAAACAGTTGAATTCCCGCTATGTTCGCTGGCAAACCGGCATAAGCATCCCATGACCTGAAATAGCAAGTCAAGTGCAGTTGCCCATTAAGTATCTCTGTGTCTATCAAACTCAAGCATGGAGGTTCATGTTTTTCATTTCCAATTTTCTTTTTAATGTCTTCTGGCATTCTTATTACGAGGGTTACTTGTCTGTCGTTCATTTCCTCCAAATATCGTCTAATCGCCTCTTCTACTTGGTCAACTGGTTTTCTAAGCCTAGAGCCGTACGTGTAAGTTTCGTCTTCAATCAATCCCGACCATAAGTATTTTAGCGCGTACCATTGAACGTATTTCATGTCGCATGGAGCCTTATCATCCACTAAAGGTCGGTTTTCTGGATGAAGGATTTCTATACTCACATTAAGCTTCTTAGTAAGAGAGCATTCAGAGCCATACTTAACCTCGAATGTGTCGCCGTTTTTCCATATCTCGGTTAACGTTTTATACCAAGCATCAGGGCAGTCGAATGCTTGAATTTTAACGTGTTTCATTGGTTTTGAAACTCTCCCCGAATAGTTCTCTCTACATGCGCGCGTTTAATCGGTCACTATAGTTTAAAACGTTATTTATTTCCTTTTAACAGTTCTAAATCCTTTTTGATAGGTTGCATTCCGAAGCTTTTAACAATTTAGCGCGGTATTTTGAAGTGTTGATGCGATTTAAATGGTTAAGTACAAAGTACGAGTTGTAACAACAAAATATTGGCGTCCCGGAGAAGATTACTTAGAAGAAATAATCCGACATGTTAAGGGAAAGATTGCTGATGGAGATTTTGTTGTTGTTTCAGAAAAGGCGATTTCAACAGCGTCAAATAATATTGTTGATGAAAGCCTTGTCAAGCCAAGCTCAAGTGCCAGATTGATTGCTAAGTTTTGGATGCGTATAGTTTGGGGCTACTTTCTGGGTCTGTTGTGTCGCCTTCGTTGTAGGCTCATCCGGCATCTTCGAAATTATCCCTTGGACAGTGGAAGCCGCCATAAACAGGTTACACTGCAGTACGCGGGGATTTTGCAAACTTTAATGTTTGGCTCTGAAGGCGGCATTGACGGAAGCAATCTACCATATTCGTATGTTAGCTTGCCATTAAATAACGCTGAAGAGATAGCACGAATAATACGCTCGCAAATCTGGTCAAATTTGCATAAGAAAGTGTCAGTGATAATTGTAGACACTGATAAGACCTATTCGTTTATGAATTTTCATTTTACTCCACGCCCAAAACCCATCAAAGGCATTCATTCATTCGGCGGTTTCCTCACATATGTTGTTGGACGGTTTTTAAAGCTCAAGCGAAGAGCCACGCCAATAGCTGTGGCTGGATGCCCATTGACCGCAGAGAACGCTTTGGAAATGGCTGAACACGCTAATCGCGCTAGAGGTTTTGGCGCTGGAAGAACTGTTTGGGACATGGCGGAAAAATTCAAAGCTGGATTAACTGACGTAAGTTGGGAGATGCTTGAGACAGTAAAGCATAAACCCATAGTCATTGTTAGAAGCAAAAGGTGAAAACTGCATGGAGCCAGCAATTAAGCAATTGGACGCTTTCTTTAAACCAAAATCTGTCGCTGTTGTCGGAGCAACAAAAAGAATAAACAAAGCGGGACACGTGATTTTCAAAAATTTCGTTGAAAACAAAAGAAGAGGAGTTTTCGAAGGAGAAGTTTTTCCAGTTAACCCCAACGAGGATTCAATTTTAGGATTCACATGTTATCCAACGTTGACCAAAATTCCCGGCAAACTTGAGCTTGTTGTGATTGTTGTTCCCGCGAATATTGTTCCAGAAATAATGGAAGACGCAGCATCTAAAAAAGTGAAAGTCGCAGTTATCATCAGTTCAGGATTCAGCGAAATCGGAAACCACACGCTCGAAAACAAAATTGTAGCGACAGCCAAAAAAGCAGGAATACGTGTTCTAGGACCAAACTGCCTCGGCGTTTATGACACAAGAACAGGCGTGGACATGCTGTTTCTGCCAGAAACAAAAATTCTAACAACTGGAGATGAAGTTGTCGCAACTCCACGACCGTTAAAAGGAGACATAGCAATAGCCACACAGAGCGGCGCCTTCGGCGTTTCAGCGCTTGACTATTTGACTGGACGCCAAATCGGAGTCAGCAAGTTTGTAAGTTTCGGCAACAAATGCGATGTGGATGAGGCTGAAATGCTGCATTATCTTTTGTATGATGACGAAACCAAAGTCATATTATTGTATGTTGAAGACATAAAATCCGGAAGAGAATTCATCAAAGTAGCCCAACGCGTCACAAAGAAAAAGCCAATAGTTGCGCTTAAGGCTGGAAGAACAGAAGCTGGCGCGAGAGCCGCCGCGTCACACACGGGCGCCATGGCTGGTTCAGATAAAATATACGATGCTGTTTTTGCGCAAACTGGAATTTTAAGAGCAAAAGACATGGAAGAGTTTTTCGACGCGGGAAAAGCTTTGGCTATGCAGCCGCCAGCTAATGGAGACAATGTAGGAATAATCACAGACGCAGGCGGTCCGGGCATAATGGCTGTTGATGAATGCGAATTGAAAGGATTAACAGTTAAACGTTTTTCCGAAAGCACAATTCAAAAATTTGAGCGCCTTAAGAAAGAAGGGAAACTTCCAAAGTTTGCAACCAACTCAAACCCGGTAGACGTGACGGGTTCTGCAACTTCGGAAATGTTTGAATACGCAACAGAAATTCTCTTTCAAGACCCAGAAATTCATGGCATAATACTTCTTGGCTTGCATCATACACCAGCATTACAGGAAGACTACATTGATAAAGTGGCAAAAGTCGCAAGCAAATACAACAAACCCATAGTTGCATGCGACATTGGAGAGACAGAAATGGCTTTACACACGCGCTTCAGATTTGACAAACTGGGCATTCCAGCATATTCTTCGCCAGAAGATGCGGCAAGAGCTATTAATGCCCTTGTAAAATATGGACTTTATTTAAAGAAAAATGGATGCTTACAAGACTACGTGAAAAGCTTTCTGAAAAACAAACAGAAAACGTAGCTTTCAAAGCATTACCTTGACTTCGACTACATCGCCGTCTTTAAACTGGAATTTTTCTCTCAAATTTACTGGCGCGATAATTTCTATAACATCTTCTGGATAATTCGCAATTTCGGGAATAACAATTGCACATTTCGTCTTACCCATAAAAAAGGCTGGGAAGCATCTTCCACGACAGAAACCCTTTTCCGGCAAAATCTCTATTGACGCCTTCTTTAGTAGTTTCTTGAAGCCAGCATGGTTACCTATTAGTTTTATATTTAATGTGCCAATGTATGGTGTGAAGCCAAGTTTCTCTTCTATTTGATTTTTCACCCATGGCAAACTGATGAATTTTGAGCCTTCGCCGCTTCCAGAGAAAATCTTACCTTTAACATTCACTGTTTTCAGTTTTTTTATTGAATAATTCATTTTTGTTCTTTCAGCCAACTTGCGACTTTTCGGAACATGGGGTTAGAGGACATGTCGATGACGGGAACTATTATCTTTTCTTTCGTTTCAATCGTGGATTGATACTTTGGCATCAGTGAATACCCAACAAAAGTCCAGTAGACCCGCTTGTCTTCAATCAACGCTTTTGCGGCTATTTCTGTAGAAGCGGGAAGCGGAAAATAAAGAAACACGACACCATCAGCCCAATAAAGCCCGGCGGGTTTGCCTCCTGCGATGACAGAAATGAATCTTGCTATGTCATCTGGATTTGAGAAGTAATTGCGCTCCATTATGGCTATTTCTTTAAAAGGCTCAAATCTCACTTCTACGTTGCCTTCACTCATCACCACTCACCAAATCCTCAACTATCCATTAATGTCGGGATGTTCCCTTTTAATCTTGCCATGTTTCCAGAAAAAGTTATAGAGTAGGCAGTTCCTAAAGCTTGACCAAACGATAACAAAGAGGAATATGTTTGCCAGAAATTCGAGTAGCACTCGTAGGCGTCGGCAACAGTGCATCCGCACTCATCCAAGGAACTCAATACTACAAAAACGCAAAGGAAGACGAAGCAGTACCGGGACTAATGCATGTGAACTTCGGTGGATACCACGTTAGAGATGTGAAGTTTGTTGCCGCTTTCGAAGTAAACAAAAACAAAATTGGAAAGGACTTAGCTGAAGCCATATTTACCGAACCGAACTGTGTTGCCAAATTTGCAAATGTACCACATTTGGGCGTTAAGGTTTCACCCGCCCCAATTCTAGACGGCGTAGCCGAGCACATGAAAGAACCGTTTAACATTTACAATGAAAAGGAGACTAAAACAGCCGATATAGTCGAAGTCCTAAGAGACTCCAAAGCGGAGGTTCTTGTTAATTACTTGCCCGTTGGAAGCCGAAACGCCACACGTTTTTACGCTCAAGCGGCTTTAGAGGCAGGATGCGCCTTTGTAAACTGTATACCAGAGTTTATAACTTCAGACATGGTTTGGAGCAAAAAATTTGAAGAGAAAGGATTGCCAGTTGCTGGAGACGATGTAAAAAGCCAATTAGGCGCAACCATTCTTCATCGTAACTTGGTTAGGCTCTGCGTGGATAGAGGAGTGATTGTTGACGAGACTTACCAGCTTAACCTCGGCGGCGATACAGATTTTCAAAACATGACAGTTGAAGAACGGTTACACACTAAACGCATAAGCAAAACCGAAGCCGTCACAAGCCTCGTCCCCTACGAGTTGCCAACAAGAATAGGTCCTTCCGACTATGTGCCCTTTCTCGGAAACAAGAAAATATGCTACATTTGGCTTAAAGGTAGAAAATTCGGCGACAGACCCTTAACAATAACGGTCAAACTTGAGGTTGAGGATTCACCCAACAGCGCGGGAGTAGTGATAGACGTTATAAGAGCAGCAAAACTCGCATTAGACCGCAAAATCGCCGGTCCACTCATAAGTATATCCTCATACGCTTTTAAGCATCCGCCGATACAAGTGCCAGACCCCGTAGCCAAAGAATGGGTGGAAGAATACATACAAGGAAAAAGAGAACGCTAACCCTTCCGAACGGTTTTAATCACACGTTTCGCTTAAGTTTAACAGAATTTTCTTAAACAGATAATACTTCAATAACAAAATGCACCCAGTGACAGTTAATTTTAAAGCCTAAAATGTGAAAGAATAACAACTACAAAAGGTGAAAAACATGGTGAAAGTAGACGGATACGAAGTGCCAGAAGGACTGTATTACACAAAAGATTTTGAATGGCTTAAAGTTGAAGGAGACAAGGTTCGCGTGGGCATAACAGACTACGCCCAAAAACAACTTAGAGAAATAGTCTATGCTGAACTGCCAAGTCCAGGGTCAACAACCAAGCAGAATGAACCCTACGGCACTGTGGAGTCTGTGAAAGCGGTTTCCGATTTAGTCGCGCCGATAAGCGGAGAAATCCTTGAAGTAAACGCTGAAGTCCAATCGAAGCCGGAACTGTTAAACGAAGACCCCTACGGAAAAGGTTGGCTACTAGTGATTAAGCCCTCAAACCTCCAAGCAGAATTAGCTAACATCATGGACTTCAACAAAGCTGTCGAATGGCACAAAAGCTTAGCAAAATAGAAGGAAAAGACAAATGCCGAAACGCATAGTGATAATTGGTGCACACGCCGCAGGTGTCGACGCAGCATCAGCAGCGAGAAAAACCGACCGCACCGCAGAAATCACGCTAATAACCGAAGAAAAACATGCAGGCTACTCACGTTGCGGACTGCCCTTCGTGCTAGCTGGACACATACCAAGCTTCCAAAACCTAATCGTCTTCCCACCATCCTTCTACCAGATGATGAAACTCAACTTGAAAACAGAAACTAAAGTCACAAAAATAAATGCTGGAAACAAAACCGTTGAAACAGTAGACAAGGCTGGCAAAACTGAAGCGTTACCCTACGATAGCCTAATCCTAGCAACAGGCGCAAACTCTTTCACACCACCCATAAAAGGCAAAGAAAAACAAGGCATACATTCTCTAAGAACCTTGGAAGACGGAGAAAGAATAGAAGAAGCAATTAGAAACGGAGCCAAAACCGCAGTAGTCATGGGAGCAGGCCTAATCGGTCTCGAAGTAGCAGTAGCTCTCCAAGAAAGAGGCTTAAAAGTCACGGTCGTCGAATTGTTGCCTCAGATTCTTCCAATGATGCTTGATGCAGACATGGCAAGCATGATTCAAGAAATGCTCCAAATGAAAGGAATAAACATCTTGACTGGAAAAGGTGTTGAGGAATTTCTTGGGACGGAAAAAGTGACAGGCATAATGGCTGGTGGACAGCAGATTAACGCAGATTTATTCATAAGCGCGTTTGGCGTGAGAGCCAACACTCAACTTGCAGTCGACGCTGGCGTTGCGTTGGGAGAAACCAAAACGATAAAAACCAACGCGAGAATGGAAACAAATGTCAAAGACGTCTATGCAATAGGCGACTGCGCAGAAAGCACTCACATAGTCACACAAAAACCAGCCGTTCAACAACTTGGAACAGTCGCCGTAAGACATGGAAAAGTTGCGGGTATCAACGCTGCTGGTGGTTATGCACTTTTCACCGGCGTTTTAGGCTCAGCTGTGACGAGACTTTATGACACAGAGGCAGGCGTTACTGGATTGACTGAAGCAGCAGCGCAAAGGGCAAGAATCGACGTTGCGACTGGAACAATCACTTCAAAAACAAAAGCAGACTATTACCCAGGTGCAAGACCAATCAAAGTAAAACTTGTCGTTGAGAAAGAATCACAACGGATAATCGGAGCCCAAATAATCGGTGGAGAAGAAGTAACCCAACGCATAAATGCGATATCCTTCGCGATACAGAAGCAGATGACAGTGCGCGAATTAGCTAAAGCAGACACCGCTTATGCACCACCAGTATGCGAAACTTGGGAACCGCTGGTTTTGGCTGCTGAAATGGTGCTAATGAAGCTGAAGTAACGCAAAAAATTAATTAGTTGAATGAGAGTAAACCACGAGTAAATTAAAGGTGATTTAAATGACAATAAAAGTCGCAATAAACGGATTCGGAAGAATCGGAAGATTACTTTACAGAGCAGCAATAGAAAGAAACGCCAAAATAGACTTTGTCGCCATAAACGACCTAGCCGACGCAAAAACGCTTGCCCACCTTCTAAAATACGATTCCGTACATGGAAGATTCAACGCGGATATAAAAACCAAAGACAACAGCATAATAGTCAACGGAAAAGAGCTAAAGGTCCTGTCGCAGAAAGACCCAGCAATGTTGCCTTGGAAAGACTTAGATGTATATTTAGCCGTCGAATCCACGGGCTTGTTCACAGACAGGGAAGGCGCTGCAAAACACCTTCAAGCCGGAGCAAAAAAAGTACTTATTTCAGCTCCAGCCACAAACCCCGACATAACAATAGTCTTAGGCGTGAACCACGACAAATATGACCACGACAACCACAACATACTTTCCAACGCTTCATGCACCACCAACTGTGTAGCTCCCGTGACAAAAGTTTTACAGGAAAACTTTGGAGTTAAAGCAGGACTCATGACCACCGCACACGCCTACACAAACGACCAAAGAATACAAGACCTTGTGCACAAAGACCTGCGCAGAGCAAGAGCAGGCGCAATAAACATTATACTAACGACCACAGGTGCTGCAAGAGCTGCAGGTGTGGTTCTGCCTGAACTCAAAGGAAGAATAGACGGAATAGCCTTGAGAGTCCCTGTTCCGAACGTTTCAATAGTAGACTTGACAGCAGTTCTAGAAAAGAACGCCACAAAAGAGGAAATTAACGCTGCATTTAAGACAGCCGCTGAAGGACCATTAAAGGGTATACTTGAATACACTGAAGACCCAATAGTTTCAACAGACGTAAACCACAGCACATACTCTGCTGTCTTCGACGCACCCTCAACAATGGTTGTCGGAGGAAACCTCGCTAAAGTGCTCGCATGGTACGATAACGAATGGGGCTTCTCTTGCCGCATGGTCGAGTTAATCGAACTGGTAGGCAAGAAGGCAGGTTTCTAGCACTTTAAAGGCTTAGATTTTTAAACAAACCTCCTTCCTATTTTTCTGTTTAAGAAAGGTGAAGTGAATGGTAAAGTATCTAACCATAGATGACGTAAAAGTGAAAGACAAAGTCGTTCTTGTCAGAGTAGACTTCAACTCGCCAGTAGACCCAAAAAGCCAAAAAGTCTTAGAAGACGTAAGAATCAGAGCTCATGGCGAAACAACCATAAAGGAACTTACAGAGAAAGGCGCAAAAGTCGTGGTTTTGGCACACCAAGGACGGAAAGGCGACCCGGACTTTATACCACTAAAGCAACACGCGGAAATTCTAGGCAAGATTCTGGGAAAACCAGTTAAGTACGTTGATGATGTTTTCGGCGAAAAAGCAAAAAATGCAATAAAAAATCTCAAAAGCGGCGAAATTCTCGTTTTAGACAACGTTAGAAACTTTGCTGCTGAAACAAAAGAAGGCACACCAGAAGACCATGCCAAAACAGAGCTTGTAAAAAACCTAGCTCCTCTGGCACAGTTGTTTGTGAATGATGCGTTCGCAGCAGCTCATAGAGCACATGTTTCAATTATAGGCTTCACGGCAGTTTTGCCAAGCGTGGCCGGACGCATAATGGAAAGGGAACTGAAATCCTTAAGCAAAGTACTAGAGAACCCAGAAAAGCCATGTGTGTTCATTCTCGGAGGCGCAAAGGCGGATGACTCCTTAGAAATTTCAAAGTATGTGTTGAACAATAAAATCGCTGATTACGTGCTTACTGGTGGAGTTGTCGGTCACGTGTTTCTTGTTGCAAAAGGCGCCAACCTTGGCAAGACAAACATGGAATTCTTAGAAAAGAAAGAACTCATGAGTTTAGTGCCGGGCATAAAAGAACTCATTCAAAAGTATCCGGACAAAATAAAAACTCCCAAAGACCTAGCTGTAGAAGTGAATGGCAAAAGAAAAGAAATTTCCGTAGATGAATTATCCACTGACCATTCAATATTTGACATTGGACCAAAAACGGTAGATGAATATGCCAAGATTATAAGAAAAGCAAAATCAATAGTCATCAGCGGACCAATGGGAGTATACGAAAACAAAGAGTTCGTTTACGGAACAAAGAAAATCTTCGAAGAAATTGCAAATTCGAAAGCGTTTTCTCTCGCTGGAGGCGGACACACAATATCCGCACTACAAGAACTCAAACTCTCAAGCAAAATCTCCTACGTCAGCACCGCAGGCGGAGCCTTGATAGAATTCTTAATGGGTAAAAAACTGCCGGGTGTCGTCGCGTTAGAGAAGGCAGCATCCCGAAAAACTTAACCTTCTCCATTTTTTATGTTCGCGTAATTTTCTCCATCAAATCTACTAGATGACATTCTCCATGCTCTTGAGAATGCTGAAGCGTCTCGTATAAGTGAAGTGTCTGCTGTGCAGCTTTTCTCCACGTAAAATATTGCAGCACGCGTTTTCTACCGTTTTCTCCCCACTGTTTTGCTCTTTCAGCATCGCATAATACCTGCTTTATACCCCAAGCAATGTCTGCCGCGTTTCCACCGTTCACATGAACGCCATTTTGGTCTGGTCCGGCAGAGACGACTTGTTCTCTGAAGCCGACTACGCCTTGTGCGCCTACTATTATTGGTTTGGCCATCGACATGGCTTCTAGGCTGACTATGCCGAAAGGTTCGTAGGTTGATGGAAAAATACATACGTCAGAAGCAGCGTAATGCAGTATGCGTTCTTTTTCTGGCACAAACTCAAATTTACAAACAACCTTATTGCTTATTCCAAGTCGCTTTGCGGTTTCAATTATGTCGTTTTGCTGTTCACCCTTGCCTAAAATTACAAGCTTAGTTTTTGGATATTCCTCCAAAACTGTTGGCATCGCTTGAACCAAGTTTCCAACGCCTTTCACCCACGTGAGCCTTCCAAGGAAAAGAAGCATTTTTTCGTCAGGTTTGATGCCATATCTACTGCGGATTGCTTCTATTTCTTCAGGTTTGCAATTTCTCGGATTATAACGCTCCGGGTCTACACCGTTCCAGACCACGCTTATTTTTGAGTTTGGCCATCCATGTCTAACCAAGTCTTCTTGCATTGCATGGCTTACCGTGATTATTTTGTCTGCTCTCTGCGCAGTCGCCCATTCAAGATAGGAAACAACTTCAGAGCCTGTTCCGCCTGCTCTTCCCCATTCAGTGCTGTGAACGTGAAATGTTACTGGAACTTTAGTTTCATTTTTTATTATAATACCTGCTATGCTGCTTAGCCAGTCGTGCACACAGACAACATCATAGTTGCACCCTTCTTTTTTCAACATGCTGTTTATGAATTTGGAAGCGCTCAGAATGTTATATATGAATATGTCGTTGAACATGCGGATGTTTGTTCCCCACTTTTTCAAGTCATCAATAACGAACATGGGAAAAACGTTGCTTGCATCTGCAATTAGGGGTCTGTGAACCTCAACGCCTTTTATGATTTCACGAGTCTTCAAGTTTCCAGGGTTAAGTGTGAAAACTGTTACATCATTGCCCATAGAAACAAATTCTCGCGTTATATATTCGGCGTAAGTGCCTAAGCCACCCACAAGCGCTGGCGGATATTCCCAAACGAAAAACCCAATTCTCATGCGAAAGCACCTCAGATAACATTTTTCACAAGAAATGTTTTAGAGAGAAAATCTAAAGACGGGACGAAACTATTCAAAACAGTCCTTTTTAGAATAGCTTTAGCTTCCTCTTTGGCTCTTCCTCTTTCGGAGGCACTGGTGGTGGCGGAGACACTGGAAACTCTTCTTTCGGCGGTTCTGGTTTAGGCTTTGGTGGTTCAGGTCTTGGCTCTTCTTTCTTTTCGGGTTTAGGTTCCGGCTCTGGCTCTTTCTTCTTAATTGGCTTTGGCTCGCGCTTCTTCTCCGGAGGTTTTTCCTCTTTTTCCTTTGGTTTTTCTGTGGGAGCCCATGTAAAAATGGGTTGAAGACGGAGGCCTTTATGGTCTCCGAGCTTTAGGTATTCCCACTCGTAGAGGTCGATGCGCATCCCCTTCATGCTTTCAACTGCACGTTTTAGCGCGTCTGAGAAGCTTGGCGCAATCAAGATCAATCGTGGTCTTTCTTTATCATCGATTTTGTGTTTGTTATATGTCGCTTTCAAAAATGACTTGAACTTGTCAACGTAGTCGAGACTTTGTATTCCTTGCAATAGCATTATGTCATCTTCGTTGACGCTGAGTTGGATAATAACGAGTTGCCCATTGCTGTCGTGGCACAAAACGTCCAATGTAGTTCTGTCATTTATTGGGACATTGCTGCAAATCATGGTCAGATCTTTTTCGATTTGGCTCATTTCTTTGGTTACCATTTGTCCCAGTTCTTGTGGATTATCCACTCTAATTTTTTCTATTGACACGCGGTTTCACCTTTGTTGTAAAGGAAAGAAGGCTCTATAGTGGATAAATAAGTTATGAATTCAGAATTCGAATCAAACCTAAACTTTCACGTTGCATTCCTTCACGCATGTTTAGTATAGCAAATTAGAAATAATATGCAGTTTGATAATGAATACACGGAGGCTAACGCTTTGACTGACATAGTGTTCGTTTTCGAAGTTCATCAACCACACAGGATTAAGAAAAACTTCTTTTGGGAAAACAAACTCTTCAAACGCATAAAAAAGGAAGAACTTTTCGACTATTATTTTGATCATTCAGTGAATAAAGAAGTTTTCCTAAGAGCGTGCAGAAAATGCTATTTTCCCTCTAACCAGATACTGTTAGACCTTATCGACAAATACAAAAGAGAGAGAAAACAAGTCAAAGTTTCATTCAGTATTTCCGGCGTTTTCTTAGAGCAGTGCGAATTGTTCAACAAAGACCTATTAGAATCTTTCAAACAACTTTCGGAAACTGGTTGCGTGGAATTTCTAAGCCAAACATATTACCATTCGCTAGCAAGCCTCTACCCAGAAAGGAATGAATTCATCGAGCAGGTAAAGATGCACCAACAAATTATGAGAGATTTACTGGGCTACACGCCTAAAGTTTTCGAAAACACGGAGCTACTATACAACAATGCAATAGCAAATACTGTTGAAAAATTGGGTTTCAAGGGGATTTTCACGGAAGGCGTAGAAAGAATACTTCATGAAAAATCACCAAATTATATTTACACGCCAAAAGGCGACAGGAAAATCAAAGTATTATTGCGAAACTACAAGCTGACAGATGATATAGGATTCAGATTCTCAGCAAGATGGTGGAACGAGTGGCCTTTAACCGCAGACAAATATGCAAGCTGGTTGGCAGTAACACCTGGACAATGCATTAACATCTTCCCAGACTACGAGACTTTTGGCGAGCACCACTGGCCGGAAACGGGCATACACGAATTTCTAAAGCATTTACCATGGGAGATTTTGAAATGGTGGCATCTGCACATGTCTACACCCTCAGAAGTTGTGGAAAAGTACGACCCTTCTGGAGAAATTGATGTCCCAGAACTCGGCGGAACCGTTTCTTGGGCAGATCTGGAGAGAGACGCAAGCTGTTGGCTTGGAAACACCATGCAGTGGGCTTACTACTCAACTACAAGGAAGTTAGAACCACTTGTAAAGGAAACCGGAGATGAGGAGCTCTTGAAAATATGGAGATATTTCCAAACAAGCGACCACCTGTATTATATGTTCACTGCAGGCGGCGCGCCAGGGGAGGTTCACTCTTATTTTAGTCCTTTCGGGTCTCCAATAGACGCTTTTGTTACTGAACAAGCAGCAATATTAGATTTTGAAAACAGAGTAAGACTTGCAGCAGTAGTTGCAGATGAGCCATTTTTGTTTTACGCGGGAATAGGAGAAGACAAGTTCACCGGGGTAATGGCATGGAGCCTAAAGGGATTCGGAAAAGCCCTCCAAGAAATTAACATAAAATCTATAGAATTTCACAATACTCGTGGAGACTTCGAAAAGTGGGCGGAGAAATCGCTGCATGACAAGACATTAGTAGGGCAGTTAAAGAGAGTTAGACTTTCAAAACTAAAGGGAGAAGCGCTTCGAAAAGCGCTTGTTAAAGTTGCCAATGAAAGATTCAAAGACCTAAGCAAACAAGCACAAATAGCAACTAAATATGTCTGAGATAGAATTGTATGCTTTTATAAAAGAAACAGCACTAAAAAAATAGGCTTAAGGCTAATTAAGGTGAAAACTTTGAGAGAGGAATTACCACTTCCCGAGAAAATACTGCAGACATTACATAACCTGTGCGCAACGGCTCCAGACTTGGCAAGAAGAAGCGAAGAGCTAGCGCTGGTCTTACAAATCGATATAAACGAAGTGGAGAGAACCCTAGACAACTATAAGCTTGAAGGTTTCGCAGAAAGCTTCACGGATAATGAAGGAAAAAAAAGATACTATTTGACGGGACGGGGAATAATAAAAGTCTGTGCACTTTTCACGTAGTGAAAGCGAATGCAAGTCACTATTTTTTCGTGGGAGTATCCGCCGAGAATCGTGGGGCAACTTGCAGAACATGTTCGAGAACTTGCTATGCAACTTGTCAAAAATGATGTGGAAACCTTTGTGGTTACTTACCATGATTATTTGACGGGGCAATATGAGGAACCGGAAGGCGTAAAAGTTTATAGAGTAACGAACCCTGTTCGCACCCATATTGGTGTTCTCACGTGGGTTCTCACTTTAAACCAAGAAGTTGAGAGGGCAGCAACAAACATTTATTATAATGTGGATAAGCGGCTTAACGTCATTGACGTTCATGATTGGCATTTCATACCTGCTGCTGTTACTCTGAAAAAAGCGCTTGGTGTGCCGTTTGTTTTTTCTGTGGAAAGCCTTGAAGAACATCGTTCTCATGGCGCCAATTCGCCCTTTAACATGGCTATCAAGAGCATTGAATGGTTGGGCATGTATGAAGCGGCAAAACTTGTTGTCAAGTCCGAGTGGATGCGAGATGAGGTTTATAGATTATACAAGGTTCCATTAGAAAAAGTAAACATCATTCCGTCAAAATCTACGCATTGGATGAGAAACATTTTAGAAAATTATAAGAGTGTTTCTGGAGGCGCGCTCTCCAAATGACTGATGAATTGACTGTTATGATGCTTACTTGGGAGTTTCCGCCGAGGATTATTGGCGGAATATCACCGCACGTCTATAACTTGTCTCGCAATCTAGCAAAGAATGGCACAAAAGTTTACGTGGTTACCTGTGATTTTCCGGGTGCGCCTCAGCACGAAGTTGTTGATGGTGTAGAAATCTTCCGGATTGATTCTTACAAAAACCCTTCACCGGACTTTGCAACATGGGTTTACTTAATGAATGTAAACATGCAGAAGGAAGCCGCTGCACTCGTCAACAGTTTAGGAGGAAAAGTTGACGTTTTTCACACTCACGATTGGCTTGTTGCAAACGCAGGAATTGGTTTGAAACATGTTTTCAGAAAGCCACTTTTGGTTACTATGCATTCGACTGAGATTGGAAGACGAAATGGAATTCATTTTGACTATGAAAGGATGATTCACGAGACAGAAGCGTGGCTCACGTATGAGGCATGGAAAGTAATATGCTGCAGCAACTACATGGTTTCGCATGTTCAATGGGCTTTTGGGCTGCCAACAGACAAGCTGGTTATGATTCCAAACGGAGTTGACGCAGAAGCCTATGCAAAAGTGGAAAATTCGGATTTAAGCAGTTTTAGAAGCAAGTTTGCTTTGCCAGAAGAGAAAATTGTGCTGTTTGTTGGAAGACTTGTTTACGAAAAAGGAGTTCAAGTTCTTGTCAATGCAATTACAAAGGTTCTAGAGAAGGTTAACGCAAAATTTGTGATAGTAGGTAACGGCTACATGAAAGAACAACTTTCAAGCATCATTAAAGGTTTAGGATTATCACATAAAGTGCTCTTCACAGGTTTCGTGGATGACGAAACTTTAAGGAAACTGCAGAAATGCGCAGACGTTTCAGTTGTGCCCTCGCTTTTCGAACCCTTCGGGATAGTTGCTCTTGAGGCGATGGCGGCGAAAAGTCCCGTTGTAGTTTCGGATACTGGAGGTTTGTCAGAAATAGTTGAGCATGGCGTTACAGGCGTTAAGGTGTACGTGAATAATCCAGAGTCGCTGGCGTGGGGAATAACGAAAGTGTTACTTGATGAAAATTATGCAAATTTGATAAGAACAAACGCGTACAAGAAAGTTCAAGAAAAATATGATTGGAACAAGATAGCCCAGCAGACAAAAGCCATCTATGAAGCTGTACTAAAAGATTATTCAAAGAGCTCTTGGGCATAAACTTGTTCAGAGTATTTTTGAAGATAGAAAGAGAGGGGAAGTTTAGGCTTAATCTGTTAGGGCACTTTCACATTGTATCCGTTTATTTCGAATACGAAGTAGGCTGTTTGGCTGTAAGGTATTGATGGTAGGAACTTTAGGTCTATGATTTGTGCTGGTGCCAAGTCCACGCGTTTTTCGTCGTCTAACAATAGTTTCCATGTTACATAGCCAAGTTCGCTGTGATAGGCGTATGTTAATGGACACGAATACATTTCTCCGTTGTTATTGACGGCGTAGAGTTTCACCTGGTCTATGTGGCTTGTGAACTCGTCCAACTCTTTCAATTGAAGTTTATAAACACCATTTTCCAAAGCTAAAGTGTTCTGAATCCTATGCTGAACCGTTATGTCGGACTCTGCGTGAATGCCCAATATGCCCTCTTCAATGTATCCTGTGCCGTTCCAGACAAACAATGTCGGACAACCACCGCCCCCACCACTGCTCGGATTTATTATTTTAAATGTTGATTGTGCTTGTTCAACTGTTAGCCAACAATCAGTCTCTGCTGGGATGTCATCTCCAATAATGAACATAACGTGGCGTTCTGTTCCGTCAGTCCACAACATCAGAAAGTAAAGTTCGAATACTATGTGATGACCTTCGTGAGGCGCAGCAAAGTCGTTCGTTACAGCGATATTTACACCACCTTCTGTCGATACCTCGTTACCTATAATATCGAGTCCCCAGTTGTAAATTGTTTTCAGATTGCCGAGAAGAACCCAACCGTCTTCTAGCGTCTGCTTAGTGCGATTTTCTGTATAAGATGCTATGTTTGTCCCCGATAAGGTAGTTGATAATGTAACTATGTATCCGCCTGTGAAAGTCCACTGCAATGTCAATCCATACTGGGAAGTTGAAAGTGGATAGAATCTCTCTACATTAACATAGTTGGTAGAACAACAGTCATCCCTTGCGAAAACAAAGAGCCAAAAAGCATATGGTTGAACATGGATAGGTATACCCAATTGCCACCAGCCTACTTGTTTAACATGGAACGTGACGCCAAAGTCTTCGGAAGCTGTTGGACGGTTGGGGTCGTACGGAACAGCTGGTAAATAGCGAACATAAACATCGCAGATGTTGTCTTCATAGTATTCATATCCATGTGAAACTGCATATACGGACTTAGATGATGTGAACACCGTCATCAGTATCACTATCATCGATAGTGATGTTACAATTTTTTTCATTATTTTTCACTCCTCTTTTTTCAGAGGGGAGTCGTTTCTTTTTCCAAATGAGTACTAAGTCAATAATGAACAGAAGCCATGCAATTGCTGTGACTATGTTTATTGTCCAGAGAATCGTATATTCTAAATCTGTTCGATAGAAGCTGGTTTCGTACCTTACTTGAAGGAAGTAGGTTTCATTGTAATAATCTATCGTCATATCGTAGCCCTTTGGAGATTCAACAGCGTTCTTTAACCAGTCATAAGGCGTATCATATTCTTTAATCACCATGCCAGTACGGATGGTATCACATGCAATAACATAGTCAAGAACCCAAACTCTAAAACCATCATCATATGTTACATTTCTATATTCATGTGGAATCCCTTTTGACGGTAACGTTATACGGAACTCGGTAGCTCCTTTTTGTGCTAAGTTGTAGGCGTTCAAGAACATATACGTTGGAATATTGAAGAATTGGTAGTTGTAGGCTATGACCGTGAGACTTAGGAACACTAGCACTACTAAAACACCATTTCTCAATCTTTAACTCCCCTATTTTGTTTTTCATCATTTAAAATATAAGTTTTCCCAATAAACAAAATATCGCTTCAAGTCTGCATTAATCATACGTAGAAAAAGGCTGCGCAGCGGGATACTAAAAAAACTGTTATGGGTATTTTAGTTTGATGGCTTTGTTTTCGCAAGCGTCAACACATTTTAAGCAGTAGATGCATTCTGGGTCGCTGAATTTCTCCCATGGCAAATCCAAAATCTGCACACGCATTGGACAAGCCTCAACGCAGAGGCGGCATTCGCCCTTGGCGCATTTAGTTAAGTCTCTACGCAAACCTAGAAAACTAAACCTGTTTAAAACCGCCATAATCGCTCCATGAGGACAGAAATATTTGCACCAACTCCGTGGAACATAAAAGGCAAAAATGATAACGCTCGACATTATGATTAGTTGCACCCAGAAAAGCAGAGGTAAATTTGCAATGAAAGACCATGCGTCTACCGTTTGACTCGTAAAGGTAGCACTAGCACTCTGAACAAATGCCGGCAAGGTTCCAAACAAAGTTTCCGCAGGACTCAATGCGGTGAACGGTGCTCGCGTAAAAATGCCCAAAGCACTTTCATAGCTTCGCTCAGTTCCAGCAAGTTTTGTAGCTGCGAATGTTCCGCTAATGAACAAGGTGATTAGTAAAATGCCGTATTTCACGTACGTCATAGTTTCATGGGTTCTCGGCGAAATTTCTCGCTTCTTACGGTTAATGAAGCCAACTAAGTCTTGAACGAAACCGAATGGACAAACCCAGCCGCACAAGGATTTGCCAATTAAAATGCCCACAACCAAGAAAGAAGCGACAGCAAACCATGGAAAAACAGCGTTGTACAATGTAAGCTGTATAGCAGTATACGCGTCGCCTACAGTGTTCGGTTGAAGCCTCCAAGTCCACATGACCGGAAGCAAAAGTGGCAGAGAACCTAAATTGAAAACGATTGCGCTGAAAAATATGAATGACAAGAATTGCACTATTCTTCGTGGCGTGTTATACTTTAGCAAAGTTTGCTTGATTTTGCCCGCCAATTTCTCGCCTCTTTCATGCGAATAATGAAAGTCTCTGTTATTTATTTTCCGATGACTTTAACGTTTTCTACAAGAACCCATGGCGCAACTAACTGCCCAATCTTGCGCTCATTATTAGCCAACATAGAAACATTCTTTAACACTTGGAAGATGTTGCCAGCAATCATAACCCCCTTCGTGGCGTGGGCAATTTTACCGTCTTTTATTTTCCAGGCAGGCGTCGCTACTACGGAGAACTCGCCGCTAGCGGGGTTGCTACTATGAGCACCTTGCAAAAAGTATATGATGAGACCTTCTTTTACTTCGTTGATGAGTTCTTGCGGCGACTTTTTCCCGGGTAAAATGTGAAAGTTTGTGGCTTCTATGCTTGGCGTTGACAGATATCCAGCTCTTGTGGCGTTTCCAGTGCTTTCTTTTTCTTCTTTCTTGGCAGTGTAATTGTCGTAGATAAAGTTGCGTAAGATGCCTTTCTCTATTATGACTGCCTTTTGTTGAGGAACCCCTTCACCGTCGAACCTCCAGGTTTGAAGCCCACCCTTAAACAAGCCATCATCGTAGATTGTCAAATTTTCTGAGGCGACTTTTTCGCCTATCTTGCCTTTAAATGCGGATTGATTTCTCTGCACGAAATCTGCCTTAACAGCGTTAATCATAGTGAAATAGAGAAGTTGCTGCAGTGCGAACTGTGTAAATATAACATTGGTGCTCTTTGTCTCTATTTTCTTCGCTTTCAAGGCTGAAATTGTTAATCGCGCGGCTTCTTCGCCAACCCCTTCTGGGTTAATAGTATAGCTTCTTTCAGCGTTAAACTCAAAGCACACAGGCGTCACTTCACTCCCTTCCTGAGCAACCGTCGCCAAGCTACATTCAATGACTGTGCCATGGTCGACGCATGCAACACCGTTGGAGTTAGCAACAGCAGAAGACAAATACGAAGCGCCAGCGCCCCCCTCTATTGGAAATACCCGCTTATCCTTTTTCTCTGCTGCATCTAGCATTGCAGAAGCAATTTTCACTAAATCTTCGGAATTAAGCTGAGCAACTTTGCTGTCGTAAGTGTTTTCCACAGTTGCAAGAGGCTTTTTGTCTGGAAGACCATGCCAATCCTCGTCGGGTTTGCTTGCTTTTGCAAAACTTATCGCTTTCAGAACAGTCTCCTCAGTTGCTGTTCTGTTTTCTAGCATGTTAGTGTAAGAAAAACCTACAGACTTTTTTATTACAGCTCTAACACCCAAGCCTCTGTCAATTATTCGAGAACTTTTGGCAATCTGCCCACGTTCAATAACAACATTATTAGCGAAACCTTGATACACAAACGCCTCAGCTTCATCAGCTCCCTTCTTTAAAGTGAAACTAACTGCATCTTCGGCTAGATTCAGCATTTCTTGTTGCTTAAGCACTGCCACCCACCAAAACCTCCTTTACTCTAATATGAGGCCCACCATCACATACGAAGGCGGTTTGTCCTTTCCCGCATCTTCCGGGCGACAACTCAAAATCTTTTCCTACAACATCCACCTTACGCAAAGTTTCAAGCGTGTTACCGCTTATCGAAGCGTTGCGCACCGGCTCGCCTACTTCTCCTTTTATTATTTCGTATGCTTCTTGAACCCCAACCTGAAAAGTGCCATCCAAATTTGCTTGTCCACCCCTAAAACTTTTAAGATAATAGCCAAACTTTATGCCTTCAATTAATTCTTCGAAAGAGTAGTCCTTGGGCTCCATGAACGTGTTGCGCATCCGTATTATAGGCTCAACTCTAAAATCTTCAGCTCTAGCGTTGCCGGTTGGTTTCATATTCAATTTCTGTGCAGTTTCACGGTTATGCATCAACCCAACCACAACACCGTCTTTCACAAGAAGCGTCTTCTGCGCTGGAACACCTTCATCATCGTACTTAAAAGAGCCAAAAGCACCTTCAACTGTGCCGTCATCATAAAAAGTGACCACGTTAGAAGCTATCTTCTTCCCAAATTTGTCTGACAACACCGAGCCGGACAAGGTTAAATCAGCCTCTGCAAGATGCCCAAAAGCTTCATGAACAAAAACGCCTACAACATTTGGTCCTAAAACAACGGGGAATGAACCGCCTTTTGGAGATTTAGCTTTTAACTGTTCGACTGCTCGTTTTGCAACTTCTCCGCCGATTTTTTCTGGAGTTTCCACATCAAATATTTCGTAGCTAGATGTGGAGCCTATTTCTTCTCGGCTGACAGTGAAAATTTCTGCTTCTGTTGCTGTGGCGGTTATTCTTGACCACACGTACAGTTTGTTTTGTTCAATGTAAGCGCCTTCATTGTTCACGAAATAGTTGGTTCCAGTCAAATCAAGATAATCTATCGTACAGCTTTTTACACGTTTATCATAGCCTAAAATGGCATTGTTAATTGCTAACGTAGTATTTATCTTGTCTTCTATCGGGATTTCTGATGGATCCTTCTGTGGTTTCGCAACAACCTTGTCTTCAATGGCTTTAACTTCGGCAAGTTTTATTGGATTCTTAAGTCTTGAACATGCAGCCTTCGCCATTCTACAAGCATCTGAAACAGCCTCTGTTAAGGCTTCAATGTTTAGGGAACCTACCGACGCAAAACCCCAAGCACCGTTAACCAGTACTCGCAATGCAACACCGCTTTCAATTCCTTGTTTTGCCGTTTCAACACGCCCTTCCTTAAGCGTAAGCATGGTTTTGAAAAGCTTCTGCGCCCGAGCCTCAGCGTATTCAGCCCCAAACTTTTGAGCTGCTAAGTCAACAACTTTAACTAGAATGTCTTTCAAAGATGCTGCCCTTCCAATGTTAGTGTTAGAAGGGGATTCAGAAACACAATTATATAAATGGTTATGGTTCCTATTTTTGGCTATTAAAAAGCATATGCTATGAATTAAGGCGGTGCAGCAAAATTAGGAAACTGGAAAGTTGCCTATGCTTTTCGCATAAGCAATTTTACTTGGCTGGCAAAATCATATTCTTCTTGGATTTTTTCTAAGTCTAGTCTGCGAAGCAAGCCATAGCTAGAGTAGATGTCATCAAGAATTTTGCGTTCGATAACATAGGCGCCAGACCTAAGGAAATCCTCGAGGCCTCTTGCAAAAAGTTCGATTTTTTCAGCTATATCATCTCTTTTAAGAGAGTAATTGTTTTCTAGATGTTTGTAAATTAGAAGCGTAGCTTCTTCACCGAAAACCTGTCTTAATACTCTGTCGATAATCTTCGAAATTTTATCTTCTTTTTTGTTTGTGGGCTGGGTTATGTGTTGCAATGTTGTACCCTCATACAGCATCGTATGTATTACGACTTAATAAGTCTTCCCGTATACTTGCTAAACACATATACAGTTAAAATACGTAAATGAAACGATCACATGAAATCCGTAAGATTCAATTGTTGAACCCTTTGCAGAACAGGTTTTGCCGTAGAATCCTCCTCAAAAAGCACCAGTCGCCCGTACACACCGTCGTATCCAGGCACTATCTTAATGCGCCCTTCTCTAACTCTAATTATAGCCTCAGCAATCTTTTCATCAACAACATCACATAACGCCTCTTTTGAAGAATCAATCAGCACTGTGTATTCGTCACCAAACTTTTCAACAAGAGAATTGTAGATGCTCCACACTTGCTGAGAGGAAGGAGAATCAACGTTCAACACAGTCATAATAATTTCAGAAAGCGGAAGCAACCGCATAAAACCTACCGCGCCATCAGGTTTAAAGTCTGATTGCCGATCAGCTAACTCTTCAACACGCTGCTCCACGCCTTTTGTAAGTTTTCTACGACAAACAGGACAAATATTACCAAGTTTGATTGCCTCTTGCGGAGAAAGCGCGACATTGCAGTTTCGATGACCTGTCCAATGGTACTTCCCATATGCTGGATCCGTCTCTATAGTAAACTTGAACCGTTCTTTATCTTTAAAACGAAGCGCATCTAAAATCCCATGATAACTTAGCTTTTCTAGTTCGAAGACATTAGCCTCTCGCCCGATGCGCCAAGGCCAAAAGCTATGACTGTCACTATTAGAAACTAACGCGAATCTGTCAAGTTTACTTAAACGCCAATTCATTGGAGGGTCGGATGAAAGCCCAGTTTCTAATGCATAGATGTGTTTTGTCATGTCTTGGTAGCATTCTTCGACGCTGTTGAAGCCGCTGAAGGCACCGAAGATGCTGAACCATGGAGTCCAAGCGTGGGCTGGGAAAACCATATTTTCGCTTGAAACTTCCATTATTTCTTCTACCAAATGCGGTGCATCCATGTTTAATGTTGGTCTACCGTCCACTGTCAAGTCGCCGTATTTTGATAATCTCTCGTTAATTTGCACAGCAGTGTCTATGTTAGGCGTTAAAATAACATGGTGAACTTTCTTCAACTCACTCTCAAAAAGGAACACTGTGCTTACTTCTGTTGTTATCATGAAATAGATTGGTAACTCAGGATTTTTGGTAATTTTATACAATCCTATATCAGATTCTTGAACTAAGGTTTCCTGCAACTCCCTAAGCCATTTTGGATGTGTAAAATCGCCTGTGCCAATTAATGTTAAACCTTTTATCTCCGCGAAACGGGCGATTTCTTCAACAGACATCTTTTGGCTTGTAGCACGACTGTAACGACTATGAATGTGAAGGTCAGCTATCACTCTCAAGTTTCTTTTCACTGTCCTCAGTCTCTGTCACATATTTTTCTAAACGCTTCTCCCAGTCCACTTTAAACATAATAACGAACACGATTATTAACAAAACTATCGCAAGAACAAACCCAATCAACATTGATATCCAACCGCTTTCCACTCCAAATATGTCCCTAATTACGCCGATTGAAAATCGCCCCGCGTACGCCACAATCAAGTTCATGCAAACTTTACCAATAAACGCTGTAATCAAGGCTTTAACAATGCTGTAACGCATAACGCCTAGTGGAATAAAAAGCAAATCATCAGGCAAAGGCGTCAAAGCAAACACGAAAATTGTGATTGGACCATACTTGTTGAAGACTTTCACGAGAAAAGCCATTTTTTTCTTGTACTTTTCGCTTATAACTTTTCTGCCACCAATGCCAAGCAGATACCCTGAAAACTCACCAATCGCCGCGCCAGTTCCAGCCGCAAGTGCAATCCAAACGGGCTCAAACTGTCCTCCCAACGTAAAAATAATGACAGTGTATGGAATTGGGAAAAAAATAGATAACGCACCAATTAAGCTGATTAAGAAAATTCCAAAATATCCGTATTGGGTTGAAAGACTTGTCATCCATTTGATGATGTCGTCGAACTGCAACTGGAAAGTTTCTCCTTTGAACACTGAATTAGGATAATATGCTTAAAGAGGTTGTTATCACTCAATCAAGCGTCACATTTAAATTGCTGCAAAGTTACAGAAAATTTCTACAAGCTTTTAGGAAAGGATAAAGATTGACAACTAAAAAAGAGCCAATCTGGATAGCAAGAGAACTCTCAAAATGTAGCGGTTGCCGAAAATGCGAAATTGCATGTTCACTTTTCCACGAAAAACGAATATGGCCAGAAGCTTCACGAGTAAGAGTGTTCATGTTAGTTCCCGGCGCAGAATTTCCACATCTCTGCTCTCAATGCGAAGATTATCCATGCGTAAAAGCTTGCCCGGTAAAAGCACTATCAATAAGCAAGAAGACAGGCGCAGTTTTGGTGAAAAACAAAGCGTGCATTGCTTGCGGCAAATGTATAGACGCTTGCCCGGGAAGAATTCCACACATGCATCCAACAGAAAAGCACGTAGTGATTTGCGATTTGTGCAACGGCGACCCCCAATGTGTAAAAGTGTGCCAGGAGGGAGGGTGGAATGTACTAAAGAAAGTTTCAAGAGGAGACCGCCCATTCAAGCTTTACGCGCGTACGCCAGAAGAAATAACCAGAAACTTAGCCCTCAAGATGTATGGAGACCAAGCGGAGGAATACTTGTGATTCTGGGATATGCCGGCAAATTTCTTGAAGTAAACCTTTCAAGTGGCAAAATTAAAGAAACAAGCTTTGATGATGAAATTCTGAAAGATTACGTTGGCGGCAGAGGTTTAGCTGCCAAAATTCTCTGGGACCGCTTGAGCAACAAATGGGAAAGAGTAGACTCATTAAGTTCAGAAAACATACTCTTGTTTTTAACAGGACCGTTAACTGGATACTTTCCAGGCGGAAGAATTTGCGTTTCAGGCAAATCGCCGCAGAGTAATGGGGTTGTAGGCTCAACTGTTGGCGGAGAGTTCGGCGTTGAGTTAAGATGCGCAGGTTATGATGGTATAATTGTTACTGGCGCGTCAGAAAAGCCTGTTTACTTGTTTGTTAAAGATTCGGATGTTGAAATTAGAGATGCAAGCCACATTTGGGGCAAAGATGCAAAACGAACAGTTACAATCCTAACAAAAGAGTGTAGAGAACTTTTGAAAAAGCGTCACCCGCTTTATGGTGAATGGAAAGAACCATCACTGCTCTATATTGGTCCAGCGGGAGAGAACAAAGTGCGAACGGCAGTTGTTGCAGCAAAATGGTCTCACGCAGCGGGTTATGGCGGTTACGGCGCAGTTATGGGTTCAAAAAAGTTAAAGGCAATAGCGGTTAAGGGCACTGGACCTTTACCAGATGTTGCTGACATAAGAAAGGTTAAACGGCTCATTCAAGTTGTAAACAACAATGTTTACGATAATGACCTTTGGAGACGATGGGGAACAGGTTCAGGCGGCTACGAAGTAGGTGCAAAGACAAGCTCCGAACCTGTCAGAAATTGGCAGGACGAGTGGCATGACGAAAAAAGCTTCGGCGTTGACCAATTTGAGAACAGAGTTTGGGTTAAGCAGTATTGGAGTGATTTTGGCTGTCCGACATGCTGTCTAAAAGTTGCTGTTGTTAAGAGTGGTAAATTCAAAGGAGCTATAACGGATAATCCAGACTATGAGATGCAAGCCTACTTAGGTCCAAACTTAGGAATTTTCACGCCAGAAAAAAACGTGTTTCTCTCATCGCTTATTGACGATTTAGGTTTGTGCGGCATCCAAACAGGAAACGTGTTGGGTTTTGCTGCTGAGCTTTTCCAGAGAGAAATATTAACCAAGAAAGATTTGGAGGGTATAGAACTTAAATGGGGCGATGCTGAAGCCTTTTCGGCGTTAATCAAAAAAATCGCTTTCAGAGAAGGAATAGGCAACTTACTGGCTGAAGGAACCTACCGTGCCGCACTTAAAATTGGAAAAATGAAAAACGTGGATGTGTTGCCTTATGCTGTGCAGTCTAAAGGCATAGGAATAGGCGCCCACGGCATACGCAGCGGCAAAGACTACCCAGAAATCATCTCTTACGCTTGCTCAGTACAAGGTGGAGACCACACATCCACCGCCGGATTGCCACTAGACAGTGGCGGAAGCGAACTAATGGAAATCTTCAATGATTCAGGCGTGTACTGCAACTTCAACAGTTTCGGAATACCACGTAACCTCAGATTCGATTTCTATGAAGCAGTCACAGGTCTGAAGTTAACACGCGAAGAATGGTGCAGTTCCAAAGCACTGAAAATACTGCAGCTGCAGAGGGCTATGCTACTCCTAGGCGGTCCAGACCTGAAATGGAACCCAAAAATTCACGATGACAACCCTTTTAGATTCTATGAACCCTTGCCTTCTGGACCTTACAAAGGAAAAGCCACCGACAAAACCGCCGTTGAAGAATACAAGAATAGGTATTATGAAGCAGTTGGCTGGGACAAAAACGGCATACCAAAAACAGAGGCTCTTCAGAAACTTGGGTTAGAAGAGGTAAACAAGACCTTAGAAAAACTACGCTAATCAAGGTCAATATTTAAATGGTCGAGACTTCTTACTATACTCTTAATTCATAATTGGAAGTGAAAATGTTGAGCACCAAATGGTCAAAAAAGTTGAGCGCTCAGTGTAGCATAGACCCAGATGTTTTGGAAACTATGCGGAAAGAACTAAGCTCAAGCTGTTACGGCGACACAGAAATTGCCCAACAAATCATAGAAGAACTTACGACAAGCTGTGGTTTTAACGAGGATGATTTAAGAAAGTTTGTACTAGAAGTAGCAAAGAGCTGTCCCCTGGATGCAAAGAGGCTTCGTAAGGGAATCATAGAGGCTGAAGGAAAGAAGGAAATGGCTTACCAAGCCATATACAAATCCTCGATAAGACCACTATAATCTCCGATAAGCTGAAGATGCCTATATTCCAGTTCGACGCTATTTAACATGAAAAGTATCTGTAGTTTAAATTACGGCGTTCAGCCACTTCTCGCAAAAAGATGAACACTTTTTTTCTTATCTATTGTTGTTACTCTGATTATTTGCAACAACAGCGCCTGTTTGAAAAGCAGAAAAATAGCCTTTTGTATATTAGTTCACTCTTTTTTTACGTGCTCATTTCGGCAAAATTTGGAATACACCCATAGCACGGAAGTGGAAACCTTGCAATACCATTCCTTTCAAGCTTAATCCAAATTTCCTCGCGTAAAAGTCTCTTGGCAGTTCTTATATCCATTTTTCCACTTAAACGCAGGGAAAAATCAAAAATAGATAAGAAAAGGGACTAAATTATGTGTAGCTCTTTTCCGATTTTCTCGAATGCGTTTATGGCGAAATCTAAGTCTTCCCGAGTTAACGCGGCGTTCATGATTGTCCGTATGCGGGCTTTATCTCTTGCAACCATTGGATAGACAATAGGCAAAGCAAAAACGCCTTCCTCAAAGAGCCGCGCACTCAGTTTTTTGGCTACACCACTTTCGCCAACTATGATTGGCGTTATAGGCGTTTGACTGTTACCAATATCAAAGCCAAGATCTTTCATGGCCTTTTTGAAATACCGCGTGTGTTCCCAGAGCCTTTGCACATGCTGTGGTTCTCGCTCCAGAACATCGATGGCAGCTATACAGGCAGCCGCAACTGCAGGCGGGTGTGACCCGCTGAGAAGCCAAGTTCGTGATTTGTTATAGGCAAAATTAATCAAGTCTTGCGAGCCGGAAACGTGGCCGCCGGCAACACCGAACGCTTTGGAAAAAGTTCCCATTTCTACATGAACCTTGTCGCGGCTAAGCTTGAAATGGGTAACAATGCCTCGTCCACCTTCGCCTAGCACACCTTCTCCGTGAGCATCATCCACGTAAACCATTGCGCCGTGTTCTGCACCCAGCTTTGCAATTCCGTCTAATGGTGCTATGTCACCGTCCATGGAAAAAACGCCATCAGTAATTATCAGTATCCTCCTGTATGGCGGCTGGTGTTTCTCTGCTTCTTCCAGAACCCGTTGCAAGTCTTCCACATCCGAGTGTTTGTAAACCGCCCTCTCGGCGTGCGAAAGCCTAACACCGTCTATTATGCTGCCATGGTTTAGTTCGTCGCTTATTATCAAGTCACCTTTGCCAGCCAGTTGAGGAATTAAGCCTGCATTAGCTGCAAAGCCCGTCTGGTAAACAAGCGAAGCTTCTGCACGTTTGAACCTGGCAAGGCGCTTTTCAAGCTCTACATGTATGTCCATTGTCCCAGCAATCGGTCGAACTGAACCAGAGCCGGCACCATGTGTTTGAACAGCTTTTATTGCTGCTTCCTTCAATTTCGGATGATTACTCAATCCGAGATAATTATTTGAGCAGAACATTAGGACTTTTTTTCCTTCAACAGTACACCAGGGTGTGCTTGGCCCCTGCAAAACACGGATTTTCCAGTCAAGCTCATTCCGGACTAACTCTTCATATTCCTCACGTAAGAACGCTGTTGGATTTCGCATTTTCAACACCACTTTTCCCTAAATTGCTAAGGTTCTCTTAACTCTTTCTAGGCTAAAACTCACTTGCTAATCTTCTTGTTAACTTTTCTATCATGTCCTTCGTCATGGAAGCCAAATCGTAGGCGGGTTTCCAGCCCCAATCTTTGCGTGCTGCGCTGTCATCTATTGACATAGGCCAAGAATCCGCAATCTTTTGCCTGAAGTCGGGTTTATACTCTACTTTGAAGTCTGGAATGTATTTTCGTATTTCTGCGACTAACTCTCCAGCAGAAAAACTTATAGCACTCAAGTTGTAGCTCGTGCGGCACTTAATTTTGGAAGGGTCAGCTTCCATGAGGTCAATAGCTGCTTTTAGACAGTCGGGCATATACATCATAGGCAAAACCGTGTCTTCCCTCACAAAACAAGTGTACCGCTTCTTGTTAATCGCTTCGTAAAATATTTCCACAGCATAATCAGTAGTGCCTCCGCCTGGAGGAGTCTCACTGCTTATTATACCCGGATAGCGAACACTTCGTACATCCAAACCAAACTTGGCAAAATAATAATTACACAACAATTCACCAGCAACTTTAGTTACGCCGTACATAGTTCTTGGAATCAACACAGTGTTTTGAGGAGTGTTAACGCGTGGGGCTTCTGGACCGAAAACGGCGATGGAGCTTGGCCAGAAGACTTTGGTCACATCTTGTTCTCTTGCAACCTCAAGCATGTTGTAAAGTCCGTCCATGTTAACGTGCCAAGCAAGGGGCGGGTTTTCTTCGCCGGTGACTGAGAGAACTGCTGCTAAATGGTAAATTGTGTCAATTTCATATTTTTCGACAATTTTCTTTATACTTTCACGGTCAGAAGTATCAATAAACTCGAAGGGACCGGATTCCAAAAGTTTACCACTAGGTTTTCGTTTATGTCCAGCCGCAACAACGTTATCTCCACCATACCTCTTTCGTAGTTCAATTGTTAATTCTGAGCCGATTTGTCCAGTGGCGCCCGTTATGAGAATTCTTTTCATGTTCTTTTTAGACATTTAGTAATACTCCAGTTATTTGAAGAGAAAAAGGATGTTAGAATCTGAGAGATATAAGAATTTTCAGAAAATGAAAACGTACGAATCATAATTTTAACTGTAAAGTATCAAGTTTGCGGAGCAGTTCTTCGATTGGATTTTCAGCGATGTCAACTCGTAAATTTGCTTCCACCTTTTCTGCGCTAATCACAATCAGTGCGGCTGAAATTTCGCCTCTTCTATCTCCGCCACTTTCGCTTCCAGCTTTCAAAGCATTTGTCATTCTCTGGGTTAGGCTTCCACTAGAAGCTTCAAATTCCTTAGCCATACTCCTCAAGACTTCTTTTCCCGCAAGCAAATTTCCAATAACAACGTAGTTTTCGCCTATAATCTCTCCTTGCCATTTCGGAACTTTAGCACCTGTGAAAACCGCTTTTTCTCCTTTAAAATCCATAATCGCAACTTGTCGCAGTTCATTTTCAGCATCTTCTGCTAAAAGCTTTTCTAGGGCTTCTTTAGGGGTTAAACCCATTGCCAACAGCTCTAAGCCTTTAATGCCGTAAGCCACGTTTGTATAGGCTTGCGTTGCCACAACACCCACGGCTGGTTTTGCGTGGGGAACTCTATCGCCAACCGATTTTACGCCTGTAGCGGTGGCAACTCCCATCAGTTCACGGTTAGGTGAAATAGCAAGAATTGAGAACGTTCCAGTAGGCGGAAACTTCACTTAGGTTAGCACTCCTTGTTCATCAAAATAGTTTAAAGCTTGCGCAATAAATCTTGTCACTGACAGGCAATGAAACTGGGCTTTATTGTTAACCCAATTGCGGGTATGGGAGGCAAGGTTGGACTGAAAGGCACAAATGGTGTTCTGGAAGAAGCGATTACACGAGGCGCAGAACCAGTAGCGCCGGAAAGAGCCATAGAATTTCTGCGGAAACTAAAGGAAAACATGGAAAATAGGCAAATAGAGATTTTAACTTGCCCAGGAATCATGGGCGAAAATGAGGCAGAGCAAGCGAATTTTCCAGTTCAAATTTTACCTATGAACATAGGGAAGGAAACCACCGCAGAAGATACGAAAGCTGCTGTTAAACTTTTGATTAAGGTGGAGGTAGATTTGATAGTTTTTGTTGGCGGAGATGGCACAGCCAAAGACATTTTGGATGTTATGCAAGGCACCACTGAAGTGCCAGTTTTGGGCGTGCCTTCTGGAGTTAAAATGTATAGCGGTGTTTTTGCTGTAAGTCCTCGAGACGCTGCAGACGTGGTTTTAATATTTGCTGATAAGCAAGCGGAAATTGCAGAGTTCGAAATTATTGACGCAGACGAGAAGGCTATCCGAAGCGACACTTTCGCTGTTAAGCTACACGGTTTTCTGAAAGGACCGTTTGTTCCAATGCGAATTCAAGGAAGCAAACAAGTAAGCCCAGAAACGATTGACGAAAAAGAGAACCAGACAGCAATAGCACGTTTCATAATTGAAGAAATACAACCAAACGCCACATACATACTTGGTCCTGGAACTACAACCAAACGCATAGCCGAATTACTAGGCGTAGCAAAAACGGTGCTGGGTGTAGACATTTACAAGAATGGCAAAGTCATATTAGATGTGGATGAGAAGAGAATTCTGGAAGAGGTAGAAGATTGGAGGAATACTTGGATTGTTCTCTCACCAATTGGGCGTCAAGGGATTCTTCTTGGAAGGGGAAATCAGCAGATAAGCCCTAAAATCATTAAGCGTGTTGGAAAGCAACGAATAATTGTTGTAGCAACTAAAAGTAAGCTTCAAAGTATTGAAGGAAACATTTTGCGGGTTGACACAGGAAATACAGAAGTAGATGACATGCTAAAGGGATACGTCAAAGTCATAACAGATTACCGAGAATGGCGATTAATATTAGTTCAGTAACATTTCATGCTCCAAATTTTCGGGTTTTGCCAATTAAATTCATCAAGATAGGCATTAAATCAATACCTCTTATTCGGTTTAAGCCGCCTTTTGCGCAGGTTCTCTCGCCAAATTCGGCGACATCATCGCAGCGAATGTATGGTCCAGTTATTACTACTGGAACAGGGTCGCCTTCGTGGTTCCGCGTGACAGAAGATGTCGTGTGGTCAGCAGTTACAGCCAAATAAGTCTCGTTCAAATCTACCTTCTCAAGTAAATAGCCTAGCATTTGGTCTATTTTTTCGATTACCGCAATTTTCTGCTTGATGTTTCCATCATGACTAGGAACATCTGGCGCTTTCACGTGTAAAAGCACAAGATCATTTGTTTTTAACGTTTGAACTGCGGCTTTAGCCTTAGCCATGAAGTCAGTTTGAGGTGTTCCCGTGGCTCCATTAACATCTACCAGTTTCATTCCAGCAACCTTGCAAACGCCTTTAATCAAGGAAACCGCAGATACACATGCCGCATTAACACCATAAACTTCAGATAAAGGCTTAATATTCGGAACAGTACCAGCGCCTCTACATAAAATTGCATTAGCTGGTAGCAATCCATGTTTTACTCTTTTCTCGTTGATTGGATGCTCTTGCAGTATTTTATGAAATTTTTGTAGGAGATCATTAAGGATTTTGGCTGTTCGCTTCGCTTCTGAAGTGTTATCCAAAGCTTTGATCACGAGAACTTTTTCTCCAACTTTTTCAGGGTCAGAGTCGCCCACGGCTGTTGATAATTTAGGTCCTCGGAGAAGAAGAGCTGCACGATGCTGAACAGTGTTTTTGAATACGATTTTGACTGATGACCCAGTTGGTTTGATTTTTTGGAGACTTTCAGCAAGTTTGGAAGCGTCCTCGTTCGCGATTCTGCCAGCACGTCTGTCCAAGACAACAAATTCATCGTCGACCGTTGCAAAGTTACATCGAAGAGCCACATCGCCCGGCAAAACTTCTATTCCTGAACCAATAGCTTCGAAAGCTCCTCTTCCAGAATAGACCTTCACTGCGTCATAACCAAGCAACGCCAACGTAGCTGTGTCGCTCCCAGGCGGTATGCCCGGTGCAATAACATCCATTATGCCGCAGATTCCAGTCTTTGCAATTTTATCCATCGCCGGCTTGTGCGCTACTTCTAAAGGGGTTTTCCAACTTAACTCTTTCACTGGTCTGTCAGCCATTCCGTCTCCAATAACAAGAACTGCCTTCAACTTTAATTCACGCCATTCCAGTCTGTGCTTGGAATACATTCAAATTTAGATGTGAACGGTTAAAACACTTATGCATCTCAACAAGAAGCACAATCACAAAGTTAAAAGAAGAAAACGTTTAATAGCTTGATTCAGCATTGTTTTGGAAAGTGGTTAAAATGGGCGATTGTGTTCCACATTGCTAAATTCTCTCGAAACTTAGCCCACATAAGAATCTGTTCTACACTAGAATTATATTCAACCACTAAAGAAAAAGGAGAGAGATGACCATGTCAGACGTAGGCGTTACAGTAAAAAAATCCGAAGATTTCTCAGAATGGTACACCCAAGTCATCGTAAAATCAGGAATGGCAGATTACGCTCCTGTAAAAGGCTGCATGATATTCCGCGAACACTCATACGCTATCTGGGAAAAAATCCAACAAATCTTCGACGAAAAAATAAAGGCAACTGGACATAGAAACGTGTACTTCCCACTATTCATACCAGAAAGTTTTCTCAAAAAAGAGGCAGAGCATTTTGCTGGTTTCACACCGGAAGTTGCATGGGTAACGATGGGTGGAGATACACCTCTAGAAGAAAAACTCGCCCTAAGACCGACATCTGAAACAATAATGTACGCAACATTTGCTAAGTGGATTAGAAGTTGGAGAGACCTACCAATAAAAATCAATCAATGGTGCAACATAATAAGATGGGACACGAAAGGAACCAAACTTTTCCTAAGAACCAGAGAATTCCTATGGCAAGAAGGACACACTGCCCACGCTACAAAAGAAGAAGCAGACCAAGAAGTAATGCAAATCCTAAACGAATACAAAGACGTAATGGAAAACTACCTCGCAATTCCGGTGCTCACAGGAAAGAAATCAGAAAGCGAAAAATTTCCAGGCGCCCTTTACACCACAGCCTTAGAAGCAATAATGCCGGACGGAAAAGCCTTACAAATGGGCACATCGCACCAGTTAGGCCAAAACTTTTCGAAAGTGTTTAAAATCAAATTCCTCGACCAAGACGAAAAAGAGCAGTATGTCTGGCAGACGTCATGGGGCTTCTCAACGCGAATGATAGGTGCACTGGTGATGGTGCACGGCGACGACAAGGGATTGGTGCTGCCTCCAAGAGTTGCACCGATACAAGTTGCCATAGTGCCAATACCTTACAAGGACGCTAACTCCAAAGAAATCTTAGCAAAAGCACAACAAATTTATGAAAAATTGCAGAAGCAGGACATACAAGTTGTTCTGGACGATAGAGCAGAATACACGCCGGGATGGAAATTCAACGAATGGGAACTTAAAGGCGTACCAGTAAGAATAGAGATTGGTCCCAGAGACGTGAAACAGAAACAAGTAACATTAGCCAGAAGAGACACGTTCGAAAAAGTAGCGGTCAAAGAAGAAAAAGTACTCAATGCTGTAGAAGAGTTGTTGGAAAAAATTCAGAAAAACCTCTTTAATAAAGCCCGAAAATTCTTGGAAGAAAATATCACAACAGTGAAAACTTACAGCGAATTCAAGAAAGTGTTGAGGAAAAAGGGCGGATTCATCAGAGCATGCTGGTGCTCAAGTCCAGAATGCGAAGAAAAGATAAAGGAAGATACAGGCGCAACAATCAGAATCGTGCCCCTGAAAAAAGAGAAAACATTCACGGAATGCATATATTGCGGAGAAAAAGCAAAAGAAGTAGTCTACTTCGCCAGAGCATACTAAACCAGCAATTTTCCTATTTTAATTTCAGTTTTTATTCGTACAATTTTACGCGTTTTCCCAACTGCTTTGCAACATCTTTCAACCCTAACTTGTCTAATGTTGTTTTTGTTGGTATCCCGCGTTCATCCCAACCGCGCTTCTTATAGTATCTCTGCAGCATAACATCGTACTTTGCTCTGTCAAGTTTCGCTCCTTTTAAAGCGCCTTTAGTTAAGGGTTCTTCAAACCACCTTGCTGGTGGAACATCCATCTCTTTGCTCCAGCTTTTGCCATATTCACGAATCCAAAAGGCACGAGTCAAGTTGAATATGCGGTCAGCAATCAAGTTTAGGCTGTCCCAGTTCATCTTCAGTCCAGTTGCTGCATACAAGAACCTTGGATACCATTCAAGCTCGAAGCCAACCTCAACCCATGGAAGTCTACAGACAGTTAAGGACTCGAACACTCCTCCTCGGATACGTTGAAGCTCAATGACTTTGTCAACCTTTTCTTCACTGTAACTTTCGCGTCCAACTTTAACTTCCCAAGAAATCACCCAAGCATCCTTATGATGGGCTCCAATGGAGCTTGTTGCGTATGACAAAGCCATCGCGGGTGTTGAATGACAATTATAAGCAGAAATTTCCAAGCCTTTAACATGCATAGCCCAACGTTTTGAGCCTTTACCAATCTCTTCTGCAGCAAAACGGACACCTTCAGCCAGCAATCTGCCTAAACCACGCTTGTAGGCTATATCCTCGATTAGAGCCTTTGTGTCTTTGAATTTACCCCAAGAAATCTTATCTGCTAACAGCCCCTTTTCGGACGCTTCCATGGCAAAACCAATCACGTTACCCAGTGAAATAGTATCCAACCCAAACTCGTCTGCAGCCCTATTGAGAGCCGCAACCTGCTTAAGGCTACCCAAACCAATATTTGAACCTAACATAGCAACGTTTTCATAATCAAGCTCAGACTCTTTCTTATCAGAACCCTTAACAACATTCCCGCAAGTCATGTTACACTGTGGACAGCCACGATTAGCGACCTTCAACTTCTCCATCGCAAAACCGCCTATCTCCTCAGCCTCTTCAAAAACGCCTTCGCGGTAATTACATGTTGGGAGAACACTGTTTTCTTGGCTCCATTCGATTGTCATCATCGTGCCTTGACGCTTCCAAAAAGCATAGTTCGGCTTAGTCATGACTTCTCTATAGCCTTCCGCGCCAAGTTCCTTCATTTCCTTAGGTTGAGCTACAGGTATTTCGTGCGAACCAATGAAAATGACAGCTTTCAAATTTTTAGAACCCATGACAGCGCCTATTCCAGGTCTTCCACCAGCACGTCCCTCTTGACATACAATGTTTGCAAACTTTACCAGGTTTTCTCCGCCTTGACCGATGCAGAGAATGCCTGCTGTGCGTCCATAAAGTTCTCTCAATTTCTTTTCAGTTTCAAACGAGTTTAAACCCCACAAGTCTTTCGCATCAAGAAATTCCGCTGTTGCGTCTCGAATGAGCAGAACGATTGGTTTGTTAGCTTTGCCTTCAATTATTACAGCATCATAACCAGCCTTACGCATCTGAACCGCAGCAAGAGTCCCAATATTTCCATCTCCATAACCGCCGGTTAAGGGGCTTTTCGAAGCCATAATAAGCTTACCACTACTCGGAAGAGATAAACCAGTTAATGGACCAGTCGCAAAAACCAGCACGTTTTCAGGTGACAGAGGGTCAATTCCTGACTTGAGGTTATCCCACAGAATTTTGACAGCAAATCCTCTGCCGCCAAGGAAATTTTTGGCTAAACTAGCTTCGTAATGGTTAGCAACAGCCTTGCCCTTGTTGAGATTTACTTGCAAAAAAGTTCCGGTCCAGCCAAACATGTCTATCTTCTCCACGGATAGTGCTGAGTATCTACTTGAAAGTAGATAAATTTAACCACTAATAAAGCTAAATAACTAATTTTTCTAGTTCGACGTTTCTATGTTTCAAGCCTAAATCGCTAACTTTGAATTTTCTGTCATCATAAAGCAACGCGTATTCCTCGCCACTGTATAATGCAGCGGCAATTCTGCCTATAGCATCAGCTTTCATTATGCCACTTCCACTTGCGCCGCCTACAACCATCACGCCGCTCTCTTCAAAAACCAGAGGTTGTCCATCAATAGTATTTATCTCATATAAACCAGCAAAAGCTGAGAAAGGCTGACAACCAAAAAACTGAGGGAAATATTTGACTGTAACTTGATATAACCCATACTGGTAGTAGTTCTCTTCTGGTTCAGGATTATCCTCAATTTTGAAAGCTCTTGGAAATTCATCAGCATACGCCAACCAAAATGCTCCTTCTTCAGGATTGGGTCGAATGTAAGCAGAAGGCTTTGGAAAAATTGTGAATGGCAAACACCCTGCGTTCGTGAATTCATTTGTAAAAAGTAATTTTCTAAGAGCCTTGGTATTCGCCTTAACTGAAAAAACTTGCCTTTTCTTAGCCTTAATAAAACAGTCAATTCCAAGCGGGTCTAAAAGTAGAGGAGACCAAGCGCCTGCCGCGACTATTGTTTTTTCAGCTCGTATGAGACCCTTATTGGTCTTTGCGCCCGTAACTATTGCATCTTGCCAGAAATACGGCTCGCCAGGCATACCAAATGGTTGGCGTGGCTCCACAATAAGTTCGGTAACTTCGGTGTTGTATTGAATCTTTCCTCCAAGTTTCAAAAACTCAGATTCGTAAAATTTCACAAGAGAATCAACATCTATGAAACCTGCTTTTGGAATGAGTATTCCTTTGTAAACATTTCCTAAACCCATCATTTGCGCTTCTTCGTCACCAGTAAAGTCCGTCTGCATATCAAGTTTTTTAGCCAAATCACTTCCATCATACTCTTTGTACTCAAAGCCCCTGTTAGCTAAATCCTTCAAAACCGGAAGCATTTTCTTATATCCATTATCGTCAAAAAGCCAAAGATACCCAGCCCAACGCAGTTTCAAATCATAGCCCAAATCATTCTGTACATGTTTGTAAAATTCAACAGAAGAATCAGCTAAGGAAAAGTTTGTGCGAGAATAAAAAAGGCAACGGAAAGCCGCAGCACTTTTTGCAGTGCTACCTTGACCAGCAGCACCTAACTTGTCGACAACTAAAACGTTCAATTTAGGATTCTTATTTTTTATGTGATAAGCGGCTGATAGGCCTAAAATTCCAGCGCCGACTATGAGTACATCACACTTTGTCATAATACTCCCCTCTGAATGTGGATTAACTACTAAAAATAGAATAGATTTAAGCTTGCTGTTAATTTAACGCAAAACAAGCATTGAAGAGAACGCTTATTTACCTCTAAGAATATGAGATACAACAACATCCATAATTCAGAGGGAAAACGAAAATGCGCATACTCAACAATGCAAAAGCGGTTTCAGCCATTATAATTATACTTCTCATGATTCTATCTGCAATATTAGGCGGCATAATCTCTTACATGTTCACAATCCCACAATTCACTGACCTTCCAGAAGGAACAACTCTAACTATAACAGATGTTTACTTCGATAAATATAATGCAGCATGGTTCAAAGTTGGTGTTTTGAACCCATCCTATTCTCCCTCAAATGCGACGATAACGAGAATCACCGTTAGCTTGAAGGGGCAATCTGCACTTTATGACGTAATCGAGGCTGAACCTTCAATTCAAGACGGAATAGTTGTTCAAAAAGGGCAGCTCATTAATATAATATGTTCTAAGGTGCAAATAGATAGCGAAAATGTGACTTGGGGAAGATTTGCTGGTGACCACGGTGGTGAAACGGTTATTGTAAGCGTCTTTTCTTCAGATGCTCCAGCAGCAAATAAAGAAAAACGATTACCGCTCGTCAAACTATACGTCACTCCATATTTCTATCCAAGAATTTCATTCAAGAACTTTAGTTTATCATTAGCTATGGCCGCAGGCTCTGAAATCAATTTGACAGTCAACTGGATTGACATTCCAGGAATAGATGACATTGTATTAAAGTCGCCTACACTTCCATACGAAGTCACAGAAACCTCCGTAAGTTTCAATTTTACTGGCAACTGGCATGGCTTAAAAAAGGCTAACGTAATGATTGAAACAAATGAAGGATACCGGTTCATAAAAGAACTTGAACTACAGCAAGTTTATCCGCGAATTGAAAAGGTTACTTTCAACGAGGATTATACAGACCATTTCAATGTAACAATATTTAATCTTGCAGAGACGAACAACTATGTTAATGTTACAATGATCACATGCACTCCGGAAAACGAAACAACTATAACGAATAATTATTTCGTGGGCGTAGAAGCTAATCAGTCGTCTGTTTTCAAGTTTGACTGGAACTGGACAGAAACAAGAGGAAAAAAAATTGAAGTGAAAGCTTACATGCTGCAGGAAATTGAGATAAACTTTACCACTATAACACCGCCACCAATTATTGTCAAGATTCTCAACGAAAATGAAACTTTCAACTTGCAAGACAAAACCCATTTCAATATTACTTTGCAAAACCATGCATCTTCACTTGACTCCATTAACATAACAAAGATAGTAGTTGCAGAGACAGGAGAATTAATAGATGGCACGATGGCAAATCCACAATTACCGTATGGATTATTAAACTCGAGTTCGACGCAGGTATTTTACTGTAATATGAACTGGTCAAGCCGTGCTGGCGGAAATCTAACTTTGACAGTTTATGTTCTGGCAAATAAAACCGCAGAAGAATATGTATTCAATTTCACTTTTACTCTTCCAGTGGCGGAACTTAACATAACAGAGGTTACTACCGCAGAGTTCGGCGTGGCTAAATATCTGAATATAACTATTGAAAGTTTAAGCTATTCGCTATGGAATCTTACGGTGTCAAAGGTAACGATAATGCTTCAGAACCAAACAGTTCTAGCAGAAGACATAGTGCCAGAAAACCAGACAATCATAAAACCAGGCGAAATCGCCATTCTTTTATGCCAGTTCGATTGGGAAGCTTATCCAGACACAGACGTGGTGATAACGGTTACCACGAAAGAAGGAGTAGAAGCTACAACAACATTTCACATCTCATAATTCATCCATAAGCTTTATTTTTTGCAGAAAATAGAAGCGTTGATTCTGAAAGGGATGAGGAATTTGACTAACGTAAAGGTTACTGAAAGAGTACGTACCATCGAATATGCCATACGTGATGTTATAGTTCACGCAAGACAAGTCGCAAAGACTGGAAAGAAAATTTTCTATCTAAACATAGGGGACCCAGTCGCATTCGACTTTGATACGCCACAACATATCAAACGAGCATTGATAAAAGCTGTTGAAGAAGGCGAAAACGCTTATTCAGCTTCGGAAGGCATACCTGAACTTCGAGAAGCCATAAGTCAAAAGGAAAAACGAGTTAATGGTGTTGACATTTCTGCAGAAGATGTTATTGTTACTCAAGGAATTTCTGAAGGCATCCAAATGGTCATGGCCGCGCTTATTGATGCTGGAGATGAAATTCTTCTTCCAGGACCGACATATCCGCCTTACATTTCATACGCTAAGTTTTTTGGCGGAAAACCAGTTACATACAAAACTGTCGAAGAAGAGCGATGGCAACCGGACATTGATGATTTGAAAAAGAAAGTTTCAAAGAAAACCCGCGCAATTGCAATAATTAACCCAAACAATCCATGCGGCGCACTGTACGATGAAAAAATCGTAAAACAGATATTGAACTTGGCTGAAGAACACGATTTGCCAGTCTTGTCGGATGAAATTTACGACCAGATAATTTATGAGAAAAAATTTGTCAGCACAGCTCACTTAGCTAAGGATGTTCCAGTAATTGGGCTCAATGGCTTTTCTAAAGCACATTTAATGACTGGTTGGAGACTTGGTTACTTGTATTTTTATGATCAAAAAGATGAGCTGAAAGAGCTAAAGCAGTGCGTAGAAAAAGAGGCGCGAATAAGACTTTGTGCAAACACTCCAGTTCAGAAGACTGGCGTAGTTGCCTTGAATGGACCGCAAGATCACGTTAAGGAACTGGTTCAGAAACTTAAGCAAAGAAGGGATTATGCATGGAAACGATTGAATGCGATTGAAGGTTTAAGTTGCGCTAAGCCTGAAGGTGCGTTTTATGTATTTCCAAAAGTCCATGCAGTAGGACAAAAATGGAAAACGGACAAAGAATTTGTATTGGAACTGTTGAAGGAAACAGGCGTGCTTTTTGTACATGGTTCCGGGTTTGACCCTGTTTATGGTGCTGGACACGTGAGAGGAGTGTTTCTACCGCCAATTGAAACCCTTGAAGAAGCCTTTAACGAAGTCGAAAGGTTCATGAAAAGAAATAGTTAAGAAACTGAGCTTGCAGCTTTTTTCCGATAATTTTTAGTAGATGGGAATTCCTTCTTTCGGGTCTTGAACCATTTTAGCAAATGCGTCCATTAGTTTTTTAGTGATTAGTCCAGGTACTCCATTGTTTATTGTCCTCTTGTTTATCTCACGGACAGGCACAATCTCTGCGGCAGTTCCCGTGAAGAATACTTCTTCCGCGTTAAACAGTTCGTACGGTGTTATATTCTTCTCTATAACCTCATAGCCCAGTTTTCTGGCAAGCTGCATCACTGCTTCAGCGGTTATTCCTGGTAATGCGCCAGTGTAGCTTGGCGGTGTGAATATTTTTCCTCTTTTAACTATGAATATGTTTTCTGCGACACCCTCGCATATGAAGCCGTTTTTGTCGAGGCATATGGCTTCGTCAACACCGCTTATGTTTGCTTCAATTTTTGCCAGTATACTGTTAAGATAGTTTAGCGACTTTATCTCATGTGTTGTTGCGTCAACAGGGTCTCTTTTAACCCAAGAAAGCATTGCTGTGACGCCTTTTTCTTTTGCTTCGCTCTTGTGTAATGCAATCGTGTCAGTTATCACAATTATTGTAGGTTTGGGACATTTCTTTGGGTTGAGCCCCAAATCGCCTACTCCTCTTGTGACTACAAGTCGGATGTAGGAGTCTTTTAAGTTGTTTTTTCGCAGAGTTTCCAGAACTATTTTTATCATCTCTTCCTTGGGTACAGGAATCTGTAGCATTATTGTGTGGGCTGAGCGATAAAGCCTGTCAATGTGCTCTTTCAATCTGAAAACCACGCCGTTGTATGCGCGGATTCCTTCAAAAACGCCGTCACCATATAGAAGCCCATGGTCGTAAACAGAAACTTTTGCTTGTGATTTTGGGTAGTATTTCCCGTCTATGTAAACAAGTAGTTCTTTTTCCAATAGCTGTTCCCCCAAAGTGGAGAATCTAATCTATCGAGTTAAGGTTTGATATAGTTTTTGCAAAGATTGGCGATTTTTATTCATCATTAACCGTAGAATTGTGGTCTTTTTGAGAGGCATCTTGGGAGCGGAAGTTGTTTAAAGGGCTTGCCTTGTGTTAACTTTTCAATTTCTTTTATTACTTCTTCAAGTTTCATCTGGCGCATTTTACCAGATTTTCTTTCCCTCACTGGAAGTATGTCAGATTCGATTTCTCTTTGTCCTACAACAATTATGTAGGGAATCCATTCCATCTCAGCTTCGCGAATCCTCTTCTGCAAAGTTAATGCGCGGTCGTCAATGTCAACGCGGATACAATGTTTCTCCATTTTTCTTGCGATTTTTTCAACACTTTCTAAGAATTTGTCGGACATGGGTATTATGCGCACTTGCGTTGGCGACAGCCATAATGGAAGCATGGGTGGTTTGCCGTTTTGCTGCATTCTGTAAGCGTTTTCTAGCAGTGCATAAACATCTCTTTCTATTGCGCCGCTTGGGGAGCAATGCAGAATCAAAGGATGCTGTTTTTCACCTTTCTCGTCCACGTAGGTTATGTTGTATCTTTTGGCGTTTTCCATGTCTATCTGGTCTGTTGAGAGGGCTGCAGCTTTGTTTTGATTGTCTACGAAGTTGAAGTCCCATTTAAGCGTGAAATAGAAAAATCGTTCTTTCCACATTTCAACCAGCACTGGTTTACCAAAGATTTTCGCGAGAGAATTAACGAATGTTTTGTTTTTCTCGTAAAATTCTTCTGTGAAACGTATCGCTGCTTCATAATTTTCTCTCGGTAAACCTATTTCTTCCAAGATTTGTATGCACAACTTGAATCTTGTCACAAATTCTTTTTTGACTTGTTCCAAATCTGTGCAGAAGGCATGGCAGTCGGGCATAGTGAAAGCTCTGAGTCGCCTTAAACCTACAACTTCCCCGCTTTTTTCTCGCCTGAAACTGTAACGTGTTAACTCGTAAACTTTCAGAGGCATATGCTTGTAAGAAAATTGTGCGTCGTGAACCATGAGGAACTGCCCAAAGCATGCTGCGAATCGCAGGAAAAGTTCCTTATCCTCTGATTTTAGTAAATATTGTCTTGCTGGGAAACGGTTTATGTAATCTGCTAGGCTGGGATGCTGAAAATCATACATTACTGGAGTTTCAACTTCCATTGCGCCATATTCGATCATTTTAGTAGTGACAAACTGCTCCAACAGAGACTTTATCAATCGCCCCTTAGGATACCAACGAATGTTTCCAGGGTCGCTTCCGAGTTCGTAGTCAGCTATTTCTAGTCTTTTCATTAAGGGTACATGTGGTGGCATTTGTTGGCTGGCTCTCACTTTTGAAATTTCGTATTTTGCAAATTTCTCTAGGTTTTCGTGTTTTTTGAAATTAAAGTCTTTTACTTGTGTCATTTTTCCATTTGGTTCGAGAATGTACCAGAAAGATTCCAGTTTTTCTTCGGCTTTTACTGCTTCAGAAACTTTTTCTTCTTTTTCCTCTTTTGCTTTGACAGGAAAGATTACGCGTGATTGTTCGGCGAGCGGATGCCCTTTTATGGAGATTGTGAATTGTTTGTTCCAGCCGAATGGAGCGCGGTAGGTTTCTATGCCTTTTTCTTTTGCGTAGGTCTCCATGGCTTTGACGATTTTCAGAGCCTCTGTGGGTTTTGCCAAGTTGCTGCTCAAGTGGGCGTAGGGGTAAATTATGATGCGATTTACTTTCAGTTTCTCAAGGAAAGCGTAAACTTCGTCGATGGCTTTTTTGGCTACTGTTGTGTTGTCGCCTTCTTCAACAGCCGTGAAAAGCACGACTATTTCTTCAAGGCGAGTTGCTTTTTTTTCGGCTTCTTCTGCCATAGCTATTTCTTTCTGGACTGGCTTATACTCAATGAAGTTTGAATGTAATTGCAGTATCCTCATGAATAGTCTTTCCTCCCACTAAGTGCTATAGCGCCATTTCTCAAGCTGCTTATCCTTCTTGGTCTTCTTCTTATACTCTTTATAATGCTCTTTACATAGGTAGGAACGCTTTTCGCTGCCGCCAACCTTTAAACCAGCAGACCTAACTTTCTCGGCTGAGAGTGAACGAACGGCGTCCTTACCACAGCCGGATACGCTGCATTTTACGCCTTTATCAACTCGCCCCAAATTTTAACGCTCCTTTTATATACTCGCAGTTTTAATGCAATACAATACACGTTATCCTTTAATTTCTTTTTCATAAAGCAAACGCGCTCTCTGATAAATTTGTTCTTTGTCACCGAAAAAAGTCGGACCAAGAGCCTCAACGACAAAAGATGCAATTGCGGAGCCTACGCACGCGCATCGCACATGATTTTCTCCGTTGACATATTCGGCTAGAAAGCCTCCGATGAAGGCGTCTCCTGCTCCAGTGGGGTCGACAACTTTTTCTGGTTTGCATGCTGGAATGTCGTAAACGTTGTTCTCAATCGATAGTAAAGCGCCTTTTGCGCCTAAGGTGACGATTACAGTTTCAACGCCATAATCATGAATTACCTTTATTGCTGAGCTGAGGTCTGACTGATTTGTGACCGACATAATCTCGGCTTGAGAGGACTTGTAAATGTTTACGAGTTCTAGTATGCGCTTATCTGCTAATGAACCATGAGTAACGTTTCCGTTTTCGTCAAAAGTCCGCACCAACCCCTGGGGGTCAATTGATAATGCTTCGGCGTGGCGTTTCAGTTTTTCAGCCACTTCATACGTTATTTCGCCAGCTATGGGTGCAAGATGAATGATTTGGGCTTTCAGAGAATTTGGCACGTCATCAGCAGTTATGGCGGGGGCCTTACCGTTAAGCCGCAAGGTACGAGTTAACAAGCCGCTGTTATATTTTAGTTCAAAACGTGTGGTCTGTGCATTTTCAACCTTAACTACGGAGGATAAGTCAACACCTTCTTGTCGAAGCCACCACAAGTAAGCAACTGGAAAATCGTTACCAACTTTTGAAATAACAGATACCCTAGCGTCTAAACGCCTAGCCGCAAAAGAAACATAAGCAACAGAACCGCCTAAAACAACGAAGGGCATGCGCCTGTCTGGCAAGACAATTGAGTCTATGCTGAAATTTCCGACAGAGACTATGTCAAACACTGAATATTCTAGCCTCCAGTTCAGAATACTATGCGCGATGACACTTAAAAGCAACGGAAAACAGCAATGTTGATGAGCCTATGATTGAAGTAAAAGGATAGCCTTGGCTAAGTCTCCTCCGCTGTCTTCTAAGGCTTTTCTAGCTTCTTCTATGCTTTTTCCTGTTTGGTCAGCCACGAGTCTTATGTCTTCTTCCGGTATGGCTAATTTGCGCTCAACAGTTTTTTCAGTGATTTTTCCACCCGTCACTTGATAGATTTTTTGTCCTTGAACAGCCAAAACAGCCACTTCTGGCTCTTCAATGACTATTTCCTTATTTGTTGTTTTGATGATTACTTCCTTAACTTCCTCAATAGCGTCCATGCTCATGCCCATGCGTTGCATCATGCGTTTCGCTTCACGGGGACTGACACGCCTATGCACAATGTTCACCTTCCACTAAACAATTGCCATTTAAACCTCATATACTTAACTCTATTCTGAACAGCCACGTCTAACCTTAACTGCAACACCCCTTTTGAAAACCTTCATTTCTTCGCCAGATAAAACAGCTTTTCCAACAGCCAAAACCTTGCCATTTTCATCGACAACAATGACTTCATCTTTGGGACGGATGTCACTGTCAGCCTTCACAACATGCACTGCGAACACGTCGCCACCTTCAGCGATAACATCTGAAACTTCATTTTGAACAATGACAATGTATTTTACGGAACATCTACTTTCAACGATTCGTTTTGCACCTGCGATACTTAAGGAGAACAAGCCGTCTGTTGGACGAAGCGTTGCAAGTCTTTTGCCATTCAGATAGACGTAACGGATTCTGCCAGTTCGATGCGAATGAAATATTTCCACATTTCCCGGAAAAAGCACTGCGCCTATGCCTTTTCCAAACTGGTAATCTGCAACGCTTCTAATTCGCTTAAGAGTTTCTTCCAAACGCGCCAACACCGCCAATCAATCTATCATGATTTAACAAACTATAAACATAACCAAACTAATAAAAACAGTTTAGGTGCGTGTCAACAATTGCGGTGCGAAGTCTGCGGACGCAAAATCTTCGGCAAACCCCTCAGAGCCATAATTGAAGGAGCCAAGCTAACTGTATGTAACGAATGCTCCAAACACGGAACAATCATCTGGGAAGAAACAAAACCGAAGGCTGTAACACCGAAACCTAAAGCAACACTTCAACCGCTCAGAACTCAAAGTAAAAAAACAACAGAAACAACCGTAGACGCGGGGTTGGAGCTCACAGAAAACTTTGACTCCAAAATAAGACAAGCAAGAGAAAAACTTGGACTCTCCCATGAAGAACTAGGCAAAAAAATAAACGAAAAAGTCTCAGTGCTGAGAAAAATCGAAACTGGAAAAATCAAACCAGACAACGTGCTTGCAACAAAACTTGAGCACGCTCTCAAAATCAAATTATTAATTCCAGCATCAGAAGAAAAGGCTCCACAAACAAAAATTCCGAAACCATCAACTCGTGAATTAACATTAGGCGACTTAATCCAACTTAACAAAAAAGACATGGAGAAAGAGGGGGATAAAACCGAACGAAAGCAATCATAGTTCAACGACGAAGAGCTTTTGAACCGTCAAGCCTAGAAGAACTCAAAAACTTAGCTGAATCAGCAGGATACATAGTTGTTGGGAAGATGGAACAAACTCGAGAAGGCGACTCACGTTATCAGATAGGTGCTGGAAAAGTCAAAGAACTAGCAGAACTCGTGAAAGAAACAGGAGCCCAAAAGGTAATTTTTGATAACCCACTCAAACCTGTCCAATCATATAATTTGGCAAAAGCCACAGGCGTGGAAGTAATCGACCGCTTCCAGTTAATTCTTGAAATCTTCACGCGAAGAGCTACAACCACCGAAGCACAACTACAAATCCAATTAGCACGACTTGGATACGAACTAGCCCACGCAAAAGAAAGAGTGAGATTGGCAAAAAAAGAAGAACAGCCCGGGTTCATGGGACTTGGCGCTTACGAAGTAGATGTTTACTACGAGGCTGTAAAGAAACAAGTTCATACCGTGCGTAAAAAGCTAAAGAAAATCCGGGAAAAACGCCTTTTACACCGAGAAAGAAGAGCAGAACTAGGCTTTTCTTCGATTTCCTTAGCAGGATACACAAACGCCGGAAAAAGCTCGCTGTTTAATGCATTAACAGAGGAAGAAGTGCCAGTAGATACCACTTTATTCACAACTCTTTCAACAACAACCAGGCTTGTGGAATTCTCAAAAAAGAAATTTCTGTTAACTGACACCGTAGGCTTCATAGACCGCTTACCGTTGACGCTCATAGAGGCTTTCCATTCCACACTTGAAGAAACTATATACTCAGACCTCATACTTCTTGTTGTAGACGCAAGTGAACCAACACATACAATCCACAAAAAACTTGCAGTTTGCTTGGAAACAATAGAACGCATAGGCGCATCAGGCATCCCAACAATAACAGCCCTAAACAAAATCGACTTAATATCCGAAACAGAAACCCGCCAGAAACTCGAAAGCCTAAAAGGAACAGCCCCAAACCCTGTGCCAATATCAGCCCTTCACAAAACCAACATTGACCTACTAAAAAACGAAATCCTAAAAATGCTGAAAAACTATGTCCAAGCCTCCATCACCATTCCATCAACAAACGAGACAATGCCCTTCATATCATGGCTATTCAAAAGCACAGACGTAAAAACAATAAAATACACAGGAAACTCCGCCAACATCGTTTTCGAGGCAGTCCCATGGTTCGCAGAAAAAGTTAAAAAACGTGTAGAAGAGTTCAATGGAAAATTCGAGAAAATCTAACCAGAAGAGATGCAGAACATGCCAGAAGTTGTAGTTTTAAGGTGGGGTCACAGACCACGCAGAGACGCAAGACTCACAACCCACATTGCGTTAACAGCACGCGCACTAGGAGCAACTGGCATAATATTGTCAGACGTAGAAGATGAAAAAATCAAAGAAACAACAGAAAAAGTAACAAAAAACTGGGGAGGACCATTCTTTTTAGAAATGGGAACATCATGGAAAAAAGCTGTAAAAGATTGGAAGGCAAAAGGCGGAATAGTTGTTCACTTAACAGCCTACGGAGAAAACATTCAAACGAGCAACGTGATGCAGAGAATCAAGTCTTCTGGAAAAAACATTTTGGTTATTGTAGGAAGTCAGAAAGTTCCAAGAGAATTCTTCCAAGAAACAGTTTCAGATTTTAATGTAGCTGTTGGAAATCAACCTCATTCAGAATGCGCGAGCCTTGCAGTGTTCCTTGACCGCTTATTTGAAGGGAAAGAGTTAGAAAAAAGCTTCGATGACGCGAGAGTTAGGATAATTCCTCAGAAAAGAGGCAAGAAAATTGTGAATTTCTGATTCGGATTGGAAAAAGAGATTTAAATTAAAGGTCACATATATATTATTTAGAAAACGAGTGTTCAATGTTTGAGCAAAAGGGTCACTATGTTATCAACCATTGATGATGCAACACTGATGAGAGTTGCAGAAGCTTTAGGTGAAGAAGACGCGATTAAATTAATTGAGATTCTAAAAAACTCAGACGAAATAACAGACGAGGAAATCGCTAACAAGACAGGAATAAGAATAAACTCCATACGCAAAATCCTCTACAAACTCTACGACCACTCACTCGTTAGCCTAAGAAGAACACGCGACCCCAAAACCGGCTGGTTCATATTCCACTGGAAACTACAACCAGACCAGCTTGAAGGCTTCATACTCAGCCAAAAACGTCGAGTTCTCGAAAAACTTAATATCAGACTAGAATATGAGAAAAACCATGATTTTTACTACTGCTACACGCCAGGATGCAAACGCATTCCATTCGAAGAAACCGTAGAGCTTATCTTCAAATGCCCCACATGCGGTAAACCATTGATGCATTACGAAAACGACAAAATTGTTCAAGCATTGACAAAGAAAGTCGAACAACTAAGGAAGGAACTCGGTGAGTGAAAAACTTCCATCAAGCGACCAAGCCCTATTATTCCTCCGTCAAAGCGGATGCACAAGAAACGTAATAAGACACTGTAAAGCAGTTGCAAAACTCGCAGTCGAAATCGCAAAAGCCTGTCAAGAACGAGGATTAGACGTTGATTTAGAGCTTGTAGAAATAGGCGCCTTACTACATGACATTGGGCGAGCAAAAACACACAGCGTCCACCACGCTATTACAGGAGCAGAAATTGCAAAAACACTAGACCTACCCGAACCAGTAATCTCTATAATAAAAAGACACGTGGGCGGCGGAATAACGGCTATGGAAGCTAAAAAGCTCGGTTGGCCAAAAGACATTTACGTCCCACAAACTTTAGAGGAAAAGATTGTTTCATACGCAGACAAACTCGTTGAAGGCTCACGGCGAGTGCCTATAGAAAGAACCATAGAAAACTTTTCGAAAAAATTACCATCTTCCGCGATTGCGAGAATACAAAAATTGCACAGAGAAATGTTGACCTTGATTGGCGATTGTGAATGCCTACCGTGACTTTATCTGTGAAAGCATACAATGATTTTCAGCTGAAATACGTTAGCAAGTTTTTAAAGAACACTCTTAAAGATTTAAGAGTTGAAGCAAAAATTTGTGGAGTCGCTCCTCGCGGATGGGTTCAAGCAGATGTTTCAGGCGAAGATGAACCCGTAGCGTTACGTTATTTGGCTGATGACATAGGAGTTTGCCCCATACATCTAAAATCGATTGGAAAATTTTCACTAATGAAAGGACGAATAATAAACATAGACAAGAGCAAGGACAAACTCAACATAGACGTAGGCATCTTTGCACCAGAAATCGTCGACGCCACAATCTCATTGCAACATTTGCAAGCACAACTTGCAGATGGAAGAAAAGTCGCACTGCAAAAAATCGCTCAACTCTACGGTTTCCAAGAAAATCTTCCCTTAACCGTCAAAATTTCAAATGTGAATGAAAAAAACATTAAAATTGAAGCAGTTTTGTCGGAAAAGCAGCTTACTCAATATAAGCAATGGACAAAATCGTTGCAAGACAGATTAATAATTTTAGGAGCAACACTACAAGAAATTCAATCAGCCTTAAAGACAACAAGAATCAACCGCGACGTAGTAAATACTGAACAACTGGGACTATTCGAATACGCAATTACATGCAAACTTGGAACTGATGCTGTCGGATTAATTTCAAAAATTGGCAAAAACCTACCAACCACTACTCTCTCAGTGTTTAACCCAAAGCAAACTATAGAATTTCTAGGAGACAACCCGGTTTCCTAACCGTATTATGGTGGGCCGGGCCGGACTTGAACCGGCGACCTTTGGCTCGTAAAGCCAATGTCCTACCAAGCTAGACGACCGGCCCACCTTGTTCCTTCGGTTTAGACATTTTTATTCTATTAAAGTTGACTAATTGGTAATAAATATAAATCGATTATTTCTTATACTGCAAAGAAAAGCACAACAGACAATTTCGAACGGATATTAGGAAAATGAATCTCAGGTGAGTGAATGAAAAGAATTATGGTTACTGGGGCTGGTGGACCTGCCGGCATAAACTTTGTCATGTCGCTTCGAATTGCGCCGGAAAGAATGTTCGTCGTCGGAACGGAGGCAAATCCACATTTTGTTTATTTGGCTCCCACAGACAGGAAGTATTTGGTTCCGAAGGCAACCGAACATCTTTACATTGACAAATTAAACGAGTTAACAGAGAAAGAAAAAATCGAATTTTTACATCCACAACCCGACATCGAAGTGCAAGTTGTCTCAGAAAACCGTGAAAAACTCAAAGCAAAAACGTTTCTGCCATCAAAAAAGGCAGTGAAAGCATGCCAAGACAAGCTGGAATCCGCAAAAATCTGGCAAAATAAAGGCATACCTGTGGCAAGAGCTATGGCTTTACGCAAAGAGCAAGACATAGATGAAGCCTTTCAAGAGCTTGGAAATCCCATTTGGATTAGAGCCAGACATGGTGCCGGCGGAAGAGGAAGCACCCCAGCCAGCAATAAAGAAACAGCCATCTCATGGATTAACTATTGGAAATCACGCAACGTCAATTGGGAATTCATCGCCCAAGAACACTTGCCAGGAAGAAACATTGGGTTTCATAGCCTATGGAAAAACGGCGAACTCATAACTTCAATGGCGAGAGAACGAATTGAATACATATATCCATATCTGGCGCCTTCGGGCATAACAGGCACGCCAGCCGTTCAAAAGACAGTACATGACAAGGAAGTGAACCGAATAGGAACAGAAGCCGTGCTAGCCATCGACCCTAACTTCACAGGAATAGCCTGTGTAGACTTAAAAGAAAACAAGCATGGAATTCCATGCGCAACCGAAATCAACGCGGGAAGAATGTTCACAACATCCTTCTTCTTTTCTTACGCAAGCAAAATCCTACGCAAAGACTACTATGCAAACATTCCATACCTATATGTGAAACTCGCATACAGTGAAAGAATCCCGGAAATACCAAAGTATGATGTACTGCCAGAGAACACCTACTGGGTTCGCCACATCGACGCGCCAGCGAAACTGGTTCGAAACGGAAAGATAATCGGAGAAATGTACCGTTGATTAAAGCAGTCATATTCGACCTTGACGGAACACTAATCCACTTATCAATCGACTACGGGAGGCTTTTCAAAGAGTTCAGCAAAATCATGAAAACAGAGGAAGTGCGACCTATAACAGAAAAGATTTCTAAATTGAATAATAAGACAAGAAAAAGAGTTTTTGAGGTTTGGGACAAATTTGAATTGGAAGCATTGAGAAATTTTACAGTAAACGAAGAAGGGATTATACTTTATCAGAGATTTTCTAAAATTCCAAAGGCGCTTGTGACGAGGCAAGGCAAAAAAGTAGTTGAAAACATAAACAAATGCCTAGGCTTGTCATTCAATTTCACAATAACCAGAGAAGACAGCCTCGAAAGAACAAAACAATTGCAGAATGCTGCACAAATGTTAGAAGTTCAGCCTCAAAATATTCTATTTGTAGGTAATACAGATGACGATTTTCTTGCTGCTAAAAAAATTGGATGCCAATTTCTGAGGGTTAAAAATGAAAGTATGGTATGACGCTTGCACAGGCAAACATATAAGATATGGTGTAGCGGTAGCGAGAAAACTTCGGGTTTTGGGACATGAAGTCTTTTTAACTACCAGAAAACATCCGGACACGTTACCTTTAGCAGAATTTTTGAATGAAAAATTCATTGTCGCAGGGAAGTACAATCCGGAATCGTTGCTGACGAGGTTAAAGGAAGGCACACGCCGTCAGCTTATGTTCTGCAAAATTTTTGAGAAAGAGACTCCAAAAGTAGCCATTTCTCATGGTTCCGTGGACTTATGTAGAGTAGCGTTTGGTTTAGGGGGAAAGGTGATTACGACTGTTGACACGCCTTACGCGGAGGCTGTAAATAGGCTTACATTACCCTTATCTGATTACGTTGTCATTTCAAAAGCAATCCCCAAAGAAAGCTTGCAAGTCTACGGCGTTAAGGGAGAAATTGTGAGCTTTAACGGTGTGGACGAAGTAGCTTGGATAAAGAACTTTAAACCAAAGGTACGGTTTGATTTTGGAAAACCGTTGATTGTGGTCAGACAAATTGAGGAAAAGGCTGTTTACACAGAGAAAGCAGTTGATATAATTTCTTTGGCAAAAAAGTTGACAAAACTCGGAAAAGTCGTCTTTCTCTCGAGATATAACCGTAAAACTGTTAAAGAATTGATTATTCCAAAAGGGTTTGTGGATTCTGCGAGTTTAGTGGCACAAGCAGACTTGTTCGTGGGCGCTGGAGGAACAATTACGAGAGAAGCTGCTCTGCAAGGAACTCCAGCTATAGTGGTAAATGCTTTTCAGCAACAATACGTGAATGACTTTTTAATGGAAAGAGGATTCCCAATCGTGAAAGTTGACCCTTCAGAAGTAGTGAAAACTGCTGAAGAACTATTGAGCAAAAAACATAACGTACGGCGACTGTTAGATAAGCTTGAAAACCCAGTTGACATCATTGCAAATATAGTGGAGAAGTTGGCAGTCTCCAGAAGTTGTTGAATGCTATATTCGATGTAAGTTTATATGTAACTCAATGTTATTTGAAAATCTCCGGTGAAGATTTATGCCAAAAACAAACGTCTTAATTGTTGGCTTGGGCGAAGTTGGTAGCGCACTTTTTGAACTGTTTAAAGAAAGCGGGAAATTTAAAGTGCACGGTTTTGATTTAGACAAAGAAAAAATGCGAGAAATCACTGGGACAACGAAACTTCCAGAGACAGTTGACGTGATGCATATTTGTTACCCGTGCACAAAACAAGAAACATTTGTCAAAGTAACGATAGATTATATCAAAAGGATTAATCCCCAACTCACAATAATTGAAAGCACCGTGCCACCGCTTACAACTCAGAAAATTTACGAGACTACAAAGTCACAGATAGTTCATTCTCCAATCCGTGGAATGCACCAATCCTTGGAGACTATGAAGAGAGACATAATTTTCTGGAGCAAATACATCGGTGGAGTAACAAAAGAAGCTGTGGAAACAGCCAAAAAACACTATGAAAAACTTGGGTTGAAAGTCAAAATTCTAAAAAGTCCAGCGGAAACAGAGTTAGCAAAGCTTTTCGAAACAACTTATAGGGCTTGGATGATTGCTTGCTTCCAAGAGATGCATCGTATTTCACGACGTTTCAATGCGAATTTTGATGAAGTTGTGGACATGCTTGCAGATATACACCGTTTGAGGTTGAACAAGCCTATTCATTATCCAGACGTTATTGGCGGACACTGTTTGATACCGAACACTGAATTGCTGTTGAGCGTTTATGATTCGGAATTTCTGCGTTTGATTTTGGCGTCAAACGAAAAAAGAAAAGAAGAGATTAAAGATGAAGCTGTGAAGGGTGAGGTTGAAAAGGTTAAAAGAAGAGCTGATGCCCTTCAAAAGGAACTGATGAGCAAAATGGGAAAACATTCTAAGACATGACCTATCCAAATCACTAATTTACACTAAATTTTCGAAAACATTTAAGGTAGGATAAAGTTTGTAGTTTAATGGTGCTGCAATGAAAGTTGTCATGATTAACGACTGCGCTTTTGTCGGAGAAACCTTGCTAAAGTACATGTCGTCAAACATTGAAAAGCACCATATTAAACGCAGTAGAGGCTTATGGAGCAAAACTTTTGGTTTAGCCTATAAGATTTTGAGGGCGAAAGGCGATGTGTATCATGCGCATTATCTTCTCCAAGACTGTTATATTGCAGCGCGCTTAGGGAAAAAGCCCTTAATCGGACATGCACATGGTAGTGATTTGAGAATCAGTCTTAAGCATCCTTTGTGGGATAGGATAGTTAGGCATAATTTGAGAAAATGTGATAAAGTTTTGGTGAGTACGCCGGATGTTCTTGGTATAGCGAAAAAGTTTAGAGAGGATGCGGAGTATCTGCCTAATCCGGTTGACACTGAGATTTTTTACCAGAAACCTATTACGGAGCATGGTGGGAAAAAGAGGGTGCTTATTGCAAGCGATTCGAATTGGAGGGTAAAGGGTACAGACATGGCAATACGGGCTTTGGGCAAGATTAGGGATGAGGTTGATGTTAGTATTATTAGGTATGGTGTGGATTTTGAAAGAACATTAGCTTTGGCTTATTCTCTTGGCTTGCATGTTAATGTGCTGCCAAAGGTTCCTCATGAAAAACTCAATCAGTACTACTGGAACGCGGATGTGGTTATCGACAGGTTTACGCTTGGGTCATTGGGGGTTGTTTCTTTAGAAGCCATAGCATGCGGCAGACCAGCAATAGCGTGTGTATCGTCAGAATATCCCGAGTATAACAGCTTTCCATTGAAAGATATCACAGCAGAGGATGATATCGCCAAGATTATAAAAGCTGCAGATGATGATTTGTGGGAAAGAGAATACGCGTATTTCAGAGCGAGGCATGCAGTAAATGTGGTTTTGGAAAGGTTGATGAAAATTTATGATTCATTGAGGAGTGGCTAAATGCGCGTGCTTCTCACGTCCACAGATAACCCTTACATAACGCATCTTGGAGGAAAACACATTCATTTATTACTATTGGAACAAGGACTAAGAGAAATTGGCGTTGAGGTTGTTACACTTTATTATAATCCGAAGAGTTTAAGGGAATTAATCAAACGAAGCACCTTGCTTTTTTTAAGGGACAAGTATGGTTACAAGTCCAAACTCAAGTGGATGACAAATTACTTAAGAAGACATATTCCAGAAAACGCTATTGACGTAATTCACGCTCACGATGTCTTATCATTAATAAGCACAGCGGAAAAGCCTCAAAAGAAAGTGTTAACTCTCCATGGTTATTTTGCAAGGGAGAACATAGAATTTATGAAGAACGAAAAAAATCGTGAAGAATTATATCCATATCTTTTGCAACTTGAGAGAAAAGGAATGGAAAACGCGGATTATATAATTACTGTAGACCAGCGATTGAAGGAATATATCATTTCAGAATTTAACTACCCTGCCAGCAAGATTAGCGTAATGCACAATGCTGTTGATACAAACTTATTCAAACCAGTTTCAGAAGAAGAACAAAAGAAACTGAAGAAAACCTTTGGATTTAGCGAAGATAACATCATCATCTTAGTGCCTAGGAGACTTGTAGAAAAAAATGGAGTAATCTACGCCGTTCAAGCCATGAAGCACATAAAAAATGAAAAGGTAAGAATGGTCATAGCCGGAGATGGACCGGAAAGAGACAAAATAATGAAAGAAGCAGAAGGAGAAAGCAGAATATATTTTGCTGGGTTAATTTCTCATAACAAAATTGCACCTTACTATATGATGGCAGATATTATTCTCATACCATCAATAACATCTCACGGCGTCCAAGAAGCCACATCGCTCGCAATGCTAGAAGGAATGGCTTGCGGCAAAGTTGTGATATGTTCTAATATAGGGGGCATGCAGGAAATTATTCACAACATGGAAAATGGCATATTAGTAGATGAAAAGGAATCAATGGAAGTAGCAAAAGGTGTCGAAACCGTATTAAATAATAGAAGTTTGATGGCTAAAATATCGAAGAATGCGAGAGAATATACAGTAAAAAATCATTCCTTCTTAGTTCATGCTCGGAAAGTTTTCGATGTGTACTGTGACTTGTTGGAGGAAAGATAATGTTGGTTTTAGATGTAGGGTCAGGAACAGACGAGTTTGACGTAGCAAGAGGTAACATCTGCATAGACTTGTGTAAACACCCTAAAAATAAGCCACAAAATTTTATTTGTGCAGATGCGCATCATCTTCCGTTTAAAGGAAAAATTTTCGACAAAGCCTATATGTATGAGGTTATTGAGCATGTGGAAAATCCACTGTTATGTCTGAAGGAAATACATAGGGTTTTAAAGAAAAATGGTATTCTGGAAGTGAGTACACCGAATGTTTTCCATTGGAGAATATTGCTAAGACAAATAAGAGGCTTAAGACAAATTTTGAGTGATTTTGGTCATATAGCTTGTTGGACAGAAACAGAACTGCAGAATATTTTGGTGAGGTCAGGATTTTCTGTTGCCAGATTTAAATATTTAACTTTGCCATTGGTTTTTACACTTCACAAAACATTAGACAGAATCGCAAAATTGGTCCTACCTGCCACAATAACTGAAAAAATCTCTTGGTTATCGCCGTGAAACAAGAGGCTAAAGGTCGATGATTAGTACGATTATGCCTCCCTACAGTTCTTATGCTGAAAAGTTGCAATTATATATCGCTAGGTATCACAGAAAAAAGATTATTGAAAATCCTGATGTTTCAGTGCTAATGCCGACTTATAACGATGCAAAGTATATACAGAGTGCAATAGAAAGCCTTCTGAATCAAAGCTACACAAGATGGGAATTATTAATAATAGATGATGGTTCTACAGATAGTACACCAGCCATTATTAACACATTTGCAGATAATAGAATTATCTATTTGCGACAAAGAAATAGTGGACAGTTGAACGCTTTGATGAGTGGCGCTAAGTTTTTGCGAGGTAAGTTCGTTACAATCTTACATTCTGACGATGAAATTCTAGACAGAGTGGCACTTGAAAGAAACGTTTCAAGAATTAAAAATCAAAATTGCGATGGTATTTTTGCTGATTTGTATCAAATGAACGAAACTGGACAGATTAATGGTGTGTCAAGAACCATAAACTCTGTTAATTTCTTCTCACCTGCAATATTGTTTTTAAATGGGGGGTCAAATATAACTTCTGATGTGTTTTTTGTTAAAAGAACAGCGTTTGAAAATGTGATTTCAACTTATATTACATGGAATATGCCATATTGGTTGAAATTTAACGAGAAACACGTCGATGTTTTGAGGTTAAAAAAAATTGAACCATGGTATAAATATCGAGTATATCCGGAAAATTACGTAAGATCTGAAGTAGGAAAGTTTGAAACCGTAAACGGTTGTTTAAGAACTGTAATTGAAATTGGCAAACGACTAAATTTCCCATTTTTGAAACTCCAAAAATTGGGAGTCAGAGTTTTAAAAAAATGGTTAAAGCCGTTATTTATCCATAAACCTAGTCCTCCTAAACAGTTACAGCATATGATCCAGTATGTTTTACACTGTTATTACGATAAGATTCCGAAAAATCCTTATTTCAAAGCGTTACTTGGATTTTATGCAAACTTTCCATCTAATCGAACAATAAGTCTACAGTTCAAAGAATCGGAAGAAACATTTAAAGGGAAAGATGCTCGCATCTTCTTTAATTTGATGGAAAAAACACACTGCCTCCCTTTTTAAATTATCTTATCATGGAGGCAATTAATGGATTTGGAAAAGTTGTAGTAACAAATAGAAAAGATTATCGAAAAGCAGAAGACACGTTGCGATTCTTAAATCTACTAGCTCCAATCGTCATAGAATAATTAAAAGCTAATAACTTTAGAAAAATATATTTCCCTTTCAAAACAACATAAAGTTAAATATTGCCACCTCCAAAAGCCTTAAACAGATTTTAGAGAGGACGTTAGGAGAATGTTTGAGTAGTGCAAGCAGAATTATTAGTTACTGGTGCTAGCGGTTTGTTAGGTAACAGGATTGTTGATCTCGCCAAAAATGACCACACGATTATTCCTTTACATAAAACTAAGCCTTTACATTCAAACTCCATAAAACTAGATATTACAAACTTAAGTGATGCTCTCAGCCTATTTAACAAACTTAAGCCAAACGCAGTTATTCACACGGCTTCTGAAACAAATGTAGATAAATGCGAAACTGAAAGGGAACATGCCTGGAAAGTGAATGTTGAGGGAACACGCAATATAGCCCTTGCTTGCGCCAAAACAAACGCTAAACTTGTTTACATATCTACCGATTACGTTTTTGACGGCGAAAAAGGCAATTACAAGGAAGAAGACAAACCTAACCCAATAAACTATTATGGTTTAACAAAGCTTGAAGGAGAAAAACAAGTCGCCCAACACTGCAGAAACTACGCAATATTAAGAACAAGCGTGTTATACGGTTGGCATCCATGGAAACAAAACTTCACCACGTGGACAATCAACCAACTCAAACAAAACAAGGAAATCACAGTAGTCGAAGACCACTACAACACGCCAACCCTAGTAGACAATCTCGCGGAAATGGCACTTGAAGTAGTAGAAAAAGACCTTCAAGGGTTACTTCATGCCTCAGGAAGCGAAAGAATAAGCCGCTATGAATTCGCCAAACAAATCGCAAAAACCTTCAACTTGAACCCACACTTAATAAGACCAACAAGAATGAGCCAATTGACAACTTGGACCGCCAAACGCCCAAAAGACTCATCTCTAAACACCAGCAAAATACAAAAACAACTAAAAACAAAACCACTAAACATAACAGAAGGACTCGAAAGAATGCTTAAGGAGCACGAAAAAAAATGAAAGGCATAATACTCCACGGAGGACACGGCACCAGACTAAGACCACTAACCCACACCGGTCCAAAACAGCTAATTCCCATCGCAAACAAACCCATATCCCAATACGTTTTGGAAGACCTACGCAATTCCGGGATAACCGACATAGCCATAATATTGGGTGACGTACTGCCAGAAAAGGTCAAAAGCTATTATGACGACGGAAGCAAATTTGACGTAAAAATCACGTATATAACCCAAGAAAAACCAGCTGGAATTGCTCATGCTGTTGGCTTAGCAGAAGACTTCGTAGGAGAAAATCCATTTGTCGTGTATTTAGGTGACAACATGCTTAAAGGAGGAATCTCAAAGTATGTCCAAGAATTCCAGAAGGAAAACTCCGACGCGATTGTGCTGCTTTGCAAAGTTGAAAATCCACAACAGTTTGGGGTAGCTGAATTCGACAAAGAAGGCAACATAGTAAGGTTAATTGAAAAACCAAAAAAGCCACCAAGCAACTACGCACTCACCGGCATATACTTCTTCAAACCACCAATTTTCAAGATGATAAAAAAACTGAAACCTTCGTGGAGAGGAGAGTTAGAAATAACAGAGGCAATACAGAATCTCCTAGATGAAGGATACAAGGTTAGTCACCGAATAGTTGAAGGTTGGTGGAAAGACACTGGCACAGTCGAGGATATCATCGAAGCGAATATACTCGTATTGGACGAATTAGAACCAAGAATAGAAGGGAAAGTAGAAGATAAATTCTCTGTTCAGGGAAGAGTTGCTATAGAAAAAAATGCACGTGTCAAAAAAGGCGCCTTGATCCGCGGTCCAGCAATAATCGGAGAAAACTCAATTCTGGAAGAAAACGTTTACGTTGGACCATACACATCAATAGGTAACAATGTAAAGGTAATAAAAGGCGAAATTGAAAACTCAATAATAATGGACAACTGCACGATAGAAATCAACACAAAAATAATCGACAGCATCATCGGCGCTAACTCCGAAGTCATAACAAACCAAAAAGGCCCAAAAGGACACAGACTTCTCGTAGGTGAAAATTCGAAAATAATATTTTGAGATGAGAAAAATGATAGAAGGCGTCGTAACCAAACAGCTTAAGCAAGTATCAGATGAACGAGGATGGCTTGTGGAAATACTTAGAAGCGATTGGGAACATTTTCAAAAGTTTGGACAAGTATACGTAACTGCGGCTTACCCCCATGTTGTAAAGGCGTGGCACATGCACAAAAAACAAACAGACAACATCGCATGCATAAGTGGCATGATAAAACTTGTACTCTATGATGACAGGAAAAAATCGAAAACTAAAGGGGAAATAAACGAATTTGTAATTGGAGAAAGAAACCTTCTAATAGTGACAATTCCGCCGGAAGTTTGGCACGGATTCAAAACCATAAGCGAAGACCACGCATTAGTTTTGAATATCCCTACCGAACTTTACAATTATAAGGAACCAGACGAGCATAGATTGCCTCCGAACACGGATAAAATTCCTTACGACTGGAAGCTTGCACCGTGGCTCAAGCATGGGTGACTTCAAATGAGAATTTTAGTAACAGGCGGAGCTGGATTTATCGGAAACAACTTTGTACGTTTCATGTTAAGAAACCATTCAGACTATGAAATTGTCGTTTTGGACAAACTTACCTATGCCGGAAGAAAAGAAAACTTGCAAGACATCTGGGATAAAATCATATTCATAAAAGGAGACATAGCCAAAAAAGAGGACGTGAACAGTGTAGTGAAAGATTGCGATTACATTGTAAATTTTGCAGCAGAAACCCACGTGGACAGAAGCATAATAAACGCTGGAACATTTGTGTTAACAGATGTTTACGGAATATACAACTTGTTAGAGGCTGCAAGAAAATTCGACATAGCAAAGTTTGAGCAAATAAGCACCGACGAAGTTTACGGGCATATCAGAAAAGGAAGCTTCAAAGAAGAAGACGCGCTGAAACCACGCAACCCTTATGCTGCATCCAAAGCCGGCGCAGAACTGTTATGCAGAGCCTATTTTGAAACCTACAGTTTGCCAATAATCATAACAAGAGGAACAAACAATTACGGTCCATATCAACACCCAGAAAAATTCATACCTAAAACAATAACCTACGCATTACTGAATAAGGTTGTTCCAATTTATGGAACTGGCGAGAACATCAGAGACTGGTTGTACGTAGAAGACCACTGCAGTGCAATAGACTTGGCGTTGCATAAAGGCAGAAATGGAGAAATCTACAACATAGCCTCAAAAGAAGAACTGAAAAACATTCAAGTCGCCAAAACAATTCTGAAGCTTATGGGTAAATCTGAAAATTTGTTAAGTTTCGTTAAAGACCGCCCCGGGCACGACTTCAGATATTCTTTGGATACCAGCAAAATCGAGAAGCATATAGGTTGGAAGGCGAGCGTGAAATTTGATGAAGGAATAAAGAGAACAATTGATTGGTACATCCGTAACGAATGGTGGTGGAAACCCATTATAGAAAAAGGAGACGTAGACTTCCACCAAAATTTTTCTTAGTAAGTTCAAAGTAATAAATAGTTTATAAACTCTGGAATGAATTTTCACTTAAGAAAGGCGAATGGAGATAGTATTGCTAAAGCTACGAATCGATGTTGACTATCCTTACCCTTCGAGGATTAAAAGCTTCGTTTGCACAGCTTTTAACATCAAAGTTGGCAAGGATTACCTGAAGAATTCCAAAATACTTGCCAGAATGATTAACGAATCGCCAAGAAAAGTTAAAGCCTACTGGTTTTTTACGCCCCAGACAATCCCAGACAAAGAATTGTTGAGATTGCTGGATAATGATAGACATGAAATCGCTCTTCACATAGCAAACAACCCTTATAAAGAGTTGAAAATGCTGGAACGTGTAACAAACAGAAAAATAAGCTACTACACGATTCATGGAACTGCTCGCTTGCTAGCGCGAATAATGTGGAAGCGATGGAAAGTGAAAGCGCCAAAAATCCCAGAAGACTTTCCGTTGCAATCTTTTTATCAGTTTCCTACGGAAGGTTTAGACATTCTCTGTTATAACTGTAATACGGAAAAAGCAGCAAAAATTGCGGAAGATTACATTGTAAAAGGCCGCGTTCTGCACATTCACCCAATATGGCTTTTTCAAAGAGGAAAGATAAATCGCAGAGGCCCTTACTACGAAACGTTGAGGAGAATTTTGAACGTGGACAAGGAACTTGAAGCGTTAGAAGTGCGCAAGAAATTTTCTTTAAAGATAGCTAGAGACGCTAAGGAATATGAAAGAGACATATTTCCAGACGAAAAATTCATCGAGAAACTTCGAGAAAGAGGGGTGGACATTTTTACGTTTATTGAGAGAAGATGGTGCCACACAATTTCAAATCCTGCTAAAGACTGGAAAAAAGTAAATGATAACATCGGGCTTCTACAAGTGACAAGTTATGATGAATGGTGGAAAAGCGTAGGGAAAAAGACGCGGAACATGGTTCGTAAAGCAGAAAAAAGCGGAATAAGAACAGAAATAGTAGAGCCTAACGTGAAACTGGCAGAAGGCATTTGGAAAATCTACAATGAAACGCCAATACGGCAAGAGAGAGGTTTCCCACATTTTGGAATATCTTTAGACGCGGTAAAAAAAATGGTGCTTTCGTCACAGAACTGTACTTTTGTTGGAGCATTCCTACAAGATGAACTTGTAGGGTTTATACAACTAGTCCACGGGGATAACATAGCCATTATCTCACAAATACTTTCGCTCCAGGAACATTGGGACAAAGCAGTGAACAACGCGTTGGTGGCTAAGGCTGTTGAGGTCTGTGCAGACAAGCGTGTTATGTGGCTTATGTATGGCAGAATGGGAAATCACCCATCACTTGACAAATTTAAACAGAGCAATGGAGTCACCAAATTTATGCTCACACGATATTACATACCTTTAACGACGAAAGGAGTAATAGCTACAGAACTTGGATTGCACAGAGAAATTAAAGATGCCCTCCCACAATCAGTAAAATATCTGCTTATTCCAATTTACAATTGGATTAGTAGAACAAAAATGAAAATCAAGCTACTTTTAAAACCAGCACAAAACAAATTACAGCCTTGAACGCACTCATTAAGATAACCATGGTGACTGATTGAAAAAAAAGGAAATTCGACTGCAATACTCTGGATTTGTACTTTTTGCTGCAAAATTACTGAGCGTAGCGACTGGAATAGCTTTCACGTTCATAGTAGTACGTTCTGTGTCGCAAATTGATTATGGAACATGGGGAACATTCAATATCATAATGCCATATTTCATATTGCTGTCAACTGCTTTTCCCTTCTGGATTATGCGATTCGTAGCTAGAGATAAAGAAGGCGCAGCTAAAACAGGAATTTTTGCAAACATGCTGTTAGGTATTGCTGCAGCACTTGTTTACCTTGCACTGTTTCCTTTGTTAATTCCAACGTTTGACCTTGGAAACTACGTTTTGCTTTTTAGTGTTGCTGCAATATACATAATAGAAAACTATTTTGTTGCAGCTTTAGAAGCCTGCATACAGGCTCAAAGACCACATTTTGTAGGATATGGTTTGCTGGTGGGCGAGGTATGCAAAGTTTTGTTGGCTTTTATTTTAATAATAGAATTTCAATTCTCTCTATTAGGCGCACTGCTGAGCATCGTGATAGCATTTGCGGTCAGAATTGCATTTTACATCAAGGAAGTTATAGCTGAACTGAAGAAGAAAATAGCGTTCAACTACATTAGAGAATGGGTTAAGGGTTCAACATTCAACATATATAACATAATAGGCGATAGAATAGCTGCAATCATATTCCTCATGCTTCCAATTTATGGTGGAGAAATAGCGCCAAGCTATTATCAAGCCGCCATAATAATTGCAAACGTAATAACATACTCCACGTTCCTAGCTTATGCATTGTATCCTAAACTTTTGGCTGAAAACAAAATGGAAGATGTAACTACAGCAATAAAAATGGTCATGATGTTCGCAATTCCCATGACCATTGGAGTGTTAGTCATGGCAGATTCCTATCTTGTTATCCAGAAAGAAGTCTACAAAGACGCTACGCCGGTTTTGATGATTTTAGGTATAGACGCGCTAATACTTACAGTCTCGAATATCTATGCCTCCACACTTTATGGAATTGAAAAAATAGATGAAAAGGCAAAAATACCGTTCAAGCAAGTTGCAAAAAGCCGCATGTTTATTGCCTTTTCTTTGCCTTATGCCCATTCAGCGATAACTTTGCCAACAACCTTCTATCTTCTGACTAATTTTGCAAGGAATCAACCTTTATTAGCGACAATTTATGTTACCACAGTTAATACCGTAGCCCATTTTACAATGTTTATAGTGCTATACGCTCTTGTACACAAAGCGGTCAAGATAAAGATTCCATGGAAGGCTATTGCAAAATATGTTTTAGCTTCAACTTTTATGGCGGCGTTTCTTTTTGTAACACCACATCCAAAGACGATATTTTTGACGATAGGAATGACGGTAATCGGTGGAATAATCTATTCAGCAATATTATTGGTTATAGACCGGGAAGCCAGAACGTTAATAAAAACTGTGCTGCACGAAACCATAAATAAACTGAAGAAGAAAGTCTAAGCGTTATTGTTCCATAATTCTAGAAATAATGTTTTTAAGGCTTTGACGAAAGCATCATAGTTAGTCCATAAGGCTGCAACCCGTTTCTTTCCGTTGTTCGTTCTGATTAACAAAACAAGTTGCTTGTTGTCTGTGAGTATAAATGTTGGTAGTTCATCAACGTTCGAAAGCGAATACTTCGCTTTTTTCAATTTTATTTTCTCAATAAAGAAGCAGCTCTTTGGAGAATAGTTGGTCAATAATTGAACATCCACGTCTTTTTTATAGATTTTCTCAAGTTTATCCAAGAGCCCGGAGTGATAGAAGTTAGGTATGTCATGCTCGGATACAAATATGGAAACTTCCTTTTCTGCGCTGTTCAATATCTCGTCTGCTTTCAAGCTGATTTGTTCTTCACCTTCAAGTATTTGGAACACTTCTTTCCTTTCATTTTCTGTTTCTGGTTTGGGAAGAGAAAGCCAAATGTCAACAAGATTGGCTTTACGCTTTTCAAGGAGACTTAGCTTCATTTTTTTGGTCTCGATAAGTATGTCTAGAGCTTTTTCAAATGGTGTTGCAATAAACTTTAAAGGTTTCTCGAAAACAGACGATATTAATCCTTTTTTCTCGAGGTCGCGCAAGATTCTGTAGGTTTCAGTTCTGTGGAGAGATAATCCTTCGGAAATCTCACTCGCTTTGCGCTCGCCTGCTCTTGCAAGATAAACGTAGACTTTTATTTCATTCTTTGATAAACCGAGTCTGTAAAGCGTTTTCTCGATGGTTTCAAGAGATTTGGAGAGCCCTTTGTCTGTTTTGACAAACCGCCATGAGCCGGTATTCTCGTCGTATAGTTTCATGATGTTTTCAGGTTTTTCAACGGATAATTCCATTTTGACCCTTCTTGTAGCCTTGCTCCTTATTCGAACTCCGAGGCAGAATCCGATTTCGCAAAGTTTGTATTTTATACTTTTGAATTCGAAATATGAATTAAAAATTCACATTCAGAGTCACTCTTCAATCGACAAAGTTTTAACCACAAGACCATCAAGTTAGGTTTAGTAGTCCGAGAGGGGGAAGGATGCAAAGCAGAACAGGCGCAGTGTTTGATTTGAAACGCTTTTTGTTGCCTAAAAATAACCACTGGCTAAGAAGAGCTGCTTTGGTTTTTGCTTTCATATTCTTTGATTATTTATCAACGCTGACGTTTTGCCGTGCGCCGCATGAGGAGGCTAATTTGTATGCAAGAGTTTTCATGGAGAAATTCGGTATATTTTCAGGATTAACGTTGTTTGTTTTGATTGCAAACATGCCAATCTACATGGTTTTAAGCCTAGACTCGCACATCATAAAGCTTCCACATAAAATTGCAATAGTCATCGAACCCTTAGTTGACGTGTTGTTTGCGTGGTTTATAGCAGGATTACATTTTAGTGGAGGCACAAGCTGGTTTTGGTACTCTCAAAATTTGTTAAGGCAAGCTTCAGGTGCTCTTCTATATTTAGCGGCGGCTTTTCTTTTCGTTAAGCCCCACACAGTACACAATGATAATTAAATCGCTTGTTTAGTGCGTAACAGCACACAACATACTAACTCTATTATCTCTTAACAGTCTGACTTATTGCGAGAGTACAAATTATCGAAGAATATTAGGGTAGATGCTCATGGAAGAAAAGAACCCGCCCAAATCTAAGGCAAATGTGGAAGCCCCGCCAAAAGAAGAACCTCAAAAAGAAGAGGCTATCAAAGAAGCTTACTTTTTCCATCCTGTTAAGCTTTCAGACGAACGTGGAGAAATTTTAGATGAAAAAGAAATAGAAAAATCTGGGGTTGAAATTGAACAGAAACTGCAGGAACTTTTGAAGAGTATAAGTGAGGAGACCTTACAGTTAAGCGAGTTTTTGATGGAAGAAAACAATCTTATGAGTGAACTTTGCATGTCTCTTAAACAGATTCTCAAGAAACTTAATGTTTCCTTCAACATTCCACCGCAAGACGTGCCCCTTCGCAAAAACGTGAAAAAAGTAATCTTAAACGAAGAAGGACACTTGATACTTGTCCACGAAAAAGGAGAAGTAGCTTCAGCATTCTTGGCTGAATATCCGCCTGAAATTGTCATGGCTGTTTTATGGCTAATAATGCCAGAACTGGCAAAAGTGATTATGCTGTATAGAAAGAAAATAAGCACACGAGTTAACTTTTTTGGAAGAGTTAAAAAGGAACTGAAAGGTGTCGCTAAAGCTATTGTTGGTGGTAAAGAAGAAGCCGCGACTCCGAAAGAAGAGGGGCAAATGGATGTTGTACAGCAGTCGCTTAAACCTGAAAATCAAGGCTAAACTTGGTGGTGTTGAGTTTGGGCGATTTATTAACTGAAATTCGAACATTCTATTCCCTTAAAGAAATCAGAGAAGGCATAGAAGCCGAAATAAACCAATACAAACTGCTGCTTGAAGATTACAGTCAATGGTTAGGAAGCCTTCTAAGAAGCCCGGAATCTGCAAAAAACCAGGAACGCATGAAAAAAGCTGCCGAGTTTCAAAAGGTCTTGAGAACTGGAGGCAGAAAAAGCAGCAAAAAAGAAGGAAAAAAACTTGACACGTCTACTGAGTGGGTACAGTTCAAAGACATAATGCTCTGTGCTGATGAGTTAGGAGAAGCGGAGATACTTTTTGAAGCAACTGAAGAACTAAAAGATAAAATCGAGAAACTAGAGAAAGCCAAAAACTCTATTATTGATTTGGAACGTTACGGTTTAGGAAAAGAAGTACTCTATATAACATACATACGTGATGGAGTGCTAGAGAAGATAGTTTTCAAATCGAAAAAGGGCATCGAGACCACGGAAAAATTCGAATTTCTTGCAGATTTCTCGATTGCAAAACAAGCCTAAAAAAAGAACTGCAACATCTAGCCAGAGCTATATTCCATGAATGCTTTAGTGAACTTTTTCATCAATTCAAAAGGACTTTCAACAACGCAGTTGTTTCGAATATACTGTTTAACTGCACGGCTATTAACGCCTATTCCTATGATGCCCACGCCCATACGCTCAATCTTCTTGATGTTTTCTTTCAGTTTTTCTTCAGCTCCTTCATATCCTGCTGGAAAGAAATCTGACACAACAACTAAAACCCTAGCTTCTTCAAGACGCTTGGTTAAAGCTTGGGCTGCAAGCAAAATAGCATCAGGCAGGTATGTTAAACCGCCATGAGATAAACCACCAATTCTAGCCCTTACGCGTGTATCGAATTTTTCAGAAAAATCTTTTATGACGTAAAATTTGTTGTTAAATGCATACATGCCCCAAGAGTTTTGGTCAAGAATTAGTTGCTTGGCAATTTCAGCCAAGCATAAGGCTATGCCGCGCACTTCGCCTTTGAACATGTTAAGGCTATGGCTGGCGTCGATAAGTATCGACCATGCATCCTCTCTTGTTTGAAGCTCCTCCCGAGAAAATATATCGGTTCGTTGACTTTTGCTGGCGATTACTTGTATAGCTTCTTGCAAGTCAACAAAGCCGCTCTCTTGTCGGAAATCTTCGCCGCCGACGTTTTTCAAGAGTCTTAACCTGTACAATATGCGTCTTATAGGGCCACCCAAAACTTCTCGTCTTCTTTGAAATTCAACGTAGTCTTCTGTTGGAAATTCGAAATCCTCAAATCTTGTTTCTTTCCCTATCTCAATGTAACCCTTTAAGATTTTTAGTTTGGAATTTTCTCGTTCCAGCCACGCGTTTATAGCTTGGAGAGGCTCACTTTCTCTCAAATTTTGCAATATGTTTTTACATTGCTCTTCGTCTCTGATCTCCGAACAGAGCGCAGTTAAAGCTTCGGGAAGAACTTGCTGAATTTCTTCTTCCGTTGGTATTTTTTGTTCGTAGAAAAGATCATTTGTTCCGTGGCTTTCTGTGTATAAAAGAGAGGGAATCTCGAAAATGTTTCCATAAACAGTAAGAGCGTCATAGATTTTGGTGGCAGCATCTATTCTGTCATCAATTGTGGAGTTTTCGCCTATTTTATGGAGGATGGAAGTTATTGCTTCAACATCCGTACGTGCCCCGTTGCTGAGGTTGCCTTTAACTTTTCCAAAGTTATAACTTAGAAGCGTTGAAGTCATAACTCGCGACATGTCATTCGAAAGCCCTTCAACGTCCTTAATTCGAAGAAAAGAAACAGCATTGGCATAGGCTATTTCAGGAAGAATTTGCTGAAATGAGTGTTTCAAGTGATCAGTTATTATAGCGTCTTCAATTGCGCTGATGATGAATGTAGACAAGTTAAGTGGTTTATCTCGTGCCCATTTTGAATAAACTGAAAAGTTCGATAATTGCGCATGTAGGCTTAAATGATAAACCGACGCCTTGAATAAATACCAGATAATCTTCTTGTGAGTTGGATTTTGAAGGTTCAATTTTAACCCTTGAAAATGAACATGATTACCATTCAATTTTTTGGGAATGATCAAGTGAAGAACGTATCCTCTGCTGTCTTTTCCAAGATACGGATACCTTAAATCGTCATGAAAAAGAACTTTCAGCTCATTATATGTTTTCTTTGTCATTTGAAAGGCAGTGGACCACGCGAAATCAAAAAAGTTCAAGGTTTAAACCCATATTCTATTTTTCAAATATAGACTCTACAATGCGTTTCACGACAGCCTGGATTTCTACATCGTCACTTGTTGTTCCAACTATTGTTTCTACGGCTGCTTCTATTGGGGGACAGCCGTCTGCAACAAGGGTTGCCCAGTTAATTAGGTCTCCAGGCGACGGCCCGTAGGGTAAGTCTCCATTTTTATATTGTCTTCGAAGTTCAGCGCCTACACGGACTATTTGTTCGGCTGTTTTTTCGTCTACCCCGCTTCTTTTCATTATAAGTTCTACTTCGTCTGGAGCTACTTTGTCGCCTATGCTTAAGTAGTCGAAGTTTATCCACACTGACATGCGTCGTCTAAGAGCGGCGTTTAATGGTTTGGTTCCAACGAATTCGGATGAAAAAGGGTTCATTGCGATTATTAGGTAGCCATATTGATGCCTTTTTATTATTTCGTTGTCTTTTTCTGTGAGAACGATGTGTCCTCTGGTGTCTAAGACTGGGTTCAATCTTGTGGCTATGTCTTGCTTCATCATGTTAGCTTCGTCTAGGTAGAGTATGCCACCGTTTCTACACCACATCACTATTTGCCCGTCAATCCAGTTTTCTTTTCCAAGTCCTATGTATCTTCCAAAAAGGTCGTAAGCGGATGTTTGCAAACCACAGTTTATTTCCCACATAGGAAGCCCGCAAAGTTCCGCGACTAAGTAGACTATGTGCGTTTTTCCGGTCCCGCTTGGGCCGATTAAGGCACATTGTTTGAAATGGTATAAGGCACGAACTATTCTTTCAACGTAATTGAAGCCTTTATCTATGTATTCGGGAGTGTTGCGTGGTATCAGAGATTGTTGGGATTCGGGAAAGACATATTCAGGGTGTAAGTCGTACTTGTCTATTCTGTATTTTTTTCGAAGTTCAGCATGTGATGGCGAATCCACGCTTGCCGCTTTTAAAATTGAAACAGATAGTTTTGTGTCTTTTGATTCAGTTCTTATTTGTTCCTCTACCATGTAAACGGCTTCACTTTTCTTCTTCTTTCCGCCTTGAAATCCGAATCCGACTGCGCTTGTTTCCATTGGTTTTTCTTGCAATTTTTGTTTGGTTTCTGGCAAAATGGTTCCCCCTGTGTTTTCAATAGTGTTATTGTCGGGATTTGATTTAAATCTTACTTCTCACGATTCAATACAATGAATTCGGTCGCCAAATTACAATAAAAGTTCACTCAAAATATTCCGCAACTCAATTTTATCTTTAAGATTACGAAAAATAGCTTTACCAGTCCCATAAAGACGGAACGAAACATTCTTGAAAGTTAACTCAAAAATTACTGAAGAGATTGACTTTTCAACCTTAGCCCTTTTTAGAATCTTTGCGATGACTTCTTGTTTCTTTTCGTATTTGAACAAAACAATAAACTGTTTTTCTTCACCACATGTCTCTTCAATTCTAGCCACATAATCCTCGACAGAAGCCATTAAATCAACTCAATTCCCTTCAAAACCTCTATGAACCGGTCAATTTCTTCACGGGTATTGTAAATGTAGAAACTCACTCGTGCTGAGGAACTTAACTTGAATATTTGATGTAATGGTTGAGCGCAGTGAAAACCACTTCTCACCATGATTCCATAATTGTCAAGGAACAAGGCGACATCATGCGAGCTTAAACCATCCACGCCGAAAGGAATTATTCCACACTTAATAGAGGTGTCCTTTGGACCGTAAACCTCGACTTTTCTGCATTCGCTCAAGCGTTTCATGGCATATTCTGTCATATTACATTCATGTTCCTTAACATTTTCCATACCCAACTTCTTCAGATACTTGATTGCCTCCATCAGTCCAACACCGCCACCAACATTTGGTGTTCCAGCCTCAAATTTCCAAGGCAAATCATTCCAAGAAATCGAACAACGCTTCGTCTTCGGATTATATGAGACTTCGCGTATCATTTCGCCTCCGCCATGAAAAGGCGCCATACCTTCGAGAAGTTCACGTTTACCATACAAACAGCCAATGCCGGTGGGACCTAGCATTTTATGTCCGGAAAAAGCGAGAAAGTCGATGTCTAAGTCCTTAACGTTAACTGGCAAATGCGGAACGGACTGCGCGCCGTCCACAAGTGTTAAGGCGCCATACTCATGTGCAACCTTTGCAATCCGCTTCACATCATTTATAACCCCTGTGACATTTGAAACGTGGCTATAACAGACAATTTTGGTCTTACTGGAAACCTTGCTTTCAAAATCTTCGTAGTTCAACGTTCCATCATTGTTAACTTCTGCGTATTTGATGTTGAAACCGTTTATGTTGGACAGAATCTCCCAAGGAACAATGTTGCTGTGGTGCTCCATCAAAGACACAATCACGTCATCACCTTTCTTTAGATTGCACAGACCCCATGCGTAAGCAACGAGGTTGATGGCTTCAGTTGTGCCTCTAACAAAGATTATCTCTTCAATACCGTTGGCGTTTATGAACTTTGCAACTTCTTCATGCGCATCTTCATAAAGTTGAGAAGCTTCTTGAGAAAGCGTGTGGACGGCTCTGTGAACGTTGGCATTATGGTTTTCGTAAAAGTTTTTTATGGCTTCTATCACTTGTCTTGGCTTTTGCGAACTCGCAGCGTTGTCGAAGTATATTAACGGGTGATTGTTAATTTTCCTTTTTAAAATTGGAAAATCTTCCCGAACCTTGCAAGGGTCAAACATTCACTTTTCTTCCTCAAGCTTCATCCTTTTAGCGAGAACCTTCGCCAACTCCTCTTCTTCCAAAGCTTGTTTTTCTTCAAAACTTAATTCTTCTTGTAGCCAACCGGGTGAAACGCCTTTGTTCTTGTAGTATTTTCTAATGGCTCGTTTCAACGCTCCAACAGCTAAAATGCCGCAGTGAAACTTCACGCTGGGTAGTCCGCCAACTTCTTCTGCAACAGCTTTCCAAGAGATTTTCCACGCGTCCTCAAGTTTCATTCCCTTAATCATTTCTGTGACTATGCTCGATGTAGCGATGTTTGCTGCACAGCCATAACTTTCAAAAGACGCCCTTTCAATAACGTCTTGGTCGTTTATTTTAAGGTAAAAGGTTATCATGTCCCCGCATGAAGGGTTTCCAGCAACCGCAGCTACAGTAGCATCTTCCATTTTGCCCAAATTCTTGGGGTTTTTGAATAACTCAAGCACTTTGGGATTGTAGGGTAAAGGTATTCTTGACATGTCTATTCCACTCCTGTAGCGCCAGTAATTCCCCGTATTCTTTCAACAGCCCTGGGGAGAACATCCAAAACATAGTTTATGTCCTCTTCAGTATGATACCGCGTGACCTTCATAAGTATGCTACCGTGGGCTTCATCGAATTTTCTGCCAATAGCGACAAGCACGTGACTAGGCTGAAGCAAACGCCTTGTGCAAGCGCTCCCGCTTGAAACATAAACCCCGCTTAGACTAAGCTCAATGGTCAATGCTTCGCCTTCACACCGCAAAAAGCTAATGTTCACGTTATCTGAAGCCCTCTTGTCGCCTTTTGGTCCGTTAAGCTTGACATCTGGAATCTTTCCTACTATTCCGTTAATCAATTTGTCTCTGAGATTCCGCATGTGAGTCATGTTTTCCTCAAAATTTTCAAAAGCCAACTCGGATGCTTTCGAGAAACCAACAATCAAAGGCGTATTTTCAACGCCGGGCCAGAGCTTCTGTGTTCCAATTTGGCCCTCAAGAATTTTTTCTACGTTGACGCCTTCTTTTACGTAGAGAGCACCTATGCCTCGCGGTCCCAAGATTTTGTAGCTGCTTATAGTGGCTAAATCTACATCATAATGCTGCACGTTAAACGGGATTTTGCCATAGGCGTCTGAAGCGTCTGTATGAAACATGATCTCTGCGTTTTTGTCTTTGACCATTTCCAGAGCTTCTTTGATTGGTTGTATTGTTCCAATCTCGTGATTTACAGCTGATAGACTCACGAGAGCAGTTTCTTTGTCAACTGTTTCTTTCAGTTTTTCAAGGTTCACGAACCCTTCGCTGTCAACTGGAACCTTATTTGTGGTAAACCCGTATTTTTGCAGCATCTCGGTAACGTGTAAAATGCTTATCGGCTCAATCTCCGAAATTACAATTTTCTTACCCTTGTTTCTCATCGAAAAAAGCGTTCCCATTAAGGCTAAATTGTTGGCTTCCGTTTCGCCCGGCGTAAAGTTGATTTCTTCAAGTGTTTTGCACCCTAAAAAATTTGCAATTTTCTGTGCAGATTCCATTATTGTTTCGAAGGCTTCCCAGCCGGGCTTATGCGTTAGTGTTGGGTTGCCATATGCCCGTTTATTATAGTATGGCAGCATTGCATCAATTACTTCTTGCGGGACAACACTTGAGTTTTCAATATCCAAATAAACTTCGCGTTTTATACCCTCATGAGCACGAAGCAGTTCTTTTACGTTTTCAACCATTTAACTCAATCCTTTATTAATAAGCTAATGTTCTTCACTTTTAGTAGCAATTATCTAGTAGAAAAACGTAACCCAAAAAACCAGCCATAAATTTTCATCTAACAGTTTATAATTGCTGTTGCAGTAGATTGCAGTTGTAAAGGAAGAGCGCATCTAAGTGAAAATAACAGATTTACCAATTCCAGAAGCAGTAAAAGAAGTTACAATCAAATCTGGAATTGTTGAGCTTTATCCTCCGCAAGAGGAAGCGGTAAAAGCTGGAGTGCTGGAAGGAAAAAATCTTGTCTTAGCAAGCCCCACAGCTTCCGGAAAGACTTTGATTGCCGAGTTCTGCGCTCTTAAACACATACTTGAAAAGAACGGCAAAACCGTTTATTTGACACCTTTGCGCGCTCTGGCAAATGAAAAGTTTGAAGAGTTCAAAAAGTACACTCACATAAGAAAAAAAGACGAGAATCGCGTGAGGGTGGGCATAAGCACTGGCGACTTTGACAGTAGCGACCCTTGGCTAGAACGTTACGATATAATCATTACCACAAACGAGAAGGCAGATTCGCTTCTGCGGCATAGAGCCAAGTGGATGGATGAAATTTCGCTTGTAATCGCAGATGAAGTGCACTTGTTAAACGATGCTGAACGCGGTCCAACACTTGAAGTTGTTTTGGCGAGGCTTATGCAGACTAATCCAGACGTGCAGATTTTGGCTTTAAGCGCCACAATAAACAATGTTCAAGAAATAGCTGAGTGGCTTAAGGCAGATTATGTTACCACTGAATGGAGACCAATTGTTCTAAAGGAAGGCGTTCTCTTGCACGAAGAAATCCAATTCAATGATGGCGCTGCACATAAGATAGAAAGAAAAACCAAGAATCCAGACATTAACTTGGCGTTGAGCACTGTTAAATCCGGCGGTCAAGCATTAATTTTTGCTTCAACACGAAAAAGCGCTGTTACAGTTGCGAAGAAAGTAGCCAGTGAAATCGAAGAAGTCTTATCCAAGCCTATGAAGCGGTCACTGGAACATGTTGCAGAAAGAATTTTGGCGGCTGGAGAAAGGACAAGAATAAGCGAAACTTTGGCAGAGCTCGTCAAACGCGGCACAGCCTTCCACCATGCGGGTTTGGGTGGTGGACACCGCAAACTAATAGAGGATTCGTTTAGAGAAGGAAAGATTAAAGTTTTGACTGCCACTCCGACTTTGGCTTTCGGCGTGAACTTGCCAGCCAGAACTGTCATAATTCAAGATTATAGGCGTTATGAGCCTGGTTATGGATGGTATCCAATCAGTGTTTTAGAGTACAAGCAGATGGCTGGCAGAGCTGGAAGACCGAAATACGACAAGGTTGGAGAAGCCGTGCTCATAGCTAAGACTGATGATGAAGCAGATTATTTGATGGAAAACTACGTTCTGGCACGTCCGGAGCGCATATGGTCAAGGCTTGCGGTTGAAAGAATAATGAGAGGGCACGTGCTTGCGACGGTCGCTGCGGATTATGCTCACACAGAACGTGGAATTTACGACTTTTTTGGCAGAACCTTTTATGCTTACCAGTATGAGATAAGCGCGATTAAAAGTATCATTGCGAAGATTCTCAAGTATCTTTATAATGAAGAAATGATTGAAGTTGACGGCGAAAATATTTTTGCAACAAACTTTGGGAAGCGTGTAAGCGAGCTTTACATTGACCCTGTTTCAGCTGTAATTATCCGTGACGCGTTAAAACGGAAACCCACATACTTTACGGACTTAAGCCTTCTCCAGATGATTGCGCATACACCGGACATGGGTCCAGTAATGAGACCATACACTCAAGAAATTGACACAATAGCAGTTTTCATGGACGAACATAGAGACGAGTTTCTAGTTGACATGCCAGACGAATGTGAAGACCACATAGTTTACGAACAATTTCTCGGAGAAGTCAAAACAGCCATGGTTCTCAAAGCTTGGATTGAAGAAATGAGCGAAGACCAGATAATCGAGAAATTCAGAACACAGCCAGGCGACCTTTACAGAACAATTGAGAATGCAAAATGGCTACTTTATGCTACGCACGAGTTAGCAATGCTTTTCGGCAACAAACAAGTCTTACCACAAACTAACGAATTAAGAGAAAGAATCGAGAAAGGCGTTAAGAAAGAACTTTTGCCGATAGTCAAGCTGGAAGGAGTTGGCAGAGTTCGTGGGCGTATACTTTACAATGCTGGATACAAAACAATTGAAGACATAAAATATGCGTCTGTTGAAAATTTGATAAGTTTGCCGCTTATAGGACCTAAATTGGCAAAGAAGATTAAAGAGCAAGTGGGCGGTTTTGTAAAAAAAGAATCATGGGAAAAACTCGAAAAAGAAGAATGGAAACAGAAGGCGTTAACAGAATACTAAATTATTCCTCTAGCCTTGCGCTCTCTCATAGTCTTCTTAACCATTTTTGTTACTTGTTCTTTCGCTGTTCCCAAATAGTTCCTAGGTTTCAATGCATCAGCAATTTCTTTTTCAGTCAATTTCTTACTTACGGTTTTATCTTCTAGAAGGATTTCTCTGAAATGCCGTTTTTCCATTTCGCTTTTCAGCGTTAATTTCCTTAGCAACTCATGGGCTTCTTGGCGGCTCATGCCTTTCGTTGTTAATGCAATCATCACTGCTTCTGACATAGTGCGTCCTTGAGTTAGCTCAGTATTCTTTCGCATACGCTCCTCGTCCACACGCAAGTTAGCCACAATATTAGTCATCAAGAAAAGCTGGTAATCAACCAAAATGCACACTTCGGGAAGCATGTAACGTTCTGTAGAAGACTGTGTCAAATCTCGCTCATGCCAAGTCACAACATCTTCTAAGGCGGGGATAACGAGACTTCTAACAATTCGGGCTAAACCGCAAACTCTCTCGCAAAGCTCTGGATTTCGTTTCTGAGACATCGTGGAACTTCCAACCTGTTTTTCTGGCTCGAAAAACTCGAAGAGTTCTCCAATCTCTGGTCTCTGCAGTTCACGAATTTCAGTGGCAAAGTTGTCAAGTGTAGAAGAGATAAGCGCTAATAGGCATACGAGTTCTGCGTGACGGTCTCGCTGCACTATCTGTGTGGATATATCAGCGGCTTTAATTCCTAAACGTTGCATGACAAGCTCCTGAATTCTCATAGCATGCTCGCCTAAGCCTGCTTGCGTGCCAACTGCACCGCTCATTTTTCCAACAAGAACACGTTCCTTGCACTGCATTAACCTTTGGATATGCCTAGAAATCTCCCGCATCCAAACAGCAAACTTGAAGCCCAAAGTAATTGGCAGAGCATGTTGACCGTGAGTTCTGCCCATCATCAACGTATTCTTATAGCGAGAAGCCTTTTCCATTAGAATCTTCTCTAAATCATTCAGTTTCTTTTCAATAAGCTCCAACGCGTCTTTCAGCTGAAGCGCGTTAGCCGTGTCCACAATGTCGTAGCTTGTCGCTCCTAAATGGACGTATGCTCCGCTTGGCCCACAAACTTCAGCCAATGCTCTAACCATAGAGGCGATGTCATGCTTTATTTCACGTTCAATTTCCTTAATACGGCTAAGCTTAACATATTTTGTGGAAGCCATAGCGGCAATTTTTTCAGCGTCTTTTCTTGGTATGTTACCAACTTCAGCGTGCGCCCACGCCAAGGCGGCTTCAACATCAAGCAACCTCTGAACTCTGGCTTCTTCTTCGAAGATTTTTCGCATTTCTGGAGTCCCATGACGCCCTGTGTCTATGGGGCTTACATCCACGGGAAGAATTGGCAAGTTTTCTGTCCTCCGCGAAGAGATAGGATGATTAAGGATTAATGTTTTACGAAAGCAACGCATAATGTTGCGTGTTAAAAGGTTCTTCAGCATGGGCGCATTAATAGCGGTCATAAACAAGAAAGACGAAAATGTAGCTGAAACTGCATTTGCCATGCTCAAAGTATTGGAACGTGAGGGTGTTGACACTTTCGGAATAGCCTCTCCAATCGAAATGAGAATAGAAAAGTCTGCTGAAGCACTGGTAAACCAGGGCATTGATTCGCCTATAATAATTGGATATATCTTCTCAAGAATCCTCACGACAGATAAGCCGCAACCAATAAAACTGGAAGATACAACGCTGATTTTTGAAGGAAGACTTTACTCGGCTACGGCAGAAAACTGGGATGCAGAAGACTTTGCTAAAAAACTGCAGCGAAACCACGAAAAAAACGCTGAAGAACTCATCAAGAAGGCTGAAGGCGACTTTACTTTCGTTATAGCAGAAAAAGGAAAATTGATTGCTGGTAGAGATGTCTTAGGCGTTCGCCCACTCTATTATGGTCAAAGTGCAAACTTGGCATGTTTAGCTTCAGAACGTAAAGCGTTATGGAAAATAGGGATAAAAAATATCAGCTCTTTTCCTCCCGGAAACATAGCGCTTATCGATGAGCATGGCTTTAAGTTTAAGTCCGTTAAAACGCTGGTCTATTCAAAACCAAGGCACCTAATGATTCAAACTGCTGCCAAAAAATTGCAGAAGTTGCTGCAACAATCGACAAAGAAAAGAGTCTCAGGGCTAAAGGAGGTTGCTGTTGCTTTTTCAGGCGGATTAGACAGCAGCATAATCGCGTTTCTCGCAAAAAAAACCGCGGCAAATGTTCACTTAATACATGTTAGCCTTGAAAATCAGCCAGAAACTGAACATGCAAAAAAAGCAGCGGAAGAGCTTGAATTACCAATTCACTTTTGTCTTTTCAATGAGAAAGATGTTGAGAAAACGCTTCCAAAAGTTCTTTGGTTAGTTGAAGAACCAGATGTGGTGAAAGCAAGCATAGGCATACCGGTCTTTTGGGCTGCAGAAAAAGCGGCTAAAGCAGATTTTAAGGTCATGTTAGCTGGTCAAGGTGCAGATGAGCTTTTTGGGGGATACAAGCGATACGTTAACGACTATTCAATATGTGGAAATAAAACAGTACGCAAAAGAATGTTCAACGATATTGTTAGAATGTATGAAACCAACTTTGAAAGAGACTTTAAACTCTGCAACTTTCACAATGTGGAACTACGTTTGCCTTTTGCCACTTACCAAATGGCAAAATTTGCTACAGAATTGCCATTAGAACTGAAAATCAAATTGCCAGACGATGGAATGCGAAAGCTTGTTCTAAGACAAGTAGCCAGAAATCTTGGTCTTCCACAAAACATAGTGGAAAAACCGAAGAAGGCAATACAATACACGTCTGGCGTTAGCAAAGCTTTGGAAAAACTCGCAAAAAAGGAAGGATTATCCGTTAGAGATTACATGAAGAAAACATTCTTGATATTCTTCAAGAAGATGAGATGAAATGAACAAAACTGCAGTAGTTTTTTCACCAATATACTATCAGCACAACCCGGGCGCTGGGCATCCGGAATCCGCAAAGCGCTTAGGAGCAATAACCAACGAATTAAAGAAAGGAAAACTCTCAAAGAGCAGAAACTGGCAGTTTATAGAACCGGAAAAAACTCGCGTTGAAAATGTGCAGCTTGTTCACGATGTAGATTACATTAAACTTGTTGAAGCTGTTTGCAGGTCCGGAGGAGGAGCCCTAGATTCAGGCGACACGGTGGTTTCTCCAAAGAGTTTTGATGTTGCCCTTTACGCGGCTGGTGGCGCATTAACAGCCGTCGAGCTTGTGATGGAAAAGGGGTTTAAAAATGCGTTTGCATTGGTGCGTCCTCCGGGACATCATGCGGGACGCTTTCGTGCAATGGGTTTTTGCATTTTCAACAATGTCGCCATAGCTGCTAAACATTTACTTAAAAAATTCAGATTGGACAAGATTCTCATTTTGGACATAGACGCCCACCATGGCAACGGCACGCAAGAAACCTTCTACAACACCAACAAAGTCCTATATATAAGCCTACACCAAGACCCGCGCAGTTTTCCCGGAGCAGGATTCATAAATGAAGTGGGAGAAGGCACAGGCTTAGGCTACAACGTAAACATTCCGCTTCCCTTCCAAACAAGTGACCAAGTATATTTAAGGGCCTTAAACGAAATTGCAGCGCCTATAATACGTCAGTACAAACCGCAATTCATATTAGTGTCAGCTGGGTTAGATGGACACTACAAAGACCCTGTGGGAAATCTTTCGCTTTCGCTCTTGTCCTATCAAGAAATCTATAAGTTAATAGTTGAATTAGCGTTGGAAATGTGTGATGGAAAGCTTGTTTGCGTTTTGGAAGGCGGTTATGGAAAGTTTGTGGGGAAAATTGCCGCTTTAGCTATCGCGAAAATGAGTGGAACCAGATACGCCGTGGACGATAAGTCACCTGCAGTCAATAATCGCATAAGGAAACAAGGAGAGAAAATAATAAGAGAAGCAAAAGAAGTTCAAAGAAATTTCTGGAAGTTAGATTAAAGGTTTAGATTTAAACAGTTTCACTTACTCAATAACTTGAATAGCACTTTCTGGGCATTGAACTTCGCATGCTCTGCAAACTAAGCATTCTTCAGGTTTTACTGGTACGGATTTTCCATCTTTGACTTCATAAACGCCTACAGGGCAAGTTTTAACGCACGTACCGCATCCAGTACATTTGTGATTATCAACCACTATTTTCACCATTTTTGATTCCTCTCTTTTTAGATTTTCATTGAATTCTAAGCAGTAAAATAAAAGTGTTTAGGTTCACTATCGAAGTTCTTCACGAAGCCTTAAGAGAATTCCGCTAATAGTTGTGTTTGCCGCTTCCTTTCTGTGTTGATAATCTGCAAGAAGTTTTCGATACGCCTCCAAAGAAAGCTCCCCACGGCTGTGACGCGCTTCAATGCTTTTAATGTTAGCTTCAACTTCATTGATTTCAGTTTCTGCAACTTCAAGTTGCCGCATCAAATCTGCAAACTTGCCACCCGCAGCACGCATCTTCTCTTTGATTTCAGCAGAACTTCTAGTCAAAGTATCAAGGTGTATCTCCAAAGTTTTTCTCCGCACTTTGTATCTGCGCCTTGGAATCTTCCCCTTCTTTACCAAAGCCTCAAGATTATCCATTTCCAAAATCGTCTTTCTTTTATCCTCATAAGAATCTAGGAAAGCTTTGATGTCTTCTGAACGCAGTTTTACGGCTATTGCGGGAACGGCGGCTGTGAGTGGAGCTCTAGGTCTTTTCCAAACCGCAGCAATCGCACATCCAATAACAGATAGAGTCAGCACCCACAACGTAGGACGGAAAGACATCCATAAAGGATTATACTCGTAGGCTATTTGCAAAATATTTTGTGCAGGATAAAGGTTTTCAAGACAACTGACGCCTTGCCGGTTTATGGTTATTGATTCTTGGAAAATGTTTCTCGTCAAACTATAAGCATTAGTAGCTATGACACCCTCAAGGTTCAGTAAACGTGTACCTTCAGGCAAAGTCACCTTTACCGATGCACTTTCAATGTAATAGTCCATCTGCAGAAACAACGGAAGCGTAACATTGAATCCGTTAGAGCCATCTAACGCGCTGATGTACCAGCTTGGTAGGGAATACTTTACAGTAAACCTAGTAGATTTGTAACTTTCCAAAGACAACGGAAAGGCAATTCTGTAAAGATTTACTCCTCCATTTCCCACAAATGTAGGAGCCTGTGCGAATTTCCTCCCGAACTGGTCATGTGCACTTATAACGGAAGCATTAGCAGGTAAGATTATTTCGATGGCTGCTATTGTTTGTGGTTCCTTGCTTGTTATGTAATAACTGTCTGCTCCGCTCATTTCGCCAGCCTCGTTTACTGTAACTTCGCGAGTTAATTCATTCACGCTGAAAACTCGCAGTTTATCGCTAGTTAATGCAAAGTCTGCAGCCGCAGATGTCGCAGTAAACTCTGGAAGAGGCGCAATTTCATAAGTGGATCTATTAACTGCTCCATCGTCCTTTGTGATTGTTATATTCGCTAGGCTGTCTGGAAAGAACATTGTCACATTACAGCTGGAAGCCGGTTTTGCTAGGCTTGGATATGCTGGAAAGTCTAAAACGTATTGAGTTGAGCTTGAAGCGTTGAGAAGATTGTTAGAAAGTATAAACCCAACCGAAAAAACATTTTCTGCTCCATTGCTTACATCTAAAGGTTGCAAAAAATCTATTTCAATAGCGTAGAAACCCATGCGGTTGTCTAATGGAACATTAAACTTCACGTCGCCGATAATGTCAGAGCCGTTGTAAGCCACGCAATGGAGAACATGCGCTCCATATTTGTATGGAAATCCAATGTGAAAACTGTCAAGAACAGTTCCAGCAGAAGCGTTGCCAACTATCCTTATAGTATCATTTATTAGAATGTAGCCGTTACGCATAACCTCTATAGTATGGTCCACATGCTCTATACGATAATTCACGCTATCTGTAGCTTCAACAGTTTTAATGTTAAATGATACTGAAATGAGAATCAACATAGCAACTGAAAAAACGATGAATGTTAAGGCTATTTTTCTCACGTGAGTTCCTCCGCTTGGTTTCTGAATTTTTAGGCTTCCTATTTATTGATGAGCCTATTTATTTACTTTTAGAATTACCCGCTTCGGTTGCGTATATACTTACCCATTTTTGTAAAGAAAGCAATGAAAAATGCAATAAACGTTTAATCAAATTTCGCTGGAAAAATTGCAAAACTGATATTGTTAGAGTTCACCATGTTTGAAGTAGTAGTTTTCTTCTTTCTTTGAGCCAAAACTTCTTACACCCTTCTCTCTCAGCTGTTTCCTGAGCTTCTTAGCATATTGCTTACTTATTTCGCCCCTCTTTTCTAAGTATGCTATTATTTCCTCCGCTTGTTTCTCAGTGTCGCATCGCCGAATAAAATCTATTACGTCAGGCATGTAGTGAACAAACCTTTCTGACGACGCCTTCTCACCAGTCTGCGTGTCTGTTCGCACAGAATTTATTGAAATCTTATGTTCATCGATTTCCATTTCCTTGGCTAAGTTAGGAAACATTCTCTTGAAGCGTTCTTTGTCAAATTCCAAGTATGCACCTTAATTTATTCTATGATATGCCTTGTATTTAAGCATCTTTAATCCAGAAAAGGAACGAACCTTTGCAGCGGGTTTTCTTTAAGTAGTTTCTCTAATTCACGCACATGAAGACCAATGACTTCATCACCGTATATCTCGCATTTTTCCTTAAGCTGAGATTCTTCAGGATTTCGAACAATAATTTCGATTTTTTCTTTTGTCGGAGATTCTAAGTGTATGTGAAATGAGGTTTTCTTTTGTCCCTTTTTTGTTATAGCCATCCATTCAGTTTGCAAGATATGGCAGTCGCTTCTTCTCAAAATTTTTATGAGGTCGTTTGGCTCATTATGGTAAACAGTTATGTCTATGTCGCTTTCATGGTGGATGGTTCCACGCCAAACGCTTCCAACAAGTTTAGGACTGTAGTCTCTCAGAGCCTTCAGCAATTTCAAGGCTTCTGTCCGCATCCTAATCAACCGCTCTTGTCTTGCCAGTCCTTCTTTTTCTTCCGCTATTTTGTCAAGCTCCAATGCTACTTCCAAGTTGGTTGGGATAAATTGGACGCCAAAAGTTTTTGCAGCTTTTAGTTTAGCTTGTTTATACTCTTTTTCGATTCCAGAATAAAGAAGAGCCGCGGCTTCTCTTGCAACTTTCTTCCTTAAGTTAAGAGCAACAGCATCCAAAGTGGCACCAATAAAATTTTAACGTTTAATTATTTTCTCGTAAGCTTCTACTGTTTTTTCGGCGATTTTGTCCCATGTGAACTCTTCTAAAACTCTTTTTCTGCCGTTTTTTCCTAGCCATTTTCTTTTTTCTTGATTTTCTAAGGTGCTGTTTATGCCCCATGCGATGTCTGATGGATTGCTAGGGTCAACATGGAAACCGCATTGTTCCTCGCCACAGCAGACAACTATTTCGCGCATTCCACTGACGCCGGCTGCTCCTACGACTACTGGGCGTTCCATGCTCATTGCTTCAAGAGCAACTATTCCGAAAGGTTCGTAAAGGCTTGGAAAAACTGCCATGTCGCATGCCGCATAATGCAGAACGCGTTCTTCTTCTGAAACAAAGTTAAAGTTTAGTTTGACAGAGTCTTGCAATCTCATGGTTCTGACCAAGTTGACTATATAATCTTGCAAATCGCCAACTCCTAAAATGACTAACTTTGCTTTGGGGTATTTTTGTAGAACGTGTGGCATAGCCATTATTAGTTTGTCAACTCCTTTGACGCCAACAAGTCTTCCAACAAAAAGAATCATTAATTCGTCATCTTTTATGCCATAAGAACCTCGTATTCTATTAGCTTCTTCAGCGCTAACTGTTTCTGGGTTGTATTTTTGAGGGTCAACACCGTTATAGCATACTTGGATTTTGTCTTTCGGAAAGCCTAATTTCATGAGTTCCTCCTTCATTGCATACGAAACTGTCACAATAAGGTCGGCAGCTTTAGCGCCGCGAATCTCAATGTTGCTTACAACTTCTGAGCCATTTCCAAGTGTTCTTCCTTTTTCTGTGGAGTGGACGTGAAATGCGAAAGGTAATCCAACTTCTTTTTTAACAGTTATTCCACTTATTGCTGAAAGCCAGTCGTGAGCTATTACAATGTCATATTTGAAGTTCTCTTTTTTGATTAGTTCATTAACGAGTTTTGATGCACTTAAATAATTGTAAACGAGAATTTTTGAGAAAAGCTGGATTCCTCTGCCCCATTTCCTAACGTCTTCCGCAAGCACATCAGGCAGCGAATCGGATATGTCAATGTGTAATGGGCGATGGATTTCTATGCCTCTCCAAATCTCTCTGGTTGGTAGGCTACTAGCATCATCATTCATTGTGAAGACTGTCACGTCATGGTCCATTAGGACAAACTTTCGCGTAATTTCAGCCGCGTATGTTCCTAAACCGCCAACGATTTTTGGCGGATACTCGTAGACAAGCACAGCCATCTTCATTTTGTAGTCCTCTTTTATCTTGATAGTAAGGTATTGCTTAATGAAAGCATTGCTTATTTACTTTCCTAGACGCTCATGTTTGCTTCATGTTTAGCACATCAGTAATAACCCGATTATAAATCTGAAGTTTTATGCTTTCGCTACCACTATCCAGCGACTTCGAAGTTTACCTTCAACTTCTTTCTCAATTAATTGTAAATCGAGAACGTTAAACTCTTTAAAAAGACGTTTTATCTCTTGTTCGTCAGAAAAATGGTGGAGAACACCCGCTTCCACACCCGCGTGCTCTATGAACGTGTCTTCTTCGATTTTCATTCCTTTTCCATAACTGTAAGTCCTTTTAGATAGAAAATTCACCAGTAAAAATCCTTCTTCCCGCAATATTCTTTGAATCTCAGATATCGTTTTTTGAATTTCCCTGAGTCTTTGATGATAAATAGTGTGGAGACAAACGACAACATCAAAGCATGAGCCTACATAAGGCAGATTTCTCATATCACACTTTACAAGGTAAATTTCCAAATTTTGTTTTCTTAACCTCTCTTTGGTCAAGATTAAACCTGTTTCTGAAATGTCCACACCGTGAGCTTCAAATCCATGTTTTGACAAGAAAACTTGATGTCTTCCAGCGCCACACCCCAAATCTAGCACACGCGTTCCTTGCCTTTTATTTTTTAACGACTTTACAAAATCGACGACAATTTCGTCAGGTTCTTCTTGACTGTACCATTCCTCACGTAATATTTTATTCCATTCGGTCAATGGTTCCTTTCCTCACAATCATAACTAGTAGTCTACTATTTTTCAAGCATCAGTATAAAGGGTTGCTTACAGATTAACGTGGCACCATTTTCGAGAAAGAGACATGAGAAAATTTGAAAAGCCTATTAAGCACATATAAATATATTAGGTGGAGTGCAACGAAATGAGCATATCACCTATTAAACGATTAATTATTGAAACCATGTGGATGCTTGACAAACCCGCAAAGACCAATGAAATAGCTAAAGAAACGGGGCTAGCTTTTCGTCAAGTCATGATGCACTTGATGGGATTAACTCGTATGGGATATTTGGAGTCACCTGAAAAAGGCATTTATGTCTTAACAGAGAAAGGCAAGAAAACGCTTGGCTTTCCAGAAATAGACAATGGAAAAGCAGCTGAAATTCTTGCGTACTTGCCAATAGAGAAATCATTTCACTTTTACGTTGATGTAGGAAAGCCTTTGAACATTCACGCAGCTAGCCTTCAAGATTTCTGCGGCAAAATCATGAAAGTTGACCCAACTTCAATAGAATTTCACATCAACCGAGGAGATTTTGAAGCGTGGTTTATGGGACTGGGCGACATTGAGTTGGCACGAAAGACATTGTTGATAAAAGAACACAAGTTTTTGGGAGAAGAACTACGCCAAAAACTTTACGAAGTGGTAAAAAGTCGATGCGAGGAGTTAGCTAAGATAAGGAAAAAAGCGGTTGCAACCAACTAATCCATTGTAGGCTTTAAGCTGGTTCGAAGCGTTCCTTGAGTTTCTCTAGAATCTGCTGTAAAGTTGTGTATTCCATTTCTTCGGGACCTAGACGTGCTGGTTCAAATTCTCCCATGCGCCTAAGCATAGCCGCATACTCTAAAGCTTCACGTCTCGCTAAAGCAAATGCCGCATCGTCGAACAAGTCGGCAATCATTGGCTTTCCGTTGTCGTCATTTGCAATTTTTCCGTTTGCGATTTGAAAGCCCAACGCCACAATTCTCGGAGGTCCATCAAAAGCTGTGCATTTAGCGTCTTTCAGTCCAACTGGCATTATGGGTCCCCAATGGCTCCCACGCATCCACCCTTCAACAAGGTAGCTGTGCATGAAAGGCACGAGTATTTCGCCTACTGCTGGTAACCCGTGCTGTGCGCGTATGACCGTGACTGGGTCGTCTTTTCCAATGTATTTGCCTGCAATCTGAGATAGTCTGGTTACGCTACCCACAGCACATATCAAGTTGTCTCTGGCTCGCCAAACACGCGAAATCATGTATCGCTGTACTGTGCCTATTAAGGCGATTAATTCGTACATTTCTTCTGGACATTTGAGCGTAACCTTCTTGTTTTCTATTGTGTCTAGCACTTCAAATTTGAAGCCACCAGTCATGTTTGGGTCGATTATAAGTCCAGCAGTGCTCATTGGGTCAGCGAAAATACGAAAAAGCGGATAGTTGAAGGCTCCACTTGAAGTTTTGTCCGCTGCTAACACCACGATTGGGTCTGAGCCTCTTTCTTCTATTTCCATTTCGGCAAAGCCTGGACCCATTCCACGGATGTTTCCGCTGAAGGCTGTTTTTAGAAGGTCTTGCCCAGCGCCATAGAGCTTTAGTTCTAATGCCTTGTTTGCGGTTTCCTGAAAAGTGTCCCAAGCGAGTTTGTGAACACTTGAGTTTGCTTCTCCGTTTTCGTGCACCATAAGTAGTTGAAGGTCGTCTCCAACGTTGAATACGTAGTAGCTGTTTATCAAGCCTTCTTCCTTTGCTTTTTTGAGGTTTTTTTCGGCGACGTTAAGAAGTGGTTTGGGGACGACGTGGTGACCAGCTAATGAGCCCACATCACATTTGATTAGGGAGATCGTGGTTTTTTGTGGCATGAAGCACCACTCAATTTATGTCTCAGTTTATAGTTAGGTTGTAGTGTTTAAAAGACTTCAGAAGAGAAATTAGCAAAAGAAACATAAAACTGAAAGGTTGCTTATAGTAGGGTGGTGGGAAATCTTTGATGGAGAAGTTGAGGGTTGTTTCTGTTAAGATACCTGAAGAAGTTTACAAGGAAATGCTTTTGCGGGTTCCGGAAGGCGAGAGGAGCGATTTTATTCGAGATGCTATTTTGGAGAAGCTTCAGAAAACGCCTAAGCCGGACAAGATTTTGGAGTTGGAGCAGCGAATGGGCAGAATGGAGAAGGAGTTTTTTGAGATAAGAAGGTATCTTGCCGATTTAGAGTTACTTACGCATGAACGTGGAGGTGCAAACCCTCACACATTTTGCATAGATGAAACAGATCACAAAATAGTGGATTACCTTATTCATTATAGAGGGGCAACCACGCCTGAACTGGCAGAATACTTGAAGACAAACAGATGGTTTATCTTGAACAGGTTGAGAAGAATGCAGAAAGCATCCAAGGAACAGCTTGGAGAATCCATAATAGTGTATTATCCCGGCGAAAAGTCAGGTAAAAAGAAGGCGTGGTGGATAAACGAGGAATTAATGGAAGCTTAATGTTTGGGTGTTATTTTATAGCTGTGCTTGCAAGTTATAGCCCCCTTATATATAGGTTGAATTAAGATTTGGACTTGTTGTGATTGAAGCCGTACAGTAACAATTAATTTATGTTGCTCATATTCTGTTTTGCAGAGAAGAGAAGGGCCCGTAGCCCAGTACGGATTAAGGCGCCGGCCTCCGGAGCCGGAGAACCGGGGTTCAAATCCCCGCGGGCCCGCCATTTCATAAATTTCTATTTAGTTTGTTTAGAACATCTTTATTGATGTTGTCTTCGTTTATTTTGAATGTATCTGGTTCTTCTCTTTTTAGTATAGTTTGTAGTGCTTCAGCCTCAAGCTTGCTTATGAGTCTCAAAATTTCTTTTTTTGCTGATTCAATGTGTTTTTTAAGAATAGCTGGATTCTGATATAGTTCACCAGCTAATGGACATATTTTTTCCATTTTGAGGTACCATTCGATTTTTTGGGTTTTCTTGTTTATGTCGAATGTTATGGGTCCAGCGACGCATGTTTCTGGTTTTACGGGGTGTACTTGGCATTTTCTCGTTTTCTTATCATAAAACACGCAGTAGCCTTCCGTGTCTCCCTTTGGAAAAGTATATCCTGCGTGAACAAAGGGGTTTTTAATTGGTATTTTTTGTTCTTTCAAGTATGCTTCGATTATTCGCCTACGCTGGTCTGTTATGGGGGGATACGCGTCTTGGCAACAGTTGATTTTGCAAGAACCGCAGACATTGAAGAAGTTGCTCTGTCGTTCTTCCTTAGTGGTCATGGGAGCTCCCCCTTATTGTTTTCAGAAGTAGGGTTGATTATCCACAAGACACTTTATAAGCGTTGAGTACATGTTGACTATTGCCTCGTGTAAATCTGTTTTCTGCGCTTTTCTTAAGACTCTTTCTCTGATGATTTCCGACAGATTACCACGTTCTACTCTCTTCTTTATTATTGGAAGATACTTCTTCTCCTCATCTGTCGCATTTTCCCAAGCAATATCCAAAAAACGTGCGCACACGTGACGAGCAGAGCGTCCGAAAGGATGCAGAACACGCGCTTTCAATCCCTCGAGAATGACCGAGCTAAAATCTTTCACCAACATTTCATGAGGCAAAAGTTCAGTCTTGTCGTCTTTCAGTAATCCTCTCAGTAAAGCTCTCACAAAACAGCTTAGAGCAACATCTGACTTAACACACTCTTGCTCATCCATCACACGTATCTCAAAGGCTCTTCTGTCAAATCGAAAAATTACTCCACGAGAGTTAACCCAGTCTTGATAAAGAAGGCAATCCTTTACGCCTGCCCTAACAAGGTCCAAGGAATATTTACCAATAACTTCCTCCTTGTACTGCCTAAACGAAGAAACATATTCGGGAACAACATCACCAGTTACAGACGGCACTTCCCGCTGGTTTAACATGTAAAAATACAAACGGTTGTCAACGTGTTTCCCTAACTGTCCCTCAAAAATGGGTGAAGACGCACAAACCGCAGGCAAGTAAGCACATATTTCCGCAAGCAAATTATGCACCATAACTGCCTCTTTCTCGCCAGAGTATGGCAAATTCAGCTGAAAACTTTGAATGTTAAGCCAACCGTGCTGTTTAAGATTGAAAACTTTGCTGTAAACTTGATAAATCTGCTTGTGACGGTGAGGCCAAACTCTTGTGTCTTTAAGCTTTAGCAGTGGATGCATGCCCGTTCCGAGAAGGCTTGCTTTGTATTTTCTATCTAAAAAATCGACTATTGTTAAAGCCGCTTTATGCATGGTTTCTTCAAATTCAACGGGTGATTTGAAGGGCTCGTTGGATTTTATTTCCATCACGTGTAATTGAAGCTCCTTGCCAAAAGTGAAGTTTGGCTGTTCTACGAAGTTTACGATGCGTCCGCGGAAATCTTTTATGATTTTGTCAACGATTGGTAAAGCTTTGAGCTCTTCGTTTACTATGGAAAACTCGTGTTCTGGTCCAAGCACTTCTAAAGTTTTGTACGTGGCAGTTCCCTTTTCTCATTTCACTTGTTTCTGGAATATGATATAAAAATTACAGTTAATTTTAAATACGACTGGAGCAATACCGCTTTTTCAATCATCTGGTGCTTAATGCGTGTTGGTCGTCTCAAACATCGACCTAACCACAGATTTGCCTACAATAAAGCCGTCAACGTTCCTTGAATCGTCAATTAAAGATTTTACTCTCAACATTAACAATGATTACCGCTACTTGAAAACAGGATATTACGTTTCTTTACACGCTGAAATTTTAGGCAACCAAGTAATTCCCTCAAGTGAAGACATAGTTGACGCTTATAGAACGCCGATTCTGCTACTTCGGGCGTCAAAAGCCGGCATTCCAACCGTACCATACATAGTAACTAGCTCAGTGAAACAAATAATCGCTGAAATAGGCTTCCCAGTTATTCTTTTCGCAGTAAACCCATTCTCATACGACGGCTTCAGAATCGCAAAAAACAGAAGCGCCCTTTACAGAGCAGCTAAAAGTTTAGAAATGAATTATAAGTTTCCTGTTTGCGCGCAACCCCTCAAAGGCAAGGTGGTATCGTTTAAGTCCATTTTCGGAAAATGTGAGATGGACGAAAAAATAAGAGAGATTTCGGAGATGGTGTATGAGGTTTTTGGGATTCCACTTTGCAAATTGCATGTTCAACGTGTAGAAAAGGAAGCTTACTTGTGTGGGCTTCAACCATTAAAAAAAGAGGAACTCCTACCAAATGACTTAAAAGCAATAAGCGAAGAAATTTGGCAAATTTCTAAGAATGGTGAACATCGGGTTGGCTAAAATCGCCTGCTTTGTCGAGAAATATAATTTTACAGACCCAAAAGAAGCCAGAGCGCTCGAGAATTTCAAGTTTACAGCGGAAAAACTGGGTCACAGATTCAATTTTATGTTTCGAGAGAATCTTCTGGAAATTCCAAAGTATGACGCTGTTTTTATTAGAGCAACGACAGACCCGCTTTTTACTGCATACATAGTTTCCAAGACCGCTTGGGAGACTGGCTTAAAAGTTGTCGACGACCCCAAATCGATACAAATCTGCGGAAACAAAATTCACTTATACTCGCTCTTCGAAAAATACGATGTCCCACGTATCCCAACAATCATCATCAACAAAGACGACTTCCACCACAAACGCATATTAGAAATCTTCAGAACATTCGGAAGACCAGTCGTAGTCAAAGCGCCATACACAAGCTTCTCAAGATACGTTGAAAAAGTCGCTTGCGAAACAAGCTTCCGCGAAGTTGCAAAAAGATTTTTCAGAAAATCCGATGTATTGGCTGTGCAAAAGTTTACACCAACCGCTTTTGACTGGAGAGTCGGCGTGTTAAACGGCGAGGTTTTATATGTTTGCAAATACATGGTGCCGAAAGGAAGATGGAAACACGGCGCCAAACGTCGCGGCAAACCCAGCTTCGTTTGGGGCAGAACAGTATCGCTTAAAAAAGAAAACGCGCCAGCTAAATTGAAAGAGACAGCGCTGAAAGCATGTGCGGTGGTTGGCGATGGACTTTACGGAGTGGACATCAAAGAGGTCGATGGCAACTATCTGGTGGTGGAGGTTAACGACAACCCAAGCATATACGCCGGACAAGAAGACCTGCGGAACAAGGACGTGTACGAGAAAATTATTAGATACTTAACAGACTAGCTAATTTTATATTTTTGAAACCTGCAATGTATTTTTACAGAAGACTGCGTAGAATCTGAGCTTTCTTGGCTGTTCTTTACTTCAAAGTTTTCAATTACAAAGAGTCATGGCGGTCGCCAATAAATTTCCGGCATTCCTAAAAATTTCTTCAATCTGCTCTCGAATAGAATTTTCATGTTTGAAGCAAACAAGAACATGGAAGAAAAGACCTCAATTTTTCGACAGTTATTTATTCTAACGTTACAATTTGTTATGTTCGAGAGGAAAAAGAATTTGACATTGAAATATCTCGTTGAGGATTACAGCTTCTACGAAGGAATGCCTGTGGATGTTCTTGTCTCTCAGATGGAGAAAGCTTGGGGTTTTACTGCGGGAAAGCTAGCTGTTGGCGTGGGGATTCTGGAACGCATGATTAGGACGCGTGATTGCGTGAAGTTTCTTTCCTTCACTGGAAACCTCGTAGCCACGGGAACACGGGGAATTTTCAAAGAGCTTGCAAAGAGAAAACTCGTCGATGTTATAGTTACTACCTGCGGAACCCTTGACCACGACATTGCCAGATGCTGGAAAAACTACTACAAGGGCTCATTTGTAATGAATGACGCTGAACTTCGCAAAAAAGGCGTGAACCGTTTAGGAAACGTGCTTGTCCCAAACGAAAGTTACGGTGTAGTAATTGAGGAGAAAATGCAGAAGCTTCTTCAGAGTTTGTGGAAAGAAGGCTTAAAGGAACTTTCATCCAGTCAGCTGTGCCACGAAATTGGAAGAAGAATCTGCAACGAAAGCTCTATCCTCTACTGGGCAGCCAAAAACAACATACCTGTTTACGTACCAGGCATAACAGACGGCGCTGTCGGCTATCAACTGTGGCTTTTCTCACAAGACCACAACTTCAAAATCAACCTGCTAAAAGATTCTGGAGAGCTTAGCGACATTGTGTATAACGCGAAAAAAACTGGCGCCTTAATAGTGGGCGGAGGCATTTCAAAGCATCATACGCTTTGGTGGAACCAATTCAAAGAAGGCTTGGACTATGCGGTTTACATTAGCACTGCTGAGGAGTGGGATGGAAGCTTATCTGGCGCGAGACCACGCGAAGCAGTTTCATGGGGAAAAATAAGCGCAAAAGCAAAACGCATAATGATTGAAGGTGACGCATCGCTGATACTGCCGATAATGGTAAGCGCGCTGATAAGTAGATTAAAGAAAAGCCCTATGTGACTTGACTGAAAAGCCACGAAAGGTCTGGAGCTTTTCTTTTAGTTTTCACTATTTCATTTAACGCGTGCGTTATAAGCGGCAAAGCGATTGTGGCGTCGCAGTAGCAAACGGCTCTTTTTCCTTCGCTGTGAATTTTGCCCCAGCTGACTGCCTCTTCCAAAGTGCAGCCGGACAAGCCGCCCCATTGAGGCGAGTCGGTTGTTATTTGGATTGCGTATTTGTGCGGGTAATAGTATTCTTGGACGCTTTTGCGTTTGAAGCCTTCTCTTCCGGGCACGCCCTTGTCCATTGTTTTTGGCGAGACGGATATCGCGATTAGTTGTGTGAAGTCTTTTGGCACGCCTCCACCGATGTAGATGACGCCTATGTCTTTTGTTTTTTCGCCTATGCCCACAAACTGGTCGAACTCTTTAACAGGATCTACTACAATGGGGTGTCCCATGTTTTTAGCCATTAGGAAGGCTTCGCCGTAAGCGCTATCAGATATTGCGGGACAGAAAATTGGCACGTCTTTTTCTGCTGCTACTGCAGCTATGCTTTTTATTCCTTTTTTGCTAAGCCACTTGCCGAATAAGTAAAGGAGCTCCATAGAAGAGTATGTGAAATCCCTGCGCAATGTTAAAAGAAAATCAGTCATCAACTCTTCCATTTTCCTATAATCCGACTCTTTGCCAAACACGTCATAATACCTGTTTATGTCAGCTTTTAGGAGCGCCTCGTCGTTAACCATGTGGCTTCCTTGCCAATACCCAAAACCCATAGCGTCCACAATATCCTCAGAAACATTTGCGCCAGTAGAGACAAGAACGTCAATGAAGCGGTTTTCAATAAGCCAGTTGACTATTTTCCACTGCCCAGCCGTGCTCATTGAACCCGAAAAGCCCATGATAATTGTCAAATCCTTCTCTTTCAGCATTGCTTCCCAAACTTCCACAGCCTCTCCGAGCTTTCTTCCTTGATAGGCTGTTCTGCTCATCTCCGCCAAAAGTTGAGAAATGCTTTTTTCTTTCACTTCTATAGCTTCAACTTTTCTCTTAAAGTACTCATCAACCATGACCATACACCGCCCGTTTATGATATAACGACCAGTATATGAGTTTTTATTCTCTAAACACAGGAAAGCATAGAAGTTAAATGCGATTCTATTATAGTCTAACGCTGGATGAGTGAACATAATTGGCGCTTTCAAGAGAAGAACTAGCCAAAATGATAGATTCCACAAACGTGAAGGCAACCGCCACAAAAAACGAAATTGAAAAATTATGCAAAGAAGCAGCAGAATACGGTTTCCGATGCGCAGTTGTCAACCCAGTTTACGTAAAACTCGCAGCTTCAATCCTCAAAGACTCAAGTGTAAAAGTCTGCTCAACCGTGGGGTTCCCCGTTGGCGTTTCGCTGCCAGAAATAAAGGCTTTGGAAGCTGTCAAAGCAGTTGAAGACGGCGCAGAAGAGTTAGACATGGTCATTAACTTGAGCGCGATGAAATCTGGCGATTACGAAACGGTGAAGCAAGATATTGCGGCGGTTGTGGACGTTAAACGTTTGTCTAAGGACATCATTGTCAAAGTCATCATAGAAACCACCTTCTTAACCAAAGACGAGAAAATAATTGCGTGCAAACTTTCCAAAGAGGCAGGAGCAGATTTCGTGAAGACATCGACGGGCTTGTTTGGTAAAGGCGCAACAGTAGAAGATGTAAAGCTGATGCGGCAGACGGTTGGCAAAGACATGGGCGTCAAAGCAGCAGGTGGAATAAGAACATATGCTGACGCAGTAGCTATGATAGAAGCCGGCGCAAACAGAATAGGGACAAGCACGGCAGCCCAAATAATCCAAGAAGCGCCATAAGCGAGGCTACATTTTTTCCGGTGCCTTTATCCCTATTAAGGCGAGGGCATTTCTTAACACAATTCTAACAGCATCTGTCAAGGCTAATCTTGCGTCGCTGAGTCCTTGCGGTTCAGCTTTTATCACGGGTAGTGCGTTGTAGAAAGTGTTGAATTTGTCGGCTAAAGAATTAGCGAAGTCAGCAATCATGTTTGGCTTGAGATATTCTGATGCTTCGACGAAAGTGTCTGGAAAGCTCGCAAGTGCCAAGACAATTTCATGTTCAAGCGGCTCTTTCAGTAGTTTGTAGTCTGGTTTTTCAGGTTTTTTTGCCGCTTTGCGTAGAATGCTGCAGGCTCTTGCATGTGTGTATTGAATGTAGGGTGCACTGTTTTTTTCGAAGTTGAGTACGCGGTCCCACGTGAACACGACTGGCTTGGAAGGGTCAACTTCAACCAGCGCATAGCGGACCGCGCCGATGCCTACAAAATTTGCAATATTCCTTTTTTCTTCTTCAGACAATTGTGGAGAGCGCTTCGAAACTTCTTCGTAGGCTCGTTCAACCGCTTCGTTCATTACTTCGTCAAACTTTATGTAGTGTCCTCTTCGACTGCTCATCTTGTAGCCTGGCAGAGAAACTAGATTATAAGCGAAGTGCAATAGGTTTTCGGCTTTTTTGCCATAACCTATGGCGTGCAAAGCGATTTTCAACTGTAATTGCGCAAGCGACTGTTCCATTCCTATGACGTTAATGCATTTGTCTGCCTTCTCAAACTTCCACAAAGTGTAGGCGATGTCTCGTGTCGTGTACAGCGTCGTGCCATCAGCGCGAACAAGCGTCAAAGGCGGAATTTCATAATCTTCTCTCAAGCCAAGTTTAGCCTTCAAACCATAGTTTCCTGCCACTTTATCTGCATCAAATTCCAGAACCCCGCCTAAAGTAAAAACGTATGGTGTAGTCTTCAGTCTCTGAATAACTTCGGAAACCTTGCCGCTCCAGACGTAATCGCTTTCCCAATCCCACGAATCAAATAAAACACTTGCGCGACTGAGGGTTTCGGTAAAGCCTCGTATGCAGAGTTCAACAACTTCTCTCATGAGCTTTTTTGCTTTTTCTTCTCCCATCTCGTAAGCTCTGTTTAGCCTTCCAATCTCGCTTTCTGGGTTTTCATCCTCGCTTATTTTCTCAAGGAGTTTCTCGAAAAGCTCTGAGTACTTCTCTTTTAACTCAACAGCTACAGCCATCCATTCATCCAGTTCACGGTTGATTTTGGCGATTTCTTCCGTGGCTGAAGCCTTTTTGACGCGTTCCAACTCCCTTTTTAGGCGGTTGATTTCAATTATGCAGCTTGTTATCGTGTAGATTTTGCCGATAAAGTGGTCTGGCTTTTCAGAGGGTTTTGGTTTGCCAAGTTTCTCGTAACCATATGCCATAACCGCTGTTTGCCGACCAACATCATCAACGTAAAAATGACGAAAAACAGTGTGTCCCCTAGCGTTTAGTATACGAGCAAGTGAATCGCCTAACATGGGATTTCTGGCGGTTCCGATATGTATGGGGTGTGCTGGGTTCGCGCTTGTGTGTTCTACGATGATTTTTTGTGGTTTTTCGGTTTTGACAAAACCATATTCTGAACCAAGTTGCATAACAGATTCTACGGTTAAGGCTGAAAGCTTCGCAAAATCCACATAAAAGTTTATGTAACCAGTTCCAGCAGACTCGACACGTTCGGTTAAGTCTAATTTTGATTTTTTAATGGCCTTCGTTAGGAGCTTCGCTACGTCTAGGGGTTTTTTGCCAATTTTTTTAGCAAGTTCAAAGCATACAGAAGACGCAAGCTGTCCATACTCTGGGGTTGGCGGTCTCTCAAAAGTTAGCTCTGGAATTTGGATTTCGGGAAAAGTTTTCTCAAAAGCCTCTGCTAGGATTTTCTCGCATTCGTTACGGAACTCACTAAAGGGATTTACTGAAACCATTGCACGTTTGCCTCAATTGCCTTGAGATTTCTCACCATTTAAAGGGATGAGGTTATATTTTAATTTGAAAATCAACTAATCCATCTGCCGTGAAAGCATGCGAACCAAAATCATCTTTTCAGAAAAATGCTTAGGTTATGGACATTATCACATTGAAGGCCCTGAGAGAGTTAGGAAAGCCGCTGAGATTTTGAAAAGTTTTGGATACGAGTTTTTGGAGCCTGAACCTGCCAGCGAAGACGATTTGCTTCGTGTACACGATGTGGATTATGTTTGGGGTGTTAGGAAAGGTTTGGTTGCTGATGGAGACACCCCGGCTTATGACAATATTTTTGAATTCGCTCGGTTATCGGCTGGCGGAGCAATACAGGCAGCTAAAGTTGGAGGTTTCTCGATTATGCGTCCACCTGGACACCATGCTGGCGTGAACGGCGCAGCCTTAGGCGCCTACACCAGGGGATTCTGCTACTTCAACAACATTGCAATTGCAGTAAAATACTTAAACAAGCCTACGCTAATTTTGGACATTGACGAACACCATGGCAATGGCACACAAGAGATTTTTTTAGGCAACGAAAAAGTCACCTACATTTCTTTGCACAGACATCCAAACTATCCTGGCACAGGCATTTTTCACGAAGGAAATTGCCTAAATTTTCCGTTGCCGCCTGACTGTGGAGACGAAATACACATAGCAACGCTTGATAAGGCACTGAGTTCAGTTGACTTGGAACGTTTTGAAGTTGTTGCGGTTTCCGCTGGATTTGACACTCACGCGGGAGATTTGGCGAGTCTCGGGCTTACAGAGAAGGGTTATAGAGAAATTGGGAAAAGAATTGCCAAGCTAGGAAAACACACGTTTTTTGTGTTAGAAGGAGGATACCAAGGAGAAAACGTGGGAAAAGATATAAACGCGTTACTAGAGGCATATGAAAGTTCAATTTAGCATCAAGTGATTATTTGGCGCTGTTTTTACTGCCGTCTTTATTCTTTTTTTGTGTTTCGTATGTAGTTATGATGAATACTGCTGTGAGGATTACGGTTGCGGCTGCTACGTTTCTCGCTGTTATTGGCTCATTTGCCAGCGCCCAGCCCAGAAGCATCGCTACAATTGGGTTAACGTAAGCGTATGTCGAGACCTTCGCTGGAGTAGCCACCTTCAACAGCCAAATGTAACAGGTAAATGCAACAAGCGCGCCAAATACGACAAGATAAATCCAGCTAATTAGTGAACGCATAGAAACCAAATTCAGCCTTACGCGACTTATTTCACCAGTTGCCAAACTTGCCAAAAGCAGCAACGCTCCACCCGCGACCATTTCTAACGCAGTGGCTAGCAACTGTGAGCTTGGCTGTTTAGCTGAGCGTGAATACAGCGAACCATTAGCCCATAAAAAAGCGCCAAACACGATTATTCCAGCTCCAGCAAGGTCAACGCTGCTAGCGCCTAAACTTTCTATTCCACCAACAAGCAAGACAACGCCAGCAAAACCCAAAACTACTCCTTCAACAACCTTAACGTTTGGCTTATGCTTGTTCCACAACCAGTCCAGAAAAACCATCCACAACGGCACAGTACCAACCAACAAGCATGCTAAACCAGAAGGCACCCATTGTTCCGCCCACACAACAGCACCATGCCCACCTAACAACATTAACCCGCCTAGAACAAAAGCGCAAACCCAATCAGCCTTAGTTTCGCCTTCCACACCGCGCAATCGAGTAAAAACGTACAAAATCGCTCCGGCAACCACAAACCGCGTCCCAGCCATGAAGAACGGCGGCAATGACTCAATAACAAACCTAATGGCTAAATAAGTCGAACCCCAAATGAGATAAACCGCCAAAAAAGCCGTCGCTACCTTCATTTTCAAATCAGTTGCAACCCCACTTTAAGAAACAAGTCATTGTTATCTGCAAAGATTTAGTGTTTTTGCCGTCACAAGCCAAAAATTCCCAAAACCAAACATAAATAAATGTTCAGCGGGCCCGCTGGGATTTGAACCCAGGATCTCCGGCTCCGCAGGCCAGTGTCCTAATCCAGCCTAGACTACGGGCCCGAAACAAATTTTGTGTTTGTAGTAGAAAAGTGTTTTTGGTTAACTTGTGTTTGTTAGTGCTCGTTCCAGCGCATTTATTACGTTTTGTTTTCCCATTGTTATTATGTATGGTCCGAGTCTTGGTCCTTGGGGCACACCTATCAGGATAGTGTATAAGGTTTTGAAGAATGAAGCGGGTTGTAGTCCGTGTTTTTTGGCTGTGTTGAATATTGCGTTTTGTATTTTTTCTGCTTCGTCTTCGGTTTTTAAAACGTCAAGTAGCTCTGTTACGGCAGTTTTTTCTTCTTTGGTTAGGCTTACTTCTGTTTCTTTTATCTCTTCAAAATCTTTCGCCCAATTAAACGCGTAATCAATCCGCCTTTTCAAACCCTCATCAAGTGTCTGGTTTTTCTGCAAGTAACCATAGCTTCGAAGCGTTTCGATAATAAACTCTTCTTCGCGACCTTTAGGCGCCATTTTAGCCAGAAAAGTCAAAATGTTATATGGAACGTGGATGCCTGGTTTTGATGGCGGCTTCATCGCCCAGCAATACTCGTAGAGCCCTCGAAGCTTTGCAAGTTCCTTTTCATCCTTTACAGTTTTATTTCCAAAGTACAAATCCTCCATATAATCTAACTCGTTCATGTAAGAAGGAATGTCAGTCACGTCTAAAGTGCGTGAGCCAACAAACCTTTTAAGCATAAGCAACATTAGCGATTGGGGCGAACCATACTTAAACCATGTCTGCGGGGTGAAAACTACTCCTGCGGATTTTGAGAGCCTTTTACCGCTTTTGTCCAAGAATAACTCGTATTTCGCGTGAGATGGCGGTTCCCAGCAGAATATATCTCGGCATATGCGGTCGTTCACCCTCACGGAATCAGCAACTTCTTTACCGAAAGCTTCAAATCTAATGTCTAACGCTTTCCATCTAACCGCGAATTCGCCTTTCCAGCTTAGTTTGCCGTCGCCTTTTCTGTAGTCCACCTCGCCTTTATGCCCGCAACCTTCAAGCCATCGTCCTTTAACTTCCATTCCCTCGCATGAGTAGAGAATTTTGCCCTCCTTTGGCAGAAAATCGTAAGTTTTAGTGGTGTATATGCGTCCGCAGTTTTCACAGACCGCGAAATATGGCAAAACTTCAAGAAACTTTTCTTGTCCAACTTCTTCTTTGACTATTTCTCCAATTTTCTTCGCGTTCATAAGCACGGTTTTGATTTCTTCGTTGAACAATCCTTTCCGGTAAACTTCCGTGCCAGACATGAACTTGTATTCTATTTCGCATTTGTCAAGCGCGTCAAGAAGCAGTAATGTCATGTGCTCGCCATAGCTTTTATGACAACCAAAAATGTCAGGAATGTCAGTCACTGGTCGCCCTAAATGCTCCTCTAAAGACTTTGGCATTCCGGCCGGAACTTTTCTTAATCCGTCCTTATCATCTGCAAAAGCGATAAGCTCGGAGTTAAAGCCTTGCTCTCTGAGTGCCAAAGTCACAGCGAAAGACCGTGCAGCATCGCTTAGATTGCCGATGTGTGGAAAACCAGAAGCCGCTATTCCCATTTCAGTTCGCACTAGGTCTAAGCTTCTGCCTAGTTTCTGTTCTCTTTCGATTATTTTTGCTGCCATCTTGTCGTACCATGTTCCTCGACCGATGATTTTCTGGCTCATTCGCAGTCTAGCCTCTATGAGCATTAGTTAGACGTGAATAAAAAATGTTTATCCGCTATACCTTCTTGTTGCCCTAGCAGTGTTTTCAGAGTATCCCAAATTTGGCTGGGGGGATGTCGCCTTTTATGACTGCCCCTGTTGCGCCGTCAACGTATAACTGGTAAGTTTTGCCCTCATAATCATATTTTATGAACCATATGGGAGCGTGCAAGTAAACTGTTTGACTTACGTTAATCTCATTTTTAATTTCAATCACCTTATCCACGTCCTGCGACGCCAGATGTCGGTGGTGTTCCTCAATTTCTTGTTTGGCTCGCTCAACTGCTTCGTCCTTGTCGATTTCGCTGTTAAGAGTTTTAGCGAAGCCCTCGATTCGTCTGAAATCATATGGAATTTTGCCTTCTAAAGGCACGTCGTATTCTCTTGTGGGGAATTCAGTGGCTTTTCTTGCCAAAACAAGCCAGTCATATTCTTTCGCTATTCGTCCTTCCTTGACAACTGGAGGAGTGATTCGCTCAAATACTCCCTTATAAGCAGTCTCCACCTTCGCCGTCACAACCCAAAAGGGCACATACACGAGGGTTTTTTCCGTTAGTTTTGATTTTCTGGCAAGGTCGGATGGCTTCAAAAATCCACTTCGCATCCAGTTTCTTATTACTTCTTCAATGCGTGTCTGGTCATACTCGTTCAGTAGCATTGAGTGTTCGAAGGAGAAGGCTTTTCCTGTTTGTATGACGACAGTGTAGCCGCAGTATCTACATGTGGCTATGATTTCGCCGGGGTTAAAAGATATTGGCGCGCCACAATGTGAACAACTAATCGTATCGACTATGGACATTAGGTTTTCACGCTTTCTGCTTTTCTCTCTTTGTAATTTCTCTGGCTACAATGATGCCGGACGCTGAGGCTTGAACTAATCCTCGTGTAACGCCTGCGCCGTCTCCAATGGTGAATAAATTGTTGATTTTCGTTTCCAAACAGTTGCTCAACTGCAGTTTTGAAGAGTAAAATTTCACTTCCACTCCATAAAGTAGAGTGTCTCTGGAGTAAATGCCAGGAATCAAATTGTCCAAGGCTTGAAGCATCTCTCTAATGTCCGCGAGATAACGATATGGCAAAACAAAGCTCAAGTCGCCTGGCGTAGCGTTTTTTAATGTGGGAATGATAACGCTTCGTAAGATTCTTTCGGCTGTTGACCTTCTGCCCGCTTCCAAATCTCCTAGTCGCTGGATTATTACGCTGCCGCTGAGAAGATTTGAAAGTCTAGCGAGGTATTTTCCGTAGGCTATTGGCTCTTTGAAAGGTTCAGTGAATGATGTACTTACGAGAATGGCGAAATTCGTGTTTTCCGTCTTTCGCTCCGCATAGCTTTGCCCGTTGACTGTCAAAACTCCGTTGTAAGATTCCGTTATGACTTCTCCATAAGGCGCAACACAAAAAGTGCGAACTTGGTCATCGAAAGATTTGGAGTAATAAACAAGTTTGGGCTCGTAAAGAGCGTTTGTTAATTCTTCCATGACAGAAGCTAAGACTTCAACTCTTATTCCAACATCAACCGGATTGTTCAGCGTCTTCAAGCCTAATGCTTGTGCTTCTGCTTGAAGCCATTCTGCCCCGCTTCTGCCCGGTGCAACGATAACGTATTTTCCAAAGAATTTTTCACCATTTACTGTTTCGACGCCTTCCACTGTACCATTCTTCACTATGAGTCCTTTAACGTCTTTTCTCGGCTTGAAATCAACTTTGCTGTTCAATTCTTGGCGCATTTTCCGGAGAGTTTGAGCGCATCTCTCCGTGCCCATGTGCCGAATTTTTTGACGAATAAGCTTCAAGCCAGCTAATGATGCTTTTCGTTCGATTTCTTCCATCTTTTCGACGTCTGCTCCGTAGACATGTTCGGTTGCGCCGAATTTCAAGTATAAACTGTCCACGTGGTTGACAAGTTCTTCAAGTTCTTTGGAGGAAACGTATTCGTTAAGCCATCCGCCTACTTCTGTGGACAAGGTTAGTTTGCCATCACTGAAGGCTCCGGCTCCTCCCCATCCAGATAAAACTAAGCATGGTTCACAGTGGACGCATTCGAATCCGCGGCTTGCGGGGCACTTACGCTGGTTTATGTCTGGTCCCCTATCCAGCATCAAAACACTAAATTTGGTTTTTTCTGTAAGTTCAAGAGCAGCGAATATCCCAGCGGGTCCTGCTCCAACGATTATTACGTCATACTTCAAATGGATTAGTCTCCTAAAGCCCAAAAGAAGATGTAACAACTAGCATATATTTTTACCGAGAAAATAAACGGTGAAAATGAATGTGCGTTTATGAAGTCTGAGTAGCCAGCATTATTTATGGGGAACAAGACAGAGAAACTTAAGCGGTTTCTTGCCAGTATTTCTGAATTGGTGCTTCTCGTTTGGGGGAACAAAAATGAAGTCGCCTGACCTAAACCTTTTCTCTTCAGTTCCGCCTATAACATGGCCTTCTCCTTCAAGAATGAAAACTTCATGTTCCCATGGGTGGCTATGGAGGGGACTATAACCGTTAGGCTCCATTTCGAACAGTCTCATGGCAAAGTTTGGAGCACCCATTTCTTTAGTGATAAGCCATCTTACCTTAAGTTTTGAAGCCCCTTCGTCCGCCTCTTTGGCTTCAACATTCTGATAGTTAGAAATTTTCATTTGTTTCACACCTTTAGTTATTAGTCTTTTATGGCTTCTAAGATGCTCATTACGTTCCATAATTTAACCCGTGTGTAAGGTGGCATGTTCGGGTCTTGCAAAATTTCGTCCAAGATTGATATGGCGTTTGAGGCTTTAACGGCGGGTGTATACTCGGTTGTTTGCAAAGCATCCATGGAATCTTTAGCCGCTCTTCTAATATTTCTCGGCGTCGTATTATCCTCCGAAACTTCACCCAACACAACCATTGCTTGTTTTATCCGCTCTTCATACTCCTCAAGCTTCTTTTTCCTAACCATACTCGCCACCCCACAATACTACGCGATAACCAAATTATATAGGCTTTATACTAATTTACTTTGAGGTTTTAAAACTTGCCGACAGAAAAACAGGAAGAACAAGACGTCAAACGAATGGCAGACTTGGTCCGCCAAGGCGCAACCCTCACAGAGTTAGCTTGCCCCGCTTGTGCTTCTCCACTTTTCAGACTGAGAAGCGGCGACCTTTGGTGTGCAAAATGCGAAAAGAAAGTCATAGTTGTAAAAGAAGGAGAAGAGCCAACAAAAGCGACAAGCCCAATGGTTCTGGACACGCTTGAAGCAACAGTGATGGCGAAAGTGCAAGAATTACAAAATAGGATTCAACAAGAAAAAAACGTGGAAGAACTCGAAAAACTGGGCAAAGTATTATCTGAATTACTGGAAAACCTTGAAAGAATAAGAAAAATCAAAAGAACTTAGGCGACTCTTAAATGCTTGGGCTCTACGAGAACTTCCCAAAAAACATCCACAAAGCAGCCCACTTCACTGTTTTAGTGTCAAATAAACGATTTCAGCAAACATTAATACGCACACTCCATAAGATAAACGGCATAACCTTCAATCTAGAGGAAATCGCCGACCCATCGGTGCCTCAATGCAAAGTAATTTTTGACTGGGGAATAGCGGACACAAACAATTTCAATTATCTAGACGAGGAAGAAACAAACAAGGTGCTAAAGACCATATGGAAGAAGCCTTGTCGAATAATGGACTTCTTCTGTGCTGTAAGATACTACAAGATACAGAATGAAAAGAAGAACCCGCTAAAGTTTGACTATTACATGCTCCGCTTTACATCAAACAAAGATTTGCTGGAAATACAGGTTTTCCATGAAAGAGGACTCCAATACACAACACCAGAGGACATAATCAACCTTATTGCAAACAAAATTAACCAAACTTCCCCGAGAAAAATGCTGAAGCCATTTGAGTTTTCTTAGGCTTTCTCACGTAAGAGTTTCATAACAGCTTTTAAGATGGCATCCGCGACTTCCTTTTTAGACTTGTTCCCATCTATTCTGATAAGCGCTCCTTTTCCAACAAACTTCATGTAAACATCCCGCACTTTCAACTGCGTCTCCAAATTCTCCATCACCGACTTTTTAGACTTCAACCGTTTAATTACGGTGTGTGGCTCAACATCAATGAAGATTGCTAGGTTTGGGCGTATTGCATGCTCATTTATCATCTCAATCCATTTTAAGTCAAGCCCGGCAGCACCTTGATAAGCCATGGAAGAATAAACGTAACGGTCAGAAACCACAATACTTCCTTCATCCAAAGCGGGAAGTATCACGTCTTTTACATGCTCAAAACGGTCAGCGGCAAAAAGCAGCGCCTCAACAACAACGGACATTCGCTTGCCACCATGCAAACAGTATTTTCTTATAAAATTCCCAATTTTGCCTCGGCTTGGTTCAGCCGTGTAAACCGCATCATACCCCATTTTTATGAGTCTTCTCACAAGAAGTCTCGCTTGCGTTGTTTTTCCGCACCCGTCTAATCCTTCAATGCAAATAAAGATGCTTGTTCCTTTCATGTTTCAATCCCAAGCGTTTTTAGACGTTAGGCATTATAAGAGTGAAGATGCATTAATAATTATTTAAAACATTGGAGAAACAACCGATGCCCAAAAAATATTGGGGCGAAATAAAAGACCCAGTCCACGGATACGTATACATAACTGAAGAAGAAAAAGAACTCGTAGACTCATATCCCGTTCAAAGATTACATAGGCTCCGCCAATTGGCTGGCGCAGAATACGTTTATCCCGGAGCGAATCACACGCGCTTTGAACATTCCATCGGTGTCATGTTTCTAGCTGGAAAAACTGTCGAGAGCCCCGGTTTATCAGAAAAAATCAGTGAAGATGAAACGGAAATGGTTAGGATTGCAGCGTTACTTCATGACGTTGGACACGGCCCTTTCTCACATGTTTTTGAGCATTTGCTGGATAAAGAACTTGGAAAGACACATGAAGACATGACAAAATGGATAATAACAAACAGCGAATTAAAAGACAAAATTACTAAAATTGGACACAAACCAGAAGAAATAGGAAAACTAGCAATAGGCACTTTGCACAAACCCAAAAAAACTTTCTTAAACCAAATAATCAGCAGCGCCGTTGACGTAGACAAACTGGATTTCGTCGTGAGAGACACACACCACACAGGCGCAGAATACGGTTACGTTGATGTTTTTCGATTAATCCATGCCTTAGATGTGTTAGGCGAAAACTTGGCTGTAGATGCAGGCGCGCTTTCAGCTCTTGAATCACTGATAATCGCCAGAATAGAATCATTCAAAAGCATATACTTCCACCGCGTTGGAAGAGCCGCACAAATCATGCTTGCTATGGCGATGGAAAAAGCAAACGCAGAGTTGGGGTTAACACACTTCAGCACTCCAGAAGAGTATCTCGCTATGGACGACTATACTCTGTGGACTATGTTGAAAAACTGCAAAAAATCAAGCAGGATAATAAAAGACTTAGAGAGAAGAAAGATGCTCAAATGCGCTTATGAAAGAACCTTCTACGAAAAAGACGCCATGATTTCAAACATTTTCAGCCAAGAAGCATATAGAAAACAAATACAAGCTGAAATTGCACAAAAAGCCAAAGTCGAAGCAGAAACCGTCATAATCGATGTACCCACTGTGCCATCAGTTCCATATCACCATTCAGTTCTGATGGAGCCTATGGAAATCCCGATATTTTATAGAACAAGAGAAGGCAAAATGATTCCTCAACGATTAAGCGAAATCTCAAAAATCTACGAAGTCTTAAAAGGATTCATGAACATACTACGCGTTTACACAATTGAAGAAAACCGCGAAAAAGTCAGCAACGCAGCATCGGAAATTTTAGGCAAAATTCCAACAACTGCAAAAATATCCTACTAAAGTGAACAACATGCAACCAATAACGCTAAAAGGACGCAGAATCGTCGAAGGACAATGCAAAGCAGAAGCATTAGTATCAAAGAAACCCATAAGTTTCTTAGGTGGAGTTGACCCAGCAGACGGCAAAATAATCGAGAAAGGACATGAGTTGCGCGGAGAATGTGTAAAGGACAAGGTTTTGTGTTTCCCACATGGACATGGCTCAACAGTAGGTAGCTATGTATTATATTCTTTGGCTAAGAAAAATTTGGCGCCAAAAGCAATAATCAACCAAACAGCTGACCCTGTTGTGGTTGTTGGAGCCATTATAGCCAACATTCCCATGATTGACCAAATAGATATCAAACAAATTGAAACAGGCGATTTGGTAGAAGTTAATGCTTGCAAAGGCATTGTGAAGATTTTGAAAAGAAGGGAGAGCTAAAGCGTTTGCATTTGACGAAAGAAGAAGAACGCATTTACGACGGCGAATTTGGCTGGGCAAACCAAATCTGTATGAAAATACTCGTCCGCCTGGGTGAACTTTTCAACGCAACAAAACTTATCCCAATAAGTTCCGCGCATGTTTCAGGCGTTTCATACAAAACGCTCGGCGACGCCCCCATCGATTTTCTAGAAGCCATAGCAAATGCTGGCGTAAAAACAAGCGTAAAAGCAACACTAAACCCTCACGGCATTGATAAGGAATATTTGTGCAAGAAACTGTCATCCGACATATGCAAAAAACAGTGGCAAATTTTGGAATATTTCAATAAAATGGGTTTTAAAAATTCTCTAACATGCACACCGTACTACTTGGAAAAACTAGAACGCGGCGCGCATCTTGCTTGGGCTGAGTCGTCTGCAGTAGTCTATGCTAATTCGGTTATCGGAGCGTGGACAAACCGAGAAGGAGGACCAAGCGCTCTTGCTGCAGCGATTATTGGGAAAACACCAGACTATGGAGTTCACAAGGCTGAAAATCGCCAGCCTAAGGTTTTGGTGAATGTGGAAACCTCATTGCGGAACGAGACGGAATTTGGCGCTTTAGGAATATTTCTTGGCAAAATTTTGGAAGACAAAATTCCAGTAATTCAGGGGTTACAGGGCGCTTCACAAGACCATTTGAAACAGTTAGGCGCTTCTCTTGCATCAACAGGAATGGTCAACATGTTCTACCGTAACAATAGAAAAGTAAAGGTTAACGAGCTTGAAAAAATAAGTGTAGCGAAGGAAGACATAAGGCGGGCAATGGAAGAGTTAACAACTACCGCCACACAAAAGCCCGACCTAATCTTCATAGGATGCCCCCACTGCTCATTACGAGAAATCAGACAAATCGCAGATTGCATAGGCACAAGAAAAGTTAAAGCTGAAACAGAATTATGGATTTGCACATCTCGCTTCATAAAAGAAAAGGCATGGAAATATACAGAAAAAATAGAGCAAAGCGGCGCCCACATAATAACTGACACATGCGCTGTTGTCGCCTGGACTGACAAACTGAGAATAAAAACTATAATGACAAACTCTGCAAAAACAGCCCACTACGCACCAACACTAAGCAAAGCAGAAACGACACTAATGCCACTAAAAGACTGCCTAGAAACAGCATTCAAAGGGTAAGGTTTATTCGCACGAAAAAATATTTGCATGATGCTCATGAAAAAGAGGCTCCGGTAGTATAGCCCGGTCAAGTATTCCGGCCTTTCGAGCCGGAGACGCGGGTCCGAATCCCGCCCGGAGCATCTTAATTTATACTCAAGACTCATATACGAGCCATGTCTATTGAATACTCTTCACAATTCAAGGAGATAATTAACCATGGAATCCGTGGAGTCAGACTACCGAAGATTGATGGAAAAAGTGAAGGAACTTCTCGTGTTTCAATCTGCGGAATTTGTTGTTTATTGGGATATGGAAACTATGATGCCGCCGAGGGCGATTAACTTACGAAGCCAGCAACTTGCTTTGCTTAGTCGCATTGAACATAAAATGAGCACAGACCCAGAAATAGGGAGACTACTGGAAGAAGTCATGCGGCATCCAAAATATGAAGAGTTAGATGCTGTTCAAAGAAGAAACGTATACTTAATAAAGAAGCAGTATGACGAGCAAACAAAGCTCCCAGAAGAGTAGTTGCCGAAATAGCAAAACAGCGAGCCATAACCATAGACAAGTGGAAGAAAGCAAAAGCGACCAAGGAGTTCTCCATGTTCCGTCCTGAGTTGGAAAAACTTGTGGAGTTGCAAAAGAAAGCCGCAGAAATCTTGATGAAAGTGAAAGAAACAAAGAATCCTTACGATGCACTTATAGACATTTATGAACCAAAAATGACAGCTGAGAACATCACAAAAATCTTTGGTGAGTTAAGAGAAGGATTAGTCTCAATACTTAAAGAGTGCGAAAACTCTTCAAAACAACCCGACATAAGCATACTCAAACGTATAGTACCTATAGACACGCAACGAAAAATCGCCAAAGCTCTTGCAGAATTTGTCGGATATGACGTGACATCAAAAGAAGCTGGCGGAAGAATTGACGAGACAGAACATCCCTTCACGACAGGCTACTACGATGACGTGCGAATAACAACTCATTACTACGAAGACTATTTTACATCTTCAATATTTTCAGTGTTACACGAAGCAGGACACGCCATTTATGAACAAAACATAAACCCAGAATGGATTTACCAACCCGTCGGAACCGCCTGTTCTTCAGGTTTCCATGAATCGCAATCTCGCTTTGTAGAAAACATTGTGGGGCGCTCACCAGAATTTTGGAGTTACTTTTTACCTAAACTGAAAGAATATGCAAGCGGAACTCTATCAGACATAAGCTTGGATGCGTTTGTTCGTGCCGTTAACCAAGTCAAACCTTCAAAGATTCGTGTTGAAGCAGATGAAGTCACCTATGGGCTTCACATTATAATAAGATTTAACATTGAACGTGATTTGTTTGATGACAAAATAACTGTCAAAGAACTACCGGACGTATGGAACCAGAATTACAAGGATTATTTGGAAGTGAAAATTGAAAATGATTCTGAAGGCGTAATGCAAGACACCCACTGGGCAAGCGGTTCGTTCGGTTACTTTCCAAGCTATGCGCTAGGCAACATTTACAGTGGACAGATACTTGCTGCGGTAGAGAAAGACCTACCAGATTGGAGAAAACAAATAGAAAAAGGAAACTTCACAAACGTAAGAAATTGGCTGGTGAAAAACGTTCACATTTATGGAAATCTCTACGACCCCGCGGAACTCATAAAAAAGATTACAAAGGAAGACGTGAATGTCAAACCTTTCTTGGATTATCTGCAGCGAAAATATGCAATGATATACGAGTTTTAATTAATCACTCTATACCTTTTTCAGTTTCTCATACAATTTTAATGTTACAAGCGCGAAGAAGCCAAAAACTACTAGAAATACTCCCACCAACCAACTATTACGTCATAATAATTGCTACCATACAAAAACAAAACGACACCCACAATCATCAAACAGAGACAGGTGACACTTTTCCACAGCATCCAAACTCATCCCATAAACCAATACAGCTTCTAACCTTTCAACATATTTAATTTACCCTTCATAATTCTAAACTGTTTTTGTGAAAGTGTAGGAAGCAAACGGGTTTCAAAATTTAAAACCGACAAGTGTTTGTAAACAATGTTGACCGATATGCTCTAGAAATTCAGATATCCGACAGTCTTATATAGAAGAGTTTTAGATTAGATTATCAGGTGATAGATAAAATGTCGGAAACTAGCCTAAAAAAGCCTGAAACACGGGAAGAATTCATCAAAATGCTGACGGAGGCAGCGAAAAAAGAAGCAAAAACTCGAAGTCTTCTCAGAGGAAAACCGACAAAACCTACAATCTCTGGAACCGCACAATTTCTAAACATTCACAGAGACACATTATACACGTGGCTTAAAGAGTTTAATGTCGATTTTGATGAAGTTACTGAAAGCCTATCCGCAGATTTACTGTCGGAAGCTATCGAAACGCCTCAAAAACACACATACCTGATTGGCGAAGCACTCATAGGAGAAGGCAACGAGGTTTCACACATCGACCTTCTAATAGGCGACAAAGACGGGCCTGTGGGAGAGGCTTTTGCCGCAGGACTTTCAAACCTTTCAGCAGGACACACACCACTTTTGGCAGTAATAAGACCTAATCTTCCACCGAAACCACATACATTACTTGTACCGAAAGTTACGGTAAAAAATCTTGCAGATGCAGGCAAGATTTTTGGTCCCGCGCAGGCTGCGGTGGCGAAGGCTGTGGCAGACGCTGTTGAAGAGGGCATTATTCCTAAAGATAAGGTGGATGATTGGGTCATAGTGTGCAGTGTTTTCGTACATCCACAAGCAAGTGACTACCGCAAAATATACCACTACAACTACGGCGCAACAAAACTGGCTTTGAAAAGAGCTCTATCAAAGTATCCAACACTAGAGAAAGTCTTCTACGACAAGGACAGAGCTAAGCATCCAATAATGGGATTCAGAGTGCCGCGTCTTTGGAGACCCCCATACGTGCAAATCTCACTGGACATACCAGAATTTGAAAAGACAAAGAAAATTATAATGGAGATTCCAAGAAGCGACAGAATAATACTTGAAGCTGGAACACCGCTAATAAAAAGATACGGAACAAAAGTGATAAGCGACCTAAGAGAAATTGCCAAAGACATATTCTTTATTGCTGATTTGAAAACTTTAGATGTTGGGAAAGTTGAGGTTGACTTGGCTTATGAAGAAACAGCAGACGCAGTTATTGCAGCTGGATTGGCGCCAGCTGAAACCCTTGATGCTTTTATTCATGAAGCTAAAAGACTTGGAATATACTCCATGGTAGACATGTTAAACGTGGAAGACCCAATCAAAAAACTCAAGACACTAAAACAATTCCCCGATGTAGTAATTCTGCATAGAGGGATAGATGAAGAAACTGGAAGAACACTCGGACTAGAACTCATTCAAGAAATGCGACAAACCTTTAGCGACAAACGATTTTTAATTGCTGTCGCTGGTGGAATAGTGCCGGAAACAGCCAAAGAAGCATTAGAGAAAGGAGCAGACATAATTGTTGTTGGAAGATACGTAACGCAATCAAAGGACATTGAACGCGCCGTCAGGGACTTCCTCGAGTTGACACCTGCGATGCGTGAAGACGTAGACCTATTCAGAGTTCACGTAGAATAAACACAATTTCCCCTTTTTTTGTTTGTTCTATCAAGCGAAGATTTTGAAAGCAACAGAAGCAAGCAAGAAAATTAGGCTAGACACTACAAAAACCATTGTGAAACCACATGTTTCAGCAAGAAAAGGCCCAACAAAAGAGCCACCAGCTCCACCCAAACCTACGAGGACATTGAACAAACCTGTCTTTCCTTGAGGCATGAGTTCCATGGATAATGAAAGGGTGAACACCAAGAAGAGCGCGTAAGCAAAGCCCATTAAAACAAGTATAAGCGTCGACAGAGTTAAAGTATATGCTGGCATCCAAGCAAGAGAAATCAGTGAAAGAGCAAGCATACTCCGAAAAATCACAATCTTACTTACTGCAGACTTTTCCGCACCTATATTCAATTTACTGCCCGCAAGAAAATAACCTACAACGCCCGCAGCAGAGTTTAACGCATAAATCACAAAAACTACACTTGCGGAAAAAGCTAAACAATGAGAAAAGAACACAGGTAAAGGCGTAAAAAGCATACTCGTAGCTAACGAAAACAGGACAAGCCCAGCAAAAAAAGCGTAGTGATTTTCTTTCTTCAATTTTACATCTAAAGGTAAACCGTCCAAAATTTTTGTTGCAACAATCATCCCTTTATGAGTGAAGCCTACAGCCTTCTCTATATTTACTAAGCTTCTTTCAAAGATTAAAAGAGGGTCTGTTACCAAAATTAGCGAAACAGTAAAAGCGACCAAGTTTAAACCACTGCAAAGCAGCAATGTGAAGGTTGGACAAATGCCGTAGATTGATATGAAGAACCCTAGGAGCAACCCAATGAGCCATCCAGTTTCTGTAAAGCCCTCATAAAAAGCGAACGCTTTTTCCCATTCTTTTCGTGTGTAAAATTCTGCTATTAACACATTTTTAGGAGCTTCATGCGCCACATGAAAAATGGACATAACTGCGTAAAGCATTATCAAAAATCCTATAGCGGTTGAAATGGTAAAAAAGAAGAGTATAATGGTTGAAGACAAAAACGAAATTAGAATATAGCGCTTGTAGTGCCTTGTTTTATCGCACAGGTATCCCCAAAAGAAGGAAGCAGGAATTGCCAAAACCAAGGCAGTTGCGCTCATTATCCCGATGTGTACAAGCGACCCGCCAATGGAAACAATGTATAACGGAAGAAAAATCGAAAGCAAACCAAATGCCATCTCGTGGAAGAAGAATCCTAACCGCCACATAACCACAAAACGATTTCAAAGAAACATTAAAACTTTTACTTGTCATTTCTGAAGAATCAAACTAGATTTTCATAAATCCTTAATAGAGAGATGTTCAAATTTCATAACACTAACCCGGAGAGTCCATTGTTAATGGCTAAATTCAAAGTAATCATATCAGACCCAGAAACAGGAACTTCAAAAGTGGTCGAACTAGAAGAAACGCGCGCTATCCCATTAATTGGAAGAAAAATAGGCGACGTAATAGATGGATCAATAGTAGGCTTAGCTGGGCATAAATTGCAGATAACGGGAGGCTCAGACAAAGATGGATTTCCAATGAGAGCAAATGTTCATGGTGGTGTACGCCGGCAAGTGGTATTAAGCGGTGGGATAGGTTTTAATCCTCAAAATAAAGGAGAAAGAAAGCGTAAAACAGTTCGTGGAAATATAATTACAGACGAAATTGTACAAATAAATGCGAAGATCGTAGAGAAACCTAAACAGCTAAAGAGGGCAAAAAGCCAAAGGAGAAGAAAGAAAAAGAAACGGCGGAAAAGGAAACGAAAACTGAGCCTCAGACAGCTGCAAACGCTTGAATGAAGACTTAACGTTTATTAACTCGCTTAGTTTTAATCCTTCAATAATTCGTAAATGTTATGGGAAATGGAGAAATGAGTAGCGAAAAACGTGCATCCTTACCAAAACAACCAGAAGTAAACATCGGAACTATAGGGCACGTGGACCATGGCAAAACAACCTTGGTGCAAGCGTTAACTGGTGTTTGGGCGTCAAGGCACAGTGAAGAACTGAAAAGAGGCATTACAATAAAATTAGGCTATGCAGACATGCCAGTCTACAAATGCCCGAAATGCGAAGAACCAAAAAACTATTCTACGCAGCCAGTATGCCCAAATTGTGGCTCAAAGACAACGTTTGCCAGAGCAATCAGCTTTGTAGACGCTCCAGGTCATGAAGCTTTGATGGCGACTATGCTTTCTGGAGCGGCAATAATGGACGGGGCTATACTGGTTATCGCAGCTGATGAGCCTTGTCCTCAACCGCAAACAAGAGAACACTTGGCGGCAGCCGAAATTATTGGTATTAAAAACATCGTTATCGTTCAAAACAAGATTGACATTGTTGACGAAAAAAGGGCAAGAGAAAACTATACAGAAATTAAAAACTTTGTTAAGGGAACAGTTGCTGAAAACGCGCCAATAATTCCTGTTTCAGCGCAACGCATGGTAAACATAGATGTTCTTATTCAAGCGATTGAAGAGTTTATACCAACACCACAAAGAGACGAGGCAAAACCGCCGTTGATGTATATTGTCCGCTCATTCGACATTAACAAACCAGGCACTCCACTAGAGAAACTTGAAGGAGGGGTAATTGGAGGTACAATAATTCAAGGCAAATTTGTGGTAGGAGAAGAGGTAGAAATCCGCCCGGGGATAAGCATGGAAGAGGGAAAAAGCGCTTATCACCCGTTAGTAAGCGAAATTGTAAGCTTGCATGCAGGCGGGAAAAACGTGAAAGAAGCCCATTGCGGAGGATTAGTCGGCGTAGGTACTCTATTAGACCCCTCCTTTTCAAAGGCTGATGGATTAACTGGTAACATGGTTGGAAGAAAAGACGCCCTTCCACCAACACAGTCAGATTTAACCTTAGAAACGCACATTCTTGAGCGGGCTGTCGGAACAAAAGAACTCGCAAAAATCGAAAACATAAACGTAGGCGAAACACTACTTCTACACGTAGGTGCTACAATAACCGTTGGAAAAGTCACCTCAATAAAGAAAGACACAACCACGATTAAACTTGCAAGACCAGTCTGCGCACAAGCAGGCTCAAGAGCTGCATTAAGCAGAAAAATGACGGGCAGATGGAGACTCATAGGATACGGAATTTTGCGCTCCTAAAAGATGCGGAATGACACATCAATATGACAATAGAACCCACATACAAAAAGAAAACGTTAAAAATAATCTTGGACTCAAACGCCTTTTTTGTTCCACTTCAATTTAAAATTGACATTTTTGAAGAACTAAAAACATTGCTAAAAGGTAGATTCCAGCCTGTTTTACTTTCTCCAGTTCTTCATGAACTTGAAAAAATCGCAAACGAAGGGTCACCGAAAATGAGAAAGCAAGCTTCTTTCGCTTTAAAGTTAGCTGAAAAATGTATGCTAATTAATGTAGAACATGAACACGGCTCCCTCGATGATATTATCTTTAAAATTGCCCAGGAATGGAAAAGCCCAGTTTTTACAAATGACAGGCAACTTAAAAAGAGGCTAAGAAATATAAATGTGCCAGTTATTTATGTGAGGCAAAAGTCGCGTCTAGAGATTGACGGGAGGATATAACCCATTGTTTAAACTTGTAACACTTGAAGATACCATTCGCATACCGCCAGAAACTTTCGGCAACCCATTGGAAACCGTGGGACATCAACAAGTTAAGGCAAAATATGAAGGTGTCGTTAGCGAAGAACTAGGCTACGTGGTGGCTGTAACTGATGTAAAAGTAAGCCCTACTGGAAAAATAATCCCAGGAGATGGAGCAACCTACCACAAAGTAACCTTTTCACTACTGACCTTCTATCCTAAAATTCAAGAAGTGGTGGAAGGAGAAGTTGTAGAGGTGGCTGATTTCGGAGCTTTCGTACGCATAGGACCTGTGGACGCTTTACTTCACGTTTCACAACTTATGGATGACTTCATTTCATATGATGAGAAGCAAGGTGTCTTGTTAGGTAAAGAAACGAAAAGGAAACTCATGAGTGGTGACCAAGTTCGTGTTCGGATAACTGCAGTTTCGTTGGGCAGAGCGGGAAGTTCTGGAAAAATAGGTGTAACATCTAGACAGCCATTTCTTGGCAAGTTAGAGTGGATTGAACAAGAAACACGAAAAATAAAAGAAACACGCGAGAAGACACCAGCAGAGAAAGAAGAGGCTACTAAAAAATAGAGAGTGATAAGATGAGCGAGAAAGCTTGTCCAACATGCAGAATCATAACAAAAGAAAATGTATGTCCAAAATGCAAATCATCCTCTTTAAGCGATGATTTTGGCGGATTGGTGATAGTTTTTGACCCAGAAGGCTCAGCAATCGCAAAAGCTATGGACATCAAAGAGAAAGGACGCTATGCGCTAAAGGTTAGATAATGATGCCTCTCAAGTATAGCCTTACGCCAGAGCTGCGCATAAGACTTAAGAAACCTCTTGGCATGCTAATCCGAGGCTCATTTGCTGAAACCATGAAAAAATTCAAAGATATGGTGGACAAAGAAAAACCAGCAGTTATAATATCTGTAGGAGACACAGTCTCAAGAAATCTTGTAGAAAACCGCATACTTCCTCAACTTTCTATTGTAGATAACAGAGTCATGAGAAGAAGCGCACAACCTCTTCCACCTACAGAGCACAAAGCTGTTAATGTTAAAAATCCTCCAGGAACAATAACGGAAGAAGCGCTCATGGCTATCCAAAACGCATTAAAGACTGATTGGAAAACTAAAATAGTTGTGGACGGAGAAGAAGACCTACTGACGCTAATTGCCATTTTATATGCGCCAGAAAACGCCTTTGTTGTGTATGGTCAACCTTATGAAGGAATCGTAGTAGTTAAAGCAACATCAGACAAAAAAGCGGAAATCGCTAACATTTTGAAAACAATGGAAAATGTTCGAAAAACTAAATAAGAAGGTATAGCATCAATCACTCCGCACGCGAGGAAATGTCATGGAAATCAAAATAGTTTCAGAGAAGGAGAATCCCGTGCTGAAGCGAAGGGAAATTTGTTTCCATGTCGAACATGACCAAACAGGTAGTACACCGCCAAGGTTGGAAGTTAGAAAAGCTGTTGCCTCTGCCCTAAAAAAGAACACCGATTTAGTTTTCGTTAAAAGATTCGAAACAAAAACAGGAACACGTTTTGCCATTGGAGTTGCGAACGTTTATGACTCAATTGAACAGGCAAAGCTTATCGAACCAGAATACATTCTTAAACGGAATGTACCGCCTGAGAAACCTAAAGAAGAGGAAAAGGGATAAACATGTCTAAAACTCCAGAAGAAGCCCCAAAAGAAATCCCGAAAGAGAAAGAAGAAAAAAAGGAAAAACCTGTAAAAAAGAAGAAAGAAGAAAAGGGTGCATTTGCCTTCTATAAAATAGAAAGTGACCAAATCTCGAGGCTACTTCCAGTTTGTGAACGTTGCGGACCTGGATATTTTATGGCTGACCACGGCGACAGATACACTTGCGGGTACTGCGGTTTTACACGATATAAAGTTGCTGAGAAATAAACAACTTTAAATCACGCGTTGGCGTGATACTCCTTGATGAGTTAAATGATAAGGGTAAACGTTTCCGTCTCCAATGTCTCGGCTGACCGTTTTTGGGACATTAGAAAGCCCATTCCGCCAATTCAGATAAACACGAACCTCAATCTTGTAGGAATGGAGAAGAAATCTGATGATTCTATAGAGGTTCCGTTTGTTTTAACAATAAATTACAACCCTTCAATAGCACAGATAAACCTTAAGGGAAAGGCTTACGTGGCCGGCGACAAGAACGAAGTTGAAAAGCTCTACAAGGAATACGAAGAGAAGAAACCTCCACCACCCGTTATAGTGCAGTCAATATCGAACGTTGCCTTCGTAGAGTCCATATTAATATCAAGAACCTTAAACATCCCGCCGCCAATTCCACTACCGCAAATACCACAAGCTAAGCCGCCGGGCAAAAAGCCTTCAGATATGGACTATAGTGCTTAAAATCTCGTAATGGATTACTTTAGAGGAACATACATTGAAGAACGAGAGGCGCCTATGCCTGGAGTTCCATGTTTTACAGGTTTATTTGTGATAGCAAATTCGCCTAGGTAATGTCCAATCATCTCAGGCTTAATTTCAACCGAAACAAATTCTTTGCCATTGTGCACAAGAATTGTAACACCAACCATTTCTGGAAGAACAATCATGTCCCGCACATGCGTTTTTACCGTGGCATTGCCTCCTTTTCTAAGCGCTTCCTTGGCTTTTCTTATGTTCTCAAGCAGTATCCCTTGTTCTGCCCTGAGACCTCGATGGAGACTTCTTCTCTGTCTTGATGGAAGCAAGTTGATGAATTCGTCCATTGACATACTTTGCAGTTGGTTAAGCGTATACCCACGATATGTAAACTCTCTCGGCATTTTTCCTCAACTCACTGGTAACTCTAAACGCTATAAACCTTCTGCTACGCTATGTAGCCAGCTTTTTCTTTTTCTGTCCTGCACCTCTAGCAGCGATTAATCCAACTTTCTGTCCGGGTGGCGCGCCATGCGAGGTAGTAGTGACTTTTCGTGCACTTCGCTTGCTACTACCATACGGGTGTACAGCAGCAACCATAGCTCTTCCCCTAGTTCTTGGATATTTACGTCCCTTAGCTCTCATCAAGTGGAATTTTGGACCAGACTTCAAGAATGGTTTTTCTGTTCTGCCAGCGCCGGAGACTACTCCGATTGTTGCCCTACAATAGTCACTCACATACTTCGTTTTCCCAGATGGAAGCCTAATTATTGTTCCTTGAGGAGTATGCGTTGCAACTATTGCATACGTCCCGGAAGACCTAGCGAGTTTGCCACCATCTCCCGGACGTAGTTCCACGTTGCACACCATCGTACCTTCTGGAATTTTTCCAACGGGAAGAATGTTTCCAACCTCAACCGGAGCTGTTCCGCCCATTTGGATTTGTTGTCCTTGATAAATCCCTTCCGGAACGATAGTGTAGCATTTTTCTCCGTTTTCGAATTTTGTTAGGGCAAGTGGAGTCCCCCTTCCAGGGTCGTGGGCTAACAGTTCAATAATGCCTTTTAATGATTTTTCGAAATATTCTTTCAGCATTGTCAAAGGATACCGTGCTGGGGCTAGTCTTTTGTGGGTAGGCGCCCTAAAGGTGGGGCCACCGCGTCCTCGTCTCTGAACACGAATTCTTTTTCCCATTAATCATTCCTCAACATAGTTTACAGTATTCCAAGTTTAATTGCGACGTCCGCCGCTTTGTAGTCTGGATGAAGCTTTACAAAAGCCTTTTTTTCTCCTTGCGGCGTTATCAGAAGGTTGACTTTTTCAACTTTAACCTCGTAAAGTTCTTCCACCGCTTTTTTCACGTCACTCTTATTTGCCTTCAGATTAACGGCAAAAACCAGTTTGTTTTCCTTTTCAACCATAAGGCTGGCAGCTTCTGTCATTAATGGGTAAAGTATAACATCATAAGGGTCCATTATGCTTCTGTTCCTCCGCCATAGAGCTTGTTAAGCTCTTCAATCGCGCTGTTTGTCCATATGGTTAACCTTCCCGGATGCGTGCCCGGAGCAAGAATTTCTGCGTTCAAGCTTCTAACAGAAACCACATCTAAACCAGGTATGTTGCTTGCGGCGTCCATTATTCCTTTGTTCTCCGTCACAACTATCAATGGACCTACTGCATGTTTGATTCTTCTCCCTCTACTCTTACCTCTTCCGGCACGAACTTTTCTGCTCTCTCTCACTCGGTAAATGTCAGAGAGTATCCCTAAGCGCGTGAGTGCCTCCTCAACTTCCTTGGTTTTCTTTAATTCTGCCAAATCATCGGTAACTATTAACGGAATTTCCGGAACGTCCTCAATTGAGTGACCGCGAGAAGCCACAACCACCTTTGATGCAGTCGCGGCTATCGCAGACCTCAAGGCAAGACGCTTTTCCTTCTTAGGGATCTGTTTAACAATTTTCTTTTCTGGAGTTGGCGGATGTGCCACTCTGCCGCCTACTGTTCCCGGAGCAAAGGCGGCTCTTCCTGCCGGGCCTTTTGTTCTGGGTATCCTAGCTATGCCCAAACCAACGCCTCTGGATTCTGCTGAGGTTCGTTTTCCAGCCATGGGTTCTCTGCCTTTTGGTTGGAATCGGCTTGATTGGATTGCTAGAACTGCTCGTTTTATAACGTCTGGTCGTAGTGGTGTTTCAAAAACTGGGGGAAGTTTTACTTTTCCAACGGGTTTGCCTTCAAGATTAAAGATTTTGACAGCCTTCTTGACCATTCGCGTTCACCAGCTACTTGCCTTGTGGAGATTCAAGAGATACGGATACAATTTGTGGTGGTTCTTCAGCAACTTGTTTTGGTGGACGTGCTGGATATCGCAACCTTATTGGACGTTTTTCGGTGCCTGGCAGACTACCTTCCAACAAAAGGTATGGGCCGCGGACTACGCCGTATCTTAGAAACCCTCCTTTCGGAGTTATTTCTTTTCCATCTGTGCCTATTTTTAGTATGCGTTTGTTGTATTCTGTTCTTTGGTGGAACCCCATTTGTCCTGCTCTTGGGATGGTGTACATTACGTGATGGGGGTTCCATGGGCCTAGGGTTGCTATGCCTCTTTTTGTTTTTCTTCCTTTGTGTTGGAGTATTGTTACTCCCCAGCGTTTTACTGGTCCTTGGAAGCCTTTTCCAGTGGATATAGCTACGATGTCTATGTATTGACCTTCTTTGAATATTTCTGTTGGCGTCACTGTTTTTCCGAGTAGGCTTTTTGCGTATTCAAATTGTTGTTTGGCTGTTCCTCCACCTATCTCGATTTCTGCTATGTCTGGTTTTTTCTTTGGAACACTTGATTGTTTGGGTTGGGTCGAGGCGATAATGCGAATTTTTGATATTCTGTTCATGTTTTCTTCAATTTTCTTGAGGCGTTCTTCAGTGTTGAAGTTTTCTGGGAGGGTGAATACTCTTTCGAGTTCGTCAGGTGGGTCTTTCATCCAAGCCTCAGAAAAAGGTTGCAGACCATACGGGTTTTTGGTGTAGGCGCGTATAGCGCATACGAGCATGGGTGGCGTTTCTATAACTGTTGCCGAGCGCATCACTTCTTTTCCGAAATTTGGCGAACGCTTTCTGTCTTCTATCGTGAATACGTGGGTCATTCCCGCTTTATAACCAATAAAACCTAGAAGTCTCGGAGTTTCTGCTTCTATTTTTGGCCAGAAGCGAATTCTAGCCAGTAAGCGTTTAGCGCGTTTCCTAGGTAAGTAAGCAAGTGAACCATGTCTTGGCGCGTGCGTTTTTCTATGTCCCATTGTTTTTCCGCTTCGCGTCTTTTAGGAATGAAAACAATGAGTTATAAACGTTACCGTTAATGTTTGGGTGTAACCAATAATTCGGGTGTGTTCACTAACATCGGTTAGGTTGGAAATCAGTCAATATGAGTAATCTCTTTAAGTTTTGTGCTTGCTGTCTTCGGTGTATTGGTAACTGTTAAATTTGGCGAAGCGCAATCTTTTCGGAGGAGACTTTAGCATGGATGATAGTACGTTTAAAGTTGCAGAGAGTCTTTTCAGTGCTGGATGTTTAAAGTTTGGCAGTTTCAAGATTAAATCTGGCGCTTTAAGCCCGTATTATATAGACCTTGCATGTTTATTGTCTTCTCCGCAAGCTTTATGCAGCATTGCAGAAACTGCGGCTTGTGAGATAAAGAATCTCATGGCGGTTGAAAGAATAGATAAGTTAGCATCCATTGAGCTGAAAGGCGCGCTAATTTTGCCAAGCATAGCATGTAAAGTGAACTTGCCATGTGTTGTTGTGCGAAAAGAAGAGAAAGCCTATGGAGTGACGGGCAGAATTGCCGGTGCAGAGGTTGCTAAAGGCGACAAAATATTATTTTTTGATGATGCCGTTTCTGAAGGATTGTCTAAAATTGAAGGAATAAAACCTCTTGAAGAGTTGGGGGCAAAAGTTAGACATATCATGGTTGTTGTTGACCGAGAGCATGGCGGAAAAGAGACGCTTGAAAAGTTAGGATACAAAGTTCATGCATTAGCAAAAATTTCAGAGATTGTTAAAAGCCTTCTTCACTCTGCACATATTTCAAAGGAAAAAGCAGATGCCGTGTTGACCTATATTAAAAAGACTTGACGTGTCTTGCTCACATTTATGTAATTATCACTAAATTTTTTTTGTCTGTTAACTTTTCCTTTTGATGTTACTAAAGTAGCTGGCATTTTGGACAGATGTAAGAGGATGTGCTTCCTGTTTTAATTTTCTCTATTGGCGTTTTACATGAGGGACACGGTTTTCCAGTTTTGTAGCCTACGAGGAATTCGTCTAAAGTGAATCTGCCGCTTTTGCCGTAGAAGTCTTTTTCGTAGGCTAATCCGCCTAATTTGATGCTGTGGTTTAGTGTGTTGATGATAGCTTTGTAAAGGCTTTCACTTTCTTTTTCCGAAATAGTCGGGATTTTTCTGTTTGGATGCAGTCTGGCTTTGAAAAGAATATCTTGAACGTAAACGTTTCCCACACCAGCCATGTTTTTCTGGTCAAGTAAGAAATCTTTTATTCTTCCCTTTTTGTTTGTTAATAGCTTCTTGAAATTTTCTAACGTGAACGATTCATCCGTAGGCGATACTCCAAGCTTGGAGGTAAGTTCATGCTTAGACAATTCTTTTTCATGAACTAAGTGAATGTAACCGAGCCACCAAAAATGAATCGTAAATCCGCTTTCGTCAGAAAACGCTATCTTGAAGTGGTATTTTTCCGGAAACCTCTGATTTGGAGCAAAATAGAGAAGCTCAGCTCCCATCCCAAGGTTTACGAGCAAGTAGTAGGCTGCGGTCAATTTTATGAAAATCCATTTCCCTCTACTAAAAATCTCATTAACAGTCTTTCCATTGATTATTTTCTCAAATTCGGCGACGGGGATGTTTAGGTTTTTGGGTTGTTTCGCTTCGACGATTGCTACGTGTTTTCCAACGATTTCTCTATTCATTTGCCCAGCAATAACGGTTATTTCAGGAAGTTCTGGCATAAATTCACAAACCACAGACTGCTCTAAAGAAAGAACTTGAAATTATTAAAGGTGCCTAAAAAGTAGTAGCCGTATTTTTGTAACATTTAAGCTGCATGATTATGGAAAACGTTCAAGTATGGTTTTCAAGATTTTTTGGGCGCATTCTTCTGGGTTATGCTTTGTGGTGTCTAATGTTATTTCCGGGTTTAAAGGTGGCTCGTATGGTTGTCCTATTCCAGGCACTGTGGGCGCTTTGCCCTTCAAAGCTTTGACGTAAATTTGTTTCGGCGCTTGGTAGGTTTTCCCTCTTTTTGCCTCGCGTTTTATACACACTTCTAATGGACATTCAAGATAGGCTTCTATAAATTTGGGAATCTGCTTTCTCGCATTCTCACGGTAACGCCTCAGATTGCCAGTAGCGTCGACCACGACATTTATGCCATTTTGTGTTAACAGTTTAGCTATGTAAACAAGTGTGGCGTAGACTATATCGCGTTCTTCAAGTGAATAAGTGGGTTTAGGCGTAAGAAACTTGCGTAAAGCATCCGAAGACAACAAAGTTGCGTGAATACCATTCTGCTTCAGAAGACACTGTAAAGCCTCAGAGACAACAGACTTGCCGCTTCCGGGAAGCCCGGTAATCCAGACGCACCAACCGTTTTGAGGCATAATGCTTGCTCCATGAGTTATACTTTCATTGGATGCATAGATTCTCTTAAAAACTGATAATTGTTTAATTGAAACAGGTGGCTTTTACAGTTGCAGTCGGAAGAACCAAAATTGATTATTGCGGTTCCTTTCTTACCAATTTCTTCCGCCAACTTACACTCATCCGATTTTTCAGCCACTTTATAAAACACTTGCAAAATCTTTACATTTTCATTCTCAAGCAAGTAATCAATGTGCCAAAATTTTCGCTTAACCTTCTTGAGATGCCGTTCTACACGTTTTCCCAGCTGTTTTGGGCAGAACCTACGTATGCGTAGATGCCCTTCTCGAAAAATATGTTGCCCAACGCACCAACTTGAATTTGGACGGGCTTAGCAATTGAAATGATTAAAAGATAGACGCCTCTCACAGGACTCATCCATGTCAGGAGTTACGGTTTTGGTACCATTTCAAAATCTCTTCTACAGCCTTATCGGAATAACCCATTTCCTTGAGTGTTCGCTTTAAATCGTTAACAGAGTTAACCTCTTCCAACCACGGCCACCACAGACGAACAGATTTAGTTGAAAACCTATTTATTCTTTAACCCCAACGTTAGCCATACAAACTTGATACCAGCGATATAAGCTATTTAAAGTAGGACTCGACAGTTTCAAATTCAAACTCCTTAGCCTTCAGCACTCGAGTGGCAAAACGGAAAATCCTCTTGCGCACGTCCACAGACAAATTTGGATACCATACAGGTGAAGCCAACACGAGACTTCTCCAAGCATAAAACGGTTGAACAACGCTCAAAATTTCCTCATCCCCCGTCTTATCCAAGTAATTTCGCCAAAAAAGCAAAAACAACCTTTCAAAAGGCCCTTCAATCTTGTCAGAGCATTGTAACGCATAAAAGAGATAATTAATTGTCATAGCGCTTACATCGTCTGCAGGCTCGCCCCATTCACCTCTACTACGGTCCAACACTGTGAAATCTAGTCCTTGCTTAAACATAACGTTCCACGGGTGAAAATCTCCATGCGTTTGAGATAGCCTATGCGTCTTGCGTTTAAGCCGCCAGCGCCATTCCAAACAGGTTTTTTCAAAGTCGACAAAAAACTTCTCGTCCGCATAGCCTAAACCGCTTGGGTAGCTGTCAGTTAACCCAAAAATGCCTTCGCCATGTCCAAGTAAGTCGCGAATACGCCTTATATAAAGCCCCGGAGCATCCTTCTTTACTGAGTGAATTTCAGCAAGATACTCAGATAGCGCCACGCATCGTTCTTCATCCAAATCCCTCATGAAGCCCGACTCTTTAATACGGTCTAAATCATGATGGTAAAGCACGCCATCGCCTACAAATTCCATTAGCAGGAAAAACTCGCTACAATCACCAACCGATTTCAATGTTTCACCATCAGTTGTGAAGGCACCTACATCAACAGAGCGCACATGTCTAGGCAACTTGTTAAAAGCGGAATGTTGCCAAAGTAAAGTAGCAGCCCTATCTGAAAAGTGGTCATGTCCAAAACCTTCTGGGCGCATCGTTTCTAGAACAACACATTTAGTTTCTTTATCTATGTTAAACTCGATAAGGTAGGGTAAGCCATACCCGAACCCTTTCAAATCTGCAACCCCCTCACCGCCGAGAGGAACTATGCGAATAACCTTTATCGGTCTTTTATAAACACTTGACAGATACTCTTCTAGCCGTTCAACCTTCAACTCTGGCACGATACCACCAAAACGAAAAGCGTCATTATAAGTTAAAAATATAGCGATGAAAACAAGAATAGACAAAAGAAGTGCCCAAACATGAACCTTCTCATACAAAACGGAACTATACTTACAATGCAAAATCGAAAAATATTCCGTGAAGGCGCAGTTGCAATAGAAGAACAAACCATAATTGACATTGGAAAAACACACGAACTAAAGAGAAAATATGGAAGAGGCTACGAAAAAATAGACGCAAAAGGTAAAGTTGTCATAACGGGACTCGTGAACACACACCAACACGCTGCCATGAGCCTGTTAAGAGGATATGCAGACGATTTACCACTCCAAGAATGGCTTGAAAAATGGATATGGCCAATAGAAAAATACATGACAGCACACGACATTTACGTGGGAGCCCTATTAACGGCGATTGAATCGATAATGGGCGGAACAACAACAGTCAACACGATGTATCATTATACTCCAGAAGAAAATGAAGCAAAAGCATTCGCAGACGCTGGCTTAAGAGGAGTGGTAGGTCATGTATGCTTTTCATGGAGAAAAAGCGAAGACAAAAAAGCATTAGAGGCGTTGGTTAAGGATTGGCACAACAAAGCAAATGGCTTAATACGCATCAGTGTGGACCCTCACGCACCATACACTGTAGACCCAAAATATATGAAGGAATTAAAGGAAATTAGGGAAAACTTGAATGAAAAGTATGGCTCGCGGGATGCGCCGATAATTTGTCACATCCATGTGGCTGAAACAGAGGATGAGATAGAAAAAATTCAAGGAGCCTTTAATGTCAGCGTGAAAAATGGAATAATGGAGTATCTGGATTCATTAGCAGTTTTAGACGAGCATGTAATTGCAGCTCATTGTGTAGCATTAATGGACAATGATGTAAAGGTAATGGAAGAAAGGGAAGTGAAAGTTTCGCATAATCCGATTTCAAATCTTAAACTTGCTTCGGGCATAAGCCCAGTTCCAAAAATGTTGAAGAAAGGCGTAACAGTTTCGCTTGGCACAGACAGTCCATGCTCAAACAATACGGCAGACATGTTTGAAGTCATGAAGACAACAGCTCTACTCCATAAAGGCGCAAACAAAAATCCAACAGTAATGCCCGCGGAAAAAGTTCTAGAGATGGCAACCATAGAAGGCGCAAAAGCCCTTTCATGGGAAACAGAAATAGGCTCAATAGAAATTGGGAAAAAAGCAGATTTAGCAATAGTCAACATGAATAAGCCACACCTTAACCCAATCTACAACGAAGCGAGCCATCTAGTCTACGCAGCCAAAGCTTCAGACGTAGAGACAGTAATTATAAACGGCAAGATAGTTATGGAAGAGCGAAGAGTAACAACAGTGAATCCAGAAAAAGTAATGAAAATGGTTGAAAAAGCCAAAATAAAACTTCTTGAAAGGTTAAACGCCAACGTTAAATAGGTATTTTCAAAATGAGCATAGAAGAAGGGAAAAAAATGGAAAATTTCAAAGTAAAAGATATCACTCTGGCTTCTAAAGGGCATCTACAAATAGAATGGGCTTCAAAACACATGCCAGTCCTAAACCAGATAAAAAGAAAATTCATCAAAGAAAAACCTTTAAAAGACCTAACCATAGGCGCATGCTTACACGTAACAAAAGAAACAGCCGTTCTCGTTGACGCTTTTCTAGCCGGAGGAGCAAAAGTTGCGTTATGCGGTTCTAACCCGCTTTCTACACAAGACGACGTAGCCGCAGCCCTCGCAGAAAAAGGCGTTAACGTTTTTGCATGGAGAGGACAGACAACAGAGGAATATTACTGGTGCGTTGAAAAAGTAATAGATAACAAACCAACAATAACGCTTGATGACGGAGCCGACCTTGTAGGTACAGTTCACAGCAAAAGAACAGAAGCACTATTCAACATTAAAGGCGGAACAGAAGAGACAACAACCGGCGTTCTAAGACTACGGGCTATGGAGAAAAATGGCGCACTAAAGTATGCGATTATAGCTGTGAACGACGCTTACACTAAATACTTGTTTGACAACCGCTATGGAACAGGACAAAGCACAATAGACGGCATTCTCCGAACAACAAACATTCTCTTGGCGGGCAAAAACTTCGTGATTTGCGGTTACGGATGGTGTTCAAGAGGAATCGCTATGAGAGCGCAAGGAATGGGAGCCAACGTCATAGTCACAGAAGTAAATCCACTCAGAGCACTTGAAGCCGCAATGAATGGACTAAGCGTAATGCCGCTAACAGAAGCCGCAGCAGTCGGCGATATATTCGTAACAGCAACAGGCGACATAAACGTCATAAGAAAAGAACACATGCAAAAAATGAAAGACGGCGCAATACTAGCCAACAGCGGACACTTCAACGTAGAAATAAACATAAAAGACTTGGAAGAGTTGTCAACATCAAAAAGGAACATCAGGCCAAACCTTGAAGAATACACGCTTAAAGACGGAAGAAAACTGTACCTTCTGGCAGAAGGAAGACTTGTGAACTTAGCTGCCGCAGAAGGACACCCGTCAGAAGTTATGGACATGTCGTTCGCAAACCAAGCTTTGTGCGTGGAATACTTAGTTAAAAGTGATAAAATGCCGCCTAAGGTTTACTTGGTCCCAAAAGAAATAGACGAAACCGTGGCAAAACTAAAACTTGATGCAATGAAAATAAGAATAGATGAACTAACCAGTGAACAGAAAGAATATTTGGCAACATGGGAAATGGGAACGATATAGCAACACACTGAAAACAATGGTAAACTTTAAAAGGTGTAAGAAGGTAAACATGGCTTACATATGGTGATGTAAATATGGTTAGTAAAGATCAATCAATAGGCGGAATAATATTCATAGTTTGCTTTGTGGTTGCGATTTTCTACATTCTGACATTATTCTTCCCTCAATGGCTTTCAGTCTTCGGAGTATCAACCGCTGAAGCCGATTTAACTGCAATACGATTTTGGGTTGTCGCAGTACCTGTTTTCATAGCCTTCATTGCCATAATGGCGATAGGTGCATGGATAGGATGGACAATGGCGACGACACCGCCACCTAAACCCATCGAAGAAATAACCAGCGAAATGGAAGAGAAAAAGGAAGAGGAAAAAGTGGAAGAAAAGCCGCCGGAGCCACCACCTCCTCCACCCGAAGAAGAGAAGAAGCCAGAGAGGAAGAAGAAAAGCGAAAAGTAACAGTAACCCGCAAAAACTTGTTAGTTAAAAGCGCGGCTTCTACGCTTATTTTATTTTTAAGAATATAATTTACTGAAGGGTATTTTATAGTCCAAACATTTTGAACATAAAATGCAATGCAACATAAACAGCTGCTGCAACACCAAATATAACTATTATGATTTTGGGAGAAAATGAAATGAAAGGAGTTTCCTCGCCTTTTGGTTGTATTTCGTATTCTTTAATCTCATGCGTCTCAGCGTCAACTCTGACAAGAGCAGTAAGTTTTTTCATCTCCACTTCAACAGTGTAGATTCCCTCTTCCAAAGAAACTCTTTTAGGTTTCAAACCGCCTTTGTGACCAATTCTTTTAAGGAACCCCGTGGCGATGCTCGTTACTGTTTCAGCGTTCAGCGTCTTTGATTGAGGAATAGCCGAGGTGACTGCGCCAGTTCGTCTCTGCAAAGTGGTTGCCAATTAATGCTGTCCCCTATACATGTGTAGAAGAAAACGCGACAGTTTAAAAGAGCATGTGTGTATCATTGATAACCAACTTAACCAGTCACATTTTTGAGCATACACTGCACTATTTTTTCACATGTCATGCATTCTTCAGGGATTTTTTCCTTTGATGACCGTTGACTAAGATACCCAAAATGGTGTTCGCAGCCCGGTTTTTTTATTGGTTTTTCTGGAGTAAAGGGCACCGTGGGTTTTTCGATTTCCAATTTTTCCACCTTCTGTTCTTGTTTCTCTTCATGGATTAATGGAGTTTCTTCTACTATTATTTCCGTCAAGCAATAAGGGCACGCGTCGTAGACTTCAACTTTTTTGGAGCCTAAATTTTCGGCTTTTATTGGATTAGCGAAAGTTCTTCCACAAGAAGGGTTTGGACATGTAATGCTCTGATTTTCTGTGGTTGATTCTTTCTTTTTCGTAGTTTATAACCCCCTTTACATTAAATCGGATTCCGAGTTTATAGTATTAGCGAATCCAAAATAAGTATCCTAACTAACTACCTAATAATTGAACAGTGCAAGTCATGGAGAAGCCAATTTTTTTAGGTCTTCCTCTCCATCAGCATAACCAGAGGCGATTAAAACGTCGCCCACTTCGATTTTTGATTCAGGTCTCGGTCTTATACACTTGTCTCCTCTTCTTATTGCTAAAACCCACATGCCAGTTTCTTTGGGAATTTTAGCATCTCGCAGAGTCTTATTTGCCAAGGGAGAGTTTTCGGCGACGCTAACAAAAGTAACGGTTTCTTCAGCTTCTTCTATTGTCATCTTAAGAATTGGATGCGGCTCAATTCCTCTTAAAACAACCTCAGCAATTTCAGCTGCAGCGTCTGCTATTTTCTCAGTTACAACGCCTAATCTTATTAACCCTAGGAAGCCTTTGGCTTCTTCTTTTTTGAAGGAACTAGATAAAACAAGTAGTTCAAATTCAGTATGCAGTTCATCAACGCATTCTTCGAGCCTTTGAACTTCTTCGGCTAATTCTTTACTATTCAACAGTAACGAGGAGTAGGCTAAATCCATCATCAGCTCAGAAGTGTCTTTTAATTCAACAAAACGGTCAACAATTTCCTCGAATTGTTTCTGCCGCCGTCCCACCATTGCCGTTTCTCTAGCATCTATTGCTTTTCCTTCGGTGAGCGCTTTAAATTCCTTGGCACCAACGGGAGCTCCGCGGGTTATGAGGGTGTCGCCATCTTGAATATGCTCGGTTTCTTTAGGGTTTATTATCCAGTCTTTATTTCGGCAAATCGCAATTATGTCGACACCCATTCTTGCCGCCAAATCCAGCTCGCCTATACTCTTTCCAATAAGCACAGACTCCTTAGCTACCTTAGCTCGTGTTAAACGCTCCTCAACCCTTTCAAAAATCTCACCCACAATAGGGTGCACGCCAATGTTTTGTGTAACTATTGCAGCAATATCAGCGGCTGCATCTGAGATTTTGTCTGCTGCCGCAGCCACGGTAGAAACCCCAACCAAAGCCTCAGCGTCTTTAGCGTCTCTGGCAGCTATCATAACAGTCATGTCCAAAAGGTAAGCAAGCGTGTCAACGTGCCCTTCAAGCTCTAAGACATCCTCTGCAAGCTCTTTATCATTAAATAAAGCAGCAGAATAAGCCAAGTCAATCATCAATTCAGAAAGATTCTTCATTTCCAAAAGCAAGTCTCTAACAGGTATCGGTTTGTATTCTATCTTTTCGAAATGAGGCATACTTTTAAAGTCGCTCCATGGCAAAGTATAAGGTAAGGCATATTTTAACTCTATCCTCCTAAGAGTGAGCCAACCAAAAATAGGGCAACAAGCAACGCGATAGATGTCATGCTGTCAGCAAACGAACTTTCGATGGGAATAACGAAGTTGTCTGGGTCTAAGCCTTTTTGGAATGTTAGAATTGAAATTGCGTACGAAACGAGAATTATTGCTGTGACTGCAATTACATTCGCTATCAACAAAACAGAAACGAGATTTAAGAATTCAAACGATGAAAATATACCATTTATGGATAAAGATAACACACCAAGAAGTACAAAATATAAAACGGAAGCCAACCAAGCACTGAAAATCTGCGTCTTATGCTGCTTTATGGAGGAAATAGATGGTTTAAGCATACCTAAAGCAAGCTTTGTTGTTGCTGTTGAGCCTACAACCGACCCCACATCTCCTACCAAGTCTATCAACGCAGGATAAACCGTGTAAATTTCTCTTCTATCTTCCACAATACCACTTATTTTCTTTAAAACAGTCCCTGTGACATTAACGATAATTGTAACAAATAGCATTGTAAACAAAGACTCTTTAACAGTGTTTACAAACTCCTTGCAATTGATGTTTCGAGGTATAATGTAGATCATTAGGATTATGGGAATTGAACAGATAAAAACGAGAGTGTACATGCCAAAATTACTGGCAAGAAAGAACAGGTTCAGCACTAAAACATAAATGATGGTTATAAATATGTCTGCGGTAGTTGACATTATTGGATACACGACAACATCAGGGTCTAAGCCTTTCTTAAAAGTGACGAATGCAACCGCCATAGTAGCTAAGGTTATTGTCAACCCTAAAGTCATGGTTGATACGATAACTACTAAAATTGCCGAAAAATCTGTGAATGAAATGCCCCAAAAGAGAAAACCGAAGATTAAGGAGAACAGACTCATTACTATACTAGTGAGAAATGTCACGACTATAAGAGCTGAATACAACTTGTAAAAACTCTCAGTATTCTTAAAAAAGCGCGGGTAAATTGTGCCGATGTGCAATGCCGTACTTAAACGCCCACTAAGCAAACCTCCAATAACACCTTTTGCACTTACAATAGCAGGATATATCGCAATAGCCCAAGGAGAAAGCTGAAAAACGCCAAGCTGAAGAGCGACCAAGAAGCCAGCGAGTAACCCGCCAACATCGAAAGAGAACGCAATTAAAGTTTCTTTAAACGTCTTAAGGAAAGCTTTCGAATCTACAATGTTGCTCATCGGCATAATGCCTCCTTTTGAAAAATAACGAGCAAAAATGGATTTTGGAACGGCCTAAAAAAGAAAAACCGTTGGGAGTACTTTCTTGCCGTAAGCGTTGTCAGTAGAAAATCCTTGTAAATACAGTTTAGACTTATGGCTAGCTTCACTTTGTCCACCTTCTTCTGAACCCTCTGCATCCTCGTCCATCCATAGGCACCCCTTCAACATAGCTGTTTCAAGCAAACCTTCAAGTTCCACCAGGGATAGATGCTCCTAAACCATAACGGTTGGTGCAACATTCCTTAAATAAGTTTCCAAAAGCTTAACAAAAATCATTATTAAAAATTCATAACTGTTTTAATTACCCAAACTCTAACCTTTTCCAAGTTCAACAATGGTGAAACATTTGTACACTGTATGGATAAAAATTGATGACACCTTACCATGGATTGAATTAAAAGGAGAATACCTGACAAAAAAAGCAGCTAGAAAGGCGGTAGAGGAATTTCTAAACAATGTTGATGTAAAATTTGTGAAAATACCAGAGAACAAACGAAATATCAAGGCAGTAGTAACAACGAAGATAACGTAGTATAAAAGAGTCTGGTAAACAGAACGCGAGCATATTTTTGGGGTAAGTCACTACATTAAAAAAGGTGTTCTTTGCTAAGGAATGGTTTGCCACCGACTTTACTAGTAATGGCATTAGAAAAGCCTATTTCACGGAGTCTATAAGCTATGTTTTCTATATGGTCGGTGTAAGTGTTAATGAATACTGATGGCCCAGTGTCCATAGAAAACCACACGGGTATGCCTTCACGCCGCATTTTCTGCACTTCTTTTATTATTCGCACTGTTTCAGGCTCCCAAAGAATCAGGTGGGCTTCTCCAGTCATGGTACTAGCGTGCAGATTTAAGCTGTCTTCTTCAGCAAGCTGCCCTATTGTGGCAACGTCGCCTATTTTTATAGCGTGCTTCATTTTTTTGACGATGTTTTCCACGTATTTTAGTCTAGCCTTGAACAATGGGGAACTAAGGACTTCACTATGCGCTTCATCCGTCTTAATAGTGGAAAATATTGGAACAATAACCATGCCCAAATCAACGGTTTCTGGCTCTACAATTGGCTCAGCATATGATTTACCATTTTTGTTTGCATACCATATCGCGAAGCTTCCGGCGAGACTTCTTGTGGCTGAACCTGCGCCGAGCCTGACTACCTCAGAAAGCGAAATGTAATCAATCTCAAAGTCTAAGGCGGCGCAAGCGGCAAGGCCAAGGGCGGCGAAAGCAGAAGCAGAAAAGCCCAAGCCTTTTCCGCTAGTTATGCTGTTTTTGGACACGACTTTGAAGCCTCCGGAATATTTGGCAAGGTTCCTTAATCTGTTCAGAACGACTTCGACTCTTTCAAAGTCTTTGCCAACAACTTCTTTTCCGTTAATCATTACTGAGTCTTTTCTTGATGAGTTGACTGTTTCAACCGTAGTTATAGTGTGTAGACTTTCGATGCAAACAGATATGCTGTCGTGAAATGGAATTCTCAATTTTGCGTCTTTTAATCCGTGATACTTGATTAAGCCTTGAATGGGATGCGCAATCATGGTCGCCTTCATAGCATCTAACTTAACAAAATCAAAGTTTTAACTCTTTAGCGCCGGGGAGATTTAAGCACCAATTTACCAGTGAAAGGATGTCTTATTTATGTTTGGTGAGAGTTCGAATCTTGACTATTAATACCGTATATGTGCGTGCAACAGTGGTAGACCCGTCTACTATGAGCCAAATATGTTCTTATCTTTGTTAGTCTAGCACAGACTCTACATTCAGATTGAGCACAATTTCTGCGATATCACTAGCGTACTCTCCTGTTCTTCTTACACTTTCAATGAGCAATCTTAAACTGGCGATTTCTTCAATTCCAATTTTCTGAGAAGAAAGAACAGCTTCTTTTTCTAATTTGGCAATTTCTTTTGTCCTTTCAATGACGCTTTCAGCTAGAGTGAAATCATGTTTGAACAGGGAATCTATTGCGTTTTCAAACGCAGAAATAGCTAAGGTGCTCATAGCCTCGATTTTTTTAAGAGCAACATCATCTACGCGTTTATTCAATAGCAAAACATTCTTCGCAATACTCACTGCATGGTCGGCTGTTCTCTCCACAGACTTGGTTATGAGCCTATAGCCAAGACAGTCTCTCGCACTAGATAGTCCGATTTCCGTGATGATTCGTGAATTAGCAATGGCTAGCTTGAGTTGGCGTATTATGTAAAGGTTGAATCTATCTACTTCAGTGTCTGTGTCGATCACAGCTTTAGCCAATTGATGGTCTATCTCTCTAAGAGCTGTCATTGAGTCTCTATGCATAGAAGAGGTTATAATAGACATCCTTCTCAATGAGCTTTCAACAGTAAGTTCAGGATAACTAAGCAGAACCTGCAAGGTCAACTCGTTAGGCGTGTCTGTTACAATTTCAGTGCCAACCAAGTATCGCCTAGCAAAATCTTTCAAAGTATTCCGCTGTAGCGAAGAGAGCTGTTCTTGGCCTTGCGCTCTCACATGTATCAAATTATACCCAACCAAGTATGCGGAGACTGCCTTCCTTATTATTGCGCCCGATTCATCTTTTTTGGATACTTTTATGATTGCCTCTTCTTTCTTTTCTTGTTTTGCCAATCCAGAAGGTGCCAATGATAGAGAGCCGTCTCTTTCTTCACGAAGAATTAGGAAGCTTCCTTTTTGCAGTTGATTGCGTGTCACCCATTTTTTCGGCAGTGAAATTATGTAAGTTGATCCTCCAGTTACCTGCAGTTTTCTGGCTTCTCCATCCCGCGTTCTAGAAACGCTTCCCATCTTATTCACCTATGTACTAATATCACGGATATAATGATAAATCTTGTGTCTATATAGACTCAATATATTATTGGGAGAACATATATAACCATAACCAGCATTCTTCAAACTTGAAAAGACAAACATAAAAAGGAGACGTATAAAAATTGAACTACAAAATTATTGCGTATGTAGAAGCGGCAGTCATTATAGCAGTCATAGTAGGCTTCGCAGTCTATGGTCTCTATTTCACTAATCAGCCAATCAGATTAAGCGGTGCAGGCGCAACATTCCCAGCTCCGCTAATCCAAAAATGGAGCGCGGAATTCAAAGATATGACAGGGGTACAAATTAACTATGAAGGAATAGGCAGTGGAGGCGGGGTGAAGCAATTCACCGAAAAAACCGTCGACTTCGGAGCAAGTGATCCGCCAATGAAAGATGCAGAGTTTTCCGCAGCACCAGGAACATTACAGATTCCCATTACAATTGGAGGAGTTGTGCCCATCTACAATATCCCTGGGATACCAGAAGGACTCAACTTTTCAGGGCAAGTGCTTGCAGACATATTTCGCTTGAATATCACTAGATGGAGTGACCCAAGAATAACAACTATTAATCCTGGTGTAACATTGCCGGATGCCGAAATAATCGTTTGCCGTAGATCAGATTCTAGCGGAACAACCAAAGTCTTCACAAGCTTCCTTTCAGACGAAAGCGCGGCATGGAAAGCCACGTATGGAGCAGCCAACGTAATCGACTGGCCTTCACAAACTATCGGCGGGAAAGGCAATCCAGGCGTAGCAGCCGCAGTACAGCAAAACCCGAATTCAATAGGTTATGTAGAGCTTTCCTATGCTCTGGAGAGTAACATTTCCTACGGAAAAGTGCAGAACGCAGCTGGCAAATTCGTTGAACCCACATTAGAAACACTAGCTGCTGCAGCATCTGCTGTATCGTTGATTCTCCCGCCAGGAGACGCAAGTTGGGCATCAGTAGGAAGCTATTTCAACCTTCACGATGTAGAAGGAGCTGACAACGCGTACCCGATCGCCAGTTTTTCCTACATATTGGTCTACAAAGAACTCAATGTTAGGTCTGGAATGACGTTGGAAAAAGCCAAGGCTTTGACTTGGTTCTTATGGTGGGCAGTTCATGATGGGCAACACTATGCTTCTGGACTTTCATATGTTCCTTTGCCTCAAGCAGTTGTAACGCATAATGAAGCTACGCTACGAATGATAACTTTCAACGGTCAACAAGTCAACGATTGGGCGTAGAGAGAAGACAATGAGCCGACACAAGAAAACCCAAAATTTTCTTTCAAAACTTAAGACTAATCCTAAAAAGAGATTTTCAGGGGATTCAGTTTTTAGAACAGTCGTTGCGTTGATTGCATGTAACATTTTCATAATTCTTGGATTAATAATCTTCAAAATAACTCAAGGTTCATGGCTGTCAATTCAAACCTATGGCATAAACTTCCTATGGGGAACAACATGGCAGCCATTTCCTTCAAACCAAAACAGTCCACCTATTTTTGGTGCATTACCACTTATCTGGGGCACTTTAATTACTTCAGCAATCGCCTTGTTATTAGGTGTCCCAATTAGCCTTGGTATAGCTCTAGCCCTTTCCGAGTTTGCGCCAAAGAATTTTAACTATGTGATTTCTTTTTTTGTAGAATTACTCGCAGCAATACCCAGCGTAATATATGGTTTATGGGGAATACTCGTCCTGATTCCATTTCTTCAGAATAATGTATATCCGCATCTGCAAGCGGTGCTGGGTTTTCTGCCATTCTTTCAAGGTACAATACGTGGTTCGTCGGTATTAACTGGAGGCATTGTTCTTGCGATAATGATTATTCCAACAGTGTCTGCCATATCAAGAGATGTTTTTGCCGCTGTTCCGAACAGTCAAAGAGAGGCAATAATTGCATTAGGCGCAACTAGATGGGAAAAGGCAAGAATTGTCATGAGTTATGGACGCTCTGGTGTGGTAGGAGCGGTAATGCTTGGGTTAGGTAGAGCAGTTGGAGAAACAATGGCTATCACGATGGTCATTGGAAACTCGTTTAATATGTTTACGTCTCTTTTTGAACCTGGTTCCACGTTGGCTTCGATTGTGGCAAACGAGTTCACTGAAGCCAGTTCTCCTCCAGTCTACATTTCTGCATTGATGGAAGTTGGGCTACTACTCTTTGCTCTTGCAATAGTGGTGAATGCCTCAGCGAGGTTGATAATTTGGCGTTCAACACGTAAAATTAAGGAAGTGGAGATGTTTTGAGTTGAGAAGTTACAGCTTCAGAAAACTGGATAATAGGATAATGATCTCGCTAGCTTATGCAGCTCTTATCATTGCGTTGATCCCGCTTGCCAGTATCCTCATTGAAACAGTTGGCAGAGGATTGTCAGCGATAAGTTTCAGCCTTCTCTTTGAGGAGATTCCTCCATTGGGTCAGCCTGGCGGAGGAATAGGCCCAGCCATCCAAGGAACATTAATTGTAGTGGCATTGGCGTCAATTATGGGAATTCCAATCGGTGTTTTCTCAGGAATATACTTGGCAGAATTTCGGCAATCCCGACTTGCTTCAGTAGCGAGGTTTCTAAACGACGTTCTGACAAACGTGCCCTCGATAGTACTAGGAATCTTTGGTTGGACATTGATAGTTGTTGTAATAGGCTGGTCTGTCATCGCAGGTGCCATAGCATTAGCGATTATGATGATTCCAATAGTCACAAGGACTACAGAAGAGGCAATAAAGCTCGTGCCTATAACTATTAGAGAGGCCGCGATCGCGCTTGGCGTGCCGCAATGGAAAACAACTTTGACAGTAGTTCTAGGTAGCGCAAAAAAGGGCATTGCCACAGGTATTCTCCTTGCAGTCGCAAGAATATCTGGTGAGACCGCTCCTTTACTCCTAACAATACTTGGCAACAGATTCTGGTTCAGCGGGTTTACCCAGCCCACCGCGGCACTGCCCTTAGCGATATTCAATTTTTCCCAGTCACCCTTCAGAACTGTCGATTTACCTCGAGCATGGGGCGCGTCTCTGATCCTTATTTTCATCGTACTCGTTATAAACATAATTGTGAGATACGCTACCAGAGAAAAATACGGATAGGCTTATGCATGAGCTACAAAATTGAAATTCAAAATCTAAGTGCGTGGTTCGGAAGCAAACAGGTTTTGCAAGATATCACGATGAAAATAAAGGAAAATGTAGTAACCGCCATAATAGGTCCTTCCGGGTGTGGTAAAACTACGCTCATAAGATGCCTTAACAGAATGCATGAGCTGACGCCAAAAACGAAGGTCACTGGAAAAGTTTTGCTAGATGGAGAAGACATCTACGGCGAAAACATTGACCCGGTGACTGTCAGAAGGAGAATAGGCATGGTTTTCCAGAAGCCAAACCCATTTCCAATGATGTCAATCTATGACAACACTGCAGCCGGGTTAAAGCTTAATGGTATCACTGACAAAAAAAGGTTAGATAAGATAGTTGAGAAGAGTCTAAGATCTGCTCACCTGTGGGACGAAGTTAAATTGGAATTAGGAAAATCAGGCGCAAGCCTTTCTGGAGGACAACAACAAAGGCTGTGCATCGCTAGAGCATTAGCAATCGAGCCAGAAGTGATTTTAATGGACGAGCCAACGTCGGCTCTCGACCCTACAGCTGCGGCGAAAATAGAGCAACTTATACGAATCTTGGCTGAGGACTATACAGTGGTCATCGTCACCCACAACATGCAGCAAGCCGCAAGGGTTTCAGATTTTACTGCCTTTCTCTATCTAGGAAAGCTTGTAGAATATGGATCAACCAAGGATATTTTTGAGAACCCGAAGAGTGAATTAACAGAGAAATATATAACAGGAGAATTCGGCTAGGTGAGAAAAACGATGAGCAGAATAATAGACGTTGGTTTGGAAGAACTTTCAGTAATGCTTTGCAGAATGGGAGAACTCACGTACGAAACGGTTTCCTTATCGATAAAAGGCTACCTAAACGGCACAAGTGTATACTCTCAAGTTCATGAAATGTCAGATGCGCTTATCTCCATGTCAGATCAGGCTGAGGACAAAACCTTTGAGCTAATTGCACGATTTCAACCAGTAGCATCTGATCTCAGAATCATAAAATCATACATGAAAATATCCTACGATTTTGCCCGATACAGCAGATATGCCCTCGACATATCCTACATCAATGAACAGCTTGGCGGGCTGAAAGAATGTGAAGAATGGATAAGTAAATACATTGAAAAGATGAGCGAAAAAGTCTTGAGTATGGTTCGAACAAGCATTGACGCACTCAGAAGCCACAACGCACAACTTGCCAAAGCCACCGCCAAAACAGAAGAAGAAGTAGACAAAATGTATTTTGAATATCTCGATAGATTGATCGAAACAGCGCCAGCAACAGGTAAGTGCACGATCTCAAGCGTACTCGTAGTAAGGTATCTTGAACGAATAGCTGATCATGCCACATATATATGCGAATCAGTGATCTACCTCGCGACAGGTGAAAAGACTACACTAAGATAGTTTACATCAAATTAGACTTCTTTATCAAAAATAGCCTAGAAAATAGCTTTAACTAGTAAAAGAGCGCCGGGGAATAGGTTTACATCTCGGTTTAAATTCTCGGCGAATTTATAAACAATTTGGAGAAAGGCTTCTTTACATCAGAAACTTTTGAAGTGTTTGAAGTAGCAACGGACAATCGAGAGTTTAAACTTTCACCGACTCACATTATGATTTGTCATATTTTTGTGAAAGCTATGAGTTCTCGTAGTCAAAGGCAAAAGAGACATAAGCATAGGAAAGTTAACTAATTAAGGTGAGCCTCATTCATGAGATTGGATAAAGTATGTCGTGCCGAGATTCTGGGTGCTCAAATTCTGGTAATCATTATTGGAGCAGCACTGGCTTCAATAGGCTACTTCTTGATGTTATATCTGAATGTCTTTTCCATAGGCCTAGAAGATTCTGTTCGAATTTACTATGGATTGGATGTGTGGATCATGTGGCCAGCGAGTAGCACTCTGGTCAGTGAGCTTGACATCCCTCTGGTGATATTGCCATTGGTACCCTTGTCGGTGTTCTCTAAAGGGCTTTTGAAAGCAAGTAAAAACACCGTTGCAGTAGGGCTAGTTTCTAGTTTTGTGATAAATTCCTACCATTTTCTTGCGCTAAATTTTCCTTTGAAGACAGCCCTCGGGGGGTTTGTTATGATGCCACTGTACCTTATCAAATTGCTACCCATGGTTGTGATAATAACAGCCGTGATAGGGTTATTCAAGAAGTATATGCCGATCTCGGGTTAAAGTTGCTTTTGGATTTTTGGCGCCGGGGAAGGGATTCGAACCCCTGCGAGCCCGAAGGCCCACTGGCTTTCTGGTCGGTTGCTCTGAGCCCCCCTTATATATAGGCTGGTTGATCTCGAGGCCAGCGCGTTAACCGCTCCGCCACCCCGGCTCAAATAGATGAAGCGTACTTGTCTTCTAAAAGAGTTTTCATTGTTTGAATAGAAGTGATGGAAAAAACCATTGTTTTTTGTATTTATGTTTTGTTTTGTCCCATTCATAAAGTATTTTTATTGCTTCGTTAGCGATTTTTATTGCGTTTTCTTCGCCTGCTTGTGGTTTGAATTCGTCTGTGCATCTGTTGGCGTAAACAGCACACACGGAACCAGCTCTTAAACCGTAAAGACTCGCAAGAGTATATAGCGTGGCTGTTTCCATCTCAAAATTTAACACTCCCGCTTCTTGTAGTATCGAAAGCAAACTCCTAGTTTTTGCTGCTCTTATTGGACAATTTTGTCCAGCGTAGAAATCTGCCGTTGTCGCCGTTATGCCTACATGATAGTTGCTTATGCCTAAACTTTCAGCAGCTTCAATCAGAGCCAACAGAACTTCGTAGCTGGCAACCGCGGGATATTCAGGTATAATGTAACAGTTGCTTGTGCTGTCAAGGCGCACGGCGGCAGAAGAAATAATCACATCACCGCATTCAATGTTTTTCTGTATTGCGCCTGTACTTCCTACACGAATAAACGTCTCCACGCCTACGCGGAAAGCCTCATTAACAAGTATGCTAATGCAAGCGGGACCGATACCGCTAGACATTGCAGAAATGGGAACCCCCTGGTATTTTCCTGTGAAACTTCGAAATTCACGATGACAAGAAACTTCACGGGCGGAATCCCAAAAGCTGACAATTCGTGGAACACGGTCAGGGTCGCCGGGCACAAGCAAGTATTTGGCTAAGTCGCCCTTTTTGCATGCAATATGATATTGTTTAATACTAGAAAGCTTTGAATGCAATCGCCTTCACCAAAATTAAGATTAAGCATACAGCATTTAATAGTAACGTAATTTGAGGAAATAGCCATTGTCTAGTGAGCAGAGAAGAACAAAGTATGATATTTACGCCAATATCATAGAAATAATAGCAATGAAAGGACTATGCTCTTTAACGAGAATCTCTTACGGCGCCAACATGCCCGTTGACAGAACAAAGAAAATCTTAAATTTCCTTGTCTCTCATGGATTTGTCCGCGAAGTAATAGTAAACAACTCAAAGAAGTATAGAGCAACAAAGTGGGGCTTAGAATATTTGGAAACATTCAAGAGAATGCGAAAGTTCTTCGCTGCTTTAGAGGAAAAGTAACAAATTGTAACTACAACATGTGTTCTCTTCATGTGCGTCGCCTTTTAAGGGCTGCAGAAGGTTATCTGTTTTTAGTTAAAAAGTGAGGTGAATGAAAAATGGCACGTCATATAAAGAATGAGGTAAGTTTGACTGGAGAGCCAAAGAAGAAGGTTACTATTGGAGCGAAACTGTTTGGATTCATTAAAAACGTCAATGCCAAGTTGATCAAGTCAAACTCTGCATTACCAGTTAGAACTGAAACCGTTGAAAACTGCGCGGTAAAGGTAGAAATGGAAAGAACTAAAGCAGCATACTGCAAACTGAGAGGAACATCAACCAATTGAGGTGGAAAACTAGTCACTACTTGTGAGTCCCCTTTTTAAGTACAGAAAAAGATTGATGCGAGGGTTTAAAATGAGTGAAAAAATAACCGTCCCGTCAAAAAGCACCGTAACTTTAGACATAGTAAACGGTGATCTAAGGGTAGGCAGAAACTCAACCATAAAAGGAACTGGAACACCGCCAAAATTGAAAGTTCTTGGTAGCATTTACTGTGAAGGAAACAACACTTTCGAGTGCGATCTGTCAGCGGAAAATCTGGAAGCAGAAGAGGATGTGACCATACACGGAGACTTGGAGATAGAAAATTCAGTTGAAGTTGAAGATGGACGACTTAAGGTCTTCGGGAAAATGACTGCTAAGCGTATGGATATTGACAAGGCATTACAGGTCAGCAAAGACTTGATCGCTGAAAAGATAAATGTGGGCGGAAGCCTAAACGTAGAAGGAGCATTAAAGGCAGAAGACATCGACGTCGGCGGAAGCCTCAGAGCTAAAGGCGAAGTTGAAGCAGCCAACATTGACGTGGGAGGAAGCCTCTTAATCGAGTCAAAAAGTAACATCAAAACACTAGAGGTAGGAGGAACCGCCAAAGTAAATGGAGGCAAAATAGACGAAATAAATGTCGGTGGAAGCTTTGAGTCGGATGATCAATTGGAATTTGAAGAAATCGATGTCGGCGGAATTGTACGCCTTTCCAACAAAAACAAAGGGCGCAAAATAGATGTAGGAGGCTCATTGGAAGTTAAAGGAGACCTAAATTTTGAAAACATCAATGTCGGCGGAAAAGTAGAGCTAACGGGCTCAGGAGAAGGCGTGGAAATCGACGTTGGTGGCAAACTAGAAGTAGGCAAATCTTTGAAGCTCTCAGGAGAATTGGAAGTAGGAGGTATAGTCGAAATAGGCGAAGAAATTTCCGCAGAAAGTATCGAAGTAGGTGGATCGTTAAGCGCAAAAAAGGTTACAGTAGAAAATCATGTAGAAGTTGGTGGCTCAATAAAAACAATGGAAGGCGTAACAGCGCGTTCTGTGGAGATAGGCCATAGAGGCAAAGTTCAAGGACCCATAAGAGCAGAGCGAGTTGTTGTTAACAAAGGCGCCAATGTGGAAGATGTTTTTGGGAAACAAATTATAATGAGAAGAGGAGCATCTGCTAGGAATGTTTATGGCGAAAATATTGTTATCGAATCTCATTGCCGCATAGATGGTGAAGTTCGCTACAGTCGCGAATTAAGAATAGAAGAAGATGTTTCATTAGGTAAGGCTCCACAAAAAGTGGAGAAACTTCCTTTTTAAGGCACAAAACTTTACCTTTTAGGCATAACCAAATCCGCTATGTCTACGCTGTGCTCATAGATTTGTCTTAAGAACGAGGCAACTGCTAGAATCTGTGGCACGACATCGAGCGACTGAGCCCGGGCAACCTTTTCAATGTTTGAGAATGCTCTGTCAATTTTTTCTCGCATATTTCGCACGTTTTCCGCCAAGGTTATGTCGCCAACAAAAAATGCGGTTAATGCATTTTCGTGAGCCTTAAAACAGAGCATGTGAAAATCTACAAACAATTTCTTTAAATCTTCAGCAAGTTTTGTCTCCTTCAACTCAACAGTTTTCATTGCCACACGCACGCATTCATCTCCAATGGCTTCTACAAGGCTTGCTGCTAAGCGATAATCCAAGCATTCAATCGGGCTAACACCAAGTTTATCGCTTAAACCCGGATTCTGGATTATCGTGCGCAGAATACGTACCAGAAGAAAATAAAGCCTGTTACTTTCGTCGTCACGTGCAATAACGCTTTTTGCCAACTGCACATCCCCATCAGTAAAAGAGTTAACAACATCTCGATGCATGCTTGAAACAATCGCGTAGCCACGGCGGAGAATTTTTTCGGGAGGAAAACTCGAAGGCTCAAGCAAACATTGTAAAACAATTTTTGCGTAATCTTCTTCAATAATTTCCAACCCAACTAAACGGCTAACAGTTCTTTTGACAGCATCCCGCACCTCAAAGCTAATACGTTCCTTCGACTCAACACGAATAATGTCGAACCCAAGTAGATACTTACCAATAATCTCACGCCCCAAGTATGGTCCAGGCTTCAAGTTGGCAGTAAGGGGGGAGGGTTCCACGTTGTACTTGGTGTCTATCAAGAGTTTGCCATCGGCAGTCTCGCTAATGGCTACGACAGACCCTTTTTTCAAACCATACTGTTCTGCCCAAGTTCGTGGCAAACATACGAAAAATGTTCCGGTTGGAGTGCGTTGGACTTTGCGTAATTCACTCATGTGTATCGCCATATCCCTAAAGTTAGTATTCCGGCTTCGAATATTAACATATCTAAACAAAATGCCAATTTATAAATCTAAGCGTGTGTGTTGAAATTGAAAGAAGAATGTATAATTGGTATAGATTTGGCTGGAACTCCAAAGAATCCTTCAGGATTGGCATTTTGGAAAAATAAGACTGTTAAGGCATGCTTGTTGCATGGCGACCGAGAAATTTTGGAGAACATTACCGAAAATAATCCAGTCCTCATCGCAATAGATGCTCCTTTTTGTCTTCCTCAGAAAGGATTACTGAGAAAAGCAGACAGAGAAATGATAAGAAGAGGGTATCGTGTTTTTCCGCCAGCTCTGGCAACAATGAGAATGCTTACATTACGTGTAATTAAATTGAACAAGTTAATAGGGAAAAAAGGATATAACGTAATAGAAGTGCATCCTACTTCAACGCGTAAAGCGTTGGAGATGCCGCTAAAAGATTGGGGAATAATTCAAGCAACTTTCAAGAGTATGGGATTAGAAGGTGATGTAAAAGCACGTATGTTGACACCCCATGAACTCGACGCCGTAACAGCTGCTTTCACAGCCCATCTCCATATAAACAATCAAACAGACGCCTTAGGAGACGAAAAAGAAGGCTACATAATAGTGCCAAAAAAGAAGAATTGGAGAACTATTCGAATATGAGCGGAGTAGAAAAACTACAAAAAGCCATTGAGCTGACACTCTCAGCAGGATACCAGATGAACAAGGAAGCCTTCGAATTTTTAAGCACGCTAGCGGCGACGGAAGACCCGACAGAAATCATAAGCAAGTTACTGCAGAAAATAGAGACTCAAAAAGAAAAACCCCTATTTATTGAAAGAAGCTTTTTGGAGGAGATGGTCAAAAAGCCAGAACCTACAAAAGAAATTGTAATTCAGCCCCAAGAGGAAAAGCTGCAAGAATTAAAAGAACCGCAAATAACAGAAGGAAAGAAACCTTTCCGTGCTTACGCGAAGGAAGTTGATGCTCAAATAAAGGTTATTGATGACCCTACCGGCAAGCTAAGCTCAAGCGGAACAGTAGAGGATTATCTTGGATATTTTCGCGACAGATTCGAACGAATAGGAAAGTTGCTAAGGCAGCGAGTGGACGTTAAAAGTGCAATGTCTGTAATCGATGCCTTGAAGGCACCGCCAAATACTAAACTCAAAATAATAGGCATAATAACAGAAAAGAGGGAATCAAAACAGAAAATACTGCTAACAATTGAGGATTTACACGCAAACGCAATGGTGCTTGTGCCCCAGAACGCGCCAGAGGAATTACAGAAAAAGGCGCGGATGCTCATGCTTGACCAAGTGGTTTGTTTAAGTGTTGTAAAAACCAGAAGTAACCTCTTAATTGCTGAAGATATTATTTTACCAGATATCGCCCAAAAACCTCAACACAAAGCCTCTGTTCCCGTTTATGCTGCTTTAACTTCAGACATGCATGTGGGTAGCACAAAATTTCAAAGAGAAGCGTTTAATCGTTTCATATTGTGGCTTAACGGTAAATATGGAAATGAAGTAATGAGGGAGATGGCAAGCCACGTTAAATATGTTTTAGTAGCAGGGGATATTGTGGACGGAATAGGAGTCTATCCTAACCAAGTGAAAGAGTTGGCAGTACGCGATGTTTATGAGCAATACAAACTCGCCGCAAAATACATTGAGCAGATACCGGACTACATAGAAGTAATAATCATACCCGGGAACCATGATGCCCCAAGAAAAGCCCTGCCTCAACCTGCAATCGCAAACACTTACCTAAAAACATTAGAAGAATCACGAAATGTTCATTCTCTCGGAAACCCTTGCCTCCTAAGTCTGCACAACGTAGAATTGCTGTTATATCACGGCCGCAGTTTAGATGACATCACCTCAACGATTCCAGGAATGGATTTTAACCACCCAGAAAAAGCTATGAAATTGCTATTACAGAGCCGCCACTTAGCACCAACATATGGCGGAAAAACTCCGCTTTCGCCGGAAAACAGAGATTTTCTTGTTATAGAGCGTGTTCCGGACATTTTCCACGCAGGCCATGTACACGTTCTAGGACATACAAATTATCGAGGGGTCTTAATTGTAAATTCGGGTGGATGGCAAGAACAGACAAGTTACATGCGACGGCTTGGGCTAATTCCTACTCCAGGAAAAGTTCCAATTGTAAATCTTCAAACACTCGAAGCCACGGTTATTCCATTTAGTTAGGACAGCCCTCGTGCAATTAGCCGCGCAACACGAAGTGGCTCTGGAATTCGTCCGCAAATCGACAATGCCCGAACAAGTTTGCATGCCCAGCGGATGTTTCCGCCTATTATGGCAACGTAAATCGGTTGCTTACCAAAAGAGGTAATAGTTTCATGAAATGGTCCTAATTTTTTAAAAGTATCCCATCGTGTCTCCCAATCTTTAAAATGGCGACAGAGAGCTCGTTTCACCGCCATGTTGTTAGGTTTTGTTCGCGTTACCACAATAACTGGCTTTTTAAAACGCCTATGAATCTTCTCCGGGTCGACAACGTTGAAACCAGCGAAAGAAATGCCGGCGAGGAAGATAACATTAAACGTCCACTTGTCCAAGATTTTTATGAGCTTTTTTGTTGCATCTAAGCCGTCGACAAGTATGTCTGTGATTCTTACGTCTTCAAGGATTTGTCTTTTAAGTAACACCGCGACAAGAACTGTTTTTTGTGTTATTCCTTTTTGAAAACTTCCATCCTCAACTCCGACTACTAGCATGCTTTGAAAGGCATTTTGCTTCATATTCAACCAATCGCCCGAGTCTGCCGTCATTGGCAAAAACATCTCTAATACTACTGCGGGCTATCTCCAATCTAATCTTTTTTGTGCGCCCATATCTTCCCATGCTTACGATTTTCGCGTTCACTAAACCCATAGAATCCAGTTCACTCACTGATGTGCCTAAACGTCGCTGCGTTAACGGCGCAAGACCCAGTTCCCCGCAAAGTTCACTGTAAACATCGTATATTTCGCCAGTTATTGCACGTTGAACATCTGCCTTAGTTAAATGGTAAACGCTCAAAATCACCAATTTAGAATGTAAAGTTAAATTCTTAAGAGTTTCAACGACACGGTTATGTTCGATGCTTTTTTCTGCCTCTCGGACATGCTCTTCAGTGACTACGGTTGCGCCTTGTCTTTCAGCAATCTCTCCAGCAACACGCAACAAATCCAACGCACGCCTAGCATCACCATGCTCTGCAGCAGCCAAAGCAGCGCAGAGGCTTAACGCAGCGTCAGACAACGTACCCTCAAAAAACGCCAGTTTTGAACGCTCAAACAGAACATTCCGCAGTTCACTTGCATCATATGGTTTAAACACAATTTCTTCTTCACTAAGCGAGCTTAAAACACGAGGGTCAAGATACTCCTTCAGTCGAAGATCGTTAGATATACCAACAATGGACACTTTGCTGTTAGATAACGTTTCGTTTATTCGTGTTAACTCGTAAAGAACTCCGTCGCCATGTACTTTTATTAGGGTATCAACTTCGTCCAAAACTATAATTAACATTATTCTTGAGGTATCTAAGCCAGTTTTAAATCTGTCAAAAACTTCTCCGACAGATAGGCCAGTAAAAGGAACATTTATGCCCACACTTTGGCATAACACCGCAAAAACACGGTACTCAGACCCCGCCATTCTACAATTTATGTAACAAAACCGTGCAGGGGCATTAAATTCCTTAGCTTTAACTTCAAGGTGAGTGAGCACATATTTTGTTACAGCTGTCTTTCCTGTTCCAGTTTTTCCATAGATTAAAACGTTGGAACTTCTCGCTCCTTTGAGAACTGGAGCTACTGTTTCCCCAAACTGTCGGATCTGTTCTTCGCGATGAGGTAGTCTGTTTGGTAGGTAGTCGTGACGTAAAACTTCTCTGTCCTTAAAGATTCTTGCATTGGTAACAAACTTTTGAAATACAGTGTCAAGTATGTCTACATCTTCCATTCTATCCCCTCTCATGATTTCAGAGGTAAAGCCCCATTTTCCAGTGGAGAAGATAAGCTCTATCATACAGAAAACTAAATTCAAACTATAACATTTCTAAAAAAGGAAATACTGCCCACGTAGCAAACACGCTTACTTCACACAGACACCCCAAAGTTTCCAGTGGAAATCTGATTTACTTATGAAAAATAATGTTGATTTCTTTGAAGAAGAAATATACTCTGAAAGGTAAACATGAAGAAAAAAGATTATAATTATTATTGTTAAACATTTTAAATGTTTACTTTAAATTTTTATTTTCAATAAAGTTTTCCTAAATCCGCACCTAAACTTTCCAAAGGAAGCAAAGGGGTGTCTGTGAATTTTTGTTTAATCTACTGAACTTCTAAAGAGAAAAAGAAAAGGATGCAACAGTTATCTGTTGCTGATATATGCTTGGGTGCGCGCCTGTTCTTTAATGTTTGACGTTTTTGTTTATTATTCACAGTTTTGTGAAAACATTGTGAAATTAACTTAATAATGCAGCTTTTTTAGTTTCTCTTCTTTTAATATTTAATTTTTTATGTTTCTTTTCTGTGAATAAGTCACCCCTACCCTTCCACTGGAAAACAACGCTTTGCTTTTGCTCTGTGCTGCTTTCTTTATTTTAAGGCTATGTGAAACCTGTAAAGTTAAAAGGAATGGAAATTTGCCTTTTTTTCTCTTTTTTCCTCATAGAAACGGTTTTTTTCTTTTTCCTTTTAACCATAACACCTATAACTTGTGAATTGCAAAAGTGTGAACACCACACACGGTGTATGCCAACCAATGCCAGCAAGAAAAATACGCGTTGAAGTATTCGATAGCGAAGGCAACAAGTATGCCGTAGCCTTCGAGGGGCAAATAACTAGAGAAAAGGCACTGCGACTTTTGGATTTGGTTGAACTTTTAGGTGGAATGCCAACCGAACCAACCAACCCTAACAACAATCCAACCGATACAAGCAATGGACTATCCAAATATGAAAAAGTTCGCGTATTAATCCAAAAGCACTTTCCAATTGTGTGGTTCTCCTCCAAAGACATTCAAACTGTTTATGAACAAGAATTTAAAGAGCCCATATGCCTTAGTACGGTAGCAACTTATCTAGCAAGGTTGACAACAAAAGGAATACTTACGAAAACGGGAGCAGCCAATAACTTGAAGTATAAACTGGCACACGGCTTTCCTCAAGCTACGCTTAAACAACAGATACCACAACATTGATTACCTCTTTTGTAAAAAATAATTAGCAAATATGAACAATTAATTTAGTGAAGAATTTTGTGGCTTGGGCAGCATAACGGAGAGCAATCACAAGTGGGCACTGCTATAAAATCGGATTTAGACGAAATGGAAAAGAAACTCAGGTTTTACCTTGACAAAGGAAGAGTTACCAGCTCGGCTGAGGTAAAAGAGGAACCGGTAATATCCGCAAAACCCGTTGTGTCTTTAATAAAGCCCTTGAAGAAAATGAGTAGCTTCTCTGGAAAGTTTATTGCTGTTGATTGCTCCACAAGGACACTTAAGAGAGCAAACAACTGGGGAATCTATCTCATGCGGGTTGCGTATGCCTCAGTAAAAGAACGCGATGTTAATTGGAGTTACCGCGAAAGATTATGTACCGTGGTTGGCGATGCACATACTCGTAGTAACTTCCTCACAGACATAAGGATCGAATTAGAAAGCCAAATGGGACTAGATCTTCTCCAAGATAAAACCAGCTTTTCATACTACGAGCATAACGATCCTCGTAGTAATTACCTTTTGCTTGATGGCGGCGGCTATTTCGGCGGGGAGCGGAAGTTTCGGGTGGCGTTGTATGAGAAATGCGAAAAAGAAGGGATTACGCTTTTGGCTATTAGCAAAAATTCTCCTTCGCTTCATGATGAAAAAGGCAGAGATCTCATAGCTACTACGAGTATACTCTCTCCCTATGACACATGGGTTTTTCATCCGGTGAGAGAGGCGGATAAAGATCAGAGCTTGTATGGCGACATATCACTTGTTAAGTTGTGTAAAGAGAGTCCCCGCGTTTTCCGCTGCGATATTATGGAGTACTTGACTAAAAGCGACGTAAGTGAATTGCTTGCACCTTTAACTGTTGTAGCCGAAGATCCTCGCTGTTTAGGGTACCCTGTTCCTCTTTTGCTTGCTCATGAGTTTTCGAAGCCTTCTAATGCGATGCTCTTGTCTTATCATGACCAAGTAGAAAGCGTACTCGCTGAAGCGGGCTTATTGGAGACACTACGTAGGGAAGAATTTTCTTGCAGATTTGCAGACGAACTCCACGGGATAAAACATGCGTTTGAGTGGGAGTGGTGGGATGGGCAGTTCTGACCCTATAGGATTCGTATGTGGAACAAAAGGAGACGCCGTTTCCTTCTTCCTCAATAGGGGAGCAACTCTTTCTTTTGGGCAAATAGTACGCATAGACTCAGGTGAGAGAAGTTTTTATGCGAGAATTGTTAACGCTGAGAGTAGTTCCACACTTGATACCATCGAACAACTGCGAGAGGCAGAAGGTAAAGAATCCTTTGGACCCTACTCTGCTTACCGGTGTGTCGAAGCTATTCTCTTCTTAGAGAAAACCGCTGACAAGGTGCGCTCTCCAACTTTTAACCCGAATTATAAAGACAAAGTGTATGTAGCCAGCGAAGAAGATTGCACTGTCCTCAAACTTTCTGGAGAATTGGAGTTAGGGCAGCTTCGCTCAGGTGAGCATTCTCTTGGTTCCGTAGGTATAAATATCGAGGCTATACCCTTGATGATGGGCATGTTTGGAATGACAGGCTCTGGAAAAACAAATACCGAACTAATTTTAAACGCCCAGATCATCGATAATAGCCCCAAAACAGTAGCCTTGATTTTTGATTTTGCCGGACAACTTCTCGAAGGAAAAGGGATCAAACCCCAAAAAGGACTAAAAGACCATCCACTATTCCACGGCAAAGTCCAGTATTACTCCTTTCGAGATGGAAAAATGATTGTAGGTTTGCACACAATCAACCCGGAAAAGCTTCTGACCCTTTTCCCTGACATAGGGCTTCCTCAGTTCAGGCTTGCACGGAAACTTTACAAAAAGCTAGGTAAAAACTGGATTGAAGAAACCCGAGAAGTTTATGGAACAGAAGGGCATGTTGGAGTTGGGCGCATTGCAGATTATAAGATGAAGCATGTAATTGATGCTCTAATGCTTAAACTGTCTTCTCTTTCCTCTGACTTATTCCCAGTTTCAGACTACAGCTTCATTGACAACGTAACCCAAAACCTATGCAACGGAATCACTTGCCTCATAGACATTTCAGGAATAAGCTCAGAAGATCAGAACAAAATAACTTGCCTCGTGGCGTCGACTGTTGCACGACATTACAAACGCATGTGGGAAGAAAACTATGCAGAATGGCAGAAACTTCCGACGCTTCTTATTACACTTGAAGAGGCACACGAGTTTCTTGACCCTAACAAGCCGAGAACAATATTTTCAGATATTGCCCTGACATACCGCAAATACAGAGTTGGGCTTAACGCTGTGACACCAAGGCCTTCAAGGATTAACTTTGATGTTTTCGCTGAATTATGGACAAAAGTTATAATGAAGACCGAGTTGCGAAAAGATAGAGCATATTTAACTGAAAACACTCCTTATTTGGAATATAGCGATACTGAAATTAAAATGCTGGATGTTGGCGAGGCTCTGCTTATATCCGAACCAAAAATTCGGTTTGCCGTGCCGATAAAAGTTACACATTACCCAGAATATTTACAGAGAAGAGGAACAGAAGACTACAGACTTGCTGAAACAAAGAATCTTTCAGAAATGGATGAGCGCCTTAAACGATTGCGTGAGCAAGAATCTCTTTCCTTTTGATGTCATGCTGTTTCGCTTTCTGTTTTCTTCAAAAGTTTCTCCATTTCTTTCTTGACACTATACCTAAACGGAATCTTGTTTGTGTCCCTCTCCAAATAGCCTTCCTCATACAACTTCTTCATTAACCGCGCAGTATGCTCCCTGCTCAGCTTAACTCTTTCTTTAATCTCCGGAGCTGTCTTTGAGCCTTCCATTGCAAGCATTTCCAGTACAGCAATCTCTGTATCAGTTAATGGAGCCATGACCTTATCTCTCTTTATAGGTATTACCGCCTCAACTTTTGTTTCAGGAATCGCTGTGATACGGTGTGCTTGTTCTTCTATTGTGGAAACCTTTGTATTTAATGTCTTATGTGATGCAACGACATCACGTAGTTTCCTGTCAACCTCTTCTAATCTTGCTAACATTCTACTTTTGTCCTCTACAACGCCACTGAGTTTTGCTTCTAACATATGTAACTGCTTGTCAACCTCTTCCGCCTTGCTAAGAGCGTTGTCGCTTTTTGAAGAAATTGAATGAACTCTGTATGCAACAGTCTCCAATTTTCCTTCTTCTTGTTTAAGTTGCCTATTAAAACTCAAAATAATGTCTTCAACAACCTCTCGCGCCTTTTCATACTCTTTCTGAACTCTGCGAAGTTGCCTATAATATTCAACTGCGGCGCTGACGGTTGCAGCAGACAGCATTCCTACCAGAATTAATAAAATGTCAGTCAAAAACATCACTCTGTGATTCACATGTGATGATGCGTGACTCAATCATGTTGCATCACACATCACATTTTTACCATAAAAGATTTAAAGATTGTGGTTCCGTACATGCATCCCATATTCCCATGATGTCACACATCACAGATTACTGTAACAATTATGCTGGGCACCATAATTGCTGTTGTGCTATAAATCGCCTTAATTAATGGTTATTTTTGAATTTTCAGCAATTTTATGCGGTTAACACAATCCGTTTTCGATGTCTTGCAATTTTGGTTGCTTTTTGATGTGATTTGTGATGTCACACAAAGCCTTCAGAGGCATTTGAAAGCTGTTTTAAGCTTGTTTCAAGCTCTTCTCTTATAATTTCTATGACTTTTAGGTGCTCATTAAGTTCTCCACTTTTGTTCGGCATGTTCTTGTACGCGTCAACATATTCTTGCAATTTGTTTGCTACTTCTAAATACGGGTCTAAAGTTGTGCTTTCAAAGACCCCGAGATATCCTAAGAGCAGCACCGTGTAGATTGCTTTTATTACGTTTTCTTTTGCCTGTTTTAGAGTCCTGTTAAAAGCTCCACGGCTTATTTTTGCCTTCATTAGCCGTAATCTGGCTTTTTCATCATATTTTAGTGGTTTACCTGCGATATTTTCAGATAAAATGTCAATGAGGAGTGTTTCAAGCTGTGTTTTCGTTAAATGGCTATTTTTGGCGAGTATTTTTACAACTGGGTCGTTTAAAGAGCTTGTAAGCCATGAGTGTACGTTTTCTTTTAACTTCACTTTTTTCCTCTACTCGTTCTTGTTAATGAATACAGTTTTGTATACGAAGTTTTCCTTTTTAAGGCTGTCGAATGTTCTTCCATCACACTGGTTGATTTACGAACGTAAACATTTTATGCTGAAAAAAATAATGCATACTGAGGATTATCTCTTGGTTTCGCGCTTTAAACCCGCAGAACGCTTAAAAACCATAAAAGCCTCTGGAATACGCCGATTTTTCGCTTTAGCGCAAAAAACACCCGGAATTATCAATTTGACCGTTGGTGAACCCGATTTTGCGCCTCCAGCACATGTCTTAGAGGCATATTCACGAGCTGCAAAAGAAGGAAAAACACATTACACACCAACAAACGGTATTCCAGAACTTCGAGAAGCCCTCTCTCAGAAAGTCTACCAAGATTACAATCTCCATTACGACCCAGACACTGAAATGTTAATTACTGTAGGCGGAACAGAAGCAATCTTTCTTGCACTGTTCAGTTTGGTAAATCTTGGCGATGAGGTACTAATTCCAAATCCGGGATTTGTGTGTTATGAACCCGGTGTTTTATTGGCTGGCGGGGTTCCTGTTTCTTTTCCTCTTTTTGAAGAAAATGGGTTTAAGCCCTCAGTTGAAAATGTGACATCACTAATCACGAAAAAGTCACGTGTGATAATTCTAAACTATCCCAACAACCCCACCGGCGCCGTTCTTTCGCGCGATGAAGCCGCTGCACTAGCGAAAATCGCCGTCGAGCATGATTTAATTGTGATTTCTGACGAGGTTTACGAAAAAATCCTCTATGACGAATTAAAACACTATTGCTTTGCCACATTTCGTGGGATGCGCGAGCGCACGTTGATTGTTAATTCATTTTCTAAAACTTATGCGATGACTGGATTAAGGGTTGGATATGTTTATGGGCCAAAGGCACTTGTAGCTCCTTTATGGCTGACGCACCAGTACACCGTTGCTTGCGTAAATACTCCTGCGCAGTATGCTGCGCTAGCCGCTTTAAATGGGCCTCAAGATTCTGTCGTGAACATGGTTCGAGAATTTGATAGACGTCGTCGTCTAGTGCACGGCAGACTTAATGAGATTGAAGGCTTTGCTTGTAAACTTCCGAAAGGCGCTTTCTACGTTTTTCCAAACATAAAAGACTTTGGTATGTCTTCCGAAGAGGTTGCAGATTTTCTTGTAAAAGAATCCCGTGTAGCAACAGTTCCAGGCTCCGCCTTTGGTAGCCATGGTGAAGGGTATCTCCGAATTTCCTATGCTGCATCTTATGAGCAGCTAGAAGAAGCATTAGCCAGAATAGAAAAAGCTGTGAAAAAACACAGATAGTTCTTCTAAAGGTTCTCTGCAGCTTCTTTCAGTTTGTCAAAAAGCTCTGGACGTAGGTCTTTCAATGTTGGAACAAATGTTTCCACTGGTCTTATGTCCGTGTAGTCCACATCACATGTCACAAAGTCTTCTTCGTCATATTTTGCTTGGGCGAGAATTTTTCCGTTAGGTCCTATTAGCCTACTTCCTCCCCAAAACTGCAATCCATCTTCTATGCCTACCAAATTTACGTACGCTAGAAAGGCTGTGTTTTCTATGGCTCTGGCGGTTGTTAATGCTTCAAAAAATGCTTTCCGGACGGTTGGTGAAGCTGAAATGCAAACTATTAATTGGGCGCCTGCAAGGCGTGCCAATCTGCTCACTTCTGGAAAGAAGATATCGTAGCATATGATCAAGCCTATTTTCCCAAGTTTAGTATCAAACACTGCCGTTTGGTATCCTGGTCTGAAGTATCTTTTTTCTTCAAAGACGCTATGGGTTGGAAGGTACATTTTACGGTATTTCCCGATAAAACCGTTTGGACCCACAAGTGCTGCTGAATTGTAAACTATTGCTTGCGTCTTTTCACTCAATTCTGGCATGCCGAAAATTACGTGCATGTTCGTTTTTCTGGTGATTCCTTCGATGATTTTGGTTGATGGCCCCGGTATTGTTTCTGCCAGCTCGTAAATTTGGTCTCTTACAACGTAACCAGTTAATGAGAGTTCTGGAAAAATCACAAGGTCAGCCGCTTGTTCCTTCGCCTTGGAGATCAGCTTCTGTATTTTCTTTATGTTCGCTGTCTTGTCTCCGCATTTGCAGCTTATTTGTGCAAGAGCTATTTTGAATTTTTCCTTCATGCCAATCCTCTCGGTGATTATGGCGTGTTGCGTGGGAGTCTAAAATCTGCCCCCACCGTTCGATATTCAATTTTTGTTGTTAACAACATCCGCCTCTTATGTTCTGTGGCAAGCCATCTGCGTTTTACCTTTTCCACAAGCCCTTTTCCTATGCCTAGTTGGCCTGCTATTTCTTCTGCTTTCATGAAATGTTCCAGCCCATAAAGAACAAGGTCAAGCTGTTCATACTTTATGCCAAGCTCTGTTTCTGCAAACTGCCCCGGCCATAATGCTGGCGAAGACGGTTTTTCAACAATTTCTTTTGGTATACCTATGTGATATGCAAGTTTTCGAACTTGGGTTTTGTAGAGGTCCATTATTGGTGATATGTCTGCTGCGACATCTCCCCATTTCGTAAAGTAGCCCATCATTGTTTCTGATTTGTCTGAGCTTCCGCAAACAAGCATATTGAGCCTATTTGCATAATAGTACACGTAAACCATTCTGGTTCGTGCTTTTATGTTGCCTTTGCAAAGGTTATCTGCTGGGTCAAAGATTGGTATTGAATTGTAGAACGCTTCTAAAGTGGGGGTGATATCAATCCGTTCTTTTTTTAATCCGAATTTTTTGGCGATAAGCTCTGCGTGTTTAACATCTTTAGCGTTGTAGGTTTCTTTTTCTGGTAGCATGAGCCCGAAAACTTTGCCTTTGCCTATAGCTAAAGCTGACAGCGCTGCAACGGTGCTGCTGTCAATTCCGCCAGATAACGATACAATGATGCCCTTTGCTCTAGTTCTCTCAAAGTAATCCTTGATAAAACGAATTATTTTCATTTTCACTTCTTGCCAATTCAAATCCAGAACTGAAGGCGCCAATTCCAAACAGCTACACCCTCAGTGTCTTATGCTTATAGGCAAGTATTTAAGGACAAATGTAGATAAGAAAAGGATGTACTCTACAATTTAGGCGGATGCAAATGGGGAGAAGAAGAAGAAAAGTTGTTCGCATTCCAAAGAAGCGATTGCCCAAATTCTTCTCTTGCCCAAAATGTGGAAAAGAAGCCGTGAGAGTTGAAATTTTCCGAGAAGAAAACCGTGCTGTGGTTGGATGCGGTAGCTGCGGCTTGAAAGAAGAATTCCCCGCGAAACCAGCACAAGGAGAAATTGACATTTACTGCATGTTTACTGACAAACTTTACGGAAGCTCAAGAAAAACCTCTTTGCCTGAGACTAAAAACATTTAGCTGAGTTGGTTAGCCATGATAGGGCGTGTTGAAAAATATCTCCTTGAAAAAATCGAGTCAGAAGGGTCGATTCACATAACCCTCATAGACCCAGAAAAAGTGACGCCCCCTCAAGCTTCTAGAATCGCCACTAAAGCAAATTTGAGCGGCACTTCTGCTATAATGGTTGGCGGCTCAACGTTTACTTCCAGCACACACTTAGACCATGTTGTTAAGGCTATCAAACGCACAGTAAAAATTCCAGTAATCCTTTTTCCGAACAACGTAACAGGCATAACTCGCTACGCTGACGCTATCTGGTTTATGTCCCTCTTAAACTCTGTTGACCCTTATTTCCTAATGGGCGCCCAAGTTTTGGGGGCTCCCTTAGTTAAGAAACATCGGTTAGAGCCGATCCCCATGGGGTACATAATTGTTGGTGAGGGCGGCACAGCCGGCATCGTTGGTAGGGCAGTTCCAGTTCCATATAATAAGCCCGAACTCGCTGCGGCACATGCCTTAGCCGGGCAATATCTGGGTATGCGTTTCATATATTTAGAAGCAGGATCTGGCGCCAAAAAACCAGTTTCTCCTGAAATGATTCATGTTGTTAAACATTACATCGACATCCCCTTGATTGTTGGAGGCGGCATAAGATCCAGATCACAAGCGTTAGCTGCAGCTTCGGCTGGGGCTGACATAATCGTCACTGGCAATGTTGTTGAAAACAACGAAGTTAAGCAAAAAGTTTCTGAGATTGTAGAGGGCATAAGACAAGGCAAGATGTGAAACATGCTTGACTGCCTTTGAAACTATTTTTCCGCCTTAAAGAAAATTCTTGGAAACAAAACTGTCTATGACATCTGGCCTGATTTCGAGCCGCAATACGATGAATATGAATATGCTTGGGCTACACTGAGGGGGTTAGGTGAAGTTTTGATACTTAACTGTGGCGTTTGTGATGGGCCTTCTGATTTGAGACATGATCGCTGTAAAGGATGTGTTGAAAAGCGATGTAAACTTGCAGGGGACGCCTATTATAAAGCAACGGGGCGCTCAAAAGAAAAATGGTCAACAATGTTTTTGTGTAGAATTCATAGGGAGTAGAAGTATCCTGCTTTAATATTTTTGCGTTTTTTGTGTTACAAAACCAAAATATAGTATGGCAAAAGAATTGTGGATGGGGGAAAGTTTGAACGGTCCAATGAGCGAAGCATATCGACAATATGTGGAGGCTTTAGAAAGTAAACTGAACCAATTATATGCCATAAGCGAAAAAGCCAGAGCCAAAGGCCTTGATCCTACACTAAAACCGGAGTGTATACTTGCGAAAGACTTAGCCGATCTAGTAGAGGGGCTCGTGGGACCGAAAGGTGTCGCTGAAAGTATAAGAGAACTGAGCAAAAGGCTGCCGCGAGAAGAGATAGCCTTCAAGATTGCTGAGGAAATTGTTTATGGCAAATTTGGGCACATGGAAGCTGAAGCAGCAGCTGAGCAATCAATACGCACTGCACTTGCAATTCTAACTGAAGGATTGACAGCAGCGCCTCTTCAGGGAGTAGCGAAGGTGAAAATTAAAACAAATCGTGACCGAACACGGTATCTTGCCATTTACTTTGCCGGTCCCATAAGATCGGCTGGTGGGACAGACCAAGCTCTAACATTGGTTGTTGGAGATTTTGTGCGGAGGCTGCTGGGGCTTGACCGTTATAAGCCTACTGAAGAAGAGATTCTGCGGTTCATTGAGGAGGTTAGACTTTATGAACGCTCTGTAAGCCGCTTTCAATATCATGTTTCGGATGACGAGTTGCGTAAGGCGCTTCAATGGCTTCCGGTTGAAGTAACGGGCACAGAATCCGATCCCGTGGAAGTTTCTTCTTTTAGGAACCTTCCGCGGATAGAGACTAATCGTGTAAGAGGTGGCGCACTAAGGGTTGTGAATGACGGTGTTGTTGGGCGTGCGCTCAAAGTTTTAACAATAATCGAGAAACTTGGAATTCAAGGGTGGGATTGGCTTAAGGAATTTCGTAAAAAATCCGAGAAGAAGTCTGCAGGGTTTATGGATGATGTTATTGCTGGGCGTCCAATCTTTTCATTTCCGTCTAGACGTGGGGGTTTCCGTTTAAGATATGGTAGGGCACGGAATACAGGTTTATCTGCTGTGGGTATCCATCCTGCAACCATGCTTGTACTTCAAGGTTTTCTAGCAGCAGGCACTCAACTACGTTTAGAACTTCCCGGAAAAGGCGGCATTGCCGTGCCGGTGGATACTGTGGAGCTACCTATTGTTCGGTTAAAGAATGGGTCTATTGTTCGGGTTACAATTGAAAATTTTAATGCCATAAAAGGTGACATAGAAAAAATCCTGTTCTTAGGAGACATGCTGATTGGCTATGGCGATTTCTTGTACAGTAGTAAATCCCTTGCGCCTTCTGGGTATGTAGAAGAATGGTGGGTTGAAGATTTGCGAAAGGCGGTTGCAGAGCAGTTTAATGGAAAGTTGGATGCTGTAGCAGAAGCAACGAAGATTTCCTTTGAGAGGCTAAAGGCTTTCTTAGCAAATCCATTCCTTGACAAACCTAATGTTAAGGAGGCTGTTGCGTTATCGGTAACTTTGCATGTGCCTCTACACCCATCATTTACATTTTTCTGGTCGTACCTTTCTTCGTTTGAAGACCTTAAATTGCTAAGAAACTGGCTTCATAAAGCGGAGGTACAATTTGAAAATGGCATTTGCTGCAAAATCGTTGGAGAAATTGAGGCGAATGTCAAGCAGAATTTGGAAACAATTTGTTTGCCACATGAAGTTTTCGATGGCAAGATTCTTATTAAAAATGAAGATGCCCACGCATTCGCGTTTTGTCTTGGTTACGGAAAATCTTTTGATGAAAATTTTTCATCTGTGCAGACTATTCTGGAAGCAATTAGTTTGCTCTCTGGTGTGCGAGTAAGAGAGAAGGCTCCAACCCTTGTTGGTGCTAGGATGGGGAGACCTGAGAAAGCGAAAAGGCGGGAGATGAAGCCTCTTGTTCATGTTCTTTTTCCCATGGGCTTGTCTGGTGGTTCTCAACGGGACATTGTTGAGGCAGCAAAAAAGGAACCGACATTTGTAGAAGTTGTCAAGCGCAAATGTCCCGTTTGTAAAACCTTCACGTTTAGAATTGTTTGTCCTGTTTGTGGTTGTGAGACTGTTCTCGAGAAAAGTTGTCCTCGTTGTGGAAGAGTTTTGAATGCAGAAGAATGTCCTACATGCAAGGCGCCCTTGCAGTTCTTTCAAAAACAAGTAATCAACTTTAGAGAACTGCTTGAGAGCACATGTAGCCATTTAGGCGTCTCTACACCAAAGATATTGAAAGGTGTCAAAGGTTTAACGAACGAGAAGAAAGTTCCAGAAATCCTCGAAAAGGGTGTTTTGCGTGCGAGACATGGTTTGTCAGTTTATAAGGATGGAACAATTCGTTTTGATGTTACAAACGCTCCATTGACGCATTTTAAACCTTCCGAGATTGGTGTTTCTGTTGATAAGCTTAGACAATTGGGCTATACTCACGCAATTGATGGTGCAGAACTAACAGAACCAAACCAAGTGTGCGAACTAAAAATTCAAGATGTCATAATTCCTATGAAATGCGCGGAGTACTTTGTGCATGTTGCAAACTTTCTCGACGAGCTCTTAACAAAAGTCTATGGATTTTCACCTTACTACAATGTTAAACGAGTAGAAGACCTTGTTGGGCATTTAGTTGCCGGTTTAGCTCCGCACACTTCTGTTAGTATCATAGGACGCATTGTGGGCTTTACCAACCTAAACGTATGCTATGCACATCCCATTTGGCATTCTGCTAAACGAAGGGATTGCGACGGCGATGAGGATGCGCTAATGCTTGTTTTGGATACTCTACTCAACTTTTCCAGAGAATACTTACCTGCGCAGATAGGTGGAATAATGGATGCTCCGTTGCTTATAATCCCGATTGTTAATCCACAAGAGGTGCAAAGACAAGCACATGATGTGGACGTAGCTAGGGCTTACCCATTGGAATTTTATGAGAAAACATGGGAGAACGCTGAAGCTAAACAAGTAAGCCACCTTATCGATCTCATTGAATACCGGCTTGGTTCAGAGGCGCAATTTGAAGGCTTCAATTTTACAACTCCTGTGTCAAACATTAACATGGGAAACGCTGAGAGTTCATATAAACTGTTCAAAACAATGGTTGAAAAAATGAACAGTCAACTTGATTTAGCTGAGAAAATTCAAGCTGTAGACGCTAGAAAAGTAGCCTTAAAAGTTTTGACCAAACACTTCATTCGGGACATCGCTGGAAACTTGCGTGCTTACTCAACACAAGGATTTAGGTGCAAATCGTGCAATAAACATTTTCGGCGTTTGCCTCTTCGTGGCAGGTGCCCGTCTTGCGGAGGGCAATTGTCTCTCACTGTCTATCGTGGTGGAATTGAAAAATATCTTGAGGTAGCGGAACATCTTGTTGAAAAATACAGATTGCCACGATATTATTCTCAGCGAATTTTACTTGTGAGAGAGGAAATTAACGCTTTGTTTGAGGGGCGAAAGCCAAAGCAGATAAGCCTAACGGATTTTGCCTAAGAAACTTTTTCTATTTTAACACTGTAATTAATCTACGGTGAACATGTTCAAGGAGACTTATCATCCTAATGCTTACTTAGCACGTATAAGAAACGTCAAACTCGGTCTCAAAGCTAGAACTCGAATACTGAACACTCTTGAGGGGCATCCCCTCGATACTAGGACTATTATGAAAGAAGCAGGAATGCATTATGGCGTTGTTATGCATCATTTGAAGCTTCTTGAAGCTGAAGGGATAGTTGAAAGAAAAGGCAATAAGCCACGCGTTTGGGGTCTTACGGGTTTGGGGCAGAAACGATTGGAAAATTTAGGTTAAAAGAGGCAATTACACGGTGTGTGCTTACATTTCGGGCATTGGTTAGGATATTTGCTTATTGCTGCTTTTTCTAGGTCTACGTTGGCGACGTTTGCGAGTGAGGCTAGCCATGCGATGACATCCGCAAATTCGTCTTCCAGAGCTTTTTTGTTGTTTGCTTTTAACGCTTCGCCTAATTCATTTATCTCGTCTACTAGCCAATTATACGTTCCATCAACTCCGCGTTTAGAATCTCTATGAAAGTATATTTGATGCATCATTTTTTGGAACTCTGATATGTGCAAACTGTTTCACCTGTCATCACGCGGAAAGTGCATTTTCACTTATTAAAACATAGAGGATGAAATTATTATAGATAAAATCAGTTTATGTCGTAATTGAGGTTAGGGTGTTAATGTCCTTCGTTGTTCGTAAATACCGAGATGCTGACCGAGAAGAATGTCGCTTTTTATGGCGTGAATTAACAGAATGGCATCGTGAAATTTACCAAGATTCCACAATCGGTGGAGAACATCCTGAAGACTATTTTGACAAATATCTTGCAAGGTTTGGGAGTAAGCATCTCTGGGTGGCGGTTGATGATTCTAAAGTTGTTGGGCTTGTCGGCTTGATAGTTGAAGAGAATGAGGCTGAAATAGAACCTCTCATCGTTAGCAGAAGTTATCGCGGCAAGGGAATTGGAAGAAAACTGGTGGAACAAGCTGTCTCAGAAGCCCGGCAAATGAAAGTGCAGTTTTTATCTGTAAGACATGTAGCACGAAATATCCAAACCATTCGATTCCTTTACAAACAAGGCTTTCAAAATCTTGGGCATGTTGAACTATTCATAGATTTCTCCAAATATGTCTGGAGGCAAGAAGTTGACCTCTTTGGGTGCAGTTTTAAGTTTTGACAAGCGATGAGTGCAATTATTGCAGCCTTAAGGTATGAGATTCTTTTGCTCTTTTTCGATTATGTGAATTACCGTGGCGCCTTTTCTTTCTAAATTGGCGGAGACGAATCGACGGTGACAATATTTTGGGTTTATTTCCATGCACATGAGACAAACGCGCTTGTTCACTGCAAGCTCACAAAGTTTCCTTATTCCTTCTCTGAAAAGTTTGGTTTTCATATATCTTCTGTATCCGCCTCGTCGATATCCGCCTAATTCGCTACCAAGCCAAACATATTCTATATCGTGTTCTTGAAGCCATTTCTGTAGTTGCTCCCTTTTAAAGTGTTCAATTTTTGATGTTGGAAATCTGCGGATGTCTACAAGCACTTGAATTTGGTGCCCTTTTAGTATTTGGAGAAAACTATCTATTGAACGGTTGCTATGCCCAATAGTCCATATTTGCATTTTTTCGTTTATCATAAGTATTAAAAGCATTTATCGAATTTTTATGTACTTGTAGGCGTCTGTCGCGTTTTCAAAGCAGTAATGCACTTTTTGGTAATCCCTTCGGAACTCCGCAACATCCGTTTTCACTTTTTCTAGGAGTTCCTTCTCTATTACCACGCGTTTAATGAATTCCGCTATTTCACACATTTCAGACTCTCTCATTCCAAGTCTTGTAACTTCAGACACACCCAATCTTATGCCACCCGGATGCATGAAATGGCGTCCTTCTTTGATGTCCCATGGTAGCAAGTTTCTATTAATTATAATGTTTGCTTTTTCCAAAGTCTCCTCGATTGTGCCACCGTCTCCTTGTTTCGTTATGTCGATTAGAATCACATGCGATTGCGTGAAACCCTTATGTTCTGCTAAGACATTGAAGCCTCTTTCGTAAAGTGCTTGGGCTAACGCTTTAGCGTTTTTCACTATTTGGCTTGCATATTCCTGTCCGAACTCAAGCATTTCTGCACATGCAATTGTGACACCTGCAACTGCGTGTAAGTGGTGATTGCTTACCATTCCAGGAAATGTTGCACGCTTTATTTTGTCAGCGTATTTAGTCCATGAAAGAACTCCGCCATGTTGTGGCCCAAAGAATGTTTTATGAGTGCTTAGGCTCACTACATCTGCACCTTCTCTTAGAGGGTCTTGGAATTGCTTTCCCGCGATTAGCCCGGCTACGTGGGCTGCGTCATATGCTACTATTCCTCCTACTGAACGAATCGTCTCTTCCAATTCTTTAATTGGATGTGGAAACGGGAAGACACTTGCGCCGAACATGACAAGTTTAGGTGGTCTTCCTTCTGCCGCTAATTTTTGAATTCTTTCCTTTGCCTTGTCAACATCAATGTTCAATTCTTTATAATCCAATGGTAGATATTCAACTACTAGACCGCGGACAGCTCCGGCTGTTCCTCCCAGCTCCTTCTTGCCTGTTGTGATGTGCCCTCCACACGGAATGGACAAAGCCATCATGGTGTCGCCAGGTTCTGTAAACGCTGTGTAAACAACTAGATTTGCTACAACACCAGAAATAGGTCTTACATCCACAAACTCTGCTTCAAAAAGTTTTTTCATGAGCTCAATACATTTGAACTCTACTTGGTCTATGAATCGGCACCCCGCGTAAACGCGTTCTCCAGGCCATCCTTCTGCGTAGCGGTTTCCAAAATCTGACATGAGGGCTTCGCGGACGGCTGGGCTTGGAATATTTTCGCTGGCTATGAGTGGAATGCTTTCTTGAAACCATTTGTGATGTTGCTGGAGAAGATTAATCACATGGTCATATTCATCTTGTGGGGTCACCATCATCAACACCTTTTGCATCACACTATCATTCACTCCCAAATAAAAACTCTTTTGAAACAACATAACATTAATAATAGAGAAACTCGTAGAGTTATTTGTGCCTTCATAGAGGGAGTCCTACAATGAGCAAGAAGAGAAAGAAAAAAGAATCAGCGCCAATGCCCGCCGCGAGCGCAGGATTGCTTCGCTTCTTTGAGGAGGAGACTGAAGGAATCAAGGTCAAACCTGAAATACTTGTGGCTTTAGCAATAGCATTAATTGTTGTGTGTATTCTGGCAAACGTCTTCTTCCGTTAATCATTAATTCTAACGTCTAGAAGGCGGATGTAAAACTTCTATTCGTTGAACAGAGTTAAGGTGAACAAATATTTCGCTTCTTTCTTCTCTTCCTGCAACTTGTGGTATTGGTTGAGCAATCGTTGCACGTAGTATGACGGCTTCGGCATCAGAAAGCCATATTCCGGCGGGTTCACGTGTAATCGCTGCCAACGTTCCTTCAAAACCGTATGAGGGGTCTAAAATCACCCGTATTTGTTTACCCAGATTTTTCTCGAGCATATGAAATATCGTTGGTGGAACATTTTGCTCTGGCATAAGGTTCGCAAAATCCTATAATAGACGTTTAGTAAATAAAACAGTTGCCCCTATTGAAGTCATGTTACCTCTGTGTTTTTGCAATGATAACCTCTTGGCTTATAATTTCCATTTTTTCAGCGTTTATGTAAAAATTTTAAGGCTCGAGCATTGATGATTATTCCTAAGAGTGTCTTAACTTTTCGTGACGATTATACTGAGCTTCGCGACACTTTAAAATATGCCTAGTAATGTTTCATAGGAAATTTGAATGAGAGGATGCCTGTGGTGAACAGCGACCCATTATCTATATCCATGGATAAGGCAGTTAAGCATTACTCATCGTTGTTTAAGCTTCCGCCATACGGGAAAATGATTTCCTTTCTTGCTTTTCTTTGCGTGGGCAACGGTATACTTTCTGTAATCATCCTCTTCCCTTCTTTTTATGGATTAATTTTAGGAATACTTCTTGGCGCTTCTCTACTGCTTACCAATATCGTTCTTGACCACATCATAAGCATTTTAGTTTTAAGGGGTGACCCCATTTACGATTTGAGAAGAACAACTGGGCTTTCACTTTTCTGTTGGGTTTTTTGGCTTTTTTTCATTTTTATAGGAGTAATCGTCGCTGTTTGGTTTGGTTCAATTTGGTGGATTAGACTATGTCTTTTGGGATTTTCTGCTGTGCTGATTTTTCGGTTAACGGTTCTTAACGCAACATCGTTCAAGAGCTACAGTAAACTACTCGCAGCCTCTTTTCTTCAACCAATTCCTTGCGTACTTCAATTTATGGTGGTGTGGGCGAGAATTGACTACTCCCTATTTTTGTTTCTTATATTTGCGCCTGCTATGAGCATCATTTCAAGCTGGCTTTTCCTTTCTCCCTTAAATCGTGTGGGTGAAAAAACACTTAAAGTTCCTTCTTTATCTCTTTTGAAGGCTTTCTTACTTAATTGGGTTGTGGACTTGAATGCTCCGTTTGAAACTTTTCTTGAGCAGTTGGGCGAAGAACAAAACGTGGAAGTTTCTCTCATAAAATTTGATTCCGCAAAACCCAAAGCAGTAATTGCCGTGCCATCTATTCATCCTGGGCCTTTCAAAAACATTGGAAGCAGCCCCTTGCCTTCAATGCTTAAAGCATCATTGGAAAACACTCTAAACTGTGTTGCTTGCGTTCCTCACGGGTTGCTCGGGCACGAGTTTGATTTAGCTTCGCAGTCCCAAAACCAAAAGGTAATCGCTCATGTTATTGACTCAGTAACTTTTGAAGGGTTAGAGACAAGGGCAACGCCATTTGTTAAGGTTAGTAATGGCATAGCAACTGCGTGTTGTCAAATGTTTGGTAAGTCAGCTTTCATTTCTTTCAGTCTTGCACCTAAAACTACAGAAGATTTTCCTCAAGAGTTAGGTTTTTTTGTTAGTCAAGAAGCGGAAAGGCATGGAATAACATGCTATACGGTTGTTAATGCCCATAACAGTATTGATGAGAATGCGGATACAAAAGAAGTTTTAAGGTCATTGAAAGCTGTTGCAGTTGAATGTTTAGAAAAGGCGCTTTCCCTTAAACAGTTACCTTTCGAAGTCGGCGTAGCCAATGTCCAACCAAAAGAGTTCAGCCTCAAAGATGGCATGGGACCAGGAGGCATCACCGTCACGGTTGTAAAAGTAGGCGCACAGAAAACCGCATACGTGGTCATTGACGGCAATAACATGGTTACCGGTTTACGTGAAAAAATTCTTTCTACCCTCTCTTCCATAGGAATAAACGAGGGCGAAATTTTCACAACAGATACACATTTGGTAAATGCCATAGTGCTAGTTGAACGTGGATATCACCCTGTTGGCGAGGCTATAGACCACGAAAAACTTATTGAGTATATACAAGAGGCTACAGTTGCTGCCGCGTCTAATCTGGAACGTGTTAAAGTTGGTTGCCGTAAAGTGGAGATTCACAATGTTAAGGTTATAGGGGAAAAAGCGCTGGAAACTTTGTGTCTTCTTATAGATAGGGCTAAACGAAGAGCAAAGAGAATAGTAGCTCCAGTTTTTGTGTCAAGTGGTCTAATTTTAATGTTATTTTTGGTGTTTTGTTTAAGCTAAACTAATAAGTCTGAAACAAGCATTTCTCTTTTCTCAATGGAAGGGAAGAGCCGTGCTTAAGGAAATTAGAATTCATGGGCGCGGAGGACAAGGCAGCGTAACAGCCGCGGAGTTATTGGCGCATGCTGCTTTTATTGAAGGCAAGTGGGTTCAAGCTTTTCCCTATTTTGGAGCGGAGCGGCGTGGTGCTCCAGTCAAAGCTTTTGCAAGGATAAGTGACGAATCAATTCTTGTGCATAGTCAAGTGTACAATCCCGATTATGTAATTGTGCTTGACCCTGTGATCTACAAAAGTGTGGATGTAACTGAAGGGTTGAAGAAAGGTGGAATAATTATCTTAAACACGACAAAGAATCCCGCTGAAACTGGAATAAAAAATTGCAAAGTCGCCACGGTTGACGCAACAGGAATTGCTCTTGAACTAAACCTCCTTGTCGCCGGTTCGCCTGTAGTTAACACGTCGATAATAGGCGCTTTTGCTAAAGCCACTGATGAAGTTAAGCTGGCAAGCGTTGTAAAAGCTATAAAAGAAACATGGTCGGGCGCAGCGGGAGAAAAGAATGCTCGGGCTGCAGAGTTGGCTTATGACCGTTTAATGAAAGGATGGTGAATATGCATGAGCAATACTTCAAAAACTCGTAAGGAAATGCCTCTCACCCCGTTATCCAAACCTACAGTTGGTAGCATGGGAAAAACAGGAACTTGGAGGACATTTCGGCCAGAAGTTAATTATTCTAAGTGTACTCGGTGCACCATATGTTGGATTTACTGTCCAGATGCGGCAATAACGCGCCAAGAAGATGATTCTCCAAAGATAGACTATGATTACTGCAAAGGATGTGGAATATGTGCTAACGAGTGTCCTGTTAAGGCAATAACTATGAAACGGGAGGAAGAATAAATGGCTCAAATGATTATTGACACGGCGAATCATATCGCCGGATACGCTGCAAAGGCAGCAAGAGTAAAGGTTGTAGCCGCGTATCCAATAACTCCTCAAACGACTGTAGTAGAAAAAATAGCTGATTTTGTCGAAAGTGGAGAGATGGACGCTGAATACATCCGAGTGGAATCTGAACACAGCGCCATGGTTGCATGTATTGCTGCGGCTGCAGCCGGAGTTAGAACTTTCACAGCAACCTCTGCTCACGGTTTGGCCCTTATGCATGAAGCATTGCATTGGGCAGCGGGCTCTCGTCTGCCTGTTGTAATGGCGGTGGTTAACCGCGCCATGGGTGCTCCATGGAGTATATGGCCAGATTTTAGCGACTCTCTTTCTCAACGGGACAACGGCTGGATTCAGTTCTATTGTGCTGATAATCAAGAAGTTTTCGATACTGTAATTCAAGCTTACAAACTTTGTGAAGACGAACGAGTTTTTTTGCCTGCCATGGTTTGTTTAGAAGGTTTCATTCTCTCACACACTTATATGCCTGTAAAAATTCCTGAACAGAAGGAGATTGATGAGTTTCTGCCACCGTATAAGTGTGGGTGGATTTTAGATGTTAATCATCCCTTGTCTCATGCGAATTTGGTTTCGCCAGATTGGTATATGGAGTTTCGCTACATGATTCAAGAAGCCATGGAGAACGCAAAACAATTGATTCCAAAAATCGACAAGGAATACGGCAAACAGTTCGGGATTGAACATGGCGGACTGATTGAGAAGTACAAATGCGATGACGCAGATTTGATATTGGTTACTATGGGCACTATGGCAAGCGACGCAAAAATAGCCGTCGACAGCCTACGCAAGGAAGGCTTAAAAGTCGGGTCAGCAAGGGTTCGGGTTTTCCGTCCATTCCCGGTAGAAGAAATGATGAAACTTGCAGAAAAAGCACAAATGCTGGCGACAATAGACCGCCATATATCTTTTGGAATGGAAGGCTTTCTGGCTTCAGAGATTAAGGCGTCTCTCTTCAACAGAAAAGACAGACCATTACTTGCAGGCTTTATTGCAGGCTTAGGGGGAAGAGATGTCACTTCAGAAGCTATCAAGAAAATTGCTAAAAAATCGCTAAAACAGATGCACGCCGGTAAAGTTGAGAAAGAAACTGAATGGGTTGATTTGAGGGAGTGAGAATAATGGTGACAATAAAAGAACTTCCAAGAGAAGAATACCTACTCAAGGGTCATGCCGCTTGTGCGGGTTGCGGTCCCTCTATCGCGATTCGTTTGCTCTTCAAAGCTCTAGGAAATAAAATAATAATGGTTGTTCCTGCGTGTTGTACAACCGTGATTCAAGGACCCTATCCTTACACTTCTGTTGCTGTTCCTCTCCAAAACATTCTGTTTGAATCTACTGCAGCCGCGGCTTCTGGAATTGTAGCTGCATTGCGTCAACGAAAAATGGAAGACATAACAGTTGTCGGCTGGGCTGGCGACGGTGGAACGGTCGACATTGGAATTCAAGCCTTGTCTGGGGCTGCTGAAAGAGAAACAAACTTCATCTACATCTGCTACGATAACGAGGCTTACGGCAATACTGGGATGCAGCGAAGCGGAGCGACGCCATATGGTGCGTGGACGACGACAACGCCCTCTGGAAAAAGAGAAAGAAAAAAAGACATGCCGTTTATAATGGCTGCACATAGAATACCCTATGTTGCAACTGCGTGCCCATCCTACCCAATAGATTTTATAGAAAAACTAAGAAAGGCAAGGAACATCAAAGGCACAAAGTACATTCATGTTCTGGCACCATGTCCTACAGGGTGGCGTTATGACGCAAACAGAACAGTGGAGCTTGGACGTCTTGCCGTTCAAACGGGATTATGGGCTTTATATGAAATCGAATACGGCCAGTTCAAGCTTAATTCTCCTAGCGATCGACTAGTTGATAAAGCCAAACGCAAACCCATTAAGGAATATCTACAATTGCAAGGCAGATTCCGCAACTTAACAGAAGAAGATATCAGCAGAATCCAACAGTGGGTTGACGAGGACTGGGAACACTACCGTAAATTGGCGTCAAACAGTATGTCTGATGCTGCACTGCACGGAAAAATATAAGAATCTCAAAATCCATGTATAGTCCGCTTTACGATGCCACCCATTTGCAATCAGCGAAAAAGGAGGTAGAATATGACAGAAAAGAAGCGAAAGGAGGAAACAGCGCAAAAAACAACGAAAGCACCGCGGAACCCAGAATCAAACGACAATGTCGTGTTTATCGGCAAAAAACCAGTGATGAACTACGTGGTCGCTTGCTTAACTTTCTTCAACTCAGGTGCCAAAAAGGTTACAGTTAAAGCTAGAGGGCGAGTGATTTGTAGAGCTGTTGACACTGTTGAGCTGCTGAGACGAGCGTTTCTAAAGGATTTGCAGCTTCAAAGCATCAACATATCTACAGAGGAAGTCACTCGAGGCGAAGGTCAAAAGTCAAATGTTTCAGCGATTGAGATTACAGTGACGCGACCATAAATCGTCTTAATTTCCTCCAAAGTACTAATAGAATGTGCAACTAGCCTATTTTAGACTATTTATCTAACCATTATTTTTAGCTAAAAAAGATAGGTAATTATATAAAACCCTCTTTTCTAATCCTTATTCCCCTTAATATTGGTGACCTAAAATGAATTACCCAAAAATCGTTGTTACACCACCTGGACCCAAAGCAAGAGCGCTCGTAAAAAAAGATGAAGAACTGATTTCGCCATCGTACGTGCGGTTTTACCCACTTGTTGTAGAGTCTGGAAAAGGCTGTATTGTGAAAGACGTAGATGGAAACGAATACATAGACTTCAACTCTGGCTTGGTATGCCTAAACGTTGGCCATAACCACCCTAAGGTGATTGCAGCGATAAAAAATCAATGTGACCGTTTTCTACACTATTCTAACACAGATTTCTTCTATAAGGAAGTGGTTGACCTTGCAGAAAATCTCTCTTCAATTACGCCTGGAAAAGGCGCCAAAAAAGTCTACTTTGGTAACAGCGGAACCGAAGCAATTGAGGCGGCAATTAAACTTGCAAAGTGGCATACTCGTAAGCAACTTTTCATAGGTTTCATAAGTGCTTTTCATGGGCGCACAATTGGCTCTTTATCTTTCACTGCCAGCAAACCCGCCCAAAAGCGCTATTTCTTCCCACTTATGCCAGGCGTCACTCATGTTCCATATGCGTACTGTTATCGTTGCCCCTTCAAACTGAGCTATCCAGAGTGTCACTATTGGTGCGTAGACTTTATTGACGAGTTTGTCCTTCAGAAGTATGTGCCTCCTGAAGATGTCGCTGCCATTGTTTTTGAGTCTATTCAAGGCGAAGGAGGATACGTGGTTCCGCCACCTGAATATTTCCAGCGACTAAAGAAACTTGCAGACAAATATGGTATTTTGCTTATCGATGATGAAGTTCAGTCCGGTATGGGCAGAACTGGGAAATGGTTTGCAATCGAGCATTGGAATGTTGAACCTGACATTATCTGCAGTGCTAAAGCATTAGCTTCGGGATTGCCCTTAGGCGCAACAATAGCTAAAGCAAAAATTATGGATTGGGTTGGCGGTTCTCACGCGAGCACTTTCGGTGGTAACCCGCTCTCATGTGTTGCTGCAAACGCCGTAATCGAAATAATCAAGGAAGAAAGACTCTTGGAGAACGCGACCAAACAAGGCACGTACATTCTTAAAAGACTTGAAGAGTTGAAAGAGAAAAGCGAGATAGTCGGCGACGTAAGAGGCAAAGGTTTAATGATTGGAATGGAAATTGTGGAAAACAAAGAAAACAAAAAACCCGAATCTAAAAAGGCTTCTGAAATCATGATGCGCGCTTGGAAACGAGGAGTTGCCGTGATAACTTGTGGAGTTTCAACGATTAGGGTTGCGCCTCCGCTTAACATCACGCGAGAACTTGTTGATTCTGCATTAGACATAATTGAAGATGTCGTAAAAGAGGTTGAAAAAGAACCGTAGCCACAACATTCTTTGTGTGATTGCATGGAAATTCGAAAGCTAACCATAGCCAACTATGAAGAAATAATACAGCTTTGGCGTAAAGCGGGGTTGCCTTTTAAACCCAAAGGAAGAGATAGTAAAGAAGCGATAGCAGTGCAAATGAAGGCTAACCCAGATTTTTTCCTTGGGGCGTTTGAGAATAATCGCCTTGTAGGCATCGCAATTCTGAGCAGCGACATGCGAAAAGGCTGGATAAACCGTCTGGCAGTTGATCCAGACTATAGACATCGAGGCTTTGCTAAAGCTTTGATTTCTGAATCAGAGCGAATATTTAGAAAGCATGGGTTAGGAATTTTCTGCGCTTTAATCGAAGATTACAACACTACGTCAAAGAAGTTGTTCAAAGAATGCGGATATGTGGAACATCACGACATATTATACTTCAGCAAACGTGACAACGTCGAAGTATAGCAGAAGTTTCTTCGCGCAAGCCCCTCACAAATCACAACTACCTCTTCCATCCTTATTCCAACATAACTTTTTCATCGCTTTTTGTCAAATGAAGCATTTGTTTACCAAGATTGCGTGAATTACACTTGCCTTTCTTCTGGCTTTGGTTCGTGTACAAGCAATATTAAAGCTGCAGAAGGAATTGCAAAAGCGATCGCAAGCAAAAACGGAAGCGTAGGAAACACAGCATCATACAAGAATCCACCCAAACCTGCACCTAAAGCCATGAATATGTAAGCGAAAAAGTTCGTTGAACCAGTTATTTTTCCTCGTTTTGATTGCGGAACAAGGTCAGCATACATTGTTTGATAAGACGAAAAACCGAGAAGCATCGAGAATCCAACGAGCGGCATGGCTATGAAGAGTGTCAAGTAATTTCCGAAAATAAACAATAATATCGCTGGAATCATCAGAAGGTTTGCGATTAGTAAAGATTTTTTCCTGCCAATTTTGTCAATTAATCTGCCTACTGGTAAAGATAAGAATATCATGCAGATGAACAGGGCAATCATGGCGTAACCCCAATTTATACGAGCAAGTTGGAATGTTGGGTCGGCTTCTCGTGTTCCTCCTATCTGGAGCACGTAGAAAGCGTAAACCATGAATAGCATCTGGGTCATGGCGATTGAAAAACGCATAATCAGTTCAGAGAAAAATAGAAACCGCGTCGAATGTGGCACTGTTTTCCAGACGTTTATTCCTTCTTTTATGGCTTTGGGATAGGACCGTATTGCCTCTTTTATGTTTATTTTTTCTGGGTTTTTGACGCTTTCCTTCAATTTTAGGCGCACTATCGCCGCTGCTAGATACAAAAATATAACAATGACATAGGCTATTCTCATACCCATTATAGATCCGTAAGCAGTAACCAAAAATAATGCAACAACAGGACCCGGCGTGGTTGAAACGCTCATTATCAAGTTAAGCACAGAAAATCCCATACCACGTTTTTCTGGCGGTAGCGAATCAGCCATTAGAGCGTTTAAGGCTGGCTGGTATAGTAGACATAGGTTTTGTATGACTGCTCCGATCAGAATGAACTCCCAGCTTGGAGCAATCGCGTAAAAAATGAATGAGAGAGCAACTCCAAATGTCAAACTTGAGACAAGCCATCGTCTTCCATATTTGTCCGCTAAGTATCCTCCCAAAAACTGAACAGAAGCTAAGGCTAACAGAGAAACAAGCATTATTATTCCAAGGATTGTTGCGCTTCCGCCGAGTTGAATGACATAGTCAGGATAGTATGTTCCAGGCAGTTCGTGGGCGAAATCCATCAGAATCCAGCTTATTATTAGTATTAGGTAATTTCCTCGAAAGAATGAAAACTCGTTCTTCAGCTTTTCCGAAAAATTCAATAGGTCAACGCATCCTTCGGAGTTCTTCTTTACAATCGGTGGGTTTAATAAAGACTGCTTGAAACTTCAGTTTCAATGTTCATTCAAAATTTAAGTGGTTTTGCTATTACTTCCCTGATTTTTAGTTCAAAGAACCTCGCCGCATTGGCTGGATGAATTCGCAGTGCTGTGTCTGCGCCTCTTCCAGTTCCAGCAATAGCCACAATGTCCTTGTCAACTGGAATTAAGCCGGCATCCGCTGCCATCAAGGTGATTTCCACGCATACTTTTGTTCCTTCTCCCATAAGTCTAAGCACGTTTGCAATAAGCTCTAAAGGTTGGATAGTGCTAAAGTCTTTGCGGATTGCCCGTTCTACACTGCTTAAGGCGTGAATGCCTGTGAAGATTTTCGCTCTGTTTGCTAAAATCTCTTTCTTATATTCTTCTAATAGCTCAGTTTCTCCGGGTTGACGGAAACCGTGGCAATGAGTGACTACGACGACATTGCAGCCTTTGAAGATTTTGCATGCTTTGGCTCCTGTCTCGCCGGTTGTTGATGCAACTACTATATCTCTTATGCCTTCTTTTTCTATGTACTCTTTGACAAGTTTGAGTAGCGCATCTGTGTTTTGAGCGCCTGCTTCTTGGAAGTAAATGGTTTTACGTTCAATCGTGCTCATGGCTAAACCTCAATCTTTTTTTTAATTTTAAGCTGTAATCTTTCTTATATTGTTGGTGATTATTACCGGTCTAAGCTCTTTTTTCTTAATGGTTTTCTTTTCAGTCCCGTGCCGCATACTTCACATTTTTCGTATTTATAATCAGCCGGGTATCTTTTGTGGCATGCTGGGCAATATCTTATCCATTGTAATCGGAAGCGTATGCCAAAAGTTGATAATGAAGCGAATGGTATGCCTATCTGGTTTGCAACATTTTGTATAGAGTAATCATCTGTGGCAACTAATGGGTTATGCCCTTGTGACTTAAGCTCTAGAGCCAATGCCAAAACTTGGATGTCAGCGTCTGAAAGGAAAAACGTGTCGCCAATAGCATTTGCCGACGCTTTAACTTTATTGAGGAAGTTCTCGTCTGGCATTTTCACCCTTAACTTTCCGCTTTCCACCGCCGTTTTGAATCTAACCCAAGACATTGAGCTTCCGAATATTTCTTCTCTAACCATTGGTACGGTATACTGTTCCTCGCTTATAGAGAATGGGTCGAATCCAGCTACAAAAGCTGATGTGTCCAAAACTATGACTTTTCTATCCACGCTGCCAATCAGACTCCTTTAAAGAGAAGTCTGCTTCTAAGGCGATGGTAAAAGTTCTCTTTGAACCTTATGAAAGAGGTTTCATATTTTGAACGTGTAACTGTAACGCGTGGAAGTTTAGAACTTACAATTTGGCGATGCTGGCCGTCAACTATCACTAGAATCTTTCTTGGCCTGACAACTTCAATAGTTAAATTGGAATTTGCAGGAAAAACAATTGAGCGGAAAACGCTTAAGGCACATATAGAAGTCAAAACAAACGCGTCTACATTTGGGTCCAACACTGGTCCACCTGCCGAAAGCGAATATCCCGTTGAGCCAGTTTGTGTGGAAATCATTAAGCCGTCTGCTTGAGAGCCTAGGATTGGTTGTTTGTCTTTTAGAATGCGTGTGTAAAGCAGTTTTACAGGTTCGTCGGCTACAATTAATACTTCATTTAAAGCGTCTGGAAACTTTGCGCCATCCGCCATTACTGAAAGTTTCATGCACTTTTCAATTTCGAATTCTTTTTTTAAACATTTGTCTATGGCGGTGAGTGCTTGTTTTGGTTCGACTTCTGTTAGGAATCCTCGAATACCCATGTTTATTGCGAGTATTGGTGGTTCTGGTTTAGGGATAGCAATGCATGTTCGTAAGATGGTTCCATCACCGCCAATTGTTATTATGAAATCAGTTTTCATTTTCTCAAGCGGGATAGTTTTCCCCTTTATGTTTGCTTTGTTTGCTAGCGTGTCTTCCACTAATACTTCTAATCCTTTTTCCCTCAAGTAATTAGCCAAGTCTTCAGCAAGTTTTATGGCTGCCTTTTTGTCAAAACGGGCAACCAGTCCGACACTTTTGAACAAGCATTTCACCGTTTTGTATTAGCGACACCTTAATCTATATATGGGTGTTGTTTAAAATTGCTGTGGATGAAGGCTGTGATAGGTTGGTGGATGAATGAGTAAACCCGTTGATGTTGGCAGCTTAAGAGTAGGCGGATACATGCTTGTCGATAATGAACCATGCCGCATAGTTGACATAACCAAATCAAAACCTGGAAAACACGGCTCGGCCAAAGCAAGAATAGTAGCAATTGGCGTTTTTGACGGCGTAAAAAGGAGCATTGTTAAACCTGTAGATGCCAATGCTGAGGTTCCAATAATCGAAAAACGCAGCGGACAAGTTTACGCAGTCACTCCATCAAGCATTCAAATAATGGACTTGGAAACCTATGAGTATTTTGATGCTCCCTATCCCGAAGAGGAAGAATTGAAGGCAAAGATTGCTGCCGGCGTTGAGATTGAATATTGGCGGATAATGGGCAAAATCAAAATAGTGAGAACAAAGTAAAGTGAAAAATTGGAATTTTGACATCGAATGAAATAAACCCCTTCGGTAGTCGCTCTTTATTGAAGGTTATGCCTTCTTGCTAGCTGAAAAAGTCAAGTTAAAGGATGGCAGAACCGTTTTAATAAGAAAGTTTCAGATGAATGATAAAGAGAAGCTTATCGAGATGTACGCGTCTCTTTCGCATGAGGCTGTACGTTGGGGGATGCCCCCTTATAACCGGGAGAGACTTGAACGTGGGTGGTTTAGCAATTTTCAGAACATGATAGCAATAATCGCCTTATACAAGGGCAATGTTGTCGGGCATGCGCAGATTTTCAAGAATCCTCATGCACGGAGAAGAGGAACGGGTGATTTGGTGATGTACCTTCTTCAGAGTTTTCATAATGTGGGATTGGGAACCGCAATGCTTGCTAGGCTTATAGAACTTGCGAAGGAGGAGAGATTGCACCGAGTGGGTTTACATGTCGTTGCTGATAATAAAATCGCTGTTCATCTTTATCAGAAGTTTGGTTTCAAAATTGGGGGGACGATGAAGGATGCATACTTTGGAGAAGACGGTAGATATCACGATGAGCTGGTGATGGGCTTGTTACTTAACTAACCCCACCACTCCCAATTGAGCTTTTTGAAGCCTAAGTAAAGGACTAGAAGAATTATTCCCCAACTTAATGCTATGCCAGCAAACTTCAACACATCAGGCGTGACGTATGTGTAACTTGCCCAAGCGCTAACGCCACCTAAACCTACAAGCAAAAGTGCAAATACAGCGAATTGAATAGCGCGTTCGGTTGCCATGAGTTTTCACCATTAAGCTGTTTCTAGAAATTAGCGTATCTTATTGTTAAAACTTTCCATCAAAGTTTATTTTCTCGTTTAATGTTTGTGTTTATTGAAGCCGATGATGCGAGAAGAGCCGTCTGATTTGTGAAGACATTTATGGGCTGAGGCTTCCACGCTTATTCCATAGGGATTGTGTATTCATGTTTGCGTGGTATGCGCACTTCTAATATTCCCTTTTTGAAACGTACAGCCATTTTATCTATTTGTATAGGCACTGGAATGCGCGTTTGACAGTGGAATGTTTGGAATTCGCCTTTGTAGTGTGTTATGCCCAGTTCTTCGAGACGTATTTTCCGTTTCATTTTCGCTGATATCTCAAGAGTATCTTCGTCTAACGCTTTAACCTGCACCGTGCTCTCTTCTGTGTAGGGCAAATCAACAGTCACTATCACTTCTGTCGGCGTCACCATTATGTCACGGAGAGGTTCCACGGCACAAGTTTTCTGGTTCCAGCTTGGTCTCTCTACTAATCGTTCTCCAAACCTTTCGAACCATTCTTCCCATTCGTCAAAGTATTCATCAATCAAGTCGAAGATTGAACGTCTTCTTCTGCTAGACATTTGCATTACCTCCTTACGAAACGTACAATGGAATGTCATACTCCTGCGTTTTCTTCATTTTAGTCATCTCTTGCTGTGTTCGTCTCATAACGTCTCTAGCTCTCAAACGAATTTCTTCGCCTTTCTCCAGAAGTTTTGAAACATCCACTTTTATTCCAGTAACGTTTGCTAATCCCTTTAACACTTCTGCCGCGGCTTCAGGGTCTGGATAGTTAAGAAAACACTGCGCAAGTAATGCTACTGCAGGCAAACCCATAGTCGCGCATCGCTGGAGCATAAGCGCTTGGGGACCAACCATGTATCCTTCCTTCAATATTTCTATACCCTTCTCTTGCACCATTTTCAGTATATCTGGGTTTGATGCTGCTGCAAAAACTTTCAATTCTTGAACATCTTGTCTGTCTTGTGTTGGAATGCCGCTTAGTGAAATCATCATCTTAACATTTTTGCTTTTTCCCCACTCAATCAACGCGTTCATTACAGGATAAATTATGTCTGCAGATATGGCGGTTTCAGAAACAGCTAACAAGACTTCACTGTTTCCGAAAATTCTTATAGGAGAATGCGGCAAGCCCTCATGTAAGACAATTATCGGCGGTAGCAACTTTGAATCCATGAACGCAACTTCTTCAAAATCTTTAAGTTCTTCTATCAAATGTGACGCTGCGATGACGCCAACCAATCCAACATCTGGAAAACCAAACAGCATTGTAGTGCCGGGCGGAATCTCCTTCTTCTCTACAATTTTAACTTCTTCACTCAAACTTTAATCCTCACCCTCTTCTTTTAAAAATTAACCGTAAAAAGGTTATGCAAGTTAAGCTTAAAGAGCAGAATATCTATTTAAAAGCGTAAACTGTTTAAAATCTGGAGAAACAACATGGCACTAGAACGCTTGGGCTCCACACTTTACGAAGCCCTAAAAAAAGTTTTCAAAGCATCCATAGTAGATGAGGCTACAGTTAAAGAACTTGTACGCGACATACAAAGGGCTCTGCTACAAGCAGACGTTAACGTTAAACTTGTACTCGAAATTTCCAAGCGAATAGAAGAAAGAGCCCTGAAAGAAAAAGTTCCGCCAGGCATTTCACGCCGCGAACACGTGATAAAAGTTGTTTATGAAGAGTTAACTCGTTTTCTCGGAGAAAAACCCGCACCAATAAAGGTGGAACCCGGAAAACGCAACGTGATAATGCTTGTTGGAATTCAAGGGTCAGGAAAAACAACCACAGCGGCTAAACTTGCAAGATATTATCAGAAGAGAGGATTAAAACCGGCGCTTATATGTGTGGACACGTACAGACCCGGAGCATACGCCCAATTGCAACAATTAGCAAATAGAATAAATGTGCCGTTATACGGCGACCCAAAAGCAAAGGACCCTGTTAAAATAGCACTTGATGGTTTGAAACAATTCAGCGACAAGGAAATTGTGATAATTGACACGGCAGGACGCCACAAAGAGGAGCAGGAGCTGATTAAAGAGATGAAAATGCTTGAAAAAAACATTAAACCCGACGAGATTGTGCTTGTGATTGATGGAACAATTGGGCAACAAGCAACGGCTCAAGCGAAAGCCTTCAACGAAGCCACACCTTTAGGTTCAATTATTGTCACGAAACTGGACGGTTCAGCACGAGGAGGCGGCGCTCTCTCTGCGGTTGCAGCCACTGGTGCTCCCATAAAGTTCATCAGCACTGGCGAAAAAGTAGAAGACATAGAAGCCTTCATTCCCTCCCGCTTTGTTGGGCGACTCTTAGGAATGGGCGACCTAGAAACTTTGCTGGAAAAAGTTCGCGAAGCAGAAATTAAAGTGCCTGAGAAAAAAGCCAAAGCTATTCTAAGTGGCAAATTTACGTTGACAGACATGTATGAACAGTTTGAAGCCATGAAGGGAATGGGAACTTTCCGGAAACTTTTGAAGATGGTTCCTGGGATGTCTTATGACATACCTGAGGATATGTTGAACACTGCTGAAGATCGTCTAGAAAAGTGGCGTGTTATGATTCAGTCCATGACGCCTGAAGAGAAGGATAACCCGAAAATTTTCAACGCTTCCAGAATTAAACGTGTTGCTAGAGGTTCGGGAACAAGCGAAAAGGAAGTGAAAGAACTTCTAAAACAGTATGTGATGATGCGTAAAATGTTGAAGTCGCTTAGGAGAAAGAAGAAGCTTCCGTTCTTCGGGAAAGGTTTGCCGCTTGATTTTAAGTAATTTAAACGGTGGTTCGGAAAGGACTTACAATGGACTCTGGCATTTTAGAAAAAGCGTTAAAAATGCTTGAAAAGCGTCCCCTATGCGACCATTGTTTAGGAAGGCAATTCGCTCTGCTTGGGCATGGAGTAGAAAATGATGCGCGAGGGAAAGCGATAAAACTTGCATTAACATTGGAAGCGCACGCATTAGCCCTTTCCAAAAGTAAAGAAGGCATCAAAGCCCTCAAAATTCTTGCAACCAACGGGTTTTTCGAAACAGCCAAAGAAATACTGCACAAAATGAAAAGGCGGGTTCCTGAAAAAAACCTGCCTAAAACATGCTTTTTATGTGAAAATAAATTTGAAACAACTGAAGATTTAGCAAAAAAGGCATTAAAGCAGCTTGAGGATTATGAATATAACAACTTTTTGGTCGGTGTAGAATTACCTCTTTTTATAGAGGAACAAGAAGACGAGTTTAGGGCTGAGTTTGAAGTAGGCTATGCTGAAAGTATGCGAACCGAGTTTGGAAGAATACTAGGTAAGAAAATTGCTTTATACAGTGAAAAAGCTGTGGAGCATAAGAAACCAGAAGTAGTTGTGCTTGTTGACCCATTCACTAACAAGATAGGACTTCAAGTGAACCCTCTTTTCATTTCTGGGCGATACAAAAAACTTGCCAGAGGTATACCGCAATCAAAATGGTTCTGTTCGAACTGCAGAGGAAAAGGTTGTGAAAAATGTAATTGGACTGGAAAAATGTATCAGGAATCGGTTGAGGAAATTATTGGAAAACTTTTTCTGGACGCGACAGGTGGCGCAAAAACATCATTTCATGCGTCTGGAAGGGAAGACATCGACGCGCGCATGCTTGGCAAGGGTAGACCCTTCGTAATTGAAATTTTGAAACCCAAAAAGCGGTTCTTAGACCTTAAAAAATTAGAGAATGATGTAAATGCTTACGCAAGGGGCAAGGTTGAAGTTTCAAATCTGAAATTTTCAAATAAAGACGCGGTTCGAAAGTTGAAGAAGGCTGAATCTACACAGAAAGAGTATCGTGTAATAGTCGAGTTTGAGAATGAAATTACGAAAGAAGACATGCAACTTCTTGAAGATAAGCTAACAAATTCCATTGTTAAACAGAAGACGCCAACACGTGTTTTGCATCGACGAGCGGATTTAACGCGGGAAAAGTACATATATGACGTGAAAGTAAAGGTTTTGTCGCCTAAAAAGGTTGAAATGAAAATACGATGCCAAGGAGGGCTTTACGTTAAAGAATTGGTGACTGGAGATGATGGAAGAACAACTCCAAGCGTTTCAGAGCTTCTCAAAAACAGAGCGAAGCCTATAAAACTCGATGTTTTAAATGTAGTTATTAAAGATTGAAAAGGTGGAAGGATGAAAAAGTCAAAGGGATATCGTTCAGGGACTCGGTGTCTGCTACGGAAGGAACCGCGAGAGCGTGGCAAAGCAAAGTTAAGCAAACTGCTCTATGAGTATCCTTCTGGAAGCAGCGTAGTCATCAAAATAGACCCCAGCGTTCAGAAGGGCATGCCGCATAGGCGTTACCACGGTAAGGTTGGCATGATAATTGACAAACGCGGACGAAGCTATGTCGTAAGCATTACGCAGGGAGACGCGGTTAAGGAGATTATTGTAAGACCAGAACATTTAGAGCCATTTAAAGCGTGATTGAGATGGTGGGAAAAAGCGAGAAGGAAAAGAAGCTTACTCTTCCACAAGTTAAAAAATTGCTGGGGTCAATTGGCGAGGAGAATCTGGATCAGTTCCAGCGGCGCACTTATGATTATGTTTCTAAATTCTCGAAGGTAGATGCTGAGGCAGCTGAAAAACTTGTGGAAAAGCTTGAGAAGGAATTTGGTTTGGATGAGGAAGAAGCAGTTCAAATAGTCAACTGCATGCCGAAGAGCGTTGACGAGTTAAGGGTTTTTCTTGCTGCCGGTCGCAAGATCATTGAGACTTCAAAGTTGGAAGCTATGGTCGCCCTTTTGGATGAACATCGGAAAGCCTGAATGAACTGTTTTAGCAACTATTTTTTAAGCAAAAAGAGTGTAAGATAAAGGCGAGCATGATGGAGAAAAGATACGAGGAATATGCTTACGTCTTAGACTTCTTGCCGCATGGGCGTCCTGGGATTCGCCCCACTGGTAGGGCTGGTTACCGAGCGGGAGCGCTTGTGCAGTTGATAGGTGAAGAATTTTTCACTCTTTTGGAGGCGTTGGCTAAAGAAGGTATTATGCTTAAGCCTCATGACCGTGTTTATGTTGGTAAGGATGCGCGTGAGGAGATTACGTATATTATTGGGAGGGTGAGTTATGAGGAATTGACGGCTGCTGCGAAGATGGAGCTTCCTACGATTATTAGCAGAATAGTTTTGAATCGTGAAAAGTGGTTCATTAACTTTTTTAATACTGCAAGGGCTATAACGCCGCGGATGCACGCGTTGGAGCTTATCCCGGGTATAGGCAAGAAGTATATGTGGCAGGTTATAAATGAGCGTGAGAAGAAGCCTTTTGAGAATTTTGATGATTTGCAGAAGCGTACGGAGTTACCTAATCCGGTTAAGTTGATTACTAAGCGTGTTTTGGAGGAGTTGTCGGGCGAGAGCAAGTATCGGTTGTTTACAAGGGCTCAATAGTTTACTTGTGGTAATATGGGATTGTTAGCTGAAACGAAGTTTTTACTTCGGATGAATCGAATTTTTCCGAAGAAGCTTTTAGGACAGAATTTTTTGATTGAGCCGTTAATTTTCCATCGGATGATTGATTATGCAATGGTGTGCAATAAGGATGTGGTGTTGGAGATTGGTGCTGGCTTTGGTTTTTTGACACGTTTTCTTGCGAGCAAATGTGGGCGTGTTTTAGCTGTTGAATTTGACACAAGGCTTGCAAAAGTTTTACGTGAACAGCTTAAAGATTTGACAAATATCCAGATAATTGAGGGTGACATTCTCAAAGCGGCAATTCCAGAGTTTAGTAAGGTTGTTTCTGTTCCGCCTTATCATATTTCTTCTCGTTTGCTTTTGTGGCTTTTGAACAGAAGTTTTGATTGTGCGGTTTTAGTTTTTCAGAGGGAGTTTGCGGATAGGCTTGTGGCTTCTGTTGGAAGTGGCGATTATGGGTGGTTGGCTGTTCTTGCGTATTATTATGTTGAAGTTGAGTTGTTAGATGATGTTCCCAGAGTGATGTTTTATCCGCAGCCGAAAGTTGATTCGGTTGTTGTGCGTTTGAAGCCAAAGAAGCCTCGTCCATTCGCATTAGAAAATGAAGAATTATTCAAGCGGTTGGTGCGGTTATTGTTTACGCAGCGTAACAAGAAAGTTAGGAATGCCATTTCGGTGTTTTTGAAGAATACGCGTTCTGGAACGGTTGTTCCTTTTTGTGATAAACGGGTTAGGGAATTGGCGCCTGAAGATTTTGGAGTGTTAGCGAATGCGCTTAGCTTGTAAGAAAGTGTTTTTTAGAGATTATGTTTTTTATGTTTGGGAGAATGTTTACGAGCCTTCTGAGGATTCATTTCTTTTTGCTGAGAATTTGACTGTTAGGAAGGGCGATTTTGTTCTTGATGTGGGTACTGGATGTGGTATTTTGGGGGTGATTGCAGCGAAGGAAGCGTCTATGGTTGTTGCGGTTGACATAAATCCTTATGCTGTGCGTTGTGCGAAGGAAAATGCTGAGCTGAATGGAGTTATAGACAAAATGTTCTTTGTGCGGGGTGATTTGTTTTCGCCGTTTAGAATGGACGGGCGGTTTGATTTGATTCTTTTCAATGCGCCTTACTTACCTGTTGAGTTTAGTGAAAGAGTATCTTGGATTGAGCATGCTTGGGCAGGCGGGGAGAATGGTAGAAGGGTGATTGACCGTTTTATACGGGAAGCGCCGCGTCATCTTGGGCGCGGTGGGCGAATTTTTTTGATGCAGTCTACTTTGGCGGGTGTTGAAGAAACTTTGGAAGGTTTTGCTAGAGAAGGTTTGAAGACAAGTGTTGTTGCGAGGCGTAATTTGCCTTTTTTTGAGACGTTGGTGCTTATGAAGGCTGAACGGTAGATTAATCTGTTTATAGTTCTAATATGCTGTTGGAGAGACTTTGGTTGGGTAAGCTTATTGGTTATTGTGGGATAGTGTGTTCTGATTGTCCGGTTTTTGTTGCCACACAGAGGAACGATGATGCAGAGCGAAGGCGTGTGGCTGAGATTTTTACTAAGCAGTACGGGCGAGAGTACAAGTTGGAGGACATTAACTGTGATGGTTGTGTGAGCGATAGTTTGCGAATTTTTTGGTACTGTAATGATTGTGAGATAAGGAAGTGTGGAAGGGAAAGGAAGGTTGAGAATTGTGGTTTCTGTGCAGAATATCCTTGTGAAAGGCTTTCTGAATTGTTTGCTAAGTATTATGTGGCGAAGGAAACTTTAGATTGGATAAGGCGTGAACATGGCATTATTAAGGGATAATTTTTCGCAGTCTTAATTCGTCTCTCACTGGTAATCCGCTTATTCCCTTAATGATTTTTCCGTGTTTCTCTGCTATGACGTCTGGTTTTACTTCATGAATTTGGAAGCCTAAGCTTTGGTAAAATGCTAATGCTGGCAAATCGTCGTTTGATGTTGAAACGAGCAACTGTTTTTTGCTTAATCGTTTGGTTTCTGCTTCGACTTTTTTGATTAGAGCTTTGCCTACTCCGGCATTTTGACATTGTGGGAGAATGCCTAAAGCCACGATTATGGTGGCGTCTTCTGTTTCGGCGAATGAGATGAAACCAACGATGCTATCTTTCTCTCTTGCGATGTATGTAGGAAGTTCAGCAACAATGAATCTTTTGTCAAAGGTTAACTGTTCTTGTTCTCCCCAGAAGCGCTCTACAAATTCTCGAATTTTCTCTTTTTCCTTTTTCGTTTTCGCTTTTACAATGGTGTAGCTTAACGTGGTCTTCTTTAGGCATGCTGGGCATAATGTTCGAAGTTTGGCGTGTTGTGGGCATAGTGGCTTTCCGCAGACATTGCATGCGTAAACTGCTTGGCTATTGCAGTGTTTACAACTCATTTGATTCGTTCCTCTTTTGTTGGGTATTGTTTGATGAAGAGGTTTTACTTAACTTTGCATGTTACGGTTATGAGGAACTGTTAGGCGCAGAGAAAGTATAGCCCCCCTTATAAATAGGTTGAACCTTTAGTCTGAAAGTGTTTATGGTATAGGTTTGTCCATCTGTTTTGTTTGTTAGCGCGGCTTTGGTGTCGCATGAATCTAGGGGTGGTATTGCTAGTAATTTGTTTTATGTTTACTGGAGACCTGTAAATTTGTTGGGTGCGAAAATATTTTGTTTAACAACAAATTACCAGCAACCTCACTAACACAATCATTGCAACCATATTTGGCTCCTAGTAGAGTGACTATCAGCAGTTGCGCGCATACACGTTCGTGTTAAAAAGTTTTATAGCGTGAGGTTTTCTGTATTGCTAGAACACTAATATGAGGCGCTAATAAGATGTGTATCCTTGGTAAGGACAAGCTGAAAGAACTTATTGAAAAGTATAAGTGCATATATCCCTACGACCATAACCTGCTCGACGGCGACGGCTACATCCTAACTGTAAAAGAAGAAACCACTCTGCACTATTTGGAGCATAAAAACCTGATAACCTACGAAATCGTCTTTACACCACCAAACTACGTCGCCCACTTAACAGCCAAAAGCAAATACGGCCGCATGGGGCTATCATTTTTGAACGCGGCGAAGGTCCACAGCGGCTTCATTGGACGCTTAGCCTTAGAACTCGTAAACCTCAGCAATGACCGATGCCCTATAACCATTAAACGCGGCGACCCTTTCATGCATGTTGAATTTGTTACAAGAGATGGCGAGGCGTCGCCTTACATGGGTGAATACCAATTCCAATACTTAAATGAGGAAGAAATGCGAATGTACATTCCAATACTCAAAAGCGTCTTTCCAAACTATGAAGAACTAGCAAAGATATGGTTCAAAAATAAACCGTTACCCCCATAAAAACGTAAACTGTCTTTCTGAATTTTCAAAACTGATTCCAAATTCATAACTTTAATCAAAAGGCAAGGTCAACAAATCGTTTAAATATCGCGTTTATGTATGCTGAAAAGGGAACCTAAAATGCGTGCACGCAATTACAGAGCCGTTAAAGGACAGCCTTACTCTAGAAAAGACTTCGTTAAAGGCTTTCCACCGCCAAAAATCACCAAATTCACTATGGGAGATACTAAAGCAAAGTTTGAGTATGCAGTCAAACTTATCGCGTTGGAAAGAGCCCAGATTCGCCACAACGCTTTAGAGGCTGCACGTGTGGCGGCTAATCGTCCTTTAATGGATAAATTTCAAAACAATTATCGTTTAGATGTTCATCCGTACCCTCACATAATCCTTAGAGAAAACAAAATGATTTTTGGCGCCCACGCAGACCGTCTCCAAGATGGCATGCGCAGGTCCTTCGGGAAACCGATTGGAACAGCCGCGCGTGTTGAACCCAACCAGACAATCATAACAATCAACGTGAATGCAGACGGAGTTGAAGTGGCGAAAGAGGCCTTGAAACGCGGAAGCGCCAAACTTCCCATTCCATGTCGAATAGTTGTAGAAAAAATGCGAACTGAAGAGGCGAAAACGGTTGAATGAAATGAAAAAAGATTTAGTAATGTGGTTTGAAAACCTTCGAAAAACCGACATCCCATTAGTAGGAGGCAAAAACGCAAATCTTGGCGAAATGACACGCGCTGGAATACCCGTCCCGCCGGGTTTTGCAATAACCGCTTACTCCTACAAGAAATTCATTGAAGAAACTGGCATAGCAGCGAAAATCTACGAGATAATAAAAGAAACTGTGACCGACCCCAGCGACCCTAAACAATACGAAATAGCTTCCAAAAAAATTCGCGTCTTAATAGAATCTACGCCGATGCCAAAGGAAATCGAAAATGCAATAAGACTTGCTTATGAAGAATTATCCAGAAGACTCAACATTAAGGATGTTTTTGTTGCAGTTCGCTCAAGCGCAACAGCCGAAGACTTGCCAGACGCTTCTTTTGCCGGACAACAAGAAACATACCTAAACGTCAGAGGCATAGACGAAGTCCTAGAAAAAACTGTGAAATGCTGGTCAAGCCTCTTTACTCCACGCGCTATCTTTTACCGCACCGAGAAGGGCTTCGCTCATGAGAAAGTGCTCATAAGCGTTGGCGTCCAGAAAATGGTGAATTCTAAAGCTGCCGGCGTAATGTTCACCATAAACCCTGTGATTGGAGACCCTAACCAGATAGTCATCGAAGGAAATTATGGTTTAGGCGAAGCCGTTGTTTCAGGAGCAGTCACTCCCGACCACTTTGTTGTCGACAAAAGAACCATGAAAATAGTTGAACGAAGCATCGCCAAGAAAACAATTGCGTATGTTCGTGACCCAAACACTGGAAAAACAGTACACTTGCAAGTCCATCCAGAGCATCAGGAAAAACCATGCGTGAGCGACGAGGAGATTCTGAAACTCGCAGAATTAGCAAACCGCATCGAACAACATTATGGCAAGGCGCAAGACATTGAATGGGCAATCGACGGAGACCTACAGTTTCCAAACAGCGTCTTCATAACACAATCTAGACCGGAAACCGTTTGGAGCTTAAAACTTGCTGAGAAGCCTGAAAAACCAGAAACTGAAGCAATGAAGCATGCAGAAACACTGAAGGTTATTGTGAGAGGAATTGCAGCTGGCAAAAGAGGTTTCGGAGTAGGCAAAGCCAAAGTCGTGTTAAACCCGGAAGAAGCTGCAAAAGTCATGCAGAAAGGCGACATATTAGTTACTGACATGACAAACCCCGACTTCGTGCCGTTCATGAAACTTGCAGGCGCCATAGTCACTGACAAAGGCGGCGTAACATGCCACGCAGCAATCGTAAGCCGCGAACTTGGCATTCCATGCATTGTCGGAACTGAACACGCCACAAAATTGATGGAAACTGGAAAAGAATACACTGTAGATGCTAGGAGCGGCGTTGTTTACGAAGGCATAATGGCAACATTAACCGAGCAACTTTCATCCGCTTCTGGAGCATCAACACCATCCCCAACCGTTGTCGGCGGCACTTTCCAGTCTGTGCCGGTAACCGCAACAAAAATTTACATGAACCTGGGCGTTCCCGAAAAAATTGAAGAGTATAAAGACTTGCCTTTTGAGGGTATAGGACTGATGCGAATAGAATTCATTTTAGCCAGCTACATAGGCGAACACCCATTGTATCTTGTGGAAACCGGACAAGGACAAAAGTTCGTTGATAAACTGGCTGAAGGCATATCCACAGTTGCGAGAGCCATTCAACCGCGTCCTGTTGTTGTCCGCTTCAGCGATTTCAAAACAAACGAGTATCGGGAGCTAAAAGGCGGCGAAAAATACGAAATTGTCGAAGCTAACCCCATGCTCGGCTGGCGTGGATGCAGCCGCTACATAAGCCAATGGTACGAGAAGGCCTTCAGACTTGAATGCCAAGCAATACAGAAGTGCCGCAGAGAATGGGGCTTGAAAAACGTTTGGGTGATGCTTCCAGTAGTGCGCACAGTCTGGGAAGCCAAAAGATGCCTCCAAATCATGAAAGAGGAAGGCTTAGAAAGGTCGCGAGACTTCCAAGTGTGGTTCATGGCTGAAACGCCGTCAATCGCCATACTTGCCGACGAATTTTCGAAACTCTGCGACGGCTTCTCCATAGGCTCAAACGACATGACCCAAGGCATACTGATGATTGACAGAGACTCTGAAAGGCTAGGACAAATGGGATACTTCGACGAAAGAGATCCAGCCGTGAAAAGAATAATCGCCCACTTAATCAAGGTAGCCCATGAAAACGGCTGCACAGTCTCCATCTGCGGAGAAGGACCATCAAACCTGCCAGACTTTGCAGAATTTCTCGTTAGAGCCGGAATTGACAGCATATCAGTAAACAATGACGCGGTAATATCCACAAAGAAGCTTGTCGCAAGCATAGAACGCAAAATAATACTTGAAAGACTCGCTGAACAAAGCGAAAGAGCCCTCGGACGCGGAAACCGAAAGCCGAAGCAAGACTGGGAATGGACGCCCAGATGGAACGAAGCAGAAGAATAAACCTCACTTTCCCTTGTCTAAACTGAACCTTCTTACTTTTTGATTTAGAGAGTGTTCAAAAATGGAACAATTCGATTTTGAAGAAGAAAGAGTCAAACAGGAAATACTTAAACTCGGAGCGAAACGCGTCTTAATACAACTTCCAGAAGGTCTAAAACCCGAAGCACCACGACTAGCCAAAACCATTGAGAAATCTGGTGCATTACCGATAATTTCTGCAGACCCATGCTATGGCGCATGCGATTTGGCCACAGCTGAAGCAGAAAGTCTCGATGTGGACCTAATCATCCATTACGGGCATTCAAAACTGTTAAAGTACGAGAGAGTTCCAACAATTTACGTCGAAGCCAGAGCAACCATAAATGTGGATGGCACTGTCGAAAAAGCCTTACCCATTCTGGAAAAATGGCATAAGATAGGTTTAACAACAACTGTTCAACATGTGCAAACCCTTGATGCTGTCAGAGAAATCCTGCTCCACGCCGGAAAAATTGTTGTCATAGGCGATTCTGGACGACTGAATTATCCTGGACAAGTGATAGGGTGCGACTACAGCAACGCTAAATCAATAGCAAAAGATGTTGAAGCTTTTCTTTTTGTTGGTGGTGGGCGATTTCATGCTTTAGGAGTTGCGCTGTCAACGTTTAAACCTACAATAGTTGCAGATCCTTACGAAGAAAGAGCTTATCCGATTGATGAGCGAGCAGAGAGAGTTATGAAACAACGGTGGGCAAGTATAGAAGAAGCCCGAAAGGCGAAGTCCACGGCGGTTTTGGTTGGGCTGAAGCTTGGGCAAAAACGGTTTGATGAAGCGTTGAGCTTGAAACGGAAACTTGAAGAAAACGGAAAAATAGCGTTTCTCTTTGTCGTTAGAGAGGTCACTCCTGAAGTACTTATAGAGTTTCCGACAGTAGACGCTTACGTGAACACCACATGCCCGAGAATTTCTCTCGATGACGCCTCGAAATTTCCGAAACCCGTGCTCACGGCTAACGAGGCTCGAGTAGTTGTTGGCGAATTGTCTTGGGAAGAATTATGCAGAAAAGGCTTACTCGAAAATTAGACTTAGAAATGATGCTTTCACAAGTGAAACCGCATCCTTCACCTAAACCAAACCTTGAACAATACACAATTCCAACAGACGTCGCGGCGTCAATGCTCTACTTAGCCGCATACACACATGACAGTATTATTGACAAGACCGTTTTGGATTTAGGATGCGGCACTGGAAAACTTGCCTTAGGCGCCGCGTTTTTAGGTGCAAAACAAGTTGTAGGCGTGGATTTAGATAAAACTGCAATAAAAATTGCATGTGAAAATGCAAGACAAGCAGGCCTACAAGAAAAAGTGGAATGGATTATTGCGGACATAGACGCTATTCACGGAAACTTCGACACTGTCCTACAAAATCCGCCCTATGGCGTACAAAAACGAAAAGCAGACCGAAAATTTCTCGAAAAAGCTCTGAAAACAGGCAAAGTAGTCTACTCACTACACAAAAGCACACAAAAAGACCGAGCGCTTATTAAAAGACTGAAACGCAACAAAGCAGCTTTGGAGCTAGTAGCGCCTAATCCTTTTCTAGAAAAATTCATCGAAGAACATGGCGGGCAAATCAAAGCTGTTTATGTCATGCTCATGACGATTCCGCACATGTTCAATTTCCACACGAAAAGGAAATATGAGTTTCTAGTAGACCTATATGTTATAGAAAGAAAAAATGCGAATTCAACAAAAAATAATCGTAGCGTGCCTTACAGCTAGCGCCAATCAAAAGGTTTATTGAGGGGCACAGAAAAGTACACATATTACCTTGACGAACATTTATTCCCGCTTCATCCAAATCTACGTACAAATCATGCAGGAAGTGAATTTGAATGAATCCACAAACCTCTAAACAAGAAAGCGGCCAATTTGTGCTGCCGGGCGAACGCTTAGGCGTTATTGAAGAGTTTATTCCGGACTCTGGAACCTACGTTAAGGACGGCGTAATCTATTCTAAGGTTGTTGGGCGCGCTTTGCTTGACCTTGTGAATAGGCGCGTTTCAGTTTTTCCATTAATTAGAGGGGCATTGATTCCTAAAGTTGGAAACACGGTTTTGGGGCAAGTGTCGAATGTTCAGTCGGAAAGTGCTGGTGTGCGAATTTTCAAAATAAATAATAAACAACTTTCCGGCATTTTCTCCGGCGTTCTGCATATTTCTGATGTGCAAATGCGATACGTGGATTCAATGTTCGACGTGTGCAAACCTGGCGACATCATTAGAGCTGAAGTAATAAGCGAAAAGAACAAAGTCTACCATTTGTCAACCAAAGACAAGAATTTAGGAGTAGTTTACGGTTTTTGTTCACAATGTGGCTACTTGCTGGAGCAAAGACGACAAGCCATGTATTGTCCGAGATGTGGGAAAATTGAAAAGCGCAAAACAGCTTTAGATTATGGAAAAGGAATGCTATGATGCAGAGGGAGAAATGAGTAAATGAAAGTTAAAATATTAAAGAAAACATCAAACGAGCTAAAAATAGAAGTTGAAGGTATAGGACATACCATTTGCAACCTGCTGCAAAAAAGGCTTTCAGAAGACGAAAACGTTGATTTAGCGGGCTATGACATGCCACATCCCTTAGCTTCAAGCTCCATAATTTATGTCCGCACCAAAGGCAAAGCGAAACCAGAAGATGTCTTGCATAACGCTTTGGAAAAAACGCGCGACATGAACAAACTTTTTGGTAAAGAGTTCGAGAAAGCTCTCAAGAAAATCTAATCCTCTTCTTTATTGTTGCAAGTAACTGGCTAAAACCTTCAACTGGGTCATCAGCGCTTTTCAATAATGTAACACTTTCTTCTATTGTAACATAACCTTGAAGCCAAGCATAGGCTATTAACGCTTCCGCGGCATCAGCCAACAAATGCCGCGTCATTCTCGAAGGCAACTGTTCTCTTAACCCAACCTTTCTGATAGCCTCGGCAAGTACACTTCCTTTAACCTTTTCGCCGGAAGGTATACCCTTTCTGGCCGACATTGCCACAGAATGGACAAAATTTACGTAAGCATCTCCAAGAGATGCCAGTCCATGGTCTGTTAACACCTCGGTTATGTTGCTGTAGTTTTTAATGAAAGACTTAATTTTCACATGCTTCCCTCGTGTTTTGGTAATTCTGACATTACTCTTGGTTCTTCGCTAAACTTATAATGGATGCATTCCTATATTTCGTGATTGCTATCTCTGGGGAAATATTTTGATTTCAAAAAGATTTCGCATAATCAAACCTGAAATTCGCGTTCTCGGAATTGACGATGGCATGTTCACGCCCCGCGCAAAGGGATTTGTGCCGGTTGTGGGGGTTGTTTTCCGCGGCGGATACTTTCTTGACGGCGTAATGCACACGAAAGTGAAAATTGACGGTTTTGAAGCTACACGAAAAATAGCTTCCATGATAATCAACTCGCCTCACTACAAACAGTTAAGGGTCATAATGCTTAACGGAGTAACACTTGCAGGCTTCAACATTATCGACATCAAGAAGTTAAATGCGAAAACAAAACTTCCAGTAATAGCAATTACACGCGAAAAACCAAACCTTACAAAAGTCCACAAGGCTTTGAAAAACTTGCCAAAAAGTGAACACCGCTGGAAAGCAATAAAGAACGCAGGAGAAATATTCGAAGTCACCACACGAAACAAAAACGAGAAAGTCTACATGCAAATCTCCGGAATCCTCAAAGACGACGCAGAAAAAATTATACAGTTAACTTCAACAAGAAGTAACATTCCAGAAGCACTGCGTGTAGCACATCTTATTGCTTCTGGAATCAGTTTCGTTTAGCCCTAATCTTTATTCCAATAAGAAAAAGTTTAAAAGGGACAGTGATAAGGGAAAACAAACGGACATCGGAGTAAAAGCCAATGGAATTTTGTCCCAAATGTGGTTCTCGTCTTGTACCTAAAAAGGGAAAAACCGGTAAAGAAGCATCATTGATGATGGTTTGTCCCAAGTGTGGTTACAAAAAGAAATCTGCAGAAAAGAGGGCAACACCAAAAGTTGCCAAAGTAATACAGCATAATCCACAAAAACTTGTGGCAGTGATAAGCAAAGAAGAACAAAAACTTCGAACATTACCAACCGTTAGGATTGAATGTCCAAAATGCGGAAATAACACAGCCTACGTTTGGCAAGTGCAGACGAGAGGCGCCGACGAGTCTTCTACACAGTTTCTCCGATGCACAAAATGCAATTACACATTCAGAGAATACAGCTGAAACCGTTTACGATTTGTCACAAGTTTTTAACTTCTTCATTTCCCTCCGATGACTTCCCTCTAATCTGGCATCACGCTTAAATGCGCAAAGTCTTTATTCACAGCTAACAATATCCAATAAAAAGGTGACTACAGTGTTCAAACTCAAAGTAGCCGACGCAAAACTTCTGCGAGACATGATCACATCCATATCAATCCTCGTAGACGAAGCCACATTCAAACTCGATCCAGAAGGAATGAAACTCCGCGCAATGGACCCATCACGCGTCGCAATGGTAGACTTCGAATGGCCAAAAACAATTTTTGAAGAGTACATGTGCACAGAACCAACGAAAATGTGCATAAACATAAGCGAATTATTGAAATTGCTTAAAAGAGCTGGCAAAGACGAAGTCGTTGAACTTTCGCTTGACGAAAAAACTAGCCGCTTACAACTGAAAATAACTGGAAAATATGCGCGGAACTTTACAATGCCAACCCTCGAAGCCTCAGAAGAAGAAGTGCCCACACCAAAACTCACATTTAACGTTAAAGCTAAAACCACAACCCAAGGCTTAAGCCAAGCAATCGAAGACGCTCAACTAGTAAGTGATCACGTGCGCATCGAAGCAGACGCTGAAAAAATAGTTTTCAATGCTGCGGGCGACCTCATGGGTGCCACAATCACTCTTCAAAAAGGAAGCGACACACTTCTTGACTTGGAAATCAAAGAGCCCGCAAAGTCAACATTCAGTCTTAGCTATCTTTCTGAAATTATTAAAACAGCATCTGCAACATCTGACATTGCGACCATGGAATTCTCAACAGACATGCCTATAAAAATAGACTTCCAGCAAACGAAAGAAGGAAAATTAACTTTCTATTTGGCACCCAGAATCGAAACAGAATAACGTGAAAAACAAAATGCAACTTGCCGCTGCCAAATTCACCCCAAACGACTTAGCAAAATACCCTTTTCTCAAAGAAACCACCGAGTACGTGAAAAAATTAGATTTAAAAATTCAAGACTTAACAAATCCAGAATTTGCGGAAATTCTGAAACGCGCCGAAACAAGAGTTGAAGAAGCAATCTTATTCACTTTGGTAAGCCGAGACCTGCGAAAACCAGAAGTTGAAATCTTATCATTTCCAGTCGCTACAATGCTGGCTATTGCAACAGAAAATTCATTCATCAAAAAAAGATATGCTTTGGCAGAGGCAGAACAAGTTCTCAATGACCTACAAGACGAACCAAAAGAAAGAATCTTGGCGATTGCACAAAATTTCAAGTGGAAACTTGAAATAAACCGCGATGACAAACTACCCTATGAATTTACGTTACACTTTGCAGACTATCTCAAGAACACGACACACCTCCGAGAGAAAGAATGGAAACTCGTGAACTGCTTACTATCAGATGGAAAGATTTACCTAAACAAAAATAAAATAGTAAGGCTGTTAAAGGAAGAAGTTCGCAAATACATCGAGAAAAGATTAGAAACGAAAGAAGCCAAGTTCCCCACAGAAATATCAGCAATTGCTGAAAAACTGAAGAAACTAACCTTAGACAAGATAGGCAAAATGGAAATGGAAGGTTTCCCAAAGACTGTCGTCCGAGAAGCTTTTCCGCCATGCATAGATACACTTTACAAGGCAGTATCTTCTGGGCGCCACCTATCACACATAGGCAGATTCACCTTAACATCTTTCCTTGTTAACATAGGAATGCCCTCAGAAAGCGTCATTGAGTTGTTTAGAAACTTTTCCGATTTTAACGAGAGACTGACGCGTTACCAAGTTGAGCACATCGCCGGAGAAAGAGGCTCCCGAACACAATATACTTCACCGAAATGTGAAACACTAAAAACACACGGCGTATGCACACACCCAGATACACTATGCGAAAAAATACGTCACCCACTAATCTATTACCGTAGAAAAGCAAAAATCGTGAAATAAGCTTATAAGTTGAAAACGCGGTAGGTATGTTCCGTACAGTAAGAGGTAACTCTCTCTTTAAATTAGGCAATATTAAAGGTTGAAACACAAAAATGAAATCGGAAGTTTCCTTCACTGCAAGCGTGGAAAACTGGAGAAATGTAGGAGACACTGTTCTCCAGACAAGTTCTCCAAAAATACTTGGAGGAAACTTTGAGCTAAATTCCGATATAGGAATAATCCTTCCAACTTACTGCGAAGCAGCAAACATCAAGCAAATAATAAATGAGATTGAAAACCTAAATCTAAAGGTCTCAATAATGGTAATTGACGATTCCAGCCCTGATGGAACAGCAAACATCGTCCGGGCGCTCCAGAGAAAATATGATAACATCCTACTTCTTATTAGGCCCAAAAAATCCGGTCTTGGAACGGCAATTACCGACGGAATGAAAATATTTCTTTCAATGGAAAACCCTCCCAAATACGTAATCACGATGGATGCAGATTACTCACACAATCCCAAAGACATACCAAGACTGGTGAAGGTTGCAAAAAAAGGCTATGATTTGGTTATAGGTAGTAGATACTTTCCAGGCGGAAAAATTACCGACTGGAGTCCCGTAAGGATAATGATAAGTAAGGTAGCTAACAAATTTGCATCTGTAATAATTGGGGCGAAGATAAAAGACTGCACTAGTGGACTACGATGTTACTCACTAAATATGCTAAAAAAAGTGATAGGCGAACTTCACAGCCAAACGTATGAAATACAAATAGAAACTATAAGGCAAGCTGTTAAGAAAGGTTGTTACATAACTGAAATGCCAATAATATTCACTAACAGAAAACTAGGAAAGTCCAAACTGACTTTAAACGAGATAAAACAGTTTGTCTCCTACATCGGAAAGGCAAATTTTGAAGATTATCTTAGAATCCCAAGATACGTCTTTTATGGCAATACAGAATTCTCAAATGAAATTCTCATCGAATTTTTCAACGCTCACGTTCATACACGCTTGAGAGAAGCGTAAAACCATTTTTTACCCTACTTTTTTATTGATTTCCCCAATCCATTGTTTCACAATTGATTTAATGTCAAACATCAAAGCCCTTTTCCTACATTCTCCTCTTATACCTTTGGAGTATCCCCCCTTCCATATTTTCAAAGCAATATCCACAATTTCGTTCTCATTATCCGCAAGCCACCCAGTTATTCCATCAATAACCGTTTCTCCTGGTCCTTGATTGCCAAAAGTTACGACTGGTGTGCCACATGCCATGCTTTCAACTGGGATGTATCCAAATGGCTCGTCAATGTATGGAAAAAGCGTGAATGTGGCGTTTGAATAAAGGTTGACGAGTTGTTGGTCGCTTATTCTTCCCAAGAATTCTAAGAGTGGATGCGTCAAAGTTTCTTTTGGTGCTGTTGCTATTTTTCCTCCAAAAGCCTTTATTTTAATTCTCTTGTCCAAAGCTTTTTGGATGACCTTGAAGTTTGTTTCTTTGCCGAAGTATGTCACTGCGTAATTTCCTTTTGGCGCGGTGGTTGTTGGTTTAAATGTTTGGCAATCAATAGGCGGATAGATAACTGTCTCAACTTTTGTTCCCATTTGTTCGTAGATTCTGGCTAAATATTTAGAATTAGCGAATACTTTTTCCGCTAGTTCGGAAAATTTGTTAGTCATTTTTTTGTCTATTTTTCTAAGGATGGGTGAAGAAAAAAGGTAAACTGTCTTATAATGTAGGGCTAGGTAATCTTTTGTTCTATCCAGCAAAACAGTTGGTGGACCTTGAGCATACCAAATTTTGCAAGGAAGAATTATTGTGTTAGAGAAATTCAGAACGGTTCCATCCAGTGTTAATCTCAATCTTTTTAGTTTTTTTGAGTTTACAGAGAAAAATCCTTCTAAAAGCCAAAAGTAAAACCATGTTAATGATTCGCTCTTTAGAGGTGTTCTGCCACCAATCACGTTAACGCTGATGCCATCCGATTCTAGGTTTTTCTTTATTTTTTCGTTTGCGAGAATTGATATCAAACTTGCATCATAATTGTGTTTTCTAAGCTCTTTTGCTATTAGTACTGGAGGGCGCGTGGGACCATACTCGCTGAGCAGTGGGTCACAAATTATTGTTACTTTTTCTTTCACTAGCAATCACTTCTTATTGTCGTCTGAATTCTTTCAAGGGGAAGTAGCCAAGTAGCAGTCGTTCATTATTCTCCATATCACTCCTTGAGGATTTTTGTCACTTATCCTATTTTATATTTCTTAAACATATTTTGATGGTTTAGATAAAAATAAGAATAAGCTCCAGATATAACTAGTTCGGCTGAAAATACATGCGCTCTAGGTTTGCGGAGAATGTTAAGAGCTATGTGCGCTCTCATAAATTTCCTTTATTATTGTTTATCTCCATCTTAACATATACTATAGTACTTTCTTACATATCCATACTAAAGCACAATCTATTTTTGACAACGGCCTGGGATTTAGGCATTTACGAACAAAGTATATGGTCAACCGCGAATGCCGGCAAATTTTTCTGGTACACTGTTGAGCTACCTATAAACCCTAACGGGTGTTTTTTTGGGATACACTTTTCTCCTGTACTTTTCCTAGTGATTCCAGTGTACAAGATTTTCCAAAGCACAGCGTCTTTGCTGGTCTTTCAATCTTTTATAATAGCATTAGGTGCGGTTCCGCTTTATCTGATTGGCTTAAAAGAAACCGAGAATCCGAAATACGCTCTTCTCTTCTCCTTTCTCTATTTGATTTATCCGCCCTTATTAGGTGTAAACCTTTTTGATTTTCACACGCAGGCGTTTCTACCGCTTTTTTTCTTTTTTGCGTTTTACTACTTCAGTAGCAAGAAATTTTTCAAGTATTTCTTGTTCATAATTCTTGCATTGTCAGTTGTGGAATTCGTTCCGTTTATCGTTATATTTTTTGGTTTGTATGGCGTTTGGACTGAAAGAAAAGAAATTAAATGTTCAATTAAAAATCTCAATTATAGGTTTTTATTTAACAAGACCGTAGCTGCTTCAATATTGACGATAATTTTAGGAATTTCTTGGTACATAATCGCGAGAACAGTTATCTTCATCTGTAACCCGACGGTGCTTCCGAACAGAAATTGGGCTCAGTTTGGAGATCCTGTGCATAATCCGTTGGGACTGCTATGGAATGTTGTGGTTAATCCATTGCGAACTTTACAGTTAATATTGCCTTCTTTAGGCGACAAGATTCTTTATATTTTTGGACTGCTAATCCCAGTGGGCTTGTTGTCCTTTTTGGATATTCCGTCTCTTTTAATTTGCGCCCCTTGGTTCTTGGCGGTGTTCTTATCCAATTATCCGCCTTACTATGTGGTTATAGGCTATCAGTATGTCGCGTTTGCTGTACCGTTTGTATTCATATCCGCTGTTCGAGGAAGCAAAAGACTCTCTATTTTGAAAAACATGGCTAGATCTTTCTTTTCGCTTAATTTTTCTTTTAGAGGCATGAGCAAGAAGGTGTTAGCGATATTCTATATGTCAGTGTTAGTAATTTCTTATACTGTCCTCTTCTACCAGCCTCACTTTGGTGTTCTTGCAAGCAAAGTCAACTGGTGCTCCTCTCAGCATCTTATGGCATTAAACAGAATCTTAGAATTAGTGCCGTCTGATGCGTCAATAATGACTCAGAATAATATACATCCTCATGTGAGCCCACGTATGTATGCGTATGCTATGTGGGAATGGAATGCCTCATCTAGCGCCAGCGACGTTAGTGCAGTGGAGTTTTTCCTCCAAAATATTTCTCCCGACTTCGTTTTATTTGATACGACATCTGAATGGTACTTTGAGAATATGGAAAAATATGCTTTGAGCCTAATTGAAAACGGGAGCTATGGCATATATACTTCTGTAGATTATGTTTGGCTACTTAAAAAGGAATATGCAGATGCTTCTATTAGTCTTTTTGACAATGGTTTTGATGTTGACTTGTACAATCAGGGCTTGTTGGTGACCGTATACAACGGTTCATTAACTGATGGTGTTCCACTTTTTAATGAAACCGTGTTGAATGTGACGGTCTCTTCTGCCTTTTTTGAAAAACTAAATCCTTACAGAAATGGCTCTGAATTAAATGTTGTATGGGAAGGATGGTTGTTTGCTCCTGTGAGTGGAGAATACAGTTTCTATGTTGTGTCAAATTCGAGTAATTATCGGCAACTGTCAATTAATCATGAAACACTATTAGATTTTCAAGACTGTTCATCAAAGCTTATGCTAGAAAAAGGTTTTCACACCATGCAATTCAAGTACAATGTAACTGAACAAAATGAGCCTCTATTTTTGTTCTGGAAGCCTCCTTGGGAAACAGTACCCCAGATTCTTAGTTCAGATTTTCTCTATCTAGACAACGTTCCAACCGTCTCTTCTGTCGTTTTTGCGCCTTCATTCAATTTTCGGCATATGTCGCCGTTTCCTACGATAAGCAAGGACTATTTTTCTTCGCTCATTAATGGATACTTTAACGTTGAATCGTCTGGCACGTGCATGTTTAAGGTTGTTGCAGATAACTGCACTATGATTTACGTTGACGACATTCTAGTTTACAATTCATATGTCTCTGATTCAGACCTTTTTAGTGTGGAATTAACTGCCGGCGAGCACAAAATTTCTGTTTTCTATGCCGAACTTGATGGCGACGCTTCTCTAAAACTTATGTGGCTGCCTCCTGGAAAACTTTTTTTTGAAGAGTTTCCCTAATATGTTGCATAAAGTGTTTATCTTGGTTTCTGTCGAATATTGTTACATATGAGTGACTAGTCTATTAATACTTAAGAGGATGACAAGTGCAGTCAAGACTGTTCATTAACAAGTTATTTCATGATTACTATAGTAGCGAAGACTGTGAAGTTGTAGCCCCGCGCATTATTGAAAAAAGAGAGTTTGGCTTTATCTCATTTGACAACGTTATGATGCGCCACAAGGCTTTCGCAAATCAGAACGAATTGCGGAATTTTTTGAAAGAATTTGTTCCTTCTGACGCATATTATTCTTGCGCTTATTATGGTGACCCAAAAGCTGAAATGGACAAGAAAGGCTGGTTAGGCGCTGATTTGATTTTCGACATTGACGCAGACCACATACCCACCCCATGCAACAAATTTCACGATAAATGGATTTGTATTTTCTGTGGTTTTGCTAGTGAAAATGCTATGCCAGAACGGTGCCCTAAGTGTGGTAAAGAGAAGTTTGAAGTTAGCACATGGCCATGTGAAATTTGTCTAGAGTCTGCAAAAAAAGAGACCATTAAACTTTTGGATATTTTGAAGACAGATTTTGGTTTTTCTGAGAATGAGCTACAAGTGTTCTTTTCTGGGCATCGAGGTTACCATGTTCACATAGAGAGTGAAACAATCCAAACACTGGACACTGTTGCACGTAAAGAAATCGTGGACTATCTTACAGGCTTAGGGCTTAAAATGTCATTTCATGGCATAGATGAAAAAAAATGGAGCGTGACTCCTCTCTTCTGCTCTTCTTATCTAAGTGGTGGTTGGAATAAACGATTGATGAAAGAAATGGAAAGTTTTATTCGGAATGCAAAAGAAGAGGATTTTAAAAAAATCGGGCTCGGACAGGATATTCCAAAGAGATTAATTCAGACAAAAGAAGCAATTTTAGCACATTGGTCAAGTGCTGGAGCTTGGGTTGGTAAAGGTCTTGGACCTGATACTTGGAGGAGAATAGCGGAGTATGTTTTAAGACTATGTTCGGTGAAAATTGACACTGTTGTCACTACCGATGTGCATCGATTGATTCGCTTAGCTGGCACTTTACATGGTAAGACTGGCTTGAAAAAAATCGAGTTTCCGGCGTCAGCCATAGATAGTTTTGACCCGTTCAAAGATGCTGTGGCCTTTAAAACCGGAACAGTGAACGTTCTTGTTTCAGATGCGCCTTCTTTCAGAATTGGCGATGAAACGTTTGGTCCTTACAAGAATCAAGAGGCAGAGCTGCCTACTGCCGCTGCCGTATTGCTTGTCTGTAAAAACCGAGCAGAGGTTATAAGTTAAATATTGCTTGAGGTGAGCGTCGTCTGGCAATCAAAGTATCAATCGTAATCGTCACATACAACAGATGCGCAGATTTGCAGGAATGTTTAACCTCCCTCTTTAATCTGGAAGATAAGCCACACGAAGTTATAGTAGTAGATAGCAACTCTACTGATGATACTAAAAAATTGAGAGATCGTTTTCCAATACGGTACATTTCTATAAACGAAAGAAACCGGCAACATGCCCGAAACATAGGGGTCTCTGAAGCTGAGGGGGGTATGGTCGCCTTTTTGGATGATGATGTTGTTGTTCATAGAGATTGGTTGAGATACATCAGTGAGCCTTATTCAAACAATAAAGTCGGCGGAGTTGGGGGAAGAGTAATCCCTTATGGAAAATCCGATAAGTTTTATGTAAAAACAAGTAGAAGCGAAGTAGGGAAAGTTTTCAACAGTGGGTTTGTTGTCGGAAACTTTGACATCCCGTTAAACAATCCTAGAGAAGTTGATTCTTTCATTGGATGCAACATGTCCTTTCGGCGAGACGTGCTTCAGGAAGTAGGAGGGTTTGACGAAAATTACTTGGGAACAAGCTATAGAGATGACACAGATATTTGCATGTGTATCAAAAGGCTTGGCTACAAGCTAATTTATAATTCGAAAGCGCTGGTTTGGCACAAATTCAAAGGCAAACAAGTAGGCACAGAATGGCTATACTGGTACGTTCGCAACCAAACCTACTTCTACTTCAAAAATTTCTTCATTCAAACAAAAATCACTTTTCCTTATTTCTTACGCTACACTTTTCTTCCACCAAGGGACTACGTTTTAAAATCTAATGTCCAAATTAAAGTGGAGCCCTTATCAGTGGTAAATATACTGAAAGGGTTACGCGATGGATATAAAGCATGGCGAAGATTTGTTACTACAAAAACCACACTAAAAACAAGTAGAGAACGTGAATAAAAATGTACAATGAACTATACGAAATCTGGAAAAGGGAAACAGAAAACAGTGAACTGGGCAAACTTCCCTCAGACTTTTACCTTAAAATTACTGATTATATGCGAAAACTTAGAGAAGAAAGTCGAATGCTCGACAAGAAAACGGCAAGAGCGCGGCTTCTGGCTAAAGAAATGCAAAATGTTAAGCGCCTGATCCGTGAAGTGGCTCACGCACGCTACAAAAAATTGGTCAATATGCTTGCTAAAGGCAACGTAGTTTCTTCCGATCTATTAACTGCCGAGGAAGAAAGTTTTCTTAAGGGAGCTCTGCCTCACACTGAGGCTTTTCGAAAGTTTACAGAAGACATTCTTCACGGGCATACACCAAAGGTTAGTATTAAAAAGGAGCACAGGAGAGCTGTCTTGCGTTTTCTTAAGGATGTTCCCACTATAATTGGCGCTGATATGAAACTTTATGGTCCATTTAAAATTGAGGACATTGCATCTCTGCCTGTGGAAAATGCTAAGATGCTGGTTAAACAGGGTTTAGCCGAAAAAGTTGACGTTAACTAGATGTGGCAGTTAGGGGCTCTAGTTTGAAAGTTTTGTTTGATGCGAGAAACCAACATCGTTATTTGCGGGTGCTTTCAAGCTTCTAATATTTCTCCACAAAGCGCGTGTTCCAATTATTATCAATGGATACAATAAAATCCACGTGATCGAGTATAATTGTCCATAAAAGTTATGGAAAGCTTCCCAATCGCCGCCGTTTACTCCAATAATGAAAATGGTTGCTATTCTAAGAATGTTAATGAAGAAGGTAACAGCAGCACCGATTATAAAATAGATTATCCGTTGTTTCGTTGGAATGGCGCTCTTCTTTAAGAATAAGAGAATTGTAACTGAGTAAATTATTAGGCTGTCTATTCCCGAGCATGCCCATGCTATAACTGCATTCCAACTTCTCGTTGAGTTGCTAACTTCGAGGTGCGGCATTCCTTCGGTCGGTGTTAAAAATGCGGTTCGGTATCCCAATAGATTTAGGACATACGCCGCAAGCATTGATGTTGTCGGAACAAGAATTTGAAACGGCGTGAATTGACCTCTTGGATATAAATTGTCTATTGTGTATATCAACCCAATAATCCCTAGAAAAACTATCGAAATCGAGTAGTTCGTTAGACCAGTGGTTCCATATCCAACAATAATTGTTAATGCAAAAAGCACAGTAAGAACTAGATATTCTGTTGAAAGTGGCATCCAGTCAGGGGGGCGTTCTGGAGGGCGCATTCCCCTTTCATAAGTCCAATCAACTATTGCTCTGTTAAATCCGTAGAAATTGGCAACGATTATGTACACGGTGGGAAGCAAGAGAGTTATGACAAACATGGTTGTCTTTATGGATTTTAATTTCTGCTTAACTCTTTTGAGTGCTTCCCAATCGAGTATCATTTCCAAGGCGAACAGCCAAAGAAAGAAGAGGTAGAAGGTTCTGCCTTTCCATGTTGCTTCGAACGTGTTTGTGTACACTTTATAGTAGTATGGATATGGTGGATATGCTGTGTCTTGATAGAAATATAATATTGCAAATGGAGTGATGATTGAGAATAAAGGTAACAACATTACTATAGTAACGCTGCATTTCTTGAGAGTTTGACTTAGCATGAGTCTTTCCACATGCATCTTTAAAGTTTTGCTATATCCACCCAGATTAATGCTTAACGCATGCCGATTAGTTAAACATTTATTTCGAGTACATAGCGAAAAAGTATAAGAACGTGTTTGTTTTCTTTATGGAAGGCTGGTCGTGGTTAAAGTGAATGTTCCAAAAGAAATCAGAACATACTGTCCCAGATGCAAACAACATCAAATTCACGCAGTATCCCTTTACAAAGCGGGAAAGCGGAGAGCCTTAGCCAAAGGCGAACGCCATCACGAGCGCGAAAAGAAAGGCTATGGTGGACAAAAATATCCTCTCCAAAGAGAGTTCTCTAAAACGACAAAGAAACAAACTCTGAAATTGAAATGCAAGGTTTGCGGTTACACGAGGCATAAAGACGGTATAAGGCTGAGAAAATTAGCAATCGTGTAATTTTCGAGGTGACAAGAAATGGCTGAATGGGAAAAACTCATTCCAAGACCAAGAAGCAGTTTCCTAAGAGTGAAATGTCAAAAATGCGGGAATGAACAACTAGTTTTCAACCGTGCCGTAAACAAGGTTAGCTGTAACGTTTGTGGAACCGAACTGGCTTCACCATCCGGTGGGAAAGCAATAATCAAGGGTGAAATAGTCGCGGTTTTCGAAAGAGGATGAACGTTAAAATGGCGTTTAAAAGGCAAGAATGGCCTGAAGTGGGCGACTTAGTGATAGCTACGGTAGAAGCCGTAACAGATTATGGTGCTTATGTAAAACTTGATGAGTACGATAAGAAAGGATTACTTCACATTTCTGAAGTTTCTTCTTCTTGGATTCGGAATATCCGTGACTTCGTTAGAGAAGGACAAAAAGTTGTTTTAAAAGTTTTGCGGGTGGACATAGAGAAAGGGCACATCGATTTATCTCTTAGAAGAGTTACAAAAAGAGAAAAAATCGAGAAAATTATGTCATGGAAAAAAGAGAGAAAAGCAGAAGCCCTGCTTAAAAGTGTCGCCGAAAAAACCGGGCAACCACTGGAAAGTATCTATGAAAAAGTTGGCGCGCCAATCGAAAAGGAATATGGACTTTATGAAGGGTTCGAAAAAGTTTTGAAAGAAGGTACAGGGATTCTGACAAAAATAGGCGTGTCAGAAGACCTTGCAAACGTTCTTGCTGAGGTTGCAAAAGAAAGAATCCGTGTGCCCATGGTTCGTGTGAAAGGCGTGGTTGAGCTTCGCTGTATGAAGCCTAACGGAGTAAAAATTATTAAAGAAGCCTTTCTAAACGCCAAGAAAACTGAAAAATCCCGTGACGCAAAGCTTCGCTTTTATGTTGTCGCTGCACCTAAATACTGTATAGAGGTTATGGCGGAAAATTACAAACGCGCAGAGGATGTTCTGCAAAGAGTCGCTCAGAATGTTATCTCTAACGTTACTAAGGCTGGCGGACAAGGTGTATTTAGAAGGGAGAAGTAATGGTTTGGCTCTTAAGAAAATGTGAAAAGTGCAGAAAATACACGTTAAAAAATGATGGATGCCCATATTGCGGTGGAAAGGTTCGTGTACCGCATCCGCCAAAATTCTCGCCTGATGATAAATACCTCAAGTATAGGATGGCTTTGAAGGGGAAGGATTAGCATAATGAAAGAGACGGTCATTAAAGAACTTGCCACGGTTCAGTTGAATAATCCTATTCTAATTGAGGGGCTTCCAGGTTTAGGAATTGTCGGCAAAATCGCTATACGCTATTTAATTAAGCAGCTGAAGGCTGAAAAGTTCGCATACCTTTACTCTCCGCATTTTCCATATTTCGTGCTTGTCAACAAGAAAGGAGGAATTCGACTCTTACGTGGAACATTCTACTTTTGGAAGAACAAAAATGGAAAAAACGACCTCATACTCTTCACAGGAGACAGCCAAGCACAAACAATTGAAGGTCAATACGAAATTTCAGATCGCATTCTCAATTTTGCCGAGCAACACAAAGTAAGCTTGATAATAACGATCGGCGGTTACCGAGTCGAGGTAAAAGATAAGCCTAAAGTAATCGCTGCCTCAACAAGTCCGGAACTTTTAAACAAGGCATTACAAGCCAAAGCTATGCTCAGCCCTATGGGGAGCCCCATAGTCGGAACCGCTGGCTTAATTCTTGGTTTAGCGCGTTTGAAAAAAATGGATGCACTTTGCCTTTTAGGCGAAACACGTGGGTACTTGCCAGACCCGAAGGCAGCCAAGAGTGTTTTGGAAGTTTTGAAATCAATCTTAAATCTTGATGTGAATTTAGCTGGTTTGGACGAAGAAATTGCTAAAGCTGAGAAGATGGTTGTCCGTTTGCAGAAGATAGAAGAGAAGAGAGCCTTACAAGCAGAGGAAACTCGTAAAGAAGAAGATAAAAAAGTCACGTACATTTCATAAGCGTTAAAAACCAATTTCTTCTCTAATTATTTGGACAATTTTTTCAGCCGCTTTTCCGTCTCCATAAGGTGATTTTTTCGGAAGTTTCCTTCGTTGTTTCAACGTTTTTATCATAGCATTCAATATTTGTTTCTTTTCTACTCCAACAACTGTAGCGAAACCAGCCTTGACGGCTTCTGGTCTCTCTGTCGAAAGGCGAATAACCAAGACTGGTTTTCGTATGGGTGGAGCTGTTGCTTCTTCTTGTATGCCACCTGAATCTGTCACTATCATTTCGCATTTTTTCATTAAAACCAAGAAGTCTAAATAGCCCAGTGGGGGTAAAATATGCAGATTTCCTGTTTTCTTGATTTTGGTATATATCTTGTTCTGTTGTAATCTTTTCTTTGTGCGGGGATGTATCGGATAGACTACCGGTATTGGAGCTTCTGCAAAAGCTTCCATAAAATTCTTGAGAACGTTGAAGTCATCCACGTTTTCTGCTCTATGGGTTGTTGCCAATGCAAATTTTTTAAAGCGAACAGTTTCCAGTATTTTTGATTTTCTTTCCGCCATTGGCAAGTGTTGAACTACTGCGTCTATCACCGTGTTTCCAGTAATGTAGATTTTTCCCCACACATTCTCTTTTTTTAAGTTGTTTTCTGCTGTTTTTGTTGGCGCGAATAAGTAAGTGGACATGTGGTCTGTTAAGCGTCTATTATGTTCTTCTGACATGCGCAAGTCAAAGCTTCTCAAACCCGCCTCCACATGCCCTACGGGAATTCCCAGCTTGACTGCTGCCAAAGTGGTTGCTAAAACTCCGTTTGTGTCTCCTTCCACCAAAACAAGAGCTGGCGAAGTATTCTTTAACAATTTTTCCATGTGAATTATTATGCGCGCGGTTTGAACTCCTTGTGAGTAAGCTTTGAGTCTATACCCATAGTCGGGCATTGGAAGTTCAAGTTCTTCAATAAACTGCTGAGACATGTTGTAATCGTAATGTTGACCGCAGTGGACGAAAATTGACGGTATTTTGCTTTTGCGTAAGGCTCTGACAACTGGTGCCATCTTTATTATTTCTGGTCTTGTGCCAACAACAACCATCACTGGTTTCATTAAGCATTCACAACTGCTATCTAACACCATTGGATTTTTAACGTTTGTTCACGAATAGAAACTGAATCGTTAGGATTTACTTCTAATATTTTTGTAAAGTTCTAAATTTTAATCCACCGCGTGAATCATAATCGTTAGATTGCGTTAGTTTCTGTGACATACAAATGCTCTTACTTTTCATTTTCAATTACTTTTTCAAACAATTCAGGTAGGAATGAAACCTATGCGCATGTTAAAGAATAGAAAAGGACTAAGCGTTGTAGTAACAACATTAATAATATTAGTGGTTTCCGTACTGCTTGCAACGGTTGTAACTTTCTATGCCATCAACGTAACTTCAACAAGGGTTCAAGAGGAAAGTCTCCAAGTATACAAACTGCACACGTGGCATAATGGCACGACTTTCGCGGAAACAGCATTCCTCATAATCAACACTGGCGGTCGCGACATCGTCATTGACAAGATATCCGTTAGAGGTCAAGAGTGCAACTGGAACACTATATACTATAACAAAACACAGGACACAATAAACGATGACTTGCCCTACATCACTCCAAACAGCGACGGCTCACTTTCCGGCAAACAAGTACCTCTAACCGCAAGCTATGACCTTGCTCAAGCTAATGACGACTTAATTCTGAAGTCAGGCTGGAGCATGATAGTCTACATAACCAACCCAGACCACGTTTCAGTCAGCGACATCGGCGTAACAGTAGGCGTAACAGTGTTCACCGCAAACGCGCAATACTACAAAGAAGCCAACGTAGAAGCTTCTGAGTGACAGCGCACAGTCCTCCCTTTTATTATATGCGAAGCCATCTACGTTTATTCTATGTCTTTTTTAGGTAACCTTCCCTAGGCTCATAAATTGTTCCTTCACGTAATAATTGTGTGATAAGGCGTTCTGCGTCTCCTTTTGGAATTTTATATTTTGCTTCTAACTCATTTAGAAGCGCTGCTTTCTCAACCATTCCAGTTTCTCTTTCCATCTCCGCCAAAGTCGAAAGAATCACTTGCAACTTGTCTCTCATGCTTTTGGATTTTCCCGTCATTATAATGTCTATGTCGTACTTGTACGAGGACACGTCTATGCCGACTTCCGCCAGAGACTTTTTCATTATGTTGATTGCTGCTTCTGCATCCTCACTTGTAACTTCCTTTCTGAGAGCTGCACGGGCTCGCGCTTCTGCTATGCGCACTAGAGATTCAAGTTGTCGCGCAGTTATTGCAACTGGTGAACCTTCCGCTTCGCTTGCTGAACGCATTGTTAAATAGAAATCTTTGAGACGGTTTAATGCGTCTGGAGTTAGGGTTGGCTTGATTCCTTTTGCGTAGCTTATGTATTTTCTCAATAGTTCTAATGGTATTGGAGGTTCTACAGGGCTCAAGCCTTTTCTGTGGATTTCGAGGATGTGCTCTGACATTTTGCTGTCTGTATCTTTGTCGGGTACGTCTCTCAAGACGAAAATGAGGTCGAACCTTGAAAGTATGGTAACCGGCAAAGAGATGTTCTCTGCTACTGTGCGATGCGGTTCATATCTTCCCAGGGAGGGATTGGCAGCTGCGAGTATTGCGGTTCTCGCGTTGAGAGTTGCGACTATACCGCCTTTTGCAACGGAAACCGTGTGTTGCTCCATTGCCTCGTGAATTGCTACTCTATCTTCTGGACGCATTTTGTCCATTTCGTCGATGCATGCAATTCCCTTGTCAGCTAATACTAGTGCTCCTGCTTCGAGACTCATTCCGCCTCCTTTCTCTCTTATCACTGCTGCAGTTAAACCTGCGGCTGTTGTGCCGCGTCCAGACGTGTACAATCCTCGTGGTGCAATTCTAGCCACGTACTGGAGAAGCTGCGATTTTGCTGTTCCCGGGTCTCCAATGAAAAGGGCGTTTAATTCTCCTCTTACTGTTATGTCTGGAAGAGTTTTTGGCACTCCTCCAAAGAGAAGGTACATTATTGCTTCTTTTACGTGGTCATATCCATAGATTGATGGTGCGATGGAGTTCATGATTTTTCGGTGTATCCAAGGGTCTTTTGCAAGTTCGAGAATCTTTTCTTCCTCTTCAGGAGATGGAATCGCTGCTTCTGGTTCTTTACCCAGAACTTCTACTGAGTTAGCGTCTAAATGCAACATGAATACTCTAAGCTTCCCTACGCCTCGAAGCGTGGGCGCGAATGCACGAATTATTCCAACTACAGAAACGTGATCTCCGGGTCTCGCCACATCAACTATTTCGCTTCCTACGAGCTTAACATGTAATGTTCTTGGGAGCTGTCCGGGCGGAAGGTCTTCTGGTCTTTCTTGGAGGCGTAGGTCTTGTGAGTCTATGAATGTGGATTCTTCTTGTATGAAGTCGAAGGGTCCTTTTCCTTCGCAGTTTGGGTCTCTGCACTTGAGGGGTGGTCTGAGGAACTGTCCAGTTTGGTCTAAATATGTTATGTTTCCACATCTTCTGCATTTGAAGGCTGCTCTTATGACCATTGGGCGGACGGGTGTTGAGCGGACAACGATGCCTTCGACCATGACGAGTTTTCCAATGTGGTTTGAGCCGAGTTTTCTTAGTGGCGTAGACTCCCATAGTCGCACAATTCTGACGGTCACTGTTTCTGCTTTGTCCGCCAGCTTTTCAGCATATTCCGCATCTTCTATTTGAAGTTGGGAGAAAGCCGCGTTATTTGCATGTTTCAAATACTCTTCTGGCTTTTCTAATAGTTCCTCACCGAGTCGCCTGTCAAAAGTTGCAAGGTCTTCAAAATCAACTATTAGGGAGGTTTTACCCGCAACCGCAATTTGCGATATTGCTTGGCGGTATTTTTCCATTTTGAAAAATTCTTGAAAACGTTCCTGCGGGTCTATCGCTTCTAATTCTTCCGTCATTATTCCGTCACCTTACATTCTAATATTTGCGTTCTCCATTCTTGAATGTGCTTGTAGAGTTGTTCATAAAGAAACCTTTCCTCTCCAGTAAAATTTTTGAGCATTTGCTCAGTACGGGTTGGAGACGATGCCAACGAAACAATTTTCTTTAACCTCGCATTCACAATGTCCTGTGTCAACTGCCTAGTTTTTTCGTACTCTCGCGTTTTCTCTGGGTTTTTGGCAATTTCCGCCTTAAGCTGCATTAAGTATCTCCGCAGTTCTGGATAGAAATTCTCAGGCAATTTTGAGATTTGTCCTGCCGTTTGAACACGTTCTGTCCATTGAATTTTGTAAAGCTTATTTGAATCTAAACGTTCTTCTTCGCGAAAACGCACTATCCCCGTTTTTTCAAGTTCGTTTGCTATCCACTGTTGAATTTCATATTCGTTTCCTTCCTCAAAAGGTCCCACAGTGAGTCCTGCAAGCTTTATTTCTGGGCAATTTCTGTTTGCAATGACTTTTATGGGTGAATGTTCAAAGCTAAAGTCTAACCTTTCAATTTTCGTAGGCAACTTTTTTGGCATTCGTTATCCTTTCTCCGATTCTGAGGTTATTGGTGCGAAGTAGTTATAAGAGCAGTAGTTTAAAAACTTAGATTAGAAGTTTGAGAAAATTCTAAAACGCGATTCCAACTGTAACGTATAAATAAAATTAGAGTGGAAAATGTCTTTTTTTGTTATGGCCATAAGCCTAACGTCTTTATTGCCTCTGCAACTCTTCCAACACCAAGCATCAACGCTGCGGTTCGCATGTCGCTTTTTTCTTTTTTCGCCAATTTGTGGACATCGTTGAAGGCCTTGACCATTTTGTCTTCTAATTTTCGGTTTACTTCTTCAACTGTCCAATGTTCTCTTGTGAGGTTTTGGACCCATTCGTAGTAGCTTGCGGTCACGCCGCCAGAGTTAGCCAAGATGTCTGGAACGAGAAGTATTCCTTTTTCGTGAAGTGCTTTGTCTGCTTCCGGGGTTGTTGGTCCGTTGGCGCCTTCTGCAACTATTTTTGCTTTTATTTTGTTTGCATTCTTTTTGGTTATCTGATTTTCTAGTGCTGCTGGTATTAGTATGTCACATTTTGTTTCGAGGAGTTCCTCGTTTGTTATATTTTTGCATTTTTCATAATTGGTTACTGAACCCGTTTTGGATTTGTGTTGGTATATTTTGTAAGGATTGAGGCCTTTCTCACAATGTATTCCTCCAGTTGAGTCGCTTACTGCCACGATTTTGCAGCCCATGTCATAGGCTATTTTTGCCGCGTTCCAACCAACGTTTCCGTAGCCCTGCACCGCCACTGTAGCGCCTTTCAGCTTTAATCCCAAATTTTTAGCGGCTTCTCTCGCGCAGACTACAACACCAAGCGATGTGGCTTCCGCCCTTCCTTCCGAACCGCCAACGCTTATGGGCTTGCCGGTGACGCATTCTGGTACGCTGTAGCCCTTGAGTTGACTATACGTGTCCATTATCCACGCCATTGTCTGCGCGTCTGTGTAAACGTCTGGTGCTGGCACGTCACGGTATGGTCCAATTATGTCAAAAATTAAGGCTGTGTACCGTCTTGTTAGTCGTTCAAGTTCTGCCTTTGACATCTCCTTAGGGTTGCAGCATACTCCTCCTTTTGCGCCACCATATGGTATGTCCACAACTGCACATTTCCATGTCATCCACATTGCTAGAGCTGTAACTTCATCTAGAGAGACGTTTGGGTGATAGCGTATTCCACCTTTGAAAGGTCCTCTTGCATCGTTATGCTGCACGCGGCAACCGGAGAAGGTGCAAACGTTGCCATTATCCATCTTTACATTAATAGAAACTATGAGTGACCTTCTTGGGTGCTTGAGCATCTCGTGTATTCCTGGGTCTAGTTTTAATTTTTCTGCAGCTATTCTCAACTGTTCACATGCAACACTTAATGCTGATTGAATTTCTCCCATAGAATATTTTTCCTCCATAGTATTCTATCTGCTTGTTTGTTTTTAAATTTAAGGATTAATCAGAAACTAAAAAAAGAGAAGAGGATGCTGTTAGCCAAGTATTCTTTCAACAGCGTCTTTTTCCGCTTCGTGCGCCAAAGGTATGCCAGTGACTTGTGCGGCAATTTCTGACAAGCTCATCAAGTCGTTTCTGTTGATAAGTTCCAGTTTCCATTTTCTGTTGCCTGCTAGAAGTTGCTTTAGTCCTACGCCTATGCGGTCAGTTAAGTACGTGTAAAGTGCCACGGCTTCCCATGGTATTTCTTTAAATCTGTTTCCGTATTTTTCTTTCAATTCTGGCGCTGCAATGAAGAACTTCTCTGGAGTGTTGCCGAACCTGTCCGCAAAGGCTTTTGGAAGTTTGCCTTCTTCTGAAAGCTGTTTGAAGTAGTTTGCCTTCATAACAGCCGTCAAGGGCGAGCGTCCCATTAACACTGCCTTCACAAAGGGGCCGTCTCCAAAGTTGCTCATTGCTATTGCCTTGAAAATCTGTGTTTCGTTTATGAAGCCTCCCGCCATGATGATGTCTGGCACGTAGCGTCCTTTCTTCTTTAGCAATTGCGCGCATTTGAGAACTATTGCTTCTAGGTAAACTGTTGGTATGCTCATTTCGTCCATCATTGGGACGGGGCTCATGCCTGTTCCACCGCCTGCTCCATCGAAGTATACGGCGTCTATTTTTGCTTCTGAGGCTATTTTCATTGTGTAGGCAACTGCCGAGGGTCTATAAGCGCCTGTTTTTAGTGTTACATGTTTCGCGCCTTGCTTTCGCAACCATTCTATGTCTTCAACTATGTTCTTTTCTTTTGGTATGCCCACTCTGCTATGTCTTTCGAAAGATTTGAAAACGCCTTCCTTGAATGCTTGCTGCACTGTAGGGTCTTCTGGGTCTGGAATTACTACGTATCCTCTTTTCTTCAGCATTATTGCTCTGTCCAAGTCTCTGACACGTACTTCGCCTCCTATGGCTTTGGCGCCTTGTCCCCATTTTCTCTCGATAACGTTTACTTCCAGTTTTGATATTGCGTATACGTCAACTCCTAGTCTTTGGTCTTCAACGTTTGTTTGCACGGCAATTTCGCCGTATTTTCCATCCCAGAACTTTCGGAATAAGTCGACTCTGCGTTTCAGTTCTTTTGAATATGTTACTTTACCGTTAGTGATTTGTGCTTCGGGGTCCATGCCGCAAACGTTTTCTCCAACGATTATTATTGCGCCTGAAAGTGCTGTGCCTATTGCTAAGCCTTCCCAGTTTAGTCTAGCGACATCCGTTGAACCGAATGCGCCTGCTAGTATTGGAACTTTTATTGGTATACCTCCAACTTTGGTTTCTGTGCTCACGTTTGGGAAAAGGGCAACATCGGAGTTTTCCTCTATTCCAAGCGCTTCGAACAAGCTTGCTTGTATGTTGAAGTGGGACCAGTCTAGTCCGAAGTCTTTGAGTGCTCCTGCGGTGCTGTATCCAAATTGGACTGGTTCTGGATAGAGGGCCTCTCTTCCTCTGAAACCTGATAGGCTGATTTCGCACATTATTGGGCAGTCGCGAATGCATATTGGGCACATTCCGCTTGTTGGGCTTGTGTCTTTGACGCGTGTTGTTGTTCCGGTGGTTGATTTTCCGTTTAGGTACGAACTGTTTCTGTGTACACGTTCACTCATTTTCTTTCACCTTTTACAAATGCAAACTTTTTTGGAGTATGAAGGGATATTTGCGTTAGAATTTAAGCGTTGCTTTAAACTGCCGCAAAAATGAACATTCGTGAACATTAAACCATTATTTTACAGTGGTGTTAATCAGAGAATGTCTATTTGAAGCCCTTTAACCCTGTATTCTCGTTGCTGATAAGTCTGGGCATCATATCTTCCTCCAGCCTTCCTTATTTTAATGAAGTTTTTGTCGCCATTTTTTGACAAGTCAATAACAACCTGCGTCATGTGTTCAATCATCGCGCAAAACTCCTTCGGGTGTGCGTTTTTCGCCATCGTCCAATAAGCTAAGGTTTGATACGCATATAACGCAGGACAGACATGTCCAAAAAAAGTTTTCACCGCGTCTCTTCCCCAGTTGTGCTCCATGAGAGACAAACTGTTAAAGACAAGCCGCGTGCCCGGGGTTACAAATTCTCTTTCTATTCTTCCAAAAAAGTGATGAAACCTCTCTGGGTCTTTCGAGCTTGGGACTTTTCTCATCCATGAAGGCGCTCTGTCATAAAAGTCGCTGAAGATGAGTTCGCCTTGTCCAGCAGCTTCTGAAAAGCAGTCGAGCACCAACAGCCTCTTTTCCCACCCACTTGGTAATGTTTTGATTAAGGGAGTAAACTGCAACATTAACGCTTGTGGGGGATAAATAAAGTCTAGGTAGATTACCTGGTTTCCTTCTATTATGCCTTGTTTTATGAATGAGTAAAGGAATTCTCTGGCGAATGTTCCAGATTCAATTTCCCATAAAACGTTTTCGCCCAGTATTAAACCTCCGCCTAGAATTTGGTCCAGACTTTTTATGCCGGTTGAATAAAAAACTGTTTGGTCAGTTTGCATGCACTGCACACTCACGTTTTGAGTTCTCTGACGCGGTTAAAAACGTTATGTTGCGATTCGGCTTATGTTAATGATGTTGTACATGTGTGTACATAATGGACATAATGTTTCTATAGTTGAACATTGGTCTTATTGTGGTTCTGGAGGAATGAAATGAAATGTTGAATCTAGTAGAACTTTCGGCGCGAGAACTAGGAATGCTGAAACTTATGGCAGACTTTTTTGCTGAAAAACCAGAACTCACAGCCAAAATTGAAAGTTACACAACAGCCCACTATGCTCTGGTAACCACATACTCTGAAAACTTCGGCATCCCACCGGAAGATGCATGGAAGGTCTTTGAGGGTCTTCAGAAAAAAATTAACGAAGCCAAATACGTTCACGTCAAAGCGCCTGAACCGCTGAAAAAATTGCTACCTCTCTCTAGAGACGAACTAAACATGCTGCAAGTTTTAATTGACTACTTCGCTGAAAATCCCAAAATGGCACCAGCAGGATCTTTCTTGTCAAACCGACCAGATGCCTTAGCTGAAGCTTATCATTGGTTCTACGGAAGCAATGGTGGCGGTAACGGCGAAGTGGCGCGTGAAATTCTCAAAACTTTGATAGAAAAGCTTCAAACAGCAGTTTTCATTAACATCGAGACATTAGCGCCTCCCATTGTCGTGCCAAACCCTTACGAAGCCGCCCTTAAACAGTTAGACATCGCGGCTCAAAAACTGAACTTAGATCCAGGCATTCATGAAATATTGAAGCACCCAATGCGCGCTTTTATCGTGAACATTCCAGTAGTCATGGATGACGGTAGCGTCCGTGTTTTCACAGGCTATCGTGTACAATACAATGACGCTTTAGGACCAACTAAGGGCGGCATACGATATCACCCTGACCTAACGCTAGACGAAGTTACAGCCTTAGCCGCTTGGATGACTTGGAAAACAGCTGTGACTGGACTGCCGCTTGGCGGTGGAAAAGGCGGAATAAGATGTAACCCTAAGGAGATGTCAAAGGCAGAACTTGAACGACTAACAAGAGGATACGCACGTGCGATCTCCAAGTTCATAGGACCCTTCACTGATGTCCCAGCGCCTGATGTTTACACAACCTCAGAGATGATGGCTTGGATAATGGATGAATACAGCGAAATCGTAGGGTATCCTGTTTTTGGCGTAGTGACAGGCAAACCAGTTAATGTCGGTGGTTCGCTTGGAAGAAACGAGGCTACATCAAGAGGTGTGATGTACACGGTTGTTGAGGCAGCTAAACATTTAGGCATAAACTTGAAAGGCGCTACAGTGGCGGTGCAGGGCTACGGAAACGTTGGGTATCATGCAGCACGATTGCTCCATGAAATCGGATGCAAAATTATCGCAGTTTCAGACTCCAAAGGCGGTATATACAATCCGCAAGGCTTAGACCCTGTGAAAGTATTAGAGCATAAGGATAAGACAGGTTCTGTGGTTGATTACCCTGGTAGCCAACTCATAACAAATGAGCAATTGCTGGAAATGGAATGTGACATACTCGTTCCCGCTGCTTTGGAGAATCAAATAACCGAAAAGAATGCACCAAATATTAAAGCAAAGATAGTTGCGGAAGGCGCCAACGGTCCAGTAACACCTGAGGCTGACGAAATCCTATACAAGAAAGGAATATTCGTCATTCCAGACATTCTAGCAAATTCGGGCGGTGTCATTGTTAGCTATTTTGAGCAAGTACAGAACCAAATGAATTACTATTGGACAGAGGAAGAAGTACGTGCCAAACTGAAGGATACCATAACCAAAGCTTTCAACGACGTTCTCAAAATGTCAACGCAGCATAATGTGAACATGAGAACTGCAGCTTACATGTTAGCCGTCAAAAGAGTTGCTGACGCTATGATGGCGCGCAAGGGAAAAGCGGTTTCTCCAATAGTACCCAGCTAAACCACCTTCTTTTTTCTATGTTTATTAATGTACATTTGTTGATTTTTGTGAACATGTTTAAAAGCAACCGATAAAACGATAATCGTGTGATAAATCATGTCCGTACATCTTCACACAACAATAACTAGAAAAACCAACGAAGCACTCGAAGAGCTAGCAAAAACGTATGGAACAAAAAGCCGTGTTCTTGAAAAAGCAGTAGAAACTCTCCTAAGAGTTGACAAGGTTGGTTCATGCGACGACTGTGTAATAAAGGCAAGGATGAGTGAGCAGACGAACCTTAGAGAAGCCCTTGACTTAACATCTATTGGCAGGAAAACCTTAGACAGCTTGTTAGATGTTGCTGTTGGAGACAAAACCATTGAGTCTCTCTTAAAGGAACAGAAAGCGGAAGCAAAGAATATTATTGAAATTTTGAAGGGGTCGGTTGCTTGGAAAACCCCATCCAACTTCAAAGAGTTTATCTCAGTTCTTGAAGAAATTAAGAATTTAACGCGAATGTTTGACATTCCATCCTACAGCGAGATAGACAGTGTCGCTATACTGCGACCAAAAGCGTTCAAACGTCTACCCGAAATAGTGGCGTTTCAAATTGCAACAATTCTTGAAGGTATAGGAGTGCCTTTTGACCTCCGCATGATGGGGGAAGACATTGTTGTTAAAATGATTCGCTCAGAAGTTTACCCTCTACGAAGAAAAGAGTTTAGCGAGTTTCTTGACCAACAGATTGAAAAGAGATTGTCAAATGTGACACCGGGATTGTTCAAAAATAACCTCATGTTGGTTGGACCCGCCTTCATGAGTTGGGCTGAAAAACATTTGGAAGAACCAGTCACAGACTTAGGTTCTTTCATAGAGGACGTGCGGATTGCTTTAGGTGCAGATGAGCTTCCTAAAGAGCCTAAAGATTTTGTGAAAGGATTGCTTTCTGCATGTGTCAAAATGAATTGGTTTAGGCAAGCAAAGGTATTAGCGGAAAAAGAAGAAAACACGTTAGAACTAGTTTTTCAGGTGACAGCAATTCCAGTAACTCGCATATCCGTTGCAGCCTTCTCTGTCATGCTCGCAACCCGCGGATGGAAACTTGTAAACTATTCAATCGAACACACAACCGTGAACATGACAGTAAAATACGTCGGCGCCGAAGACCAAAGCCTCCTCGACCAATTAGCTGAATTGAGTCTCTTCCAGACAATTGGCAAGCAATTTCTGGATGTTGTTCCGGTTCCCCGTGAACTTTTTAATTCCTTCGCATCGAAAGTTTATGAGACTGACAGGCAAAAATTTGATGAAATATACCGCGCCACCGGCGTTCGCATTGCAAACGCTATTCGTATGCTTGCAAGAAATGACCCGGAAAAAATCAGAAGGCTGTCACAGAATTTTATCCTCAAAAGCATCAACGCAACTCAACCAGATGCGGAAGTACGGTTCGTTGATGACGAACATTTCACCATGATTTTCAAAAGAGTTGAGCCTTTAATAATGAACAGTCAGCGAATGCTTATCGAGTCGATGTTTAGAGAACTCGGCTACGACATTTCCACAACAGTGTTCCAAAATCTCCTTAGTTTCAAACTTAAACTGCTTGAGAAGCCGGTTTTGGAGCCTGTACCAAGGAAAAGAATAATGCAGACGCTTGTTGACGAGATGACTTCATGCAAGACTGTGGAAGAAGCGTTTGCGCTTGAGAAAGAGCAATTGGATGAGATGTTTCCGGAAGATTATCCGTGGACCATCCGAGAAGTGGGCGACAGACTAATTGACATGTACAGAGAGTTAGGTATAGAGGTTGAAATAGAATATTTTGAAGGCGGTTTCACACTCAAATACAAAACATGTCCGTATTATAAGTTGGTTAAAAACCAACAGAAAACTTGGCTTTGCACCGTACGCAAAAAAACCTTGGATTATGTTATCTCTCGAGTAAGCCATGGCAAAAAAGGAAAAATTAAAATCATAAAATCTCTGCTTCAAAATGAGCATCCATGTGAATACGCAATTTTCCTAACGGGTTTTCTTGAAAGAGAAGAAAAAACACATTGAAAGTTGTGCAGAGACTTAAGAAATTCAGAAGCGCACCTACTAGAACAGCATATTAATTAAAAACATGATTAATAGGGTATGGTAGAGGCGTCGTTTATGAGCTTTGAAATGTGGGCTGAAAAATACCGACCAAAAACACTTGACGACATGGTCGACCAGAAAGAAATAGTTGAACGCTTGAAAAGTTTCGTTAAATCCCGAAATGTGCCGCACTGTATTTTTGCTGGTCCGCCGGGCACTGGGAAAACCACGGCTGCGCTTTGTTTGGCACGGGACCTTTACGGCGACGTATATAGAGAGCATCTTATGGAGTTGAATGCAAGCGACGAGAGAGGAATAAACGTTGTTCGGGAAACCGTGAAAACGTTCGCGAGAGCTCGCTCTATAGGGGAGATTCCTTTCAAAATCATGATTTTGGATGAGTCGGACAATATGACAGCTGACGCCCAACAAGCGTTAAGGCGAACGATGGAACGTTACACAGAAACATGCCGTTTCATTTTATGCGCCAATTACAGTGGAAAAATAATAGAGCCCATCCAATCCCGCTGTGCGCCTTTTCGCTTTACTTTCTTACCCAGAGAAGAGCAAGACAAGTATCTGAAGTGTATTGCAGAAAAAGAAAACGTCAAACTTTCGAAAGAAGGGTTAGATGCGATTTTTGAGGTTTGCGGCGGAGACCTAAGAAAAGCAATAAACACTCTTCAAGCGGCGGCTTCACTAAACAAACTAGTAGACCAGAAAGTTGTGTATTCTATTGCTGGAAGAGCTAACCCCGCTGATGTTCAAAAGATGATTGAAACCGCCATTAACGGCGATTTTCTAGAAGCAAGAAAACAGTTGCGCGATATGATTCAAAAGTATGGTGTAGCTGGAAGCGACATAATTCGGCAAATCCACACGGAAATTTTCAGAGCAGAAATCCCCGAACCGTGGAAGATAAAACTGGCCGCCATTGTTGGCGAAATAGATTACAGACTTGTTGAAGGCGCAGATGAAGAAGTTCAATTGAGCGCTTTGTTGGCTAGGCTTGTTGAAGCTGGCTCCGAAATAGGTAAGAAGAACTAAATGGGTGCAGTCTCCCGTGTATACAACTTGGACCCTTAAGTATAAACCGAAATCCTTAGCGGAAGTTGTTGGAAACAAAGAGGCAATTGAAAAATTTGGTGAATGGGTAAAATCTTGGGAGAAAGGCACTCCTAAAAAACGAGCAGCGTTTCTTTATGGACCGCCAGGCGTTGGAAAGACCGTTACTGTTGAGGCTTTTGCTAATGACTTTAAAATGGAGCTGGTGGAGAAAAACGCAAGTGATTATCGAACAGAAGACGCTGTCAAACGGTTCGCTGGATTGGCCTCACAGTTTGGGTCATTGTTTGGCGGAAAAAGAATTGTTTTGCTCGATGAGTTGGACGGGTTGACGGGCACGGCTGACAGAGGCGGAGTGAAAGCTATAACTGAGATTGTGAAAACTGCCCAGTGCCCAGTTGTTCTTATTGCTAACAATGTCTATGACCCGCGCTTTACGAATCTTCGCGTTTTCTGTCTCCTAATAGAGTTCAAGAAGCCGCCAGCCGGCGAAGTTGCGAAGCATCTAAAACGCATATGCTCACTCGAAGGAATTCAAGCTGACGAAAACGCTTTAAAATTCATTGCTCAACGCTCTGAAGGCGACATTCGCTCCGCAATAAATGACCTTCAAGCTCTAGCTCAAGGCAAGAAAAGGCTAACTTACGAGGATGTTTCTTGGCTTGGCTACCGTGATAGGCAAGATACAATTTTTAATGTTTTAAGAATGATACTTTACGGGAAAACTTGTGTTGGCGCTAAACAAGCGGCGGACATGGCTGATGTTGATGTGGACATGCTTTTTGAGTGGATATACGAGAACGCTCCAGCGCATTTAACCGACCCGCATGACTTAGCTAAGGCGATGGATGCACTTTCAATGGCAGACGTATATCGCGGCAGAATCCGGTTAACTCAAGACTGGAGTTTCATGCGCTACGTGATTGACTATCTGACTGCAGGCGTGGCTATGGCTCGACAGAACACTAAAATTCACGGGTGGATACCCTTCAAATTTCCCGAACGCATACAAATGTTGTCGCGGTCTAAAGCTGAACGCGCAACACAGCTAAACATTGGATATAAGATTAAGCGTAAATGCCACATTTCAGCCGTTAGAGCCACAAAAGAAGTTCTTCCCTATCTGCGAATAATATTCAAAAACAATGCAGAAATGGCTGCGGGTCTTGCCAAGTGGCTTGATTTGGACCAAGAAATGATTGAAAGTCTTGTCGGTAACAAGGAAAAAGCTGAGGCTATAACAAGACTGCTAAGCTGAATGCCTTTCTAGTGTATTTTACTTCCTTCCGCGATGTCTTTCTCTGGCTGTAACGCTACAACATTACCTTTATTGTCTTCTGCAGCCAAAATCATACATTGAGATTCAATACCCATGAACTTTCGCCGTTGAAGATTCAGTATAAACGCATACTTTTTGCCGACTAACTCCTCGGGTTTATACCATTGAAGAAGCCCAGCAACAGCCTGCCGTTTTTCCGTTCCAAAATCCACAATCATCCTTATTAAGTTCCGCGAACACGGAATCTGATTTGCCTCAACAATTTTTCCGATACGCAAATCCAACTTTTGAAATTCTTCAAACGAAATTTCCATTTTGGTGTTCACCATTTTTCAAATCTTCACGCGAAAACAACTATTAAGTTTTGCGAGGTTTTCTCTTTTGTTTTATCTTCTCAATAGTTTTCGCCACGCCTTCCCAACCTTCGACAACCTTCGAATTGATTATGTCGAAGGCTTCCTTCGAAGTCAATCCCCGCAATTCTTCGCCAACACTTTTTCTCATTAAATAGGCTGCTGCATTCAAAATTTCACCATTCAATCGTGAATCCATCAAATCTGCCAAATGGCAAATTAACGCTTCGACTGTATGCGGTCTAATTGGGCCATAATCTCCATGATGCGCAGACACTACATGAATTAATTCTAACGGAAAATCTCGTCGAACAAGCTCAGAAACCACAAGCGACAAATGGTCCATGTAATCGGCTAGGCGTGTTGAACCGTAACTGCCGTTTTCATTCACAGTATACGTGGCGGGCTTGAAAATGTCGTGCAACAAAACTCCAGCCAGAACCAAATCGCGGTTTACCTTTCCATGATAAACCTTCTCAATAGAATTACACATTGCTAACGCGAGGTTTGCAGTTGAAACGACATGTTCTATGTAACCGCCTGGATAGCAATGATGATGGGAAAGCCCTGCTGGTGACACGTCTAAAGACAAGCTCGGATATTTTTTCTCGTTTATTTCGAATGATGGGTTTTCCAGCAATTCAATAACTTTTTCTCGAAGTTTCTTGTCACGAATCTTTTTCGCTAAAACCGCAAGTTTCGGGTGAAGCAATTTTAGTATCACTGTTCCTTTGTTGTTGCTGAGACAATATGGATTTTTCGTTTTTCCGTCGTCGCTATTTCATGAGCTTTTAAAATTGGCTCTGGGATGCGGTGATTACACGTGCAGTGCTTAACAATTTTTATGGCGGTTTTTAAGGAAACCATGTGTCCAACACTAACATAGACTGGTTTGCACCCACGCTTTGTTGTAACCATAGCGCCAACAACTTCATTTTTATGTCTTAGGAAAGCAACGTCTTTCTCAATTTCTGCACTTTCAACTTCTCCGAAAAGTCTGCTCTTTGCAACACCTATCGTTGGCTTCCTTATCACAAGACCTAAATGGCTTGCGAACCCACAGCGATATGGATGTGCAAAACCTTGGCCGTCAATAAGATAAACGTCTGGTTGAGTTTTCAATTTTCTTGCACATAAAACAGCGGAGGGAATTTCTCTAAAGGAAAGAAGTGTAGGCACATATGGAAAGCTTGTTTTACAAAGGGCTACTTGTGATTCAATAAGCCTAAGAGAATCATAATCTAGCACTGCAACGGCACCAATCGACATACCATTAACATAAGCAACATCGACACCCGCGACAAAACGAATCTTTCTAGGAAGCTTATCCTCAAAAATAATTCGATGGGACAAATACAACTGTGCTTTATGAGCTTTTTCTACTGAAAATTTAGGCTTTATACCCGTATCACCCATTTAGGTAACCTTTTTAGGTTCCTTTTTTTCTCTGCGATTTTTCAAAGCGCCTCAAATATTCTTCTAAAGATTTTCTTCGCATTTCCTGAGTTATATCTCCGCGTGTGGTCTCAATAATTTTTCTTGCAACATCGCATTTTCTTCTGAGACCTGGGACAAGCATGTAAGCCTCATCCATGGACATAAGTTCAACATAGATATGGTCCATCGTCTGTAAGCATTTTTCTCCTTTTGCTACATCGCCTTCGCGTAAAGCATCCAAAGCCAAACGTCTATACTCGCCAATGACATCTGCTAATCCAAGAACATAATCAACCGAAGGCAGGTTTACTTCTTCTGGCGATACAAATGTTTCATTTTCTACCAAGCTTAGGAATATGTTTGCCTCTGAATACTCTTGTAATGCAGAATCAAACAAGCCACCATAGATTATGTCTGGATACTTGACTGACAACTTGTTAAGTTGTGAAAGAATTTCTTTTGCGTCTTGGACGAGTTTCTTTGCTTCTTCTAATTTTTTCTGATGAATCAGAAGTATCGCTTGTTTAGAGAGGCTTGTTGCTTTTCGCATGTTTTTTTGAGCGTTTTCTCGTATCTTCTCTTTTTCTTTCAATTCTTTCCTTATTTCGCGCAGGATATTTTTTAAGGATGGCACGTAATAAGCACCGTTTCTAGTTAAAGAAGGAAATAGATAAGTGTTTTATTATGTGTAGAAACGAGAAAAAAATGGGGAAAGAGCCCAGTCTGTTAACTTTTTGAGTTCTCACTGGGGCTGTGGCGGAGGTTCCTTCCATTTCTCTACTAGCAGTTTATTGTCTCCTAGTTTGAAGCTTATTTTGACGAATATGGAGTCCGAGCCCTTAAATGGGAACATACTGTCTTCCGCTAGGTCTTTTGGTAGGTATATCAAGAATTTTCCGTCTTTTCTTCTGAACAGTCGCCCTCTTCCTTCATTAACCATTCTTGTTCACACCTTGATTTAATTTTTGGTTTAAGAAAACAATTGTATAGAAGATGATATTTAAGCTTTTTTATCACAACATTCTCAAAGGAGCGAACCGTCTTATAAAATACCGGAAATTTTTGAATCATATGCAACAAATACTACCCGTTACCAAATCTTATGGGTTTCTCAATTCTACCTAATAATAAAACTCTACTCTCCGCGGATTTATCAATTATAAAGTATCCGGTTTCTGTTGCCAATTGTCTTCCAAATTCCACTATTTCCGCTAAACTTGGCATGTGTTCATAGCCTAACCGAAGCCTAGAAAATCCCACATGCATGTAAGCCTTTGGTTCAATGTAGGTTGGATTAGCTTTCGTAATGAGTTTAGCGTAGCCTTCAATGTTTTTCATGTTTAAACCGCGCACCGATGTTATCCGAATCACTGTGGGACATTTAAAACTAGGCAAAAGCGATAATGTCTCATTCATTTTTTCCCATGCTTTTGGAATCTGTGGACGGCAAACATTTTTGAATGATTCTTCATCTGGAGCACAAACAGAAATGTAAAGCTGCGTTGGTTCTTCTCTTAATTTTGCTAGAACTGAAGGTAAAGTTCCGTTAGAAACAAGAAAAGTGGTGAATCCTCTTCTGTGAAAAGCCTTTATTAGTTCCCCAATATTTTCATAGAGAGTAGGCTCTCCAGTCAAGCTTATCGCGGCGTGTTTTGGAGTTAGAGCTTCCATGAATTTGCGTTTGTTAGCTTTTGGATTGCCCTTGTATCCGCTTAAAATTTTAAGTTGCGCCTTGATGCTTCCGTCAACAATTTCTTCAGGAGAATCCCATGGCGGCAGTTTCATTTCGTTCCATGTAATCTGTAAATCATCAGTCTGGGCTCTCCAACAGAAGAGGCATTGTTGAGTACAGAAAAAAGCTGCAGGGGTCATTTGTATGCATTGGTGTGTTTTTATGCCGTAGAATTTTTGTTTATAGCACGGTCTATCATGGATTAGCGTTTCGTAAAGCCATCTGCATCTTTTAACGGCTGAGTGGCGACCTACAAAGTGATATTTCTGTTTTTTTAAGGCTTGTATAAGCGCTGAAGGAACTAAAGTTTCCAAGCGTACCACTTCTTGATGCTACCATGTGCCATTTGAATATGAAATTAGGATGGTAAATAAAACAGCTCACTATTTAAAGCAGTATTCAATCTTCTGAAATTCATCGCAAAGTTTTGCAACATCTTTTCTGATTTTTTCTGGCGATTCCTTATCAATGAGTGTTCTCTTAATTAATTCAGCGATTCGCAGCATTTCCTGTTCTTTCATTCCACGTCTCGTGACTTCGCAAGTGCCAATTCTTATGACGCAATCAGTGATGATGTTTGCAAGTTGAAGTTTTTCTGCAATAGCTCTTCCTTGCTCGTAGCTCCCATAATCCATTATCACTTGATGCGATTTGGTGAATCCCAAATGACTGCAGATAACAGGAAAACCATAATCGAACAAGGCTTTTGCTAAAGTTTGCGAGTTGCGAACCACTTGCGTTGCGTAAGCTTTTCTAAATTTTTCCATCTCTGCCAGTGCCAAAGTCAACGCTGCAATACGGTTCCAGTGGGCATTATCTACAAAACCCGGATATACCTTCTCTTTGAGAATCTCCCCGTGCTCTTCGTCTGCTAGAATTATTCCTCCTTGAGGTCCAAAGAAGCTTTTGTGTGTGGAGCCGAAAAGGGCATAGGCGCCTTCTCTTAGTGGGTCTTGAAACTGGCCGCCAGCAATAAGTCCCAAGACATGGGAACCGTCAAATCCTATGCATGCGCCATTTTCTCGGGCAACTTTTGCTAAATCTTTTACTGGATGTGGAAAGGTGATTAAGCTTGCACCGAAAATCACGATTTTAGGTTTAACACGTTTAATGGTTTCTTTTGCTTTCTCAACTTGTATGTTCATGTCATCTTTCGAAAAAGGAAACGGCACAGTTTTGAGGCTTAACAGTCCCGCTAGAGCGTCGTTCCACATTCCAGGGTATCCGCCGTTTTCTGGAGAAATGCACATTAGCGTGTCGCCATGTGTCGTGAAATTAGCCAAGAAAATCAAATCGGCAATGTGTCCTGAAAGTGGGCGCAAATCTGCAATTTCAGCCCTAAACACTTTTCTTGCGATTTCTTCTCCGTACTGTTCAATTTCGTCAATGTAGCGTGTGCCCATGTAGAAGCGGTCTCTTGCAGTGTAACGATGCCCAAGTTCTGAAGAAAGCAGTTCACGTACAGCGGGACTCATAACATTTTCAGAAGGTATTAAGTTGAGGCATTGCTTTCCACGCCATTCCTCATGCTTTTGAACGAGGTTTAAGAGTTCATTAATCAAACAAATTCTCTCGCAGTTAAGTCAATGTATTTGTATGCAATTAGTTTTCTGTTTAAACCTTACTATCAAAAAGGTAAAGTTTAAAATGTTCACAGTATTAGAAGTGTTCACAAATCCAGAGGAAACGTACGAGGGAAAAACATTTGACGCAATCTTGGAACAGAAAATCTAAATCTTTAACAGTTCTAATGCTCATTCTCTCTTTAACAGTAACTCTCTTCTATTTTATACCAAGAGCGAAAGCTATAACAGCAATCGTCTCTTTGGATCCTTCTTCGGCAAAAGTTGGAGCATCTGTTCAATTAAATGGCACCATATCAACTGCAAATGGAACTTTCACTATCAAGTTTGACGGAGACACTGTTGCAAGTGGAACAGCTGAAGGGTATCTAGTAAATAAAACATTTAGCGTTCCCAACACTTTTGCGGGCAGCCACAATGTGACGCTTCTTGATGATAGTGCTGGAGAGAATTACACTTCAACATTTACAGTATTAACATCATACTTTCTGGAGATAGTTCCAGTTGCACAGCCACTGCAAAGACAAGAAGGAGACTCCGCGACAATCAACGCAACCATAATTGGAGGAGACGCAAGTGCATCTTATGTTGCAAACATCACGGTTCAAACACCCACAAATGCTTCTTACGCTAAAATGCTCAATATTGCAACTTCTGATAAAGGTAACGGAAATGCAACAGTTTCTTTCCCAGACGAGTTTCTAGGCGATGCTAACACCAACTACACTGGCAACTACAAAGTATTCTTTAATAGCACATTAGCATCTGCAACCTTTTTTGTAGGATTAACAAACGCCACTGAATACCACAGGTTCGATCTGGTTGACATTAAGGCATTAGGTTACAAAGCAGAAGAAAATGTTACAATAACAATAAGCCTCGGAGGAACAATGCTACACTCGGAAAGCATAAACACTACAAGTGAGGGCATAGTCTACGCAAATTGGGCTATTCCTTCCAACGCTACAATAGGCACATACATTCTTAATATCACCTCAACATTCGGGAACACAACTAAAAATCCGCCTGACATCCAAAGTTTCATGGTTCCTGGTTTTGATGTCAACATTACAACAAGAAATCTTGCGGGTGAACCGGTTCGCAATGTAACACTGAGAGTTTATGAAAACGCTACATCTGTAGTAAATGCAACAAGTAATTCTGACGGTTTAGCGCGTGTAGAACTTGAAATTGGAAACTATACGGGCGAGGCATATTACAGAGACCAAAAAGTTGGTGAACATTGGTTAAACATTACCGAAGCTGCTTCGTTAGATTTTGCATGCAACCTCACCAACCTCCGAGTTTTAGTGAAAGCCTTTGTTGGCAGTGTTGAAGTGAGAATTCCAGAAGCCGGTTTGTTCCTTTCGCCTGAAAACTTGACGGCAACCACCAACCTTACTGGAATAGCAGTATTCCATTCTCTATTGCCTAATGTTACTTATGCTTTCAATGTTTCACGTTATAACATACTTTTTAATGAAACAACCCTATCAAACCTGTTTGTAAATGCGAATACAGTGGCTTGGTTTGACATAAACATAACTTGTCCCACATTAACTCTACAGATAAACGTCACAAACCCAAACGCAGAGAGCCAACCAATCAACAACGCTACAGTGAGGCTTCGAGAGTTTATGGGTGGAATATTTTATGAGAACAAAACGAATGCTGAAGGAATAGTTCTTTTTAGCGCTGTTTTCGGCAATTACACTGTAGAAGTTTATGAAGAAAACGGTATAAAACTTAATGAAACTATTGTTGCTCTTTTTGAAAATAAAAATGTGTCCATTAGCTGCAGCCTATATGGTTTAGATATTACTGTTAGAGTTGTTGATTATTTTGGACAGCCCATTCCTAATGCACTTGTAGTTTTGCAACGTGAAGGTTTGGCTGAACGCTCCTATCGTACACAAGCTAATGGCGCGGTGGCGTTCAACAACGTTATTGGTGGAAAGATTCAAATAACAGTCTACTTAACCGACCAAACGCAACCTTACGCTGGAGGAAATTATATTATTGAAGGTTCAACAACAATTGAAATAAAACTAGGAAAATATGTCGTGTTAGCAGGTTTCTTAATCGAAACAATTCATTTGGTAACCGCGATAATAATCGTATTAGCTGTTGTTTTCCTTCTTGTAATAGAGGTTTACCGCAGAAAACGTCGTAAGACTTCTCAAGAAAACGAAAAGCCAGAGTGAAAATAAGGAGTCTGAGGGAAAAAGGTTTATATCAAAAGTCAAGTGACTATTTATCAAGGAAGAAGCTGTATCGATACAAGAGTTTTATTAAAATAAATGGTTAAAGGTCGTGCATGTGTTGGCTCAAGTGAAGGCTTGTTCTCCAACATGTAATTCCTTTAAGTGCGCAAAAAACGCTGCGGTTTACAGACGAGATGGTGTATGGTGCAGATGGACCGAAGAAATGTGTAATGTTGCAAACTGCACGTACGCCATTTGCATAAAAAGACGACTGCTGCCCAGAGGGGTCTGCGGAGAGACTGTGAAAAGAAAAACTGTAGAAAAACAACCTGAAGAAGTCGTCGGTCCGACAATAAAACTTCGCGGAAGAGCTCTTCGCAAGATTGGAGAAAAAGAAATCTTTTAACAGCAAGTGTCAGTGGTTCCTTGAAACAACCCTTTTTTCATTGATTAAGTAGCTTGCCTTCTAAAGTTCTATTTAGCTGGAACACGTTTGACTACGGGCGGTTTCACCTTTTTCAGAATTCTGTAGCCGCAGACTATGCATTTTATTTCTCCGCCGCGGAGTTCCAACTCTTCCAAAGGAACTTTTGCTCCGCATCTTACACACTCATAAACTATGCCGGTTGTCGTTTTCTCCATGGCAGTGACCTCTTCTTACAAAGGAAATCCGTCTGCTTTTAAATGTTTCCGGTTGCTGTTACATTATTATAGGGGCGTTTGTCTTTGAAGAAGAAATTGAGGACGCTTTTGGCAGAAATCCTTTCTCCCGGCGAATTACAATTCGTTTGCAACTCCTATGATATCGTAGGAGACATAGCGATTATACGTGTCTCAGAAGAGGCAAGAATGTTCTGCAAGGCTGTAGCGGAAGCTATCATGGCAGTGCATAAAAATGTTAAAACTGTTTTAGCACAAACGAGTCCGGTTTTGGGAGATTTTAGGCTTCGAAAGCTGGAACATGTTGCTGGCGAAAACAAGACCGCTACGGTTCACAGAGAATCGAAATGTTTGTTTTCTGTTGACGTTGAGAAATGTTATTTTTCGCCTCGGCTTTTCTTCGAGAGAATGCGGATTGCAAGGCTGGTTGAAAATGGCGAAGTGGTCGTTAACATGTTTAGCGGTGTTGGCTGTTTTTCTATAATCACTGCCAAGCATTCGAGCGCTCAAAAAGTGTATTCGATTGATGTTAACCGTTCGGCAATTCAGTATTTAAAAGAAAATGTTAGGTTGAATAGAGTTTATGGAAAAGTTATCCCCTTGTTGGGTGATGCGAAAGAGGTTGTCAAAACAAAACTATGCCACATTGCGGATAGAGTTTTGATGCCTCTACCAGAAAAAGCTTTGGAGTATTTGCCTTATGCCTTGTTGGCTTTGAAGAAAACGGGCGGTTGGATACATTTTTACTATTTTGAACATGCCAAGAAAAATGAGAATCCAGTTGAAAAAGTCAAGGCAAAAGTCGCTGGAAAACTTGAAAACCTAGGTGTTGTCTTCGAAATTCCGTACGGTCGAATTGTCAGAACCACCGGACCAAACTGGTATCAAACAGTTTTAGATATTAAGGCAGTTCCGTGAACATGGAAAACATTTATGCATGTTGTCTTGGCGTTGATTAATTGGTGAAGTAGTTGAATACTAAAGCTGGCTTGTGCGGCATATACTGCAGATATTGTCCAGTTTACAGACGCGAGGAAAAACGATGTTTCGGATGCCATTGGGTTAATGAACAGTTAAGAAAAGTTAGATAATCTCATAGAAGATGCGCTTTTTGGGAGTGCGCCAAAGAGAAGAATGTGAACTCTTGCTTCCTATGCAAAGAGTTTCCATGCCAATTGCATTATGGAAAAGAAGCAGTTTACACTACTGAAGCATTGAATATGTGGAAAGAGCTTATGGAAACAGGACTTAGCTTCGGTAAAGCCTAAAAATGTTTTATAAGTTTGAAGATAAACATACCTTTGGAGGGATAAAAATCAAGAAAAAGTTGATGGAAATACTGGCGTGCCCAATTGATAAACATCACCCGCTAGAATTGCATGTGTTTGAAGAGAAAGACGAGATAGTTGAAGGCTTAATTGTTTGTCCTAAATGTTTAAGATGGTACCCAATTCGCGATGAGATTCCAGAAATGCTACCGGATGAACTGCGAAAAGAAAACGAAGACCTGCCTTTCTTGAAAAAGTGGAAGGAAAAGATTCCTGAAAAGATTCAGAATGAAGGTAAGCCTTTCAATCTGAAAAGTTAGAGTAAAGCGCAAACTTGAGTTTATCTTATTTTAGCTTCACAACTTTGCCTGTTGCAGAGGATTTCAACGCTGCCTCGGCGATTTGAAGGGCTTTTAAACCATCCATCCCTGTTATTAGTGGTTTCTCTTTCTTCACGACACAGTTTGCGAAGTGTTTAAGCTCAAGTTTCAGTGGTTCTTGCCATGGATATCTTGGCTGCACGGTTTCTTTTGCGTCTTCCACGGTTAATTCTTGTGTGATGTAATCCAGTTTCATTATTGCTGCGCTTCCGGTGACTATTAGTATTCGTGTTTTGTATGGTGTCAGCCAGTTTGACTCGATGAAAGCGCTTTTTCCGCTTTCAAAGGTGAGCATTATCTGTGCGTAATCTTCGAATTTTTTATGTCTCATGTTTCCAGTTTTGGCGTAAACAGCTACGGGTTCTTCATTAAATAAGTATCTCATTATGTCTATATCGTGTATTGCTGTGTCCTTAACTACGCCAACATCGCCTATTCTTTCTGGCCACTGTGAAACTCTTTTTGATGTTGCGCAGACGATTTCGCCAATTGTCTTGTTTTCAACAGCTTTTCTGATATGTTGCAATCCTGGAATAAATCGCATTAGAAAGCCAACGGTGAGGTGCAATCTTTCCCTTTTGGCTGTTTTCAACAGTTTTTCTGCTTGTTTCACATTTGCAGCCATAGGCTTCTCAACTAAAACGTGCTTTCCAGCTTCCAGCGCTTTTAGGGCTTCTCTTGCAAGGCTTGTCGACCATGTGCAAACGCTCACTGCTTCGATGTCTTCTCTCTTTAACAGTTTTCCCGTGTTTGTGTAAGGTTTAACTCCAAATTGTTTAGCCACGCTCTTTGCTCTTTCAGCGTCGATGTCGCAGACAGCTAAAAGTTCTGTTTCTTCCAATTCTTTAAAAACTCTTGCGTGGTTTCGCCCCCAGAAACCCGTCCCAATGACTGCTACACCTAATTTTTTCATTTTGTCCACACTCCTCTTCCTAAACCACGATATATGAAGCCTTCCTTTTCAATTTTGTCGGGTTCAACGACTCCATCAAAATCAATGATTGCCGCTGGCATTTTCATTACAACTCTCAATTTTTTAAAGTTCAGACGTTTGAGCTGTTCATGTCCCGTGAGTATTATTAGGCAGTCAGCGCCTTCTGCAGCTTCAAATAAGTTTCTACTAAAAGCATGATGTACACCAGTTAATTCTTCTCCAGAAAAGTATGGGTCGCAAAGGTTGACTCTGGCTCCTCTAGCTTCCAGCATTTCAGCGAGCTCTTTTGCCATTTTATTTGGGGGGCTTCTCATATTTTGCAGTTGTGAAATTCTGAACAAAGAAATTCGTGCTCGTCTCAGTGTTTTTCCACAAGTTTTTAGGGCATCTTTAGTCAAGTTAATTGCGTGTTTAATCATTTCGTCATTTATGTCTCTGGCAATTGCGGGTAAACGAAGTTTTACATTAAAGTTCTCGGCATCTTCCAATAAAAGGTACGGTTTTTCCTGTGCTCCTTCTGGAGTAAGCTGTGGGAAAGGAATTGGTGAGTTGTCCTTAACATTTACAAGTTTGCAAACTTCGTGAACATCTACGCCTAATTTTTCGCAGAGGAGAGCCAACTCATTAACAAGTCCTATGTTGACATCTTGGTGTACCGCTTCAAAGAGCGCTGCCGTTTCTGCTGCCTTTATGTTTTCTATTTTTCGCACACCATTCTTTGAAACTTTCTCAAGGATTATTGACGCGGCATTTAAACTGTTTTTGTCCGTTGCTGCCACAATTCGCTTGTAATTCGCTAATTTTTCTAATGTTTGTCCATTAAAGATTTGAACTGGACTGTAGGCTAAGCCGAAATCAGTTCCAACTTTGAGTCCCGATATGTTCTCCAAAATTTCTTTAATTAACCCTTCTATGACACCAACCCCCGTGGTGCTTATAACAATGGTTAAGGCGCCACGATGAAGACCTAAACCAACTTGTCTGCAAACACTTTCAATTTCTGAATAATCGGCTTTTTTCTTCTCATCAATCTTCACAGAAGTCGTTACAACAGCAACATCACTTTTGGAAACGACTGTGCGGGTGTCATTTGTGGCGCTTAAACATCCTGTTTTTATGTAACTTTTCAATTTAAGCTCATTCTCACGCTGTAAAAAAGGAATTTTTCCCTTCGCCATTGCGTTTACTATTGTTTGGTCTGCATCTGCGCATATGACTCTGAACCCCGCTTCAACAAAAAGGTAGGCATGGAGAACACCGGTTTCTCCGCAGCCTATTATACTAATTGTATAGTTTCTACGTTTTTCTGGCGTGTCGATTTCTTCTGGTTTTATGTTTAGTATTGTGGTTGGCATGTCAAGTGTTCCTCATAATGATTAATGTGGAGAGCAGTTTTAACTCTTCAAACTCTTAATTAGCTTTTCCAGTTTTAAGGTGTACTCACGGACAAGTTCCAGTGCTTTCTTCTCACTTTTGGCTTCTGCATACAACCGATAAATGGGTTCGGTTCCGCTTGGGCGGACCAAAATGGTACTTTTATCTTCAAACCATATTTTGACACCATCAATAGTGCTTATTTTCACCCCTTTCACTTGAGCTGTTAGTTTTTTTAATACTGCCTCTTTAAGCGTTTCTGGGCATTCCACTTTACCTTTTTCAATAAAATATTGTGGCAAATCTCCCAGAAGCTTTGAAAGTTTTTCACCCGTTCTTGCCATAATGTCTAAAATCAAGGCTGTCGTCATTGCACCGTCTCTAACTGATTGGTGTGGTCCATAGAAAACTCCGCCATTTTCTTCTCCGCCAAGTTTTGCTTTCAGCTTTTTCATAGTTTGTGCAACTGTCACGCTTCCAACCTTAGTCCACACAAGCTCTCCACCGTAAGCGTCGGCTACGTCCTTAATCAAAGTTGAAGAGCTCACCGGTGTGACAATTTTTTCGCCTAGGTTATCTTGCAGAAAATATTTTTCTATCAACGCAAAGGTTTTGTCTCCCCAGTAAATTTCTCCTTTTTCGTCAACAAAAATCGACCGATCAGCATCTCCGTCATAAGCTACGCCCAAGTCTGCGCCTACGGCTTTCACAGTTAAAGCTAAATCATTGAGGTTTTCTAGGCGAGGTTCTGGTAATCTTCCTGGGAAGGTTCCGTCAATATTTCCGTTTAATGTTGTGATTTTGCATCCTAAGTCTCGAAGTAATCGTGGCGCGGCTAAGTTGCCGACACTGTTTGCCGCGTCAACCACGATATGGTAATGTTTTTTCGTTATTTTTGTAACGTCAACATGCGTTTTTATGGCTTCTACGTAATCATCAATTATTCCTGGCAATTCTTGTGTTTCGCCTAGGCTGTTCCACTCTGCATAGCGTATCGTTTCTTGGAAAAATACTTTCTCAATTTGTATTTCTTGTTCGCGAGAAAGCTCAATTCCGTCATTCCAAACAACTTTTATCCCATTATACTCTGGTGGATTGTGCGATGCAGTTATTATTACTGCGCCATCTGTTCTTTGTCTTTTGACCGCATATTGCAATGCGGGTGTAGGCGCCATTCCAGCAAGAAGCACGTTACATCCGGTTGCGTTTAAGCCGGAGATAACTGCCTTTGCAAGCATGGGGCTGCTTGTTCTAGCGTCGTATCCAACAATGAGCGTTCCTCGTTTGAAGAACGTGCCTATTGCGCATCCAATCTTAATCGCAATTTCTGGAGTTAATTCCTTGTTGGCTAATCCGCGAATTCCGTTCGTTCCAAACAAACGTTTCGAGCTTTGCATAGTATTTTGTCTCTCCCTTCTAAGCGATGCATTTTGGTGTTAATACACTTTCTGAAACTTCCTTTGCAGGGCACACCCATACTCCGTTTACGAGCGACACATTATCTCTTATTTTTACGTGGTCTCCGATTACGCATCCTTTTGCAATTTTGACATTTGTTCCGATAACCACATTTTCGCCGATTATCGCATTGTCTATTGTTGAAAAATCAGATATTACTGTGTATGGAAAAATCACGGATTCCCGTATTTGAACGCTTTTACCGATGCAAACGTTCCGTCCCAAAACTGAAGAGGGACCAATAATTGACTTTTCTCCTAAAGAAACTCCCTTGTCGAAAGCCACGGGACTCCTTATCTCAACATTGCCTTTAGTTTTCAATTTCTGTTGCTTTACAATCGAAGATAGCAAAGTCTTGTTGGTTTCCAAAAAGTCTTCCGGCTTACCGATATCCGTCCATAAACCATCAAAAACGCATCCATAAAGCATGTCTTCTTCAACGAGTTTTGGAAAAACTTCGCGTTCAAGAGATACTTTTCTTCCTTCCGGAATGTACTCGAAGATTTCAGGGTTGAACGCGTACACTCCAGCATTTATCAAGTTAGACGGAGCCTTTTCGCGTTCGGGTTTCTCAACAAACCTCTTTATTCGACCATTTTCCGCTAGTTCAGCAACTCCGAATCTGCTCGGGTCTGCGACCTTGTGAAGGGCAATTGTTGCTAAAGCATGCTTTTCTTTATGTATCTTCAAGAGTTCTGCGTAGTTTACATCAGCAAAAATGTCTCCGTTTATAACCAAGAAAGGCGCGTTGTAACCAATTAGTTTCTGAGCCTTTTTTATTGGTCCGCCTGTGCCCAGCGGTTTTCTTAATGGGTCTCGAGAATAAGCGATGTGTATTCCATGTCTAGGAACCCTTGAAAGTTTAATGAAAGTTTCTGTTTGGTGGCTGACCGCCAGTATGACATCATTTATTCCGTTGTTAGCTAGCCTTTCAAAAGTCCATTCCAGTAAGGGCTTGTTGACTATTGGAAATAGAATCTTGGGTCTCGTGCAACTCAGCGGTCTCAACCTCGTGCCGAAGCCTCCAGCGAGAATCAAAGCCTTCAACTTGTTCACCGTTCCGATGCAAATTTTATATCATTCACCTCTTAATATAAGCGATTTCGTGAAGGTGAAGTTGTTGAAGATTTTGCTACATGAGATGAGCTGGGCTGAAGCCAAAGGATACTTTTTAAAAAATGACATCGCCATTTTGCCAGTTGGCTCTAATGAGCAACATGGTCCTCAAAACCCCCTCGGAACAGACCATCTGATAGCTAAGGCAATAGCTGAAGAAACTGCTAAACGCGCCGGGGTTATATGTTTGCAAGTGATTCCTTTCGGTGTCAGTTCACATCACAAACAGTTTTGGGGTACTATTTTCATCTCGCCTAAAACATTCAAAAACTACGTGAAAGAAACATGTCTGGCACTGAATTATTATGGTATACAGAAAATTGTAATAGTAAATGGACATGGCGGCAACCTCCACGCTCTTACTGAATTGGCTCGAGAACTGCGAGAAAAAGGAATATTCATCTCAGTCTTTCAATGGTGGCCTGCGGCAAGCAAACTTTTGCCAGACCTTTTCAAGCCAGAAGAAAGAGGGCATGCTGGCGCTGAAGAAACTTCGATGAATCTGGCTTTACATCCACAAACAGTCAACATGAAAAAGGCAGTTAATGAAGAAACGCACAAACACAAAATGCAAACAGAAGGCGTAACGCTTCCATTGGATACTGCGGACTACGCAAGCTTAGGAGTTTTTGGCATTTCAAAAACGGCTTCTGCAAAAAAGGGCAAGAAGGTTTTTGAAGTTGTGGTCGACGAACTTGTTAAACATGTGAAATTGCTTAAAAATGCGAAAATTGAGGATTTAATGCAAAAACCGAAGGCTTAAAGTTTAGCTCCGTTTTTTATTCCCATTCAATCGTTGCCGGAGGCTTATGCGTTACATCATAGACAACCCGCGTAACTTCTGATATCTCATTTGTTATCCTTGTCGAAATTCTCTCCAGCACCTCATACGGGATTTTTGCGAAACTAGCTGTCATTGCTTCACGGCTTTCTACCAAACGTACTGCAACAACGTAACCGTAGGCTCGTGCATCACCTTTCACGCCTGTAGCTTTAGTATCTGTTAAAACAGCAAAATATTGCCACAGATTCTCTTCCAGTCCGCTCTTCTCAATTTCTTCGCGTACAATCTTGTCCGCTTTTTTGGCTATTCTAACTTTTTCTTCGGTTAATTCGCCAATTATTCTGACTGCAAGTCCCGGACCTGGAAATGGTTGTCTGAAGACTATTTCTTTGGGTAGTCCAAGCATTTTGGCGACTCTTCGAACTTCATCTTTGTATAAGTCACGTAGCGGCTCAATGATTTTCTTGAATTTGATTTTAATTGGCAAACCCGCCACGTTATGGTGTGTTTTTATTTTGTCTGAGAATTTTCTGAATCCAGACTCAATTCTATCCGGATAAATTGTCCCTTGGATTAAGCAGTCTGCGCCCGTTTTTTCAGCAATTTCCTCGAAGACGCGAATGAATTCTTCGCCGATGATTTTGCGTTTCTTTTCCGGATCTGTGACCTCTCTAAGTTTTTCCAAAAATCGCTTTTGCGCGTCTGCGATTACAAGGTTTAGTTTGAATTTTTGGAAGACGTTTTTCACGAATTCTGGTTCATTTTCGCGCATGAATCCATGATCAACAAATACAGCTGTGAGCCTGTTGCCTATCGCCTTTGCTGCTAGGGCTGTGGCGACGCTGGAGTCTATGCCTCCGCTTAGGGCTATTATTGCTTTTCCTTCGCCAACTTCTATCTTTATTTCTTCTATCATTTTTTCTATAATATCTTCCATTTTCCAGTTTGCTTTGCATTTGCAAACTTCGAAGATGAAGTTTTGGAGCATTTTGGTTCCTTTTTCTGTGTGCACGACTTCCGGGTGCCACTGCAAACCGTAAATCGGCTTGTTTTTGTGTCTAAATGCTGCGACTGGGCAGTTTTCTGTATGCGCTAACACTTCATAGTCAGCAGGAATTGAAAAGACGGTGTCGCCGTGGCTCATCCACACTTTCTCTTTCGCATTTAATCCTTTCAACACGCCTACTGGCTTGTTAATGGTTACATATGCTATTCCATACTCTCTTTCTTTTGCTGGCTCAACTTTTCCTCCAACCATTTGAGCTATGAGCTGATGTCCATAGCATAATCCTAGAATTGGTAGTTCCGCATCGAGAATGTGGGGGTTGGGTTTGGGCGCGTTTGGTTCATAAACGCTTGCTGGTCCGCCCGAAAAAATGAGTCCTTTCACGTTGAATTTTTCTTTTAGAAGCCTAATTTCTTCTGGTTTTATGTCGTGTGCAACTATTTCTGAGTAAACCCCATGCTCTCTTATTCGTCTTCCTATAAGATGGCAGTATTGTCCGCCGAAATCAAGCACGAGTATCGTGTCGTACTTCATTGTTTATCTTTCTCATGTTATGGGATTAATGCTCCGTGTGGACACAAGTATTTAAGCATGTTACTTTCATGCGTAAAGGTATTTTTGCAGTTCCCAACTGGTTACTTGATTCCTATCGTTAGGCTGGTGGGGCTCATACTCTTTCCATTCTTGCATTTTAAGCTCCACGTACTTTTCTGTGTTTTCCTTGCCTAAAGCTTGTATGCAAATGTCATCGCTTTTCCATTCTTCTAAGGCTTCTTTAAGTGATGTTGGCAAAATTTTGACGCCTAACTTCTTGCGTTCTGCTTCTGTGAGATGATAAACATTAGCGTCCACGGGTTCACCCGCATCAATCTTTTTTCTGATTCCATCTAATCCCGCCTCGAAAATCACCGCGTAAGCCAAGTACGGATTACAAAGCGGGTCTGGGCATCTGAACTCTATTCTTGCTTCTTTCTCTTTTCCAGGAAAATATTCTGGCACTCTTATCAGCGCAGAGCGGTTTCTCTTGCTCCACGCAACATATATTGGGGCTTCGTATCCGGGCACAAGTCTCTTATAACTGTTGACGGTTGGTGCAACAATCGCACAAAGCGCCCGGGCGTGCTCTAGTAAGCCGCCAATGAAATATCGGCATTTTTGCGAGAGATGCGCATATCCTTTTGAGTCGTAGAATAGGTTTTCTCCAGTTTTCGGATTGAACAGTCCTAGGTGGACGTGCATTCCGCTGCCAGGTTTGCCATGCCATGGTTTTGGCATGAATGTTGCCGTCCAACCATATTTTTTGTCTGCTACTGCTTTTGCTGCGAACTTATACCGCATGATGTTGTCTGAAGTGGTTTGCGGGTCTGAGTATCTGAATGTTATTTCGTTTTGTGCTGAGCCTGCTTCGTGGTGTTGTCTTTCAACGGTGATTCCCATGGCAAAGAGGGCGTTGGACAAATCCATTCGGTAGGATTCTGTCATGTCTCGACCAGGTGCTATGTCAAAGTATCTTTGTTTGTCTATGAGGTGATTTTCAACTGGGTAAACTTCGCCTTCCGAGTTTTTCTGGATTAGGTAAAATTCCAGTTCAGCCGCGGCTGTTGGTTCATACCCTTCTTTTAATGCTTTTTGGGTGGCTTGTTTGCATATGTATCTTGGGTCGCTTTCGAAATGTTCGCCGTTGGGTTTATGCACGTTACAGATGAAGCTTGCAACGCCTTTGTCGTAGAAATAGTATGGGCAAACTGTGAATGTGGATGGGTCAGGTTTCATGACCATGTCGCTTTCTTCTATTCCGACTCCACCGATTATTGAGGAACCGTCGAAGCCGACGCCTTCTTTTAGGGTGGTTTCTGCTTCTTCTGCTGGGATGGTTCTGCCTTTTAGATAGCCGAGCATGTCGGTGAAATGTAAGAGAACGTAATCTGCGCTTTTCATTAGTTTCAAGCATGTGTCAATGTTCTGTGTTTTGTAATCCATGCTGTTCTCCCCAGTCAAGTTTACAGCAGATGAAATTATTTCTTTACGTATAAAAGGTTTATTGGGAAAAATATGAGTAAATGTTAAATATACAACGCACTAGATTAGACAAATGTGCAGTAGGGGTGAATGGTTGTGGATTTGGATGAAACAGATATTAAAATATTGAAAGCGTTAACTTCAGATGCGCGGCTTTCGTCACGGCAGATAGCTAACCAATGCGACGTTTCCATAGGCACGGTTTTGTCGCGGATGAAACGAATGGAAAAAGAAGGGATAATAAAAGGTTATTCAGCGTTGCTTGATCACGAAAAACTAGGGTACGAATTGACAGTTGTCAGCGAAATAACCGTTTCTAAGGGCAGGCTTCTGGAAGTGGAAAATGAGATTGCACGTTTGCCAAACGTCTGCTGCGTGTATGACGTGACGGGTTTGATAGACGCCGTCATAATTGCGAAATTCAAAAGCAGAGAAGAACTGAGCAAGTTCACGAAAAGGCTTTTGGCAATACCGTATGTGGAAAGAACAAACACCCACGTTGTATTGACGACGATAAAGGAAGATTTCCGCTTAACCTAAACTTTTCACGTATTTTCATTCTTTTCCCTCGACTTTTCTAAAGCAAGATTTAATTCAAACGGCAAATATGAAAAATAAGAGAACATGATTCCACGCGGGGGTTGCCAAGCATGGCCAAAGGCGTAGGCCTGAGGCGCCTATCCCATAGGGGTTCGTGGGTTCAAATCCCACCCCCCGCACTTCTTTGAATAGCTAGAAAAGAAGAATAGTGGTGAAGGAAAACAATTTTAAGAAATGCCTTAAATGTGGAGGAGAAATGGAAAAAGGGAGATTGTCTTGCTGGTTATGCGGTTTCTGTTAAGTTGCAATACGTCAACAAAGTAAAGCAGTTATTATAAGATAATAGTATTCCATTCTACCGCAAGCAATGTGGCTATCTTGAGCTCTACAGGGTGATGAAGGAAAAGAAAGAATGAATTTCTCACTTTGTAGATTTATTTTTAAGATTTTTTAGCCGTTAAGTGACGGTATAATCGGTAAATGGTGCAATTATTACTTGAAAGTAACGAATAATGGGTGAAAAATGATGGAAGCAAGTTTGGTGACTCCATGCAACTATTACTGTGGCAATTGCATCATGTATAAGACAAACAAGTGCTTGGGCTGTTCGAAAGCTACAGAAAAGGCGAATGCTGAAGGAAGGGTTTTTTGTGACATTTCGGTGTGCGCTAAAGATAAAAAATTGCTTACATGTTCGGATTGCAAGAGTTATCCTTGCGAAAAATATGACAAGTCCATTTTTTCAGAGAGTTTCATCAAGTGGATAAGAGATAAACTGAAAGAACCATAGTAAGCATTCGAACGGTTTAGTCTCCGTTCTCCCTATTTTCTATATAACCATCTAACGTGCTAGCGAGTCACTGTATTGCGAAATATCCGATGCTTGCAGAATCTCTCTTCTCTTCACGATTTCGCGAAAATCCACAAACTCGCCATTGACTATCTTCAGTTTTGCCTCAATCTTTTTGCCTTTAACATTCACAACATTATAGGAGTTGCAGAAGAACCCGCGCAGTTTCTCGCATGATGTGCTACCAGCGTGAACCACGAGTATGTTTTCCATCCGCCATCGCCATGGTCTATGTCGATGCCCACACAAAACCAAGTTAACCTTCGATTTTACGATGCTTCTAAGCACATCGCCAGCGTCAACGATTGTTATTTGGTCTGCGCCGGTATCTGGAACTGGAATTATGTGGTGGTGAATCGCCACAATTTTCACTTTGTCCTTGTGTTTTTCAAGGGTTTTTTCAAGCCACAAGTTTTGTCTGTGACCGACTTCGCCGTCGTCTCTATCCGGTCTCGCAGAGCTAAGAATCAAAATTACCGTGTCGTCAGTTTCTGTTACTTGCGAAAAGGGGAAAAATTCCTTAAAAAGCAGATATCCAGTTGAACGATAGTCGTGATTACCACTTACGTATAACACTTTTTTCGTCTTCAGCCTTTTTAACTCTCTCGCGGCAGTTTTAAACTCTGATATTAAACCGTTTTCTGTTAAGTCACCTGTAACCAACACAATGTCCGGAGACATTTCGTTTATTTCTTTTATAGCCGCTCTTAGGGTTTCCTTGCGAAACATTGGACCACAATGAATGTCTGAAATTTGAACTAGTAACATGCCATCCCTAACGCGTTTTATTCTCTGCTTGCAAGTATAACGATGTAGTCAGCTGTGTCGGCGCACATGTCAGCTGCTTGCTCAACGAATTCGATGAGGTCGTCGAATATGACCATGGCTCCGCAGTTGATTTTGTCACCATATTTAACGAACAAAGCTTTAGTCTTGAGGTATAGCTCGTCGAGCTTGTGTTCGATTTCTTCAACTTTCTCCGCTCCTTTTAGCGCGTCTGCTGGGTTTCCAGTGATTTTTTCGATGCTGCCTCGCAAGGCTTGGGCGCAGTCCACAAGCATTGAAGTGATGTTCACTGCGTTTTCGCATAGTTCTGTTGGAAGTTGGGTTTCTTCAAGCATTTCTATACACCTTGCTGCGTCTTTGACGTGGTCTGCAAGTGTGTCCAGTCTTTTTACAAGGTGGAGCAAGTCTTCGCGGTAATCCGCCAAAAGTGCGGCTCCCATAGATAATTCTTTGAAAACCTCTTTTCGCAGTTCATCCACTTCTTCTTCCACTTTGAAGAGGTTTTTAATGTGTTGCCTTGCTTCTTTTCTGTTTCCTTCAGAGAAGTTTTTTAGCGCTTGATGCAGAAGTGTGACGGTGTCGAGGGCTTTAGTTATTTGGGCGTGAGCTAAATCTAACCCTTTTGTTCGTCTTCGCTTTTCAAACCACACGTAACTTTTTCTCTCCAAATTTACATGTCTCCTTTTCAAACTATTCCAACAGTAAACTTATAACTTTTCTTGAAAGTTTGAAAATCTAAGTCTATTGGTGCTTTTATTGCTCTGTCACCCAGCGGGCGCTTTTTTTGCCTTTTTTATCAATTATATGTTCTTTTTTGAAAATTGGAACTTCCTTCTTGTAGCGTTCCACTGCTTCCTCTAATATTGGAAATATGTTTCTGCGGTGGGCGCCAGCCACCAGAACATACACGAGGTCTTCGCCAACATCAAACTCGCCTGTTAAATGGTGAATTTGAACGTCTACTATGCCATGTTTCTTCTTTAAATCGTCACAGATTTTTGCTAAAACTTCGTTTGCTTTCTCTTCGTAGGCTTCCAACTCCAATTTCTGGACTTTTTCTTCTTTTAATGTTTCTCCGCGGACTACGCCGATAAATAGAGCGATTGCTCCTGCTTTTTGAAAGTTCGGTTTGCTTTTTACGTTTTGTATTATGTCTGAAAGGGTGATTGTTCTTTTTTCATGAACCCCGCAACGTATTGCCATCACAGCGACCTTCAGTGCCTTATTTTACGTATTTGCGCATATCTTCCACAGCGGCGGATGGAACTGGCAAATCTTTCATTGTGAATAAGCCAGCAGGCGCGTTAATTACTTTGGGGATTGAATTGGCAATCATTGCCACAGTGCCTATGTCTCCGTGGACGCATGGCTGAATTTTTTGTTTGATGCTTGGTATGCCTTCAATTGTTATGGAGTCGTATTCTTCCTTAGCGCCTATGTACGCTTGAAAATCGAGAGTTATGACTTCCTTTCCTTTCATTACACCTTTTGCCTTTTGTTTTAAACCCGCAACCTTTCCCGCGTCAACTTTTATGTTTTTGCTTTCTACTGGTTTTTTGGCGATTACTGGTTCGACTGGTTCAGCTTTTATTTTGTCAAGTTTCCAAGCTAAAGCGTCAGCAATCATAGCGATGGATTGTTCAAGTCCAACATGTCCAGTGATTTGTTTACTTTCAATTTTCAGCTTGAACTCGTCAACAGTTAATCCTGCACCAACTTTTTTTTGGAATGGTAATCGTCTTGTGCCTGCGTTCATGACTCTGACTGCTTCGATTTTGTCTATTTTTTGGCATACTGCAGTAAGTGCTATCACTAAGGTGTCCATTAGGAAACCTGGGTTTATGCCTGTGCCTAAAACTGTCACGTCGTGTTTTTTTGCGAGCGCGTCAAGTTTCTCTGCGAGTGATGGTTCAGAAAAGCTTGGGTAGGATAGTTCTTCGCATGTGGATATGACGTTTACGCCGTTTTTGACTATGGAGGCTATTTGTGGATAAGTGTCTCTGAGATAGGATGAGGTTGCATGAATGGCGATGTCTGCTTTTGCCTTTGATAATGTAGCATCCACGTCATCTGAAACAACTATTCCTAGGTTTTTGTCTAAGCCGAGAACTGCGCCTAAGTCCTTGCCTACCTTGTCTTTGGCTATGTCAACCGCGCCTACTATTTCGATGCCTTCCTTTTCCAGTAGAAATTTAGCGATTAGGCTGCCGACGGCGCCGATGCCATACAATGCGGCTCTTATCTGTTTCATGCATATTCCTTCCTTATGTTTATTCATAATTTATGTTTACTCTATAAAAACGTGTTTGAAGCATCGCGCAGGTTTTGATGCTCCTTAAAACCTTTACGTTTGTAAACCTTTATATCTATGGTAACCCCCAAAACTAGAGAGGGCTCAAAACTTGGAGTCCGCGAAACCTATAATCTCCAAAGAAGACATTAAAAAAATCTTGGACATTGAGAGACTTAAATACTGCTTCGAATGTGGCATTTGCACAGCAAGCTGTTCCATGGCGGAGCTGTTAGGAAATGATTATAATCCGCGGGAGCTTCTGGAAAACATTTACTTAAACCCCGAACGTGTTTTAGCTTCCGATGAGCTCTGGCTTTGCGCTTGGTGCTACAACTGCTACAAACGTTGCCCTCAAGCCTTGCGCATACCCGAAATATTTCTTTTCTTCCGAGCAATCGCCGTGAAGCATGGGTACACACAAGCATTTGAAGAAGCCCTCGAAAAAATAGTAGAAAACATCCCATTACCGCTTGTAACCACCCTAGTTTGTTTTCACCCAGAACGCGCTGGGTTGGATAAAGATAAAGTGTTAGAGAGAATTGAACAAAAGCGTAAAGAACTTTTAAAGAAGGGTAAAAAGAAGAAAACAACAAAAGTTTTGGAAGGAAAAATTGCGGTTATAGGCTCTGGACCCGCCGGGCTTACAGTTGCATACGAACTAGCCCGAAAAGGACATAGAGTCACAGTTTTTGAGGCTCTTCCAGAAGCTGGTGGAATGCTGCGGAAGTGCATTCCAGAATATCGCTTACCAAAACAGGTTTTAGCAAAGGAAACTCAATTTTTGAAAGATTTAGGTGTAGAAGTAAAGACTGGCGTTCAAGTTGGTAAAGATTTGAGTTTTGGCGATTTGTTGAAGGAAGAATACAAAGCCGTATTCGTTGGCGTGGGGGCTCATAAAAGTCAAAAATTAAGGATTGAAGGCGGAGACTTGAAAGGAGTCATGCATGCTCTCGACTTTTTGTGGGATGTCAATTTTGGCGAAAAAATAGAGGTTGGAAAAAATGTTGTTGTAGTTGGTGGTGGAAACGTCGCGGTGGACGCTGCAAGAACCGCGTTACAGCTTGGAGCAGATGACGTAACCATATTATATCGTCGGTCAATGGATGAAATGCCTGCCAACCCCTGGGAAGTTAAAGAGGCAGAAAACGAGGGTGTTAAATTCGAGTTTTTAGTTGCGCCTAAGAAGATTTTGGGAGAAAACGGAAAGGTCTCAGCGGTTGAATGTGTCCGCATGCAGTTAGGCGAGCCAGACGATACAGGGAGAAGAAAGCCAATCCCAATAGAAGATTCAGCGTTTACGCGACAAACGGACATGGTTATTCTTGCGACTGGAGAAGCCCCAGACCGCGCGTTTTTGCCGAAGGAAGTCGAGTTAAATGAAGACGGCACGGTTTGGACAGACCCAGTAACTATGGAAACCACTATGCGAGGCATTTTCGCAGGCGGAGACGTAGTAACAGGACCAGCAAGCGTGATAGAAGCCATACGTGCTGGAAAACAAGCCGCAGAATCAATCGAAAATTACTTGAAGTCTTCTGGAGGATGAGAAAGTGGCAGAAAATAAGACACAAACGCCTAAAGAAAGCGACGGAGAAGTTCGCATCGGAGTTTATGTTTGCCACTGCGGTTTGAACATTGCCGGCTCCGTGGACTGTGAAGAAGTTGCAAAGTTCGCCGCAACGCTTCCCCATGTTGTTTTAGCCAAAGACAATCGATACACATGCTCAGACCAAGGACAAGAACAAATAAAAAACGACATCAAAGAACACAAACTCAACCGCGTAGTCGTCGCCTCATGTTCACCACGCCTTCACGAACCCACATTCAGAAAAACGTGCGAAGAAGCGGGCTTAAACAAGTATCTCTTCGAAATGGCTAACATCCGCGAACATTGCAGTTGGGTTCACTTACATGACCGCAAAGCAGCAACAGAAAAGGCGAAAGACCTCGTGAAAATGGCTGTAGCCAAAGCGGCTTTGCTTCAACCCGCAGAAGAAATCGAAGTGCCAATAATCCGGAAAGCATTAGTAATCGGAGGCGGCGTTGCAGGCATCCAAGCCTCTTTAGACCTTGCTGACACGGGTTATCAAGTGTATTTGGTTGAGAAAGAGCCAAGCATAGGCGGCATGATGGCTCGAATTGACAAGACATTTCCAACAATGGACTGTTCCATATGTATTCTCGCGCCTAAAATGTCTGACGTTGGGCATCATCCCAACATTGAACTATTAACTAACAGCGAAGTAACCGAAGTTAAAGGTTACATTGGCAATTTCCGCGTAAAAGTTTTGAAAAAACCACGATATGTAACAAAGGATTGTTCAGCTTGCGGTGAATGCGCAAAAGTTTGTCCGATAGTCGCTCCAAACGAATTTGACGTTGGTTTAGCCATAAGGCACGCCATCTACACACCTTTCGCGCAAGCAGTCCCATCTACATATGTTATCGACATGAACCTATGCCTAAACAAAGATGGCGTAATAGTCTGCGACAAATGCATGAAAGCATGTGAAAGACAAGCCATAAAATTCGAGATGAAACCAGAAACCGTTGAGCTTGAAGTGGGCACAATAATCGTAGCGACAGGCGCAGACGTTTTCGACCCATCAACGCTTCCGCATTACGGGTATGGTAGATACCCAAACGTTATCACATCCCTTGAGTTTGAAAGACTAATCAACGCTGGCGGTCCATCCCACGGGCATTTGATAAGACCGAGCGACATGCAAATTCCAAAACGCGTAGCTTTCATCCAATGCGTTGGTTCCCGCTCAGACCGAAACGGCAGACTCTACTGCAGTAACGTCTGTTGCATGAACACAATAAAAGACAGCCTACTCATCAAGGAGCATTGGCCAGAAACCGAAATCTACGTTTTCTACGTTGACATACGCGCTTACGGAAAAGGTTTCGAAGACCTTTACAAACGTGCCCGAAGGGAAGATGTCAAGTTCATTCGCGGAATCCCATCAGAAATAATAGAAGACAAACGAACGCGTAACTTGTGGCTTGTCGGAGAGAACACTCTGCAAAAAGAACTGTACAAAATGAATTTCGACATGGTAATCCTTTCCATAGGCCTGGAGCCTAGAAAAGACAGCGAAATGATACAGCGTTTATTGATGCTTTCTAGGACTCAAGATGGCTTTTTCATGGAAGCACATCCGAAATTGAGACCCGTGGACGCGGCTACTGGTGGAATATTCTTTGCTGGTTGCGCAGAAGCGCCAAAGGACATTAAGGATAGTGTGACGCAGGCAAGTGCGGCTGCAGCCAGAGCGGGCATATTAATGGCTAAGGGAAAAGTGACAGTAGAAGCAATAACACCAATTTCTTATGCGGAAAAATGTAAGGCATGTGGATTATGCACGAAAGTTTGTCCATACAACGCCATAACGCTTGACAAGGAGTTAAAGCGGGTAAGCATTATAGAGGCGGCGTGTGGTGGATGTGGAACATGCGCGGCAGAATGTCCATTCGGCGCTTTAACCCAGAACCACTTCACTGACGAGCAGATTCTTGCGCAAGTAGACGCTGTTACTGAGCAAGAAGCAGAAAAGAAAATTGTCGCTTTCTGCTGCAACTGGTGCGCCTACGCTGGTGCAGACTTCGCTGGCGTAAGTAGAATGCAGTATCCACCGAACGTGCGCATAATCCGAACAATGTGCTCTGGACGTGTGGCGCCGAAATTTGTTGAAAGAGCGTTTGCCAGAGGCGCTGCAGCAGTTTTAGTAGCCGGTTGCCATCCAGGCGATTGTCACTACATAAACGCAAATTATCATACACAAAAGCGTGTGGAAAAGCTCTTGAAGAAAATGGAGCAAAGCGGGCTAAACAAGGAGCGGCTGCAGTTGTTGTGGGCTTCAGCGGCGGAAGGCGAACGTTTTGCCTCGAAAATCCGCGAGATGCAATCTATAGTTGAGAAAGTTACGCGTGAAGAAATAGAGAAAGCCAAAAAGGTTTTCGAAAAAGCTTTAGGAGGAAACTAGCCCATGCCAGAAAGAATCAAACATCAGCCACTTGACAAGGGAGAAGTGAAGCCGCCTCAAGCGGAGATTCACTTAATTAAAGACCAATGCAAAGGCTGCGGTTTCTGCATTCAATTCTGCCCCAAAAAGGTTCTGGAAGAATCCCAAGAAATAAACGCGCGGGGTGTTCACCCGCCGAAAATTGTTGACGAAAGCAAATGTATTATATGCAGCTTTTGCACAGCAGTTTGTCCAGACTTTGCAATTTTTGTTACTGAAAAATCACGAGAAAAGGATGTGAAATGAATGACTAAAAAAAGAACCCTGCCAACCGGCGCCCATTTCATGAGCGGCGACATTGCATGTGCAGAAGGCGCGATTGCTGCTGGCTGTAGATTTTTTGCAGGTTACCCGATAACGCCCGCAACGGAAATCGCTGAGCACTTGTCTGAGAGAATGCCTGAATTCGGCGGAATCTACATTCAAATGGAGGATGAAATAGCGTCTATCGCGGCTGTTCTGGGCGCTTCCTATGCTGGATTGAAAGCCATGACGGCAACTTCTGGACCTGGCTTTAGCCTAATGCAGGAGAATATAGGTTTAGCTGTTATGACAGAGACTCCATGCGTTATTGTTGACATTATGCGTGGTGGACCAAGCACTGGACAACCGACGCTGCCCGGGCAACAAGACGTTATGCAAGCAAAATGGGGGTCCCACGGCGATTATGGCATTATAGCTTTGGCGCCGTCTTCAGTACAGGAGATGTTCAACTTAACGATTGAGGCGTTCAATTTGTCTGAAACTTATCGTGTCCCAACGCTGCTGATGGGTGACGAGATTGTTGCACACATGTGGGAGAAAGTCGTTATACCCTCTGCTTCAGAGATTAGGATAGTTAACCGTAAAAAGCCTCATGTTTCGCCCAGCGAATACGCGCCATTTATGCCTGAAGACGATTTGGTTCCGCCTATGGCTTGTTTTGGGGAAGGCTACCGTTTTCACGCAACCGGCTTAACGCATGATGAGCGTGGTTATCCTCGAACGCAAAACTCTGAAGTTCAAACTAGACTCGTTAAGCGGCTTTGTGAAAAAATCAACAAGAATGCAGATAAGATAATAAGGGTTGAAGAGGTCATGCTCGAAGACGCGGATGTCATGGTTGTGGCTTACGGGATTGTAGCCCGAGCCGCCTTAAGCGCTGTAAGAAAAGCAAGAGAAGCCGGAATAAAGGCTGGACTTTTGCGGTTAATCACGCTTTGGCCTTTCCCAGAAAAACACGTTGCAAAAATTGCTGGGCAAGCAAAGGCGATTGTTGTTCCTGAAATGAATTGTGGACAAATTGTTCGTGAAGTGGAGCGCGCTGCGAAAGAAACTCCAGTGGCTTTTCTCTCAAAGTTAGGCGAAGACCCACATACTCCACAGGAGATTCTTGATGTGATAAAGAGGTGTTCTTAATGGTTCAGGAAGTAGTGCATCCTTTTGCGAAGTATTTGCGTTCGGCGATGATGCCGCATATTTGGTGTCCCGGATGCGGCAACGGCATCGTATTGAACTGTTTTATTCATGCGTTGGATGAGTTACAGAAAGATTTGGATAAATTAGTGGTTGTGTCCGGTATCGGTTGCATCGGACGCACAGCAGGCTACACGAATGCAGATTCTTTCCACACGACGCATGGACGCGCCATAGCCTTCGCAACTGGAGTAAAATTGGCAAATCCAGAGTTGGAAGTCGTTGTAATAAGCGGCGACGGCGACCTCTTCGCCATAGGTGGAAACCATTTTATCCATGCTGCAAGGCGAAATATAGGGATAAAAGTGATTTGCGCAAACAACTTTAACTATGGAATGACCGGCGGACAGCAAGGTCCCACGACTCCCCTCGAGGCGTCAACAACCACGACTCCCTACGGCAACATTGAACATCCGTTTAACTTAGTTCACTTGGCTGCAGCGTCCGGCGCGACGTACGTGGCTAGATGGACAACCTTGCATGTGCGAAGACTGACGCAGTCAATCAAGCGGATGTTGCAGAAAGAAGGCTTCTGCTTCATAGAAGTGGTTTCGCCTTGTCCAGAGATTTTCGGCAGACGCAACAAGATGCGCACAGGCTTGGAAATGATGGAATGGTTCAGAAGGGCTTCTGTAGTTGAGAATTTCTCCGACCCATCCAAAGCAGAAATCTCTCCGGAAAAGATAGTTGTGGGCGAGTTTGTTAACACAGAAAAGGTTAGTTACGAGAGACTACTCCAAGAGAAAATAGCTCAAATTAACGAAAAAGCAATGAGATGGTGAACTGAATGCGAAAAGAAATCCGATTTGCGGGGTTTGGAGGACAAGGAATAATTAAGTCTGGAATAATCACGGCTACGGCAGCCGCTATTCACAGCGGAAAAAACGCGGTTCAAACGCAATCCTACGGTCCTGAATCAAGAGGCGGCGCGTGCAAATCTGAGGTTGTGATATCAGAAGAGGACATAGATTTTCCAAAAGTCACCGAACCCGACGTGCTGGTTGTGATGTCTCAGCATGCTTACAACGAATACGCAGAAGACGTGAAAGCGGGCGGAGTAATAATTATGGACCCAGACATGATTCCACACGAGAAAGAGTTAAAAAATGTTAAAGTTTACCGTCTCCCAGCCACGAAAATTGCTGAAGAGCTTGGTAGGAAGATTGTGGCTAACATAGTGATGTTGGGTGCTTTTGCAGCCATCACGGGGCTGTTGGATAAGAATGCTTTAAAGGAATCGATTAAAGTAAACATACCGAAGGGTACTGAAGAGCTTAATTTGACTGCTTTTGAGAAAGGCTACGAATATGGGAAGAATCTGTTAAAAAACTAGGGTTACTCAGCCTTTTGCGTTTGCACTTGTGGCAACTGTGCTAATGGTGTGGCTAGTTTTGATTTTCTAATGCCAACATGACGTAGTGGAGCTAGTTTTTTTGCTTCGTTGTATATGTCTGAGGCTATCTTGCCCAAAACCATTTCTTGTGCAAACTCGTCTAATGTTAATACGGATGCTTTTTCTTTGATTATTTTCTCCATTATTGCTCGGATTTCCTTCTCTTGCGACGTTTTGATTCGCGAAAGCGTGAAGGCGGTGACCGCCACACGTAGTTTGTATCCGTCTTTGGTGGTTATGCTGAAGAGTCCGTCAACTTTTGTTGTTCTTCTCCTTACAAGGCTTCGCAGATAATCTCGCGAATACTCGTGTCCTTTGAACATTGTTTTAGCGGTTTTGCCGTCAAGTTGGGTTATTTGGAAATATATCTTCAAGTATTGATGGGCGAAGTCGTTTGTGACATCATAAAGGGTTGAATCTATAACTCTTCCGACCAACTTTTCCGGCTCATCGGTTGGTATTGCTCCTAACTCAACGTTTCCGAAGTATGGCGGAGCCACTACGGTGTACCATGTTTTACTTCGCCATTTGTCTCGTACGCGTTTTGTTTTTGAAGACACGTTAATCCTCCGAATGTAGCTTGAAAATTCGCATCAGAGTATTAAAAGTTTTACCGTTTAGGCGTTATTTTCTCGATGCCACCCATGTATTTTCTTAAAACTTCAGGAATAACAACTGAACCGTCTTTTTGCTGGTAATTCTCAAGTATTGCAACCATTGTTCTGCTGGCTAATGCCGTGGAATTTAATGTATGCACAAAGCCTTTTGGAGCCTCGCCTTCTTTTTCTCTATACCTTATGTTCAGTCTTCTCGCTTGGTAATCAGTGCAGTTGCTGCATGAAATTATTTCTCTGTAAGCGTTTTGCGCCGGCATCCACACTTCTATATCGTATTTTTTAGCGGCAACCGTTCCAATATCGCCCGTGCACACGTTTACTACGTGGTAGGGTAAACCGAGTTTTTGGACAAGTTCTTCAGCGTTTTGTATAAGTTCTTCATGGAATTTCCATGAGTCTTCGGACCGGCAGAAAATGAACTGTTCCACCTTGTTGAATTGGTGAACGCGGAAGATTCCGCGTGTGTCTTTACCGTGTGCTCCCGCTTCTTTTCTAAAGTTTGTGCTTATTCCAACAAATTTGAGCGGTAATTCATCTGCTTTTAGCACTTCATCCATGAACATGGCCGCAATTGGGTGTTCTGAAGTTGCAATCATGTATAAGTCTTCATTCTCAATTTTGTATAGGACATCTTCAAAGTCGCTTAGGGCTGTGACGCCTTCGTATGCTTTTCTTCTCATCATGAAGGGCGGCTCGATTGGCGTGTATTTTTTCTTAACCATTTCTTCTATGGCGAAATTCATCAAAGCCATGTCAAGCAAAACGGCTTCGTTTTTAAGGTAGAAGAATCTTGCTCCAGCAACTTTCCCTGCTCTTTCAATGTCCATTATGTCAAGGCTTAAGCTTAAATCTATGTGGTCTTTAACTGGAAAACTGAACTTTGGTATTTTTCCCCACTTCCTAATGGGAATATTATCGTGTTCGTCCTTGCCAGTCGGAACTGACTCGTGCAGAAGGTTTGGGAGTCTAAGCAGATAATAGCGTAGTTTTTCTTCGCATTCTTTCACTTGTTCTTCTAAGTTTGTTATTTCAGCATCGATGGCTTTTGCCTTCGATAATTCTTTAGTTGCGCCTTTCCCCTTCTTTTTGAGCTCCGCAATCTGTGTGGTCACAAGTTTTCTTTCATGACGCAATTCGTTGAGCCTGGTCAACCCTTGCCGCCATTTCTTGTCACAATCAATTAACTCGTCCAGCATCCTCAAATTTTCAGGGTCGCCCCTCTTCATCAAATTATTTCTTACCAGCTTCGGGTTTTCACGGATGAGTTTAATGTCCAACATCTCTCTCAATCAGCCACATCAAGTATTTAGCCTTCTAACCTTACCAATAAATCAACTATTTAACCTTACGATAAAACCTATCCAACTAATCAAACACTGGTTGAACCTATTTATAAGGGGGGCTATAACTTTTCCGAGCCTATCAGCACGCTGCTACTGTTTATCTAATTTTCTTGTAGCTTGAAGCGTCTTTTCCGCGGTTGAAACACAAAACAGTAAATCATCGATTGTCGCGATGAATGTTTGAAATTTACCTTCACATTTTATTTGTGTAATGACTTTCTTTTCTGTTCTAACCGTGTTCACCCATAACCCACTTGGCGTTTTGAAATTGTCAGGCGAAACCGCACTTGCCACAGCTTCAGCTGTTCTCTCATCGTCATATTCCAAGATTATTTCAGCTTCCAACCTTCTCGCCACGCAACTGCCTTCCAACAAGCTCATTAACAACCGCTATAAACGCTTGAACATTTTCTATTGGAACCTGCGCTCCAGCAGCTATGTTGTGTCCTCCACCATTTCCCGCAAACTTCTCCGCAGCCACCTGCATCACCTCGCCAAGATTTACACCTCTGTTCGTCATAGTATCCACCGTCCTCGCAGAAAACTTCGCCAAACCTTCCTCTGCAACATTAGCATACGCAATTAAAGGCTTTTCAGGATTTGGCAAACTCGCAGAAAGTATAGATGAAATTGCACCAATTATCTTGTCATCTATGAAATCTTCACCATAAACAACGTAAATATTCTCAAACTCCCGCATCCGCTCAGGCTTCTCCATAACCCACCCCAGATACTTGTTAATAGTCCGCCTATACTCCTCCAACACTTTGTTGGCTTCTTCAAGAGCAGCACCACGGTCACCCATACAAATAGCAACACCCAAGCTTGGTCTATCCATACGACCAGTCGCATTTAACAAAACAGCAAATTCTCTCGCATCCCTAAGTGGAGTCCACGGTTCCTCGCTGTTCAAAGTGTAAACGTGACCAATAAGATTTGTGACTTCATAATGCAAACCCTTCGACAACAAATAATCCGCAAGTCCCGTACACAATCTTTTCTTTTCTTCATCAGAAAGGTCTCTCAACGCTCGCCATCTTTCACCATGTCTCGGCTTAATATCCAAACTAGCCAAAAAAGCTAAACTCTTATCTTCTTCCCCGCTAATGCCGGGAATAAAAGGACTAGTTGTCGACGACAATGTTTTGTGAATTGGACGAGTTTCTCTACCAAAGAATATAAGGTCTTTTTCAACCGTTAAAAGCCCAGCATCTACCGCATCTTTAACTATTACCTCATTAAGCCCACCAAGCAACCGCTGGTCATACTTGTCCTGCAAATCTCCGAGCGCTCCAATCACTGCAATAGGAGCTAAATCCACATTGACTTTGTCAACAGCCTTAGCCACAAAATACGCAACGCCAGAACCGCTGATGTCCCGTGCTCCGTCAACTCCATGCAAATGCGGGTTAACATGTACAATGTTGTCTGCTTCTTTGCCAGTAACTTGATGATGGTCCAAAATCACTATTCTAAAATCTGCAAGGTTCTCATTTAACAAGTCAATGTAGCCGCTTCCAAAATCTGTCAAAATTATCAGTTGCGGCTTGTCAGCCAAGATTTCGCCCACAATTTTCTCGTCAATCCACTGAGTTATCCTAATACGAAATTTAGCGTCAAGCCTAGCCAACATTTTACCAATAATCCCAGCCGCTGCAACTCCATCAGCGTCCAAATGCGAAAAAACATGAACAAAACCATCTTCCTTTACAGTTTCCAAAATTGCCTTTGCTGCCAACGCAGCTGAATCCAAAAGATTAACAATTTTATTTTCATCTAAAGCCATAGCAACCACACTGAAGGTAAGAAACCGATTATTTAAGATTTAAAACTCACCAAAGAAAAACACAAATATCCAAGCTAAGCAAGCGAAGCTATTTTCGGCTCATACTTCCAGTTCGGCGGCAGAACACCCTCACGCTTATAATACCTCGAAAGCTTGTGAATCTTCGCTTCAATAATCTGCAACGCCCTCTTGTTATGCACATCCTTCTTGTTCTTCTCCAAATGAGCAACCAAACTTTCAGCCTTTTTCATCAAATTCCCCAAATCTTCCGGCATTGCAAGCGCAAGCTCAGCCTCCTTAAGTATTCTCGTTATCGTCTTCCCAGTTATAGGCTTCACAAGAGGAATAGCATACTGGTCTCTGAGAATTGTCCCAATGCGACTCGGCGAATGCCCTTCCTTCGCCAACTTAATCACCAACGCCTCCACTTCTTCTGGCTGATACTTGCACCAGCTTGGAGGACGTTTACTGACTGGTCTTGTCTGATGAGACTTTCCTTTTTCCTGTTTCGGCATCACTTATCACTCTAAACTCTGTAAGAGCGAAGGTTTGCAGATATTTAAAATTATTGATGCTTACTGTACCATTCAGCAAACTTGTGCAAAGCCTTTGCACGATGTGAATACCTGTTTTTTTCTTTTATGGTCATTTCCGCAAATGTTTTAGCACTGTTGACTGGCTGAAAAATGGGGTCGAAACCAAAGCCAGAGTAATTATTCACCGTCATTTCCTTCCTTGTTATTTCTCCAACAACCTCGCCTTTGAAACATATTGGCGATTTCAAATCTGATGAATAATACGCTACTGCTGACTGGAACACAGCCTTTCTGTTTTCAGTTTTCTCCATAAGCTGAAGCAAACCCTTGTTGCCTATTGTTTTGTAAACGTATGCAGCGTACGGTCCAGGAAAACCATTCAGCGCCTCCACGAATAGCCCCGCATCCTCAACTATCACTGGCAGATTACATTTCCCAAAGGCTTCCACAACGCTTGTCTTTGCAATCTCCTCTAAACTGTCGCTTTGAACTTCCAACGTTTTTACTCTGAGCATGCCAACAGCTATCTTATATTCACCAAAAACCATGCGTGCCTCATTAAACTTGTTAACATTGTTTGTTGCAAAAAATATGACCTTACCTTTTAATTGAAAATTCATGGTGGTTCACGACTTCTTCTTTGCACCTTCTGCAGCTACACTAAAATATTTTTGCCAATTTATCTGCGCAATTTCTAGGATGTTGCCATCCGGGTCTGTGAAGGTTGCTTGCCTTCCGCCCCACGGCTCATCATGCAGTTCTTTTGTGAACTTTACTCCTTTCTTCTTAAGTTCACGGTATGCCTTATCTACATCGTCTACGAGAAATTCCACGGAAGGCGACAACAGACTTACTTTCTGTCCTTCCGCAGATTTAGGAATCAACCCAATTTCTACTCCGCCACACTCAAACCCAACATAACTTGAATACTCATACTTCTTTTCCAAACCCAAAATTTCTTCATAAAACTTCGCGGCTTTCTTCAAATCCGAAACATAAAAGGTAACACACCAAACGGTCTTAATCATGCCTTCTCACCTTTTCTTTCAGCCACATATCGTCCTCTTCTCTCTATCTCCATTATCTTATCTAAAACACTTTTCACACTGTCAGCGTCCATAACATTTGCATAACCTTCAATAACCGCTTTGAAACATTCTTCAGCAAATCGGAAATGCGTACTCTGCAGAGCCCTTTTCATAAGGTGTAAGTCAACCCCTCTGTTTTCAAGTTCTTTTGTCTTTTCGCCAAGCCCAAAATCTACAAAGAAAATCTTTCCTTCCGAGTTCAAAATCATGTTCGATGTTGTCAAGTCGCCATGAATTATCCCCCACTCATGAAGCCTACCTATTAATTCGCCAATTTTGAAACAGAAACTTTGTCTCTCCGCTTTTGAAACCTCACTAAGCAACAGTTTAACCTGTTTTCCCTCTACATACTCCATTATTATTGTTGCGTTTTTTACATCAACAAGAAAAATCATTGGTGTCGGCACTCCCGCCTTTTTCGCCTCATGCATCAACTGTGGCTCATGAACTGTTCGGTAAACACGAACTTGCTCATCCAACTTTGATGGGCGATACTTTTTGGGCAAACGTTTCTTCATTATCACTTTTCGACCGTGCCATTGTGCAAGATAAAGGTTGGCTTCCGCACCCTTCTTAATCAGCTGTGGCAGTTTCACCTTATCCATGGAACTTCAACCTCTTCAAGCCGCCAACGTAACTTCACAAAACTTCTTTCAATGGGTGTCACAATGCCATGTTTGTATGCCAGTACGCCTGTCCACGCAATCATAGCGCCATTATCGATTGCAAATTGGCTCGGTACGACACAAAATCTGGCATCATGTTCTTCAGCAACTGTCTTAATCATAGACTGCAATCTTTTGTTAGCGGCTACTCCGCCAGTCAATAGAACCTCCTTTTTCTCCGTGTGCGCCAAAGCCCTTTCAGTAACTTCTGTAATCATAGAAAACGCCGTTTCTTGAAGGCTGTAGCATAAGTCCTCAAGCCTATACACGTTCTTTTTTAACAAGTTAACAGCCGCTGTTAATAAGCCACTATATGAAGTGTCCATACCCTTCACGATATACGGCAATGAAATCAGCTTCGTTCCTTTGGACGCAAACTTTTCAACAACAGCGCCAAATGGCATGCCAGGTTTTTGTCGAAGCCCAGCTTCTCTTGCAAAAACATCCAAACAATTTCCAAGGGCAATGTCCAATGTTTCACCGAAAACTCTGTAACGTCCAGAATCGAAAGCTGCAACTATAGTGTTTCCGCCTGAAACATAAAGCGTCACCGGGTCTTTGGCGTTTGTCTCAAGCTTTCCTATCTCAATATGCGCTATGCAATGATTTACGCCCACAAGTGGAATGTTAAGGTAAGAAGACAAGGCGCGAGCTATCGTCGCACCGGTCCGAAGACACGGACCCAACCCTGGACCTTGAGAAAACGCGATAATTGATAAATCACGCGGTTTTATTCTGGATTTCATGAAAGCTTCCTCTAAGACTTTGCTTGCCACTTCAGCATGATGTCTTGCCGCTTCTCTCGGATGAATGCCGCCTTCTTCCGGCACGTAAGCACTTATCACGTTTGCCATTATCCTACCATCGAACGTTGATATTCCAACGCTGAAGTCGTCTGCTGTCGATTCAATTCCCAAGCAGTAAGATTCGCTAAGTCTTTTGCTCTTCAATTTGTCAATCCTTCAACATGCTTTCTTCTAAACATAAACATACATCTTTTTATTTAAAAACGCGCATATATCAATTTGAGAGATGTGGAATCTGGTTAAAATGCCGAAACGCAACGACTTAGAACAAAAAGCTCTTCAACAAATAATGAACGTGGGATTCGAGGGTATATTACAATCAGACTTATGGCGCAAACTCGGCGCAAGCAGCCGAGAAGGCTCTAGAATAGCCCTGAAACTGGAAGCCAAGAAACTCATTCGAAGAGAGAAAGAACTGCGTGAAGGAAGATGGACTTATAGACTATACCCGAAAAGAGTCCCGGCATCCATAGACTCCATTGCGGACTGCCCATGCCTAATGTGTCCAGACAACGCTCGATGCGACCCCTCAAGCTCAATTTCGCCGCAAAACTGCGAAAGACTCACAGACTGGTTGCTTTTGATAGCCAAAGGCGAACCTGGCACGATTGGTGACAGTTAGTTTTGCCAAAAGCGTGGATTCGAGAAAGAAAAAAAGATTATTATTACAGAAAAGCAAAAGAGGAAAAATACCGTTCCAGAGCAGCGTACAAACTGCTTCAAGCCGTCGAAAAGTATCATTTCATAAAATACCGCGATGTCGTCGTTGATTTGGGTTCCGCACCAGGCGGTTGGATTAAAGTTGCAAGAAAAATCGTCGGAAGCAAAGGTTTCGTCTTAGGAGTTGACTTAAAACCTATCGAGCCTTTTCCGCAAGACAATGTTCGAACGATAATAGGTGACATAAATGAACCGGAAACCCTTAATGAGATTTCAAATGTTCTTCCAAAAAAGGCTGATGTTGTAGTTTCAGATGTTTCTCCAAACATCTCTGGAATATGGGAAGTTGATCATGCTCGCCAAATAGATTTGGCACAGCAAGCATTAAAAATAGCTCTGGAAACGCTTAAACCACGAGGAAATTTCTTTGTAAAGGTTTTTCAAGGAGACTTACTAGATGACTTCATCAAAAAAGTGAAAAAGCACTTCGAAGTTGTCAGAATAATGAAGCCTAAGGCAAGTAGAACCAAAAGTTCTGAAATATTTATTTTGGGAATGCATTTGAAGGAAGCATTAGATTAAACAGCAAAGATAAATTCTATTGCCTATTCTATGTGTTAGACAAGGTGGAATATTTGAAAATTATCGCGGCGGATTCCTCGTCCGCCATATTAAATGACAAGTTTGAGCCATTAACAATTGTCGCAGCTGCTGCGGTGCTGGTTAATCCGCCTTATAGAGAACCAAGCGTGTGCCTAGCCAAGCCTATTTTCATAGACGCTGAAAGCGGACATGAAGCAGTGATTCGCGAAGCAGAACTTTGCAAGGAATTGTTGGGAAGAGTGAAGGCAGACGTTGTGCATCTTGACATGTCTCTAGGCGCGGTTTCTCTTGAGGAGCTTTCTCCTATACAGTTTTCAAACATGAAAGTTTCCAGCAAAGCAAGGCATCATCTCTTGCGGATTTTGCCCAAACTTAGAAAAATTAGTGGCGAAATCACGCAGAAATACAGGATTGAAGTTCTTGCCATCGGAAAAGAAAGCATCCCCGTGAGAATTGCAGAGTTAACATCTGGAGCGCACGCCATCATCTACACATGCGAAAAGGCAACTGAAGAAAAGAAGACGCTAATGCTTGGGTTGCCTTCTAAATGTCAACCTAGACTGACTGAAAAAGGCGTGTATCTTTATTCTCTTATTGGAGCAGAGCACGACGTGAGAGGCTATGCTGAAGATGAAAAAGGAGTTCTCAAAAAAGTTAATATCATTGAAATGTTAAACCCAACTGCACGAGGTTTCAGAGTCTTAAAAATAACTCCAAAGGTGTAGAAATGATGGAGGTCTTTCAATGAAGTTTGACTTCTGGAACGGATTGTCACCGTTGTATAAGAGAATATTTGTAATTGCAGTTTTCTTCATCATTTCTGTAGTTGTAACTATCGCTGGCACTTTAATCCCCCTTTCTGCTGCAGAAGCAGAGGAAATAAATGAATCTATAAACCAAACAAGAAACACTTTGAATAATATGCCATTGTTAAATCAAGTTACATTCATTTTTGGAAACAACTTTTTCATTTGCCTACTTGCCTTCATACCGATAGCCGGAATTTTTCTGGAACTTTATGTGTTATTCAACACTGGTATCGCGATTGCCGGATTAAGTTACGGCATTGCTCATCCTTCTTTAGTTTTTCTTAATTTACTCGTTTTACCTTTTGGATGGTTAGAGTTTCTAGCTTACTCTATAGGAATCAGTGAAGGCGTTTGGCTGTTTTGGCGCATAATAAAACATAGAGGTCGAAGGGAACTAGTGTATGCATCGATGTTTATCACAATTTGTGCAGTGTTGCTTTTGGCAGCTGCATTCATAGAAATTGGGATAAACATTGCATTGTCTTAAGAGCTAGAACCTATTGTTTTCTGATTTTTCTAATTTCTAAGTTTATGTCAAGCGATTTTGGACTATGGGTTATTTCTCCTAAACTTACAATGTCGACGCCAGTTGATGCATAAGCTAAAATATTCTCTGTAGTGATTCCCCCGCTGGCTTCCAACAAAACTTTGTCTTGAAATCCAGCTTTCTTAAGCAGTCTGACTGCTTCTTTTAGTTGCTTCGGAGAAAAGTTATCCAACATTATTATATCTACACCAGCCTTAGCCGCAACCAGAACATCCTCAACTTTGGTAACTTCAACTTCGATTTTTTTGCTGAATGATGCCTTATCCTTCGCTTTTCTTACAGCTTCTTTTAGGCTTCCAACTGATGCTATGTGGTTGTCTTTGATTAGAACCATGTCATCCAAATGAAGTCTATGCGTGTCGCCACCGCCAACTTGAACCGCCTTTTTATCAAAATAAAGTAGCCCTGGTGCTGTCTTTCGTGTACATGCAACTCTCGTCTCAAGTCCTGCTTTCTGAAGTTTTTCCACTAACTTTCGTGTCACTGTTGCTATGCCACTCATGCGTGAAAGAAGGTTTAGAACTGTGCGCTCAACTGAAAGTATTGTTTGCGCATCCCCTGAAATCCTCATAAGAACTTGTTTCGGCTTTATTCTTTCTCCATCCGCAACTAGCATTTCAGTTTTTAACTTTAAACTTTCTAGAAGAATTTTTGCTTCCTCAATTCCCGCTGCAACTCCAGCTTCTTTTGGTATTACTTCTGCTTCTGCGATGCTTCCTTCAGGAACAATCAGGGCAGTGGTTATGTCTCCTTGCCCAATGTCTTCTTCAAGTATTTTACGAAGTTTTTCTTCTAAAATCTCCCGAGGCACAAACATATTCTTACTGTTTGAATTTTTAACTTAAAATACTTGCTTATCCCCTGCCACGTTCACTATTGTGGCAACCGATTCTTCTAGACCATCACATTTCAAAACTTCTCTTTGAATTTCCTTTAATCTCCTGGGGATTTCGCTCTCCAAAACTTGCTGAATATTCTTTTGAAGACTTTCCTTGTCGAGTTTCTCTTGAAGCAAGACCTTCGCTGCGCCTAAGTCGGCGACTTGTTTTGCGTTGCTAATCTGCTCTGTGTGGCTCGGTGTAGGTATGAGTATCATTGGCTTGCCATAGCATAAACACTGGGTTAAGGTTCCGTGTCCCGCCCGGCTCACAACCAAGTCACATGCTTTCAAATATTCGAAACGCTTCGAAGTCCACATATAAACCGTTAAGTTGTTACGGCGCAGTGGTTTTTCATCAGCGTTTGGATAGCCAAGCGACATAACAATTTCATAATCTTCTGGAAATTCCATCAAAATTTTCTTCAAAATTCCAGTTAAAAAAGCCCTTTCTCTTATCGGACCACTTATTGGAACAAAGACCACTGGCTTATTTGCTGGTAGCCCTAGTTGTTTGCGAATCTCCTCTTTGGTTGGCAAGGTTTCTGGGCGAACCGGCAGTAGTGGTCCAATTAGCTTTACGTTTTTTCTGTAAGATTTGGGAATGTTCAAGTTGCCTGCGCATATCGTGTATGGTGGGGGGAAATCGGGGATTAAAGTCGTGTTTCCGCTTGTCCACATTTTTCCAACAAGCGTAAGCGTTACGGAGTCTGCAAGTCTGGCTAACCGCAAAAACCGTTTTCTCCGTGGAATTATCACCTGGAACTGATTCAAAATGCAAATTCTAGGAATCCTCAGCAGTCTAGCTGCTATTAACGGCGAAACACGTGAATCTGAGACGACAACGTCGGGTTTGAAATGCTGAATGGCTCGAACTTCAGCATCAACTTGCTTCATAAGCGTGAACGTCGACAAAAATGGACCTGGGTTTATCGCAGTTTGTTTAAAGTCTATGGTTCCGTCTGATTTGACTTGAAAACCGATGGGTGGAGCCTTTATGAGGGGAAACTTTTGTTGCTCAACGTAACGTAATCCTTCTCTATAAGTGGAAAATATTACCTCAGCGTTTTTCTCTTGAAGTTTTTTCGCTATTGGAATGCATCTGCCTACATGCCCTAAACCTATGCCGCAAGGAGCGAAATAAACACGCATAAATTTATTTCCCGCCGAGAACTTTACGTTTCACTTTGCCTCTTGGTGTCTCTTCTTCAAAAATTATGGCTTGAAACTTGTAAATTTTTGTGCCGTCCAAAAGCCAATAATCTGGGGATAAGCCTGCTTTTATGCAGCATTGGCATAGAAATTCCTCCGCATCCCATTCCCATTCAACTGGTACTTGCGGCAGAAGTAGTCCTTTAAACATGCCTCTTTCAACGATTAGTCCATCTTCGCCTACTTTGATTTTATTTGGGTACTCATCTGGTTTCTTAACTTCTATTATCTGCGGAGGCGTGAGCACACTTATTTCAAAGACTACTCTGTCAAGTTCGTTTAAGGATAGTGGATAGAAACGTGGATCTTGCGTTGCCGAGCTAATGGCAGACTCTATAACTGCTTGAGCTAACGGCGTAGTAGGATAAGGATAGCCAATGCAGCCCCTTAGTTCTTTTTCACTGTTTTCTATACTGTTGATTGTTACGAAAACTCCGCAAGGCTGCATCAGTTTTTCATCAATATTTTTGGGAGGGCTAATTTGCCTTCTACTCTTTAGGTATTCTTCGACAGCTTTCCGTGCAAGCGTAACGAGGAATTCTCCTTCTTCCAAGCTAAGCTCAAATGGCAATTATGTGGCTCTCCGCCGTTTGATAGCAATAGCTGGAATATATTAATTGTAAGGTTTAACCTTTTGCAAAAATTCAGAGGTTTTAGAACTTTATTGACTCTTCTTGTATTCCGTCCTTAGTTATTAACAGAAAATCTATTCCGTCGCCGCTCATGATGTCTCTACTTATAGCAGATTTTATTGCTCTTACGACCAAATCTTTGGCTTCCTCCATGCTCATGCCTTCTTTATATGATTCTTCGAGCACTCCCATGGCAATTTCGGTGCCCGAACCCACTACAGCGTACTTGTCAGGTATTACTGAGCCTAAAATGTCAAGTACGTAAAGCGATGCTCCTTCATCGTCTAGCCCACCAACAATCGTCTGCGTAATTAAGGGGGCTAAACGCCGAGCGAAAAGTAGGTTTGACATTAATTTAGCGGCTGACCGCACAGAAATTGGTCTGCCAGCGTCAAGGTCGAAAAGTTTTGCATATGCTTCCACTTCTCTTACGAGAATTTGCATGTCAGAAACAAGTCCAGCGCATGCAGCGCCTATATGGTCTGTAAGTTTGAAAACTTTTTTGCCGCCTTTGCTTACTACGAGGTAACCATAAGAAACGCGTTTTTCAGAAGCTAAAATAACGCCATTTTGGCACACTACACCGACAGTTGTGGCACCTGGAATCCACAGATATTGAGACTGCTGTGATTCTCGTTCCATTAAGTTCACCTTTCTTCGTGATATACGCAAGCAACTTATTAAGTTTAATCATAAAAACCTTCACACTTCGCTCATGACGTTTTCAAAGAATTAGTGCTTTTATTATGCAATATTAGAATTAAGGGGATTTTAAAGGAAAAAAGTTGTAGGTCGTTGAAGAGTTGTTGCTTATCTTGGCGTGAGTGCCCGGGTGATTCGGGTTTTTAAGTCTGTGTATCTTTGGAAAATTTCGTTTTTTAATAGAGAGATTTCTTGGCTAAGTCGTTGTTTAAATTCTGGGGCAAGGTCTGCCGATTTCACAATGTCTTTTTCTATTTTTTCCAAGTCGTGATCTGCAGAGCGTTTAACTTCTTCCGTCCTTTTGAGTGCATCAAGCTTGATTTTTTCCATTTTTGCAAACTCATTGTTGATGTCCTTTTCAGTCTTGAGAATCTTTTCCCTTATTTTGCCCAGTTTCTCCATTAATTCACGTTCAGATGGTCCACCCATATTCATATTCCACGATACTTAGAATTAGTGTGATGCCTTATAGTTTTTGCCATCAAAGGCTTTCATTTAAAACAAGGGTGCTTACTTAAACTTCATAAGTATGGTTAATGTTCTTATTTTATACTAAGGAGTGAAAAAACTAAATGATTAGTCTTCACATTCAAAGACACGAGAATGTTTGGTTTGGGGTAGCCTGCGACGAAGAAAAGGTTTTTGCAACAACGTTTGGTTCCAACCAAGAGTCCGTAAGGCGAAACCTCCTGCAAAACATTCCATTCAATATGCCTTTTCATCATTCTGAAAAGCCATCTCCATTTGCTGGGCGTGTTATGGAAACGTTGAAGAAAATATATCACGGGAAAGATGTTTCCGAAAACCTCTCATTAAGCACAGAACACCTTTCAGACTATTTTAAGAAAGTGATTAAAGTAGCATCTTTGATTCCCGTTGGATACGTGTCGTCTTACGGGTTAATTGCAAAGGCTGCCGGTGGAAGCCCAAGAGCTGTGGGGCGCGTGATGGCGATGAACCCATTTGCGCCGCTTGTTCCATGCCACAGAGTTGTCAGTTCAGACTTCACTTTGGGCGGCTACGGTGGAGGTTTGAAAACCAAACTTGCCTTCTTAGAACGCGAGAAGCGTGGCTACACCGTCAAGCAGGAGATTTCAGTTAACAGTAAGAGCCTGCAAGTTTTTCCGGTAGAGTTTGTTCTAAAAAAGGTAAATGTTAATTCGTTTTAGGCACTAATGTGTACATGGTGGAATGAGTGCTATGGTGAAGCGTGGACTTTATGTTGGACGTTTTCAGCCTTTTCATCTCGGTCATTTAGGCGCCATAAGAGATATTTTGAAAGAGGTTGAAGAGCTAGTAATTGTTATTGGAAGTGCTCAATATAGTCACAATCTTAACAATCCATTTACTGCTGGCGAAAGGCTAACTATGATTCGTAAGGCGTTAGAAGAAGCAGAAATTGACTATTCGAGAGTTTGGGTTGTACCCGTGCCAGATGTGCATTTGCATATGATGTGGGTTTCCGCAGTGGAAGGGTACACACCAAAATTTGACGTTGTCTATTCCAATGAGCCCCTAACGAAGCGGCTTTTCATGGAAGCCGGATACAAGGTTAAGCCAATCCGCTTTCATGAAAGAAAGCTATATTCTTCAACTGAAGTAAGGGAAAGAATGATTAAGGGCGTGAGTTGGGAGACGCTTGTTCCCAAAAGCGTTGCCGCTTTCATAAAAGAGATAGACGGCATTAACCGGTTGAGGGATTTGAGTAAGAGCGATAAAGCGTGATTTTGTCGCCACTTCTGACCCTGAATTTTTCGGCGGCACTTCCTTGATTCACAGAAATTTCCAAAAAGTCATGGCTTCCAATAATAGCTAAAGGTTCTTGCGGTTTTGCTTCTGCGTAGGCTTTGCAAAGTTTCAACTTTAACTTAGCATTTCCAAGCTTAACATTCACATGCCCTTCCGCGCTAATTGAGTTGAGCTCTTTCTCTCCAAAATTTGTAATAATGTTTCCAAAGTCGTCGACATGTATGACTTCGCCTACCAAACCTTCTTTTCTTTTTGTTATCTTTGCAAATTTTGGCGTTACAATTTTTTGGATTTCTGGCCCAAACTCTTTGGGCGGAGCTCCATTTGCCAAGTGAGCGGCGGCAGGCGCAAAAATGTCTCTTCCGTGAAATGTTGTGGAAACTTTTGGAAGCATGAATTTGCGGTTGGTAATCTCGTAGATGTGTTCTATGCTTTGTTTTCTTGCAGCTAAGGCAAGTATGCCGTTGTCTGGTCCAATGTAGAAGGCTTGTTTTGTTTGTATGAGTAGTGAGCGTCTTTGTGTTCCTACGCCGGGGTCCACTACTGCTATGTGGATTGTGCCTTTTGGAAAGTAAGGAGCAGTGGAAGCCAAAACATATGCGCCTATTCTTATGTTGAATTTTTCTATTTTATGGGTTATATCAACAATTGTGGCGTTTGGGTTGATGCTTAAAATCACGGCTTTCATTTCCGCCACGTAAGGGTCTCTCAACCCAAAATCTGTTGTTAAAGTAATTATTGCATGAACCATATTGCATTATTTATAAGTGGTTAAGAATAATTAACTTTCCACATACAAAGAGGGGACGCAACAGATGTCGATTCCTGGAAAACTAGGAACAAAAGAACTAGCTTTGGCGGTCACTTTTACGGCATTATATGTTGTGTTTGGCGCTGTAAAACTTTCTCCAATAATTGGCTTGCCGGGCCAAGCAATTACTGCAACTGCAATCTTCGCTCCAATAATAGGCATGCTTTTTGGACCTTACATAGGCGTGTTATCCACACTCTTTGGTGGGATAATTGGTATTTCCTTTGGCTATTTTTCTCTGCTGAGTCTTGCATCCGGAATTGTTGCAGCATTATGCAGTGGCATGGTTGTAAAGGGCAAGAGAACCGTGTCAGTGACGGTCTATCTTTTTATCTTGCTTCTTTTAGCCTTCTATCCAGTTATTGGACCCGCATGGCTGTATCCGCCATACTTGTGTTTTCAAATAATTGGTTTCGTTATCTTGGTTTCGCCTTTGCAGTCCACAGCTATAAAAGAACTTAACTCGAGTAGCAATTTACGGCTTCTTTCTGCATTCTTTGTAACGTCTTTAACTTCAACACTTGCTGGGCAAATCGCGGGTTCGGTAACTTACGAGTTGATTATTTCTCCAGATATAAATGGAGCAACAGGCACATGGATGACCACAGTTTTCCTTTATCCAATGGAAAGAGTAATCATTGCAATTGGTTCCACTATGATAGGAACGACGCTATTCAAAATTCTGAAGAACGCAAATTTTGTTTCTTCTTTGAACAGTTCGAATCACTAAGAAAAGTATTCATGAAAATGCATTCTTTGAATGGCATCATCATGTCTGCAGAGCTGTAGATGTTATCGTCAAATTCTACTGGAGCATCTTTAATCAACACTATCGGAGTTTTTTCTATGGTTTCTCCCATTAATAGATGTGCAGCAGAAGCCAAATCGTCTGCAACTGCGTGGTACGTGATGGCTAATGATTTTCCATAAACATCCTTTTCTCCTCTGTGGTCTATTACTGGTTTGAAACCGGCAACAGCCAAAGCTAAGCCTTCGGTGCCTTTTCTAAGCGGTGCTAAACCACTATCCACAATTAAAACCGCAACCTGCTTGCCCGTTCTTCGTTTAATTTCCTCTCTAACATTTTTTACCCACTCTCGAGGATTTTTCGGCCACAAAACCACGTAATCTTTAGGTGCATTTTTGTTGTCTATACCAGCGTTTGCCGTGAGAACTCCATCTTTAAGCGTTAAAACTGCTTTTTCTACGCCTCCGTAGATTTTGTCTGCTTCGCGCAAGATAAGTTCTGCAAATTCGGGTTGTAGCGAGAAACGCTTTGCAAGTTTTTTTGCCTTTTCAGAAGGTTTGATGTCGCTTAATTTTACCAAGCGATTTTCAGTGTACGATATGATTTTTGAAGTTACCGCTAGCACATCGTTATCTTCTAACTCTAAATTCTGTCTTTTCAACGCCTCCAAAACAACGTCAACTAAATTGTCTCCAGTTTTCACAAGCTCTGTTTTGATGGCGTAAAGCCTCATTTACGTTTATCCTCCATGTATTATAGGAATAAAAACCACTTCGTCCCCATCTTTTAGAGGGGTTTGTAAACCTTTTAGGACGCTGATTTCTTTTCCGTTAATAAGTATGAGCGTGTTTGGTCGTGTGTCTTCAAGCTCTGGGTCAATCAAAACTTTCTTGAGCTTAGGCATCTTCTCAACAATTTTCTTTATAATTTCTCTCAAAGGCACCACTTCTTCGAATGGTATGGTAATTTTGCTTTTTCCAGAAACGCTACGGAGAGCGCCAACGAATCTTACTGTGATTGCCATTTTGTTCCCTTGTTTTTGCATTTTTTAAAGAACTACTATCAAGGAAATATCGTTGACATTTGTGCCTGTCGGTCCTGTGAATATTAAATCGCCGAGTTTTGAAAAGAAGTGGTAGGAATCATTTTCGGCTAAGTATCTCTCAGGCGTCAAGCCCAATGTTGCTGCCTTGGTTAACGTTTTTCCGTCGACTATTGCTCCAGCCGCATCTGTTGGACCATCTATGCCGTCCGTGCTCAGCGAAGCCGCAACAACACCCTCCATTCCTTTCAGTTTCACCGATGCAGCTAACGCTATTTCTTGGTTTCTTCCGCCTTTTCCCTTTCCAGTGACTGTGACGGTTGTTTCTCCTCCTGCTATGACGGCTGCCGGTTTTGGAATTGGATTTCCGGACATAGTGACTTCGCGTGCTATCGAAGCAAGCATTGTCCCTATGTGTCGCGCTTCGCCTTCCAATGTTGCAGTCAATAAAAGAGTGTTTAACCCTTTTGATTTTAGATATTCACATGCCGCTTGACTTGCAAGTCTGTTGTTTCCAGCAACGACATTAAAAACTTTCTTGAATGCTTCGCTATCTGCTTTGGGGGTTTCTGGAATTATGCCCTTCTCTCCATCTGACAATACTTTCCTGATGGATGCAGGCGTCTTTTCCCATAAATCATATTTTTTCAGAATTTTTACTGCGTCACTAAAAGTGGTTGAGTCTGGAACGGTTGGTCCCGAAGCGATAAAATCTAGCGGGTCACCTACTACATCTGAAAGTATTAGGTTTAGAATTGTGGCTGGATAAGCTTTTTTTGCTAGCCATCCGCCTTTGAAATCTGAAATGTGTTTTCTGACTGTGTTGATTTCGTTTATGTTGGCGCCGCACTTGAGCAACGCATTCGTGATTTCTCTTTTGTCAGCGATTGTTATTTTGCCACGCGGCAATGGCATTAGGCTTGAACCACCGCCAGAAATTAAGCATATAACCAAATCATTCTCTTTTGCGTTTTCTACTATTTCCAGCATGCATCGGGTTCCTTCCACGCCTGCTTCGTCTGGAATGGGATGGCTTGCCTCGTGAAGTTTTATGATGTTGGTTTTGTGCTTGCTGCCATATGGAACGTTAACAAAGCCACTTTTTATTCGATTGCCAAGAACATGCTCTAAGGCTTCAGCCATTGTACCGCTTGCCTTTCCTCCACCTATTACGTAAACGTTCTTGAATTTCTTTAAATCAAAAGAATAGCCATTAATGTGAAGCGTTGAATTTTTTAGTGAAAGTTTTGATCTTATTATTTGTTTAGGGTCGACGGTTTTTAATGCATGTTCGAGGCTTTCCAGGGCTAGTTTTCTGGCTTTTTGATTGAGTGGGGTTTCGCCGTTTTTGATTAGTTGCTCTTTGTTCCGTATTGTTATCATAATTAACCCATTGTTGATTTTGCAAATTGCTTTGCGTAAGTGTAATAAGTCAATAACTAATAAAGAATTTCGCGCAAACCAAGCTATGGTGATTTATATGCCGAAACCAAAAATTTACGTTACCCGCGAGATTCCGGAAAGAGGCTTAAACAAGATAAAAAAGTATTTTGACACTGAAGTCTGGCCTGAATACGCTCCACCACCAAAACCAGTCATAATTGAGAAGGCTAAGAATGTTGATGCTCTTGCTACGCTCTTGTCTGATAAAATAGACGCTGAAGTTTTTGATGCAGCCCCTAAACTGAAGATTGTTGCCCAAATGGCCGTGGGCTTCGATAACATCGACATCCCAGAAGCCACTAAACGAGGAATTTATGTGACTAACACGCCGGAAGTTTTGACTGACACAACTGCGGATTTCGCTTGGGCTTTGCTGATGGCTGTTGCGCGTCGCGTCGTTGAGGCTGACAAGTACGTTCGCACTGGACAATGGAAGGTTAGCTGGCATCCAACAATGATGCAGGGAAGAGACGTTCACCATGCAACTATAGGTGTAGTTGGCGCCGGCAGAATAGGCTATGCGGTTGCGAAGAGAGCGAAAGGCTTTGACATGAAAATCCTCTATTATGATGTCATTTCAAGACCAGAGATGGAAAAAGATTTAGGCGCAAAACGCGTCGATTTGGACACGCTTTTGAAGGAATCAGATTTTGTCAGTCTTCACGTTCCATTAATGAAAGAGACTTATCATTTGATAAATGCTGAAAAACTCAAACTGATGAAGAAAACAGCCTATCTAATAAACAACGCTCGCGGACCTGTTGTAGACGAGAAAGCGTTATACCAAGCTTTGAAAGAGGGCAGAATTGCAGGTGTTGGACTTGACGTTTTTGAACAAGAACCAACGCCAGTGGATAATCCATTGCTGAAACTTGACAACGTTGTTGTGGCGCCACACATTTCAAGTGCCAGTTATGAAACGCGTTCTCAAATGGCTGAGATGGTTGCAGATAATCTCATCGCGTTCTTTGAAGGAAAGAAACCGCCGAACCTTGTTAATCCAGACGTAATGAAAGTGCGACCGTTGTCAAAGCTATTTTAGCCATCATTTTTTTGTTTAGTACACTGTAATAGTTAAATACTTATATTTTCTAAGTGTTTTTTTCCTTTCAAGTTTAAGGTGATTTGAGTGGTCTCCATCTTTGCGAAAAGAATGGAAACTTTAGGAACAGAAACAGCTTTTGAAGTGCTTGCTAAGGCGAGAGCTCTTGAAAAGCAAGGTAAAGAAGTAATACACTTAGAAATTGGCGAGCCAGATTTTGACACACCAAAATACATTAAGGAAGCTGCCATAAAGGCTTTGAACGATGGTTACACGCATTACGTTCCATCCGCGGGCATCCCAGAACTTCGAGAAGCCATTGCTGAGCACATCGCAAAAACCAGAAATATTGAAGTAAGCCCGGAAGAGGTTGTTGTAACTCCGGGCGCGAAGCCGATAATGTTTTTCGCTATTCTTGCCTGCGTGAATCCTGGCGAAGAGGTTTTGTATCCAAACCCTGGCTTTCCAATTTATGAGTCGTTGATAAACTTTGTTGGCGCTAGGGCTGTGCCCATACCTCTTTTGGAGAAGAACGATTTTCGCATCGACCACGAGTATGTCAAGAAGAAGATAACAAAGAAGACAAAAATGATTATTTTGAATTCGCCAGAAAACCCCACTGGCGGCGTCTTAACTAAAGAAGATTTGAAGGTTATTGTTGACTGTATTGGCGACAGAGACGATGTGCTTGTGCTCTCGGATGAGATTTACGACCGAATAATCTATGAAGGAAAACACGAAAGTATCGCTTCGTTCCCAGGAATGAAAGAGAAAACAATTATTCTTAATGGCTTTTCGAAGATTTATGCGATGACAGGCTGGAGACTCGGCTACGGCGTGATGCGGAAAGACCTAGCACAAAAAGTCGCCCAACTTATGACCAACTCCAACTCTTGCACAAGCGCCTTTATTCAAATGGCTGGCGTAGCAGCCTTGAAGGGTTCACAGAAAGATTCTGAAAGGATGGTTGAGGAGTTCAAAAAACGAAGGGAAGTCATTGTTTCCGGTTTGAACAAGATTAAGGGTATAACCTGTAAGAAACCCCGCGGAGCCTTCTACGTGTTTCCGAACATAACAGGAACTGGAATGGACTGCAGAAAGCTTGGCGATTACTTGCTTTACGAGGCGGGCGTTGCTGTTCTACCCGGAACATCCTTTGGAAGTTACGGCGAAGGTTACTTGCGTTTGTCGTTTGCTAATTCAGTCGAAAACATCAAAAAAGCCTTAGAGCGTATTTCTGCGGTTCTTGAAAAACGATAGTTTCTCCTTAATCTTCTATTTTTTCTCCGGTTAATGTTTCCACTATGTCTGAAGCTAGTTGTATCAGAGTGTCTGCCTTTTTCATGACTCTTTCACCATCTGCCTCACCAAATTGTGCTAGTTGCTGTACAGTTCCTTCAATTTCAATTAGAAAACGAAGAAGAGGATCTTCGGTTGCTTGCGTTTTTTCTGCAGCTTCTCTTATGACGTTTTCTATGAATGCTGGTTCTCCGAGGCTGTAGTATATGGCGTTTCGGGCTTTTCTTATGGCTTCGAAGGCTAGGCTTGGAGCCATGTAAGGCATTTTTCTTGCGGCTTCGAGTTCTGCTTTTGCCTCTCTTAAGTATCGAAGCGCCCATCCACGTCTATAAGCATCCATCATACGTTGTTAGCCTCTGTTTTATTCCTAAAGGAAATAATCGCTATTTTTAAGGTTATTCTTCTTCCGTTACTTCTGAAGTTTCGCTTGACGAGGAAACGGTTTGGGTTCCGGCAAAAGCATGTGTTATGTATCCTGCAATTTGGTTTCTCACTTTTGTGGTTGCGCCTTTTATAAGCATGTCAACCGCACGTTTATTTTCATCAAAATTGTTTGAGAATCTATTGGGAAAACGTCTAATGAGTTCTTTGGCTACTCGTTTAATCTGTTCTGTACGCACATTCCCCAAACCACAGTTTCCCCCAAGCACGCAACGGACATTTCATCCACCACAGTTAAGGACGCATTAAAGTAAACCATCAATAAACAACAACCTAATTTAACTTTACTCCAAAAAATTCTTCGAAATTCTTTATTATCTGCTCTGCAACATCTGCAGTGTTCATTTTCTTGATTTCAGCTATTGCTTTAACGATTGTTGGAATAAAAGCGGGCGTCGTTCTTTCGCCATTAAAAGGCTGTTTAAAAAAGCGCACTGGGCCGTCAGTTTCTGTTAACAAATTAGTTAACGGTGCTCTTCTGACAACGTCGCGTATGCCATTTGAATATGCTGCTGGCGGGCCTTCGGTAATGTAGTATCCTTTTTCAATGGCTTTCGTTAATGCGCTTATTGGGTTGCTGAACCAGTGGAGCAGCACCTTTTTGACTTTATAGGAGGGTAGCATGTCAACGATTTTGGCAGTTGTGCCTCGCGAATGAATTATGACTGGCAAATCAAACCTTTCAGCCAGATGCAGCATTTCGTCAAAAACTTTCAGCTGCTTATTCCATATCTTTTCGTATTTGATGTCCAATCCTACTTCGCCAATAGCAACCAGTGCCTTGTTAGCTTTCTGTTTATAAATCAGCTCCACTGTGCTTTGAAGTTCTTCTTCGGTTAAAGCCTGTACGTTCCACGGATGGACACCAAGCGCAACGTAAACCATCCCTTTATATTTTTCAGCCAGTCTGAGACTTTCGACGCTTGTTTTAAAATCCATCGAATTTGATACTAAAGCAATAACATTGGCATTTTTGGCTTCGCTGACGATTTCATCTACGCATTCAGCGTATTCCTCATCTGATAAGTGAACATGAGCGTCAACGAACCTCATCGCGGCATCCTCTTTAAGCGCAGACTACATAACCACGTATGCTTTTATAATTTTACCTTCCATTAAAACAATGACAAACATTAAAGCCATACACTTAAGGCATAGGCAGTGAAAAAATGGGAAGACCAGAGCTTCTGGATACATGGCCAGAATTTTCACGCTACTGGGACCAAGCATGTTCCAAAAGCGTGGAGGAGCAAACAATGTTGTGGCGTACTCTTTACATGGAAAAATATCCAGAACTGTTAAGTAAACAATTGCAAACTTATGAAGAAGATGGATTAGATTGGAAGGAGATAGTCAAAAAAATTTTTCCTTCATTTTCCAGTCGTTTCCCGCAAATGCAAAAGGCGAGAAACAACATAATTCGCATATACAAATCCATTTACTCAAAAGCTGCGGAAACTTTGAAACTTCATTTCAACATAACTTTCGTTGTTTACGTTGGAATCGGATGTGGCGCTGGTTGGGCAACAACATACAAGGAACAACCAGCAATACTCCTTGGCTTAGAAAACATCGCAGAAGAAAAGTGGCACACACAACAAAAACTCAAAGGCTTAATTTCACATGAAATCGGGCATCTTACTCACATGGCTTGGCGAGAAGAGTGGCAAATGTTTGAACAAGCAGAAAAGGACCCGGTGTTCCAGCTTTACAGTGAAGGTTTTGCACAGAGATGCGAACACATGATTCTTGGAAAAGAAACTTGGCACTTAGCAGAAAATAAGAAATGGCTTTCTTGGTGCAAACGACATAAAAGTTGGCTAGCCAAAGAATTTCTTAGACGAATCGAAAAACAAATGATGGTGAAAGACTTCTTTGGCTCATGGTTCAACATTCAAGGTAGAAAGCAAACGGGCTATTTTCTCGGTCACGAATTCATTCGCGCGTTAGAAGAAACTCGCAGTTTAAGGGAAATCGCGCTTCTGAAAGCAGACAATGTTAGGAAGCTTGGGTTGCAGTATCTGAATGCTCTCAGCAACAAAACCTTTGAATGAGAGAACAAAGTATTTCGCGGAGAACATCAACAATAAAGGTTAAATATTGCTTTAAATAGAAAAAGAGGCTACGAGGAGTCTTTATGGTTGATTTAGAATTAGCTGTAGCCCCAATGCATAGACTATGCAAAAAGGCAGGAGCCGACCGCGTAAGCGAAGCAGCAGCAAAAGCCTTAGCCAAAGCGTTGGATGAGATTGGCGTGAAAATCGCCAAAGAAGCACTGGATTTTGCAATGCACGCTGGAAGAAAAACTATAAAAGCTGAAGACATTGAAATTGCCGCCAAAAAAGTTATGGGCAAATAATCTTTCATTTCCGCAATATCCCTCTTCTTTTTCAAACTTTTAAAAGCAACCATCTTTCTCAATAAACGCCATATGCTTTTTTAAAAAGTCAAACGTAAAGTTGAAATAACGCGGAACGATTAAACGTAGAAAACCTAAAGAACCACGAAGCAACCTTTCAATTATTGGAAGTTGATTACGATGGGCGGTAAGAAAAAACTCAGCTTAAAACAAATGGAACGTACACAAGCCAAAAAGGATGAGGAAGAGAAAGAGAAGAAAGAAAAGAAAAGGAAAAGGCAGGATCACCGAAAGAAAAGAAACCTCTCGCAATATCGGTTCCAGACGTGAAAAACGAGAAAATTGTTGGCGAATTGAAAAAGATGCCGGTTTTAACGCCTTATGCCGTGGCTACACGCTTTAACATAAGAATAAGCGTAGCGAAAGATTTTCTTGAGCAACTCGAAGAAGAAGGCGTCGTGCAGCGGGTTTCTGGAAACCACACCATCAAAATATACAAACCAGCAGATTAGTTAGCCTGCTTCGCTTTTTGTTATTTCATCAATTGTAGAGGTTTAGAACTTTAATTGGGCTTTCCAGAGAGAATTTACACCAAAGAAGAGGTTAAAAAAGCCAAAGAGCTCGTTGATAAAGGACATAAACATCGCTTGGCAGTCAAAGGAAGTCAACAGTTCAAACAAAAAGTCACGCTGATACTGGAGTTTATCAAAACTGCTGGTTACTATGATTTTTTGAGGACTTACATTAACAAAATAATAGAGATTGACGGTTTAACACAGTTGCGAGAATCAGAGGCTGCAATCTGGGCAAACAAATATGCAGTCGAAAACGCAGTAGACGCCGCCAGCCTTTTCATACAAAAAGCTAACCATATGAAAGAATATCTTGAGGGCAAGCTATACTATGGCGGAACTGCGGAAAAGCGCTCTGTTGAAAGACGCATCGAATTTCTCAAAGTTTTGAAGGAAAAGACACTGAAAAATGAAATAAAAGAAGAATGTGAGAGACTTCTAAAATTCTGGAGTGAAAGCTCCTTAGTTTACTAACTATCTGCTTGAAAGCGTTGTTTCTTTACATGGGTAACTTTTTAAGGTTAGTTAAAGCTAAAATGTGTTGGTCTTAAGGAGGAAACTTTTGTCCTCTCGTGAATCTCTACAACGTGGTAGATACGTTACTCTCAAAAAATTAGGTGAAGGCGGAAAAGGCATCGTATATAAGGCTAGAGACACTGCATTGAACCGCGTTGTTGCAATTAAGATGCTTAAAAGCGCAGTTTTAACTGAAGAGACGTATTCCCGTTTTATACGCGAAGCGCAAACTGTAGCGAAACTTAACCATCCAAATATTGTTTCCATCCATGACATTGGCAAAGAAGATGGAAAACAGTTTTTTGTCCTCGAGTTTGTTGATGGAATGAGTCTGCGTGAGCTTATGGAAACATATCCAGAAGGCAAATGTGACATACAAACTGCCTTAAGAATAGGCATAGATGTTTGCATCGCACTTCAGTATGCACATTCTCAAAGCGTTCTCCATCGAGACATTAAGCCAGAGAACATCATGATTACACAGGAAGGCACCGCGAAACTGATGGATTTCGGTTTGGCCAAAATGCTAGGTCAGCCCAGTGTCACTCAGGAAGGAGTAATAGTGGGCACTGTTGCCTATGTTGCTCCTGAAATAGCATTAGGAAAAGGGGCTGACGCAAGATCTGACCTTTACTCCTTTGGCGCTGTACTTTATGAAGCTGTCACTGGAAGACTGCCTTTCTTAGGCGAAGACTCTGTAAAAATTATCTTTAGTCACATTCATGACTATCCAATTTCGCCGGACAAGTTGAACTCGAAGGTTCCACGGGCTTTGGCAGAGTGTATCATGAAGCTTCTAGAGAAGGAGCCAACGAAGAGATATCAGACTGCGGCGGATTTGCTCAATGTGCTAAGAGAAATAGCTGAAGGCTTCTTAAGAGAAGTTTATGTTCCTTCTCATAAGGCAAGTGTTGTGGTTCCTCCTCAGCGTCCTTCTACTATGCGAGAGACTCAACTCATCGATAGAGTTGAAGAGATGAATCTCCTTAGGGAGGCGGTTGATAGGACAGTGCGCCGTGAAGGTGGTCTTGTTTTTCTTTATGGAGAGGCTGGAATCGGTAAGACAAGGTTAACCAGAGAACTAGGCGCGTATGCACGCATGCGTGGAATGCAGGTTTTATATGGAAGGTGTCCGGCGTTGTTCAGGATGGATGGCGTGCCTCCTTATGTTCTCTGGAACGAGGTGATCAAAGATTATTTGCAAGTCTGCACTCCCGAGCAATTGTATAGAGTGATTGGCTTTTATCCAAGTGAGGTTTGTAAGTTAGTTCCAGAAATCAAGCAGAAGCTTGGCACGATTCCTCAGTCTCTACCTATAAGTCCAGAGCAGGAGCGTGACAGGCTTTTTGAAGCGGTTTCACAGTTCATGATTAACCTTTCTAAAGAGACGCCGTTACTAATAATTCTTGATGATTTGCAATGGACTGATCAGTCCTCGCTTTTGTTGCTGCATTATTTGGCGCGGGGTGTTTACAGGGAGCCTTTGCTTCTTTTGGGTGCGTACCGTGACACTGACATTGATGAACGGCATCCTTTGTCGCCTGTTTTGACAGAATTGAACAGGGAACGCTTGCTTCAGCCCGCTCAATTGAAGCGTATGTCTTTGAATGATGTTCTGGAGATGATTAAGCAGATTTTGAACCAAGACGATATCCCAAGAGAGTTTTGTGAACTGGTCTATGAGAAAACGAGGGGTAACCCTTTCTTCGTCGAAGAAGTGATAAAGTCTCTCAAGGAGGAAGAGGTCCTCTTTCGTGAGGAGAATCGATGGAAGTTTAAGGAAGTTTCTAGAATTGAATTTCCTAAGACTGTTAAGAGCGTTATAAAGGCGAGGATAAGTCGGCTTGATGAGGACTGCCAGAATATTTTGACTTTGGCTTCTTTTGTTGGAAACGATTTCTCTTTTGAGGCGATATGCGGGGTCACCAATATTGAAGAGAATAAATTGCTGGAACTGATGGAGAAATTGCTTAAAACTGGACTGGTTAAGGAGAGGGTTGTTCGAGGAGAAGATGTTTATTGTTTTGCTGATATGATAGTGAGGGATGTTGTGCATGAGGAAGTTAGCCATTTAAGGCATAGGAAGCTTCACAGTAGCGTTGGAGATGCCCTAGAGAAGGTTTACGCTAAAAAGATTGACGAGCACCTAGGAGAACTTGCCTATCATTTTCTCGAAGGCGGTGACAAAGAAAAGGCACTTGATTATTTCTTGAAGGCAGGGGAAAAAGCACAGACAGTATACGCCCACAATGAAGCCTTCTCTTATCTTCAACATGCGCTTGAACTGCTTGAAGAGAAAGGAGCTAGTCTTGAACAAAAGGTTCGAATAGTTGAGAAACTTGGCGACCTTAACTTCTGGACAGGGAAGCCAAATGCTGGAATGGAATACTATAGCAAAGCGTTGGCTTTGTGGGATCAGCTTGGAGACAAGAAGAATATCGCTAGACTTCATACCAGAATGGCATGGTTGCTTTGGCACGGATTGGGTGATAAGGTTAATGCTTCTGAACACCATCATGTGGCTTTGAAGATACTTGAGAAAGAACCCGAAAGCGTGGAACTAGCTAGTTTGTATGAAGATATTTCTCACATGCTTTGGCGAACTGGCAAATCTGATGAAGCCTTGATTTGGACACAGAAAGCCCTTGCACTGGCAGAAAGACTCAACGCCCCCGACGTTCTTGCACGATGTTACAATAATCTAGGCGTGCTCAGCATGAAGTCTGGAGAATTCGACAAGGCTGCAGAATACTATAGGCAAGGACTGAAAATAGACTTTGAGAACAAACTTCTAGGTGATGCCCTCACAATATACAATAACCTCTGCGGCCTCTATCTCTCGACAGGAAATTTCCAGAAGTTGTTTGAGACCGCCCAAGAAGGCTCCGATATTGCCAAGAAAGTCGGCGCCTTGTATAGCCTAGCTTGGCTTGATACGATGCTATGCGGTTCTTATGGATTCAGGGGCGACCTGCAAAAAGCCCTTTCCATAGCTGAGGACAATCTCGCATTGGTCAAGAGAATCAAATATACGACTTTCATCGGGAGCGCATTGGGGACGCTTGGCATATGTTACCGTTATCTTGGAGAATGGGATAGGAGCCTTAACTACTTTAAGGAGGCCTTTGACCTTGCTAGGGAAGCTGGAGAGTATCAAGAAACGGGAGCTGCCACCTTGGAGCTTGGAATGCTATATATGGAAATGGAAGACTACGATGAAGCTGAGAAATACCTCAAGGAAAGCAACAGCATCTATGAGAAAGCAGGAGATACAGACAATCAAAGGACTACGCCACTACCAGCTCTTTCAAGACTATATCTAGAAAAAGGCGAAATTGACAAAGCCACAACTCTGATTGAGAAAATCTACGAATATTCAACAAAAGCAAAAAACAGATTGGCTATCTGTGACGCTAAGCTGTTGAAAGCAATGCTTTGCAGAAAACAGAAAAACTGGGAACAAGCCATGCAGCACTTTGAAAAAAGCCTTCAAGAAGCCAAAGCCCTCAACGCACAAAAATGGCACGTCTTCCAATACGCAGAAATTCTATATGAATACGGCCTAATGTATCTGGAACGAAACGACGAAGGCGATAAAGAAAAAGCCTACTCACTTCTCGACCAAGCTCTGATGATATACCAGAAAGCCGATGCGAAAAAGAGGATAGAAAAGATAATATCGAAAAAGAAACTGCTCACAGCTTAGGCTCTAACATTTCTCCATTCTAATTTTCGTTCCACTTTTCACATTACTGAACAGTTCAAGATTCTTTGTCACTTGTCCAAGAATGTTTACGGGGCTGTATGGTTGCGATTCACCATAGAATATGCAGATGGCACTTCCCATAGGCCAAAATGCAATAGTTCCCTTCTCCACAGTGCCTTTCGCTTTCTCTTCCCCCATTTTAATCGATGTTTCAAAATAGACTTCCTCTTTCCACAATGCTGCTCTGCCCTCTATTGGAAGTTTCCTTACTATCATGTCTACTGTTCTCGGCGCTAGAAAACGCACTAGTTCTCCTTCTGCTTCTCCAAGTTCTTCGATTACAAACTTTATTTTTACGCGTGAAATTTCTGTTGTTTCACCGCTCATTTTTTCCCAGTCCTTTGAATGAGCTCTGTCAAAATTTGTTCGAGCGAAACTGGTCCAAGAACTTTGAGTTCGTATTTCACTCTTACAGTTGGCTTGTTTATGGTCATTACTCTTCTTAAATCAATCGGCGTGCCAATTACGACCACATCACATGGTGTTCTGTCAATTGTTTCTTTGAGTTCTGCTATTTGCTTTCCACCGTAACCCAACGCTGGAAGAATAGCTCCCAAATGCGTGTATTTCTTGTAAGCTTCTTTTATCGAGCCCACTGCGTATGGTTTTGGGTCGACAATTTCAGCTGCCCCAAGTTTCTGCGCTAAGATTGCCGCTGCTCCATAAGGCATGTTACCATGGGTCAACGTGGGACCATCTTCTACCGCCAAAGCCCTTTTTCCTTTGATTAGTTCAGGTTTGTCAGCTGTTATTGGCGAAGCCGCATCTAAGATTAAGGCTTTCAGATTGACCATTTTAATATTCTCCTTAACTTGCCTAACGCTTTCCGGATTCGCCGTGTCCACCTTGTTTATTATCACGACATTTGCCATCCGCAAGTTAGCCTCGCCAGGGTGATAAGTAAGTTCGTGTCCTGCTCTGTGAGGGTCAGCCACAACGATGTGCAAATCTGGTTTGTAGAAGGGTAGGTCGTTGTTGCCGCCGTCCCAAACTATAACGTCTGCTTCTTGCTCCGCTTCCCGCAATATTTTTTCGTAGTCAACTCCAGCGTAAACGATTATGCCATTATCTATGTGTGGCTCGTATTCTTCTCTTTCTTCGATTGTACATTCGTACTTGTCCAAGTCTTCATATGAAGCGAAACGTTGGCAAATTTGCTTTCTCAAATCGCCATAAGGCATGGGGTGTCTGATTGCTACAACTCTCAAGCCCATATTCTTCAAAATTTTTGCAACTTGTCGTGAAGTTTGGCTTTTCCCAGAGCCTGTTCTCACAGCGCCCACGGAAACCACTGGAACCTTTGACTCTACCATTGTAGTTTTAGGTCCCATCAGTCGGAAGTCTGCGCCGCTTGCCAGCGCAATCGACGCCTTATGCATGACGTACTCGTGTGACACATCACTGTAAGCAAAAACAACTTGGTCAACATCATATTTTCTTACCAGTTCGGGAAGCTTTTCTTCTGGGTAAATGGGTATGCCATTAGGATAGTCTGGACCTGCAAGCTCTGCAGGATATATTCTGCCTTCTATACCGGGAATCTGTGTGGCTGTGAAAGCCACAACTTCATAGGCGCTGTTGTTTCTGAAGTAGACGTTGAAGTTGTGGAAGTCTCTACCAGCCGCGCCCATTATAATAACTTTAGTTTTCTGCATGGTGCTTTCCCCCTAAAACCTCAAACTGAGGGGCTTCTCTACTATCTTATCATTCCATATAAATCTTAACTTGGCAAACTAACTTAATAGATGCAGAACTGTGTTGGCTATGAAGTCAATTTGTTCTTTTGTGACGCCCGGGTGAACTGGCAATGAAAACACTTGGTTTGCGGCTTTTTCTGTTTCTGGTAGCCGGTACTTTCCAAGTTTGCGATAGTAAGGCATGAGGTGTATTGGGTTCATGTAACAAACTATTGCGCCTATTCCTTTTTGCTTTAGCTCTTCAACAATTTTGTCTCTTTGCTTTCGTTGCGCGTTTTTCATTCTTACAGTGTAAAGATACCAACTGTGCCTACAACCTTCTGGTTCCTTCGGCAACTGCAACTTCTTTGATTTTTTCAGTTTTTCCGTTAGTCGCCGTGCATTCTCCCTTCTCTGCGCAACAAATTTCGGCAGTTTTTTGAGTTGCACGTAGCCTATGGCGGCTTCCATTTCTGGCATGTGGTAATTGTGTCCAAGCATCAGTGATTGATACTTTTCTTTTTCTCCATGGCTCCGCATATACCGCAGTGTCTCCGCAATTTCGTCATCGTTAGTGGTAACCATGCCGCCTTCTCCAGTGGTCATATTCTTGCTTGCGTAAAAACTCCAGCATGCAGCGTCAGCAAAGGCGCCAGGCGGTTTTCCCTTGTAGCTTGCGCCGTGAGCTTGAGCTGCGTCTTCAATAATCTTCAATCCATGCTTGTCTGCAATTTCTCTTATTGATTTCATGTCAGCTGGCAAACCATAAAGGTCTACAGGCATTATCGCCTTTGTCTTTTTTGTTATAGCCTTCTCAATTTTTTCTGGAGAAATGTTGTATGTTTCTGGGTCAATGTCGACGAAGACTGGTTTTGCCCCAGCGATTACTATGGCTTCTGCTGTGGCGACAAAGGTGAAGCTTGGCAAAATAACTTCGTCTCCATGCTTTATGCCTATCGTGGCGAGTGTTGAGTGTAAAGCGCCTGTGCCTGTGTTCATGGCTATCGCGTGTTTCGCTTTCATGAAGTTTGCAAAATTCTCTTCAAATTGTGTGACCATTGGACCAGCGCCAAGTCCATGTGTTAGTATGCCGCTTTTTAGAACTTTTACAACGGCTTCAATTTCTTCTTTTCCAATTTGTGGAGCATTAATTGGAATCATAAAGTTCGCCTTCTTAGTAGTAGATTTTTTACGCTAATAACTTCTACCTTTCGTTTCGATGTTGACTAAAAAGAAATAGGATTCTTTTTAAAAAGTTTCGGAATTGTTGTTCAGGTTTTTGATTCTGTTTAGGAATTCAGCCATTTCTTTTTCTACTTCTTCCTTTCGTTTTGTCAAAAACTCCAGCTCTTCCGCTATTTCTTTTAGCCATTCTTTGATTGCGAAATTGCATTCTTGCCGGGTCATTTTTGCAAGGTATTCAGAAACATCTTTAGCGGCTTTTTTTCCTAATTGATGCAGTGGATAGTTTATTTGTTGAAATTTTGAGAAGGGAAAGAAGTGTCTTGTTGACCGTGGTTTCATTAAGCGTCCGCTGAGCCCTGCTGAAATGACTTCTTTTATAGGAATTTCGCCGTCTGAATTGCATATGTAACGGTGAATGCGTCTTTTTCCAACGCGGATTTCTGGATTGTTGCAAGCGTCAACAAGTATTACGGGTATAAGCGTGTAGCCTAAGTTTTTCAGTGCAAGCCACCGGTGCATCCCATCCAGAATAACATGTGTCTTTTCGTCAGCTATTATTGGATATTTTAGCACGCCGTCCCTTAGAATTTCTTGTTTAAGCAATTCCAAGTAGATTGGTGAGCCTTTTTCATGGGGTTTTAACTCGTCAATGGGAAGTAGAGTAATTTTTAGATTTGATTTTTCGGTTAAGACGGTGAATGTCACTTGTTCTTCCGACCTTGCGATAGCTGAAGTTGTGGAATTTCGATTTTTTCTGGTTCATAATCTACAAGTTTCCCAGCGAGGAATTGTTCATACGCTGAAAGGTCCAGCAAGCCGTGTCCACTGTAGTTCATAGCGATGATTTTCTTTTCGCCTGTTTGTTTACATTTTAAGGCTTCGTCCACCACGTATTTTAGACTGTGCGCTGTTTCAGGAGCTATAATTAAGCCTTCAGTCTGTGCTAGTATTTTGGCAGCTTGGAAAATCTCTGTTTGGCTGTAGGCGTAGGAACGCATATACCCTTTGTGAATCAAGTATGATATTGACGGCGCCATTCCATGGTATCTTAAACCGCCCGCGTGTATAGGTGGGCAAGCGTATCCGTGTCCTATTGTTAGCATTTTCAAGAGTGGTGTCATTTCTGCTGTGTCGCCAAAATCGTAGGTGTATGTGCCTTTGGTTGTGTGTGGAACCGCTTTTGATTCGCAAGCGACGAATTCTGTGTTTGTTTTGCCTTTGAGTTTGTCCATCATGAATGGAAAGCAGAAACCTGCAAAGTTGGAGCCGCCGCCTATGCAACCGCAAACCACATCTGGATATATGCCTATTTGTTCGAATTGTTTTTTTGCTTCTAATCCTATTATGGTTTGGTGCATAAGCACATGATTTAACACCGAGCCCAGCGAATAACGTGTGTCCTCGTGGGTGACCGTGTCTTCTATTGCTTCGCTGATTGCTATGCCAAGCGTTCCGGGATGGTTTGGGTTTTCTTTAAGGAGTTTTTTGCCGTAGTTTGTTTGGTCGCTTGGTGATGGAAACATTTCTGCTCCATAAAGCTGTGCGATTATTCTTCTTCCTGGTTTTTGCTGATAACTTGCCCGTACCATGTATATGCGGCATTGCAAATCGAAAATTGTGCAAGACAGAGCCAAGGCAGTGCCCCATTGTCCGGCACCGGTTTCAGTTACTAGACGTTTGATTCCTTGTTTTTTGTTGTAGTATGCCTGTGCGAGAGCGGTGTTGGTTTTGTGACTGCCTGTGGGGCTGAAGTTTTCACATTTAAAATATATTTGTGCTGGCGTTTTCAAGTAGTTTTCAAGTCTTTTAGCTCGATATAAGGGCGTTGGGCGTGGGAGCCTGAGATATGCTTCAAGCACTTCTTCTGGAATTTTTATGTGGCGTTCGCTTGAGACTTCTTGCATTATTAGTTCTTTTGCGAATATTCTTTCGAGCAGTTGTGGGCTTATTGGTTTCATTGTTGTTGGGTCTAGTGGTGGTGGAAGCGGTTCTGGGAGGTCGGCTTGTATGTTATACCATGACGTTGGGATTTCGTCGGGGTTTAATTGTGTGAAATATTCGCTTTTTTGTGTCATTTATTTTTCACCTATGAACATTTTAGTACGTTTAGGCACATTAGTAAACATTTAATAACACGAACATATTTATACTTTATTCCGCAAAAACGTACATAAAGGAAACGCAAATGTGGAACAACATCAAAAAATACTTAGAAAACTATCCGGAAAGGCTCAAAGTAGCACGCGTCCTCGTAGAAAACGGATTAAGCGTAAAAAACGGAAAAATCTACCTCAACGAAATCCAAATTCCACCAGTGCGCATAGCACGCGTTGCGGGAGTAGACAGGCGCACAGTAACCGAAACACTAAACGCCATAAACGCAAACCGCGAACTTCGACTAATATTTGAAGGCTTAAGGTCCGCAGGGCATTCGCTGAAGGAAATTGCCAGACACCTAAACTTTGGAGTTGTTGAAATAACGCCTGTTGACGCGAGAATACCAGGCATACTTGCGAGTTCAGCCATGATTTTGGCGAAGAATGGACTGAGCATTAGACAGGCGATTGTGGATGACCCGGAGTTGTCGCCAGAACCAAAATTAACTTTAATTGCTGAAAAGAAAATTCCCGGAGAGTTGATTTCAGAACTCTTGAAGATACACGGTGTAGCTAAAGTCTCTGTATATTAAATGCCTAATTTTGTCAGGCTATCTAACAACTTTTATATTTATTAAAGTTTGTAGTTAGGCTTCAAAGGTGAACGTTTATGGTGGATTTCGCTTTCACTGAGGAGCAAGAGCTCTTCCGCAAAGCCGTTCGCGAATGGTGCGAAAAAGAGCTGCCCTTAGAAAAGGTTAGAGAAATGGACAATAAGGGTGAGATTCCGCGGGAACTTGTTAAGGGTCTTGGCGATTTAGGACTTCTTTTGATGACAATTCCTGAAGAGCATGGTGGCGCTGGTTCTGACTGGGTTACAGCTTGCATTGCTGCTGAAGAGCTTGGATATGCAGATATTAGCATTGCCTTGCCCGTGTTGTGGCTTGTAGGCTCTTCGTGGGGGTATGTTGTTGACAAATACTGCAGCGAACAAGTGCGGGAAGCTGTTATTCGTAAGGCTGTTAAAGGCGACGCATTTATTGGCATAGCTTCCACCGAGGCTGGCGGCGGTTCTGATGTTGCAGCTTTCAAATCGTCAGCACGAAAAGAAGGTGACATGTGGGTTCTTAATGGTGAGAAACTGTATATCAGCGGTACAGAAGAAGCGAAGAAATGGGGCGGAGGCTACTTTGTCATTGCCAGAACTTCTCCGGCGCCACCAGAAGCGTCACACCGTGGAATGACCGCGTTCTATTTACCAATTGACGCGCCAGGCGTCGAAGTTTACAAACGGTTTGAGGATATGGGTAGAATGGCAATTTCAACCGGCGGCTTCGCAATGGATAACGTAAAATTGCCAGACTCTCATCGCATCGGAGAGATTGACAAGGGTTTTTACTTGACTATGGAAGGCTTTGACAATGCGAGAATTTTGATTGCGGCTGTCTGTGTAGGTGCAGCTCAACGAGCGCTGGAAATCGGCATGGACTACATCAAAGAGCGAAAAGCGTTCGGCAAGCCCATCGGCAAGTTTGAGGGCATCCAATTTGAACTGGCTGATGATTGGGCGCAGCTTGAGGCTTTACGTTCGCTTGTTTACCGCACTGCTTGGATGAATGACAAACGGTACAAAGAAAAGAAGTTTTCAGCTCTAGAAGTTAGCCGTATGATTGCAGCTTGTAAGCTTATTGCACCGCATTTCGCTTTTGACGTTTTCAAGCATGTGATGCTCTGGCATGGAGCTTATGGCTACACGAAAGAGTGCCCATTAGAAATGGGGTTACGGGGAATAATGAGCTACTGTGTAGGCGCAGAAGGCACAAGCAACATACAAAGAATAGTCATAGCAAGAGAACTCCTAGGCAAAGAATACATCCCATATAAATAACCACTTCTTTTGCCTTTTGAACCCCGAATAGCTGAACTACAACCCACCAAAGATTCAACGTATTTATAAGGGGGGCTATACTTTTCTGAGCGCCTATTGGAGTTGCTTCTTTAAGGCTTCCTTCAATGCTGGCAATATCTCGTATAAGTTGCCAACCACACCGTAATCCGCAACTTCAAATATTGGCGCGTTCTCATCCTTGTTAACCGCCACAATAACCTTCGCATCCCTAATCCCTGCCACATGTTGAATCACGCCAGAAATCCCACAAGCAATATACAATTTCGGCTTAACCTTGTGCCCAGACAAACCAACCCACTCCGTGAACCATTTTCGGTCTTCAGCCAAAGGACGCGTGTTCCCAACAACCCCGCCCAAAACGTTTGCCAGCTCATCCAACAACACTTTATCCTCCTTCTTTTCCAAACCACGCCCACAACTAACAATCACATCCGCATCCTCAAGCCTAACACTGCTTGTTTCCAACGGCTTAACATCAACAACTTCAGTCTTTGATTCGTCAATCTTCACATCCAATTTAACTAGTTGTCCATCCCGCTCTTTCGGCTCTGACTTCTCAAACACCCGTGATGGAACAGTAACAATGCATGGCTTAACTCTAAACGCAATCTTCGCAACAGCATTCCCACCATAGGTTATCCTTTCACCTATCAGTCTTCCCTGCTCATCCACATTCAGTCCATTGCAGTCCGGAGCAACTCCAACATCAAGCCGAGTTGCCAGCCTTGCAGCAAGAGCCTTCCCATTCCGCGTCGAACCTACCATTACAATCTCGGGCTTGTAACTGACAACCAAATTATGCAAAACACTGAGATAAGGCTCCAACCTAAAATGTTCCAACGTTTGGTTGTCTACGAGATAAACCTTGTCAACTCCATACTTTATCAGTTCATCAGCTCTGTCTTGCACATTAAAACCCACAAGAACAGCTGCAAGCTCTGATTGCCGTTTATCCGCAATCTCACGTGCCTTCGTAAGCATTTCCAACATTAAATCCTGCATTTCCGAGAAAACCCAAACACTCTTAAACTCGCTCATACCCACTTCACCTTCTCCCAACAACACCTTCTTGTAACAGTGCCTTTGCCAGCTTATCCGCAATCTCCTGCACATTCTCACCTGTAATCTTAATTTTCTTACGTTCTGTTTTAGGCGCCAAAACCTCCACCACATCAATCTTTGCAGCAAGCTTCTCCATCTGCAAGCCTAAATCTGCAACAGTCCACGAGACAATCTCTTTCTTAGATGCTTTCATAATCATCATCAGCGAAGGAATTCGTGGTTGATTAATCTCACGCGTAACAGAAACAAGTGCAGGAAACTTCGCCTTAACAGTTTCAACCACATTTTCAAGCGTTCTTTCAGCAACAACCGCCTCGCCTTCTACAGACAATCTCCTCACGTACCCTATCTGAGGCAAACCAAGCAGCTCAGCCAACCGTGCGCCAACAAGCCCTGAAAAACTATCCAAACTGGTTTCTCCGCAGAGAATCAAATCAAACGTGCCAATCTTCTTTATGGCATAAGCCAAAACATAAGCAGTGCCCAGCGTGTCAATATTCTTGAAACTTGCATCATTAACAACATACGCCTTATCCGCACCCATCGCAAGTGCCTCCCGCAAAACAGCTTTCACATCTTCAGCAGTTACGGTTACAGTGAAAATTTCAACACCACCGCCCAACTTCTCTTTAATACGTATAGCTTCTTCCAACGCGTTCCTATCAAAATCACTCATTTTCCTCGGCACACTTTCCACCAATAACCTCCGTGTTACCGGGTCAGTTCTTAACTGGGAAACATCAACCGCTTGCTTCAAGCAAACAATTATCCGCATCAATTTCTCCTTCCACCTTAACTCATGATTAGGAAAATGCATGCTTAACATTATAAATATTAAAAGTTTTGCCACCAAACACAAGTCTTAAAGGTAAATACACAAACTCTGCTCACTACAACAAAAGAGAGTTAACTATATGCACTTCGAAATAAAATGCTCAGCATGCAATCACTTATCATCCAACATACTCAACTATAAATGCCCACGATGCGGTCAGCCCTTAAATGTTCAGCTCAACCTAAAATTTGAACCTAGAAAAATCCGCAAAGAAAACCGCAGCTTATGGCGATATGCAGAATTCTTCCCTTATGTAAAAAGAGAAGACATCATAACTTTAGGCGAAGGATGGACACCACTAACCAAACTTTCAAACAACATCTACTTCAAAATGGAAAGCCTAAACCCTACAGGCTCATTCAAAGACAGAGGCTCCACAGTACTAATTTCCACGCTACATAAACAAATAAAGAAAAAGAAAGGCTACATAGCAGAAGATTCTTCAGGCAACGCAGGCGCATCGATAGCCGCATACGCAGCGCGCGCAAATTTAAAAGCAAAAATCTATGTCCCAGAAAACGTTGCCGGACCAAAATTCAACCAAATCCAATTCTACGGTGTAGGAGTCACCAAAATCAAAGGAAACCGAAGCAAAGTGGCTGAAGAGGCCCAAAAACCCGAGAAAGGAAAATTCTATGCGGGACATATACTGCATCCCTTGTTTAGAGATGGTATAAGAAGTCTCGCCTACGAAATAGCTGAACAATTAGATTGGCAAGCTCCAGAACGCGTTTATCTGCCAGTTTCCGCTGGAACGCTACTTTTAGGCGTCATAAACGGATTCAAACACTTAAGAGAATCCAACATTATAGATAAGATACCAAAAATAATCGCTTGCCAAACCAAGCAAGTTTCACCGCTATATCACCGCCTCAAAAATTTATACTATGCTCCGCCAGAAAAAGTAACATCAATCGCAGATGCATTGGTAAGCACAGACCCTCCACTATTAGAACTCATGGTAAAAAGTTTGAAAGAGACAAACAGCGACGCAATAATAGTGCACGAAAATGAAATATTAGAAGCCTTCAACGGACTAGCCAAACTAGGCTTTTTTGTAGAGCCAAGCTCAGCCGTTGCCTACGCAGCATACAAAAAACAACTAAAAACCAAAGAAATACCAAAAAACGAAAAAACAGTAATAATCCTAACAGGAACCGGCCTAAAAACCACACTCAAACCAAACTACTGATTCTCCTAAAATGTTCCAACACAGAATCCCAATTCCCGCTTAAACCTTAGAAAAACTTATATTGCAATGCTGTTTTTCATTGTGACGCATTAGAGGAGGTTTGAATAGATTTGTCATCACCCGCTCAAGCAGGCGGTGTGCCAGTTTTAGTATTAAGAGAAGGCTCAAGCAGAAGTAGAGGAAAAGAAGCACAGCACACAAACATAATGGCCGCAAAAATAGTGGCTGAAACAGTAAAAAGCGCCCTCGGACCAAAAGGCATGGATAAAATGCTCGTGGACAGCATGGGCGACGTAACAATCACAAGCGATGGCCGCACAATCCTCGATGAAATGGACATTCAACACCCGGCAGCTAAAATGATGGTTGAAGTTGCAAAGACACAGGACAACGAAGCAGGAGATGGCACCACAACCGCCGTAATACTTGCAGGCGAATTGCTTGGCAAGGCAGAAGAACTTATAGGAAAAAACATTCATCCAACAATAATAATTGACGGATACAAAAAAGCCTCTGAAAAGGCATTGGAGGTTTTAGAGAAAATCGCTATACCCGCAGAATCCAACACACAAGAATACTTGAAAAAAGCCGCAATGACTTCGATGGCAAGCAAACTCGTAGCCGAACACAGAGAATACCTCGCTGATTTAGCTGTCAAAGCAATACTTGCAGTGGCTGAGAAAGAAGACGGAAAATACAAAGCCGACGTTGATGATGTTAAAGTGGAAAAGAAACCCGGCGAATCACTAAAAGACACCAAACTCATTCAAGGCATAGTTCTAGACAAGGAAGTAGTTCACTCCGGAATGCCAAAACGAGTAGAAAACGCCAAAATCGCATTACTTGATACCCCGCTAGAAATTGAAAAAACAGAATTCGACGCCAAAATCAACATAGAAAGCCCAGAACAAATGGAAGCTTTTCTGAAACAAGAAGAAGAAATGCTACGAGACATGGTTGAAAAAATAACCGCGATAGGCGCAAACGTAGTGCTATGCGAAAAAGGCATAGACGACATGGCACAGCATTTCTTAGCCCGAAAAGGAATTCTAACAGTTAGACGAATCAAAAAATCAGACATGGAAAAACTCGCAAAAGCCACAGGCGGAAAAATAATCACTAACATGGACGACATGAGCACAGAAGACCTAGGCTACGCAAACCTCGTCGAAGAACGCAAAATTGGCGACGACAAAATGACTTTCGTAGAAGGATGCAAACACCCGCGCGCCGTCACCATACTGATAAGAGGGGGAACAGAACGAATAGTAGACGAAGCAGAACGCTCACTGCACGATGCCCTATGCGTAGTCAGAGATGTAGTTGAAGAACCAAAAATAGTGGCTGGAGGCGGAGCACCAGAGCTTGAAGTTTCACGCATGCTTAAGAAATACGCTGAAACTCTTCCTGGAAGGGAACAGCTTGCCGTAAAAAGCTTCGCAGAAGCACTCGAAGCCATCCCAATAACACTAACAGAAAACGCAGGGCTAGACCCAATCGACATACTCTCGGAATTAAGAGCAAAACATGAAAAAGGCGAAAAATGGAACGGAATCGAAGTTCACTCAGGAAAAGTTCAAGACATGACTGAAGCAGGAGTCTTCGAACCCCTATCCGTCAAAAAACAAATAATCAAATCAGCCACAGAAGCAGCCTCAATGATACTAAAAATCGACGACGTCATCGCCGCAGGCAAAATGAAAACCCCACCAACACCACCTGGTGGTGGACCTCCAGGCGCTGGATACCCAGGTGCTGGAGAGTATTAGAAAACGTCGAGAAAAGAGAAGAAAATTTTGATAGGTCCGCCTAAGCTTACGCGTTTCGAGAAGGCAAGGATAATTGGAGCTAGGGCTCTGCAAATATCCATGGGTGCTCCCATACTCATTGATGTGTCTGAAGGCTTTTCAAGCTTGATAGACATAGCGTTAAAGGAACTTGATGCTGGGATTTTGCCTATGACTATTAGGCGAACGTTGCCTGACGGAACTTACCAGGATATTCCGTTGAAGTGGCTTCTTGAGGAAAAATAAAAATCAATAGACGCTGTCTTTTTCTATTTTGACCTTTTTAGGTTTTCTTTTGCTGTGTCAAGTGTTTTTCTAATTCTTGTCCAGTGAGCGCCTTGCCAGTAGACTTTTTCGCATTTTGGGCATTCCCAGAACTCGTTGTAGTTGGAGAACGTGTTTTTTTCTACTTTGTTGACTACTTTTTCTTTAGGAATTGGCTTTACTCGAGTATTGCATTTTGGGCATCTGGATTTTTCCATGTTTATTTCTAGTTCTATTTTGAATCGTCTTGCAAGAAATGCTAGTCTTTCTGCTTCTGTTGTTCCTTCTAGGTAAAAGGCATCAAGCCCCTTCGCTATGGCTTGTTGATAAAGCTCTAAATCTCTTGTAAGCAAAATTCTTCGTTCCTTTTTGGCTATTGTTATTAGTTGGGCATCATCAAGCTTGTTTGAGTATTTTACGTTGTGCCCTAGCATGCGGAGCCAACGCGTCAGCTTTCCAAGCATGCCGTCCACAATAAACTTCACAGTTATTCTCTCCGGATGATTTGCCCACTTCCAGGGTTTGCTATAATTTCTTCGTCTTCCATTACTAATTGACCGTTAACGAATGTTTTAACAGGTTTTCCTTCTGCTGTCCACTTGTCGAAGGGTGAATATTTTGCTTTTGAATGAAACTTTGACGCGTCAATTCTGTACTTTTTGTTTAAATCTATTACTGTTAAATCAGCATTGTAGCCCTCTTTTAAATAGCCTTTATTTGTTAGCTTGAAGACTTCTGCGGGTCTTTCAGCCATCAAACTAGCAATCTCGGCTATCGATAGCCTTCCACGGTTGACTTCTGTAAGCATCAGTGGAAGCGTCGTTTCCAATCCTGGCACGCCAACCTTAACATCCCAAACAGTTTTCGCTTTTTTCTCTTCCAATGCATGTGGTGCGTGGTCTGAGGCAATAATATCAATCCAGCCGTTTTTGATTCCATTCCAAAGGGCGGTGAGATGCTGTTTTTCTCGGACTGGCGGCATTGTTAATGCTAAAGTTCCGATTTGTTTTAGCTCGTCTGTGGAGATAAGTAGGTGATGCGGCGTTGTTTCGCAGGTTATTGGCACTCTCTTTTTCTTTTCATCAACAATGGCATTCAGTCCGTCTTCTGTGCTTACGTGACAGAAATGAACGTGCGTTCCAACTTGTTTGACAAGGTTCAGCACGCGTTTCACTGCTTTTGCTTCAACACCTTCGGAATGCGCCTTGAGAAACGCGTCAATGTCGTTGCAGTTAGCGCGTTTAAACTTTTGTTCAGCTTCTTTCAAAGTTGACTTATCTTCTGCGTGGACAGCTATTGGAACTTTCATTTTAGTAGCAATTCTAAAAGCCTCCAGAAGAGCATCATCATCATCGATGTTCAATCCGCCGACTTGTTCAGCCATAAAAAGTTTGAAAGCCACAGCGCCTTCGGCAATAATTTTTTCTATTTCACTGTTCTTTTTAGGAAATTCGGAATAGAAGCCTACATTAACCAATATTTTCTTTTCAGCCTTTTTCATTCGATTTTTCAGGGCTGCAACGTTCATTGTAACGGGGTTGTTGTTTGGCATGTCCAAAACTGTTGTTATTCCACCAGCAGCAGCTGCAGCTGTTCCGCTGTAAAAATCTTCTTTGTAGGCTTTACCTTCGTCTCGAAGATGTACATGAACATCTATCAGACCCGGCAAAACAAGAAGATTCTTCAAATCAATTTTTGTTTCTGCCTTGGGCATGGTGGCTTCTTTGCCTATTTTTAGAATTCTTCCTTCGTTTATTGCAAAACTGCAGTCCACTATTTGTTTGTCTATGTAAGCTTTTGCATTGTATAGGACTAGGTCAACGCTCAAGTTGATTACTCTCTTCTCTAAATTTGGCGGAATTATGTGATAAGAGTTTACTCTATTATTTTGAAAAAGTCTCTTTCTGTTATTATGCCAACAATCTTATCGTTTACGACGACGGGAACAGCGCCTATGTCTTTGTCCCGCATTATTTTTGCAGCTTGACCAACATCCGCATTTGGGCTGATAGTTGCAACGTTTTTTATTGCTATCTTAAGCGCTGGAGTGTTCAAAACTTGCACTATGGCTCCAGACCGTAAATACGTGAACACTTCGCCGGAACCGAAAAATCGTATAATGTCCATGGTTGTTATGATTCCTACTACTTTGCCGTCGGAGATTATTGGTAGTCTTCTGAAGCCTTGGGTTGTCACGGTTTTTTCCACTTCAAAAATCGTCGTTGTTGGTAATGCCGTCACTACTTTTTCTGACATCAGCTGAGAAACTTTTATATCACTTATTCTGTCGGCAAACATATTGGCAATGTCTCGTTCTGTGATTATTGCTCTCACATGATTTTCTTCGTCAACAACTGGCAAGCCGCCTAAATTTTTCTCCGTCATAAGCGCTATGGCTTCACTTATTTTTGCAGAAGTTTTGATTGAAACAACATTTTTTGTCATAATGAGTCTTATTGGCTCGTTTATGGCTTTGAAAATGTTCCCGCCATATTTTTGCTGGATTATCTCGAATTTTTTCCCTCCGCCCAAGTAATCTATTATGTCCGTGGCAGTTACTATTCCTTCTAGCGTTTTTGTTCCTGGATTAGCGATTGGTATTCGGCGGAACCCCTCTTTAGCCATCATTTGAACAGCATCATAAATCGGTGTTGTCGGAGCCATCGTTACAACAGGACTTTTCGCAATATGTAATATCTCGCCTTCACGTTTTTTGGAAGGGTGAGTTTTTAATGAAACAGGGCCTTTGCCCCGTAATGTTCGCCTGAAACTTTCTCTACTCAATTGATTTTCCTCTCATTTCACAATTAATCTGGCAACATCCTCTCGGTCAACTATACCAACCAGCGTGCCCTTTTCATCAACCACCGGGACTCTTCCTATATCTTTTGAAACCATTATCTTAGCAATCCTAATTACTTTTATTGATGGCTCAACAGCTACTACTTGTGTTCTCATAACAGAGGAGACTTTTGTAGAAGCGAGGAAACGTCCTTTTTTAGATTCAAACGTCGGCAACAACACACCACTGTCGATAAGGTCCTTTTGTGTGACAATGCCTACGAGCTTGTCTTTTTTGACGACTGGAAGTCCAGCGAGAGATTTTGTTTGCATCAAACGCCAGATGTTATCCACTTCTTCTTCGGGCGTGCATGTTATAACTTTTCTGGACATTATTTCTGAAACAGGCTTAGAAAGCTTTTCCGGGCTTGTTTTAATTATGGCGTCTATGAAATTTTCTAAACCTAGAATCCCTTTGTAGATTCTCTCTTGATGCGAATTTATTATCGGTATGTTCCACTCGTCATGCTTAATCATTTCTTTAACTGCCAAAAAAGCGTCTTCTTCAATCGTTGCGGTATATTTCGGGTTTGTCATTATACCTTTTACTCTTATAGGCGATACTGATGAGGAGATAACCATGACATTGCCACGCGAGACCACACCTACAAGCTTTTTATGTCCATCAGTTACGGGAAGAATTCTTAACGCGAAATCACGTATTATCGCGCGAGCTTTTGTGGCAAGCGCATCATCATAAATTGACGGGTGCTTCTCATTCATGATTTCTTTAACACGCAAGCAACCGCCTCTCATTCCTCACTTTCTAGCTCGATTTTGCAGTCTTCGCAGAGGTATTCACCGTTGACTTCTTGCAGGTTGTCTGACCAACTGCCGCATCGGTCGCAGTATCCGCTGAGAGGCGCACTTTCTTCTTCTGTTGCTTCTTGAGCTCTGTTTTCACCTTCTATGAGCGCTCTTTCTTGGATTGTTTCTATGAGTTCAGGCATAACTGCCAAAATGTCTTTGCTAGAGACCAGCCCAATCAGTTGCCCTTTATACATGACCCCTAACCTCCTGATGTTCAGTCGATTCATTCTTTTTGCTGCTTCGCTTATTGTTTCGTCTGGTTCTATGGTGATTAGTGGTGTGGTCATGACATCTTTAGCCTTGATTAACTCCGGCTTAACATTTTTAGCTACCACTCTTGTGACGAGGTCTCTTTCCGTGATTATTCCAAGTGGTTTTCCCTGCTTGCTTGTCACTATTATGCAGCCTAAACCCTGCTTGTCGATAAGTTCTGCAACCTTGTTCGTTGGCGCGTTTTCTTCTATGGTTACTACTGGGCTGCTCATAACATCTTTAACTAGCATTTTGGAAGACCTTAATCCTATGTCTGACATTGATTTATCCACGCTGGTAACATTTGCCTTGACGGGCTTAACTTCAATCAAGTCAAGATAGGAATCCAGAATTTAAGATTTGTCATGCTTCGAGTTGCTACAGTGATTATGCGAGTGAAGTTTTATTAGCGACTGGCGGCTAATGCAGTTAGTCTTCAAATGGAGACGAATAAAAATTGTTGAAAATAAACATAGACAAGTTGGTAAAAATCTCAGTTGTAGGCGAGGTTGTTAGTCCAGTTTTTGGAAGAAGCGTGTATGACATTTCAGCAGAAGGCGTTCCAATGGTTCTTCCCGGCGTCGGCGGCATCACATATAACGTGCGAGTAGGCGACCCAGCATGCGGATGGGAAGCAGACCACGTTGAACCCGGCGTAAGCATAGAGAATAAAGAGAATGACCCACGCTTTGGGCAAGGCGCAAACGCAGCTTTAAATGTGCTTTCTTGTGTTGGAAACGAAGCTGTTGTGGTTTCTGGCGATGCAAAAGGCGCAAAGGGAGTTGTAACCGGGAAACACGGTGGCATAGAACATGTACTAGTTGACTTTCCACCAGAAACTCTTGAAAAACTCATGCTTGGAGACAAAGTGCTTGTGAAAGCTTTTGGCGTAGGCTTAAAACTTCTGGATTTTCCAGAGATTAAAGTTATGAACATGGACCCACGTTTCCTTGAGTCTTTGAGGTGCGAGCCAAAAGATGATAAACTAGAGGTTCCAGTGACACATGTTGTTCCCGCATCGATTATGGGGTCTGGTTTGGGTGCTAACCAAACATACTCTGGAGATTATGACATACAACTTTTTGATGCAGAAACTCGAAAAGATTATGGACTTGACGATTTAAGACTCGGCGATTTAGTGGCTATATTAGACGCAGACCATTCATTTGGACGAATTTATCGCAAAGGCGCAGTTTCTGTCGGTATAGTCGTGCACACGAATTGCGTGACATCGGGTCATGGACCTGGAGTTACAACGCTTTTCACGTCTTCTACTGGGAAAATTGTTCCACAGATCGATGCTAAGGCAAACATTGCTTCGCTTCTAAAGTTGAGGACAGATATATAAAGCAGATTCGACATCTCTCATGCAGAGAAAAAGCGTAAGGAGTTGTAAAAGTTGCCGTTTAAACGGAAAAGCCGTGGAAGATCCAAAGGCGGGAAAGGCAGTAGCGGCACCGTTCAATGCGCCATGTGCGGGCAGCAAGTGCCTCGGGATAAAGCTAAAAAGGTTACTCGTAGAAGTTCGCTTGTTGATGCACAATTAGCTCGGGAACTTCGTCAGAAAGGTACTTACATGGGTTCTTGGATTGACACAAAATATTATTGTGTTTCTTGTGCTGTGCATCGTGGTATTGTGAAGGTTAGGGCTCGTGACGAGAGGCGTATGCGTCCGAGAAGACGATTTTAGCTTTTAGTTTGTTTCTTTTTTCTTTAGTTTTTTGTAAGCGTAGATGCTTCTCTGCGCAACTGTCAGGTTTGTGAGTATTGCAAGTAAGATTATGCCTGCGTTAATGACTGTTGTTGGTTGCCAAAAGTAAGCGATTAGGGTTGCGATGGCTATTACGAGTATGCGTTCTGCTCTTTCTGCCAAGCCTATTGTTTCCATTTTTATTCCAGCGGCTTCTGCCCTTGCGCGACAGTAACTTACCAGTAAAGAACCTGTTAAGGCTATTAGCCCCCATAAAGTATCACATAAACCACCAACAATTATGCCCACGTACACAGCAGCGTCAGCATACCTGTCTAATAACGAATCTAAAAAGCCTCCGAAAATTGTTGTTTGCTGATATACCCTAGCTATTACGCCGTCCAGTGCATCGCAAAAGCCAGAAGCCAGAAGCAGCAAGGTTGAAAGCAATAGATAAGCTGGCCTGCTTTGCCACATTGCGTATGTTGCGGCTGAAAGGAACGCTAGGATTATACCTATGGCGCTTACGGTGTTAGGCGTCAAGCCTATCTTATGGGCTGCTGTTGCTTCTGCAGTGAGTATTTGTTGAATTTTCTGTTTCAGTTTTGTCAGCATCTATTACGGTTTTCCTCAAACAATTTTTATTTATTAGTTGGTATTGTAATGTAGAGTTTAAAGGTGTTTATGTATGATTGATGTTTCGTCCTTAAAAGTTAATGATAAAACATGTTTAGGTTTGCGTGTGGATTTGCCGAATTCGCCGCCTTTGCTTTTAATCATTGCTGAAAAAGGTTTTGTGATGTGCGGCTTTCTTAACATGGAAGCTGCCGAAAGATTAGGAGTAGCCGCAGCGATGGTCAGTGGAGTGAAAACGTTTGAGGATGTGCTGAATGCACAAGTTAAAGCAGCCACATCAAAAGCGAAAAACCTTGGCGTAGAAACCGGAATGAAAGGTCTTGATGCTCTGAAACATATGTTTTAATTTGAGCTGTTACTCTTGTATAAGTTTTAATTCTCTTTTAATAGGTTAAATTATCGTTAAGTTGTTGGTTTAGCGTGCGGGCCACTCCTTTTTGTTATGGAATTCTTCGGTTTTTGCCGGATTCGAAGGTAACATTTAAAGTTTAATTTGCCGCATGAAGCAACAGAATGTGGATTTGCCGGATTGTAAAATTTGCTTGTTCAATATCGAATGAATGAAGCTTTTATTTAGTTTTGCATCAAAGTTTTAAGTTCCTTGACAAATAAGTTCCATAAAGTTATCTTAGTAAGCTTTCATGATTTTATCCGTTAGCAACACTATGTTTTCTTTATGCTTTAACCCGACTAAATTCACGTCTTTCAGATATAGACACTTATAAAAATAAAATGAAAAAGAAATATGGTGCCGGAGAGAAAGACATCTTGCCTAAACAAGACTCTTTAGAAACTATTGCTGCTGAAGTCCTGACTTGCACGAAATGTCTTCTTTCGAAGACTCGCAAAAATGCTGTTCCTGGAGAAGGCCACTTAAATGCAAAGGTAATCTTTATCGGCGAAGCGCCCGGTTATTGGGAAGACATTAAGGGAAGACCTTTTGTTGGTGATGCTGGAAAATTCCTTGATTCACTTTTGTCGGAAATCGGGTTTTCCAGAGAAGATGTTTTTATCGGTAACGTTTTGAAGTGTAGACCACCAGGGAATCGTGAGCCACAGCCAAGCGAGGTTCAAGCGTGCACGCCGTATTTGGATAGACAAATCAAAGTTATTCAGCCAAGAGTCATCGTTACTTTGGGGAATTACTCAACTGCTTACGTTTTTTCTAAGGGTGGATTAGCTTTTACAAGTATAACGAAGGTTCATGGGAAATTTTATGATGTGTCTCTTTTGGGTATGAAAGTAACTGTTTTTTCAACATTTCACCCCGCTGCAGCGCTTTACTATCCAAAATACAAGCAACTGATAATTGAGGATTTTAAACTGCTTAAGGAAAGATTGGAAAAGGAAGGAATAATCACGTATTAATTTTCTTAGTAAGTCGTATTTCCTTTACTAGTTCATCCACGCTATTGAAGCTTTTAGAGGGCAAATCCGCCAAAGCGTTTTCAAGCCTAATTTGTTTTCCTTCTTCCACTTCCACAAGCCGCCAACCGAGCTTCTTAATCAGCATGCTTTTTGTGATTGGGTACCGTGTTTTTTCACCAATCTCTTTAATGGATGCTAGACCCGTTGAGTGCGTGATTTTTGGAAAAACTCCACTTGACAGATACTCTTTGAAACGTGTTCCATCGTCAAACATGGAGAGATTGTTGAAGAGAACATAAACATCTTTTCCTTCTTTCTCGTATGACGCGACAAGTTCCTTCAGTTTTTGCAGTTCCTCATCTGAGTATTGGTAATAGTACATTTGCTTGCCCAGACCGTGCAATCTGAAATATGCTATTTCGCCAGTATAAGCTGGCATAGCCTTAAACGGGTCAGTAACATGTCCAACATCTAAATTTTTCAGAGCTCTTCTAAGTCTCTCATAGGTTTCTCCTGATTCCCATGCATCGCCACGGGTCTCCCAAACCAAAATCAAACTTTCACGGTTAATCTTTTCGAAGAAATTCTCTGCATCCGCAAGTTTGTCTGGCTTGAAAGAAGCGGGTGTCTGAATGAGCAATATCTTCGAATTTAATATCTTGCAAATTTGCTTCATTTGTTCAAATGCTTGAAGGCTTAATTCTCCCATCTTCAGCTTTGCTTTGTGGCTGATGTCTTGGTGCGCTTTAACTGTAAACTCAAAATCCCTTGGAGTTTTTTCTCGCCAGCCCTCAACTGTCTCCATGCGCGGATAATCATAAAAAGTGCTGTTCAACTCTACAAGCCTAAAGCTTTCAAAATATCTCTTCATTGATGTAGGAAAGCCACAGCATCCAACCTTAATCATGCTCTTTTCCTTACGCGCTTATTTTTGGAGGCGGACGGACAGGTCTGCCAAGTTTTCTGCGAAGTGCAATGCGGTAAAGTTTTCTTAAAGATTCCACTAACTGCTCAACACTTGGCAGATTAGAATAGATAAGTTGGATGTGGTCGTATTCAGCTAGCTTAATTGAGTTTTCGTCCGGTCGAGAACCATGAAAAACCACGAGTCGCGGCTTCAGATTACTCATGCGCACGATAAGCATGGGCGAAATTCCATTATCAGCATGCGTGAAAATCAGCGCTCTTTCGGTTGTTACTCCGAAGAGCTGAGAAAACTCCAGTCCCGAAAGTGTCTCGACTGCTCTTTTGCTGTCAACAACAGTGTAGCCCAAAACATCCTTAACAGATTGACTTGAGCACGCAATAACTTCGCCGCGCAACGCTCTGCACAAATACTCTACACGAACTGGTATTGGAAACTCTCGAAGGTCAATTATGGCGTTGCTAGGTGAACCTGTAAGCTTAGCGAACTCGCGAATAAAACGACTCCCACGCGCCTCATCAATTTTCAATAATGCCCAAACAAACCGCCGCACAAACTTCGCACCAGGGCTCTTTCGCCTTTCACTTTCGTAATCACTGATAACAGAAGACGAAACAACCATTTTCTCAGAAAGCGTCAACTGCGAAACTGCGAAGAGTTCACGCCATTTCCGCATGGTTGCGCCTGGTTTGTTTGAGAGAATTATTTCGCCAGCGATTCTTCTCGCTAAAACTTCACGAACGCTAGGAGACACAGACATGTAAAGCCCTTTTCAGTCCGCTAATTTTTCCTTTAGAACATGGCGTGATATAAAACTGTACCGCTTTTCATCCAGATATGAGAGCCATAAAAAAAGAAAGGGGATGGATATTTTTTACAGGATTGATTCTTTGTTTAGTGGAAAGGCTGTTGTAGCTCTTATATCGTCAGTTTCAAGTATAAACTGCGTGACTCTGTTAAGACCTATGCCACATCCCGAATGCAACGTTCCGTATTTTTTGTAAAAGTCAAGGTACCATTCGAAGTCCCTTATGCTTCCGCCTTTCTCAACCAACTGTCTAAACATTGCGGAAGTTGTTAGTCGTTGGTAAAGTTTTTCGTATTTATATTCTCTTTCTGCTGCACCAACAGCCTCTCCGCTTATTGGTAGAAGTAAATCTGCACTATTGACAATCTCAGGGTTGTCATCGTTTTCTCGCATGTTGAAAAATTTGATAGTTTTCGGGAAGTGCGTCACGAAGAGTGGTTGATTGCCGTTCATGTTGACAAGAATCCGTTCATGTGTGCTCTTAAAGTCATCGCCCCAGTTGACCCCCACCTCTGCTAATGACTCAACAGCCTTTGTGTAAGTTACTCTCGTGAAAGGTCTTTTCAATTTTTTTAGTCGCTCTATGTCTGCACTTAGAAGCTGTAGTTCTTCAGTTCTCTCATTTAGAACACAATCTATCATTGAACAAATTGTACCTTCTATGTGGTTTAACAGTTCTTCGAAGTTGCCTGCAAATTCTAACTCAATCAATGTAAACTCTGTTAAATGGCGGCCATCTACATGGGGCTCGGCTCTGAAGCTTGGACCAATACCCCAGACCTTTTCAAGAAAAGGCGTTAAGACTTCCAAGTAAAGTTGTGCTGTTTGGCTTAGGTATGCTCTTCGTCCAAAATAATCCATGTCAAACATGGTTGCAACGTTTTCGCAGGCTCCTGTTGCTTTTGTCAAATGCGGAACGACAACTTCGATGAAATCATGTTGCTCAAAGTATTTTCTGGCTCCTTTCAGAAGACTTGATTCAATCTTTGCTACAGCGTGCATTTCTTTCATTGGAAGTATCTTGTGTCTGTCACTTGTGTTCTTTAGAAGACAAAGATTTAGCTCTTTTTTGTCTTCGAGAATTTTTCCAATCTCACTAATTTGGGTCTTCACGACCCACACCGAGCATCCTCTGTGTTACCTTATAAATTTTGTGGGCAGTCTAATGGAAACTGAATTTGAGCTAAACTGCCTTTTGGTGGTTCACTTAAACATGAAAATTAGAAAAATTCCAGCAACTATTAATACTGACCCGATAACGTTTTTTGATGTTACCTTTTCATGTAGAAAAATTATTCCAATTAATGTTGAAAAGAGAGGTGTCGTTGAAGATATTGGCACTGCTCGGGCTTCTGAAGTGTTTATGAAACTGTATGATAGCAAAAACCATCCCAAACCAAGCGCGACTATGCCGCCACCGATTAGTGCAGTTGCCGTTTTTTTCTGCACCTTCAGAAAACCTAACTCTTTATCGATTATGGGAGACAAAATTAGCAAACTAAGCGCAACAGATGCTATTCTTATGGTGTTGACGGCTAAAGCATGATCTAAAGTGTTGGTTTCTGGAAGTGTCACAGCTACATCAATCATCGCTATGCTTATAGACCATATTATGGCGGTTGCCAAAGCAAAAATCACACCTTCAACCAAAACTTTCTTCTGCTTTTCTGTTGTGTTCTCTCTTCCTTTACTCAGAAGCCAAATTCCCAAAACTATTATGATGGCTCCAAGAATTATTGACCATGTAACTTGTTCTCCAATCAGAAAGACTGTCCATAAAAGATTAAACAACGGATAGGTGCATGTTATTGGAACGGCGCGTGCAACGCCTATGAGCTTCAAACTTGCCATGTATAAAGTGTCGCCAAATCCTAATCCAATTATGCCGCTAACACATGCAAGAGTGAATGCATAGCTAGGTAAACTTGATAAAACTCCAAGCTTGCTAACAACTGCTAAAAACAGGAGTAAAATTGCGCTGGTGCAAGTAAGCCTTATAATGTTCGCTGAAACTGGTTTAACCTTTAACAGTGCCTCTTTATACAAGACAGCAGAAACCGTCCAGCAAATCGCTGCGCCTAAAGCTGCAAGTTCTCCAATCATTATTCCACACGGTTTTTCGAAACTTTTTGGGAGACAGATTTTGCTTGAATCATTAAATATATAACCATTTACAATGAAAGGTTCGACGCTGATGACCAAATGAGCGTTCGTTGGGACAGCGTAGTCTCAAAGAGATTTCGCGAACTTCAAATCGGCATAGGCATAATCAACAAAGTGCACGTGGAAAAGGAAAACCCAGCGATTAAAGCGCTTAAAAAATCTGTTTATGAGGAAGTTAAAGCCAAATACAGAATTGAAACATTAAAGGACAACGAAATCGTCAGAGCCTACAGAGATTTCTACTGGAAACTTGACATAGACCCAACCAAAACAAGACCTTCTGGCGAAGCTCTTCTCAGGAGAGTTCTGCACGGCGACAAACTCCCAACCATATCCACTGTCGTAGACGCTTATAATTTAGCTTCAATGAAAACAATAGTTCCCATAAGCGGATTTGACAAAGAAAAACTTACCCCACCATTTGTTATACGATTTGCAGAAAATGGCGAAGCCTTCACTGGAATCAGCATGACAAAACCCTTGACTTTAACGGGTAACATGCTTGTTTTGGCAGACCAAAAACAAGTTTTATGCATCTATCCTTATCGAGATTCTGACTTCACAAAGATTACCGAAAAAACGCGAAACGTATTGGTGGTTGCTTATGGGGCTCCGGGAATTGCTGAATTGCAACTAAAAGAAGCTGTGGAAACAACACTCTCATACATCAAACAAGTTGCGGGGGGAGAAATAGAAATGATAAAAGTTTTTAACTCAACATACGAGTAAAGGATGGTGTTTAATTTGTCCTTCCGTTTTAAAATAGAACAATCTGCAAAGAAAAAGGAATCCCAAATTATTCTAGCCTTGGACTTTCCATTCGAAAAGTTCGAAAAACGTGAGGGACTTTTCACCAAGGCTGAACATGTTTTGAACGCTGTTCACCCTTATATTTGCGCAGTTAAGTTTAATCATCACCTAGTTCTTCCACTCGGTGTTTTTGATGGTGTTCAGAAACTCGTTAAAATAGCTCATGATTTGGGGTTGGTGACGATAATGGATTGTAAAGTGAATGACATAGGCGCGACAAACGAAACAATCGCTGAATACTATTATGCGGCGGGCTTTGACGCTTTAATCGCTAATCCTTTCATTGGGTGGGAAGAAGGTTTGAAACCAATTTTTGATGTTGCCCGTAAGCAGCAGCGTGGCGTAATTCTTCTTGTTTACATGAGCCACAAAGGCGCCAAAGAAGGTTATGGGCAAACAATCATAGACGCTGAAACTGGCAAAGAAATGCCTCAATATGTTTCTTTTGCAAAAAAAGCCTTAAAAATGGATGCTGATGGCGTAGTGGTTGGTGCGACTTATCCCGAAAAGATAAGAGAAGTGTATTCAATACTTGGTAATCGAACTCCAATCTATTCGCCTGGAATCGGCGCTCAAGGTGGAGAAATAAAATCCGCTTTGGAAGCTGGTGCTCGCTATCTCATTGTTGGAAGAGCGATAGCGCAGTCGGACAAGCCTGCAGAAGCTGCAAAACAAATAAAAAATTTAGCAAAGCGTTGAATATTCTGCAGTTCTTCACGGAATAAGCGAATACGTCGCTAAAGACGCTGCGTATAACAAGGCAATTATTCCAATCAAGTTTATGAACACATCTAATGAGGGACCTGCTGCATCCTTCAAAGAATCGCCAACTGTGTCTCCGATAACTGCTGCTGTGTGCGCGGGTGTTCCTTTGCCGCCAAGATTGCCTGCTTCAATGAATTTTTTGGCGTTGTCCCATGCCGCGCCGCCAATCGACATGACAATAGCGAGAGGAAGCATTGTTACGAGATTTCCGACTATTAAGCCGCCCATTGCTTCTTTACCCAGTATAAGTCCTATCATTAGGGGAATTGCCACTGACAGTAAAGCTGGAAGTAACATGCCTCTTAATGCTGCTTTTGTGCTGATGTCTATGCATTTGGCGTAGTTGGGCTTGACTTCTCCGTTAGCTAGACCAAAGTTTTCGCTGAATTGCTTGCGCACTTCTCTAATCATGCTGTAAGCTGCGTTTCCAACAGCCTTAATTATTAACGAACAAAACACGAAGGATAACATTCCCCCGATTAGCATTCCTGTTATCACGGAAGGCTTCATCACGTCAATTGTTTGAAGATGTGTAGCCTTAATGTAGGCTGAAAAGAGGGCAATTTGGGCTAATGCTGATGTGCCTATAGCGTAAACTTTGCAGACTGCTTTGGTTATGTTACCAACAGAATCCAATGCATCTATAACTTTATGCTCCTCTAGGCTCGAATTTGTCATTTCAATCATGCCATGGGCGTTATCTACGATTGGTCCATAAGAAGACATAGCGATGAACGTTGCTGTTATGGATAGGAAACCAATCGCCACCAAAGCTATACCGTATAAGCCTTCAAAATAATAGGCAATCATCACCGCCGCAGAAAAGACCACAATGGGAAAAGTTATACTTTCGAAACTTAAGGAGAGCCCCATCAAGATGTTGGTGGCTGGACCGGTTTTTGAAGCTCTTGCTATGGCTTTTACAGGGGATTTGTTGGGTGAAGTGTAGTGTTCAGTTAGCCACGCAAACAAAACAACTGCTACGACTCCGGTGATTGTAGCATAAAAAACACTAAGTTTGTTAAAGATTATCCATGCTGCAAAGGCTGAAGCAGCACCGACCAAAATGGCTGCTACGTACATACTCTTGTCCATGGCTTGTCTGGCGTCTCCGTTCTTTGTTCTGATAAAAAGCGACCCTACCATTGATGCGAAGATGCCAGCTCCTAGAACTGCCAGAGGATAAATCAATCCTTCGTTTCCGTAGACTGTTATACCGAGAATCATTGTAGCAACTAATGTGCACACGTAAGATTGGAAGACATCTGTGCCCGTGCCAGCTATGTCTCCTACGTTGTCTCCTACCTGGTCTGCGATGACTGCGGGGTTTCGGGCGTCGTCTTCTGGAAAGCCCATTTCCACTTTGCCTGCTAAATCGGCGCCCATGTCTGCGGCTTTTGTGTATATTCCTCCGCCTACTCTTGCGAATAATCCGATGAGGCTGGCACCGAATCCTAAGCCGACAAGTAGTATTGGGTCGCCAAGTAAGAAGTAGAGCGTGCTGACTCCGAGTAAGCCTAGTCCAGTGAGGGACAATCCTATGGCGGTACCGCTGTGAGAAGCGGTTTCAAGCGCTTCTTTGAAGCCATGTTTGGCTGCATCGGCTGTTTTAACGTTAGCGTGAATGGCAATTATAACGCCGATGTAGGCTGAAAGCGCAGAGAAGAAAGCTCCGACGGCGAATGTTAGGGCGACGAAAACACCAAAAGCTAAAGAGATGAAGGCTGTTAAAACTGCACCGACGATAGCTACGGTTTTAAATTGACGGTTTAGGTAGGCGGTTGCGCCTGCTTTGATTGTGTTGGAGATGTCAACCATGCTTGATGTGCCGTTGGGTTCCTTGAGCATGCGGTAAGCTCTGTAAACAGCAAAGACTACCGCTGAAAGCCCCGCAATGGGGGCTATCAATGCAAGATTCAAGTCGCTTGTTCTCCTTTATTGTGTTTTGTTGGCTAATTGTGTTCTACCACCTAACTAACCAATTGCAACACACAACACAGCATCTTACCTTTAAACTTTACGATTTCATCCTTCATAAGTAATGAGTAAACGTAGAATAGCCTCACAATTCAACGAAAATGTGAAAAAGGGCAGTTTTATCGCTCTCTTCTTTCCCAGAGTTCCTTTTTGAGCAAGTCTCTAACTGCTGACCTTATGGCTGAGCTTCTGCTTGGATACATGTTTGCTCTCACAAGCTCGTCTAATCCTTCCAGATAAGCTTCAGGCAATAGGACTGTTACTAGTTTCACATTTCTTCCCCCAGACATGTTATGCATATAACATGCAGTAAATATAAGATTTAAGTCGAAACCTAAAACCTCAAATGGTTTCTCTCGTGTTTCGTATCTCTCTCATCGTGCTTTGGAACGTCTTGCCTATGTCTTCAATGTAAATTGTGCGACGACGGATTCCCTGCTGAATTGTTCCTGCAGCGATGAAAAAAGCGCCCAACACATCACTTATTGTAGGGTCAGGAAACGCAATTAATGCCAAACCAATCTTTATAAGCTTTGGATTGTTTTTTTGCCGCCACAGTTTCTTTGCATTCTGCACTTCTCTAACAGCACTTTTTAGTTCTCTCGCTAGGTCCGCATAGTCTTTGCTCAGTTCGTTCGCTGCGTCTACCAAACTCTTTGTTTCATCAGTTTTCATTGAAATCACACCTAGGCTTGTTATATAGAATTATTTGAACAAAAAAACTTTAATTCTCAAAAAGTGTCCGTTCAAGCCTCTTTTTCTCTTGTAGCAACGGGTTCTTTTAAATGATAGTTTGAATTTTCCACTTTTGCCTCTGATGTTTTTATTGTTTGATGAATATGATGCAAGCGGAAGCATGGGGCTTCATGTTAAAATTATTATCTGTTAACCTAAATAGTCAAAAACTGCACAGGCTTTGGCAAATGCATAAATTGTGAAAACACAAATCAGTTAGCAGTTTAGAAGGAGTGTTGCTTACCTTGGAGACGTTTGACCCGAAAAAATTTGTTGCGACCGAAATTGAAGAAACTAAGAGGAAAATCGGCAGCGAAAAAGCTTTGGTGGCTGTGTCTGGCGGCGTTGACAGTTCAACATGTGCAGTACTGACGCATAAGGCGATAGGCGAAAACCTCGTCTGCGTGATATTGGATGACGCTTTCATGCGAGAAGGCGAACCCGAACGCGTAGCCAAAATATTGTCAAAACCGCCCTTAAACGTTCCAACAAAAATTATCGACGTGCGCGAGCGCTTCTTGCAAGCAATGAAAGGCTTGAAGGACGCAGAAGAAAAACGCAAAATGTTTCGCGAAACTTTCTATCAAGTCTTAAGCGAAACCGCCAAAAAAGAAGACTGCAAGGTTCTTGTGCAAGGCACGATACGTGCAGACATCATAGAAACAGTTGGCGGCATAAAAACACAACATAATGTTTTAGAGCAAATGGGTATAAACCCTATGGAACGCTACGGCTTCAAAGTCGTAGAACCCCTCGTAACGCTATATAAGGAACAAGTCCGAATGGTCGCAAGATATCTTGGACTTCCATCTGAGCTTTCTGAACGACAACCGTTTCCCGGACCCGGCTTATCAGTGCGTGTAGTTGGAGAAATTCACCTTGACAAGTTGGAAACTCTGCGGAAGGCTACAGCAATTGTGGAGCGTGAGTTGACTCAGTATAAGCCAAGCCAATATTTCGCTGTAATAGTCGACAATGAAGAAACTTCAGAGACTTCAAAAAATGCCCGTATTCAAGAAACTGTTGCGCGTTTTCTTAATGTTCCATCCCGAAATGTTCACGTGAAAATTTTCAGAGACAAAGCTACTGGTGTGGAGGGTGGAAAGAGGCGCTATGGTGAGGTGGTGGGTGTGAAGGTTGAAACGATGAATGGAAAAGTTCATCAAACAGCTATTCAGCACATAGTTTCTCTTCAAGCGAAGATAATTACTGAAAATCCAACGGTGGCAAGAGTTTTCTATGCAGTGAAGGATTTGGCGGAAAAAAAGCCCTACGTGATAGGCGTGCGGTCTGTGCAAACCAAAGATTTCTTGAAAGCACGAGTTTCAGACATATCATGGGCAACATTGAATAAAATCGCAGAAGAAATAATCAACAAATGTGCAGATGTATCAACTATCTATTACGATGTTACTCCTAAACCACCAGCAACAATTGAAATGGAATAGACTTATCCGAAAGCGTAAATAACAAGCCGTAATACCTTTTCTTGTTGATGATTCGTTATGTTCCGTGTTAGAGTAAGCCGAATCGAGTCAATCCAAGATGTTGACGGAAATCTCGGGAAACGCATTGAACTAATCGAAGAACGCCCAATCCCCCGATTCGTGGTTAGACCACAAACTGAAGAAGCAAAAGTTGTTCAAGATATGCTTCAAGCATTACAACAGCAACTGCCAATGTTTCCCGCAAGAGGACAGTTCACAGTTCCGAAAATAATCTTGTTTTTAACAGAGCAAGAATACGAAAGTCTTGGCATAGACTTCGACGTCAACCAAATCTACGAAGTGGCTCTTGAAAATCAAACAATAAAGTTCAAGAAAAGTGTATGACTTCTCCTCTTATTTGTTTTAACGCCGAATGTTTCGGGTGAAACGACAAGACAAACATCATTTTTCTCAATGCGTCGTAAATTTCTTGCATGGTAGATTCTCCGCCTTTATCGCAATACAAAGGTATGGGCTCTTCTTCAGCGTTCTTGTAATAAATATAAATCGGCGTAAACCGTTCCTCAAAAGTGACAACTTCCACATCAAGCCGCAACTCTTTAGCCATTTTCTCCGCTGCCACGCTCACCGATTTCAATCGTTCCCCGTCAGACATGCCACTTGAAGCATAAACTAACAGTTTTCCATTATGATTCGCGAACATAACAGACCAGCCCGAAAACAACTTCCCACAGAGTCTCTTTTAAAACAAGTGCAGAAGCAACATAGCAAAGCAGCAGAGAGAGTTAAGTTAAAGTGAAAAATCGAAAACCATAATTAAACACAACAAAACGGTGAACCCATGAAAGCCAGAGCCCACGTAATCGTAAGCGGCAGAGTGCGAGGCGTATTTTTCCGATCAGAAACGCAGCATGAAGCCAGAAAATACAGCGTGAAAGGTTGGGTTCGCAATCTGCCAGATGGTAGAGTTGAAGCTGTTTTTGAAGGCGAAGAAGAAAACGTAAAGAAGCTCATTGAGTTTTGCAAGCGTGGACCGCCAGGCGCAAGAGTTACTGATGTAAATGTTGTTTGGGAGAATTACACTGGCGAATTCAAAAATTTCGAAATAAGATATGGATATCGTTTCTAGCTCTACTTTAATAAGAGTGATGACCAATTCTGTGAGGATGTGCGTGAAAATAATTGAAAACAAAAGAGATACTCGTAGTAAATGACGATGGCGTCCACTCACCTGGACTGCTGGCTCTGAAAAAGAAAATGGACGAACTTGGAAAGGTTTCTGTTGTCGCTCCAGAAAAGGAACGAAGCGGTATGGGTAAAGCTGTTTCAACATGTTTAATCGAAGTCAAAGAAACACAACTTGCTGACGGAGGAAAAGCATACGCTATCAGCGGGACTCCTGCAGACGCTTGCCTGCTTGCACTCTTCAAGATTCTGCAGCATCCTCCAAACCTTGTTGTCTCAGGAATAAACTTGGGTCCAAACCTTGGAATAGACGATTTGTTAACTTCTGGAACCTTAGGCGCGGCATTAGAAGCGGCAATTCACGGAATTCCTGCCATTGCAGTCTCATATAGCCTAAAAAGAATAACAGACCGTGAAGGAAAAGTGCACGCAAATATACGCGTGGAAAGTCTAGAATTTTGTGCAGAATTAGCTAAGCAAACTGCAAAGTACGTATTAACAAACGGAATGCCCAAAGATGTTGACGTGATTTCCATAAACGTTCCAGAAAACCCCACATCCAGAACCGTTAAAGTTACAAGCCTCTCGTACAAGGGCTACACAGACATTTTTGCCGAGAAAACTGGTGGATACCAGATTCGCGGGTGGTTCCTCGAAGATTACCCATACGACGAAGCGGAAACGGACACGCACGCAATCAGAGAAAATAATTACGCTTCTGTCACGCCGAGAAAACTGAATTTTACACACCAGAAGAGAAACATGAAAGAGCTGGCTAAATTCTTGAACGAAAGAAGCTACGACGTGATTTTTTAAGTTCTCTTCTTTGGCACTCTGAAATGCGAGCCTTTTCCAGCGCTTACGTAGTCTCCGCCTATCCCACGCACTATGGAAGCTATCTTCGCAAAGTTTTCAGAACCCAAAAATTGCCGCGGCTTTATCACTATGTAATCTTCCTTCTCCTCAAAATTCAAAAGACCCTCTAAATCTTCTGGAAACATCATTTTTATATCCTCTACAGCTTTCACTCGTTCCGGAGCTCTCGGCATTCCCGATATAGGTGCAGGTATAGGCGCTGGTGTAGGAGGCGTTACTGGTTGAGGAAGTTGCGAAACTGCTATAGATTTTAGAGAAATTGAAACTTGCCTTAGGTCTTCGGCAACCCGGTTTAAGATTACTAGAAGTTCGTCAATTCTCTCCACAAGCCTTTCCAACGTTTGTTTTTGTTCACTCATACGCGTTCTCCTTTCCAAATCCTTAATACTTAACTCATTTATTAATTGTTTTTGACACTTTGATAAAGCAGCAAAATTCCATGTATGGATAATGAGGGAGAGCCAATAACCCGTGATTGAAATTGACGGGAGCCAAAAAAGCGGAAGCGGAACCATTCTCAGATTGTCTGTTGCTCTAGCCGCCATACGCGGACAGCCCTTGCACATTTACAATATTAGAGAGAACAGACCACAACCTGGTTTGAGGCCCCAGCATTTAGAAGCAGTTTTGACTGCCGCGAGACTTTGCGATGCCGAGCTTAAGGGAGCGGAGCTTAATTCACGCGAGCTTTGGTTTTATCCTAAAAAGGTGAAGGGCGGGAAGATTGAGGCTGAGATTGGCACAGCTGGAAGCATTCCGATGCTTCTCTTGACTGTATTGCCCATCTGTGTTTTCGCAGAGAATAGCGTGCATTTGCATGTGGTGAGGGGTGGAACTGACGTTTCACATGCACCGACTGTTAATTACATGCGATTTGTGCTTTTACCAGTGCTGAAGCATATGGGAATAGACGCATTCTTAACGGTTCACAAGTATGGATATTACCCAAAAGGAATGGGCGAAATAACCATAAATGTTGAACCATGCAGTTCTCTGGAGCCTTTCATGATGGAAAATTTTGGTAAGATAAAAGCCATCAAAGGAGTTTCAGTTTGCACTTTTCTTGCAGAGAGAAGGGTTGCTGAGCGTCAAGCGGAAGCGGCAAAGGATTACCTTGGGGAAAAAGGGTATACGGCAGACATTCAAATAGTCAACGACAAATCTAATCCTTTGCAGAAGGGCAGTTCGCTGGTTTTATGGGCAGAAACAGACACAAACGCGTACATAGGTGCCGACGCAATTGGCGAGCTAAGAAAGACAAGTGAGGCTGTTGGAAGAGAAGCCGCTGAAAAAATCTACGTCGAAATCTCTGCAAAGCCCACAGTTGACATCCATTTGGCTGACATGCTCATTCCATACATGGCGTTAGCAAAAGGCAAGTCCACTTACCTTACACGAGCAATTTCTGACCATTTGGAAACAAACATTTGGCTTGCCGAAAAAATCTTAGGCGTAAAATTCCATGTGCGAAAAACAAATGGGCTTTACAAGATTGAGAAGGTTAGCTGACGCCATGAAAGCGAAAGTTCGAGGAATTTACTCGACCGCTCTTACAAAACTGCTCTTAGACAACGATTTCGAAATAGTTCAGCCTTCCTTGGCAATAAAGAAACGGTTTAAACTCGTAGATGATGTTTCGCTGCCAGACCTAAAGATAAGGGACAGGTACGACTTGCAAGGTGTCAGAGTTCTCGGCGCTTTCGAAGCGGTGGACAAGTTTCAAGCAATCTTGCAATCTACTTTTGAAGATGTCCTAACTCGAAAATGGCATGTTAGCGTCGACGGAATCTACAAAGGAACTGTTATAGACTCAAACGAATACGCTGTTTACGTTAACATTGGCAACGGCATCATCGGCAAACTTCCAAGAAATGAGATTGTCAACGAGAATGACAAGCAAGTCATTGCTCAAGTTGAGAAAAAAAGGTTGGGTGCAAAACAACCAATCTTAACTACGAAACTGAAAATTGTTGGCACCTATGCAATTCTACTGCGAAGCAGCAAAACTGGCGTAAGTCTTAAAATTCGAGATTTGAGACGACGGACGGAACTTTACGAGTTGGGTAAAACGCTTGCACCGAAGGGTTGGGGGATTATCTGGCGTAGCGCCTCTGAGAATCAGCAAAGAGAAGCACTTGAAAAAGAAATAAAGGAATTGGCGGAGAAGGTTGAAATCTTAAACGAGAAAGCCTTCCGTGCAGAGGCTCCTTCGCTTCTGGTTGAAGGCTCATGTTTCATGGATGTAGAGTTCCCATGCTCTTCAAAAAAGATTCTGGACAGACTGAGGAGTTATTCTGCTCCGACTTTGGAGGGACATCACTTTTACAAGAGTTGCGGAGGTGAAATCGCGGCTACTTTGGAGATGTCTGAGAAACTTTTGGAAAAAGGGCAACTCAAAAGTGATGTTGAAAAATTATTCGAAGAGCAGATTCGTTACAAATTTCCGGAAGAGGGCTCCAGTGTGGATATTGAACATGTCAAGCTTAGTGGTATAGTCTTCCATTTGGGGCAAGCAACAATAGAAAGCTTAGACCAAGAACAAATCAAATATAGCAGAACAATGCGAAGTGACGGCTTCTACGACGGTTTAGGCGTCAAAAAGGAAGCCGGAGACAAGTCAACTAGCGAAACCAAAATTGGCGAATGGTATATAACAACAAAGTATTTCTCTGCAGACGGAAAATGGAAGGGCACCTACATAAACCTGAACACGCCAGTGGAAGTTTATCCAAACGCATTGCGTTATGTAGATTTGGAAGTTGACGTTTGCATCCATCCAAATGGCACAACTAAGGTTTTAGATATGGAAAAACTTGAGAAAGCCCATGAAAAAGGCGTCGTAAGTAAGAAACTGTTTGAAACAATTAAGGAAATGACTGAAAGAATTGAGCGAAACTGTGATGTTAATAAAATGAGGGCTCAGTGATTTTATGGTTAAAGAAGCTTTATGCATTAAAGTTCTTAAGCAGTTCGGTGAAAAGGCTATAGTTCTTTCTAACAAGCTAGGAATTACGGATGAAAAATTGGAGATTCAAAGAAGCACTGAGTTCATCTATATTCCACTTGCTCATGAACCGTCGAAGAACGAGCTAAAAACACTCAAAGAAAAAATTCCAACTTTTGAAATTCAAACCTACACATTTCCCGAAAGGAAAAAACGAGTAACCTCATTCGTTGAGTTGCTTCAAGATAAGCTTCCTCCGTATTTGTTGGCTAGCCTGCCACGGGCAATAGATTTCGTTGGCGACATCGCCGTTGTGGAGGTACCACCTGAGCTTAAGACATGCAAGGGCGTTATTGGCGAAGCAATTCTTGAAGCGCATAAAACTGTGCGAACTGTGCTTGCTAAGGCTGGCGCCGTCAGCGGAACATACCGCCTTAGAGATTTTGCGGTAATCGCTGGAGAACCCAAAACTGAGACAATTCACAAGGAACATGGTTGCCAGTTTCGTGTGGATTTGGCTAAGGCGTATTTTTCTCCGCGTCTCTCTTATGAGCATAAACGAGTTGCGTCGCTTGTCAAGGAAGGCGAGACAATTGTGGATTTGTTCGCTGGCGTTGGACCTTTCGCTGTATTAATTGCGAAAACTCATGGAAAAGTGAAAGTTTACGCTGTGGATGTGAATCCGTATGCTGTCGAATTTTTACGTGAGAATGTTAGACTTAACCGTGTCATAGGTAAAGTCCATCCAATGCTTGGTGATGCAAGACAAGTTGTTGAAGAAAAGCTTGCGAGATTAGCAGACCGCGTTATCATGAACTTACCAGAAAAAGCAATAGAATACATGGATGCAGCATGCAAGACGCTGAAGTCCGAAGGTGGCATAATACATTTTTACAGTTTCATTAACACCTCTGACTCGCTAGAAAACATGAAACTACGCTTCACAAAGGCTGTTCAAAAATGCGGAAGGAAAGTGGAAGAAATACTTTTTACAAGGCTTGTCAGAGAAACAGCGCCATACGAATGGCAAATAGTCATAGACGCAAAAATTCGTTAGATTATCAATTTGAGTGTGATTCTCACTTTTTGCTCTGGGTTTCTTAGCCTTTCCACAAGCTTTCGCGATAAGTCGCATGCGGCTTTATCCGCTCGTATCGCCAATGTTCGGTTACAAATATACCCGCTTTTTCTTACAACCATATCCGTAGGATGAGTCAAAATCAGCTTTGAATTTCCAGAAGCAGTAATCACATCAACAATGTCTCCGGCTTCAATCAAAATTGTCAACTTCGCATTATCTTGTTGCAGTTTTTTCTTAAACTCCGAAGCTAAGTCAGCCAAGGCTTTGTTTGCTGAAACTGCGATGATGCAATCGCCTTTTCGCGACATTTCTTTTTCCTTGGTAACTTCAAATGTTGTTTTATGTGTGGCTTGAATATTTCTGTGTCCGTATGCAAAAATGGTTTCAGTAAACTTCATGCTCTGACCTTGTCCAATGAGTGTTTATCTTAGTTCTTTGGCTAAGTAGATAGCTGTTTTCCCATTTCGATAGATTTTGTCGTTGTATCCGCAGATTTTAAAGCCGTTTTTAAAGTATAATTGTATGGCTGGAGCATTATCCGCTGACGTGTCGAACATTAACACTCTTGCTTTGTTTTTTCTTGCAAAATCTTCCATGAGTTTAAGTAAACTTGTCCCCACGCCTTTTCGTCGTTTCTTTTCGTCAACAAGAACTGTTACGATATATGCGCTATTGTTCCATCTATAGAGGTGTAAACGTGAATAACCGACAATTCTGCCTTTCTCCTCTGCCACAAAAAATTTGCATTTCTCATTTGGATTGTCTATTTTGAATAAAACACGTAAATCCTCGTTCGTAGGTTTGCCGTTTCGTTTCTCCAACGTCAAAATATGAGGTAAATCTTTCACCGTGGCCATTCTAGCAGTCAACAAATCTTAATTTCACCACACAAATTATTCAAGAATTTCTATTGAATCTACTTTTCCATCACCGTCCAAATCGAAGCCTTGTATAACCGTTGCGAAAGTATCCTCGCCATGATAGTTTTTTAAGGTTTTTTTCCAGAAGTTTGTCAAGGCTAAAACACACGCCTTTGTGCCTACTGCCTTGTTTCCAGCTAAAACAATAATGCGTTTGGTGCGGTCCCACGGGTTCACGATTTTTGCTATTAACCCAACAGCATCAGCAGTGTAAACGTTAGACGTTTTCTTTGAAACTAAACCGCCGAACAAAAAGCCTTGCGCAGACGGCTGCATGTTAAACCTTATCGGCAAATGTCCATTCAGCTCTTGTGTAAGAAGATTTGTTCCTGGTCCACCAACAAGAATCAGATTGTTTTTCTCTTCTTTTTCGGCTTTCACGTCGACATCCAATTTTATCGCAAATTCATTCGGCAATCTTGCAAATTGCCCCAGAAAAAAGGTTAAGTGAGAAGCGTAATGTCCATCTCTTGCACTTGTTTTGAATGGCCCATGAGGCATCGGACTGCCAACAACTATTTTTCCTTCAAAAGTTTCGTCTTCCTTGATAAACTCTTTGAAAAATTTTTGAATTTGTTCATTCATACTTGAGAGCGAAAGCCTCTTTATAGGCTTATACTCTTGAGGAAGCTCTATTCCAAATGCTGGCGAAACCGTCTTGTAGTATTTTGCCATTGCGCCTTTCTTTTCTTCTTCTCTTGCGACAACTATGGCTCCAGCCTTCGCCAGTTTTCTTATGTGATAATAGGCCTTTTGCTCGTGAATGCCCAATTTTTTTGCTATCTCAAGGGGGTACATTTCATTTTCAGAAAGCAAAACTAAAATTTTCCAGCTAAGCTTGTTAAGCATCATCTTCAGCTTTTGCGGGTCTTCAACTATCGCGATTTCTTTAACTTTTTGTGTTTTGTCTTCTTCGTGAAGAAGCAGTTTTTTATTCATGGTCTTTCAAGTGGATAAAGCTTAATCTATTATTAAAATTTTTATTACGGTAGCCGAATAGTCTATTCAACACCTTGCGCTGATAAGCTTAGCAGAGTATGTTTAAAATGATTGGCTGCTACGTTACAGGAATACTCCCGCGAACGAAAGAACTTGTGGAACTTACAAGAGCCTACGAAAGAGGAAAAGCCGGCGAAAGAGAACTTGAAAAGGCTTTTGAAGATGCTACCTTGAAGGCGATAAATGCGCAATCTTCTGTGGGGCTTACCTACATAACCGATGGAATGCTTAAGTGGCAAGACTTGCTTCGCCCTTTCACGGAAAATCTTGTGGGAGTAAAAGTTGGAAGCCTATCCAGATGGTTTAACAACAACACGTTTTACAGAAAACCTGTGATAGTGGATGAGATAAAACGCGAAAAGAGCATAATCCAAAATTCAAGCTACATCAAACTCTTGCCTCGAAACATTTCTTGGAAAGCAATTTTACCCGCGCCATATACTTTCGCTCAGCTTTCCGAAAACCAGTTCTACAAAAGCAGTGAAGAACTCATGTTCAAGTATGCCAAAATATTGAACGAAGAAATCAAGAGCTTAGCTAAACTAGGCTTTAAGTATGTCCAGTTAAGTGAACCCACAATAGTCTATAAACCCTTCAATCAGTGTGTTTCAAAAGATGAAATAAATGCAGTAAGCGAAGCGTTAAAGGCTGCCGTTGATGGCGTGCAAATAAAGACATGCCTTCAAACGTTTTTTGGAGATTTCTGCAAAATTTTACCTGAAGCCTTGGATTTCCCCATTGACCATCTCGGGATAGACCTGTACGAAACAGACCTTAACAAGTTGAAAGATTATCATTTTGATAAGGGCATTGCTTTAGGCTTAGTTGATGCTAGAAACTCGTTAGTTGAGGAAGTAGAAAATCTAATCGAATCCGTAAAAGAAATAGTTGAATCCTTGCATGGCTCAAGACAAAAGGACATTTTTGTTTGTCCAAACTGTGATTTAGAATTCTTGCCATGGGAGAGAGCACAAGAAAAGATGCATGCTGTTGGCAGCGTGGCTAAACGTCTGAGAGAGGAGCTTAATGAATAAACTTTTTCCCACGCAAGAAGTCGGCAGCCTCGCGAAACCATCGTGGAGAGTGAAGGGCTACAGAGGAGCGCCACTTTCAAAAGAAGACGTAACTGAGGCTCTAGAATGGGGGAAAAGACTGGAAATCGCAGACAGAGACATTCTTGGTAAACTGTTAACTGAAAAAGATTCTCCAAAAAAGCGAAAGGCTGTTCTAGAGTGGTCTGCCAAATACGCCATTAAACTCTTCGAAAAAGCAGGCTTAGATGTTTATTATGATGGAGAACAATGGCGCTCAGAAATGTATGAACACATAATTAGAAACACGGCGGGCTTCGAGTTTTTGGGTCATGTAAAGTCTTTTGATTATCGTTACTTTAACAAGGCAGCATGCATAAGCAAACCGAAATACGTGAAACCATTCTATGTTGACGAATTTCTATTCACCAAACAAAATGCGAATGGAAAAATAAAAGTTCCATTCACAGGACCTTACACGCTTGTCGATTGGACATTCAACGAATATTATCAGAAGAAGCTCCGTGGAAAAGTTAAGGATTTTCGGCGAAAAAAACTCGAAGCCAAGCATGAATTTCTTTTTGATTTGATAAATGAGGTTGTTCGACCAGAAATAAGAAATTTGATAGACGCTGGTGCAGAGTGGATTCAAATAGACGAGCCCGCCGCTACGACAAATCCAACCGAAGAGGAGATGGAACTGTTTGTGGAATCCTTTAATGTGACAGTGAAGGGGTTCAACTGCACTTTCAGTTTACATAATTGTTACAGCAACTATGGAATCCTCGCCAAATATGCTTGTAAATTACGGAACTGCAGTCAACTAACTCTTGAATTCGCGAACAGGGACAACCAAAAGACTGGAGTTGGAGATGTGAGAGTAGGCTATAAAGAACTGAAACTGTTCGAGGAATACGGGTTCCGTGGAAAATACAGTGTAGGCGTGGTAGATGTGCACACAGACTTTGTAGAACCACCAGAACTTGTTAGAGATAGAATATTGCACGTAGTTAATGTTGTCGGTGACCCAAGCAGAGTATGCGCCAGCACAGACTGCGGTTTAAGAACAAGAACTTGGGAAGTAGCATTTCAAAAACTGAAAAACCTGGTTCAAGGCGCTGAAATGGCACGAAAAGTCTTGAAATAAAACAGTTCGTTATAAAAAATTTGTTAATGGTTTCATTTAAATAAGAGCAAAATTCTTACCGCTTCATGGAAAATACTTTTAAAAAATTTTTAGAACTCGAATTTTTCTCTCAAAAAAGCTTATTACTACAGAAAAGCCTTGAATACGGCTCAGCGAAGTCAAAAAATTAATCAATGAGGCTTTAAAATGTGCGGAATCTTTGGGTGCATTCTAAAAAACGGAAACGCTGCACCAGTAATCCACGAAGCTCTTAAAAGGCTTGAATATCGAGGCTACGATTCTGTTGGAGAAGCAACCATACACAACGGCAAACTCTACATAAAAAAGGACAAAGGAAAAATAGACGAAGTTCACAAAACACGCAACTTGGACGATTTACCTGGAAGTCTCGGCATCGGACACACAAGATGGGCAACGCACGGCGCGCCTTTAGAGGTCAATGCGCACCCGCATGTTGATTGTAGCGGACAAATTGCTCTTGTTCACAATGGCATTATCGAGAATTTTTCCGAATTGAAGCTGGAACTAGAGGGACTTGGACATGTTTTCAAATCTAGAACTGACACAGAAGTGATTGTCCATCTTATCGAGCAAGTTCTAAAAAATAATCCTTCGCTGGGTCTTGCTGATGCAGTTCTTGAAGCAACAAAAAGACTTGATGGGTCATACGCGATTGCCGTGATTTCAACAAAGGAACCAAACAAAATAATATGCGCCAGACACGAAAGTCCCCTCGTCGTCGGCGTGAACGAAAACGCAATTTACTGTGCCTCTGACATTCCAGCGTTCTTACCCTTAACCAACAAAGCTGTCATAATCAATGATGGAGAGCTTGTTACTCTTTCGCTTGAAGGCTACGAAATAAAGAAAATCACCGATGCAAGCCTTGTTCTGCGAGAGCCAAAAATAATTGATTGGACGCCTGAGATGGCTGTTAAACAAGGCTATCCGCATTTTATGTTGAAGGAAATTCATGAGCAACCAGAAACTCTGCGGAACACGCTTAGGTTACAGGAGCATTATCTTGATTTGATGGCGACTTTTCTAGATCGTGCTCGAGAGGTTTTCCTTGTAGCTTGCGGCACGTCTTACCATGCGTGTTTGGCTGCATCCTACATGTTTTCTAAGCTTGCTTTTCTTGCAACATATCCCGTTATCGCCTCAGAATTTGTTGAGCAACATGGCAAATCCGTCAATATCGACAGCACAATATTAGCGGTAAGCCAGTCCGGCGAAACCGCAGACACGTTAGCCGCTGTGAACTGTGCTCGCCAAAGAGCAGCGACTGTTCTTGGGTTGACTAACGTTATTGGTTCAACTCTGACGCGTGTTTCGCGGGTTTATGTTGGACAGCAGTCTGGTCCAGAAATAGGCGTGGCAGCGACAAAAACTTTCTCTTCTCAACTTTCAGTCCTAGCTCAATTAGCTTTGAGGCTTGCAAAGAAAAGAGGGAAAGTTTCTCAGGACGAGATGGACTTTTTGGCTGAAAAGTTGGAAAAGCTGCCAGACACTGTTGAAACAATAATTCAAACACAAGAGGAAAAAGTGAAGCAAATCGCGAAAAAATACAAAGACGCAAAAACCTTCTTCTTCCTCGGGCGAGGAATAAGCACAGCCACAGCCTACGAAGGAAGGCTTAAACTCATGGAAATAGCCTATGTGCCCGCCATAGCTTTTCCAGCAGGCGAAAGCAAACATGGACCTATAAGTCTCGTAGAACAAGGCTTCCCGGTAGTCTTCGTGTGTCCGAAGGATGAGACGCATAAAATTTTGATTGGTAACATAATGGAGATGAAAGCTAGAGGGGCGTCCATAATTGCTGTTATCGAGGAAGGCGACGAGGAAATCAAAAAGCTCGCAGACGATTATATAGAAGTGCCCAAGGGTATTCCGGAAGTCTTATCGCCGATACCCTTTGTTATTCCATTGCAGTTGCTTGCGTATTACATGGCGGTTGAAAGAGGACACAACCCTGACATGCCGAGAAACCTTGCAAAATCAGTCACCGTGAAATAACTTCTTTTACGGCATTTTTTTCTTGAATCAAATAATGTTAAAAGGCTACACTGCAATTATTCATTTGGTGCCTTCATTTGGAGAGAAAGGACTGGGAAAGACTCATTGATAGCCTTGTGAGAGAAGGTATTTTGCGTTCGCCAAAAGTCATCAAAGCAATGCGTTCTGTGCCGCGTGGAAAATTTCTTCCAGAAAACATGCAGTCTTATAGCGCTGTTGACACCCCACTTCCGATAGGTTTTGGACAGACAGTTTCGGCTCCACACATGGTTTCAATAATGAATGAAGCCCTACAGTTAGAAATTGGGCATAAAGTTTTAGAGGTTGGAGCGGGAAGCGGATGGCACGCAGCCACGATAGCAGAGATAGTTGCTCCTAAAGATGCGCCAAGAAGCGAGTGGGGACATGTGTACACTGTCGAGATTGTTCAAGGTTTGGCTGAGTATGCAAGGAAAAACATTTTGAATGAGGGATACGGTGACCGCGTGACAATAATCTGCGCTGACGGCTCTTTGGGTTACCAAGAAAAGGCTCCTTATGACAGAATTCTTGTTACGGCTGCCGCACCAGATATTCCCAAGCCATTAATCGAACAAGTTAAACCCGGCGGAATTATGCTAATCCCAGTTGGCAGCATGCACTTATTCCAAACTCTTCTAAAAGTCACCAAGGGAGTTGATGGAAAAATTAAAGAAGAAAACCTAGGCGGAGTAGCATTTGTCCCACTGACTGGAGAGTATGGTCATAAATTCTAATTTTTGGATTTGAGATTTTGTGGAGGACATATTCTGAACAAATACAAAGTTTAAGCGGTAGGCTCGGATTCAAACGTGACTTCCTCGAGTTCTTAGGCTATACTGTAGAGGTGAATTCTGGTGAAGTTTACGATAAAATAAAAAACATGTATGTGGCTAATCCTGAAACCTTGTACGTTCTACTTGCACATTATTCTAAGGCTGAACCCATTCAGAAGACGGGTAAACTTATTAAGTTTAGAAACTTACCCGGAGGCTACGCGTATGAAGAAGCGTTCTTAAAGAGAGCGGTTCACCCGATAACTAGAAGATTTGGAAGCGCCCCAGAAAATTTGGTGAGGGCGGCTGAAGTTTTGGGCGGGCTCAAATGTCAGTTTAGTGATGTGTCAATTGAGGTTCCAGCTTTGCCTATGATTCCTTTAACTTACATCTTGTGGACAGGCGACGATGAACTTCAGCCTTTAGCAAGCATACTTTTCGATTCTACCGCAGGCCACTATTTGCCAACCGAAGACCTTGCGGTTCTGGCTGAGTTGACAACCAGTAGGCTGATGCTTGTCTCAGACCATAAGAAATGAAAATTTCAGTGTAGTTTTTAGAGTTCTAACTTCTCCTTGTATGCAACCAAATCTAAGAAACCATGTCCACTAATGTTCATGCATATAACCTTCTCTTGACCAGCCTTCTCTGCTTTTAACGCTTCATCTATTCCTGCTCGTACTGCGTAGCTTGATTCTGGCGCTATAAGCCACCCTTCTGTTTGCAGGAAAATCTTTGCTGCTTCAAAAATTGCTTTTTCGTCTGCAGGATACGCCACAGCTTTTACAATGTTGTGGTGTCGAAGAGCGCTGATGAGCGGGGCTGCCGCATGATATCTTAAACCATCAGCCCTTATCGGCACCATGTCAGTTTTGTGTCCAAGCGTATACATTTTGAGCAGAGGTGTATATTCAGCGACATCACCAAAGTCATAGCGGTATTCGCCTTTGACAAGGTTTGGTGCTGCCTGTGATTGTGCAGCTAAGAACTCGCATTCTCGTTTTTTCTGTAAGACTTCGCCTGCGAAAGGCAGTGCTATTCCGCCGAAGTTTGAGCCTCCGCCTAAGCAGCCTACAATTAAGTCTGGTGAGTCATCAGCGATTTCGAACTGTTTTATTGTTTCCAACCCGATTATTGATTGATGCAGCAAAACATGGTTAAGCACCGAACCCAAACAGTAAACGCTGTCGCTGTGTTTTTCTGCATACTCCAGACCTTCTGAAACTGCTATGCCAAGTGAGCCTTGATGATTCGCATTTTGCGCTAAAAGCGTTCTTCCGATACTTGTTTCTTTACTTGGAGAAGCATACACTTCTGCTCCTAAGAGTTTCATCAAAGTGCGCCGTTCATTTTTCCAATCATACACCGCTCGAACCCAAAAGACTACACATTTAAGCCCCATGATTGATGCAGCGTAGGAAAGAGCGCTGCCCCATTGGCCTGCTCCCGTCTCTGTGACTAGGGTTGTTTTTCCTTCCTTTGCTGCATAATACGCTTGAGCTAGTGCAGTGTTAACCTTGTGAGAACCTGTAGGCGACAAATCCTCACGTTTGTAGTAAAGTCGCACTTTTTTCAATTTTAAGTATTTTTCTAATCTTTTTGCGCGGTAAAGTGGTCGGGGACGTCCTGCTTGGATGTATAGCTCTCTTATTTCTTCTGGAATTGGTATCCACGGGTCTGTTGACATTTCTTGTTTTAGGCATTCGTGAACCATTGTTTTTCCAAGAAAGTCCATCCGCGAAGGACCATTTTCTGGTTCTTTTGGTGGAGGTAAAGGTTCTGGTAAATGTGGAATTATGTTGAACCATTTTGTTGGCAACTCATCTACTGGAAGCGAAAATTGGGTTTTTTCCAAGTGGCTTCACCGTTTTTGGAGCAATGCATTATGTTTGGACAGAAGTTAAATATTTCTATACTCCATGCCTTAACTAAACCATTTTTCAAGCGTGGTTTTTCCTTTGAGTTTCTTAGTTCCTTCTCGCATTTTTTCCAGAGCTTTTCGTACGCGGTCTTCTGAGAAGTCTCTTTCTCCACAGATGAAGCTTACTATGCCTTCGTCGTCTGGTTCTTTCCATTCTATTTTGTAATTCTCTGTCACTTTTGGATGCAGAAAAATCTCTCTGATTCTTTGAGGTTCAACTGGAAAATTCGCGTTTTTAAGATGTGGCATGGCATTTTCTATGTTTCCATGCTCTTTTATCAGTTTTAAGGCAGTTTTCGGTCCTAAACCCTCAATCCCGTCTGGATTAAAGTCTGTTCCAATCAATATGCCTACGTCAACTAATTGCTCATATGTTATTCCGCATTCCTTTAGAACATTTTCAAGCTCAACCACTTCCGGAATGACTTCGATGTAAATGTTTTTGCTTGGAAGCTTTCTTCGTCCAGAAATTGTCACGTTTCTCACGAGCCTTGGAGCGCCAAAAAGTAAACTGTCATAGTCTTGGCTTGCACAGTAATCGGCGTCGCCGCGCTTTACCAAAAAAGCCGCTTGGGCTTCTCCTTCGCTAGGCGCTTGAATCCATGGAATTCCCATTAAGTCTAAGAGTTTTTTGCTGTCTTCTGCCATGTAATCTTTTAGGCGTGATGTTGCCTGCGCGTACATGCGGGCTTCTTCCATTCTGCCTTCACTCAATGCCTTTTCATACAGTGCAGTAGCTTGTTCTTTGGCTTTCATGCGTCTCTTTATTTCAACTTCTTTGAGCGCTGGTGGGGTTCCATCGAAAACGTAGATTGGTTTTATGCCTAACTCTACAAGGTTACTTGTTCTGTAGAGCAAACCGCTCAAGTGGCTTGTTACTCTTCCGCCACTATCTTTTAATGGTGTGCCGTCTGGCTGGCGTATTATGGCTAGAAACTGGTATAGGGCGTTGTAAGCGTCTATGGCTATGGATTTTCCGCTGAGGCTTTCGAGGCTTATGGTTGTTTTTGGAACGAGGTCGCGGAGGTTTACGCCCAAAAGAATCCCATGAAATATACGCATTGAACTATAATAATAAACTTGCGAGGTGAACATAGAAGATATAAGGAAGTCTGACAATTACTGAACCACCACGTGAAGGGGTCATGATGACTGAAAAAACCGCTACAATCACTTTAATTACTTGCACAAGCTGTGGCAAACCAATCCCGCCTGCAGCGGAAGCAACGAAGTTTCTCTGCCCAAACTGCGGCGAAATCCAAATACGCCGTTGTGGAAAATGCAGAAAATTTGGGCGTCCGTATAAGTGTCCAAAATGCGGTTTCATTGGACCATAATAAATGGAGGTTGAAGAGTGGGTAGCGTTGTAATTGTCTACAAAATCTTTCCTAAAGAAGTAATTGACAACTTTGACCCTTTAAAAAAGAAGATTGAAAAGACTCTACCAGAGTTTGCTGCGGTTCGCGGATACGGCGAAGAACCAATAGCCTTCGGCTTAAAAGCACTGCTGGTGCAGATAAGTTTTCCAGAAGACAAAACGGGTGTGCTCGAAGAACTTGAAAAACAATTGGAAGGCATTAGCGAAATAAGTCAAGTGCAAACTGTCATGGTGCGTAGAACAAGCAGATAACCTTAAACATCTGGTTTAAACATTTATATAGGATTGAAACTTTGTTTCGAGATGTATCCTAATCAACTGATAATGGAAGGATTCTAATTGAGTGAAGTTCAATTGCGAGTTGGAGACGCAAGACAAAGAGATGTTGGAAGAGGCATAGCCCGCGTAGACCAAAAAACAATGCAAAAACTAGGCATAACGGCAGGCGACGTTGTGGAAATAGCTGGGAAAAGAACAACTTCCGCTATAGCCTGGCCAGCCTACAGCGAAGACCAAAACCGAGACATGATAAGAATAGACGGTTTCACACGCAAAAACGCCGGCGTAGCCATCAACGAATACGTCGTTGTCCGTCCAGCCAAAGTCAAAACTGCATTAAGCATAACATTGGCGCCAGTGGACATGCGCCTAAACGTTGACGAAGATTTCACTAACTTTGTGAAAAACCGACTCATGGAAAGAACACTCGTTGAAGGCGACACAACACTTGTTATGATGCTTGGACACGCCATTCCCTTCACAGTAACAAAAACTCGCCCACATGGCATAGTGAAAGTCACGTCAGAAACAAAACTCACAATCTTAAACGAGCCAGCGCCCGAAGGAAAAGGACTACCACGAACAACATACGAAGACATAGGCGGTTTACATGAAGAAATTCAAAGAGTAAGGGAGATGGTTGAGCTTCCGCTGAGGCACCCGGAACTTTTCCAAAGACTCGGAATAGAGCCGCCAAAGGGAGTTTTACTTCACGGTCCGCCAGGCTGCGGTAAGACATTGTTGGCTAGGGCTGTAGCGAATGAATCTGAAGCAAACTTCTTCTCAATAAATGGACCGGAAATTATGAGCAAATTCTACGGTGAGTCAGAAGCGCGGCTTAGAGAAATTTTCCAGCAAGCCCAACAGAACGCGCCAAGCATAATATTCATCGACGAGCTTGACGCCATAGCGCCCAAACGTGAAGAAGTCACCGGCGAAGTTGAAAGGCGTGTTGTTGCGCAACTTCTCGCATTAATGGACGGTTTATCGGGAAGAGGAAATGTTATTGTCATAGGCGCCACAAACAGACCCGGCGCACTTGACCCAGCGTTGCGCCGACCCGGCAGATTCGACAGAGAAATTGAGATAGGCGTGCCGGACAAGCAAGGAAGATACGAAATCTTGCAGATTCATACGCGTGGAATGCCTTTGGCTGAGGATGTTGACCTTAAGAAACTTTCTGAAATGACGCATGGCTATACAGGTGCAGACTTAGCAGCATTATGCCGTGAAACAGCCATGAAAGCCTTGCGCAGATACTTGCCACAAATAAACCTCGAAGAAGAACGCATACCACCAAGCGTTTTGGAAAAGATGGAAGTGAAAATGGAAGATTTCATGAACGCCTACAAAGAAGTCACGCCGACAGCCATGCGCGAAGTCTACATTGAAGTGCCAACTGTCCATTGGGAAGACATAGGCGGCTTGGAAGAAGTAAAACGGGAGCTTAAGGAAGCCGTGGAGTGGCCTATGAAAAACCCAGAAATGTTCCAGCGCCTCGGCATCAAACCGCCGAAGGGAATACTTCTCTATGGACCACCAGGCTGTGGTAAAACATTGTTGGCTAGGGCTGTCGCTACAGAAAGCGAAGCCAACTTCATAACAATTAAGGGTCCAGAAGTTTTCTCAAAATGGGTCGGAGAATCCGAAAAAGCCATAAGAGAAGTTTTTAGAAAAGCTCGAATGGCAGCGCCTTCGGTCATATTCTTTGATGAGATTGACTCGCTTGTGCCCCGCCGAGGCTTAGGCTTCGCAGACAGCGGCGTATCAGAACGTGTCATCAGCCAACTCCTAACCGAAATGGACGGAATCGTCGCTTTAGAAGACATTGTAGTTATAGCAGCGACAAACAGACCTGACATCGTAGACCCAGCAGTATTGCGTCCAGGAAGATTTGACCGGCTCATATACGTGCCGGAACCCGACGAGAAAAGCAGACTACAAATATTCAAAATCTACACGAAAAACATGCCTTTAGCAAAAGACGTTAACATATCAGAGTTAGTGGCTATGACAAAGAATTATTCTGGCGCAGACATAGAGGCTCTCTGCAGAGAAGCAGCCATGCAAGCCTTACGAAGAGACATAAACGCAAAAGAAGTCGCAATGATTGACTTCCAAGACGCAATAAAAAGAACAGGGCCATCGATAACGCCGGACATGGAGAAATGGTATAAAGGTTTCATGCAGCAAGTTCGTCAAGTGCAGAAGCCCGCCACGCCAGTTGCTTAGGAGCGCATGGTCTTGCCGGTTAAGACTTGGAAGACGCATCCCGCTTATTTCGTTCTATTGGAAATTTTGAAAAAGAAAGGTGCAATGACAGATACGGAGCTGTTCGATGCGTTAAGTGAAGAATATGAAGATTTAGGCTTTAAGGACTTCAATGAGCTTTTGATGCGGTTGGAGATAAGTGGAAAAATTCGAAGCATGGCATTGGCTCGCGGAAAGAGACGGATTGAACTTGTAACGTAATCAGTGTGCATCCGATGGAAACCGTTTCAGACGCCATTATTGTCGGAGGTGGACCATGCGGCTCATTTGCGGCGCTAAACCTGGCAAAACATGGCTTTAACGTGACCGTTTTTGAAGAACATGAAGAAATTGGCATTCCATGCCACTGCACTGGACATTTAAGCATCAATGGCCTAAGGGCTCTTGGACTTTATCCGCTTCCCAAAAAAATTGTTGAAAACTTTTTTTATGGAGCAAACTTTCACTCTCCTAGCGGAAAGACACTTTCGGTTCGTTTCTCTCAACCTGTAACATGCATTGTTAACCGTACCTTATTTGACAAGCACATTGCAGAAAACGCGAAAAAAGCTGGAGTGCAATATAGCCTAAATTCACAAGTTAAATCATTAATAATTGAGAACGATTTTGTAAAGGGTGCATCAGTAAAGCTGAACGGCGAAATTGATGATGATTTTACAGCTAAAATTGTAGTAGATGCTGAGGGAATATCTTCCAGAATCTTGAGGCAAACGGGCTTGCAAACGCTAAACAGCGAAATGCTTGTTAATGCTGTGCAGGCAGAAGTTGAAAACGTTAAAGACATCGAGTCAGACATGGTTGAAGTTTTCCTTGGGAAAGACTATGCGCCGGGTTTTTATGCATGGTTGGCTCCGAAGCAAGACGGAAAAGCGAAAGTGGGCTTAGCAGCGCAAACGGGGAATCCGAAGGAATTTTTACAAAAACTGATGCACAATCATCCCACGGCGTCTAGGAAATTGCGAACCGCGAGAATATTGCGAACCGTTTTTCATCCAGTAACGCTTGGAGGCCCCATTCCAAAAACATATTCCAACGGGTTTTTGGCGGTCGGCGATGTGGCTTCTCAAGTGAAGTCCACAACTGGGGGTGGAGTGATTATGGGAATGAACTGTGCAAGAATTGCCGCAGAAGTAGCAGGCGAGGCTTTACGTGCGAATGATTTTTCATCCAATTTTCTGAGCAAGTATCAGAGGCAATGTGAAAAGATTTTAGGCTTTGACATGAAAGCCATGTTTAGAATAAGGAAAATGCTCAATGCAATGTCTGATAAGAAAATCGATTATGCCATCACTTTCTGCACAAAACTAGGCTTGGATAGAACTCTTCAGAACGTTGAAGACATAGATTTTCAAGGAAAAACGCTCGTACATGCTTTGCGGAGCCCACGGGTTCTTTCAGTTCTTTTCTACCTATTCCTTCTTCACTTGTCTGCAAATCCTTAAAATCTCTGAGGAATAAACTGTTAGAGACGGTTGGAAAGTATATGAGCGAGTTTCGTTATAAGCAAGTTGTTGTTTTTCGTTCTGATTTACGTTTAAGTAAGGGTAAGGTTGCTGCTCAAGCTGGTCATGCGGCTGTTTCTGCGGCTGAAGAAGCTCGCAGACATCATAAGGTTTGGTGGGAAAACTGGTTGGACGAAGGACAGTGCAAAATAGCTGTTAAGGTGAAAAACGAAAAGGAATTGCTAGAGCTGGAGAAGCAAGCGAAAGAATTAGCGTTGCCTTGCGCATTAATTGTTGATAGAGGTTTGACTGAGATTCCGCCGGGAACTGTTACTTGTTTGGGGATTGGTCCTGCGCCAGTTGAGAATGTGGATAAGTTAACTGGTAAGCTTCCTCTTTTTTAGTGTTAAGAGTGTAGTGTGGCTTGTTTGTTCCTAAAGTTGAGAAGTTAATCGGCATTGAAGTTTATGCTACTGCTTCCTCTGGTATTGGCGGAGTTATTCGGCAGTCTATTGAGGATTTTGTTGTTGAAGAAGTGCTGGTTGACGGTTCCAAAGCTGAAATCAGTCGCACCATGGAGCATCAGACTTTAGGCGCATCGTCAACGAAAGACCGTTATCTACTATGCGTTATGGTCAAGCGGAATTGGGACACTTTCCAAGCTATTAGAATGATTGCTGAGCAATTAGGCATAAGCACTGGACAAATCCGCATTGCTGGCATAAAAGACGCCAAGGCTCTCACAGCCCAGCACATCACAATTGAGAACGCAACAACCGAAACAGTTCAGCAGATTAAAGTTAAAGACATAGAAATCCATCCCATAGGCTATTTTCGCAGTAAACTTTCGCCCTATTACCTCTTAGGAAACAGTTTCAACATTAAAATCAAAGCAATAAGCCACTCCGAAACCACAATAAAAAAGAGAACCGCAAAAATCGTTGAAGAACTTAAAGCTATAGGCGGTATTCCTAACTTTTTTGGTCACCAACGCTTCGGCACAACTCGCCCGATAACACATTTCGTTGGTAAGGCTCTTGTTAAAGGCAACTTCAAGAAAGCCGCCATGCTTTTTTTGGCTAAACCCAGCCCCTACGAGCATCCAGAATCGAGACAAGCACGTAAAGATTTGCAAGCCACACAAGACTTTAAACAAGCGTTAAAGAAATTTCCGAGGCAGCTACGCTATGAGCGACTGATGCTTAGGCACCTAATTCAAAAATCCGACGATTTCGTAGGTGCTTTTCGACGACTACCAACGAAACTGCGTTTGCTTTTTCCGCAAGCCTATCAATCTTATCTCTTCAACAAGTTTCTAAGCAAGAGAATCACAAGTGGTTTTGCGTTTAACAAAATTGAAGCTGGAGATTACGTTGTGAATATCGAACGTTCGGGACTACCAATTATCACAATGTACAAAATAGCAAATCCACAAACACTTAACGAAATTAACAAGGCAGTCGCGACTGGAAAAATGCGCCTAGCCCTTCCCCTAATAGGCTTGAAACAACGAACCTCACAAGGCATTCAAGGAGAAATCGAAAAACGTATTCTTGAAGAAGAAGGCATAACTCAAAAAAACTTTAGAATTAAAGCGATGCCGGAAACAACCACGAAAGGAGAACTGCGGACCGCCATAACTCCGTTGAACAACTTTTCCTTAAACAAAGTAGAAAAAGACTTCGCAAGCTCACTCAAGAACATTGCAAAAGTAAGTTTCATGTTATATCGCGGTTCCTACGCAACCATTCTCCTAAGAGAAATAGTGAAACCGCGAAATCCAATAAAAGCCGGATTTTAAGTTTAAAGACAAAACTTTATTCTCTCAAGATGCATTAAGCATTGGAAGGGAGAGGTTATGGTTTCTGAAAATGCAGTTTGGTTTGCCGAGTTGACAATGAAAGAAGTGAAAGAAGCCGCAGAAGCAAACAAAGTAATAATTCTTCCGGTTGGAAGCGTTGAAGAGCATGGTTTCCACTTGCCACTTTGCACAGACAGCGTACAACCCGAATACGTCGCAGTCGAAGCAGCCAAGAAAACAGACAGCCTAATCGCGCCACCATTAAAATATGGAATCTGCACCGCCACCCGCATTTTCCCAGGAACAATTTCGATAAGCTTTCAATCGTTATATAGAATTACCCGAGAAATAATTGAAGAATTCATACGCAACGGCTTTAAACGATTCTTAATCATCAGTGGTCACGCAGATGAGGAACAAATGGCTGCTTTAAGACTTGCTGCACACCGCGTAATGTGGAAACACGGAGAGGAAGCCGAAAAACGAAAACTGCGAATAATGGTGTGCTCCGACTACGACTTTGCATATGAACTCCGTGGAAAATATTTTGACGAAAAGGATGGCCACGGCGGCACGATTGAAACTTCACGAGTAATGGCGATAAAACCAAACTTGATAAAAGGAAAGGGACGAAAGAACTTCCAGAAACTTCCAAAATTTGAGGTCATCGTAGATTCGAGAGAACTTCTGCCGGAAGGAATACGTGGCGACCCAACAGTGGCTTCAGCCGAAAAGGGAAAGTTCATAAACGATTACATAATAGGCGAATTAGTCAAATTAATCGAAGAACTGAAAAAGTAAAATGCCTCTCACACTCATTTGTCGTATCAATGATTGGAACAAAAGTTGAACCTATAAATAAGGGGGGCTATAATTACCAAAAAGCCTAAAAATCTATAGATAAACACAAGCTTGGCTTGCCATACATCCAAACGATGTTAAGGTGTTAATCTAAACTTGTCTCTAGGATAAAGCGTTACTTCTCGAATGTTCTTTTTCCCAGTCAACATCATAGTCAACCTTTCCAGTCCTATAGCCCACCCTGCATGTGGCGGCATCCCATAATCAAACGCTTGCAAATGATGCCGAAAAGATTCCGGATTCAAGCCCTTCTCCTTCAACCGCTTTATCAAAAGCTCTTTAGAAGCGATTCTCGTTCCTCCAGATACGAGTTCTATCCACCGCCACATTAAATCAAAGCCTTCACATAATTCTGGATTATCATCACGCGGTTTTATGTAAAAAGCCTTAGAATGCGTCGGCCACTCAGTTATAAAATAAAGATATGGATGAATCTTGCCCAATTTCCTAAGTGCTGGTGTCGGTATGTCTTCTCCCCACGGAATCTCTATGCCCTCGTGTTCCAATTCACGTAGTGCTTCGTCATATTTTAATCGTTTTAAGGGTAATTCCGGCACTTCTACGGTATACTTCAGTACTGCCAATTCCCTCTTGCATTTCTCGCGGGCAGTTATGCAAACATGTCGCATCAATTGCTCAAGCAACTGCATTACCGCTTCAGCATCAGCGAAAGCCTGCTCAATATCCACAGAAATAAACTCGCTTGAATGAAGACGGGTATGCGACTCTTCAGCCCTAAAAAAAGGACCAACCTCGAAAACCTTCTCCAAACTCATCACAAGCTGTTCCTTATACAACTGCGGACTCTGAGCAAGAAACGCCTTCTGTCCAAAATAATCAACCTGAAAAAGAGCCGCACCGCCTTCAGTTGCGGATGCAATTATCCGTGGCGTATGCACTTCCAAAAATCCTCTTTCAAACAAGAAATCCCGTATTGCTTCTACAGCTACATGCTGCACTTTGAAAACTGCCGTGTTTTCTTCTTGGCAAAGGTCCAACGCCCGTGCGTCCAATCGAACCTCCAGATTTGCAGGCGTTTTCCCAGTTGTGTCAATAGGCAATTGAGAAGCAGCAGTGTTGAAAATCTTAATCTCCTTCGGTATTACTTCGATGCCTCTCGGCGTCATGTCGGTTTTTTTCACGACGCCCTTCACACCTATACTATACCTTCTCTGCAGCACACTGGACTTCGACAAAACTTCGCTAGCCACTTTTTTCTTTGGAACAGTAACTTGAACGGTGCCTTCACGGTCCTGCAGTATAATAAACCGAATACCACCCAAATCACGGACATCTTGAACCCAACCAAAAACAGTAACTTCCTCACCGTCCATTTCAGGCTTAACCTCAGCAGTATAGTGCGTTCTGAACCACTCACCAATAGAATCCAACTTCACAATTTCACCGCCAGACTCTTAGTCCGCAAATTCCACACGCAAGACCATGTTCCGAACCTTACGCGCAATCTCCTTTAAAGCCTTTACATCAAAAGGCGGTTGCGAACCACGCCGCTTCTTCAAAATAACCCTCGTCTCCGTAGTGCCATCAGGCAGCCAAATCGTGTTAATAGTCATTATGCTCAAAGGTGCAAACAAATCCTCCAAAAACTTGCGGTCATCAACCCCATACTCTAAAACACGAACTCTCCTACCAGTTTCCTCACTCAAAGCCTTCATAATTTTCCCGCCATAACCCAAAAGTCGGGGAACATCTCCGTGCCCCACAACCAAAGCCAAAGTCCCATCCACCTCAACCGCACCATGAAAATAAACATTCTGAAGAGAAGGATACCTCTCCTCCAAAGACAACAACAAACGAGCAATCCTCAAATCAAGCTCACTTATTTCTCCAGACTTTAACTTAGCCGAACACTTCTGACACAGTATCCCACTCTTCAAACAGAAACTACATAATGCTGTTTTCACCTGAAACAGTGCCCTCCACAAATAAAGGAGGGGGGCGGAGCTCTGAACATTTACGCGAACGCTGTTTAGCGTTCTAGGGTTATCTCGATTGTGCTTACGTTTGTGGGCGTGCTACCCTCTTCTCTGGGTGCCATTTGTTCCGTTCCAATGCCGACTTTCTTGATCTTTACGTCCGGCAGGAATCGGCGTCTAACGACTTCGACGACGTCAACGGCACGACTTATAGATCGCCCTCTTGCTTTAACATTTACTTCTTTTGCTCCGCCGTGAAAGAGGGTTATGCAAGCCAGTACATAGTTCATTACTGGCTTATTTCCGATCAATACAGAGTTGCTTTCTGACATACTGACCGCCTCACTCCTAGTTTTTCCATTTTTTATGGCTTCATAACCATTTTTATCGACAAATAAATACATTACGGTTTATACTTCTAGTTAACGGTTAAAAACTGCTCATGTTTCGTGCTTTTTGTTTGCTAAACTTTTAAATAATCCCTACTATTGTAAAATTCAACCTTAACAAAACGTTACAAAGGGGAAGAAATATTGGAAGCTCTTACAAGGCGCTCGTTGAAGATTCTGCGGATGTTGTATGAAAGAGGCAAATCCGCGAGCACATACACGTTACACGTGAAACAAGATGAGTTAGCAAAGCAATTGGGCATAAGTAGGCAAGCATTAAACGTTCACTTGAGAAAACTGAGAGATTTAAACTATATACGCACTGGTAGAGGTTTCATAGACGTAACTGAAAAAGGACTGGATGTACTTGGAATAACTTCATCTCCCGCATTTGTGCTTCTTAAAGTGTCGCCTCACAAGAGAATGTACGCTTATGAAAAGGTTAAGGAACTCACCCTTCAAAGGGCTTTCAGAATAGCAGGCGACGTTGACGCTTTATTAATAGTTGACCGTGAAAAGCTTGACGAAGTTCTGAAAAGGTTATCTGCTATTGAGGGAATACAGGACACAAAATCTTACGTTACAATAGAAAGCATAAAGTGAGGAGAGAACCACTATGAAACTGTTCGAGTATGAAGCGAAAAACATACTTGCAAAACACGGAATCCCAACACCTCAAGGCGGATTGGCAACAAACAAAACTCAAGCACGTGAGATTTTATCTAAACTGAAACCACCATTTGCTGTCAAAGCGCAAGTGCTGGTTGCTGGAAGAGGAAAGGCTGGTGGGATACTCTTCGCTGAAACCATTGCAGAAGCGGAAAAATCTGCTGAAAAATTGTTGAATATGCAGATAAAGGGTATTCCCGTCAAAAGTGTTTGGATTGAAGAGAAAATACAAGTGAAAAAAGAGCTTTACTTCGGCATAACCATAGACAGATTCAACCAAAGCTACGTAGCAATCGCCTCTGCAGTTGGCGGAATGGAAATAGAAGAAGTAGCCACCCAAGCCCCAGAAAAGATCATTAAATTATTGATAAATCCTCGGCACGGTTTTAGCTCATTCCATGCTCGACAAGTAGCCAGAAAACTTGGCTATGTCAATGGTCAACTTTCTGAACTTGGGAAAATTTTCGAGCGACTTTATCAAGTAGGCATGGACTATGATGCTGAGTTAATTGAGATGAATCCTCTCGTGGAAACCGTTGAAGGAAAATTTATTGCGGCAGACGCCCGTATAATAATAGATGATAATGCCCTTTTCCGACATCAAGAGTATAAGAAAAGACTCCTAAGCGAAGAAAGCGAACTTTCTCCGCAAGAAATAGAAGCTCTGAAAAACGATTTGGCTTACGTTAAACTGGATGGAAATATAGGCATTATTGGTAATGGAGCGGGACTCGTGATGGCAACGCTTGACACAATTCAATATTATGGCGGAAAACCCGCAAACTTCTTAGATGTTGGCGGTGGAGCCCCATCTGACAAAATTGCCACAGCCTTGAAAATAGTGCTTTCAGACCCAAACGTCAACGCTCTATTCATCAACATTCTAGGCGGAATCACCAGATGCGATGAAGTTGCACGGGGAATTCTTGAAGCAAAAGCAAAAGTTAGAGTAACAAAACCAATGGTCATAAGACTTGTTGGAACAAATGAAGAAGAGGGAAAACGAATACTAACAGAAGCCGGCATACAAGTATTAGAAAGTATGGAAGAAGCAGCACAGCGCGTTGTCGAAATCACTAAGAGCGGAGGAAAATAACATTGGGAATAATAATTGACAGAAACACCCGAACAATCGTTTGGGGCATCACTGGAACCCAAGGAAGCTTTCACACAAAGCTAATGCTGGAATATGGCACAAAAATTGTCGCCGGCGTAACTCCCGGGAAAGGTGGAACCCAAGTCCTTAATGTTCCAGTTTATGACACTGGAGAAGAAGCCCAAGAAAAGCACTCAGCAAACGCCGCAATAATTTTTGTTCCAGCGCCCTTCGCCGCAGACGCAACACTGGAAGCTTTAGAAAATGGAATAAAAACCATAGTAATAATAACAGAGCATATCCCAATAAAAGATGCAATCAAAATAATGGCACGCGCAAAAGAAACAAACGCAACAATAATAGGACCCAACACCCCAGGTATAATAACCACGGGAGAAAGCAAACTTGGGATAATGCCCGCGCATATTTTTAAGCCAGGCAAAGTGGGCATGGTTTCGAGAAGCGGAACCCTCACATACGAAGTGGCTGCGAGTCTAACAAGAAAAAATCTTGGGCAATCCACATGTCTCGGACTGGGAGGAGACCCCATAACAGGCTTAAACTTCATAGACGCACTAAAAATGTTTGAAAAAGACGAGCACACAGAAGCCGTGGTTTTGATAGGCGAAATCGGCGGCAACCTCGAAGAATTGGCAGCCAAATACATCTCCGAAACCAAATACCCAAAACCAGTCGTAGCTTTTGTTGCTGGGCGTTCTGCGCCGCCGGGAAAACGTATGGGTCACGCGGGAGCAATAGTGATGGGCAGGGCAGGAACGGCAGAGAGCAAAATTGAAGCCCTCAAAAAAGCCGGCGTAAAAGTTGCCGAGAAACCTGGCGATATAGCTGAGCTCATAAACGTCTGAGACATACAAAAAGTATATGTGTAGGCAAATGGTCTGTGTTCTAGCCAAAAAGAGATGTTGACAAATGCCAATCCTGGATCCGCTCAAGAAAACCATAGCTCAAAAACACAGGTTATATATGAAAATCTGCAGAGAATGTGGTGCACGGAATGCTGAAACTGCGGTGAAATGTAGAAAGTGCAGAAGCAAGAATCTGCGTTGGAAGAAAAGAGAAATTGTGAAATAGTTTCTTTTAAAGAATTTTAATCAAAGTTTCAATGTTAAAGATGGTGTTTGCGCAACCGTTCTTTATTAGGGGAACAGCTTGGCCGACTACGTCCATCTGTTGCGTTATTTCCCCACCAAGTCTTATTTCTTCACCACAAGCAACTCCTACAACACCCTCATAACGTTTATTACTCAATATTTTCGGTACGCAAGAGCCCCCTGGCAAAATGTAAACATCGTAGCCCTTTTTCTTTGCAAGTGTTGTTGCCTTGTTAATTAGGCAATCTGGGGAACAGTGGGCGCAAACATAGGATGGAATGTTTGGGTCGAAGGTTGCATTGCAACGGTTATCCATGTACTTTCTAGAACAATGCGGCAGAAAAAGTGCTCTTTTCTTTGTTTGCATGAATTTTTCTCTTTCTTTTATGTTTCTGGCTTGCATGTCTATTAGATCCTGTATAACGATCACAGCGTCAGATAAGTTGAGGCCGGTTGCTTCGTCAATTTTGAATTTTTTTATGATTTCCTGAGCGGTTTTGCCCACTTTTTTGTGCACGCTTGCTTGATAGCCAACTTTGGCGATTTCTGTAAAGAAGAAACGTGGAATCCTTGAAAGGTCAAAGGCGAATTTGTATGGCATATTTACATAATAGATAGACAAACCTTTAAAATTAACTGATGTTTATATCTAGTGTCAAATGTAAAGCATGCTCAATATCGAGGAGGATTAATGTTGGGTATCTTTAGCAGATTTAGAAAAGGAAAAGAAAAGGAAAAGAAGGCAAACGTTCAACCTGTACAACAAAAAAGTGAGCTTGAAAAACTTTGTGGAGATGATAAAGAAACCTATGAAGCGCTACTTAACACAATGTTTCTTGACCAGAGGAAAACTGGGACGACGATGAAAGAAGCTGCTGAGAATGCCAAGAAATTTGAGAAAGCCAAAGACTTTGTAAGAGCCAAAGTATGGTATGAAATTGCAGGTGGTTTGGCGATTTATGAAGGTGATGTCAAAAGAGTTGTGGAATTTTTTAGTTCTGCTGAAAAACTTTCGCCGAATGCAAGGTACACGATACTAAAGAATCCAGAGAAAGCCATTGCTAAAGCGCAAGAATATTACAAGAAACATTTGGTTCAAGCGACAGAGAGTTCTTGAGTTTCTTATTAAGCGTAAGGAAAACATTGGTGTTATTTTTCTGTGTTCTCGCTGTAGCCTAGCAGTTCCCTTAGAGACTTTACTTCCTCTCTTAACATGCTGACTTCACTTTCAAGAGCTGTGACTTTTGATTCTGCCACTTTTCTCAATTTTTCAATTTCAATCATTAAATTTGCCCGTTCCGTTTCTAAGGTTTTTATTTTTTCGCGTAGATTTTTCAAAGTCTGCATTAGCTCTCCCCTTATACCTTTTATCCTTTCAACTATATTTTTAATGCTTGCTGTCTCTTCGACTTTGGTTTCAGCTTCGACAGTAGCTCTGAACCTAGCTTTACAGTTTGGGCATTCGAAGATTCCCATTGCCATTTTGGATTCTTCGCCTTTTTTTAACGGTTTTCGGATAGAAATGGGCCAAGTTTTAATGGGTGTTGCCACGTCACTTCCGCATTTAGGACAATTAACCAAACTATAAGCCCCTTCCTATAATTATCGTTTTACAGTCTAAAATGTGTTTTGCAATAATCATAAAATGCGGCTAGGAAGATAAAATATTAATTATGATTGTGCAGAGTATGAATATTGAGAGGATGGAAGGCTTATGCAAGTTATAGGCATGAAGACTAAACTGGAAGAAAAAATTAAGGCGTTAGAAAATGAGAAAAACAAGCTTTTGGAGGAGATAGAGCATCTTAGAGAGCTTGTTGAGTTAAGCGAAAAGGCGAAGGTTCTAGAGAACGAGGTTAACAAACTTAAAAAAGAAGCTAAAACTCTGAAAGAGAGAATTCCCCAAGAACTTCTTCAGGAACTCGGCGAGACGGAGTCTCAATTCTTGGAAGAAGAGGAAGAAAAATGCTCTAGTTGTGATGAGGAAGAACTTCTCTAAAGAAGCTTGAAAATAAAAAAAGGAAGAGGCTAAAGAGCCATCTGAAACATTAATCGGTCAACAAGCTCTTTGTAACGGTTTCGAATAGTAACTTCTGTTACCTGTGCTATCTCAGCTATCTCCCTCTGCGTTTTCCTTTCACCCGTTAACACTGAGGCAATATAACTTGCTGCAGCTGCAATACCAGTAGGGCCTCGACCTGAAGTAAGTTTTAGTTCTTTTGCTGCCCCCAAAATTTTGTGGGCTATTTCTTCGACTTTTCCTTGCATTGTCAACTGATTTGAAAACTTTGTTATGTACTGTCCGGGTTTGAGCGGAGGAATGGAATAGTCGAGTTCTTTTATTAGGAAACGGTAGCTGCGTCCAACTTCCTTTTTGTTTACGCTTGACGCTTGTGCTATTTCTTCTAATGTTCTAGCCAATCCGCATTGTCGGCAAGCCAGATAAATTGCTGCAGCAGTCACGCCTTGAATTGATCTTCCGCGTATTAGTCGTTCTTTTACGGCTTTTCGGTATATGACTGAAGCTGTTTCTAGAATGTTTTTTGGAAGGTTTAGGTTATTTGCGATTTTTGTGATTTCTGACAATGCGAAAGCTAGGTTGCGTTCTGTTGCGTCAGAAACTCGTATACGTCGCTGCCATTTTCTAAGGCGGTAAACTTGTGCTTTCTGTCCGGGCGATAGGCTTTTTCCATAAATATCTCGGTCATGCCAATCAATCATTGTTGATAAGCCCTTATCGTGAATCGTGTAAGTTAAGGGAGCTCCGACTCTGGTTCGTTTCGTTCTCTGTTCGTCATCGAAAGCTCTCCATTCTGGTCCTCTGTCGGCTATTTTTGCGGCTACTACGAAACCACAGTCCATGCAAACTATTTCTGCGCATTCATAATCACGCATGAGCCTCGTGCTGCCGCATTCTGGGCAACATTGAACCTTTGTTGGTTCAGCATGTGATGCAGGTAATTGAGGGTTAGAAGCTTCGTGTCCCTCTTCGTTACTGCCCATTTACGTCTTCTCCTTTCTCCTTTTTGAGGGGACCACATACAACGTTTTGTTAGCTAATTTTTCGGGTTCTTGTGATATCGATTTTATTGCTGCATAGGGCGAGGATACTGGTCCGAATATGTCAAATATTTTTCCAATGGGCTTCAAATTTTCATCAACAACTGTTTCGCCGATTTTTGGAAGGTTTTCAATTTGGATGATTATGCTTCGGCTTGGACTTACATGGAGGACTCGACCCAGTCTCTGCAAAATTTTGATTTCCCCTCACGAAAAACGAATGGTTCAAAAACGAAGCATTTTATTTAAACCTTTCTACTTTAATTTGTAACTGAAACTTCTTCCGTGCACAATTTTAGTCGAAACCTACATAAATAAGCCCCATAAAACCAAATAAGTCCCCACAAAGTCGTTTTTAGAACACAGAGAGAACAAGCCCAGACTAAACCCTCAAAATACAGTCTAACATGCGATTCAAACACTTGTTCATACAATAGAAAGCATTAACCCCAACATATTGACTTTAAATAGAGGGCTACGTGTTGCTAACACGCACCAACGCTCAACAACCCAAAAGAAAATCAAACACACGCAACCAGAGTCGAAACATTCATAAATAAGAAAAGTTGATAAGACTGTGCATTTAAAGGGTGAGGCTTATGTCCAAACCATTCTATGTAAAATTTGAAGTTCCAAAAGAAATCGCAGATGCGGCCTATGAAGCCCTGCAAATAGCCTGCAAAACAGGCGCCGTCAGAAAAGGCACCAACGAAACAACAAAAGCCATCGAAAGAGCTCAGGCAAAACTCGTAGTAATAGCTGAAGATGTAGAACCCCCAGAAGTCGTAGCTCATGTGCCACTTCTATGCGAGGAAAGAAAAATCCCATACATATTCGTGCCAAGCAAAGAAAAAATAGGCACTGCAATAGGAATCGATGTTCCTGCCGCTTCAGCGTGCATAATTAAAGAAGGAGATGCAACTGGACTAGTCAAAGAAATAGTTTCAAGAATCGAGCAAATGAAAAGAGGAGCAAAGTGATGAGCAAAGAAGAGAAAGCGGCTGAAGCTACAGAGGAAGAACTAACACCCGCGGAAGTGATTCAAATTATTGGACGTACAAGTGTAACCGGTGAAATCACGCAGGTAAGAGTGCGCATTTTAGAAGGAAAGGACAAGGGACGCATAATAACACGCAACGTTAAAGGACCCATCCGCGTTCAAGACATTCTTATGTTGAGAGAAACTGAAAGAGAAGCAAAAAAAATCACACGATGAATTAAACATAAGACAGTTTGGAGGAACCACAGTTGCCTAGACCTAAAAAATGTTCATTTTGCGGCAATGAATTTTCTGGAGGCACTGGCATGATGTACGTAAGAAACGACGGGTCAATTTTATGGTTCTGCTCAAGCAAGTGTAGAAAAAGTTCATTAAATCTAAGAAGAGATGCACGCAAACTCAAATGGACAGCATACTTTGGCAAAGAAGAAAAAGGAAAAGCCTAAGTGTCAAAATAGGCAATGTTTGAAGATTTGTAGTTAAACCGCCGTTTATTTCCAACAATTTTTTCCCACAAAACTTTGTTGTGGATGCACCCTATGTCTGGTTTGTTTAAATTTCCATCAAAGTAACTGTAAGATCTTGCGCGGCACCCTCCACATATGTACTTATCTGGGCAGCTTCCGCATCCAACTTTCTTTCCGTTCACCATGTAATCTTGCAAGTTTTCTCGTACACGTAGGTTCCATAAGAGTGAATTATTATCCCATATTTCTTCAAAGTTGTCCTTTAAAATGTTGCCAAGAACTGTGTCTTTGTTCGTAGGGAAAAACACGCACGGTTTTATGTCCCCGTTAGGTTCAAGGCAACAGTATAACCGTCCTGCTCCGCAACCGCCTAAAAAGTTTGCGACGTTTTCTACACCCTTTTTTGCTGCGTAATGTGCTTCTACAAGGAAATTTTGTCCATATCTTTGTGAAATTTCTTTAGTTACACTTGCATATTGTGGACAAGTACTGAAAAACTTGTCAATTTTTTTGTGAGATTTTCCACATTTTATTTCCTCTTCTTTTGCTTGTAAGTATAGTTCGATTATTTCCGTTCCAATAGTCTCAAGTGCTTGATGTCTTTCTTCTGGAGTTAAATCCAATTCTACATGCGCCTTCGCTCTTCCTGTAGGAATGTAGTTGAAATGCATGAATCTAACGTCCAGTTGCTTTGCAAACTCAATTAGCTTGTCAAGTTCGAATATGTTGTCCTTGTGCAAGACTGTTGCTATACATGTGTCCAATCCTTCTTCAATGCAATTTTTTACACCTTCCATAGTTTTTTCAAAGGCTCCATATATCCCTCTAAACTTGTCATGCACTTGAGGAGTCGCTCCATCAATGCTTATTTCTACATAATCCACCCCTGCATTTTTGATTCGCTTTGCATTATCTTTTGTGATAAGTGTTCCGTTAGAAGCTATGCTTACATAACCAACTCGTTTTTTTGCATAAGCGGCAATTTCATAGAAATCTTTTCTTACGAGTGGTTCTCCTCCGCTGAAAGAGAGAGCCGGTAAACCTGTATTTGCTAACTTTGAAAGGATATCCAACACGTGTTTTGCTTCTTCTGTTGATAATTCGGAGCGTTTTTCACCAGCATTTTCATAACAGTGCTTACATTTCAAATTGCATTGGTATGTAAAATTCCAAACAATCTCGAAAGGTCCTGCGGGGACAAAAGGTATGCGGACGCCGTATTTTTTTATACCTTTCATCATCAAACTGAAGCCTCTAAGCCAAGCTTCACCGTATTGTTCATTTAGGAACTGGCTGCGCATGAATTCTCTATCTACATGTAACAAACGGCTACCAACTTCATAGAATGGTTTGGCTATTCTGTGGCTCACGTGGTAGCATGAGCGGCATAAAGAAACTGGTTGGCCTAAGAACTCCTTTAGAGAATTTAAAAGTAAACTTCCATCTTTTCGGCATTCCTTATCAAAAAGTGTGATTAGCGATTTAAGTATGGGATTGACTGCCACCGAAAATATGGCATTCTCGACGGCGTCAACTTGCATACTAAATCAAATTATTATAAGTTAGAAATGAGACATATATTTTTCTCGTTGGGGTTTGATGATATATGTTGTTTTTCGACATATTCTTGAGCAGAAAGAACTGATTTATTAAGACATGCGAAAATACATAAAAGGGATTAAAATGGGTTCCAAAAACAAAAAACAGCTTAATCTGCTAGAATTACCAAATCCAGAAAGAGTCAAGATCATCAAAGAAGTTAGAGAAAAACTTCAGCAGAGAATCATAGAAGAGAAACTTTGGCAATCATTACTGGACGCTGAAAACATAGTCATTAATGGAAATACTATTTACAGAATGGGCGAGCAACTGTGCGGTTTTTCGATGAACAAATGATCTCTCCTTTGCCTTCTTTTCTTCTATTTTCTTAATTCAAAAATGAAAAACTCATTGCAGCCATCTCACTTCTACAAGATAAGTAATTTTGGTAGCGGGGGGTTGATTTGAACAACCGATCTCTGGGTTATGAGCCCAGCGGGTTAATCCTGGCTACCCCACCCCGCTACTGTTATGCTGAATGAAGGCTTTCTTAAATCTTTTGGGAATACTTCTTCATGGCATATAGGCTTTCTTTTAGTAAAAACATTTTTAGTGCTCAAATTACTTATTGACCTTGGTTGTTGCCACATGGATAGACCACATTTCAATTACATGTTCAATCCGGCTCTTGAAAATCCAATTTTTGTGCAAGGGTTTCCAGGGTTTGGAAATGTCGGAAAGATTGCAGCACATCTCCTAATAAAGTTCACTGGAGCGAAGCCTTTTGCTGAGTTATATTCGCCTACTTTTCCAGATTATGTTTCAGTTAACTCAGACGGTATTTGCCGTTTGCCAAAATATGAATTCTTCGCTGCTTCGATGAAAGAGAACGATTTTATTATTATGACCGGTGACACACAACCATCATTTGACGATGTACTTGCACACTATGAAGTTTGTAGCGAGATATTGGATTTCCTAGTAAAGCAAGGGTGTCGTTTTCTAGTAACAATCGGCGGAGTGCCAATTTCAGAAGAAAAAACGCAAGTGTACGTCGCCGCGACTTCACCTAGGCTTGCATTAGAGTTTATGGAAAAAGGCGCCGTGATATATAGCAAAGGTAGAATTGTAGGCGCCACTGGTTTGCTGCTTGGACTCGCGAAGGAACGCAATCTTGAGGGCATATGCCTTCTAGGCGCAACAGCAGGCTTCAAAGCGGACCGTGGTGCAGGTTTTTCTGTTTTCAAGTTTCTTATGAAAGCGTTAGGTAATGAGGTAAAGGAAGGGTTATAAGGGGAAAATTTAGATTTAGATTGTTACTGGAACGTGAATTTATGAGTGAAGAAGAGCAAAAGGGGAAAAGAAATCAATTGCCAAGGTTGAATTTGGATTCGAAATTTTGGAAAACATTTTTGTTTGTGGTAGCAGCTTTTTTGATTTTTGCTGGGCCAACCTACGTGGTTTATGTACTTATGAACGTACTTGACATAAGCTATGTTTTTTCTATGATTTCCGGATTTGCTCTGTTTATTGTTGGTTTAGTGCTTTTGTGGTATCTAATTAAGAATAAAGTTGTTTCTTAATTAAGAACGTAGTTTTTGCCTCAGATACCCTAGGGTGCATCATCTTTTTCAGACCCTATTTTCGTCATTGGCAATAATTTAAGTATGCATAGGCTGTTAAAAGTCGTTCGGTTATTGTTAGTGAGTAAATAGTAAAGCATATAAAATGTTTGCCGCTCTTAACACTAAAATGGTATGTTATGAAAATTTTAGGAGTTTCTGGATCGAACAGAAAAAATGGCAACTCTTATCTGCTTCTTAAAGAGATGTTTAGGGATGTTTCTTCTATTGAGACAAAAATTGTTCAAATTGCAGATTTACAAATTAAATCATGTGAACTCTGCTTTGATCTTTGTGCTCAAAAACCTTATGAATGTACGATTGAGGATGACTTTAAACTGCTTTTTGAAGAAATGAAATCTGCCGATGGCATAGTAATTGCTTGCCCATTTTACTTTTATGTTCCTTCTAAATTTCAAGCATTCTTGGAGAGAATGAGTTGTTTGGATTATTTCACTGAAGAGAAGCATGGTAAGCAGTTTTCCTCATTTTCTGGTAAATGTTGTCTTCTTGTTGTTGTTTCTGCAAGTGGCAGTAGTTTTAATGCTTTTCAAATTCTTCATTTTCTTCAAGAGTTTGCTTTAATGCTCCATATGAAACCTATAATGACGGATATGTGGCCGTACATTGGTTTTTCTGCAAAAAGTGGTGGAATTGACAAAGGAGCCATTTTAAAGGAACAGGAAACAATAAGAAAAGGAAGGGAATTTCTAAAGTCATTAGTCTCGGAGATTAATAGTGCCGCGTAAACTATTACTCATTGTATGTTTACGTAGATGCACAAGACATATAAGATATGTTTGAAGATATATCGACTATGCAGGAGAATAAAGAGAAAAAACTCGAAGAAATGATAAAAAAAGATGATGAATCGACAAAACGGACTACAATAATTCTGGAAAAAGAAGAGCGCGAATTCATCGATTCACTAATTCGAGAAGGAAAAGAACCAGGCATAAAACCTCTCATTTCCAAAATGCTTGACGTTTACAGAAGCATGATGATTTATGATTGGCGTTTTCCCGGCGAGTACTATTGTGGTATAAGCCGCATAGCCTTCTTGAACGTAGAACTAATCAACATCCTAATACAGCATATTCCAAAAGAAAAGTGGCGTGAGATTGGAAGAAAAATGGGTGAAGCCGCAAAGGTTTCTATGGAAACGAGTCTAGGCATCCAAACTGGTGAACGGGAAAAGTGGCAAGAAGTTTTCAAACGTTTAAGAGTGCAAGGGTTCGGCGACTTCTATCTGAAAGATAAATACCTCCTTGTTAAGACGCCTTTTATTAATGAAACTGATATTTGGGCTGGTTTTCTGGAAGGCTTGCTCGTCATAGAGTTAGATGTGAAAACTGATGCTCCGCCTTTTGTTTTTGAAATAAGAGAAAAATCAGATTCTACATTAAATAAATAAGTGATGTTTTAAATAGGCAAAGATTTACACGGAAGATTGAGACTATGAAATTGAAGGGAAGGTTAAATGTCTCTGCATGAAGCTATGCTCTATGAAAAGTTGAAGGATAAAAAAGTCAAGTGTAATTTATGCGGGAGAAGATGCCTAATAAACGACGGCGGAACCGGTTTTTGTTTAGTAAGAAAAAATGAAGGCGGAGTGCTCTTTTCACTTGTTTACGCTAAAGCTATATCCGCGTGCATAGACCCCGTAGAGAAAAAACCTCTTTCGCATTTCAATCCCGGGTCGTTGGTTATGTCTATCGCTACTGTTGGCTGTAATTTTCGTTGCCAATTTTGTGATAATTGGATGATAAGCCAGGAGAAAAAAATAGAGGGTAACCATTTTCCTCCAGAAGAGGTTGTTAGAGCCGCGAGAGATAATAGTTGCCAAGGAATAAGCTACACGTACACGGAGCCGACAATATTTTTCGAGTATGCCTATGAGACGGCTAAGCTTGCTCGTCAAGTGGGGTTCTTTAACACTTTTGTTACCAATGGTTATATGACGCCGGAAGCTGTGAAAGCTATTGCGCCATATTTGGATGCGGCTACAGTGGACTTTAAAGGCGGTGGAGACCCGGATTTTTACAAAAGTTTTTCTGCAGTTCCATCTGTGGAGCCAATTTACGAATCCCTGAAAGAAATGAAAAGGAATGATGTTCACATGGAGATTACAAACTTGATTGTGCCGAAGATTGGAGACTCAATTGAAAGAATTAGAGAGCTTGCTGTGTGGGTAAGAAATAATCTTGGTAGCGACACGCCTTTTCATTTGCTGCGTTTTCATCCGGACTATCAGCTGACGACTATTCCATCCACTCCGATTGAGACTTTGGAGAAAGCGTACATGGCTTCAAAAGAAGCTGGATTAAACTATGTTTACATTGGTAATGTGCCAGGGCATCCTTGCGGAAACACTTACTGTCCAAACTGCAATGAGTTACTTGTTAAGCGCTTTAATTTTGAAATTACGAAGTGGAACTTAACAAGAGACATGCATTGTCCAGTGTGCGGGCAAGAAATTCCAATAAAAGGTAAATTGCATGCAAGCGGATACTCCTACCCCTACGCCTTGTTTTAATAATTCCTTGCACAAGGTTAACTATTGAGAGAAAATGTGGCGATTTCTTCGCTCAGACGCTGTTGGCGTGCTAAACGACAAATTGGCAAAGAAGAGTTTGAGTAGGTACTTCGCCGTTATGCAAAATGAGAAGCCAGCGAAATTCCTTATTGCCAAAAAATTACCAGCGAAATTCGGCGAAAGAGATTCTTTAGAAGAACTTTGGCAAAAACATGTGATACTCACGCAAGAGTTCTGCGAAATTGAAAAAGAAATCGATAATGGTCAAAGAAACTTAAAGGAAATGCGCATTCCAAGCGAATCTTATTTGGATTTGAAAATTGAAATTGCAAATCGGATTCTTTCAAGCTGCCACTTTTGTACACGCAAGTGTAGAGTGAACAGATTTGCGGGTGAACTGGGCTTTTGTAAATGCGGCACCGAAATGGCAGTTTCAAGTATTTTTGAGCATCTAGGCGAAGAACCGGAGCTTGTGCCTTCTGGAACAGTTTTCACTATGGGCTGCACAATGCGTTGCAAGCATTGCCAAAACTGGACAATTTCACAGTGGATTGAGAAAGGCGAAGTTTATCAACCTGAAGAATTGGCTAGGGAAGTTGAAAACTTGCGTGCAAGCGGCTGCAGAAATGCAAATCTTGTGGGTGGAGAGCCAACGCCTTGGCTGGGACAGTGGCTTGAAACGTTCAAGTGTGTTAACGTAAACATTCCAGTGGTTTGGAACTCAAACACTTACTATAGCTCAGAAACAGCGCAGCTATTAGCCGGATTTGCTGATGTTTACCTATTAGATTTTAAATATGGACCCGGCGAATGCGCCGCCAAAATTTCTGATGCTCCAAACTATTGGGAAGTGTGCACACGCAACCATCTAGACGCTAAAAAATATGGAGAGCTCATAATTCGCGTGCTTGTCTTGCCGGGTCATTTGGAATGTTGCACGAAACCGGTGTTGAATTGGATTGCCGAGAATCTAAGCGTAGAAACAAGAGTAAACGTGATGTTTCAGTACAGACCCGAATGGCGAGCCTATGAGATTCCTGAACTGCGCAGAAGACTAACTGGAGATGAAATGGAAAGAGCCTTACAACTGGCTAAAGAAGCAAAACTAACAAACATCATAACGTAGATAGCAAAATTGTTTGCGGCAATAGAAAGCTATTTCTCAAAGCATGTTCAATTTTAATGGCGGAATAAGTGATTAAGAAATGCCATATTGCCCAGAGTGCGGTGGCGAAATGCATTACATGATTGCAACTAAGCATTACGTCTGCAAAAGCTGCGGTTTATCCGTAACACAGCAGGAGCTCATGGAGCTCAGAGAAAAACTACGCCCAAGTAGAGAATCCAAAGAAGAAGAACAAGAGCAACGAAGAAAAGAATACTTGAAATGGTGGCTTAGCAAGAAAAAATAAGTTGGATGCCTCAGCTTTTTGAAAGATAGGTTAGCAAATAGCATAAAAGTGAAGTTGCGCTATTTTTACAGCATGTCTGTCTGGACTGTGATATGATGAATAAAGAGATGGAAATAATCTGTGTTGGCAACGAATTGTTAATCGGTAAAACTTTGAACACAAACGCACATTGGATGGCTAAACGCGCCACTTCTATGGGTATTTCAGTGAAACGTATAACAGCTATAGGCGATGACGTTAACGAAATTGCAAACACCATCCGTGAAGCTTTGCAGCGAAAACCAAGATTCATAATAACAACAGGTGGACTTGGTCCCACTTTCGACGACAAAACCTTAGAAGGAATCGCCAAAGCCTTAAACGGCGAATTGGAAGTTAATGAGAAAGCTTTGAAAATGATTAAGGAAAAGTATGAAGCTTATGCAAAAGTGGGAAAAATAGAACAAGTTGAGTTAACGCCTCACAGAGTTAAAATGGCGAAACTTCCTAAAGGCGCAGAACCGTTGCCGAATCCCGTTGGTACTGCTCCAGGCGTAATTATTAAAATTGAGGAAACTTTTCTCGTAGCATTGCCTGGTGTTCCTTCCGAAATGGAAGCCATTTTTGACGAGTCAATTGTGCCTTGGCTTAAGAAAGCAGCTGAGGGTGTGGTGTTTTTTGAAACTAGCATATACGCAGACAAAATCATGGAGTCAACATTGGCTCCTTTAATTGACCAAACAATGCATGATAATCCATACGTTTACATAAAATCTCATCCGAAAGGCGAAGAAAAAAAGCCTCACATAGAGATTCATTTCTCAACAACTGCGAAAGAACCGAAAATCGCCAAAGACCGTTTGGGAAAGGCAATTATTCAATTGTCGGAGTTGATTGAAAATAAAGGTGGAAAAGTTAGACTGAAAAGAATGTTATAGCCTCTTACCAAAAAGTTATGCAACTAAGCACAGTTTAACATGGTTACTATTAACTGAAGCTAGAATTACTCATATTGATTTGCATTTCATAAATGCCTTAAATTAACTTTGCAACAAAGTTTTCTATGAAAAAATCAGAAACACTGTTGGCTCTGGCAATTTTATTCATGTTTTTGCATTTACTTTCCCCTTGCTTGTCAGAAAATTACATTCAATCCTATCAACTTTTAAACCATCCAAATGGTTCAACATATTATGGGCTTAACGTTGGAATCCCTCAATCACTTTACGATTATTATACTGAAAAGAGCCATAGTGTGAGCTCGAGTAATGATTTTGCTAAGTTCGTAACGCCTTATGCTTTGAAACCTATAGCGGACAGTTTGCGGCAAATTTACAAGGATGATGAAGATTTTGCAAATGGGGTGTTGATGATTGTTCATCAGATACCTTATGAAGTAACTGCCCCAGCGAGATATCCAGTAGAAACGATGGTCAAAAATAAAGGAGATTGTGACCTTTTTTCTTTTATTGCCGCTTCAATAATCGAAGCCGGTGGAATCGATGCAATACTCCTCTATTATAAAGATGAAGAACACATGAATATCGGCGTTAAGCTGTCTCATGAACCTTACGATGCAAGAGGGCAGGTCTCCAGTGTAACATATAGTGGCGCAGAATATTATGTAGCTGAGTGTACCGGCGATGACTGGGAGATTGGGTGGAGAGTGGGCGAGTGCCCAGAGGAATTGAGGAAAGCCTTGAAGAATGCGCAGATAATTTCTCTTGAGAATAGTGAACAATGGGCTCCGGGGCAAGTTTCTGCAAGTTACGCAACTTTAGCGTCTTCCTCAATATCATTAACAGTTTCGGCCACATATCTGATTCAAGGAAACACGGTTTCTCTCGTTGGGCAACTCTTTCCAAATTTACAAAACAAGACGGTAATTGTTTACATTAAAGAAAACAGTTCTCCTTGGAAAGTTTTAGGCACTGTTGTAACAGATTCTAGTGGGCGTTTCTCGTATTCTTGGGTTGCCGAGGCTGCTGGTGTGTGTTATGTTCGTGCAAGCTGGTCTGGAGACAATGTTTATGCCGGAGCCGACAGCCCAACTTTAACCATCACAGTTCTATCCATGTTCTTTATCTTGTTACTAGTTGTTGCCATAATTCTAATCTGCGTTGGCGTGTTTGTGTTTGTCATCTCCAGAAAGGCACAGCCGCAAATGTTTGAACCACAACCACCCCAAGTTCCGTCTTGAGAAGAAAAGCTTTTACTAACAAATGAACGCTTTTCTAGAAAACATGATTCCAGAGTTAATAGGGTGATGAGTAAAGAATGTTTATGGTCTTTATCATAGGAACTGCTGGTTCTGGAAAGTCTTTGCTAACTGCAGCATTTGGTGAATGGTTGAAAATGTCAAAACAAGACGTTGCCGTGGTGAATCTGGACCCTGGAGTTTTAACGCTTCCATATTCTCCTGATGTGGATGTTCGGGATTTTATAGACGTTGAAGATTTAATGGAGAAGTATGCTTTGGGTCCTAATGGCGCGTTAATACTTGCTGCTGATTTGATTGCAGACGAGATTGAAAATTTATCGAGAGAAATTGAGGATTTAAACTCTGACATAATTTTGGTAGATACGCCTGGACAGATGGAGTTGTTTGCTTTTAGGGCAAGCGGACCATACATTGCCAGCGAGCTTACAAAGGCGCCTAAAGCAATCGTTTATTTGTTTGACGCTGTGTTCTCTGTGAATCCGTTAAATTATGTTTCAAATTTCTTCCTTTCAACAGCTGTTTACAGCCGTTTTCTTCTTCCTCAAGTGCACCTTTTATCAAAATGTGATTTACTGCCTAAAGGAGAAGTTGACAAAATTGTGGATTGGTCAGCTAATCCGAATGCTTTAGAAACTGCGATTGAGCAGAAACTTGAGGGAACAAAGCGTTTATTGAGCAGAAATATGATGCGCGCAGTTTATCAGCTTGGTTTAAGATACTTGTTAATTCCAGTTTCTGCAAAAACGAATGAGGGAATGATAAACTTTAACGCTGCATTAGAACGCATACTTGCTGAAGGAGAAAAATACACATACTAAACCTGCCGATAATTGTTAGCAGTCATTAATAAGTGTCCACATTGCGGCTAATGTTCCATACTCGGCGTCTGCTGAAGTATCGGCGCTTCCAATTATTATTGCATCATTTTCTTTCGGTTTCAGAAGTTTAAAAATTTGGTTTGCCGCTTCTGGAAAATCTTTAGCGACATTCTCACTTGCGGATGGAATTATTAAGCGTCTTTTCTTGCACAGTATTGTTGTGGCTCCTTTTGCGCCGGTTTTTACTGCGGCATCGCGTTGCTCTATTCCTGACTTAACCTTATTTCCATGATTTTTTACTAAAATCGCAAAATTGTATTTTGCAAGAGTCAACTCGTTTTTTCCAATTTCAACTTTTTTGGCTATAGATGTATATTCTTTCCAGAGTTTCATACCCTTACTTGTTAAACTGCATCCTATCTTAGATGTGGTAATTAGACCAGCATTTTTTAAGCGTTCTATTATCGTGCGCACGGCGCCTTCTCCTATATTCAAGTTTTCAGCCAGTTTATCGCGACCAATTGTTTTTTCGGAGAGCAGTTCTATCGCATGTAGAAGATGGAGTACAGAGAAGGTTGGTGATGGACCTGGTGCTTTTTCGCTTGCGAGTTTTTCTAAAACTTGTTTGAATACGTGCGGCATAGGTTCCACAAATATATAGACTGTGTTATCAATTATTATAATTGTTGTAGGTGAAATTTTTGCTATACGTTCAGAAGTCAGTTTTAGAAGCGACTCTTTTTCGCGTAGTATTCTCTGACTATGCCCGCTGTGAGTGACACTAACCCCACTGCTAGTAAGTAGATTAGTGGGTAAATGAATATTGAAAGTAATGTTTCGTATGTTACTGATGGTAACATGGGTGTGAAGAAAATTGCGATCCACGTGATTACGAAGGTGGCGATGCATCCAATTCCAAGACCGACGGCAAGCCCGTGTATAAAGCTACTTCTGTCTTCCTCTTGATTATTCGGTCTTGACTGTTTTGGCGTTATTCTTTGCTCTGTCATATCTTCCACAACTGCGTACTCCTCATGCTCAGTTTCTTGTTGTGGTTGAAGATTCTCTTCGCTTGCTTCTTCATATTGGTTATTTTCTTGAGTCTCCGGTTCGGCTGCCATAGTATTCGCCTTCTTGTTTTTGTTGTAAGTGTTGATTAATAAAATTATTCAATTCTGGATTATTATTCAGAATGTGAATTCAAAATAAGCAATTGGCAATTGTGACTATTTTGAAACAAGTTTTGGTGTAAGTTGTTCAATGGCGTTCTTGAGTTTGTTCCACTCATCTAAATTGCGCACGTTAAACTTGTGTTTTCTTCTCCATACTTCTTGATTCTTTTCTTTATCTAGCCTTTTTTGCCAAAGATACAAGCCGATTGACCGTCTTCCAAAGGATTCGAATACGACTATGGCTTCCCACCATTTTTCGCTCTTAAAGATTGTAACATAATCCACTACTTTATAGAATTCGGATATTGGAAGTTTTTCGCTTACCTCAGCCATTTTCAAGGCACCTTCCCTATAACTTCCGTCTTCAACCATTTAAATGTTTTAATCCACTACCCTTTGTAGTCTTTAAGATTTCTGTTTTGTAAACGACAAAGTTTTAGAATAAAATACCTATTTTGGTTTTGAGGGATGAATGATGCGCAAAGAAGTCGCGAGCTTTCTTGTCTGTCCACTTTGTAGAATTCCATTAATTTTTGATGGAGAAAAATCATATGAGCGCTTTGTTAATGGATATTTCAAGTGTAGTAATGGGCACTTGTATCAGGTTAAGGAAGAAATTGGATTGTTAAAGGATGCGAAAGTTTCAGCTGGCGAGTTTGAATGGAAGGTTAATGTGGCAGACGAAAAAAGATATGATGAGATACAGAAACAGTACAATTCATATTTGAGAGACGACCAGAAAGACGCGTTGAAAAAGCTCATGGACAAGTTGGTACGTCACACAATTGCTTCGTGTGAAGAATCTGGTAACACCGTTTTGGATGTTGCAACTGGAATGGGCAGATTTATTCTTCCTTTGGCGGAAAAAAGCTCAAGTGCTGTCTCTATTATTGGAACAGACATAGACGAGAAACCCTTGCGCGGCGCCATGAGCAAAGCAAAAAGGACAAATACTTACAAGAAAATCTCTTTAATTGTAACTGACGCTAAACATTTAGCCTTTAAAAGCAATTCCTTGTCAACAGTGACTTCAAATTTTGGTTTTGACAATGTTCCTGAGGCTACTTTAGCATTCATGGAGGCTGCGCGTGTTTTACAACCTAATGGTAAAGTAGTCTTCTCTTCCTTATGGTTTAAAGAAGGTTCTGAAAGCATGAAACTGGCTGAAGCGCATGGTTTTGGACAAATGGCAAGTGAAGCGAGGCTAAAGAAGACATTGAATAAAGCGGGACTTGTTCTTGATTGGATTGAGGAAGTGTATTCTGGAGTGTGGCCGTATAATCCCATGGATTTGTTGCCTTTGGAAGGCGAAGAATACTCGCACGTAATAGCGCAGGCGCATAAACCGAAAGGCTAGATGGCGTTTATCTTAGTTCTTTTAGCAATCAAGTATAGGGGGATTATGAGGATCCACACGAGACCCAGAAGTGTAAAATAGCTTGTGTAGTTTGCGTTTGATATGAAAATGTTGGTTGGTGCGAGGTTCAAGGTTCTGCCGATCATTAATCCGACTTCCAGCATGACCAGTATGCTTGCATAGTATTCTTTGCTGAAGGAGTCTCCGTAATGGGCGAACCATGAAAGGGAGAAGGCGCTTGCAAATCCCGAAAGCAGTGACAAGGCAACAATTTCTTGTGAGGTAGATGCGAAAGGTATAGCAAAATACCATAGCGCATTTAAAACTGCGCCGATGATGGCGAAATTTATCCTTGTCTTTTTGATGTCTGAAAGCCAATTAACAAGAAAAGTCACTGCGCAGATTAGAACGGCGCTTGCGGCAAGAACTAGTCCCATCTGAAAAGTTCCTCCTGAAATTTTGTTAACGAACAATGGATAGGCGAGCCAGTAGGCTTCTGATAAGCCTAGAAGAATGAAGGAGACGAAGAATATTTTGAATGTTTTATCCTTGGGAATTGCGAATTTGTGAGTTTCTGATTGAAATTTTATGCGTCTAGAAAGGAGAAAAGCAACGATGTATAGTGCAATTGAAATTGTAAAAAGTGTTGGAAAACCAAATGTTGATGCCACAAAACCGCCAACTGCGGGGCCTATGATGCTTGCAATGGAAGGGATTATTGAAGAGAATAAGCTTACCGTTCTGGCTCGAATTCGTGTTTCGCTTAAGCGAAATTGTAGAAGGTTAAAACTCGGCCAGAAAGTCGCTATGCCTAATCCGTAGGTTAATCCTAAAATCATAGGGTTTTTTACGTAGATTAGGGCTGCGAAAAAGAGTGCGGTGGAGAGTATTCCAAATGTTATTATTTTCTCAAAGTTTTTCATGAATTTAAGTAGCATTATTGGGAGTAATCCTATCACTGTGAAGGTTGAAAACAAAAGTTGGGCAATTTCGGCTACGCTTAAGCCTGTTTCCATGTAATAGATTGGGAGAAAACTTGTTGAGAGATTATTTGTGAAAAAGAAGACGCCGACAGTGAGGGCTAGTATTTTCAGTGAGCTAGTTTGCACTTTTTACACCTAAACGGATGTTACAGTAATAAGAAATTTATGTTTAAGCAAGTAAGCGCTTTGAATTGTGAAATTAGATTAGTAGGTTTGGATTTTTCCTCGGGCTAGTTCATGACAGAATTTGTCTATGTTTTCCAGTTCACAATCTAGGACATCATTTATTTCGTGTCTGACTTTGTCTAAGTTGTTGTTGCCTTTCATTATGACTTGGGCTGCTGCTACCGCTGGATGGTCTATTGGGCTTCCGATTTTGCTCAAAAGCCAAATGTAGACTTCTTCAACTTCGGGTACTTCTTCGTAAACGTGTTGTGCAATTTTGTATGTGAGGACGTTGTAGATTTTTCCTACGTGGCTTACTGGGTTTTTGCCCGCTGCAGCTTCGGAGCAGAATGGTCTGTTTAGGGATATTAAGCCGTTTACGCGGTTTCCTCTGCCCACTTGTCCAGAATCGCCGCTGTCTGCGCTTGTGCCTAGAACTGTTAGGTATAAGCCACCTAATCCTCTTCCTTGTACGTCTAGAGTGTTAAGTTGGATGTCCACGTTTTCAAAGTCTGTATTTGCTGTTACGAATTTTTGAGTTTCTTCGAGGATTTTTGCTTTCTTTTCGAAGTAGTCTTCTTCGTTGCTTATGAAGCGGTCGACAAAGGCCATGGCTATTGTTAGTTTTAGGTTGTTGTTGTTTCTGAAGCCCATTACTTTTATGTCTTCGCCGGATTCTGGGAAACGTTGTTTAAATTCTTTTGAGTTTAGGAACTGTTCGGTTTTTTTGACGATTTTTTCTGTTTTTGTCATGGGTGCGTAGCCTACTGCTGCGGATGTGTCGTTTGCGCCTAGGACTTTGCCTTTGCGTTTGAATATGTCTGTTAAGCCTATTGAGCCTGGTTTTAGTTCTACCTGGTATTTTACGTGTTTTTCTGGGTCTACGAAGCGCATGTTTTTTTTGAACCATTCTTTTGCGGTTTCTATGGCTATTTGTTTGATGTCTATTTTGACTTCTCCAAATTCTGATGTTGCTCTGTCGCCGAATACGAAGAGCATTGGTTGTTTTATTGTGCCTCCTCCGAATTTTGGTTCGGATTCTCCAGCGACTAGGAGTGATTTGTCGACGTTGTGGTGTAGTATTGTTCCGGCTTTTTCTAGGTATTCTTTGCTTAGGCTTATTGAGATGCTGTCCATTACCGCGTCGCATATGTAGTCTGGATGTCCTAAGCCTTTTCTTTCGACTATTTCTATGCGTTGTTTTTCGAGGGGTGTTTGTTTTAGGTCTTCGACGATTATGTTTCGCATCGTGTCCTTTCTCCGTTGTGAAGTTTAGGGTGTATGCACACCAGTAAATATATATTTTACTGTATTAATTTATAAATGAAAATAACTGGTGGTTATTTTTGGCTATAACAGGGAATACGCTTAAAAAACTGCGAAGAGAAGCTGGTTTAACACAGAAAAAATTGGCAGAGCGTGTTGGCGTTTCGCAAGCACACATTGCGAAGATTGAGCAGGGGAAAGTTGACCCTAGACTTTCGACGGTAAACAGGATTTTGCAGGTTTTGACTGTGACGAAGCAGAATAGATGTAAAGACATAATGACTAAAGGTGTACTTTTTGCGAAGCCGAATGATACTATACTTGGAGTAAGTGATGTTATGATGCGCCATGCTATTTCGCAGATGCCTGTGTTGAGCGGGAACAAGGTTGTTGGAACGGTGACTGAAGAAATTATTATTCGGAATTTGCGTTCAAACTTGGCGGCTGAGAAGGTTAAGAATGTTATGGGGAGTCCTTTGCCAACTGTTCAGGAAGAAACGAGCATTGATGCGGTTCGTCGAATATTGGAGAAGCATCAGGGTGTTTTGGTGGCGAGGGGAAAAGAAATTGTTGGGATTGTGACGCGTTCTGATTTGCTTAAGACTATAGGTTGAAAACTGGTGGCTCTTGGGTTTTGATACCCCCTTATATATACTTTGAATGTGTGGTTCTAATAGAAAGTTCTATTATTATGTTATAGAAGTATACTGCAGAACGCATAAAGAGGGCTTCTTCCTTTTTGTATATTTTGGAGGAAGAAGGCTGATGAATAAGAAGTTTGCGTTATGTTCTCTTGCAGCAGTTACGCTGGTTATTGTTTTGCTTGTTTCGTTTTTCAGTTCGACTAGTCAATCATTAGCTTGTCTGGCGTGTGATAGCGAAGGCGGCGTGGTTGATAAGGCACCATGCAAGGCTTTCGTGGTTAGGATTACATTCAAAAACACCGGCACGGCCGAAGGCACATGGGTCATTAACATAGCTTTTGAAGGAAATGCTTGGGCTTGGAGCGGAACACGGCAAACGTTAACGCTTAAGCCTTCCAAAACCAAGACTTTATCGTGGAATGGTAGCGTTCCATGCAATGCTCCAGTAGATTCTGTCGCGCGTCTTATAGTATACTACAACGATTCGTATACGGCGCTGAACTGGTGGATACACGTGGTTTCTGGCGCGGAACTGAGCATAACATCAAGCACAGTAGAATAACTTGCTTAAAATGTAGCAATCAAGACAGCTTAAATATTTGCACCATATCTAACTTCTAAGGATTCAGAAAACAGAAAAAGGGGAAGTTTAGGCTTTAGGGCTCTCCTGGCGTTTTCCTGTTGTAGCCGTTTATTTCGAATATGAAGTAGGCTGTTTGGCTGGGTGGTATTGAAGGTGCAAATTTCAGGTCTATTACTTCTGTAGGCTCTAAATCCACTCGTTTGCTGTCGTCAAAGAACAGTTTTGATGTTACTTTGCCGAGTTCGTTATGATAGGCGTATGTTAGTGGGCATAAGTGCCATTTCCCTTTGTAATCAATAGCGTAGAGCTTCACTTGGTCGATATGACTGGTGTACTCGTCTAACTCTCTTAGCTGAAGTTTGTAAACACCTTTTTCTAAGGCTAAAGTGTTTTGTATCCTATGCTGAACTGTTATGTCTGGCTCTGCATGAATATTTAATATGCCCTCTTCAGCATAATCTGTGCCGTTCCAGACAAACAATGTTGGACAACCGCCTACGCCACCGCCCTGTGTTGGTATCCAGCGCCAATAACGTGTTGCATGAGCGTTGATTATACCTTTGCAGTTATCGCACCAGTCTCTTCCAAATGATTAGAAAAGACCAGAAAAGCATTAAAACTGGGGCAATAAACACAGCAAGTAGGTTAGTAGTAGCATAAGGAGCGAAGTCTATCCAAAGAGCTAAATCCGGATGACTTTGCAGATATGCCTGTTTCCAAGCTTCATAATTTTGCATATCAATGTATAGAGCAACAGCATAAATTATGGAAACCGTAAGTAACAATAAAGCGGCAATCCGAAACTTAGATACTGCCACTCTCATCCTCTCCTTTGTTCATGTTTGTTCTCTTTCTGCCCTTTCAATTAGGGCTAGGCGGTGACACGCCTCCAGAGTAATTAAACTCTGGCTTAACTATTAAATTTTATGCTAAACACTTTTCGGAATAATCTCCACAAGCTTAACCTCGAACTCCTCCAAAACCTTGCGAACTCTTACGCATTTTCTTTTTCGATAGTTACTCCAATTTTCGTATTTTTTTCTATGTGTTTAACGTCGGTGAAAAGCCAAGAAAATATTAGTATTAACATGCCTGAAAGGCTGCATCCAAGAAACAGGTAGGATGCTCTGACAAACTGCACTATGGCTCCTGAAATAATCATTCCAACGGGTTGAGCAGCCGTGGCTAACGCCATCGTAACCGCGTTTACTCTGCCTTGCATGTTTAAAGGAACAACTGTCTGAGTTATTGTTTGTATCAGAACGTTAGCCACTGGAAGGCACAAAGTTAGGATTAACACGCTTAAAGCCATGAACCAAAACATGCCAGTGGGAGTCAACGCTGCAAGTGCGTATCCAACAAAAGCAACAAAAATCGAAGCCATGCACACTGCCATTTTGTTTTTGAATTCCTTCTTAACTGACATGAACAAGCCGCCAGCAAGAATTCCGGCTTGCAAAGATGCGGTGACGAAAGCCAACTCCGTGGCTCCTCCAAAATGGTCAAAAACAATGAAATAGGAAAGCAGAGTGGAGAACGGCGTGAAGAGAAAATTTAGAGCGGTCGCTAATACGATGAGAGGCATGAAACCTCTTGCGTGTTTAATGAAACTGAATCCTTCCACGAGGTCTACTTTAAACGAGCGGTTCTCGCTTTTCTTTTTGACAGAAGGTATCCTTATCATCAGTAGCGGTATTATTGCCACTAAAAAGGTTGCGAAGTCTATCCAGAGAATCTGATAGATTTGCCATACTTGAAGTAAAACCGCAGCCAAAATGGGACCAACCAGATACACCGCCCCAGAAAAAAGATAGTTCAATCCGTTCATTCGGCTTAACTTATCCTGTGGAACCATCGAAGGAGTGATTGCCGACACCGTGGGCGAGTGAAAAGCTTGGAAAACGCCTCGAAAACAAAGCAGAAGCAGCGCTATCCAGATTGAGATGCCGCCAAGCCAGAAAAACACTATAAGAATTATAGTAGCCACTGCCTGTAGCAAATCCACAGATGCAATAAGCATTTTTCGGTTCCAACGGTCAGCGAAAACACCAGTAAACGGAGCAAGAATAACAATTGGAGCCAAGCCTAGAAAAGATGCAAGCGACAAATATAACGCGCTTTGCGTTGTGATTGTTATCCACCATATTATAATAAACTGTGCAATAGAAGAGCCGAGCAGCGAAACAAGCTGCCCAGACCGGAAAAACAAGTAGTGCCTAAATGTAGCATGGTCTGGTTTCATTTCCATAGGTGTCACCTGTATTCTTTCCACTTCCTTGAGAGAAACTAAACATATGGACAACTCAATTATTCATTGTGGAAAAAAGTGACCAATTACTCGGTCACTTGGTTGACGAAAACGATAAGAACAGTTGCTTCAATTATAAAGAGTTTACAAGGGTTTGTGTGTGAAAATAAAGGATTTGTATTTGGAAATTGTCGGTGAACTGGTGAAAAGGGCTGATGCTGAAAGAGCTAAACTGGACAAATATTATCACAAAACAGCGGGACACAAGTCTTACGGAATCAAAACCGCAGAACTCGAGGAACTTATCAAAAAACACCGCAACACTTTCAAACAATTAAGTTTACCAGAAAAACTTGACCTGTCAAGAATGTTTTTCGAATCTGGTTTTTCCGAGCAATCAACCTTCGGAATTGTAGTTTTGGCACAAGGAGCAAAAGAAATGAAGCCGTCAGATTTCGATTTTTTGGATGAACTTGCTAACTGCTTCAACAATTGGGGAACCACAGATGGATTCAGCCTTTATGTTATACAACCTTTGCTGATGGCGTATCCAAATGAAACCCTTGATCTTTTAGAAAAATGGAACAAATCAGACAATTTGTGGAAACGAAGAGCAAGCGTTGTTGTTTTCACAAGAAAAGTTGGGATGAGCGGAAAATTTACGGATGAAGCGTTAGTGTTATGTGACAACCTAATTTGGGATAAAGAGGACATGGTTCGAAAAGGCGTTGGCTGGGCGCTCAAGGATTGCATGCGCGGCGACAGAGAAAAAGTTCTCAACTACGTGAAGTGGCTGAGACAAAAAGGCGTTTCAGCAGTAATCACACTTTACGCAATTCGAGACTTGAAAGGCAAAGAACGAAAGGAAATTTTAGACATAAAACCAGAAAATCAAGAATAATTCTCAGTTCATGGACTTTTTATTTAAAAATGTTCTAAAAACTGATAAATAACAATTCACTTCTATTGCCCATCAAGCAGGAGAGGAACCAAAATAGGCTGCGGGGTCTTCGCTGCAATAAACTACGAAAACCAGCCCATATTCCCATACATATACTGGGGAATGCGCGCCCAAAACCACCGTGGACACCAATCGCACGGTTTTCTCACGTATCACGATGGCAAATTTCATGTTCACAGAAGCTTAGACCTTATACCTAAAATAAAAACAAGCGCCATCCAAGAATGGTTTGGAAGGTTGCCGGGCAATGTTGGCATCGCAAACGTCAGGTACACCACTTCTGGAAAAACCGACGAGAAATCCCTCATAAAGGGCACGCAACCTGTTACAGCCTCAAAGAACGGTCACAAACTTGCAATCTCCTTCAACGGCAACGTGGTTAACACGTTCCAGATTAAGAAAGAAATAACGAAAGAGTTTCCAGGCTTTTCCTACGAATGTGACGCAGACCTCATCTGCCACAAACTCCTCATTGAACTCATGAAAGGCAAACTTCTCACGCCAGCAGTCGAAACATGTATGCAAGAAATTGAAGGCGCCTTCTCCGTGTCTGGAATAACAAAAGACGGAAAATTCTTCGCCTTCAAAGACCCGCATGGAATAAGACCGCTATGCGCAGGATACAACATGGAAAAAACAATTTTTGCGTTTTCCTCGGAAACCGTAGGCTTAGACATAAATGGTTTTCAACGAGACCACGAAATCGAACCCGGCGAACTCATAACCGTGTCAAAAAACGGCTTCCAAAAAGAAAAATTAGTTAATTGTAACCATAAGGCGTTTTGCGCTTTCGAATTCGCATATTTTGCCCGTCCAGACTCGCGGTTTGACGATAAGTATGTTTATGAAGTTCGCGAAGAGTTTGGAAGAAACCTTGTTAGAGAAAACCCAGACGTAGTTAAAGATGCAGACGTAATCATCTCGTTGCCAGAAACAGGCGACGACGCCGCTTTGGGAGCGCATGAAGAATCTGGGTTGAGATGGGAACGGGCTTCGCGACGACACCGTTATGTAACCGAAAGAGCTTTCATCCTCCTAAACAAGGAACGGTACGCAACAATCGACAAAAAAATCAACATTTTGCCAACAAAATTCGAAGGTAAACGCGTCATAATAACCGAAGACAGCGTAGTCCGAGGCGACACAACAAAAATCGTGATAGAAAAACTTCGCAGAATGGGCGCCAAAAAAGTCTATTTGTTCGTGACTTTCCCACGCATTATTGGACCATGCTTCTACGGAATAGACATGGCAACTTACGGGCAATTAATCGGCTCGAAGCGCACACCAGAGGAAATAGCAGAAATAATCGGCGCAGACACAGTGCGTTACCAGTCAATAGAAAACTTTGTGAAGGCAACGGGCTTCACTCGAGACCAGCTTTGCATGGCATGCGTAACAGGCAAATATCCCACGCCGTTAGCGCAGAAAATCGCAGATGAAATGAAGAAACGGTTTCTTGAGGGCTACGAAGAAACTGGTCGTCTCTACGAGATAGAACAGCTAGTTCAAAACATGTAATGGGCAAAAATAATTAGGGCTTCACGTTTATTTTGTAAATATCTTGCTGGAGATTCGACGATGGAAAAAGTGGGCATACTCGTAGTGTCGTACGGCGCAAGAGAAGCCGCCATGGTTGACGCCTTCATAAGAAGCCAAAACTACAATGTGAATCTCTACATTGCGGATAAACAGCGAAACCCCTTCAACGCAAAAAACGCCGCACAACATGCAGTCATACCCGACTTGAATGTCGAGGAAATCTGTAAATTCGCAGAAAACAACAAGGACAAAATTGACTTTGGCATAGTGGGTCCAGAAAAACCCATAATCGAAGGCGTACGCGACCTCGTGGAAAAGCGTACTGGCATATCCATGATTTGTCCAACAAAAGACTATGCCATAGAAGCAAGCAAAGTGCAGCAGCGCGTGTTGTTCGAAGAAATTGTGCCCACAGCAAATCCTCGCTACAAAATCTTCTATCCGAAAGACTACAAAAGCCAAGAAGAAGTGAAAAAGGCAGTTTACAAATGGCTTGACGAATTAGGCAATATGGCTGTCGTGAAGCCAGACCAACCAGCCGCTGGAAAAGGCGTTGGCGTGTGGGGCGACCACTTCACAACCCGAGAGCAGCTCATGGAGCATTTTTTGGCTAATTTCCAGCACGGTGCAGTCATTATAGAAGAAAAAATTGAAGGCGAAGAATCAAGCTTTCAAGCTTTCTGCGACGGCAAACATCTCGTGCCCTTACCAGAAACGAGAGACTACAAACGCGCCTTTTACGACGACAAGGGACCAAACACTGGAGGCATGGGCTCCTACAAAGACGCAGGCGACGTTTTGCCTTTCATGACAAACTCGGATAGAGCCAAAGAAATTGAAATCGTTAACCGAATTTTCGAAAAATGGAAAGGAAAAGACAATACTGGTTTGCGAGGTGTTCCTTTTTACGTGGCTTTCATGCATACTGGCAAGGAGCCGAAAATTCTTGAGAATAACAGCCGACCCGGCGACCCAGAGATAATTAATATTTTGCCAATTTTAGAGGACGATTTTGTGGATGTTTGTTTCAAAATTTTGGAAGGCAACCTGACACGCGTTGAACTGGAAAAGATGGCAACAGTTTTAACCTATAAGGTTCCGCCAAACTACGGCGGCTACGTAGACGCCTTTCCAAACTTAGTAAATAAAAATGAAATTGACAAGCCTGTTGACCTGACAAAAGCATACGAACTGACCAAAAAATACTGCGATAAGGTTCGTGTTTATCCTGCAGCTATGGAACTGCGTGACGGCAAAACTTTCGCGCTTAAATCCCGAGCCGTAGGCGTCGTTGGCATAGGCGCAGACATCAGCGAAGCACGACGGTTATCTTTGGAAGGCGTTAAAGCCGTAAAGGGCGGAGCCCTCTGGCACAGAACAGACGTCGCATCTCCCACGCACATAGAAAAAAGCATAAAACACATGCAAGAATTGAGGCGCAAAAAGTGAAGCGTGTCTTCATTTCCGACTGTGAAGGACCCATATCCAAAAACGATAATGCCTTCGAATTAACAGCACACTTTGTTCCCGACGGTGACAAACTCTTTACGGTCATCAGCAAGTATGATGACGTCTTGGCGGACGTTCTAAAGAGACCGCGATATAAGGCTGGCGACACGTTGAAACTTATCTTGCCCTTCCTCAAAGCTTATGACGTTACAGACCGTAAAATGCGTGAGTTTTCAGCGCAAAATCTGATTTTAATCTCAAGCGTGAAGAAAACGTTGCAGCATGTTAGAAAAGTAACTCACGCGTTTATCGTGAGCACAAGCTACGAGCATTACATGAGAGCCCTATGCAAAGCAATCGTCTTTCCCTATGAGAACACTTATTGTACAAAACTAAACATCGACAAATACCGCATAGCGGAAAATGAAAAAGCAAAACTGAAAGAGTTCGCAAAAGAAATCGCAAAAATGCCTATGCTAACGATTACAAAAAATACAAAATCAATTGAGGACTTTTCTGAAAAAGACCAAAAAATAATTCGAAGGCTTGACGAAATTTTCTGGATTGAAATAGCAAGCATGGAGTCGGGAAGAATATTTGGTGAGGTTAATCCTGTTGGCGGTATCGAAAAGGCTGAGGCAATAAAGGATGTTGTGCGGAAAGTAGGTGTTGCATTAGCAGATGTTATGTACGTTGGCGACAGCATAACAGACATCGAAGCGTTCAAGCTTGTTCGAGAAAACGGTGGCTTGACAGTTTCTTTCAATGGCAACCAGTACGCTGTGAAAAACGCTGAAATTGCGGTTTTATCAGAGAACAGCATAGTAACCGCCGTGATTGCGGATGCCTTTGCCACTTTTGGAAAAGAGCAAACTTTAAGGCTTGTTGAGAACTGGACTCATGAGGCACTTGCAAAAAGCCTAGTAAACAAAACCTTGCTTGCTAATCTTTTTCGACTATATCCCGGCGAGTTACCTAAAGTTAAAATAATAACGCGTGAGAATATGGAAACTCTAGCAAAAGAGAGTAGTGATTTCAGAAAGAAAGTTAGAGGAGAAGCCATTGGGCAGTTGGGATAGAATGGTCAGGAAAGGTTTAGTTGAAGACACTTACGCGGAAGCTTTTGAAGGAGTCTATTGCCGAGTGATTGTAACCGCTGATGATGAAGAAACATTGCGGAAAGCAGCCTTGCACACGACAGCCACACCTTCCATAGTCATAGGCAGAGTTGAAGGTGGAATAGAAAAGTGGCTGAAAGAAAAAGAAACTCCTGACAAACGCAAAGGCGTGGTTCTGCAGTTCTGGGGCGGAATAGACCCTAAAAAACCATTCAGTGATTCCTTGAAAAAATTTGAGATTGAGCTTTCTTACAGGATAAGGCAGGATATTCTTGTTAAGCCGTTCACTGCAGTTTTTGACGCGATGTCAAAGGCTGAAGGAAAAATTGACATGATGGAACGTGTGGGGCATTGCGGCGATGGCTACGAGTGGATAGAAAAACGTTATGGACGCGAAGTTATAGTCGTGCCGATAATGGTTCCGGACTTTATAATTGAAAGGTATCTTGGCTACGCGCATAGCGTGATGGGTGCAAACTTTTGGATAATGTGCAAATCCAAAGAGGCTCTTAGAGAAGCTGGCACAAAAGCCCTAGATGCTATCCACAAAGTAGACGGCGTAATAACCTCCTTCGACATATGCTCTGCGGGGTCAAAGCCTGAAACGCGTTTTCCATGGATTGGACCTACAACGAACCATCCTTATTGTCCATCGCTTAAGAAAAAATTGGGTAAGGAATCGAAAGTTCCTGAGGGCGTCAGCTACATTCCTGAGATAGTTATTAATGGAATCTCTCTTGAAGCGGTGAAAAAAGCCATGAAAGCCGGCATAGAAGCAGCCATAAATGTTGATGGCGTAGTGAAGATTTCTGCTGGAAACTACGGTGGAAAACTGGGCGAGTATAAGATTTACTTGCGCGAGCTGTTCGCATGAAACGTTTCGATGTTGTTGGATTCGGTGCGTTAAACGTAGACAAACTCTTCAAAGTAAACAAGATAGCTGGAGCGGAAGAGGAAGGTTTCATAATAGACTGCGAGGAGGTTTGCGGTGGTTCTGCGGCTAACACGATTGTGGGTTTGGCGCGGCTTGGTTGCAAAGTGGGTTTTATTGGGAAAGTAGCAAATGACAGAGAGGGCAAGATGCTGGTTGAAGATTTTCGCAGAGAAGGCGTTGACACAAGCGGCATTATCCAAGTAAATGATGGACGAAGCGGCGTGGTGATGGGTTTTGTGGACGAGAAAGGCGAACGAGCATTGTATGTGGACCCTGGTGTGAACGACGCAATAGACTTTGCCGAAATAAACAAGGAATATGCCTTCCAGACAAAGTTTCTGCATTTGACATCTTTTGTCGGAGAGAGATCCTTTCAAACCCAGAAAAAACTAGTTGAAGCCCTTCCCAAAACAGTCAAAGTCAGCCTTGACCCAGGAGAGTTGTATGCACGAAAAGGAATCGCCGAGCTGGAGCCTATGATAAGTAAGGCGTTTGTTTTGATGCCTAACCAAGCCGAGCTCAAACTACTAACAAAAATGAATGATTATGAGAAGGGCGCAAATCTGCTCCTAAGAAAGGGTGCAAAAGTAGTTGCCGTAAAGCTCGGTGGCAAAGGCTGTTATGTGACAGACGGAAACGAAAAACATTTGATAGAGCCTTTCAAAGTTCATGTGGTTGACACAACGGGTGCGGGCGACGCTTTCTGCGCTGGCTTTCTCTACGGGCTACTTCACGGCAAAAGCCTTTACGAATGCGGGAAACTTGGCAATTTTGTAGCGTCAAAATGCATAATGAAAATAGGCGCCAGACCGGGGCTTCCAAGCCTTGAAGATTTAAAACAGAATAAGCTGGCATGATTATTTAATGAGCAAAATGTCAGCAAAAAAGAAAGAGCCAGTTACGATACGGGAAGCAGATGAAGCTGATGCGTTCGAAGTAAGAAATGTCATTAACAGCGTTGCAGCCGAGAAATATTACCTTGTTCCAGAAGATTCGAGAGAAGATTGGCGTGAGACTATTAAGGAGATAAAGAAGAGAAAGGGAATAATCATAGTCGCACAGGTCAAAGACAAAATCGTAGGCATGGCATATTTGGCTAGAGGAAAATTCGAAAAGAACAAGCATGTCGCATCGTTGGGCATCACTATTTTGAAGAGTTACAGGCGAATGGGCATCGGCACGGCAATGATGAATCACTTACTCGAATGGTCCAAAAAGCAAGAGGGCTTAGAAAAAATCACGTTAGAGGTCTTCTCAACAAATAAGCCTGCAATAAACCTTTACCGCAAACTTGGTTTCGAAATTGAAGGCATAAGGAAAAGACAGTACAAGACTAGAAACGAGTACGTTGACGAAATAACAATGGCAAAATTCTTGAACTAGGCTTTCTTTTCAAGGTAGTTTATCAAACTTTCGAAGATTAATTTTCCGTCGCCGTATTGTGGCATCTGCCTCTGCCGTGTCCAATCTGGTTGTTGCCACCAGTAGAAGGCTCTTTCTGGATGCGGCATCAAACCGGATATTGTCCCTTCAGGATTGCATATTCCAGCAATGTCATGAAAAGAACCGTTTGGATTCGCCGGATAATGTCCTTCTGCATATTCGCCATTTTTCTTACAATAGCGAAAAACCAACTGGTCGTTCTCATAGAGCCTTTCTAAAAGATGTTTTTCCTTATCCTTTGCGAACATGAATCTGCCTTCAGAATGCGCCACTGGAACACGCAAAACTTTTCCCTTCGGAATTTTCGATGTAAACAAGCATTTTCCACCATTTTCATGTTTAAGGTAAACCCAGCGACAATTATACCCAGGCGGAACGTTAGTAGCTAAAGACGCTTCTGGATAGGGACTTATTCCTTCAAAACCCGGAAGCAAACCAGCTTCAACAAGCACCTGAAAACCATTGCAAATGCCAAGAATGGGACGGTTTTCATCAACAAAAACCTTCAACTCCTTGCCCATCTTAGCCAGTATCCACTTAGCCCATATTGCACCAGCCCGCACATAATCCCCGTAGGAGAAGCCGCCTGGAAAAACTAAAGCATGATATTCCAGTAGTCTACCACGCTTGACAAGCTCGTTTACATGCGCAACTTCCGCGTGCACACCTAACTCTTCAAACGCCCTTTTCGTTTCCGCATCACAGTTGGTTCCGCCCACACGCAACACACAGACCCTAATTTCTTCGCGCTTCACAGCTTACACCTCACTGCTTAGCGTTTTCTTCCAGCTTTCCAACAACTCGGCAAGTGACGCATCCACAACAGCTTCTCCATCCAACCCTTTGATGCATAATCGTTGTTTTTCGCTGACTCTGCCTATCTCAGCGCACACCGTACCCTTCATTAAAGTCTCAAAATCCTTCTTATCCCTCTCAGAAACTTCCACTAAGAAACGACTGTTCGACTCAGAAAACAAGACAAAATCGTTACGTGCTAATGCCTCACATGGAACTTTTCGCAAATCCAACTCCAAGCCATATCCACCAGCAAAAGCCATCTCTGCAGCAGCAACCGCCAAGCCACCTTCAGACAAGTCATGACAAGCCTTAACCAGACCCAAATCAACAGCCTTTGTGATGGCACTAAACGTTCTTTTAGCTTGAACCCCATGTACTTTTGGCACTGTTTTCCCAACAAACCCCTTTAGCCTATAATATTCAGAACCGCCCAACTCTGCAAATGTCCGACCGACAATGTAAACTGCATCGCCAGCCTCTTTAACATCCATTGAAACAGTCAAGCGAATGTCTGGAACGATGCCTAAAGCCGTGATTAAAAGAGTCGGCGTCACCGGACCAAGCGGAGACTCGTTGTATAAGCTGTCTTTTCCAGAAATAAATGGCGTTCTAAAAGCTCTTGCAAACTTGTAACATGCCTCGCACGCCTTGACTAAGCTGCCGAGTCTTTCAGGCTTTTCTGGGTTGCCCCACGTAAAATTATCCAGCAAGGCGATTCTTCTTCCGCCAACAGCCACATTATTCCTAACCGCCTCATCTATCGCAGACGCAGCCATCCAATAAGTGTCAATCTTACCATAGTTCGGGTTCATCCCGCACGAAATGGCTATGCCCTTCCAAGAATTCTCCAGAGGCTTTATGACGGCGGCATCGTTAGGTCCGCCAAACTCTCCTTGCAAAGGTTTAAGCGTCGTGTTGCCTTTCACTTCATGGTCGTAGCTGCGAATTACGCTTTCCTTGCTTGCAATGTTCGGCGAAGACAAAAGCTGCAAAACAATGTCTGTTAGATTTTTTGGCTCTGGAAAAAATGGTTCCTCAAAATTTGAAGGTTCATACTTTGCTGTTCTCACAGTTTTTGGCGGTTCAAAAAGAAAGGAAATATCCATCTCAGCGACCTTTTCGCCACGGTAATAAATTTGTAAAAGCTTATCTTTGGTGTATTTTCCAATAGCCGTAGCCTCAACATCCTCATTCTCAAAAATCTCCAAAACCTTCCCGAGATTCTCAGGCGGAACTGCCAAAAGCATTCTCTCTTGCGATTCGGAAACGTAAATTTCCCAAGGAGCCAAACCCGGATACTTCAATGGAACCTTATCAAGCTCTACAACAGCGCCGCATCCAAACTTCTTTGCAGTTTCGCCAACCGCAGACGATAATCCGCCGCCTCCAAGGTCTGTTATCGCCGACGCCAACTCGCGGTCTCGAACGGTGATTATGGCTCTTTTCAGTTTTTCCTCCTCAATCGGATTTGCAATTTGAACCGCCGGTCTAGAAACTTCTTCAGATTTCTCCGTTAGCTCAGCAGACGCAAACGTTACTCCGTGGATGCCATCGCGTCCAGTTTTTCCGCCAGCTAAGAGAATTATGTCGTTGGGCTTTGCATTTTTGCTAAATTTTTTTAGCGGAAGCAACCCGACACATCCGCAATAAACAACCACGTTTCCAATGTAGCTTTCGTCAAAATATATGGCGCCACCCACGGTGGGGATTCCCATATTGTTGCCATAACTTCCTATACCCGCCACCACGCCCATGTAAATATACTTTGGATGCTTAACTCCAGGCGGAAGCTTACTATAATCGAAATTTAACGGTCCAAAACCTAAAACATCAGTGCACGCAATTGGGTCAGCCCACACCCCCAAAATGTCTCGGATGACGCCGCCCACGCCAGTCGCGGCTCCGCCAAACGGCTCTATAGCCGAAGGATGATTGTGAGTCTCAACTTTAGCCGCTACACCATAGCCCTTATCAAACCGTATAATCCCCGCATTGTCTTCAAAAACAGAAAAACACCATTTAGGATTAATCTCTTCCGTAACCCTTGCAATGTATGTTTTAAAGAGACTGTCAATCTCTTTTTCCCCCATCTTTATTTTGCCTTTGAAAGTCTTGTGAAAACAGTGCTCCGACCACGTTTGCCCAATGGTCTGAAGTTCAACATCAGTTGGATTACGTCCTTTTTTCTTGAAATATTCTTGCACAGCCTTCATCTCTTGCAAATTTAGGCCTACGCCAAGTTCTCGACTGATTTCCAGGAGTTGCTGATCTGCAGCCTCTAGCACGTTTATTTCGAAAACTGGAAAGGTTGCTTCTCTGCGGATGTAAAGCCTAGTGGTCATTCTTCTTCCTCAACTGTTATGGTGTAGTTGTCTTTTGTTGGGTTTGCCAGAAGCCTTCTGCACATTTCATCAGCTTTCGCTTCAGCCTCTTTTCTTGAGTCAGCATTAAGAATTACACGGTAAACCTTGCCCACATTAACAGTTTCAACTTTATACCCAAGCTCTTTCAGCAAGCGCTCTGTGGTTTCACCTTCGGGGTCGCTGTGTCCGGGTTTGAGGTTAACTTCAATTTTTAAACGGTATTTCATGGGTTAAGTTTGAATTTTATGGGATTTAAACGCTTTTATCAATAACAAAGCAAATTGCTACTTCAGAATTATCTTCTTGTCTCTAAACTGGATTTTTATGCCTTGCGAACTTGTCACACTGCCTATTTGTTCCGCTTGCACTCCAGCTTTCTCCAAAATGTCGATGGCTTTGTCGCCGTCTTTTTTGTCAACTACTACTGCAAAACCCCAACCCATGTTAAACGTCTTGAACATCTCCTCATCACTTATTATTCTACCCAACTTTGAAGCAGCCTTTTGAATTACTTCGAAAATCGGTTGTGGCTTAAAATTGTCAAATTCAAAGCCGATGCCTTTTGAGAACCTTGTTAAATTGTCAAATTTGAGATACGCGTCGCCTGTAATGTGCACTGCGGCCTTCACTTTAAGTGTGTCAGCAACTTTGAGTAATGGTTTAACATAAATTTTCATGGGTTCCAACACTTCCAAAACAACCTCACGGTCTAGTCCTTCTAAAATGTCATGTGGCTCATACAGGCCACCCCATTTTTTGAAAAGAATTTTCCTCGCCAAAGACACGCCATTACTGTGGATTCCTGAGCTCCGTAAGCCTATGACAGAATCGCCCGCCTTTATGTCTTTTCCATAAATTATCTTTTCCCGAGCCACTTCGCCTATTGTAGCCACGACCATATCAAAGCCTTTTCCTTCCACAAGCCCCCTCACCACTTCGGCGACGTCACCAATTTCTCCACTCGGCACCACGCACTCGGCTTCTTCTGCACCTTTCGCTATGCCCTTAAGCCACTCTCCAACTAAATATGGGTCTGAAACTTGCGCGTGGATGTTGTCCGCGATGGCTAATGGTTTAGCTCCAGACCTTATAACATCATTAACAGCCAACGCCACAGCATCAACGCCTATCGTATCATACTTCTCGGCTAACTGCGCAACAAGCACCTTAGTGCCCACACCTTCGATGACCAAATCTAAGTAACGGTTTTCACCAAATGGAAAAATGTTCCCATAAGGAAGCTGAACAACCCCACCATAACTACTAAACCTGTAAGTTTCCCGCAAAATCTGCAAAGCTTTCTTCGACTCTGCCCTTAACTCTCTATCAACACCAGCTTGCGTATATGTAAATTCGTAAGGCAATTAATATCACTCCGACTTAACAGTGAGTAGTGTTCATTTATAAAGTAATAGATTACGCTTCCAGGCTCATCACTTAACTTTAGTTGTTTTTTTAGAAACTAAGTTTATTGGGCGGGGCAAGCGGAATTTGCTTTTAAGCCGAAAGGAGAAGGGGATTAAAAGCGTGAAACAAAGGGATATTCCGCTTGCCTTTCCGCTAACTTTCCGTAAGTTAAGGGTTTCAGTTTGGTTTCTGTTGAAGCTTCCGACAGCATTTCTTGAAGAATGTAGTATTGTTTCAGAAATGCGAGTCCTCTTTCACTGGCGACGTATAAAAAGCGGTTATTTTTTAAAGTGGTTTCTGCGAAGCCGATTTGGATTAGAGTTTTTAAGTATCTATTAAGTTGAGCAGAGTTGGTATTTGTATGTTTCATTATGAAAAATTTAGGTGCGCCGTTCTCTTTCATTGCCTCAAGCATTAAGGCTATAATTTCGATATGGCTTCTGTACTTTCTGTTGAATCTGAAACTGTTATTTTCTTTAAGCAAAGGAATGCAAAGCTTTACTATATTCACTGTATAACGTTCCAAACTCTCCGCCTAATATTTACTCTTATTATTGAATAAATTACGGATTTTTTCGGTAGACTGCATTGAAAAGTAAATTAAACTCTCGAAAAGCTGTTGAAACTGTTGAAATCGACATCTAATGCGCGAAGAGTTTTTAAGTTTGTTTCAACTGAAACTATTGAAAAGGAAGAAAAATGTCTCAACGTAAGCTAACATTAGACGAAATAAAATTTTTACAGGAAGCTCTAAAGGCAGACTTCAAAATAGTCAATTTAAGACTACGTGAAGGCGAGTATCAACATACTCTCGCTAAAGCTATCGCGTCCTTTCAGCTTGAACTATATTTTCCAGATGTGAAAGATCTTGTAAGAAGATTGTATGGAGAAGAAAAAGCGAATGATGTCCAATTCATTCGGAAAATTCAAACAATTCTTAAAAAGATGGAGAGAAGCAGCATTGTAAAAATTTTACCTAAAAAGAGACCGTGGGACCTACAAAGGTATGCTCTCTCAAGTTTTAAGTTTCAAGACGCCGACAAAAACCTAGTAATTCTTGTGACCGAGCAAGAAACAAGAGACGCAAAAGAACTGTTGGAAACCGTATTAACTCGGCAAGAAGCTATTATGGCTAAAAAAATTGTAGATATTAAAGTTCAAGCTTTTGTATTTGCGTTAATGGCGTTAACGTTATACGCGGCAACTTTGTGGGCTATTATACAACCTGTCATTAATCCAATCATTTTTGTTTTAGCCTTTTCTTTCGTTACTCTATGTTCAGTTATGCTTGGGAAAGTGCTCGCAGAAACATGATTATTACATATATCACCTTAATGTTTAATAATTCTGTATTCTAACATAAGAGAACGTGGTTAAATTGAAAACAGTAATGTTGAGTTTGCTTATATCACTATGTTTATTATCTGTACCATTTCTGTTATCTTGGACGTTAGATGTAAAAGCGGAAACCGGCGCCATATACGTAGATTGGCGTAACACCATTGGTCCATGGGACGGCACTCTAGCACATCCCTATCAAAACATAACAAATGCGTTAAAAAACGCATTGGACGGATATACTATTTTCGTTCGTAATGGAACATACATTGAAAACTTACTTGTTAATAAAAGTGTATCACTAATTGGCGAACATACAGACCTCACAATTATTGATGGTTCGGGAATCGGAAACGTGATAGTTGTAACAGCTGAAAACGTGACTTTCAAAAACTTTACTGTCCGAAACAGTGGAGGCGATGCAATGGACTGTGGAATACTTTTAAACTATTCCAGTCGAGTCATCGTAAGTCATAATATAATAAAACAGAACACAAACGGAATTAGCCTTCGTTTCTCTAGCAACACCATGATTCTCAACAATACAATACTTTCTAACATCTTAAATGGAATTAGTTTTCACTACTCAAGCGGCAACACGATATCTGACAATATAATTACCTATAACACAAATGCGGGTATCTATCTTTTGTCTTCCAGCAATAACATGATTTCTGGCAACACAATATTCTCAAATTACTACGGGCTCCACCTTACTCTCAGTGGAGAGAACATTATTTACCATAACAATTTTAATAACACTCAACAAGCATATGCCGACACTACAAACTCTTGGAGCCATGATGGCGAAGGCAATTATTGGAGCGATTATTCTGGCCGCGATTTAAATTATGATGGAATAGGAGACGATACATATGCTGTAGATTCAACAATTCAGGACAATTATCCGCTTATGGGTATGTTTTCTATCTTCTATGTTGACTTTCAAGGTAAAATGTACGTCATGCCATTTATTTGTAATTCAACAATTTCCAATTTCAAATTTGAGGTTGCGACAGAAACGGCGGATAGAATGATATTATTTAATGTTACTAGTGAAGAAACTGAGACTGGTTTTTGCAGGATTGTTATTTTAACGGAATTAATGAACTATCCGCTTATTGTTATTATAGATAATGAAGAAGTTCAACCAAATTTACTGAGTCCCTCAAATGAAACACACACTTTCTTATATGTCAACTATACCTTCGGTACACACATAATTAAGATAATCTCTTCTAAAACCCTGTACCTCTACACTCAACTTCTTGGCGATTACGCAAAACTGCAATCGGACTTTAATAGCCTAAACTCATCGTATTATCAACTCCTGAATAACTACAATATTCTTTCAGAAAACAACACGTCTCTTCAAGAAATTTACAATAAATTAAACAACGCTTTTCTCGAACATTTGTCAACTTACGCTGAAAATACACGTAATTTTCAAAACTTAGTCTATATCTTCACGGCAGCTATATCCATTTTCCTTCTCACCACTATCTACCTATCAAAATGCGCACATACGCGCATTTCAATTAAGACAAAAGTGGAAGAGGAAAAATTAGCATAAAGTTAGGTGTTCCTAAAGATTTTGAACAATGAAAAAACCCGATTATCTCAGGTTATTTTCGGTGAAATCAATTTTGCTCCATGTTTACATGCTTGCTTATTTATGTCAACAGATTTTTTAGTTACAGTATCTTCCATGGCGTTCTGCATTGCTTTTTCACTGACGATGTTTGTGGCTTTTGTTAAAGCGCCAAGCATAATCATATTTGCATACACTTTTGCTCCAAACATTTTTTCGGCGTTCTCTGTCGCAGGTATCTGGAACACTTTTGCTGTTATCTCAGGTATTTTCTTCACATATGTGCTGTCGACAAGCAACACACCATTTTCTTTCAAGTCTTTGAGATGTTTCTCAAGGGCTTGTTGACTCATTGCGATTAGTATGTCGCTTTTTCTCACCACTGGAAAACCGATTTTGCTGTCTGATATTATCACTTCGCTTTTTGCTGCGCTTCCTCTTGCTTCAGCGCCGTAGCTTTGTGTTTGAACAGCATTTTTTCCATCGTAGACTGCCGCTTTGCCTAATATTTGGCCTGCTAAAACTACGCCTTGCCCGCCGAGTCCGCTTATTCTGACTTCAATTTTCATCGATTTTTTGCGCCTCCTCAATCGTTTTATACACATTGTCAACAAACGTGGAGCGTTGTCTTTGAATAAATTCGCCTACAACTATTTTCTTGGCTAACTCATCTTCATCGAGTTTCTCTGATTGTTTTATCGAAACGGAGTTCTCTTTAAACCACTTTAGCATCTCTCCAACATCTTTAAAGCCTACTCTTCTTCCAAAAGCGGTTGGACATTGACTTACTGCCTCGATGAATCTGAAACCCTTTATTTTCATCGCCTTTTTTATGGATTCTCTTAGTTCATTTTGATGTATTGTGGTCCAGCGTGAAACATAACATGCCCCGGCTGTAACAGCCAATCTCGCGGCGTCCAAGGGTTGCTCGAAACTTCCATAAGGGGTTGTTGTAGTCTTTATTTTAAATGGCGTTGTCGGCGCGACTTGTCCGCCAGTCATCCCGTAAACCATGTTGTTAACCATTATGGCAAGTATGTCTAAGTTTCTTCTAGCGGCATGAATAAAGTGACTTAAGCCTATGCCAACTATGTCTCCATCGCCGCCGAAAACAACTACGTTAATGTCTGGACGGAGTAGTTTTACACCGGTCGCGACTGGTATGCTTCTTCCGTGTGGTGTATGGATTGAGTCGGCAATAAAATGCGGCGATGGAATCCAAGCTGAACAACCGATTCCACTGCAAAAAACGAATTTGCTCAAGTCTTCGTGACCTAGTTCGTGGATTGCTCTTAAAAAAGTGTTCATGACTGTGAATATGCCACAGCCTGCGCAGAAAGGCATCTCTATGTCTCTCAGGTATTTTCTTATCAAGAATGGCTGCGTCATTTCTTCTCCTCCGCTACTTCTTGAATTTTAGCTGTTAATTCTTCTGGCGTGATTAATTCTCCACCGCCGATTTTGTTAAGTGGAATAACCTCAGCAGAGCTGTGAGCAGATCGTTCTACCTCATAAAATATTTGTTTCAAATTCATTTCTGGCACAATTATTTTTTTGGCTGATTTTGTTAGTTTTTTGATGATTTTTTCTGGAAAGGGCCAAAGAGTCTTCAGCCTTACGTATCCCGTGTTTATTCCCATTTTTTCCGCGTTTTCTGTTGCTTCGTAGATGGCGCGTGATGTGCAGCCGAAGGCAACTATGCCTATTTTGCATTTTTCAATGTTGTAGCTTTCGTAATCTGCAATTTCTTCTGCATGATTCTGTATTTTGTTGTTAAGTCTCTCTACAAGTCGTCTGTGCACAATCGGGTTGGCTGTTGACCTAACGCCATACTCGTCATGGGTTGACCCAGTGACAATAACATTGTAGCCTTCGCCGACGGCTGGCATGGGTGGGACTTCCTCAGAGCCAAAAAATGCTTTTTCTCCAGCTTTTGGTTTTCTGCGATTAATTATCTCTATGTTTTCGATAGATGGCACGGTTACTTGTTCTCTCATATGGGCAACTATTTCATCTGCGAGAAGTATAACTGGAGTGCGATATTTTTCTGCGTGGTTAAACGCTTTAATGGTTAATGTGAACATTTCTTGGGCGGAGTTTGGCGCGAGCACTATCGCTGAGTAGTCGCCATGAGTACCCCAGCGAGCCTGCATTACATCGCCTTGTCCGCATTTTGTGGCTTGTCCTGTGCTTGGTCCTGCTCTTTGCATGTCAGCAATTACGCATGGCGTTTCTGTCATGAAGGCGTAGCCTATCAGTTCTTGCATTAGGCTGAAGCCTGGTCCTGAAGTGGCGGTCATGGCTTTGTTTCCGGTCCAGCTTGCACCTATAACCGCGCCTAAAGAAGCCATTTCATCTTCCATTTGGATTGTAATTCCGCCGACTTGAGGTAGGCGTTTAGCCATGTGTTCAAATAATTCACTGGCTGGCGTTATTGGGTAACCTGCAAAAAAGCGACAACCTGCAATTATTGCGGCTTCAGCGCAAGCCTCATTTCCCTGCCAGAAGTATGTTCCTTGCTTTATTGTTTTCATAGCCTTCTAGCTTCCTCATTTATCGGGTAGAGGATGGAGTAATAGATAAAAGTATAAGTGGATTATCACTTTTTTGCATGTTTTGGTATTGCGTTGCGGTCGTAGTCCAGTCTGGTTAGGACATCGGCTTCCCAAGCCGACAACCCGGGTTCAAATCCCGGCGACCGCACTATTATAGGCTTCTTTATATTTTCAACAATAATCTTTTATGTTGCATGCGACTTAATTATTAGCTGGACAGGTGAGTGCTATTTTGTCTAGTGTACTACGTGTTCCTGCCCAAAAATATTTGCGCTTGTTGGGTTAACACTTACATTTTTTGGCATAGTATTGTTGAAACCGGTGGATTTCTCTCTGGAAGCTGCTGCCTTTCTAAGTTTAGGAACTGTTTTTCTAATAATTTCTGTTTCACTACATTTTGAAATCTCTCGAAAAAGTTCTTTTCAAGAAAAAGCCTTCGTCACAATCTTATGTGCCTCTTTACTTCTTGTAGCAATGGCGATAATCATTTACACTGTTGTTAAAGTTGATTACTACTGGATTGAAGCATCACAAGGAGGTTATGCTTATTATCGATTCAACGATTTTGCCTCAATGTTTCTTGATCCACGAGCGGTTGCTCCACCAGCGGGGGTGACACCAAACGCTAATCCTCACTATGAAATTCACTTAATAGTAAACCATGTTTACTCAGATTATGCTGTTCTCTTTTGTGAGGTAGGCATAGCGTTGTTCTTTTTATCTGTTTATATCAAACTAAAATTTCTTTAAACCTTCTGATGTCACGTTTTTGTTTGGTATCTCAAATTTCATTAGAAATATGTTTATTGTAATTTAATACAGAAAGAAAAAAAGGGTTATGGGTAGGTTTTTCCGAAGTTTGTGCATGCTAGTACTATGTCGCCCATGTCTACTTTGCCGTTTCCGTCTACGTCGATGTTGGGATTGTGTGGGCATAGCACGCATGGCGGCGTGTGCCAGTACCAGCCGTCTGCCTTAAGCGTTGACCCAAAAGCTCCAACAACCAACACAATATCATCCATCTTCACCTTGAAATCACCATCAACATCACCAGGAATAGTCACTTTTATAGTGCTGTCTATGAAGTGGTTGTCATATACATCTATTTCGTCAGGTACAACTGAGCTGAAACCCCATATAGTGTAGATTCCCTTTTCATAGCCTGTGGTGTCCCATGAGAAGTTCAGAATGATTGACGTTCCAGCGGCTAGATTGTTAACTGTTTGGGTTCCAATAACTGTTGAATTTGCACAAAGTGTTACATCAAAGTTTTCTTGGAAGTCGCCTTCATTTGTTACGGTTATGCTGATGTTTGCGTTGTATCCTTGTCCCACAACGGTTTTCTTCAGCTCTATGCCTGTGACTGTCACGTCATGGTCTGGGTAGGGGAACATGCATGAATAAATCTTCGAAACAGCAACGCGATGGAAGGGTGCTTGAGTGGGATTTGCGCTCCACGTGAATCCTGTGTCCTTATTATAGAACCAGATTGTTCCAGCATTGTCAACTGATGCTCCGTATTTGCCGGAGAACGTCAAGTCAGCAGATTGTATCGCGCCTGGCATCAAGCCTATTATTTGCTGAAGTGTTCCACCTTTCGTGAGGAGGTAAGTGTTTGTTGGCGCTCCCCCAGTTGCCACGTAATCACCGTTTTCAGAGATTGACACTGTGTAGAAGTCGTCAGTTGGGATACCTGACGAGAACGTCCAAACCGGAATCACGTCCCCTCCATCCCAACCGTTGCCGCCGTCGCTCCAATAGTTGAGGTCGCAGCCCAAAGCGTCGGATGGGTCGTCGTTGACTGATACTACGCTGCTTCCACTACACGGCATGTCCACTCTGACGAAGCCGCCCTTTGGAAGTACGTAGAACCAGACGATTGAACCTGTCCTGTCAAATAAGACAACTCCAGCTGGGAAGGTACCCATTGGAGAATTGTATACGCTGACTGCTATATATTCGCCGTTGCCTGATATTGCCACCCAGAAAGCATAGAAGTAATCTATTCCGCCGCAGCGAGTCCACATTGGTGCTCCGTCGTTTGGTCCCCATCCTGGTACTCCATCTCGCATGTGAGAGAAGTAGTGAATGAATCCAGTGTTGTAGTCTGCGCAGATTATGTAGTTGCCGTCTTGTGAAATTTCAACTATAGTTTCTGGTGCTTGGTCCCAATATTGCCAGATTATGCTGCCAAATTGGTCGAACAGGTATAGCCCTTGGTCTGTTGCTGCAGCCACTACAACGTAACCGTTATAATAGTTGTATTTGACATCCACCGATTTAGATTCGGTTCCAGCCCACCCGCCATCATAGCTTATAGATACTGGTAGTGTTGTTGCCCAAAGTACATTGCCTGGGGGTGCTCCAAGAGAGTTGTCAAATAGCCATAAGTTGCCGGTGATTGGTGGCATGGGAGAACGTGTTCCAGCAGCTATGTATCGCCCATTATTGTCCATCGCAACTGAGACTACTGGGTTTCCGAGAGCAAATTGCCACTGTAGAGTTCCAAAGAAATCCCAAACATAGATGTTTGTGTCTTCTGAGCCTGCGGCAACGATTCCTGTCTTGCATGAAGTTACCACTGCATACTCTATCTCAGTGAATATGGGCTGGCCGGGTAGGTATTCTCCGTCGAATTCGAGGAATTCGTCTGGAGTGTTTTGGCATGAGCCGAAGTTGTCGATGACATATTCTGCTGGATACTCATAGAATCCGAAGGGTCCGCCTGGGCTTGGTGATGGTCCTATTGGATAGAAGTCGTGGGAAACGTATAGTGCATCGTTGTGGAGTGTTTCGGGTATTCCTGTGTGGGGATGTGGAGGCGGTGGTAATACTCTTCCTTGTGTAAGTCCCATTTCTGCCGCGTCTATGTAGGGGTCGCTTATTGCAAGCATCCAATTTGCGGAGTTAACACCTGCGCATGTCACGTAGTGTCCGCCGACACGCACCCACTGTTGTATGTATGGGTTCCATTGCCAGAATCCGAGAAGCAGTACTACGTCTTGGCATTTTTTGATTTCCCCTTCTATCCAGAGGAAGTGTGGAGCTTTTTGCAGGTGGACGTAGAATTTCCAGTCGAGTCCTTGGCGTGATATGTATTCGTTGAGCCCCATCGTCATCTCGTGCACTTCTGTGCCACAATGTTGATGACCGAACCTTTGACCGTTAGTATCCATAAGAAACGCAAGGTCTTCGACGAGTGGCGGAACGTTTTGCGGGTCATGGTCGTCCCAAACTCCAGCGGCGTAACTTTGAACTAATGGGAAATTATCATTGATTATCGGTGGGGGTATTGGGTTTGGTTCGCTTTCTGAGTCAAGCCACCATAAGGAGTTTGCTACCGCTACTGGTCCGCAATAACTCCATGTACCGATTGGTGGAAACGGGTTCTTCCACATTTGCGCACCCCATTGTTTCTGGTCAAAGTCTGGGACACCGCTGGGTGCATAATCTGGATATGGGGGTTTAAAGTACCAACTTTTTTGTGTAACGCGCTCATTTATGATTTCGCCGATTGGAATAGGGTTTTGGTACCGGTCGAATAGATAGTATTGTGCTATGATTAAGTTGCTTATGCCTCCACCTGTACAGCGAAATGTGAAGTGCGCCAGTGGCATAGAACCATGGAGTGGAGGCTCAGCTACGCTTTCTATGAGCATGAAACCATGTTCATCATCAATTATTTTATTGGTGGTCAAAAACGGAGGTACGGCTTCAACATCTATAGCGTCTATTATTGAAGTGTCATAGGTCAGAACTATTCCGTCCATGAAGACGTCGAAAAAGCTGTCAACCCAGACGAATATGTCGAAAAATGATTCCACTGGAATTTCTTGTTCTGGTGGGTCAACGCGAAGGGTTGCTGGTTCTTGTCCGCGTACGTTTGTGTTAATAATTATTGGCAGGGTCAGTATGAAACAAAGCAGTATAGTCACTACTATTTTTCCAGTTATTTTTAGCATTTTCCTTCTCCTTTCCCTTGTTTTACTACTCAAACAATGCCCGAATAATCTGAAGCATAGTCCAGACTAAACTGAAAATGTTTGCAAACAAAATATTAAACCGTTTACAGCATAAAAGGTTTCTGTAAGTTTATTATAGAACAAACGTTCGTTTGCTTATCAAGCCTACAATCTGAAAAGTTGTACTATTGTTTAATTTTCTCTAGGTAATGTCAGGAACTAATTCTATATCTAACGTGCTTACTATGTCACCGTGAGTAGTGACTATTGCTTTAAAAAGAAAAGAGAAACACAGAAAGGTCTAGTCTTTTTATTCTTCTCTTTGACTTCTTCTTTCATTCCCTTTCCAATTCTCTTGGCTATCCCAAAACCTTTCTTGACGCCTTTACCGATGAATTCTCCGGTTTTCTCCACGGCCTTTTCAGCTTTGCACTTTTCTTCCATTTTCTCTAACAATCAATTTACACCAAAGATTTCATTTAGTTCTTTTGCCCTACTACCTTTTCCGTGCATGCCACAGTAACTCATATAAACCTTAAGCAGCAGACCAAAAAGCGTATTCAATAAAATAGCACTTTGAGGTTTTCATATGGGTGGCAATAGCAATATTAAAAAGTATTGTGCTGAAATGGTCGGCACATTTGTGTTAGTGTTAATCGGTTGCGGAAGCGCAGTAATTGCAGGCACGTATATAGGATTTATTGGAATTTCCTTCGCTTTCGGCCTTTCGGTGCTTGCTATGGCATATGCCATAGGAGGCATTTCTGGGTGTCACATAAACCCCGCAGTCTCCATATCAATGCTTGCAGCAGGCAAAATGAAACTAAACGACACAGTACTATACATAATAGCGCAATGTACGGGAGCCATAATTGGAGCAACAGCCCTCTATTGGGTGGCACTTGGTAATCCAGAATATAGTCTTTCCATCAATGGTTTGGGTCAAAACGGATATGATGCTGCTTCTCCAGGAGGATTTTCAATGGCATCAGCGTTCGTCGCCGAAACAATTCTCACATTTATCTTCTTACTTGTGATACATGGCTCAACAAGCGAAAAAGCCCCAAAGGGTTTTGCTGGGGTATCCATCGGATTCAGTCTAGTCCTCATTCACCTCGTGGGAATACCTATTACTGGCACTTCAGTTAACCCAGCCAGAAGTCTCGGTCCAGCCGTTTTAGTCGGTGGCACTGCCTTAAATCAGCTTTGGCTTTTCTGGGTGGCTCCAATACTCGGGGCACTTCTAGCAGCAGTAGTTTGGCACTCCTTGAATAAGTGCTAGTAAATGCCTTCTGGCCTTAAAGAACCAAAGACAATTTGTCCTTTACATGATGACGATATCTTCCAGAAACTTTTTTTCTATATTCTCTCTTCTAAATGCTACAAATGATTTTTGAATTCATGTACTTCTTGCAGTTTTGGAAGTCAAGTTCTCACATTGCGTAGGGTTCCTTTTTTTCCGATTCTTAATTGTCTTTCGCCTCTGAACGTTGATGTGCTTGCGTTCTCAATTTGAATGTTGTCCCCAGTGGATACGGAGCTTATCTGTTCATTCCACAAGCACAGCTTAATCGTTCCTGTTTCATCCGCTATCAAAGCGTTAGCCACGCTGGCATAGTTTCCAAATCTAGTAAAAACAAGTGTTGGTCTAGCAATCTCCACGACCTTCGCTTTCAAATTGACCTTTTTCATTCCTATTCGCAAATCTCTAATCTGAAAGGAACGCTTTTCACTATATTTCTTAACTAGATGTCTTCGGAGCATTTCGGTTTCTCTGAAATCTTTGATTGAGTTATTTTCTTCCAGAAGAAACTCTTCCTGTATCGGAAATTGTGCAACTACTTTCTGACCATTTGTTATTAGGAAAATAACCTTGCCTTTTTGTTTACCACGACATTCAATTGAGAGGTTTCCACACGTGGATTTTTCGTTTTTCCATGCTGAGATTAACGCGTAAAAAAGTTTGTCGGGGTCAACTTCATATTTTATTGAAAGAAAGGCGAGATACTCGCCGAGGGATGCTTTGTTTCGCAATGTTTTCCTACTCTTTTGTCAGCGTTATCTCCATTGTTGAAACCATCCTTGACCTGTTTTCGCCTTCTCTCGGCGGCATTTCTGCCGTGCCTATGGATACTTTGCTGATTTGCAAGTCCTTTAGGAAGCGTCTTCTGGCTATTTCAGCTGCGTCAACAGCTGTCGTGATTGCTTGTCCGCGTGCTTTCAATGTTATTTCTTTGGCATTGCTTGCTGAGAGGCTTGTAATTATTGCTAGAACGTAGGCCATTGGTGGTTTGTTTCCGATGAAGATAACATCTTTATTTTGTGTCATTTATTATTCACTCCTTTATTGTTTATTGTTGTATGTAACGTTGCCGTGGAACGGTTGTCGGTGACAGAACGTTACTGACACATAATCGTCAGCCTTGCTTATAAATGCAATTGAAAATTGATTAAGCTATTATGTACTTTTCATCACTTTACAGTTTTGAATATGTAAGTGTGATTGCGTGCAATATTCTAATAAGCGTCGCGTAAGCGAATGCTACTTCACGAACTTCATCGGGTGTCTTTTGAATTTTTTCTTGCATGCCAAGCTGCAAAAATGATAGGTTTCGCCATCATAGGTTATCTTAAATTTCGCTGTTTTTTTGTCGAGAACAATGCCGCAAACCGGGTCCTTAGGCATTATTTTAGTCTTAACCTCACTCAAGAATGTGCGTCCTGTTTATTATGGTTAGTGGTTAAAAAAAGGGTTTATGGAACGAAGTAACGATGTTAGCTTACAAGCTTAATATCTTCTTGGGGGTCTTCGTTTGGAATAGCATTCTCGGCAGTATACTGGTCTGCTTCCGTCTGGTTTGAAGGGAACTTCACATTCTCTTCCGCAATCAGCGCAGACTGCCTTATGCATTTCTTTTTCATACATTTTGCTGATTCAACTCCTTAATACTGTTTAGCGCAAAAACTGTTTTTGCACACCTTGTGTAACTGGCAACACTGCTTTAAACTTATCCCTCGGCAAACATCCATTTCTTGATTGTTTTCGTTCAACGGTGTTGAACATTAAATTGGATGAGTGGTGGGAGAAATTCTAATAGTTATTACAGTTCTTCTATGGTGGTTTTGGTTAAGGCTCTTATGTTGTTGAACTCCGTAAGTTCTCCGTAGCCTACAAGCGTTATGGCTGTTCCTTCGCGTCCTACTCTGGCTGTGCGGCCAATTCTGTGAAAATAGACTAATGCATCCAGTGGGACATCATAGTTTATTATGTGGGTTATTCCTTGGATATCCAAGCCTCTAGCGGCAACATCCGTTGCAACAAGCAGTTTCAGTTTTCCGTTTCTGAAAGAATTAATTACGAAATCTCTTTGGGGTTGAGTGAAACCGGCATGTAGCGGTTTTGCATCGTATCCTCTGTTTCTTAGTTTGTCAGCGAGGGTGCTTGTGTCTGTGCGTGTCTTGCAGAATATTATGGCTCTGTCTATGTGGTTTTCGTTTAAAATGTTGCAGAGTGTTTCGAATTTGCCGTGAGGGTTTACAACCATGTAATATTGGTTTATCTGCGTGAGGGCTATTTCGTCTTTGCTTACAAGTATCTTTACTGGGTTTTTCATGTATCTGCTGCATATTTTCATTACTGATTGGTCTATTGTCGCTGAGAAAAGGCTTGTTTGCCTGTTTGACGGTACCCTTGCAAGTATATATTCGATATCGTCTATGAATCCCATGTCAAGCATTCTGTCTGCTTCGTCAAGAACTACAGTCTTTACTGATGAAAGATTTAGAATGCGACGTTTAAGCAAGTCGATTATGCGACCTGGGGTACCAACAACAATTTGGACGCCCTGTTCTAACGCGCGTATCTGCTTTCCTATTGGTTCTCCTCCGTAAACTGGCAAAATTTTCAATCGTGCATACTTCCCGAGTTGACCAATGTGCTCCGCTACTTGGACAGCAAGCTCGCGGGTTAGCACTAAAACCAAGCCCTGCACATTTTTATCCTTCGGGTTCAGTCGTTCAATCATTGGAACTCCGAAAGCTGCAGTCTTACCAGTTCCGGTTTGCGCTTGCCCAATAACATCTTTGCCTTCAAGCAACGGTGTTATGGCTTGAGCTTGAATTGGAAAAAGATTATGGAATCCAAGCTCTTCAACGCTTTTCAAGACCTCCATGCTTAATGGTAGGTCTCTAAAGTTTTGTATTTGCATGTGTTTCATTTCTCCTGCCACAAAATTTTTCATGCATTTATTTGAAAGCTTCAAAAGCTTTGTTAATTACATGAATTAGTGTGACAACACTACACAGCATTAATCGTCTTATAAAAAGGTTTACCATGCATCAGAAAGAAAGAATCGTGTTAACGGTTCATTTCAAATTTTACGAAATAATAATGCTGTATGGTAGACGGGCGGGTGGGATTTGAACTTCCCGCAGCGTGGAGAAATCATTAGCGAATCTCCTCTTTTTTGAATGCTTGCAATTGTTAATTGATACATTTTAGCGTGATGCTGAAAACTTTTATTAGTATGGGCAGGTATCCTTAGCTGATTTTTAGGTGCTGGTTTTTTGCTCGAATTTAACGCAGTTACCCAGAAAGGGGCATACAAAATTAAAATTCATAAAAGGCGCAAGTTTCCAGTTTTCCAGCGTATCGGTAACACACGGGATTTAAATAGTCTACCGATATAGTTTACGATATATTTGGATCTTTATTACGCTACGAAAAAGGGGGTTCTGTCTTAACCATTGTCGTGATTGTTTTTTGGAAAATTATAAGAACTGGATGGGTAATTAGAAAATGTGTGATGTGGTATGAAGTTGGTTAAAGCTGTTTTGTTCTGTTTTCTGATTCTTGTTTCCGTTTGTCGTGTTTCTGTTGTTGCAGAGATTGTTAACACTGGTGTTGTTGGTGAGCCTGTTGCTGCTGAATCGTTTGATAATGGAATAATAGTATTCAGCACTTCCGAGTTTAGTGTTGGATTTGACTTGAATGGAGATGGTGACACGTCGGATTATGTGATTAGATACTATAATGTGTCCTCTGGCATAACTACTAATACGACTGTTGTGGGTGAAAATCCCGCGATCGGAGGCAGTATTATAGCATTTACGACTTATGAAGGATATATCGGCGAAGATTTAAACAATGACACGGACACAAATGATTACATACTGAGATATTATGACGTTGTTTCAGGGATAACTGAGAATACTGGCGAATTCGGTTTAGAACCGGTGGTTGACAATGGAATCATAGTTTTCTTTGTGGCTGAAGATTGGCTTGATAAAGACTTGAACGGAGACGGAAATAAAGCTGACCGATTCATTTGGTATTATAACGTTTCCAGTGGAATGACATTTAACGCTACGACAATTTCTGGAACGTATCCTTCTAAATGTGGTGACAATATTGCCTTTGTGACTTGGGAAAGCTGGGACAATGTCGACTTAAATAATGATGGTGACACAACTGACAGTATAGTTAGATATTATAATATGTCAGCAGGAACCATTGCAAACACTGAGGCTGTGGGGTATGAACCTCAGTCGATGGCAACATTATAGCCTTTTATACTGACGAATTTGATGTGGGTGACCTAAACGGGGATGGCGACACAAGCGACCAAATAATTAGGTACTATGAGATTTCTACTGGCACAGTTATCAACACTGCTGTTTATGGCGAGTTTCCTTGTGTTGAAGGCAATATTATTGCGTTTGAAACTTGGGAGCCAGATTTTGGTGAAGACGTGAATGGTGATGGAGATACGGATGACATGGTGATTAGGTACTATGACATTTCATGCGGTGAAGTTGTCACGACTGCTGAAATGGGCTTCTATGCTTCTGTTGATGGAAAAAGGATAGCTTTTGGAACCTATGAAAGCTATTTAGATGAGGATGTGAATGGAGACGGAGACAAGAGCGACACGATCATTAGGTATTATGCTATTCCTACGATTCGTCAGGGAGACTTAATTCTCGACGATAACGACGTGTATATTATTGAGGGACAATTTGACATTAACGGAAGCATAATCGTTAAGGAAAATGCCACGCTGATTCTGAAAAATGCCGTGATAAACTTTACGCAAGCAAGCGATTGGCAATATAACATGAGTCTTACTAATCCACTCAACGGAAATCCTCGTTTGCAAGCTGCGAACACCACAGTAACTTCAACTTACAAGTATTCAGTAAATTTTGCACCGTCCACTTATGTGAACGTTTCTGATTCCAAGTTTGTGGGTTCTCCTCCTCCCGCTTATTGTTGGCTTTGGGTATATGGCACGGCGTATTTCAATAATCTAACAGTGCATGGGATGAGTGCATCAGGTGATGCTGAAGTTTTCCTATCCACCTCGTCAATCGGCAGTTTAAATTTTTATTCTGGAAACGTGTCTGCTTATAGCACTAACTTTGGTGTTGTACTCACTTATGGATCGAGCTTAATCTCAATGGACAAGTGCACAGTGGATACCGTAGATGCTTTTGAGGATTCACAGCAGTATGTTTCAAACTCTGCAATTACGCGGGTCATATCAAATGACAATGCTTCCATATGGTTGGTAAATTCGACCTACACAGGGTCTGCCACAGCATATAATCGATCGATGATTTTCGTGTTTTGGTATCTTGACGTGCACGTTATAGACGAGCTTAGTCAAAATGTGCCTTCTGCAAATGTCACAACCGTCTACCCAAATGCGACAGTAGCCGGGTCAAAACTTACTAATACAAGCGGCTGGACAAGATTGACGTTGATGGAGAAAATGATGAATGCAACAGGCAGCTATCCCGTTGGAAACTATACTGTAACCGCAACCTATGAAGTTTATATGGGACAAGAATCTATGAACATGACTGGAAACCAGGAAATTACCATAACGTTACCTTTCATAATACCAGAGTTTCCAGCATTCTTTCTTATGCCGCTGTTTATGATACCAACACTGGTGGTCGTCTTAATCTTCAGAAAGAAGCGCACTCTTTTTTGATGGGGCTCTTCAGCAACTGTTTCTTTTTGCTTAGTCTATGGCTATAGGCTCGGAGCCTACCCTTCTGTGGGGGTATGCTGGTGGATTTGGATGAGATGTTTAGGAAGAACTGGAGAAGAACAAGAAATCTGCCAACTCGTAGAAGCAGGCTTCGAATACACCTGCGACTATAACGATAACAAAATCTACCGCAAACGCAAGTAACCCCTGAAACAAATCCTACAGAAAGCGTCCGAGGTTCGGCGTAAACGGGCGGGGTGGGATTTGAACCCACGACCACAAGCTTTCTTCTATTTTTAGGAGGCTTGCGCCCTATCCGTACTAGGCTACCCGCCCATCAAACATACCTAATCAAAATGTGAATTTTAACTTAATGCATGCACAGTGCAAAAAACTTAAACTACACAATACAATCAACAATACGCGATGCGGGGGTACCCGAGCCAGGTCTAAATAGGCGGGCCAGAAAACACAACAGCCTAAGACAAGGGGGAGGACTTAAGATCCTCTGGCGTAGGCCTTCGTGGGTTCAAGTCCCACCCCCCGCACTAAATTTTGGCTTATTTTGGATTATTTGGATTAAATAAGCTCGATTTGAGCATCTTTTCATCGATAAAGTGCAATTGCGGACAGAAATGTCGGAATATGGATGTGTTCTTTGAAACTTTATAATCGCCTATTTACAATTCTATCAACAACTATGAGGTAAAAGGAAAATGACAAAGAAGTTACTACTTATAAACCCGGTCAACACCAGTCGCATAGGATTGACGGTGAATCCAAGCTCTCGCTTTCAACCATTGGGACTAGGAATAATTGCTGCATTAACACCTCATAATTGGCAAGTCGAAATCGTTGATGAAAATTTTGCTCCTTTCAAATTTCAAGAAGCCGATCTGGTAGGCTTAACAGCTTTTACGGCGAATGTCTGCAGAGCGTATGAGATTTCTAGCCTTTACAGAAAAAAGGGAATACCAACAGTATTAGGTGGAATCCACGCTTCAATGTGTCCCGAGGAAGCTCTGCAGTATGCAGATGCCATAGCAATCGGTGAAGCGGAAAGTGTTTGGGCAAATGTCATTTCCGATTTTGAAGCAGGCAAAATGCAAGAAATCTACAAAGGTGATTGGTTGGATTTACAAGAAATGCCTCAACCCCGCCGTGACCTATTCCATCCAAACTACATGTTCGGTTCGGTTCAGACTTCACGGGGATGCCCAATGAATTGCGAATTTTGCTCTGTCACCGTCTTCAACGGCCATAAATATCGCAAGCGTCCAGTAGACGCTGTTCTGGACGAACTTCAGACTATCCCTCAGAAGATGGTTTTCTTTGTGGACGACAACATTATTGGTTTTGGCAAGGAAGATGAAGAGCGAGTCATCGCCCTTTTTAAAGGAATGATTAAACGTGGAATCAAGAAGGATTGGTTCTGCCAAGCGTCTATTAACTTTGCTAACAATGATGAAGTACTGGAGTACGCGGCGAAGAGCGGTTGCCGAATTGTATTTCTCGGATTGGAAGCTGAGAAGACAGATGCGTTAGAAGAAGTGAACAAAAGGATGAACCTAAAGATTGGAGTAGACGCGTATGAAGAAACTTTTCGTCGCATTAATCGACATGGTATTGCTGTACTTGGAGCTTTCATCTACGGAATGGACCGTGACACGCCAGAAAAGCTTCATCAGCGTACAAACTACATTCTCAAGTCTGGGATTGATGTGATGCAAATAACTTATTTGACGCCTTTGCCAGGAACCAAAACATTTAACAAACTTAAAGATGAAGGGCGACTGCTTTACACTAATTTTCCATCTGACTGGATTCATTACGATATGACTGAAGTTACGTACAAGCCTCTCTCGATGAGCCCTGAAGAACTCACAAAAGCTATGCAAGAAAGCACTCAGCAGCTTTATAGTCATTGGACAATTCGGAGAAAGTTCATGAAGACACTGCGTGCCACTAAAAGTTTTACAACTGCAATGTGGGCCTACAGTTCTAATAAGAACTATCGCAATGTGGCTTTTGGAAGGGAAAATAGGCATAAAAACTAAAAACACTATGCTATTAAGCATATTTTTACCGGTAAAATAAGGTTGAAGTTCCTCTCCGCATCATGATTATTCCTTTCTGTTTGCGTATAGAAACTTAGGGTTCAACCTATTTATAAGGGGGGTATAATCAGCGCAGCACACAGGAGAGCAAGCAACTTCTTGTTATCCTGCCCAATCAAAACCTTAAATAACAGACGAATTTTGCTAATGGAAAGGCTAATTTCGGTAATACTGAAATATCATTTAATGGAGCAATGTGCAAATAATGCATGATGACATTAGACGCATCGCAACACAGCGTATTCAAACACTTTTCCGCTTAGCAAAAGAAACTTTTCATGACGACCCTCAATTAGCACAACGCTATGTAAACCTAGCAAGAAAAATAGCCATGGCAGCCAAAATCCACCTACCCACCGAGTACAAACGTCAAATATGCCGACATTGTAAAAGCTTTATCTTGCCTGGCGTGAATTGTCGTGTGCGGATAAAACAGCAAAGAGAACCACATTTAGTAATAACATGCCTCAATTGTGGTAATCAAATGCGCATACCCCTAAAAAGAAAGAAAAAGGAGAAAACATGAACATGAGCAAACTCAGCGCCGGCGCCAAACGCCGCATCAAACGCAGATTGAGCGGAGAAAAACCTACAATATGGGTTGGCAAAAGCGGAGTTTCACAAGAACTTCTAAAAGAAATTGAAAAGCAACTTGACAAAAAAGAAATGTTGAAAATTAAACTGTTAAAGAGCGCTCTCGGAGAGAATGAAGCAAAACAAGTCGCACTGCGAATTGCAGAACAAACACAAGCGGAACTAGTTGAAGTTAGAGGCCACACTTTCATGCTTTACAAGCGCCACAAAAAGTGAAAGGCTTTATATTTGGCTTCCCGATTTACTGAAGGAAAAATCAGAGGACAAAGAATCTTGGTAACCCCCCACGATGTCCCAGCATCAAAACTCATTGAAAAACTAGCTGCATATCTAAAAGAAAACGTCGAGACAATAAACCCGCCAACATGGGCAAACGCAGTTAAAACAGGCGCGCATGCCCAAAAACAACCACAAAACCCAGATTGGTGGTACATTCGCTGCGCCTCTCTTCTAAGAAAAATTTACGTCCATGGACCAATCGGCATAGAGAAACTAAGAGCAGATTACGGCGGAAGAAAAGACTTCGGCGTCAAACCAGAACACGTAGTCAAAGCAGGAGGAACAATAATAAGAAAAGCCCTACAACAACTAGAAGCAGCAGGTTTAATTGAAACATTGAAACCCAAAGGAAGAAAAATAACACGCGAAGGAAGAAAACTTTTGCAAGAAATCACCGAAGAACTTTACAAGGACCTAACAAAAGAAAATCCTGAACTAGAAAAGTACAGGAAAGGCGACTGAAATGTCAGACGAAGACGAACTTGAAGAACTTCGCAGAAGAAAACTTTTAGCTTTACAACAAAAACTAACAGAAGAACAAAGACAAGAACAACTACAACAGCAGCTGGAACTGCAAAAACAAGCATTACTAAGAAAAATATTAACTCCAGAAGCAAGACAAAGGCTAACAAACCTAAAAATGGTTCGACCTGACTTCACAGACCAACTGGAATTGCAGCTAATTCAACTGGCACAAGCAGGAAAGCTGCCCATACCATTATCAGATGAACAATTAAAACAGCTACTCATCCAACTTCAAACCCATAAGCGAGAAACAAAAATAAGGAGAATATAACATGGCACGAAACAAGCCAGCGGCGAAAAAACGAAGATTAGCAAAGGCAGGAAAACAGAAAAAAGCTGTTCCATCATGGGTAATGGCTAAAACTGCAGGAAAATTCAGAACACACCCCAAAAGAAGACAATGGAGAACCAGAAAAATAAGAGCTTAGGAGGAACACAAATTGAAAGAAGAAAACGACGAAGAACCAAAAATCAAAGAAGAACACGAAGAGCTACCAAAAGCTTCTGAAGAAGAGAAAACCGAAGAAACAACAGAGGAAACCATTGAAGAAGTTGAAGACGAAATAGAAGAGGAAATAGCAGAAGAGAAACCAGAAGAGCCCAAAGGAGGCGAAGTAGGGGAAGAAGAAAAAATAGAGGAAACAGTTGCGGCAGAGGAAGAAAAAGAGGCAAAGCCAGAAAAGGAAGAAAAACGCGAAGAAGAGGAAATAGTTGAAGAACGAATCTACACGATTCCGTTAAGCAGAGCGTGGATTGCCCCACCGCGAAAAAGAGCACCAAGAGCTATTAGAATAATTAAAAGTTTTGTGACAAAACACATGAAACTCGAAGCGCGCAAGGAAGGAGAAGAGGAAGAAGAACCTAAAAAATTAATCCTTGATAACAAAGTAAATGAAGCTATTTGGAGCAGAGGCATAGAAAAGCCTCCAAGAAAAATCCGAATAAGAGCCGCAAAAGACAAAGAAGGCAACGTTACAGTCTATCTGGCTGAAGGAGATTAATGAGGCACTCAGCAGTTACATAAATCCAACCACTATAGCATCCCCCAATTATAGAACTACATCTTCTTTAAACAAATAGTCTTAACATAAACATAACAAACGTGCTGTCAGTTGAGATAGCTGTGTAGAAGGACAGGGAAGGGAGAAGAAGAGGGCGACTTTGCGTCGTCCTAATTCACTGGGCTCTCTCCCATTTAATAATAGGCTCTACTGTATATTTAAGTTTTTGTTTTTCACCTTCTAAATAAATCTTTTCGACATTTTCCAAAAAGCAAAAAACATCATACACCACTTGGATAAGCACCCAGTAAAGTATTATTACAATTTTCCTTCATAAACAACCCACTACGCTTCTCTATGGTAGCCTTTAAAAAGAAGCTACAAATAATCATCTTCGCTCAAACTTGACTCGACTAAAGGAGACTATTGCTTGGCAATTTACCTATCAACAATTGTTGGAAGCGTAAGCATAGGCGTTTACTCGCTTGCGACAGATAAAATAGTCATAGTTCCCAGAATAGTCCCTCTAAAAAAGGCTGAACGACTTCGTGAGTGGTTAAAAGTCAAATTAATACATACAACCATCGGTGGTTCAATCTTGGTCGGCGCACTGGCATGTGCAAACTCAAATGGGATTCTGCTTCCACATTTCATTAAGGAAGAAGAACTTAACGCCATAAAATCAACGTTCGAGGGAAACATTACCATAATGGAGACAAAGAAAACCGCATACGGAAACTTGGTTCTAACAAATGACCATGGTGCAATTGTTGACCCGAGATTGAAAACGCCAGAAATTCAGAAAATCTCCGAAACCTTATGTGTTGAGGTTGTAACTGGTGAAATTGCTGGCTTACCTTATGTTGGTTCGCTTGGAGTTGCAACAAACAAAGGTGTTCTGGTTCATCCATTGTTGAAGGATTCTGAACGTAAACTTTTGGAAGAAGTGTTAAAAGTTCCTGTAGAAGTTGGCACCATAAATTGTGGTATACCTTATGTGGGTACTGGTTTAATTGGTAATAGTTATGCAGCTGTTGCTGGAGCTATGACAACCGGACCCGAGATGTTTATAATTGGGAACGCACTGGATGTTGTGAAGGAGGAAACTGCATGAAGGTTTTCAGGGTATCCGGCGAAATTCAGAAGCCAAACTTTAAAACTTCATTCAAAAAAGAAGTTGTAGCAATGAAGCCAGAACATGCCATCGAAAAGGTTTACACAGAATTAGGAAGCAAACACCGCGTGAAACGTTACCACATAAAAATAGCAAATGTAGAAGAAATTCAACCCCAAGACATCGAGAATCCCTTGCTGAAAAAACTTGTTACTGGAGAAGAGGAACTTGGCGAGCAAAAGTGAAGAAGAACTCCGCAAATTAAGCGTAGAAATACGTGTTCTTGAAGCCAATGCAGAAACGGTTCAGTCAAGAATTAACATGGTAAACGCCGTCATAACCGACTTATCTTACGCGAGTATGACACTGGAAGGTTTGGAAAAAGAAAAGGAAAACTCCGAACTTATGGTTCCAATAGGCGGCAACTCATACATAAAAGCAAGACTTGACAACCCAGACAAGATAATAGTTGGAATGGGTGCGGGGGTATCGGTTGAAAAAACATTACAGGAAGCAAAAGAAATAATCAAAAAACGTCTTGAAAATTTGGAAAACACGAGACTGACGCTTCAGCAGCAACTCGCTCAAATAGCAGAAAGAATAGGCGAAGACAGGGAAAAATTTGAAGCATTAGTAGCAGCGCTCAGAGAGGAGAAAGCTAAAAAAGATGTTTGAGAGGCTTAAATCAGGATTAAAGGGACTCGTAAATAAAGTCACCACAACCGAGCTTAAAGCTGAAAACCTTCGCCCGATGCTTTCTGATTTCAAAATAAGCCTAGTCGAAAACGATGTCGCTTTTCCCGTGGCAGAACGAATATGTAATGAGATGGAAAAACGCTTAGACGGCGTTCAAGTTAAGCGTCTTGAAGATCGCAAGAAAATTGTAGAAAAAAACTTGCGAGAAGTACTTTTAGAAGTAATGCTTACAAACAACAAGATAGATTTTTTCAAAGCAATTGAAGAAAAACGAAAAAAAGGCGAGCCTTTCGTGATAGTTTTTGTTGGAATAAATGGCACTGGAAAAACCACATCAATTGCCAAAGTTGCACGTCTATTAAACAAAAAAGGGTATTCCGTTGTTCTTGCGTGCAGCGACACATATAGAGCTGGCTCAATTGAACAGTTAGAAGAACATGCAAAACGTTTAGGAATACGAATGATTAAGCACGAGTATGGTGCAGATCCTGCCGCAGTAGCCTACGACGCTATAAGCCACGCCAAGGCTCACGGAATAAATGTTGTTTTAATAGACACTGCTGGTAGGATACAGACAAACAGAAACTTGATGAATGAGCTTGCAAAGGTAAAGCGCATTGTTAATCCAGACCTCACCATTTTAACTGTGGACTCGCTTACTGGAAACGACGCTGTAATGCAAGCCGAGGAATTTCATAAAAGCGTGAACATCGATGCAACCATACTAACCAAGGTGGATGCTGATGTTAAAGGAGGATCAGCCCTAAGCGTCACCTATGTAACAAAAAAGCCGATTCTTTTTATTGGCGTTGGACAGACCTATGATGATTTGGAAGAATTTAATCCTGAAAAATTCGTGCAAATGATCTTGAAATAGTCTTTTAGTGCTTTTTCAATAGTTTTAATATTATTGCTTTTGCCGAGTAAAGTCTGTTTTCGCTTTGCTCATAGATTACTGACTTTGGGCTTTCAATGGCATCTGCGCTTATTTCGTATCCTCTGTGAATGGGCATGTCGTGCATTATGTAGGCATCACTTTTCTTCAGCAGTTCCTTATTTATTTGGTAAGGCATCATAAGTTTTACACGTTTTTCTTTCTCTGCTGCAAATTTAGGGTCTAAAAAGAATTCCATGTCAACCCAAGTGTCTGTATAAACAAAATCCGCGTCCTCAACCGCTTTCTTAACATCTAAAGTGGTTTCCCAAAGTCCAGTTTTTCTTGCGTTTTCCAAAAGTTCTTCATCTCTTGATGGCTCGTTGAATATAGGTGTTACTGTGGTTATTTTTACTCCAGTTTTTGTGCATCCTTCAATAAGCGAGTTACAGACATTGTTGTGAATGCCTATGTAAACCAATTTTGCGCCTTTTAAAGTTCCTTTTTTCTCTTTCATCGTCATCAAATCTGCTACCGCTTGACTTGGATGATATTTTTCGTCACATCCATTTATCACTGGAACGCGGGAAGCCTTAGCCATAACTTGCAAGTCAGAGTTCCTCAACAATCTCGCCATTATGCAATCAACATTACGCGACAAATACTGTATTTCATCGGAAATGTCCGCAAGGGCAAAGTTTGTTGTTCTCCAATCTATGTAGAGAGCATGACCACCAAGCTGAGTCATCGCAACCTCAAAAGAGACACGTGTTCTAGTAGAAGTTTTTTGAAAAATCATAGCTAACGATTTGCCTTCTAGTGTAGTTCGGTATTTTTGCGGGTTACTCTTTACTTCTATGGCTTTGTCGATTATCTCTTCGAGTTGTTGACCAGTTAGCTCCTTAAAATTGATTAAATGCATGTGTTTCACCTTTTTGGACTTTAAAGGCTTCAACCGATTTCAAAAATTATAAACTTTGTGGAAACATTTTTCTTCAAACAACAAGTGTTGTACTAATGGATGTATGCTGATGATTTTAATTGTTGCTTCAAACAAAGATGTGGCAAGTCAGAACATCAAAAAGCAAATTCTACGACACTACTCTTTCGAGGAAACCGCAGAAACTTTTCAGCGAAATCCAATTTACAAAGCCAATTTAAACCACAAAGAAGTTCAGATTGTAACATTAAACAACGAATCCATTTATGCACAAAACATAACCGATTTTTTTCCAAATCCAGAACTCATAATCTTCATCTCAAGACACAGCAGCATCAGCGGCACTCCCACATTCTCTGTACACACTCCAGGCAATTTAGGCGAAGCAGAGTTAGGTGGACTTCCCAGAAAAGTTTCAGTTTCTCCAGCAAACGCCATGCGCGATGCCTTAAGAACTATGATGTGTGTAAAAAATGATATGCAGCTTAATTATGAAGTTTCTTATGAATGCACGCATCATGGGCCATCTTTAGACGTGCCAACAATGTTTGTTGAGTTGGGCAGTTCGCTTAAACAATGGAGTGATTTGAAGGCTGCAGAAACTATTGCACATTCGGCGATAGAAGCTGTCTCATGTTTCAACAGCTCTCAAGCAAAGGCTGTTCTGGGAATTGGTGGGCCACACTACAACAACAAATTCACCACACTGGCACTGGAGAAAGAAATGGCATTCGGACACATAATCCCTAAACACGTCTTTCCAAACGTAGATTCGATAATTCTAAAGCAATGCGTAGAAAGAACCTTAGAAAAGGTTGAGCTTGCAGTTTTGGACTGGAAGGGAATAAAAGGCGAACATAAACCAAAACTAATTGAGATTCTCGAAGAAATGGGTCTTTCCTTTGAAAAAGTTTGACATTCAACGTTTTTCGTGTTTATCCCCTTTTAATAAGGGAAAAGTTAATAGAAATGTCTAGCTTATCCTAATAGAAACCAACAATCGTAGTAACGTTTATATTAAGAATGAGATGTTGAGGTTGCGATGAACAATGGGTTTAAGGTCATTCCTATCAGGATGTGCAAGAACGCTAAAGCTTTCAGTAAAGCCTGGGAAAAGCGAGCTGTGGCTATCAATAAAAATATGCTTCTTGGGCATAGGAGCCATTGGGCTGGTCGGTTTTGTCATTAAACTAGTTTCTTCTGTTCTGCAACCAAGCGCGTCTGCTACAAGTTAGAAGGAAGATTTTTATGGAGAAAAAGGAAGAAGCGTTTCCAACGAAGATTTTTGCAGTGAAAACAACAACTGGACAAGAGAAAAACGTAGCTAAGCTTGTTGCCGCAAAAGTTGAGATGAACAAAATACCTATAAAAGCCATTTTAGTGCCGGAAGCCCTAAGAGGGTACGTATTTATGGAGGCAGAAGGACCGCATATGGTTGAAGAAGCAATAGCTGGAATAAGACATGTTCGCTCGCGAGTCCCGGGAGTTGTGAGTTTCACTGAAATTGAAAGATACATTGTAAGAAAACCGGTTATTGAAGAGTTAAGCGAAAACGACATCGTTGAAGTGACAGGAGGACCGTTTAAGGGTATGCGTGCAAAAATCACTCGCATTGATAAAACAAAAGCTGAAGTCACGCTTGAATTGTTGGAAGCAACTTTCACTTTGCCAATCACTGTGCATTCTGACTACGTAAAATTAGTTGAAAAAGCAAAAACAGAAAGCGGTGAAACATAAAATGGGCGAAAAGAAGGTAATAGAACTACTCGTAAGCGGAGGACAAGCAACCGCCGGACCACCATTAGGTCCCGCTCTCGGTCCTTTAGGCGTGAATGTCCTTGTAATTGTAAATAAAATAAATGAACTAACCAAAGACTATTCTGGAATGAAGGTTCCCGTGAAAGTCAGTGTTGACCCTGAAACTAAAGACTTCGAAGTTAGCGTTGGAACCCCAACAGCATCAGCGTTAATTGTTAGCGAATTGAAAGTAGAGAAAGGTTCTGGCGCTCCTAACACTCAAAAAATCGGGAATCTCTCAATGGAACAGATTATCCGCATAGCAAAAATTAAACGTGAAGAACTCTTGGCAAAAAATCTGAAACTAGCAGCAAAAGAAATACTAGGAAGCTGCGTCAGCATGGGCGTCACCGTGGAGGGTAAGGATCCACGCGAGATACAACGAGAAATTGATGAAGGCAAGTATGACGAAATATTTAGTAAGAGTTAAGCCTAAGAGAATATTTTTATAACCGCGTTATATTCCCTCATTGGCACGAGGCTCTAAAATGCCCTTAGACCAGAAAACCATCTTGGATGCAGTTAAAGCAGCAAAAGAAAAATCTGAAAAAAGAAAGTTTACTCAATCGGTAGAGCTTATTCTAAACCTCAAGGACATTGACATGAAATCTCCTGAAGGCAGAATTCAAGAACTCGTAGAATTGCCACATCCTCCGCCAGAAAAACCAAACAAGATATGTGTAATAGCATCCGGCGAATTGGCTTTAAAAGCGAGAAAGGCAAACGCAGACTTGGTAATTGAAAGGGCTGAACTTGAGAGTTTAGGTGGCAAAAAACGTGACTTGCGTAATATTGCTGAGAGATATGACTTTTTTGTTGCTGAGGCTCCTTTGATGCCTCTAGTGGGAAAAATTTTTGGTCCAGTTTTGGGTCCTAGGGGTAAAATGCCAGTGCCAGTTCCGCCTACAGCAGATATATCGAGCTTGCTTGAAAAGTACAGCAAAACCGTCATTGCGAAGATGCGAAATCAGCCAATACTGCAGTGCCGAGTTGGAACCGAAAGCATGAAAGAAGAAGAGTTGGCTGATAATGTTCAAGCAGTTTTGAGAGCAGTGGAAGGGAAACTTAAAAAAGGAATTAAAAACATCAAATTTGCCTACATAAAAACTTCCATGGGCAAGCCCGTGAAGATTAAACCATGAAAGAGGAAAACAAATGCCATCCCAACAAGTTTTGCAGGAAAAAATCAACGAAGTTGAGCAGATAACACAGCTGATAAAGAAACACAAAGTCATCGGAATCGCTAGTTTACAAAAAGTTAGGGCTGCCCAACTCCAAGAGTTAAAGAAGAAATTATCAGATAAAGCATACATGAAAGTTATAAAAAACACGTTAATGAAATTAGCTATTGAAAACTGCAAGGAAAAGCCAGAACTGAAAAAAATCGAAGAACACTTAACAGGGTCAAACGTCTATCTAATGACCGACCTTAACCCGTTTAAGTTGGCCTTACTTCTCGAAAGAGGAAAAGTACGAACAACTGCAAAAGCCGGCGACATAGCCGCTTTTGACGTTATAGTTCCCGCAGGAAACACTGGCCAGCCACCAGGTCCAATAATTAGCCAGTTGAACGCTGTTGGTTTGCCAACAAGAATCGAAGCAGGTAGCGTTTGGATAAACAAAGACACGTTAGTCGTCAGAAAAGGCGAAGTAATCTCTGAAAGACTTGCAAGCGTGTTGTCAAAGCTTGGAATAAAACCCGTAGAAGCAGGGCTCTTAATGAAGGTAGCATATGATGACGGCTTAGTAATAACTGCTGAACAACTCCAAATAGATATAGAGAGCACTAAACAAACCGTCGAAAAATCTCATGCGCACGCCTTTGCATTATCAATAACTATAGCTTATCCGACGAAAGAAAACATGATGACGCTTTTACAATTGGCACATCAGAAAGCTTATGCGCTTTCAATAAACGCAGCTGTTCCAACCAAAGATACAATTGCAGACTTAATTCGAAAAGCACATGCCGAAATGTTAAGTCTAGGAAAAAAGGCTAATCAACCTGTTTAGTTTCCTATTTTTGTTTTGAAGTTAAACTAGTCGTCATTGTATTATTTGTCGCATAGGTAATGTAAGATCTCCAACACTACTATGCCGATTGTCGCATAGTAAATCATGAATCCTAGGAAGGTGGCATATGCCAGTACGATGAAACCAAGCAAACCAGCGAAGAGACAGAGGTAGAAGATCGTAATGGCGTGCAGTGGAGAGATGTTCTCAATTACGCGATGCCTTGGAAAATCTTCTTTGAACATTACAAACTTGAGGGTGTTCGAATTTCGTATTCTTTCTATTGCACGTTTTAGATTGTTGGATTTGGTATGTCTCCCCAAATCGTCTTTATGTAAGGTGCTATCATCACTGTTGCCAGAGTTATTATCAATGGAAGCCATTTTATCAGTTTGGTTTTCCACAATAAGTTTCACCTCCTTTTTTGTTTGTTATCGCCTTAAGTTTGTGTAAGGCTAAAGCTTGAGCTGATGAAAAATTCAAGTGAATCTGATGTTTTTTCGGTGAAGTTTCCAACAATTGGAAGTTTCACGCAAAAACTAGAGTTAGCTCCTAAAAACTACTTAACCATTATGAATTCAAAATATGAATTAACGCTTTAAGAGCGACGTAAAATTTGTCTTGCTAAAAGATACTTTTTTTGATATCACATCAATTTATCTAAGGCTTGAAAGCCTATTAGGTGAATTTGGCTTTTGCAGCTATTGCATTGCAGAATTATTTTTTCCAAACAGTCTCTGTTCATCACGGTTTCCAAGACAGTATAAACCTTGTCGGTTTTGTCGTCTGGAGATATATGGACACCACATTTTGGGCATCTGAACTCTCCTTTTCCTCTGGTTTTGGTTAAGTCAACGGTGTAGAATTCGGTTCCTTGCAATTTTTGCTTCCTTCTTGTTCTCTATCAGTAACTACTTATTGCAAATTTTAAATGCTTGTCGGAAAATTCTTCTATCTACTCAAAATTACGAGCTAGAGATTGATTTCGTGCTGTTCTTAGACGTTTGTATGCGATTGACAGAAAAGGTTTATATTTTAAAGCTTGGTATTTGAACCGAAAGGTGAAACGAGTATGGAATATGTTTACGCTGCCATGCTTCTTCACAAGGCTGGAAAAGAAATAAACGAAGAAAACTTGACACAAGTTTTGACAGCAGCAGGCATAAACGTGGATGCTGTGAGAGTAAAGGCTTTGGTGGCTTCCTTAGCCGAGGTGAATATTGATGAAGCGATTAAGTCTGCTCCTACAATGATGGCTGCACCCGCAGCGGCGCCAGCTGCAGCAGCACCAGCGGCAGAAGCTAAGCCAAAGGGAGAAGAGAAGAAAAAGAAGGAAGAAGAGGAGAAAGCCAAGGAAGAGGCAGCGCTTGAAGGTCTAGGCGCACTTTTTGGTTAGAAACTCTGTCTGGCGCCTAGCAGTTTTTCTCTTTTAATGTTCCTTAATGTTTTAGGCGTTTCAAAATTACTAGTGGTAGCCATCCGCAGATAATCATTAATGTGCCTGGGAATGCCTTTAACTCATAATTTAGTAGGATTGTTTCGAAAATGAAGAATGAAATGCACATTGCGGCAACTGATAAGATTGCGAATTTTTTACCGAACTTTTTCATAGTTTGTATGCCTAGTAATCCGGCAAAGAAAAAGTCACCTAGACCTAGTGACATATAGATTATTCCCCATTCAGTTGTGATTGTAGGAAGGGTTGGTAAGGAGACTAGCACTGGGAGTCTTAGAACTGAAACGTGCCTTGCAGCGGAGACCATTGCGCCTGTGAACAGGACTAGAATTATGTCCATAATTGTTAATAGTGCGGCGAAAATCAGCGAAGTTTTCCATGTAAATAATGTTCCTAGATAGAGAATTATTAAGACTGCGAAGACGATTCCATACATGTCAAGTAGATAAGGAAACCATATTGGGGTTCTGCTAAAAAACGCGTATAGGCATATGAATGATGCTGGTGGCAAAACTGCTAAATACCATCTTTCTTTCGTGCTAATTCTATTTTCTTCATACAACAATGCCACTAATGCAAAACTGAAGAGGCAGAAAAAGGCTAAGGCTCCATAAGCAACCATGATGTTTGTTCCAAAAGTAAACATGCTAATAGTGGCAGCGACGAAGCTGATTATGAGGAATCCTTTGAAAAAGAGTTGAGCCTTGGCTTTGGGAAGATTTGAGAAAAGATAAGAGAAAATGAAGAGTACCAGTGAGTAAGCGAAGAGGAACATTGCCATAATTGCCATTTGTGGCACAAACACTATGAGCGATATTGTTATGCTCATTGCTGCGACGAGTACGATAGCGTTCCAGATGCTGAATTGTTTTTCTTCGAAAATGTCTTTAAATTTTCCTTCGATTTTCTTTTCTAAAAGCATAGCCGCTATTGTGACTAGGAAAAGTGTTAAGGGCATGACGATGTCGAAATACATAAACGCACATACGCAGAACGTGCATTTAAACATTAAAAGCGGAAGTGTGCGTTTAAGATTGCTAAAGATGCAATGAGTGCTTCTTCAGTTCTAACCGTCTCTGTTCCTTGTGTCGGAATTGTGTTAATGATAAAGTCTGCCATGTCGTCCAAGTTGAATCCTTCATGTTTTACTATTTCGTATAAGCCTTGAGTGGGTGCGCCAAACGCTAAGAGAATTTTTTGTGCTGATTTCCATCTTTCTGAAATTTCTTCTGCAGCGTCCGCAAATGGAGTGCCATATTTAGAGGTGGCGATAGTTAAATCGAAATTTCTGCTTTTCAACATTTTTACAAATGGTTGCGTTTCTGTGGTGATTGTATATCCCCAGTAATGTGGTATTTCTTCGCGGCTTGCCAAGTCAACTTGTACTTGCTCGTTTATTTTGGTTATTTTTACGGTGGTGCGTTTGCCTTTTGATAGTTGTCTATTCTGGATTAAAGCGGGCTTTTCCACCCCGATGTCTATGAGTGTGCCATCTTCTCTGCTGGATAGTGTTACTCCTTCTCGGTATTCGCCAATTTTCAAATCTTTCATTTTGCGGTTTAATGGGTGATGTAGTGTGCGTAATGGTGGAAGTATGCCTGCATATCGAAGTGTTGGTTTAAGTTTGAACAGTCTCTTTCGCAGGTACTGCGGCGTTTCCATGTAAGCAAGCAGAGTTGTGATTAAATCTATCTCATATCTTTGATTTGTTTCTGGGTTATCTGGGTAAACTACGATTTCGTCTACTTTGAAAATTGCGGCTGCTCTTCCAATAAGACCTATCTTTGATGTTTTTTCACGTAAATGAGGGGTGTCGGAAACAACAGAAGTAGGTATGGCTATTGAAATTTTTTTTCCATCCAAACCGTGTTCCGCCTTTGCTGCTGTTAGATTAAATCCTCAAATGGCTATTATAGTTCTTCTGCTTAAAAGCTAAAAGCGTATAGCTTTCACATTTGAATGTGATGGGTGGAAGAGTTTGCCAAAAGCAACGATTCTGGATAATCTTGGCGAAATTAAACGAATTGATAAGAGTAACATGCTTTCTTTCTGTGTTGACGCTCCGAAACATTACGGTGAAGCCGCAAAGTTAGCCGAAACAGTTTCCGTCAGTTATCCAAAACCCAAATCAATTATTGTTGCAGGCATGGGCGGGTCTGCCATCGGCGGCGAACTTTTAAAGGATTGGGCAAGAGACAAACTGGCTGTTCCAATAGAAGTTTGTCGAGAATACTCTTTACCCGCATACGCGAACAAAAACACTCTGGTTTTTGTTGTGAGTTATTCTGGCGAAACTGAAGAGTCATTGAGCGTATTTTTGGATGCTGTAAAACGTCAATGTATGATTGTTTGCCTAAGTTCTGGAGGAACGTTACAGGAATTTGCTGAAAAATTAAGCATTCCGCATTTACATGTTCCTTCTAGAATGGCTCCACGCGCAACCCTTCCTTATCTATTCATACCTCTATGCGTTTTGATGGAAAAAATCGGTTTAATTGAAGACGCTAGAGCTGAAATTTCTGAAGCCATCAACATTCTGAAGCGAGTGAGCGATTCAAACTCGCCTAACACTCCTTCAAACGACAATTTTTCCAAGAAGTTAGCATTAAACATATGCGGCACTGTTCCAGTCGTTTATGGTTTTGGAATTTACCGCGCTGTTGCTCAACGTCTAAAGCAACAGTTTAATGAAAATAGTAAGGTTCCCGCGAAATGGGAGTTTTTCCCTGAACTTAACCACAACGAGATTGTGGGTTGGGAGAGAGCTGGGGAACTTGCAAGATGCTTCTCTGTATTATTCATTCGGGATGACGACGAACCAGAGGTAATACGGCAGAGAATTGAAACTACGAAGGAGCTGATAAGTAAAGAATCCATGGAAATTTTTGAAATTTGTGGTCAAGGCAGAAGAAGGTTGGCGAAGATGTTGTCGACTGTTGTCATTGGTGATTTTGTTAGTGTTTATTTGGCTGTTCTGCAAGGCGTTGACCCAACGCCGGTGAAAACTATAGTTTTGCTGAAGGAACGTATGAAGCAAGTGGGAGTGAAGGAGAAAGTAGTGCGTGAACTGCAAAAACTTTCTAGAAATTAAGGTGTTTAATCTTGTTTATCCATGATGAAGTCTGCGAACATTTTCTCTGCAGTTTCCAGTGGCATAATTTGTGGTGGATGTTTAAACGCGTAGGCGCAGATTGGCAACACTGTTCCTTTCAGCTTTTTGTCCAGCGCTATTTTCATAGCTCTTATTACGTCTAACAACACGGAACCCGCGTTCGGCGCGTCCACTGTCGAGAGTTTCAAGTCTATTTGCATTGGGGTGTTGCAGAAGTATAAGCCTCTAATCCAGAAGTAGCTGTCTCGTCTGTTCTCCAAAAAGTCCACGTAATCTGTTGAGCCAGCAACCACTTCCGCCTTGTATGGCAAAGCGGTTTCTACGGATTTTGTTTTGACGGTGCGTTTTACGTCTCTTGTTCTTTCAAGCGTGTCTAAAGATTCTGTTCCTCCACCAACATCGAGTTGGTATGTTTGGGTTATGCGAACGCCGTGTATTGAAAGTAGTTTCAGTAATGTTTTGTGCAGGGTGGTTGCGCCTACTTGGTCAATTAAGTCGTCGCCTGCGAGTGGCAATTTTGCTTCTTCAAAACGTTTAGCCCATGCTGCGTCGCTTGCAATAAAAGCCGGTGTAGCGTTCACGAATGCGCAGTCAGCCTTTAAAGCTTGTTCAGCATACCATTGTGAGGCTTTTACTGCGCCGCTTGGAAGTAAATTGAGCATGATTTCCGCGTCGCTTTCTTTCAGTGCGTTGGCTATGTTTGTTTCTGGTTGGTTGCTGATTTGGATTAGGTTTTTTGTGTATTCGCCGACGCCATCTAGTGTGGGGCCTTTGTGTACGATAACGTTTGAGTTTGCTACGGTGGTTATTTTTGGCGCATTGTTCGGCGCTGCAAAAATTGCTTCTGAAAGGTCTTTGCCGACTTTTCTGTTGTCAACATCGAAGGCTGCGACAATTTGCACGTCTCTTGGGTGGTAGCCTCCTATAAATAGGTGACGTAATCCAATGGCTTTTTCTTCTTCATTGCACTTGCTGTAATATTGTAAGCCTTGGATTAGGGCGGATGCGCAGTTTCCAACGCCAACGATGGCAACTTTTATTTTTGGCATGGCTGTTCCCTTCTTTTGCATTTGATATTTTGCGTCTTCTTTATAAAATGCTACGCTGTCTTTATTGCGGAAATGGTGGATAACAGAATGAAGGCTTGGTTGGATGCGTCTCTTTTGCGCTGTCCAAACTGTGGGCATTATTATGTTGATGCATCATGGTATGTTGTGGAAATGGAATCAGACATCGAATGCGGCTACTGCGGAACAGAATTTAACAGTAAGAAAAACACGAAAGACCGCGTAATGCTAGAATTCCAAATAGATGAAGACGAAAAAGTACAGAATGTGAAAATCTTTGAACACGTAAAACTAGAATAATCAATTATCATAGTACAACACAATCTACCTGCAACAATTCCAAAAACACTGCGAATTTTTAGTAAGCCTTAAAGTCTTTAAGTATTTATCAATAGAGAAGGCTGAACACAATTGACTGGTAGGACTAAAACTTCGGACAAGTTCGCCATAATTGACGAGTTAGCACGCCGTAGAGGCTTCTTTTGGCAATCATATGAAATGTACGGTGGAGTAAGCGGTTTCGCAACTTACGGCCCTCTAGGTGCAAAACTAAAGCAGAACATCGAAAACAAACTCCGAGAACTCTTCGTAAACAAACTGGGAATTTTGGAAATAGAATCTCCAATAATTGCTCCAAGCAAAGTATTCGAAGCGTCAGGCCACGTTGACCATTTCAAAGAAGCCATGGTAGAATGTTTGAAATGCAAGAAACGATTCCGCGCGGACCATCTACTTCAAGAATTTGCAAAAATGACAGAGGCTGAAGCTGAAAAACTAAGTCTCAAAGAAATGAAAGTCACAATCAAAAAACATAACATCAAGTGTCCAGAATGCGGAGGCGCTTTTAGTGAACCAAAACTGTTCTTGACAATGTTTAAAACCACGATAGGTCCATATTCTGGCGCGGTTGGCTATGGAAGACCCGAAGCAGCGCAAGGAATTTTTGTAGAGTTTCGGCGTTTATATGAAATGGCTCGAGAAAAACTTCCCTTCGGCGTTCTACAAATTGGTCACGCGTTAAGAAACGAAATCTCGCCAAGGCAAGGGCTTATAAGATTGAGGGAATTCACGATCGTGGACTTGGAATTCTTTTTCGACCCAGAAGAACCAGACTGTTTCCTCTTAAAAGATGTTGAAAATGAAAAATTGCGGCTTTTGTTGGCTGAAACCAAGCTACGGGATTCCGAAGAAATAACCGAAGTTACCGTAAAAGAAGCGCTAAAGAGGGGCTTAATCAAGGCAGAATGGCAAGCAGTTTTCATGGCTTACGCCAAAAAATTATTAACGGATTTAGGGGTTCCAGCCGAAAAACAACGTTTCATCGAAAAACTTCCTTGGGAAAGAGCTCACTATTCGCTTCAGAGTTTCGACCAAGAGGTTTACGTTGAACGTTGGGGCTGGGTGGAAGTTTCCGGGCACGCTTACAGAACAGATTACGACTTAAAACAGCACATGAAATTCAGCGGCGAAGACCTGCAAGTTTACAAAGAATATGCTAAACCAGTCGAGAAGGAACAGCTAGTCATAAAACCGGTGATGGCTAAGATTGGTCCAACGTTTAAAGCTGAAGCCGCGAAAGTGGGCGAGATGCTTTCTAAAGCTGACCCGGAGAAAATTGAAGCCTCTTTGAAGAAGAACAAATATTACATGCTTGGAAAATACAAAATTCTTCCAGAACACGTAATGATTACGCGGCAAAAGGTTGTTGAACGTGGAAAACGCTTCATCCCACATGTTGTTGAGCCCAGTTTCGGTTCTGATCGACTTGTTTACGTTGCTCTTGAATATGCTTACCATGTTAAAGATGACAGAGCGGTGCTGAGTTTTCCCCGAGATATTGCACCAATACAGGTCGGCGTTTATCCTCTGGTCAGCAAAGATGGACTGCCTCAAAAGGCATTAGAAGTGTATAACATGCTGCTCGATGAAGGTTTCGCGGTTGAATATGATGAAGCGGGTTCAATTGGCAGAAGATATGCTCGTGCAGACGAAATTGGCGCAGCCTTGGGCGTGACAGTTGATTACGAAACACTGAAAAATGACACAGTCACTATTCGCGACCGCGATTCATGGAAACAAGTCAGAACCAAAATCGAAAATTTGCCAGAGCTTCTACACAAATATTTCAAGAAGAAAATCAATTTTGAAGATTTAGGCAAGCCATTCTAAAAGTCCAGTTTACGTTACCTTTTTTAATGCTTCAGTATATTTAATGATAGGAAAATTTGCCCTATTTTGCGGGCGGGAAAAACTTTGGTGCTTCCAGCAGAAACTGAAGAACGCGTAAAACGAAGAGCCTTAACCGTTTGCCAAGACCACCTAAGAAAGGTCTTAGACGTTACCCGAAAAGTTCCTCAGATGATAGATTGTTTTATGCGAAACGATAAGGAAAAAGCAAAACAACTTTTCACTGAAATCAGAAGCGGCGAAGAAGAAGTCGACAAAGCCAGACGGCTAGTTTCGCAGGAGCTTGCAGAGATAGGCGCTATTCTTCTCAGCAGAGAAGACTTTCTAAGGTTCACAAACTTGACAAGCGAAATTGCGGATTTTTCCGAGGGCATAGCTTTTCGTTTGGTCGAAATTATGGAGCACAATTGGAACGTTTCGGGAGACATAAAGAAGGATTTGCTGAAGCTTTCAGAGGCGGTTTTGGACGCTGTGGTCAGGCTTAGGGAGACTGTGATGGTCTTGAGTTATGGTCCAGCTAAAGCTATGGAAAAAGCGAAGGATGTTGAGGTTGCTGAAAGGGCTGTTGATGAGCTTTATCGGGAGTTTGAAATAAAGCTTCTAAGTAGCAAGTTAGAGTTTCCCGCGTTGATTTTGTTAAGAGATGTTCTGCAACTTCTCGAAGATTCAGCTGACAAAGCAGAAGATGCTGCTGATGCTGCACGAATCTTATCATTGATCATGTAAGAGAGCGAAAAACGAAATGCCTAAGAAAACAGAAGTGGAGTTTATCGAAAACTTCTTAGTGGTGTGGGATTCGGCTAAGGGCTCAGAACTTTACAAAATGGGTTTCTATGGAAAACCCATGGGAATTTCTAAACCAAAAATCCCGGAGTTCACTGTTCCGCTTGTTTTGGATTTGATGGAAGGCTTGTACCTTGCAACAAAGGGAATCATAACAGTCTATGAAGGTCCACAGAAGAAGAAAGTTAGCCTCGTTAAGTTGCGTCAAAGAGCTAGGCAATTGTATGAAGATTTTGATGAGAAATATGCTGTTTATCGAGATTTGCGTGATGACGGACTAATTGTCACGCCGGGGATAAAGTTTGGATGCGACTTTGCCGTTTACAAGTATGGACCGGGCGTTGAACATGCGCCGTATATGGTGTCTGTTAAAAGCGCCAATTCTGAAATTACCGCCACTGACATTGTTAAGGCTGGAAGACTAGCGACAACCGTCAGAAAAAGATTCATAATTGCAGTGCCAAATTTAGAGAAGGGAAAAATAAGATATTTAATATTCAAATGGTTCAAAGCCTAAACAAGCGTAAACTTGTGGCTAATTGGAGGATTTCTCTCTTTCTAATTAAAACAGATTTCAGAAGCATGATAATTTGATAGAAAATTGGAATGAAGCAATTTCTTAACAAAAAACGTCGAATAAACCAGTTTATGAGCTTTTTTCTAAAATAATCGTCAGTAATTCTTCCTCTAACGTTGGTTCCATTGGATTCTCGATTATTTTTCCGACCTCTTTCCCTTCCTTAGAAAATAATATTATAAGCGGAATCTTATCCACTCTGAATGTTTCTACTTCAGGCGGCGACGGTGGGATTCTCCATTTTCTGGTATGACTTAACGGGTCTTTCATTAATCCTCCGAAGATTCTGACTTCTAATCCAGTTGCTTCTGATACCAGCGCTAGAACGGGGATGTTGGCGGCGCAGTCTTTGCACCATTCTGCTGAAAAGGCAACTATTACATATTTATCTGCAAATTTTTTAAGTTGGTTCACTACTTCTTGATTCACCTTATAAGTCTGTTTTCTAACGGAAAATTTTTCGCGGAACGGTTCTCCCAAACCATCCAAATATTCGTTTACAGAAACTGTTCTTCTTCTGATTTCAGCTAATTCGATGTCCATTTTTAACCTGGCATTAATGTTTGATTGGCAAATTCTCCCCTTACATACTGATGAGGGTAGATTTTTGTTGCTGTTAGTTTACATCCTTCAGATATCGTTACATCATCCGCGATAACCGATACTCCATCTATTTTTGTCTGTTTTCTCGGGCTTGACAGAACCGTCGCATGCCTTCCTACAATACTGTCCTTTATCTCCGCTTTTTCCTCGATTATGACCCTATCGAGAATTGCCGAATTCTCTATTATAGCGTCCTTTCCTATTTTCGTGTAATTGTCAATGCACGAATTCACCAGTCGCACGCCGTCGCTTATTTCGCAGTGTCGCCCGATTAAAACAGCTCCCTCGATTTCTATTTTTCCCTGTTTGATTTTTCTTATAATTTCTTGTTTTCTCTTCTGCGACTCGGAGCTTTCTCCTTGAACCCATATTTTTGCTTCTTCATTTATTCTTCCTCCAAAATCCGTTAGGGATGAGAAGCGTCCGTGAAGCATGTCTTGCATGGCTTCTAGGTAGCGTTTTGGACTGCCAACATCATACCAGCTTCCTTTCAAAGTGTACCCGTAGACTGGTCTTCCAGTTTTTATAAGGTAGGGAATGAAATCGAAACCAAAATCCAAGCGATTCTTTTCTTTGATTATTTGCTTTACTCCTTTTTCTTTGAAGATTTTCTTTATTTCTGGCGAGACCATATACAGACCCGTGTTGGCAAGGTTTGACGGTGCTTCTTTAGGCGTTGGTTTTTCGACGAATCTTGAAATTTTCATGTCTTTGTTTATGTCGGCTATTCCGTAGCCTTCAACATCAGCAACTTCCCGCAATGCTATGGTCATTGTTGCGCCTTTTTTTCGGTGGAATTCCACAAGTTCCTTTACGTTAACATCAAAGATGTTGTCGCCTTGCACTGCGAAAACTGGGTCTCTAACGTTGTAATATTCCATGTTTATTCTGGCTGAATCTGCACTGCCTAAATCGTCAACGTTGGGCTGGTATTTTATGTGGACGCGTGGACTAATGTCGTATCTTGTGGAAAACCCGTAGCCTGACTCGAAATAGTCATGTAAATCTCTGTAGTTCGTGTAGCCTTTCACTCCGAAAATGAAGTTTCGTATGCCTTGGCGTGCAAGAGATAAAAGCGAAAATTCTATTAACGGTCTATTCAAGAGGCGGATGCACGCCTTACTGGTCTCAGCTGTGAGTGGTAATAGGCGTTTGGCTTTGCCGCCTACTGGAATTATTACTCTTAGTCTTTCTGGTGCGTAGTTGTCACGCAAAAGGTGCCACCAACTTTTAAATGTTTATTCCGTGTTAAACGTATTAAACTTTCGAATCTTATCGTGAGTTTTATAACTTTAGTGAAAGCTTATGGTTTAATGCAGGACTTGAGAAAAATGGAGCAAGTCGCCGCCTATTTACGTTTGGTGCGCCCGATTAATTGCTTAATGATGGGTTTCGCAGTTATAGTCGGCGCGGCGCTTGCAAGTCCACGTGAGTTAAGCCTTTTTTGGCAAAACTTGGCTTATGGGTTTTTAACTGGTTTCTTTTTAACTGGCGCTTCCATGGCGATAAACGACTATTATGACCGGGAAATAGACGCTATAAACGAGCCCAATCGTCCGATTCCAAGCGGGTTAATCAAGCCAAAAAAAGCCTTAGCATTTGCGTTTGTCCTTACTGCTGCGGGCTTTGTGTCTGCGTACTTAACAAGTATTTTTTGTTTGTTCATAGCGTTGATTGCATGGGTAGTTTTCGTTACTTATACTACAATTGGAAAGCGCAGTGGATTACCAGGGAATCTTCTTGTAAGCACATGTGTGGCGATACCTTTCATTTATGGTAGTGTAGCAGTTGCTAACGAGGTTAAAACAAACGTCTTAATTTTTGTTTCTATGGTTTTTCTTTCTAATACGGGCAGAGAAATAACAAAGGGCATAGTGGATGTTCAAGGGGATAAGGCGCGTTATGTGAAAACTTTGGCTGTGCGTTTTGGAGAAAAAACCACGGCTGTTGTGGCTTCAGTGTTTTATCTTTCTGCTGTTTTATTGAGTCCTCTTCCTTGGCTTTTAAGCATCGTCTCTTTATGGTTCATCCCATTCGTCGCTGTAACTGATTCTGGACTTGTCGCTTCTTCTATTCTACTACTTATGGATTATTCGAGAGAAAACGCCAGAAAAAACAAAAATACTGTTCTTCTATGGTTTATTTTCGGATTAGCAGCATTCCTATTTGGTGCTCTTGTGTGGTGAGCTTGTGTTTGTTGAGGAAGTTTTCAGAAATATTCTTTTAATGTTTATTTGTTATGCCTACATATTGTTGATAATTTTTGTTTCTGGCAAGATGGACAAATTTTTGCATGTTTCGCGTAAGACTTCTCGAAAGTTTCTTCATATGATGATTGGCAATCTTATTTTTTTAATTCCCTTTTTTACAGCAACCATCTATCCCGTTCTCGTTGCTGCCCCGTTTATACTGGTGACTTTCCTTGCGTCGTCATACTCGCCCCTAAAAGAATTTGGAAGCAAGATTAAAGGACTTGCAGACATAACTGAAGAAGGGCATCAGCTAGGACTTGTTTTCTACGCAATCTCGTACACTTTTTTGGCTGTGTTTTTTGCTTCTAAACCCTACGTGATTGCGGCTGGAATCTTGCCAATGGCCTATGGAGATGCATGTGCTTCTATTGTGGGTGAAGCTTATGGGAGAAAGAAGTACAGAGTTTTTGCAGGCAAAAGTTTGGAAGGCTCAACGGCAATGTTTTTTGCAAGTTTTTTAAGTTTTACATTAAGTCTTGCTTTCTTTTCTATGCTTTATCCTTTTTCAATATTTGATAAATTTGCCGCAGTGCTTGGGGTCGCTTTGGTTGCAACATTAGCTGAAGCAATTTCGCCCCTTGGGTTTGATAATTTAACCGTTCCCATCTTTTGTGTACTAGTATTTTTATTGTTGGGTGGAGGCGTCTAGAAAGTTGGTTTTTGTGGTCATAGACGGGTTAGATGCTTCTGGAAAAAGCACTCAAGCGCATAATCTTTATAACTTTCTAACGATGCGTGGGAAAACTGTTCTCTTGCGGGTTCATCCTTCAAGCGATAACTTTTTTGGAGTTAAAACGGGACAATTTCTTTATTTGAAAGGCAAAAATGCACATTTTGCTTCAGCCTTTTTCTACATGCTTGACGTTATCCGTTCAATTCTGCTTTATTCTTGGAGAAGGTATGACTACGTAATTTTTGTGCGTTATCTAATGGGAACGGCTTATCTACCATATCCACTGCATAGAGTCGCTTACCATTTTTTCGCATCTATCGTGCCAACATCTTACTTTATGTTCTTTTTTGATATTAAACCAAAAGAAGCCCACGGAAGAATACAAAAAACACGCAAACAACAAGAAATGTTTGAAAGTTTGGAAGAACTGGAAAAGATTAGATGTAAAGCGCTTTCTTTGGCTTTTGTGGACGGTTGGAGAATTATTGATGCAAACAAGCCGGTGGATGAGATTGAAGAAGAGATAAGAAAATCTTTACTGCTTGATTCTTAATTTATTGTTCTAAAAATTGGACTTATAAGTATCATATTCTAGAACTATATTTTGAGAAGCGTGTTACTTTTTGAATGAGGCTGAAGAGGCAAAGTTTGAGTATGCGCTTAGGGGAAAAGCTTGGAAAGTATACTGGCTTCTTTTGAAAAGCGGGCGTCCCCTGAGTGTTCGGGAAGTTCAGAAAGCCTTACATTTCAGCAGCCCCAGCGTAGCGCAGCATCACCTTGAACAGCTTCGAGAGTTGGGATTGGTTGAGAAGCAGAATGTTGGCGGTCACTATTTCTTGGTCAACGAAGTCAAAATCGGCGTGCTTAGGCACTTTGTAAAATTGGGAAAACTCTTGTTTCCGAGATATTTCTTTTATGCGATTTTTTCCACAACCTTCTATTTAGCCTATCTTTTCACGCTTATGCAAGGCGTCACGCGAGAAAACCTTTTTATCGCTTTATTTGGGGCTATAGTTTCTGCAATTTTCTGGTATGAAGCAATCCGTGTATGGTCACTAAGACCATTCTAACTTTTGGACTAGCTCGTACTAAAGATTAGGATAAAATAGAATGGTACGCTGGTTCTATTACGGTGAATATTGTATGCAAAAGGAAGTTAGAAGACGCACTTCAGTTTACGGAGCTATCGCTGTTCTCTTGGCTACCACTCTGACAGTATTATGCTACAATTTTGGAGTAATTCCAGAGTTCGGAGAGACTCCACAGCAATCCGCGTTTCTAAAAACTTTTTCATCCTACGAAGAACTTAGAAATTATCTAGTGACAAATTCTAAGAATCAAGGCTTCTTCCCATATTATGGACCATCAGATGTACGTTTCCTCAGTCAAACAATTGAAGGGTTCTCACCCTCAGCAAACGCGCCTAGTCTGAAGCTTTATTCAACCACAAATATTCAAGTGGCAGGAGTTGACGAAGCAGACACTGTAAAGACTGATGGAGAATTTATTTACTTAGTGTCTAGTACTAACATTCATATTTTGAAGGCTTATCCACCTGAAGAAGCCCAAATGCTTTCAACAATATTTTATAATGATACATATCCTGCTGGAATTTTCGTTAATGGTAACAGATTAGTGGTTCTAACTTGCAAGTACACGCAATATACATTTCCTTCCATATTTCCTCCTTTTGGTTATAGTTATTACTATATAGACATTAAAACCTCTGTAGACATCTACGACGTTTCAAACAGAGAAAAACCAACCTTCCTAACAAACTTTACAATTAGTGGTAGCTACTTCAATTCCCGAATGATTGGCGACTACGTTTATTTCGTTGTGAGCCAACCAGCGTACATCATTTACGACACAGTAATTCTTCCAAAGATTTACTCAAACGATGGGTTCAAAGAGATAAGCCCTTCTGAAATTCACTACACTAATGCCACTGATGATTACTACCAATATACAACCATTATAGCCATGAACATTCAAAACACTACCGAACCACCAAACCATGATACAATTTTGCTGGGTGGAACCAGTAGCATGTATGTTTCATTGAAGAACATTTACATAACATTCCCTGAAACAAGTGACCAGACATCAATTTACCGAATACGAATAGAAAATAAAACCATAAACTGTGAAGCGCACGGTAAAGTATCGGGACATGAACTTAATCAGTTCTCAATGGACGAATACAATGATTACTTTAGAATAGCCACTACAACATGGATTAACGGAACATCACAAAATAATCTATATGTATTAGACATGAACTTGAGGGTAATTGGAAATTTAGAAGACTTCGCACCTCCAGGAGAAATTATGGATTCAGCAAGATTTATTGGAAATCGCTGTTATTTGTCCACATCGACGCCACGAAAGGACCCCTTCTTCGTTATAGATGTTGAGAGTGTCAGCGAACCAAAAATTCTAGGTAACCTATCGATCCCAGGTTTCACGCGATATCTCCATCCATACGACGAAAATCACGTGATAGGTGTGGGACGAGATGGAAGTAGTGTAAAAATAACCCTCTTTGATGTTAGTGGTGTGAGTGCGCCTATAAACATAAGTGAGTTTAAGGTTGAAGGCGACTGGACAGACACGTTAGCATTAACAGAACATAAAGCTTTCTTGTTTGACAGGTTGAAAGAACTGCTTGTCATTCCAGTTTCAATAACAGATTACTATAGCGGCACATGGTGGCAAGGCGTCTACATCTTTAATGTCACCCTAACTAGCGGGCTTGTTCTAAGAGGCAATGTTACACATTTAGAAGATGGCACAATCTATTGGAATGTTGATTACGAGGTGAAGCGAGCGCTCTACATCGAGGAGGTGCTTTATACAATGTCTGACAAGAAAATTAAAATGAACAGTTTAGATGACTTGCATTTGATAAAAGAAATTGAACTTCCTTAACTTTCTATTTTTTCTTTGGTTCTATGTGAACAGTAACTATTGTTTCCGCAAATTTTTCCTTCAATTTTTCTTCAATGTAAGAAGCAAGTTCGTGTGCATCTTTTATTGATGGTTTACCACTGAAGCTGCAGTCTATGTTTATATAGCGTCTTTTTTCAGCCATGTAAGTCACTATTTTTTTAATTTCAAAAGTTTGCTTGTACTTTTCCATGGCTTGGTAAACAATTTCTTTTATTTTACTCTCATCCACTGTTGAACCTTTCCGCAGTTCAGCGTCGAATGGTTCTATGTGAACTGTTATGTTTTTAACGTCCCTTATTCCTTTACTGACTTTTTGTTCAATTTTATCCGCTATTTCATGAGATTTTTCAATGGACATTGTTGGGTCCACTTGTGCATGCAATGTTATGTACAGTTTTCCATTAGTGCATGTTACGTTTATTTCATGAGCTTCCTTTACACCTTCAACTTCTGTTGCCAGTTTCTCCACAAGCTTTTCGGTTCGTCCTTCCCGCTTCCAATGGTTCAATGTGAATTGTGACATCCGCGCTTCCTATGGAACTTTTGATGTCTGTCTCTATTTTGGAAGCTAATGCGTGTGCTTCTTCTAGACTCATGTAATCTGGCACTTGCACTGTGGCCTCTACAAAGGTTTTGTCACCTGCCCTTCTGACTCTCAGGTTCTCGCATTTGCAGACTCCTTTTGTGCTGAGTATTTCTTTCCTAACTTTTGTCGCAACATCCTTTGATATAGCATCGCTTAACTCCATTCCACTGCTCCAGATTAATCTGACACTTAAGTATCCTATTATGGCGCTAAGAATCATGGAAGCTAAGGCATCACCGAGAAAAATTCCCACAGTTGCTAGTCCAAATCCGAGAAACGCGATGAGTGTTGAACCTAAATCTGCTACAGCATGATAGAGCCCCGCTTTAACCGTTACACTCTCATGTTCTGCCCTATGTAATATTGAAACTCTTAAGATATCAATGCAGAAGGTGTAGGCTATAGCTATGAAACCTGCAAACTCCCATTCAAGAATCAAGTATGGCTTGTTTTCCAGAAGTTTTAAAACAGCTTCAAACATCAAGAAAACAGCTGTAACAGAGAGGATTATTCCGCCGATTAATCCACCAATGGGTTCAATTTTCTCATGCCCATACATGTGTTCTTCATCAGGCGGTTTAAGCGAAGCTTTTGTCGCAATTACAAGCACAACCATCGACAAAGCATCCAACAACGCGTGGGCACCGTCACTTAAAATGGCTAAACTTCCAACAACAAGACCTAAAGCAACTTCCACAACAACTACACTCATTATTGCGATTGCCGAAATCTTCAGAGTTAACAACTTCTGACCGTGTTTCTTCGTAGTATTCATCATTCTTCACGTATATTGCCAAATGTTAGGGATTTAAGAATTGTGTGGCAATAATTTGTTGTTCACCTTACTTTTAACGGGAAAACTATCATTAAAACGAAACATTTAAAATGGAAGATGCTATAAGGGTTTCCGGTGCTAAACGTGTACGGTGAACGTTTTAACCTCACCTGAAAAAGCTGAATTTTCTTTTGAATTTATAAGCATCTACTCCGTAAGTTTTGAAGAAGGTATCTGCACATGAGCGTTAGTGACATATTAGACGGAAAACTAACCGAAAAAGAAGTTGAAATAAAAGGTTGGCTAGTTACAAAACGTTCTGGCGGCGGAGTCCAATTCTTAATGGTGCGAGACGGAACTGGAACCATACAAGCTACTGTTCACAAGGATGAAGTCTCCAAGGAAGTTTTCAGCGATGCTGACAAACTCACCCAAGAATCCTCCATCACAATTAAAGGCGTAGTTAAAGAGGACAAAAGAGCGCCGGGCGGCTACGAAATAAGAATTAAGGATTTACAAATTATTCACTTGGCAGAGCAAGAGTATCCATTGGGCAAGAAGGAACACGGCATCGATTTCTTGCTAAGCTTTCGACAATTATGGGTGCGAAGTCCAAGGCAAGTTGCCATATTGAAAGTGAGAGCCGAAATCGTTAAAGCATGCAGAGATTTCTTGGATGAAAGAGGTTTCACTTTAACGGATTCTCCAATTCTCACTCCAGCCGCCGTGGAGGGCGTTGCAACTCTTTTTGAAGTTCCATATTTCGGCGACAAAGCTTTCCTAACACAAAGCGGACAACTTTACGTCGAAGCTACAATCGCCGCCTTTGGCAAAGTTTACTGTTTCGGACCAACCTTTCGAGCTGAAAAATCAAAAACTCCGCGACATTTAACGGAGTTCTGGATGCTTGAACCTGAAATGGCTTTCTTCACTTTTGAAGATAACTTGAAGCTCCAAGAAGAATTGGTTACATATATAGTGAAAACCGTTTTGGAAAAAAGAAAGCGAGAACTGGAAGCATTAAAGAGAGATTTAAAGCCTTTGAAAAAAGTTGAGCCTCCCTTCGAAAGAATCAGTTACACGGAAGCAATAGAGATGCTGCAGAAAGCCAAATGTCCAATACAATGGGGAGAAGACTTGGGAGCGCCTCATGAAAGATTAATTTCACTGAAATTTGAAAAACCCGTCTTCGTCCACAGATATCCAGCAAAAGCCAAAGCCTTCTACATGCAACCTGACCCGAAGAATCCTGAGGTTGTACTCTGTGCTGACTTAATGGCTCCAGAAGGCTACGGCGAAATAATAGGTGGAAGCGAAAGGATTCACGATTTGAAGTTGCTTGAACAAAGAATAGAAGAGTTTGGCTTGCCTAAGAAGGCTTACGAGTGGTACTTGGATTTAAGAAGATATGGTTCAGTGCCGCACTCCGGATTTGGATTAGGACTTGAAAGAACTGTAATGTGGATCTGTAAACTAAAACACATACGGGAGACAATTCCCTTCCCTAGGACAATCACCAGAATTTATCCCTAAGACTGCAAAAGGTAACCTTGGAAGAAACAGCTTAATTTTTCTTTCCTGCACTTTTCATTTAGGAATACTTTAAAGAATATGTATCGTATATACTAACATGTGAAAGGCTGTTCTGCAACGAATGGAGGGCGTGAGGGTGGGCACTGAAAATCTCGATAAAATATTTAATCCTAAAAGAATTGCTGTTATAGGCGCAAGCGATGAAGAGGGCTCTGTGGGCGCCAAACTCATACGAAATTTGGTTGGCGTAGGCTACACTGGAGTAGTTTACCCGGTTAATCCTTTCAGACCCACCGTTCAAGGCATCACCGCCTACCCCAGCGTCACCAAAATCCCATGGCAAATAGACCTCGCCATAATAGCAACTCCAGCGCACACAGTTCCACAAATCGTAGAAGAATGCGGAAAAGCCGGAGTAGCAGGGGCAATCATCATTTCTGCAGGTTTTAGAGAAACAGGAAAAGAAGGAGAAGCGCTCGAGAACAAGATTCTTGAACTCAAAAATAAATACGGCATGCGTCTCATCGGACCCAACAGTCTGGGAATAATGCGACCAAAAATCAAGCTAAACGCTACATTCGCGAACAAAACAGCCACTCCTGGAAGAATAGCTTTCATTTCTCAAAGTGCAGCATTATGCGCTTCAGTGTTAGACTGGGCTTCTGAAGCAAACATCGGTTTCAGCGCTGTAGTTTCAACAGGGTCAATGATTGACGTAGATCTTGGAGACTTGATTGATTATTTCGGGAACGACGTTCAAACACGAAGTATCATACTTTACATTGAATGTGTCACAGACGCGCGGAAATTTATGAGCGCCTCAAGAGGATTTGCCAGAGCCAAACCTATCGTGGTGGTAAAAGCTGGACGATTCCCCGAGAGTGCAGAGGCAACAGTTTCTCACATTGGCGCCCTCTGTGGAGAAGATGCTATTTATGATGCCGCTTTTAGACGTGCTGGAATTGTTCGTGTTGAAGCGATAAATGATCTCTTTAGTTGTGCAGAAGCGTTGGCAATGCAATCAAATCCAAAAGGACCAAATCTTACAATAATCACTAACGCTGGTGGACCAAGTATAATAGCTACTGATTGTCTCATTGCGCGGGGTGGGCGTCTCTCGCAGTTAAGCAGTGAAACTGTTCAGGCTTTACGAAATGCTTTGCCTTTATATTGTCGTGCGGCGAATCCGATTGACATTTTGGAAGAAGCCACAGTAGACAGGTTTAGAAAAGTTATGGAAATATGTTTTAAAGACCCTAATAGCGATGGCTTCTTGATTGTGTATACCCCTCAAGGAGCAGCTAACCCTCTTGCAACTGCAAAAATGATAATAGAGCTTTCAAAACAGACCACAAAGCCGGTTCTCGCATCATTTATAGGCGAAGGTGACTGCCGAAAGGCCAGACAGCTATTGCAGAAGAATAATATTCCGGCGTTTAGCACAACGGAGCAAGCTGTTTCTGCATTCATGTACATGTATAGCTACACTCAAAACTTGGAACTTCTCTACCAAACTCCCGAAGAGTTTCCCGTTGAGTTAACCATTCCTGCTTTTCTTAAAGAGATTTTGCGAAGAGCTTTTAGTGAGGGGCGAAAAGTTCTAACTCAACCCGAGTCTCTGCAATTCCTTGAGGCATATCAGATTCCCACAATAAAAACCATGACTGCAAGGACTCCGGATGAAGCTGAAGTTGTGGCTTCCGCGTTAGGGTATCCTGTTATCATGAAAGCTCTTTCGCCGCAAATAACTCACAAATCCAAAGCTGAAAGTGTTATACTCAATGTTTGGTCACCGGCAGAAGTTAAGATGTTTTTTAATGAATTGGCGGAGAAAGTAAAAAGCTACAGTTCTGAAGCTGAATTTCAAGGCGTCGTAATCCAGCCTATGGTTAGGAAAAGAGGATACGAGCTGTTGATTGGTTCTAAGAAAGACCCTCAATTTGGCTCCGTAATAGTTTTTGGAATGGGTGGTGTGGCAACAGAATTATTGCAAGATGTGAGCATAGGGCTTCCTCCATTAAATCAAGTTCTTGCGAGGCGGCTCATGGAAAAGACTAAAATCTACCAGCTTTCGGCGTCGAGTGGTTTTCGTCCTAATTTTAAACTTCTTGAGGAGATTTTGGTGAAGTTTTCGCAGCTTGTGATGGATTTTCCGGAGATAAAAGAGATTGATGTGAATCCTTTACTTGTCGATGAGAATAGCGCTGTGGCTGTTGATGCCAGAATAGTCATAGAAACTGAAAAAATGTTGCATGAAATCCAGCCTCATGAACATCTCGTGATAGCCCCTTACCCCAAAAAATACGTTACTCGATGGACATTAAAAAATGGAACCTCCGTAGTTCTTCGTCCAATAAAGCCTGAAGACGAGTCTCTCTTAAGCGAACTTTATTGTTCTCTGTCTGAAGAAACGATGCGTCTCCGGTTTTTCCAAGTTTTTAAGGAGGTCCCCCATAAAACCTTAACGCGTTATTGTAACATAGATTACGACCGTGAAATTGCCATAGTTGCGGAGATGCAGAAAGACAAGAGAAACATAATCGGTGTTGCATTACTCTTTTTGGAGCCTGGTGGAAAACGTGGAGAATTTGCTGTTGTGGTAGGAGACCAATGGCAAGGGCTTGGGCTTGGTTCAAAATTAATCGACTATATCATTGAAATAGGCAGGGACATGCGGCTGAAAACAGTATACGGCTATATAATCTCGAATAACTCTAAAATGATTAATATGTGCACCAAAAAGGGCTTCAAGATACAACCATTCGACAGTGAACTATCAATTGCAACCTTGGAACTGTCTTAGCTTTTTACCATTACAAAAGTGAGTTAGAAAAATTTCTGGGGTTCAAGTTCTGTTATTTGCGTTCAAGAGCTGCTTTCACAGATTCATAAGCTTTCTTTGCTTCTTCAACAGCTACTCCATCTTCTAATGCGCTGACATCTCCGAGAGTTGCTCCTGCAATTATTGCTTTTAATAGGCGTCTCATGATTTTGCCGCTTCTTGTTTTTGGAACGGAGTCAACAAAAGCTATTGTAGTGTCAGATGCTACGAGTGGACCAATGGTGCTTCTTAAATGCATTTTTAGCTCGTTTGCAAGTTCTTGGCTTGGAGAGTATCCTTGCTTGAGCACCGTGAAAATGAATGGTGTTTGCCCTTTTACAGGGTCTTCTTTGCCGACGCATGCTGATTCTGCTACGGCTGGATGTTTAATCATGGCTGATTCGATTTCTGCTGTTCCGATTCTGTGACCGGCAACTTTGAGAACATCGTCAGCTCTTCCAAGCACCCATATGTATCCATCTTGGTCTTTGATAGCGAAATCTCCAGTGTAGAAGTACATTTTACCCTTGAACCTTGACCAATAAACGTCTATGTATCTCTGAGGGCTTTTGTAAAGTGTCATGAGCATTCCTGGCCATGGTGAAGTTATGGCTAAGTATCCTCTCACTCCAGGTTTGCATGGGTTGCCGTCGTCATCAAGAACTTCCATTGTAACTCCTGGTATTGGATAGCCGTTTGTTCCTGGTTTGAGTGGGAATATTTTTCCTAATCCTGGGAAGTGCCCTGTGAGCATTTGTCCTGTTTCTGTCATCCACCATGTGCTTGATGCGACTATGTCTTCTCTGCCGATGTTTTTGTAATACCATTTGAATGCTTCTGGGTTGATGGGTTCACCAACGGAGTGACAGATTCTTACGGTTGACAAATCGTATTTTCTGACAAGCTCTTCGGGGAATTTCATTAGCATTCTGATTGCGGTTGGCGTGGTATAGAAGATTGTTACACCATACCTCTGGATTATGTTCCACCATCTGTCAGGTCCTGGACAGTCGGGGGCTCCCTCATACATTATTGATGTCAAACCTGCCATGAGTGGTCCGTAAACAATGTATGAGTGTCCAGTGACCCATCCGATGTCTGCTGTGCACCAATAGATGTCATCTTCGTGCACATCGAATATGAGTTTCATTGTGGTGTATAAGGCGACGGCGTAGCCGCCTATGGAATGTTGTGCTCCTTTTGGAGCGGCAGTTGTGCCTGACGTGTAAAGTATGTACGAAAAATCTTCTGAACCGCACTTCTCAACTGGAATATGGACGTTCTGTGGCACATCCTTAACGAATTCATGGTGCCAGACATCAGTCTCATTATTCCAAGGAATGTCTTGTCCTGTTCTTTTGATTACGATGACTTTTTCGATTTTAAGCCCGTTTTGTGCGCATATCTTGACGGCTTCATCGACGATGGGTTTGAGGCTTATAATTCGTCCTCTTCTGTAGAAACCGTCTGCTGTGGCTATGATTCTGGCGCCGCCGTCTATTGCTCTCGTAGCTAAGGCATCTGCGCTGAATCCACTGTAGACTATGCTGTGTTTTGCTCCCAATCTCTGTGCAGCAAGCATGTAAAATGGAAGTTCTGGAATCATCGGTAAATAGAATGTTAGGATTTCTCCCTTTTTGACTTTCAATTTTTCTTTCAATGCATAGCTAATAACGTTTGATATTCTATGAACGTCATAATATGTGAATTTCCTAACTTCCTTTGGCTGTTGTAGCGCTTCGTCCCATGGCTCTCCTTCCCATATCAGAGCCAATTTGTTTTTTCTACCCTGCGCTATTTGCCAATCCGTGGTTAAGTATGCCAGATTTGTTTCGCCGCCAACAAACCATCTGTAGAATGGCGGGTTGCTGTCGTCTAATACTTTATTCCACTTTTTAAACCAGAAAATTTCGTTTGCCCATTTTTCCCACCATTCTTCCTTTGCCTTTTTGTCTTTTACGGTGCTCTCATACCATTCTTTGAAGTCTTTTTTGTCCCAGATTCTGTCTTTCCAACTGGGTGGGATTATGTCGGTTTCGAATTCCTTGTAAACCTCTATTGATTCCTTAGACATTTTTACTTCACCCTTTTAGAGTTTGGTTACTTGGTTTTCTTTTAGGAAAATTTGTTATCGTATATATGCATTTAGGTTCTTTTGAGAGGGAATTGTTGTTGTTTGACTTTCAGATTTAATTATGCGCTAGTTTTTATTTTCTGCAAAAAAATTGTGGAGGCGGTTATTGATTTACTGGACAAATTGGCAATACCGTTTTTCCGTGGGCTTCATTTAACACTTCTGCTAATGCTAGATAAACTGCACTGAAGCCACAAATGATGCCTTCCGCTCCGATTATGCGAGTGAATAGTTCTATTTGTGGGTCTGTGGGCGATATTGTTGTGTAAGCGAGGATTGCAGATTTAGCCGCGAGTAGAAAGAAGAGTATTGCAAGACTCATGAAGACAAATTGCAATGCGCGATTAGTTTTTAATGTGCCAAAGAACATTACGAACGTAAATATTCCCCACATAAGGAAATAAGCCATAAACGCTTCTTGGCTGACGAACCAAGGTGTATCGTAACCTGACATGTAGGGAGCGTAGGATGAGAAAGGCCAGATTCCTCTAGTAGCTACGCTTGCGGTTCCCAGCCAGTTTAGAGTTACGAAAGATAGCCAAAAGAGCCCATAGGATGTGAATGCTGTTGTTCCAAACGTGTTGCCCTTTTTATATTCCAGTATACCCGCAATAATCTGTGCTAGGCCGCCATAGAATATGCCCATTCCGAGAATCATGCTGTCAATTGGACCTAACCGGGCATTGTGGACAAAGTTTAGGAGAACAGTTGTCATTCCAAAGCCTAATAAGCCGAGTGGTGCCGGGTTTGCTGATTTTTCGTTCATGTTGTTCACGTTTTTTGATTGGGTGTGGAACGTTTTTTGCAACACCTTTTCATATAAGCTTTTCTGAGTGATTATTTCCATTTCCAGATTTTTCTATTCATCAAAAATTCTGGGAGGATTAAAAATCCCCAACTGGCTACCCCTATTACGTAGGCTAAGTCTGTTATGCTTAGTGGTGACAAACCGAACATTTTTGCTGTGACAGGGATATAAGTTATGCCTAGTGTGGCGGCTATTGAAACGACTTCGGCTATCACGAAGAACTTGTTCTTGAACGCGTCTTTTCCCATTCTCCACACACTACGAGTTTCAGAGCGGCAGTTCCAAACAACAAACAACTCGAACATGGCGGCTTGCACAAAGGCTGTTGTTCTGGCTTCTCGCAGAGTTTCTTCCGTTCCAAATCCGTGGGCTGGCCAAACGTAATATTCAAGGCAGAAAACCAAGATTGTTCCAGTAGCTTGCAATATAAACGATGCTATAATAAACCGACCCATACCATGCAAGATGCCTTCTTCTGGTTTACGCGGTTTCCTATCCATGACATCAACATCTGGAGGGTCTGTAGCTAAGGATACCGCTGGAGCACCGTCTGTGACCAGGTTTATCCACAAAATCATAGCTGGGAGCAGAGGTAGCGGAAACAGTTCTGGGCTGAATATGCCTCCTAAAATAGCGAATGACCCAATGACAAGTAACTCGTCAAAGTTGCAGGCGATTAAGAATCGTGCGTATTTGCGTATGTTGTCATAGATTACTCGTCCTTCCTCAACCGCCTTAACTATGGTTGCGAAGTTGTCGTCTGTAAGCACAAGATCTGAGGCTTCGCGTGTAACGTCCGTGCCTGTTATACCCATTGAAACTCCTATGTCTGCCGCTTTAACCGCTGGCGCGTCGTTGACGCCGTCTCCTGTCATCGCAACAATGTGTCCCTTAGCCTTCAGAGCTTTCACAATTTTCAACTTATGCTCTGGCGAAACTCTCGCGTACACAGCAACATTTTCCACGATTTTTTCGAAATCTTGTTCGCTCATGGCATCAAGTTCTGCGCCAGTAAGAACTAGGCTGTTTTCCTTCATCATGCCCATTTCTTTTGCTACTGCCACAGCAGTGAGTTTGTGGTCGCCCGTTATCATCACAGTTTTTATTCCTGCTTTTTCACATTTCTTGTTGGCTTCGATGGCTTCGTCTCGGGGCGGGTCAATCATTCCTTCTAGACCCACAAAAACTAAGTCTTCTTCTATTGTTTTCTCATTGAAATCGTTGAGTTCTGCAGGAAGTCGCTTGTATGCCATTGCTAGAACTCGCAGTGCAGAACTCGCCATCTGTTCGTTTATTTCTAAAATTTTCTTCCGTTTAGCTGGGGTTAATTTCTTTTCTTCTTCGTTTTCAAGAAGGTAGCTGCATCTTTCCAAAACTATCTCTGGTGCGCCTTTCATGAAGGCAACTTTTTCCTTTTCTGGTGTTAAATGGACGGTGGTCATGCGTTTTCTTTCCGAGGTGAATGGTTCTTCGCTTATGCGTGGATATTGTGCTACCAGTTCTTTTTGGGCGAAACCAGCCTTAGCTGCGGCGACTATTAATGCACCTTCTGTTGGGTCGCCTATAACAATCCACGAGCCATTGTTGTTCTGTTCAAGCTGAGCGTTGCTGCAGAGCGAACCTATTTTTAGAAGTGTTGCGAGTTCCATGTCGTTGACTGGGCTGATTGCTTTGTTGTCTTGCTGAAACTCGCCTTTTGGTTCATAACCTACTCCAGAAACATCCACAAACTTGTTATTCACGTAAAGCTTGCGAACAGTCATTTCTCCCTTTGTTAACGTGCCTGTCTTGTCTGAGCAAATGACCGTGACGGCGCCTAAACCTTCAGCAGCAGAAAGCTTTCTGATTATGGCGTTGCGTCTTGCAAATTCTCTTGCGCCCAATGCAAGACTTATAGTCACTATTGCGGGCAATCCTTCCGGAACTGCGGATACTGCTAAGGAAATTGAAGACATAAAAGCTTGTATAAAACCTTCTAGGTTTAGTACTCCGCTACCATGCCACAGCGTTGAAGCCACTTCGAAGGCTTCTAATGCAAAAATTATTGCGCAGACAGCCACAACAACTTTGGCGATTTTCTTGGCGAAACTGTCAAGTTTCCTCTGCAAGGGGGTTTCTTCTTCCTCTTCTTCTTGAACCAGTTCAGCTATCTTTCCGAATTCGCTTTGCATGCCAGTTGCTGTAACTACCGCTTTGCCTCGACCATAAATGATGTGGGTGGCAGTAAAAACCATATTGCGTCTATCACCTATTGGTGCTTCTGGCGGCAATATTGCTTTAGCATCTTTGTTTACTGGTGTGGATTCTCCAGTCAAGACGGCTTCGTCAGCTTTAATTTCAATACTTTCTATTAATCTCGCGTCTGCTGGTACCAGGTCTCCTGACTCCAAAACTAGAATATCGCCTGGAACGACTTCTCGAGCTGGAATTATGGTTTCTCTGCCGTCGCGCAGTACATGTGCTTTAGGCGACGCAAGTTTTTTCAAGGCTTCTAACGCTTTTTCTGCTCGATATTCCTGAACAAAACCAGCCACAGCGACAAGAACTACTATTATAGCTATAACAATTGAATCAGCATATTCCTCAAGAGGTTCCTTAGGTAACTCGCCGGGCATCAAGGGGCGTTGTAACTCGTAATAACCAACCACTGCGGAGAATATTGCCGCGATTATAAGAAGCAGGATAAATATGTCTTTAAATTCGCTCAAAAACATTTGAAACGCAGTTTTTCTTTTCTTTTCTTTCAGTTCATTATATCCAAACTTTTTCAGTCTTTCCTGCGCTTCTTGAGAAGTCAAGCCATTTTGATTTGAATTCAAAATTTGCAAAGCGTCATTGATTTCTATAGCGTGCGGTGGTTTCGTCGCGTGTTTCACCCCGGTTTCTTTAGTATAGGCTGTATCATGTTAATGTATGAGTTATATTCTTTTCCTATTTTGTTTTGCTCAATAATCAATTAAGTTTATAAAAGGTTTCGTAAATTACTCTAAGGATATTAAAAGTATATAGAACGAACAGATGGAGATGGAGAAACGCTATGTTTGACGTATGGTTAATAATTGCACCTATTTCCGGCTTAATTTCAATTGCTACTGCAGTTTATCTCTATCATTATGTAAACAAGCAAGATGCCGGTTCTCCACGGATGGTTGAGATCTCAGAGGCGATAAAGACCGGAGCCAACGCTTATTTAAAAAGGCAGAACAAGACGCTAGCGATTTTCGTATTGATTATGGCGATAATTTTGGGAATAGTTTTCGGCTATCTCAAAGGGATTTTCTTTGATTATTATATATCTTTAGCGTATGTTTTCGGCTCTGTTTGCACGTCAATCGCTGCTTATTTCGGAATGAACGCGGCTGTAAGAGCGAATGTTCGAACCGCGAATGCTGCCCAAAAAAGTTTGAACCAAGCTTTTTCAGTTGCTTTTTTTGGTGGAGCAGTGATGGGGCTGTCAATAGTTGGTATGGCTCTCTTAGGAGCCAGTGTTCTATACTATGTCTTTAATATCATCTATCCAAATCCGAAGGTCGCCTTGGATACCATTTTGGGCTTTAGTTTTGGAGCAAGCGCGCTCGCGCTCTTTGCAAAAGCAGGGGGAGGAATTTACACAAAAACCGCAGATATCGGTGCAGACCTTGTTGGAAAAGTAGAACTGGGTATTCCCGAGGATGATCCGCGAAATCCAGCAGTGATTGCAGATAACGTAGGCGATAATGTTGGCGACGTGGCTGGAATGGGTGCTGACCTAATCGACTCTTACATCGCTGGCACCATAGCCGCAATGATAATTGGCGCTGAAGCATATGGGGTTGCATCAGGAGATGCTACTTACATAGTTCTTCCATTGTTGATTAAGGCGGCTGGCATATTTGCTTCTGTGCTTGGTTTGCTTTTTGTAAGAGTCGGAAAAAGAGGCAACCCCGGCGCAGCACTTAACAGAGGAACATTTGCAACATGCTTAATATTCGCGGCTTTGACGTTTCTAATAATTAACTCGTTGCAGATGGGCAATCATGGACTTGGCATATTTTTCTCAGCCGTTGCGGGATTAGTAGCTGGAATGATAATAGGCTTAACCACTGACTTTTTCACATCAATTGACAGAAGTCCAGTTTTAAAAACTGCTGAAGCTTCCAAAACAGGGGCTGCCATAAACATTTTGACCGGCTTTTCATATGGCATAATGAGCATTGTTCCTCCTGTTCTCGGCATAGTTGTTGCTATGTTAGCTTCCTGGAATATTGCAGCGTTTTTTGGGGTTGACCCTTTCTATGGTATTGCTATCGCGGCTGTTGGAATGTTGGCCACGTTGGGCATGATTATTTCTGCGGATGCTTATGGACCAATAGTTGATAACGCAAAGGGTATCGCCGAACAATCCGGCTTAGGCGAAGAGGTTATAGAAAAAGCTGATAGACTGGATGCCGCTGGAAACACGGCTAAAGCTATAACGAAAGGTTTCGCCATAGGCGCAGCTGCTTTGCAAGTTGTTGCGCTTTTCCATGCATATGCAATGGTCGTCGGAGTAAAAGTCATTGACCTCATGGATCCAAAGGTCGTTGGCGGTGTTTTAGTAGGCGGGATGATGCCTCCCTTATTTTCTGCATTGTTGATATTAGCCGTTGGAAAGAATGGTCACCGAATGGTAGAGGAAATAAGGAAACAATTCAAAGAAAACCCTGGCATATTGGAAGGCACATCTAAACCTGATTATGCTAGATGTGTTGACATAGCAACAAAAGGAGCGTTAAAGGAGCTTGTTATTCCATGCGTCTTAGCGATTATAGTTCCTTTGGCTGTTGGCTTCTTGCTTGGGCGCGAAGCTCTCGCTGGTTTCCTTGCTGGAAGCATAATTACTGGAATAATTTTTGCGTTGTTAATGGCTAATGCTGGTGGTGCATGGGACAATGCTAAAAAATATATAGAGACTGGACAGTTTGGCGGTAAAGGTTCCGAGGCTCATAAGGCGGCAGTAATAGGTGACACGGTTGGCGACCCATTTAAGGACACGGCTGGTCCTTCTCTTAACACTATGATAACTGTTATGACTCTTGTAGCTACGGTGTTTGCGCCCATAATTCTTCTTTACGCCTTATAAATAAGGCGTCTCTATAGTTTTTGTAAGGGTTCAACAATGATGTGGGTTTATGGCGTAAAAGGGAAAAAGATGCGTGCACTTGACCTTATTTCGCTTGAAGAGTTAAAGACGCTTGCAAAAAAATTTGATTGGTTTTGGATAGATTGCATGGAACCAGACCCTAATGAATCTGAGGTTATTTCGAGCCTTCTTCATCATGAACAGAAAATTCTAGAAAACATAAAAGGCGGCAAACCCATTCCTCGTTACAAAAAGCTCTCTGATTGTACCATTCTTTCCATTTCTGTGGTTACTTTTCAGAATGACCTAAAAACTTATCCGATTTATGCTATAATTAACGAAAAGAAGCTTCTAACCGTAAGAAATAAGGATACATTCAGCCCTGTTGAATATGTTATTCAAACTCTGCAGGACTGCGTTTCAGAAGCTGAAGAAACAGGGCCTTCCTTTGTTCTTTCTGAATTGTTGCGGGAAGCAGCGAATCGAAACTTAGATGTCGTAATGAAGCTGAGAGAAATGATTGAAAGAGTAGAGGAGGAGGCGATGGCTAAACCTTCTAGAAAAGCCGTTATCAACAAAGTTTTTACACTTAAAAGGCGGATAGCCATGCTTTATCGGCTTTTGTGTTCGGAAGAGCAGTTAATGAGTAGTTTAAAAGATGGCTTGATTCCTAATGTGAAGATCCAAGAAAAATGCGTCTTGAGTTTGGAAGACGCAATGAATAATATATCTAGAGAGCTCGAGTTTCTAAATTCTTATGACAGTGCTTTAGACGGAATTCTCAGATTGCAGGATTTGAGCATGATTCACGGAGTTGAAAGAACACTGATATACCTCACCATCATCATAGTTATCATGAACGTAATTCTTATCGTGCTGGAACTTGGCTTCTTCTCTCACTAATCATTTCTGAAACAAAATGGATTTTTCGGCATTGGCGCCGGGAATGGGATTCGAACCCATGCGGACCCAAAGGGTCCACAGGCTCTCAAGGCCTGCGCGTTATCCACTCCGCCATCCCGGCATTAATAGCATGCTCATCTAATCCTTTCACGTCTTAAAATGTTTACTTGTCGCCTAGTTTTCTTGCGAACCGAAAACCTATTTTAAAAGAACCCTAATCAAATAGAGAACGCCGAAGTGGGCCGGTAGTCTAGCTCGGTTAGGACATCCGCTTGACGTGCGGAAGGTCACCGGTTCAAATCCGGTCCGGCCCACCAAAACTTTCTTCAATAGTGTTGTTAAACATAATTTTTCAGAAAATCTTTGATTTTCTTTTTTTCTTCTTTTTCTAGTGGTAAAGCTGGCATGCGTGGATATCCCGCGGGCAGTCCTAAAATGTTTAGTGCTTCTTTGATGGATGATAGTTGATTGTGTTTTTTGACGAGTATTTCGTTTATATGTGATATTTGCCGTTGCAGATTGCTTGCCTTTTTGTAATCTCCCATTTTAAAGCTTTCATACAGTTCAGCGCACATTTTTGGGAACACGTTTGCAACGGCTATGACTGCACCACTTCCTCCAGCGGTCAAGGTGGGAAGAGTTACTTCAGCAGTTCCAGCTAGAACTGAGATTTTATCGCCTACCAACTTTATTGTTTCAGTTATTGTGCCAAGGTTTCCGCTGCTATCTTTCACTCCGATAACATTTTCATATTCGGATGCAAGTTGCTCTATCAAGCTTGGTTCGAGATTATAGCCCGTGAATTTTGGGACGCTGTAGAGAATGATTGGAAGGTCAACAGCCTTCAACAAAGTCGAGTAATGCTTCAATATTTCTCTGTTTGAAGGTTTGAAATAGAACGGCGTGACCACAAGTGCTGCATAAACTCCGAGTTCTTTTGCATCTTTTGTGAACATAATTGTCTCTTTTGTGCTCATGCTGCCTGTTCCAGCGATAACAATTGTTTTTCCTTTAACCTCATCCATTACTGTTTTGATGACTTTTCTTCTTTCTTCCTTAGACAGATAGGGCGCTTCTCCGTTGCTTCCGCAAGACACTAGTCCAGAAACGCCACCTTCCAGCCAAAACCTTACGCATGTTCTTAACGCTTTTTCATCAAGACTGCCGTCACGTTTGAAAGGCGTTATATGTGGAACAAAAATTCCATCAAGCTTTCTTTTTGCCATGCTCCCTCTTCCTTTGTGTTCTTCTTTGTTGGAAAATGCAGATATCATTTACTCTTAACGTTGAGGGTCATGCTTAACCAAAACAGATAAAAATGTGGCGTCACTCAAGAAGTGTCTAACGTGGGACAATTCATGCCATCTGAAATCTTTGACGAGGAAAAATTCATCAGCATAAGCGAACGTGCAGACTACTGTGCAGTTAAAAGGTTAAAGGACGTTGTAAAATTGAAACTTCGCACGCCAAAGAAGCTTTACACTTTGAAGGCTGAACCCGCAAAGGCTGAGGAAATCATAAAGAAACTTCAATGCGAAATTCGTGAAATATAATTAGTTTCACTTTGTTTCCATGACAATTTTTGCCAAGCGAATAGAATCCTCAAGTGTCTTCATTACTGTATCAGCAACAGTTACCTTCATACCTAATTCTTCTATCCGCCTCTTATGCTGTTCATCCATTTTATCAATTATGAAATGGTCAAGCAAATCTTCGTAAAACTTGGCTACACCATATGCTGAAACTTCCAGTCCCATACTAGCCATAACCTTGTCCGCAGGTCCTTTAAGCGCTTTTCCACCCACAATGGGACTAATGCCAATAATGTATGCATCAGTTTTCTGTAATTCTTTTCTAATTAGCGAAATTGAAAGTATAGGCGATATGCTCAAAACAGGGTTACTTGGGCACATGACAATGCGGTCAGCATCACTTATTGCTTTGATTACACCCGGTGCGGGCTTAGCTTCTTCTGCTCCCTCAAACAATACGCCAGTTACTATGTCCTTAGTTTGTCTTTTAACAAAATATTCTTGAAATTCGAGGCGAAGTGTGCCCGACAAAACTTTAGTTCTTACCGGGTTATCGCTCATTGGCACGAGTTTAGCTTTAACTTCTAGCATTTTGCAGAGTTCTGCTGTGGCTTTGGAAAGTGTCATGCCTTCCTTCAACATTTTTGTTCTCAGAATATGGATTGCTAAGTCTCGGTCACCAAGCTTAAACCACGTTTCAAGTCCAAGCGTGCTCAACATGTCGAGGCAATTGAATGTGTCGCCAGAAATGCCCCACCCTTTTGTTTCATCAACAATTCCCGCTAATGTGTACATTATTATGTCCAAGTCTGGACTTATATGAAGTCCATAAAGTTCTATATCGTCGCCGGTGTTGCCAACAATCACCAAATCTTGCGGTGGAATTATCCGAACAAGACCGCGTAGTAGTTTGGCTGCGCCAACTCCGCCCGCAAGAGCTACCACGAGTCCCATAAACAATCACAAAAGTAAAGCCTTCCTTTTCCCTCTTAAAGCTGACCCTAAACCGCGATTTTAAAAACTTAAGATTCAAATAAAGAGCATAAAAGAGGAATAAGTTTGGATATTACCGAGTTGGTAAAGTCAAGAAGAAGTATTAGAAGATTCAAGTCCACTAAAGTTTCACGTGAGTTTATGAATGCCATTTTAGATTTAGCACGGTGGTCTCCTTCAGCTCACAACGCTCAACCATGGCGTATAATAGTAATAGACAATGACGAAGTAAAGAAAAGGTTAGCCACTAAAATGGGTGAGGCATGGCTTTTTGACATGCTTAAGGATGGCGTTCCAAAAGAAGAAGCTGAAAAAATTGTGAAAGTTGAGAGTTTGGACAGAATTACAAAAAGCCCAATCGTTATAATCGCTTGTCTAACAATGGTAGACATGCACAAGTATCCAGACGCACGGAGACGAAAAGCGGAATACTTAATGGCTACTCAAAGCGTAGCAGCATACATTCAAACTCTGCTTCTCTTAGCCCATCATTATGGACTTGGCGCATGTTGGATTTGCGCGCCACTTTTCTGTCAAAAAACTGTCAAAGAAGTTCTAAGATTACCAGAAGAATTTGAACCGCAGTCAATGATTATACTTGGATATGCGGATGAAAAACCTCAACCTACGCCTAGAAAATCGTTAAGTGAAATTTGCGCTTTTAACAGTTGGGCGGGGGCTTAGGCGAAGCCAATTGTTCGCTTGGTGTCTTGCGTTTTTTAGTTGAAAGCTTAACGAGCAAGTTAAGAGCAAATTCGCCTTTTTCTACGGGTCTGGTTTCTAAGATTCCGGCTTTTTCTGCTGCTTCAAAAATTTCTTCTCCCTCTTTTGTGCGAATTATTACAAAAGTCCAGCCATCCAATCCGAGCCCGCCGACGGAGACATCTGCTAATTCTGAGCTGAAGTCGTCGCAGAATCCGCAGCTTTTTCTGACGTATTGCTTGACGTCAGCGAGTGGAATGGCTTTTACTTCTGACTCTGTTGTGACAAGCATTTTTCCTTTAATGTTCATTTTCTTTATTGTACCTAAGTTTACGCCTAATGTTTCTTGGATGTGTTTTTCCATGAGGCCTTCATAGGTGAAACTTTCAGAGCACATGAGTCCTATCAGAAATTTTAGGGGCAATGTGTATTTTTTTAATCCTGCCATCTGCATTTTTCTTATTGCACGAATTTGACAGGGCGTGCCAACAAACGCTACACTTGCCTTTTTTTGTTTTATTACTTCGGAAAGGGCAAGAATGTTAGGAGAATAGGAGTATTTTGTCCCGGCGCACCCTAAAATTTCTTTTTGTGTTGTAGCTAACTTTGGAAGTGGATAGAATGGTCTTTGGTTGCTGATTCCGGAAACAACGGCACCCTCAATAATTCCTTTTTCTAAAGCAAAAGACAACAGCGCGGTAGCGACGCCCCCATCTTGGCAAACTTTGACTATTTCGCCATCTTTAGCTTTAGCTATGGCGAGTCTGCGGTAGATTCCAAATTCCTCGGCTTTTCTTTCTCTGCCAAAAACAGAATTTTCCGCTTTTGACCATGACCACTCATATGTTGGACATGTTTGTGCACAGATGCCGCAGATTTTGCAATCTTTAACTATTTGAGGCTCACCTTTCACGTATTCTAAGCAACCAAAAGGGCAGACAACAATGCATGTGCCGCATCCAACACATTTTCCCGCAGCAACAACATTTTTTCCTAGCGATTCTTCGAAGCTTAGTTTAGCAAAGCTCATGTGTTAACCCACTTTTATAAGAATAACCTATAAGTTTAAGTTTAAATGTTTTGGAATGATTCCAAACGTATACGGTGAAACCTTTGAAAGAGATGGTCATAACAATTTCTGACAATCTCCACAAATATTTGACTTTTCTCGAGAAGACACGATTCATAAAAAGCAAGGAAGAAGCTCTAAGCACTGCCTTAGAGTTTTACAAGAAACTCGCCATGCATGATTGGCTTCCAAATGTGTACCGTATGGGAGGAGGACGTGTTCTCTTAATGGATGCTGTTATGCTTTCTGACCTGTTTCATGGACTTTCCAACACAGAAATTTTTAACGCAGGAAAAGCAAGCGCCTTCAAAAGAAAACTTACAAATCCATTTTTCCGAGATGTGGATTTTTCAGATACGGAGAACTGGTCGATTGTGTTAAGCGAACTTGAAGTTATGGGATGGGGAAAATTTTCCAAGTTTAGGAATGAGATAAAAGCAGAGTCTTGTCCTCTTCCAATACCGTATTTGGAGGGTTATTTTGAAGGAATGTTCGGCATTTCTTTTGAAAGGCATCCGTCAAAATTCCCAAATATAAACATATTTGTAGCGAAAAAGAAAAGTAAAAAATAGGGAAAATTTAAAGCCCTGTCCAAGGACACCTCTTGTATGGACCGATTACTATCGTAACGATGGTTCCCAGAATTCCTTCTAGTTTTAGCTCTTCTTCTAGGAAGGCGCTGAGGTCTTCCATTTTTTCGAAGATTACTTCAGCAAAAATGTCGGTGTCTCCACTTGTTCTGTAGAGTACTTGAATGTCTGGGTGTTTTGAAAGGTGTTCGACTATTTCTTTTAGTTTGGCTGGTTGCACCCGCAATCCAATGAATGCCTTTATGATGCGTCCCAGTTTATGATAATCTAAAACAACTGTGAACCTTTCGATGATTCCCTCTTTCAAAAGCTTATCTATCCTTCTTCTCACCGTGGCTTCGTTGGCTCCAACCTCTCTGGCTAACTTAATTACGGGTTTTCTAGCATCTGACTGTAAGGCTTTAATTATTTTCATATCAAGCATATCGATAAACGCCAAATTTCCTCACCATTGTGCAAGAAATTAATTATGTGCATGCTTTGTTTATACGTTTTTCGGGTTTTTGATAAGTAAAAATGCGTAAATGCATATAACAGAATCGCAATAAGATCAGCAATATAGAACTTTTCTAGTATATTTTATGTAACTTCGGGGCATTTTCTGACGAATGCTGTCATAGTTGTGACGTTTTTCATTATAGTAAATTTTATTTTCCGATAACGCAATATTGTAAATTAGGGTGCAATATTAGGGTGTTACGAATATGGCTATGGAAAAAATTGCACGAAAAATTCCCGCGTCGTTGTGGAATGAGGCATCAGAAAAACTAGTGGACATGGTTCTAAACTCTTCCAATGCCAGCAAAATGCCGAGCGATCTTGCAAAAACAATTCTTTACTATTGGCAAAGAGATCAGCTTGCTACTGAAGTTGGATTGCAACGACTTCTTGAGGCATCTATGCTGTTGGAACCTGAAAAAACAATCAGCCTGATGGAAGAGTTAGGGCTGTTAGAAATTGTGGCGATGCTGAAAGAAACGCCAAGACAATAAAAATAAAACTGTGCAATCTCCCTTTTTTCTAAAAATTTTAAAGCTGAAACATCTTATTTTGAAGCAGGGAAGTATTCTGCATGATTGAGTTTGGCATAGAATTTGTTCCAAGAGACCTCTATTGGAAAACCACATTTTACTCGATTCAAGCAGAAAAAATAGGGTTTGATTATCTGTGGATTACTGACCATTTCAATAACAGAAATGTGTATGTTTCTTTGGCGATAATTTCGGCGTATACTGAAAGAATAAAGTTTGGTCCGGGAGTCACAAACCCATATCTGGTGCATCCAGTGGTTACTGCTCAAGCAGTAGCAACACTTAATGAAATAGCGCCGGGCAGGGTTGTCTGCGGATTAGGTGTCGGAGACAAGATTACTCTGCAAATGGTTAATATTGAGCAAACGAAACCCTTAGCTACAATAAAAGAGTCCGTGCAAATCATTCGAGAGATTAGTTCTGGGAAACCATTAGAGATGCAAGGTGAAATTTTCAAGATTACAGGAGCAAAGCTAAACTTCAGAGTGGCTAACACCGTCCCTGTATATGTTGGTGCTCAAGGTCCCAAAATGTTGGCATTAGCGGCGGAAATAGGTGATGGTGTTTTGATTAATGCTTCTCACTCAAAAGATGTTGAGACTGCCATGAAATTCATCTGCGAGGGCGCGGAAAGAGCTAACAAAAAACTTGATGACTTACGCATAAGCGCTTACACTTCCTTCTCCATAGCGTCTGACTATGAAAAAGCATTCAAGGCTGTGGTTCCGGTTGTAGCTTACATTGTTTCAGGTTCTCCGGAAATGATACTGGAACGACATGAAATTTCTGTTGAACTTGCACGCAAAATTGGAGAGTCTTTAGTGCACGGTCAATGGAAGGAAGCCTTCTCTCACGTAAACAACGATATGGTAGAAGCCTTTTCAATTTGCGGCACACCCGAAACATGCGTAGAGAAAATTGCCAAGCTTGCAAAAGTTGGGGTCAACCAGATAGTTGCAGGGTCGCCAATAGGTCCAAATATGCGAAAATCAATTAACATGATAGCTACAGAAGTATTTCCACATTTCAAAGAATAAAATGAGGAGAAAAAGATGATTGGTGCTTATGTTTTAATGAGAATTAAGCCGGGCATGGATAGAAACGTACTAGACAATGTGCATAAGCTACCGCAAGTGAAAGTTGCTGAAACCCTCTATGGCGAGTATGATATGCTTCTAAAAGTGGAAGTGGAAACATTAGATGAACTAGATTCCTTCATTTTCGATACAGTACGAACCATAAAGGGAGTCGAAAGTTCCACCACACTCATCGTTATAAAAGTTCCAGGCGAGCGACGTGCTGGAAGATAAAGAGCCTCCTTCAATTGTTAAGAATGTCATGGCTAAACCAGTGATAACCATTGAGAAAAATAGCTCTGTTCTTAGTGCAGCCAAAATAATGAGCGAAAAAAGTATCGGATCCATTGTGGTAGTTGATGAAGGAAAACCAGTAGGCATAGCCACAGAAAGAGATATTCTTCAAAAAGTAGTATCAAAAGGACTCAGCGCTTCCCAAGTGAAAATGGAAGATATCATGACCAAGAATCTGATAACCGTTAGCGGAAACACGCCAATAATAAACGCAATCAGAATTATGGAAAAGAAAAAGGTAAGACGTCTACTTGTAATGGAAAGAGGAAAACTCGTGGGGATAGTCACCCAGCGGGATTTGCTGAGCGCCTTAGCCCTTCACGTGATAATCTCTTTTAGACCACTGCTCTAGCAATCGGAGGAAATGGCATGGTAGTTTCAGCATACACGCTCATTCGGACAAAACGCCCAAAACTTGAGGTCTTGATTGCTAAGATAAAGAAACTACGATTCGTAAAGGAAGTCACTCCAGTGTATGGGGAATACGATATTGTAGTTAAAACAGAGACTAACTCTATCGAAGAGCTGAACTACTTCATCTATAACGAATTGCGGAAAATAACGGGGTTAACAAAAACAACTACAATGATTACTTTGCAAAAGCCAGGTAAATGAAGATACTCTTTACTAGCTCGTTAGGCTATCCCGCTTCTTTCAATTATTTTTGGCACAATCCATTCGAAACCCACAGCCATCATGTGAATCCCTGCAGCGTCAGTTGTTTTGCGAATTTCGCGAATCATCGCGCCAAAAATTTCCACGTTTTCTTCTTGGAATGCTTCCTTGCCCTTTTCCTTTGCTCTGCGCAATCGCTGCTCTACTTCTGGTGGAACTTTAATTCCCGGCACGAATTTGATCATCCACTCCATCATGGCTAAGGATTTGAAGGGCGCGACACCGATGAGTATAGGTGTTTTAAGATATGATACTGCGTCCAAGAAGCATTTCGCTTGTTCAACACTGTAAACGCACTGAGTTTGTATAAAATCTACGCCAAGTTTGACTTTTCTCTCGATTTTCAGTATTTCCGGCTCTAGGGGATCAGCGTTTGGTGCGGCAGCGATACCTATGCTGAATTTTGGCGGATTTTCTATTTTGTTGCCGTTTAGGTCTACGCCTTCGTCTATGATTTTTCTAAGCATGTAGGTAAAGGTTGCAGAGTCCAAGTCGAAGACTGGTTTGGATTGTGGTGTGTCGCCCACGACCGTGTGGTCGCCTGTGAGGACTAAAATGTTCTTTATGCCTAATGCGCCTGCGGCTAGCACATCAGAAATCAGTGCAAGACGGTTTTTGTCTCTTGTGGTCATTTGATAAACCGCTTCAACTTCGGCTTCTCTCTGAATCATATAGGACGGTACGAGTGCATTCATGTAACCGAATGCTGTTGGATTGTCTGTAATGTTGATTGCTACAACATGTCCTTTAAGGAGTTTTGCGCCCTCAATAACTTCGTGAAGGTTTGTCGTTTTTACTGGTTCAAGCTCACCAGTAAAGACGAACTTACCTTCCATTATCTGCTTTGTTAACTCGCTATAAGCTTTCCCTCTGCCAATTTTTGCTAACTGTTCTTTATCTCTCGGCATTTCTGTTTTCTTTGTGATGAGTGTCTCACCGTCAATTTCTCTTGGATGCTCGGAAATCCTGTAGTCACGCGGAATTCTGAACTTTGTGAATTGGTCAAGTCTGTTTCTTTCTTTTAATCTGTTGTAGATGAGAACCCAAGCGCAGTCTTTCTTCCAACCACCCACTTCACACTTTCCCTTTGCTTGTCCTCCACAAGGTCCATTGAGGAGGCTTTTGGCGCATCTGGTTATTGGACATATCCCGCCAGTTTCAAATAGAATGCAATCTCCGCACGCACGGCACATTTCGTAGAATTTGCCTTCTTTTGTATCATGCATTCCTAAGAATTTTGTGTCGTTTGCGGGGATGACAAGTTTGTCTGGATACAAATCTGCTAGTGTCTGAACCCCAACTCCGCATGCCAAGCTGATTAATGCGCCATAATCTTCAATTATTGGGCGAAGCGAGGATGCAGCTATCTGCTTGTCACATTGGCGCAGAATGGAGATAGCCTTAATTCGTAATGTATTGGTCCCTTTGATTTTTCTGTGCATTTCCAACAATGTCTTTAGAATTTCGGCTTGTTTCTCTCCGCCAACTTGGATTATGGCGGCGCATCCGTCGCAGCCAACAACTAGAAGGTCTTGCAGTTTTTCGGTGTTCTCAAAAATTTCTTCAAGCGGCTTTTGCTGGACTATTATCATGATGGATGGTCTCCTTAAAGAAAGTTCATATAAACATGCGCTGATGATATAAAAATTGCTCTATGGAATGCCCCATGTTCACGACGTAAGTTTAATATTTCTCATTACGCATTCCTTAAACTTCTCACATCAAATTAGAAGGAGAAATGAGGCAAGAAACCCATGTCTACAGGAGCAAATACCAAAGAATGTTTTCCTCCTTGTCGAAATGCTTGTCCTGCTGGAATCAACATTCAAGCTTACGTTGCCCTTGTAAGCAAGGGAAGATTCAAAGAGGCTCTCGAGATTATAAGGAAGTACATCCCTTTTCCCGCGGTTTGCGGAAGAGTCTGTTTCAGTCCTTGCGAAGATGCTTGCACAAGAAAGGAAATAGATAAATCGTTAAGTATTCGAGCCTTGAAAAGACTTGTTGCGGACTATGAGCAAAAAATGGGACAAAATGAAAAGCCAGCTCCTATTCCGCAAAAATATAAAGAAAAAATAGCCATAATAGGTTCTGGTCCGGCTGGGCTTTCCACAGCCTACGAGCTTGTAAAAGCTGGTTATCCAGTAACCGTTTTTGAGAAAGCCTCAAAACCAGGCGGTATGCTAAGAGATTGTATACCGAGTTATCGCTTGCCTAAAGAAGTGCTTGACCTTGAAATTCAGCATCTAATAGATTTAGGTGTGGAGATAAAAACGACGGCAGCTCTCGGCAAAGATTTCACAGTAGAAGATTTATTCAAGGATGGCTACAAGGCAATCTTCATAGCCGTCGGCGCACAAAAGTCTCTAAGCCTAAATTGCGAAGGCGAAACGTTAAGCGGCGTCGTTCACGCGCTTGAATTTTTGAGGTGGGTGAATTCAGGAAAAAGAATTGAGCTTGAGGATAAGGTGGCTGTAGTGGGTGGAGGAAACGTCGCCATAGACGCGGCTAGAACCGCAAAGCGGTTAGGACCAAGCTCCGTGACCGTGATATACAGACGTTCAGAAGAGGAAATGCCAGCCCACCACAAAGAAGTGGAAGAAGCAAAAAATGAAGGCGTAAATTTCCTTTTTCTAACTTCCCCAAAACGATTTCTCGGAAAAGATGGAAAACTCACTTCAATCGAATGTATCAAAATGAGTTTAGGGCTGCCAGACGAAAGTGGCAGAAGACGCCCAATGCCGGTAGAAGGCTCAGAATTTACATTCCCTGTTAACACAGTAATATTGGCTATCGGCGAAGCACCTGACACTTCTTTCTTGCCAAAAAACGTTGAAGTGGCGAAAGGAAACACCATTTTAGTTGACCCAATAACTCTCGAAACAAAAATGCCTGGAGTGTTTGCCGGAGGAGACGCCGTTACCGGTCCAGCTTCGGTGATAGAAGCTATAGCCGCAGGTAAAAAAGCCGCCATATCAATTGACCGTTATGTTCGGGGACTTGACTTAAAGGCTGGAAGAGAAGGAAAAGCACTTGAACTCAAATGGGTTACAAACGAAACCACTCTGGAGAAAAAACATAGGAAACCAGTCCAAGAACTTGACCCGTCTCAACGTCTTGGAAACTTCAAAGAAGTTGAGCTTGGATTTGACGCAGAGACCGGCATGAGCGAGGCTCATAGATGTTTATTCTGTGGACCATGTGAACAGTGCCTTGAACTGGAAGACTTGTGCGAGTCAGACGATGTGATAGTTGACGGAGACAAGTGTATTGGATGTGCTAACTGCGAAAAAGTCTGCGAATACGGCGCCATAAAGGTTGAAAAGTCCGTTGCGAAAGTCAATTATGCCCTTTGTAAAGGATGCGGAACCTGCGCAGTGGAATGTCCAGCAATGGCGATTTCCATGACCAACTTCACCAACGAGAAAATATTAAACTCAATAAAAGAGGCTCAAGCATTATGGAAGAGCGGCGAACCACGCATTATAGCTTTCATTTGTAATTGGAGCCACAGCGGAAACGCTGGGAAATTCAATGAATATTCAAACGTCCACGTTATTCCAGTCAAGTGCACAGGCAGGGTGGACCAACTTCATGTTCTTCAAGCGTTCTGGCACGGAGCAGAAGGCGTATTAGTTGTTGGTTGTGAAGACCGAGATTGCCATTATATTTTCGGTGCTTCAATTACAGCAAAGAGGATTGAAGAGGCTAAAAGGTGGCTAAAGGTTGTTGGAGTAGAGCCTAAACAGTTGCGAATGGGAAGAGCCTCTGCATCTAATGAAAATGCTCTCCGCGAAATCATCGCCAACTTTATGCTCGAGCTAAGAGAGACTAGAGTTAAGCCGCTTCTACAGCAATAGTTGCCTTAGTAAAAAATAAAAGCTGATTCGCGTGGATTAGTGAATCAGGAGACATCATTTTGAATGTTGCTCAAATAATCGGAATTGAAGGTTTGCCTATCATTAAAACTGGAGACAATCTGGCTGAACTTGTCTGCAAGGCAGCTGAAAAACAAGGAACACCCGTCAGAGATGGAGATATACTAGTGGTCACTCATGTTATTGTTTCGCGTGCTGAAGGCAAAATTGTGAATCTTGATGATGTTGTCCCATCAGAATTTGCGAAAAGCATAGCCGCGCAATACGATAAGGACCCAGCCATGGTTGAAGTTGTGCTTCGAGAGTCTAAAAGCATAAAACGTATGGGCGACGGGAAACTCATCACCGAAACCAAGCATGGATTTGTTTGCGCAAACTCTGGTGTTGATAAGTCGAACGTGCCAGGCGAAAGAATCGTTGCTTTGCTGCCAGATGACCCGGACGCTTCTGCAGAAAAGATTAGACAAGAGATTAAGCGGTTGACCGGTTGCGATGTTGCAGTGATTATTTCTGACACGCATGGTCGTCCATTAAGAGAGGGCGAGATAAATGTGGCTATTGGAGTGGCTGGAATAAAGCCGATTAAGGACAGGCGAGGCGAAAAGGACTTGTTTGGTTACGTTTTGAGGGTGAAGCAAACGGCTGTTGCTGATGAACTTTCCTCTGCTGCAGAGTTAGTGATAGGGCAAGCAGATGAGGCTGTTCCAGTGGCAATAATCCGCGGCTACAAATATCCAAAATCCGAAAATGCAAAAGCAACCGAGCTAATAAGACCGCCTGAAAAAGACCTTTTTCTTTAAAGATTTCTGGTAGAAAAGTGTAAATAAGTTTGCGAAAGTTAATCAGCAAGAGGAAATTCGAGTGAAAATCGCGGTTTCTGGGAAGGGCGGAGCTGGTAAAACCTTAATCGCAGGGGCTCTAGCCTACTTTTTCGCAAAGAAGGGAGTAAAAACAATAGCTATCGATGCTGACCCTTCGCCGAATCTTGCCTTAACTTTAGGCTTGTCGCCGGCTGAAGCCCGCAAAATAGTGCCTATATCAGAAAATAAGGAGCTGGTTGAATCTAAGACTGACACGGGCTATTCGGGCGTTTTTCGCTTATCCTTCACTGTGGACGACATTGTCCGCGACTATTCTGTTGAAACTCCTTTTGGTGTGAACTTAATCGTTATGGGGATTGTGCGGTCGATGGGTTCTGGCTGCACTTGTCCGGCGAACGCGGTTGTTCGTGCTTTGCTTCGTCATTTAGTTGTAGAACGGGATGAAGCTGTTGTTCTGGACATGGAGGCTGGCGTTGAACATATTGGGCGCGGAACAGCACAGCATGTTGATATGATGTTAGTAGTTGTGAATGCGAATATGAAATCTCTTGAAACCGCCAAAAATATTCATGAGCTGGCTACGAAGGCTGGAATGAAACAGGTTTTTCTTGTAGGAAACAAAATTGAGAATGATACTCAAGAAGTGGTTATCAGAAATTTCGCAGTAAAAAATGGCTTAGCAGTTCTCAGTTTTGTGCCTTTTGACCAAACAGTTGTAGAAGCGGAAATGCAAGGAGAAACTCCACTTCAACGCGGAAAATCTGAAGCATTACGTGCCATAGAGCAATTATGTGAGACGTTAATGGCGAAGAACACCTAAATAAGTTGGAAACACCACCTTGATGGTAAAGGAGAAAAGAAACGTGAAAATGCTTGTCACAATAGGGCGCGGAGGCACGGGGAAAACAAGTTTCGTGGCTTTGATGGCAAAACACTTTATAGAAATTGGAGAATCGCCTTTATTGTTGGTTGATGCTGACCCAGACCAAAACTTGGGCGAAATGATAGGCGTAGACCTAAAAGAAGTAGGCAAAAAGACAATTTCAGAATTGCTCGTTGAAACTTTCTTGGAACAAGGCGGAACCACTATCGGTGTTGCGCCCACTGAGAGGATTGAAAATAGAATTTGGTCGTATGGCATGTTCGAGAGTGACTATTTCGATTTCATAGCTCTTGGAACGAAGTGGGTTGAAGGGTGCTATTGCTTGCCGAACGCAGCCCTAAAAGGAGCTTTAGAATCGCTAACTAAAAATTACAAGTATGTTCTGGTTGACTCGCCAGCAGGCTTGGAGCACCTAAACCGCAGAATCACGTCAAAAGTGGATGACATCTTCGACGTTCTGGACCCTTCTAAGAAATCCTTCGACCATGTTGAACGTGCACATCGCATAGCTAAAGAGGTCAAAATTGACTTCAAAAACTTTTACGTTGTCGGAGGCTTCAGATTTTCAGAAGGATTAGAGAACCGTGCAGAAAGCTCGTTGAAACATAAATTTCTAGGCAAAATAGCTTTTGATGAAGCTGTTGAAGAGCATGTTCTCGCTGGGAAATCTCTGTTAGAGTTGCCTTCTGATTCTCCAGCGTATGTTTCTGTGAAAAAAATAATGAAAAATGCAGGATACGTAAAATTTTAACGTAGTATTTGAATTGTTGCTGCGCCTTTTTGAGGCTTTCACATTTTTGCTTTACGCTTAATGGAAAAAGGTTCTAGAAAAACTTAAAATAACGCAGCGATAAGGATACATCTTCTAAACCCTTTAGGTTGTGTCTCTGAGTGAGCAAAAAAGGCGTTAATATAAAAATTGATGAATTGAAAGCTGATGTTGGATTTATAAAGAATCTTCAACTTTCATTCGGCAAACTTGTTGCAGAAACGTGGACTGAACCGATGGGTCCGACGCCCTTTCCTTCATTAACTGCGCTTAGAGAATGGGATTTGAAGCTTCTGCAGCGCTACAAACCCTTCTACTTACCTTACTGTGACGTTTGCTGCCTCTGCACTTTTGGCAAATGCGACTTAACCGGAGACAAGCGCGGAGCATGCGGAATAAACATGTCAGCCCAACAATCGCGTATAGTGCTTTTAGTATGCTGCATCGGCGCTGCAACACACATTGGTCACGCTCGCCATCTACTTGAACATTTAATTGAAAAATTTGGACATAATTACCCCCTTGATGTAGGCGGCTTAAACATTAAAGTTGAGGCGCCAGTAACCCGTCTCGTTTGCGGAGTAAAACCTGAAACGCTCGGCGATTTAGAAGAAGTTTTGGATTATGTAGAAACTCAGGTTACACATCTTTTGTCTGTTGCACACACCGGACAAGAAGGAAGTAATCTTGACTTTGAGTCAAAAGTTTTACACGCTGGAATGGTTGACCATGTTGGAATGGAAGTTGCAGACATAGCGCAAATAGCAGCTTATGGCTTTCCAAAGGCTGACCCAGAAGCGCCGCTTGTAGACTTGGGGTATGGAACAATAAACGTGGAGAAACCCGTAATCCTCTGCATCGGACACAATGTCGTTCCCTCCATTGGCATAATTGATTACATGAAAGACAATGGGCTTGATGGGGAAATCGAAGTTTGCGGACTGTGCTGCACAGCCCACGATATAACACGCTATCACAAACGCGGAAAGATTATTGGTCCTATATCTTGGCAACTGCGCTTCATACGAAGTGGCGTTCCAGACGTTGTCGTGCTCGACGAACAATGCGTTAGAGCAGACTCCTTCTACGAAGCTCAACGTATTAAGGCGCCCGTGATTGTTGCTTCTGAAAAGAATTGTATGGGCTTGCCAAACCGCACCAACGACCCTGCAGACGCTATAGTTGAAGACTTGCTAAGTGGAAAGGCGCCTGGAGCATTGATTCTTGATGCTGAGAAAGTTGGAGAAGTCACCGTAAAATTGGCGTTAAAAGTTGCGCCTTTGCGTAAGAAGTTTAAGGTAATTCCTGAAGTCGATGAGGTTATTCAACGCGCAAAGGAATGTAGACAATGCAACGACTGTAGACGGGTATGTCCACAAGATTTGCACATTCCAGAAGCTATGAAAGCTGCGGCTACGGGCAACTTGGCAAAGCTTGCTGACTTGTACGAGTTATGTGTAGGTTGTGGACGGTGCGAACACGCTTGCCCAGTAGGCTTGACAGTTCACAGTTTCATCGTGAAGGCTGGAGAGAAAAAGCTGAAGGAAGAGACTTACAAGATAAGAGCTGGAAGAGGCGCTATACAGGATGTTGAGATAAGGAACGTTGGTAGTCCCATCGTACTCGGTGAAATCCCAGGCGTTGTTGCAGTTGTTGGTTGTTCTAACTATCCGAAAGGTGGACAGGAAGTTGCGGAAATCTGCACGGAATTTGCTAACAGGCGTTACATAGTTGTAACTTCTGGTTGTTCAGCTATGTCGGCTGCCATGTACAAAAATGAAGAGGGAAAAACGCCCTACGAGTATTTTACAGGCGAGTTTACGTCTGGCTGTCTAGTCAACGTTGGCTCTTGTGTTTCGAACGCGCACATTGCTGGAGCTGCAATAAAAATCGCGAATATATTTGCAAAGAGGAATTTGAGAGCTAACTATGAAGAGATAGCAGATTATATACTGAATCGTGTTGGCGCAGTTGGTGTTGCATGGGGTGCTTACTCTCAAAAGGCAGCGTCGATTGCAAGCGGGTTCTGGCGGCTTGGCGTGCCAGTCATTGTTGGTCCACATGGCATTAAATATCGGCGTATGCTTCTTGGAAGGGCTGACCGTGAAGAAGACTGGTACGTTTATGACGCACGGACCGGCGAGAAAGCGTATGTGGGACCCACGCCGGAGCACCTGTTCTATACTGCAGAAACTAAGGAAGAAGCCATAGTTATGATTGCTAAGCTTTGTATGCGCCCGAACGATACGATGAAGGGAAGAGCCATTAAACTAACGCATTACATTGACTTGCATAAAAGATTGTATGGGACGATGCCTGAGGATATTCATTTGTTTGTGCGCACAGTTGCTGATGTGCCTGTTACAATGAAGGATGAGATTGTTAAGATTCTTGAGGAGAAAGGGTGGAAAGAAACGGTGATTCCTGACCCGACGCTTCTCCCGAGGATGATTAGAAAGAGAAAGGAGTGAGAAAGCATGGCTGCTGAACCTTGGCAAACGGCCGAGATTCCCGGACCCAAAAAGGCTTTGGTAGTGACAAAGCCGGAAGTTGTTGCTACGATGATTAAGAAGGCTAAACACCCAATTCTCGTAGTTGGTCACAAAGCTGTTGAAACTGAGCTGGAAAAGAAAAAATTAATTGACTACATGATTGAGCTTGCAAAGAAAGCTGAGATTCCAGTTGTAGCCACAGCCCACATTATCAGCGAGTTTCACAAGCGAAAATACAAGCCGGCTGGTTTCTTGCCAGCCGTAGAAATTGGCAATAGACTAGTGGACGCAGAATGGGCTGGAATTGACGGCAAAGGACCGCATGACTTAGCATTGTTTGTTGGGCTTCCATACTACATGGAGTGGGTCATTCTTTCTGGGCTAAAGCATTTTGCGCCAAACCTTAAAACGGTAACGTTGGATAACGTTTATCACCCGCATGCAAGTTGGTCTTTCCCAAACACTTCAGTGAAAGACTGGGTGGAAAATCTTAAAGTAATAATTGAAAAGTTTGAGGAAGGAGGCAAATAGCAGATGTCAATGTTTAAGGACATACCCGTCGATGTGGGCGTAATCTACGAAGGCGAAAGAATCCGCAGAAAAGACATGTACGTGGAACTAGGTGGACCAGACGTTAAAGAAAAATTTGAACTTGCAAGAGTTAAGAAGCCAGAAGAAATCGAAGATGGAAGAGTAACCATCATCGGACCGGACATAAAGGACATGGAAGAAGGCAAAACCTATCCTCTCGGCATTCTCATCGAAGTAGCTGGCGCCAAACTTGAGCCTGAACTTGAAGGCGTAATCGAAAGGCGAATACACGCCTACTGCAACTTCATCGAAGGCTTCATGCACCTCAACCAACGCTACGACATTTGGCTGAGACTGAGCAAGAAATCGTTTGAGAAAGGTTTGAACTCCTTTGATTTCATAGGCAAGGTTTTGCACAGACTCTTCAAGAGCGAATTGCCAATAATCGAGAAAATGCAAGTAACTTTCATCACGGACGCTGAAAAAGTGAGAGAGCTTTATGATGAAGCCTTGCAAATTTACGATGCGAGAGACGCGAGGGCTCGAGGTTTAAAGGACGAGGAGGTTGACAAGTTTTACGGATGCGTCTTATGCCAATCTTTCGCTCCCACTCACTGTTGCGTAATCACGCCTCAGCGATATTCAAACTGTGGAGCTATAAGCTGGTTTGACGGCAGAGCCGCAGCAAGCATAGACCCAAAAGGACCAGTGTTCACAATTGAGAGAGGCGAACTGTTGGACCCGGTTAAAGGAGAATACTCTGGCGTGGATGAAGCGGTGAAGAAGAGAACTCTTGGCGAAATAACGAAAGTGTGGCTTTACACGGCTTTTGGTTACCCGCATACTTCATGCGGATGCTTTGAAGGAGTGGCTTTCTACATACCAGAAGTGGATGGCTTTGGCATAGTTCACAGAGGCTATAAGGACGTAACCGTGAACGGGTTGCCATTCTCAACTTTGGCAGACTCAACAGCCGGTGGGCGTCAAGTTGACGGTTTCCACGGAATATCCATCGAGTACATGCGTTCACAGAAGTTTTTGCAAGCAGACGGTGGATGGAAACGGGTAGTTTGGATGCCCAAAGAAGTTAAGGAAAGGGTTAAGGATTTCATTCCGGCTGAGCTTGCCGACAAAATTGCCACAGAAGAACAAGCTAAAACAATTGACGAGTTGAAGACTTTCTTGAAAGAACGCAATCATCCAGTTGTGGAAAGTTGGAAGGAAGAAGCTGTGGCTGTAGAAGAAGCGGCGCCTGCCGAAGCGAAGGAAGAAGCGCCCATGATTCCTGTTGCCACTGCCGCAACTTTGCCGATAACTGCTGGCGGTTTCAAAATAATTTTGAAAGACGCGAAAATCTACGCAAAGAAGGTCATTATTCGTTCAATGAAGAGCGAAAAGTCTGAGAAAAGGTGAAAAAGATTTGCCAGAGAAAAAGAAGGAAGAAGAAACGTTTGGGCTTAAGCTTAGCCCGCGCTTGATAGAGCTTCTTGCGAAACTTCAAGAGATTGAACTTGAAGATTTTGAGATGAATGTAGGCGACTTGGAGATATGGCTTCAACCAAGTGCTATGGCTGCTCCCGCGGTTGCCTTGCCAAAAGTTACTCCTTCAGCAAAGGCTAAACCCACCACAATAATTGAGACCGACTTTGTTCCGCCAGTTGAAACTTATCCTGGCAAGGTGGTTGAGGTGAAACTTGGTGCAACAAAAAGCGAAGGAGGAACCCGCGGCAAATCCCTTGTTATTGGAGGCGAAACCACGCCGGCCTTCTACACTTTTGAGCGTCCGACTTTGCATCCTCCAGTTGTGACGTTGGACGTTTTTGACATGGAAGTGCCACTTGCTAAGGCTGTGAAAATGCATGTGAAAGAGGTTTTGGGCGACCCCGCGGCTTGGGCTAAGCTTGCGGTTGAAAAGTTTGGGGCTGACATGGTGACTATTCACTTGATTACCATTGACCCATTGGTTAAGGATGCGTCTCCGAAAGATGTGGTTAAAACGGTTGAGGCTGTCGCGCAAGCTGTGGACGTGCCGCTTGTGATTGGAGGATGTGGCGACCCGGTTAAAGACGCAGATGTGTTTGCTGAGATTGCTGAAACTTTTGCTGGTGAGCGTTTTCTGATTAGTTCGATAACGCGGGATATGGATGTCGAGCGCTGCGCGAAATTTGTTAAGAAGAATGGGCATGTAGCCTTATCCTTTACACCTATGGATTTGAACTTAGCCCGAGAGCTTAATCGCAGGTTGTATGATTTTCTTTCGAAAGAAGACATTGTCATGGACTTGACGACTGCCGCCTTAGGTTATGGTCTTGATTACGCCTTTACCAATATGGAGCGGGCTAGACTGGCGGCTTTGATGGGTGACCCAGAACTTGCGCATCCAATGTCTTCTGGGACGACAAACGCTTGGGCAGCCAGAGAAGCGTGGTTGAAGATGGCGCCGGAATGGGAACCCCGCGAGTTGCGAGGACCCTTGTGGGAAGTGACTACTGCGTTGACTTTGCTGCTTGCTGGTGTAGACTTGTTTATGATGATGCATCCGGCTGCTGTGAAAACTCTTAAGGATATAACGAAACAGTTGACAAACGGCGGCTCTGGCGATGCTGATAGGCTTGTTGAATGGGTTTCTGCTAAAGTTTAGAAAATGGAGCGTGTGTTTATGGGTGAGAAGGAAGGAAAGGGAAAAGTTGGCGTAAAAGAACTAAGCCCAATTGACGTTTACAAGCTTCTTCCCAAAACTAACTGCAAGGAATGTGGCGAAGAGAACTGCATGGCTTTTGCGACGAAAGTTGTGAACCGCGAAGTCGCCGTTGAGAAGTGTCCTCCATTGTTGACTAAAGAGCATGAGAAAGCCTACAAACAATTGAAGGAAATGCTGAAACCCGCCATAAAAGAGATTGTTGTCGGCGTCGGCGATAAAGCAGTAAAGATTGGCGGGAAACTAGTAATGTACCGCCACGAGTTCGCGTATTTCAACCCAACTGCAATCGCTATTGACGTTACTGACGAGATGTCTGACGAAGAAATATTAAGTAGGATAAAAAGAACTGAGCAGTTCAATTTCGAATACATTGGGCAAACGTTAAAGCTTGACATGATTGCCATTCGCTCCACATCAAACGACCCCGAAAAATTCAAGGCAACAGTTAAGAAAGTTGTTGAAAACACTGGTTTGCCGCTGATTTTGTGCTCTTTGAACCCGAATGTTTTGGAAGCTGGATTGATGGCTGCACCGAAAGCGCGTCCGCTTTTGTATGCGGCTACGAAGGATAACTGGAAGGACATGGCTGAACTTGCGTTAATGTACAATTGTCCATTGACGGTTTTTGCACCAAACAATTTGAAGTTGTTGCGGTCTTTGGCGAAGACTTTACTCGAATATGGTGTTGAAGACGTAGTGTTGGACCCGGGCACCTTCCCTGACGATGGGTTGGCTGATACACTTAACAATTTCACGATGATTCGTAGAGCTGCTTGCAAGCGAGGTGATGAGCTTTTTGGTTTTCCGTTGATGGGTGTGCCTATGGTGGCTTGGATGAAGCGTGGTGAAGCGCCTGAAGAGATTGCGAAGTGGCGCGAAGCGTATTTGGCTGGATTACTTGTTGTTCGCTTTGCTGATGTTGTAGTAATGCATAGTGTTGATGGTTGGTCGCTTCTTCCACCAGTCGTGTTGCGGCAGAACATTTACACTGACCCACGCAAGCCTGTTGCTGTTGAACCCGGCTTGAAGGTGTTTGGCGCTCCAGACGAGAATTCACCTGTAATGTTTACCACCAACTTCGCCTTGACATATTATACGGTTGCCTCAGACATTGAGAATGCAAAGGTTAACACGTATCTGCTGGTTGTTGACACTGAAGGCATAGCCGTAGACAGCGCAGTAGCTGGAAGAAAACTTACAGCGGAAAAGGTTGCTGACGCCATTAAGGCGTCTGGAGTAGAAAACAAAGTTAAACACAGAAAACTCATAATTCCCGGAAAAGCAGCACGTCTTAGCGGTGAAATTGAAGAACTCAGCGGATGGCAAGTACTCGTGGGACCACGAGATTCATCGGATATCCCAAAATTCCTTCAAGAAAAATGGCAAACACAAACTTAATTTTCAATCTTTATAAGCAAACCAAAAGTTCAACCTATATATAAGGGGGCTAGCTCATAACGGAAGGCATTAAAATTATAGCATCCAATAAAGTTCCCGTAGACAACTTCAAAAATCACGTGTTTGTAAAGCATTTATTATTTTGACTTGTACTTTTCAAGGTAGGTTTCTGGTTTTGGGAACACATCGTTAATTCTTTCAAAGCGTTTTCTTGCGCAGATGCCATGTTGTAGAGTTACGAAATCTTTCGGTTTGCTGAAGCGTTCAGTTTGTCCATTTTGTCTTTTTCTCATAATTTTTATGCAATCATCCACAATGCAGTTTAAGACGCATGAGCCACAGTAAATGCATAAGTCTTCTGTTATCCCAACTTCTCCGCTTTTCCAGAACAAAGCGTTAGTTGGGCAAGCTTTTATGCAGAGTTTGCACTCGAGACCCTTGCATGTTCGCTTGTCAATCGTTATTTTTCCTTCGACAAAAAACTCTTTTATGCCCAACGGAGCCAAAAGTTCCTCTCTGCGCTTCTTTTTCTCTTTTTCAGCCGTTTCCGTAAGAATTTGAAATATGTTGACGTCCGAAGACTTGTCGGGCTTCTTTTTCTTGGGCATGACTTTCATCTTTTAAACATTCATACAAGAATTAAAACCTATAATACTCGTGGATTATAACTACTTATCTCAGATACGCAAATAGAAAAGAACTAAAGATTACGTTTATAACTTAGTGCATTTTATTTGTTGTCGGTTGTGGTGTGAATGTGCGAATTCACTGTAATACTCAACGGAAAAACAGTTTTCAAAGATGTCATTTACGCAAAAATGGAAAGTAACCGCATTCTCGTCAAAAACGTGCTTGGAGAATCAAAAGAATTCAAAAACTGCAAGATAGTGGAAGTTGACGTGAACTCCACACGAATGGTGCTCTCAAGTAGCTAAGGCAAAAGAAGAATTACGCTTTTACTTTGAACAACGAATTAACCATAGCTATCTCTTGCACCGGCAATCTAACACGGAAAATCATCACGTCAGTAGCATTCGTGTTTCCAGCGTCATCAAAAAAGTAGATTCTCCACGCTATTGCATCCGAAGCAATCGTCTTATTGCACCAGACAAACTTCGCAGTAACCCAAACATTAAATAAACTAGCGAAATCCTTAGGCTCCGTCAACGGATATCGTACATACTCTACGCCATATTCTGAAACACTCTGATGCAAATCATTACCACAAAACATGCGCCAATTGCCAACACCTGGTCCTATCCTAAAAGCGTAAAGCGCAGAATCATTCGTGATAAAAACACATCCATCGCCAACGCTTGGGCTCCCAAAACCATATCCTCCTAGATTATAGGACCAAAGAACACTACCGTCTATTTCGTCTATCACGTAAAAAGTTCCATTCAAAGCTTGATAATAGATTGCTTCACCAGCCGCAGCTGGGCTGCAATAACTGTGATTTTGAAAAGTTCCATTGTGAAGTTCTATCGTGTGCCACAATTCAGTTCCAGACAAGGAATCAAAAGCCCAGATGCGCCAGTCATTGCTTGGAATGAATATTTTGCCATCATGCACCAAAGGAGTGCTGCAGCTTCCTTTCCCTTCAAATTTCCTTATAAAATCTCCGTTTGTCTCGTTCAACACGTAAGTTGACCATAATCCAGTAGTGGCGTTGCGTGTAACTTGGATAATTATCCCTTCGTAGATTATTGGTGAAGAATCCCAAGATGACCCATAGTTTTTTTGCCATATTGTATCTCCAGTCGTCGCATTGAAACAGTATTGTCCAGCTGGCTCATATGCTGAAACGAAAACCATTCCATTATGATATGCAACAGAACAAACTATGTTTCCGATGTCCCGATGCCAAATAGGAGTTCCGTTAGTTTTGTTTAGAGCATAAACTCCAGAACCGTAAGTTGTAAAATAAACATAATCCCCATGAACAACAGGTGAACCCACCCAAGTAGAATTATTTGGCTCAATAAACTCCCAAACTACTTCACCATTGGTCTTGTTTAACGCCATTGCTTTTGGAAACGGTATAGGTTCATGGTCAGGACCCATGCATTCGCCAACATAAATAACATCACCGTCTATGTATGGAGAAGCATCGCATTGTCTGACCATGGCGCTCCAAATAACATTGCCATTAGAAGCGTTTACCGCGTAAACTTTGTTGTCTCCTTTTGAAGGCGCATACAACACTCCATCTTCATATGTTGCAGTGCCAAAATTGTCGAAGCCAAAAACAGCGTCTTGTCTCCACATAAACGCGTATTCCGTTTCGTTTCTCCAAACTCCAGTTTCGTTTGTTGAAAGAACAGCCTTGCGAAGTAAAAGGTTGTCTCTGCCATCAGCTTGTAGAGAAACGCGTTCGCCCTGCAAAACCCATGTTTTGCTTTGATTTTGATTTTTCCATTGTGGAGCAATGTTGTCAGTAATTGAAATGTAACGAGTAACGTAAAAGTATAAAGTCACAGACACAACAATCAGAATGCTCAAGACAACCAGCAATTTTTTACCGAAACCCCTCAACATCTTTCCCTTCTTATTAATAAATCAAGTTAATTATCCTTTTCAGCCTTATATCTTCAGCTTTTTTCAGATAAAAAACAATATTATCAATGGTATTAAACCTAATGCTATTGGAAAAGGCAATCCGGGAAACATTCCTTTTTTCTCCAACATCTTAAAAGCAAAAAAGACGCCAACCAAAACGCCTACCGTAGAAACAAAACAGAAAATTGGACCAAAATCAAAAAGCACCCTGCTTGTCAACATGGAATAAAACGTCAAATCACCCAAACCCATCTGAACGTCCTTAAAAGAAAAACTCAAACCACGCAATTGCTCAAGTCCACTGTGGGCTATTTTTCCAACAGGTCCATAATAAACGGCAAAAGCGTCATAAATCGCCAGAAAACCCAAAATAAACATTGCACTCAAGGTTGGAATTGAAAAACCCAAAAACGTCCCTAAAGCACCACCCAGACAAAGAACCGTAAAATTATAAATTCCACTTCTAGCCCGAAAAATTGCAAAATACGCAGAAACTGTCACAAGCACGGATAACGTCAAAATCAAAACATCAGCATACACAACCGCAAAGTTTGAAAATACAGCCGAAAGATAAATAACCGAAAGCATAAAAACCGCAGCTGTCAAAGCAAAACCAGTAATCAAATTAATTAATCTGCGATTTTTCCTCTTAACAAGCAGATACAACAGTAACGCGCCAACTCCAACCAAGACAACAAAATAAAGCGCATTACCCAAAGACCCAATGCCCTCTGGAAATGGCGTAACCCCATAGATTTCCATGGAAAACGTCAGAAGCAGAAAAGCACAAAGCAACCCAAATAGGAGACTTGCTAAAATAGGCACCAAATGTACCGGCTTAACCCTAAACTTACCGTTCAATATGCTTACCCATGCCTTTGATGGTTTTCTCAGCTTTCAGATAGCATTTATTGCAGAATAAGCTTTGTTTTCTGTCAGTTTCGAAAATGGAATTTGAAAAGTACATAACACAAAACGGATTAGAACAATGCCGCAAACCCAACGTGTGCCCAACCTCATGCACCGCTTCCTTTGTGCTTCTCTCCAGAAAAAGCTCCAAGTTTGCGGGTTTGCCATAAAATTCCGGTCTTAACCTCCACAATGATATCAAGGCTGCTTTTCCGGGGGATTCCGCTTCTCCGAAAACGAAGTTCAGTTGTGGAACGAAGATGTCAACATCCACAATCCCCAAAATTCTCTCCAAGTTTTCTTCTTTTTCAGCATAAACGTGAATTCTGTTCAAGATAATGTCTGAGCGATACTGGTTTCTTGCCTTGTCTAAGGCTTCTTTAGGGATTGAAATCTTCTCATCTATGACCGTGCATGTTGTTTCTGAAAAAATCATTTTTAAGTTTTCTTGAACTCTATCCACTATGTAAGAATCCACTTGTCCAATCTGCAGAATTCCAATTTTCATAGTTTCACTCGTTAAAGCTTAACTATGTCACCAACTCTGGGAGCCGTGGCTTCCAATCCTAACTCGTTCTTTATCCATTTTGCAAACAGTTCACAGTTTCCTTCCGCACCATGAACCACAAAAACCTTCAGGTTTCCCCCAAGTTCTTTAACTGCTTCTTTAAGCTGAGTTGCTCCGCAATGGGATGAAAAGTCGAAATGTTGAACTCGCGCCTTCACCTTTCTCATTTTTCCATCAATCAAACACACACCTTTCTCTAACAACTCCTTTCCCGGCGTGCCTGGAATTTGATAACTGACTAGGAAGATTGCATTATGCGCTTTTTTTCCTATTTTTGACGTATAAAACACTGCTGGTCCGCCTTTAAGCATGCCAGCTGGCGAAATTATTGCGCATGGTGTTTTTGTGGCTTTTCTGCGGTCTCTCCAACCTTCTATCCATTCAACGGTGTGCATTGTGTCGTTGAAGAGTTTGGGGTCTCTAAGGAACTCTTTGTAGTTGAGTATTATGCGGCTTGCTTCTCGTGCCATTCCGTCCATGAAGATTGGATATTCAAAATGGTGAGCTGTTAGCACGCATGCGATTTCTTGTGATCTGCCGACGCCGAAGGCTGGGACGAGGACTGTTCCGCCTTTTTCGACTACATCAGTGGTTTCATCGACGAAGCGTTTTTCAAGTTCTAGACGTTCTGTGTGGTCTTCGTTTGCGTAGGTGCTTTCGATTATTACGGCGTCTAAATCGTCATATTGCATTTTTGCGCCTTCCAAGAGTCTTGTGTCTGTGGTGTTGAAGTCGCCTGTGTAGAGTATTCGTTTTCCTTCTGCTTCGATTAGTATTGATGCGCTTCCTGGCGTGTGTCCAGCGTTTACGAGTTGGAAGTTGATGTCTCCGATTTGTTCTTTGGTGTTGTAGTCTACGTGTTTGTTGCTGCGTGTCATGGTTTTTAGTTCTAGGTATTCGAATGGTAAGTAGTAACTTGATAGGTGGATGAAGTCTGCGATTAGTATTTGGGTTAGTTCTAGGTTGAGTTTGTTTGTGTATAGCGGTTTTCTTTCGTGAATGTAGAATATTGGGACTGCGCCTGAGTGGTCAAGGTGGCTGTGAGTTAGAATTACTGCATCAACATCTTTTGGTGGCACATGCATTGGGAATCCGGGTTTGTGGTTTAGCATTACCCCGTAGTCTAGCAAAACTTGTGTTTTTTCGGTTTTCACTGTTATGGCGATTCTGCCTACTTCGCGTGTTCCACCTAGGAATCCCACTTGTAATGGTGTCATGAGTGTTCAACTACTAATGGAGTATTGATTCTGTTTGGTGTTTTAAAAATGTATTGACTTTGGGGCGTATGCGGTTTTGACTTTGCCGTTTTTTATGGCTTTTAGGATTTCGTTAATGTCCAGCGGTGCTTGGATTTCCGTGTACACCGTCCATAGTTCATCTATGTAGTGTGCGTCGCTTCCCGCAACGCCTGGTAGGTTCAGTGTTTTGGCGAGGTTTTCTGCCATTTTGTTTATGTTTGTGGGTGAGGTGCCATTTAAGGTTTCTATGGCGTCTATCTGGTAGTTTTTTGCGGCGTCGCCGAGTCCGTATGTGCGGTATGGGTGGGCTGCGATGGTTATGGCGTTGTTTTGTTTTGCATGGTTTGTGATGTTTTGCGGCGTCCATGGTTTGGGTGGGAGTTCTGCTGTGCCGAGGATTATTATGTCGCCGTGTGTTGTGGTTATTTCTGCTGCTGGGATTATGAGTATGTCAGGATATGCGGATGCTAGTTGTTTTGCGTGATGGTAGCCTTCGGTTGTGTTGTGGTCTGTTATTGCTATGGCTTTGATTGTTGGGTGTGCGTTTAGTTGGTCTATGAGGGTTTTTGGGTTGATTGTTGCATCTGCCGAATAGTTTGTGTGGACATGGAGGTCTGCGCGTATCAAGGATTTTCTGCTCTTTATGGTTTGTTCTTTTTTGGCTTGCGTTGAGTTATAGCCCCCTTATATATAGCTTGAATTCTTAATTAGATTAAGGGTGGAGACAAATGCGTAGGGCTTGGTATTGGTTTTTTTGGTGGTGGCTTCTTTTGTTTCTGTTTTTGATTGGTGTTGTTTTGTTTCTTTTGGGTTTGTATTACGCTTATAGTGTTGGGGAGCGTAGGTTTGGTTATGACCTTTCTGTTGCTGGCGCGGTCTTGTTGGGCGTGTTGTTAGCTGTTGGGATGTTGTATGTTGCGCGGGTGAGGGTTAAAATATTGCGTGGAAGCAGAGATTTCGGCGTGCGCTGTCGCTGTCTTTTGGTGCATTAAAAAGAAAATGGAAGATAGGCTGGACTGATTTAGGTTGTTTTTATGGAGAAGAAGCCTATCGCGAGGAATATTAGGGCTATCCACATTATGAGCAAGCCTACTGCTATTATTGTTAGTATTGCGCCTAAGAAGATTAGGAATCCCGCGGTTTTGAAGGCGTGTATGCCTGTTTTTTCGCCGAGAAGGCTGAATGACCTTCTGAGAAAGCTTGATGCAACTACGAACAGCACGAAGAGCATGACTAGGTCGAGAACTATGACTATGATGTATGGTGCGAAAGTTTCCCATGTGAAGATTTCTTGCCATTTGATTCTTTGGAATATTGTCCAGTCTGTCCAGCTGACGTCGAGCCCTAGTTTTTTTATTAGGTCGAATGCAGCTACTACCAGGACGCTGATGAATATTGCTATTCCTGCTATTGCGGTGATTATTCCGTAGATGACGTTGTTGAATATGCCGGGTTCTTTGTAGTGATATGCAAATTTGCTTAAGGCTATTAGGACGAGGATTACGCCTGCTATGCCTACTATTCCCGTGTGCATGCCTATGGGTGAGACGAGCATTAGTACTGCGCCTATTCCGCCTAAAATTTTTGGCTGTTTCTAATGTCATGTTTTGGGCACCTTGCAGAACATCTTTTTGGGTGCGTGAATAAAAGGTTTTATGGCTATGCTTGTGTTGTTTGTTGGAAGTTTTTACTTGCTTGACAATTTTGTGCGTGCGATTATGTTAGAGCCGTCTATTTGGGGTCTGCTATGTATGTGATTGGTTGTTGTTTTCGGCTATGGCTAGGAAGGTTTGGATTACTGTTTTTATTAGGGGTGTGCAGAGGTTTTCTTTTGCGTCTTGTTCGCGGATTTTGTTTTCTAGTTTGTCATGTTGGGTTTGTTTTAGTTTGGCGCAGCTTAGCGAGCCGTACTGGTCGAGGATTTTGTCGAGGAACTGGAAGACTGGGCGTTGCGTGCGGATGAAAGGTTGTTTTGGGCTGGTTCTGCCGTACTTTTGGCTTATGCCCATTATGGCAACGTTTACTGCTCCGCAGATGCTTCCTGTTCTGGCGATGCCGCCGCCGAAAGCGGTGACGGTTTTTGGTGTTACGTCTATTTTGTAGTATTCTTTGAAGATTGCCATGTAGACGGATTCGGCGCAGTTCCAGCCTTCTATGTTGAAGTAGTGTAGGGCTTTGTTTATGATGGCGTTTTTGGTTGACATAGGAGAGTAAGTGAGTGTGTTAGGAGATTTAAAGGATGTGTCTGTTGCTTCTGCGGTTACTATAGCCCCCTTATAAATAGGTTCAATCGTAGATTTGTCGCAAGTGCGAAAATTTTTGTCAGTCGATTGCGATGGATTTTTGAGTGTTTGCTTGGCTGAGGAATTTGTTTATGAGGGTTTTTGTCCTTTTATTATTGTGCCATTTTTTAGTATGTTACTTTGGAGGGTTGGGTTTAGGTCTGTTAATTCTACAAGGTCGACTGGCATGCCCAAGTCGAGTTCTATTTGGGCGTTGAGGTTTAGGAGTTCTTGGAATTTCAGTTTTGGGTTTGAGTGTATGCAGATGTCTATGTCTCTTATGTTGTTTCGTGTTGTTAGGCTTCCGAAGATTATGGCGAGTTGGATTCTTTTTTCGTTGGCTAATGATTTTTTGAGTTTTTTGATTATTTCGTCTTTTTCTTTTGGGCTGATTTTGTAGAATTGTATTTTGTCATAGGCTGATTGCATATTTTTCTTTCACACTCCTTAGGAATTTGTCGATGACTTTGAAGTTGTTTTTGATGGAGCCATAGATTTGGGCGTCATCTATTGTCCAGTAGCGGTGTGTTAGTAGGTTTCGGAGGCGCATTATTGCGGTTAAGTCTTTGGCGCAGTCACATATGCCTTTTTCTTCCATTAGTTTGAAGCATTCTGAATAGGATTGTGGGGTATGTTTGAACTCTTCCGTTGCTATTTGAACACATATGCTTCCTAGTGATTCAGCTAATACTATGATGTGGTATCTGATTGCGTATTTTTCTTCGCGACTTAATTGAGCATACGATTTTGCGGTTAGTCGGTTTAGTTCGCCTTTGGATTCGAGAATTTCCTTTATTCTCTGTTTGAGGTGGTCAACGTTTATGGGCATTCTAACCAGCACTGAATAGATAATCTAGCTCGTAATAATAATGTTATTGTCCACTTAGATTTTAACTCGTCAAAGGGACTTAGGCGTTGATTGTATGAGTTGTTTGTTACGGGCTTAGTAGTTTTGTGTTTGTGATTTTGTTTGCGACGCTGTGGAATTTTTGGTTAAGAAGGAGTTTACTTTTCTGAATATCTATCTGAAGGCAAAAGTTTTATGATGTTGAGTGTTTAACTCTTCTCAAAAATGGAGTTTGACATACTTTGGATATTGTTGTTTGTGTTAAGCATGTTCCGGAAACAGCAGAGGCAGAACTAAAAATTGATTCTAGCGGCAAGACAATAGACAAGGCTGGTTTAGTCTTTGACATTAACGAGTGGGACGACTACGCCTTGGAAGAAGCAGTGCGCATCAAAGAGAAGCTAGGCGGAACCGTAACTGCCATAACCATCGGTCCACAAGACAGCGAATCCACACTAAGAAAATGTCTAGCCCGCGGCGCAGACAAAGCCATACGTCTAACAGACCAGAAATTCGAAGGCTCAGACGCTTACGCCACAGCCAAAATCCTTCACAGCGTAATAAAAACCCTACACTACGACCTAATCCTCTTAGGCGCACAAGCCGGCGACACCGGCAACGCCGCAACAGGACCAATCCTCGCCGAACTACTGGGCATTCCACACGCAACCATGGTCAAAAAAATCGAACTCGCACAAAACGTAGCCAAAATCAACCGTGAACTCGAAGGTGGCTTAGAAGAACAGTTAGAAATTCGCTTGCCAGCACTGTTCGCCGTGTCTACTGGCATAAATGAGCCTCGCTACGTCAGCATAATGGGCATCCGCAAAGCCATGCAAAAAGAAATCAAAGTCATGACGCTAGCAGACACAGGTTTGACAGAAAACGACGTTGGCATTGCAGGCTCATGGCTAAACATTGAAAAACTCTACGTGCCGCCAGTTGAAAAACAAGCCGAATTCCTCAAAGGCACGCCTGACGAAATCGCCGCTAAAATTTTGGAAATCATCAAGTCAAAGGGGCTGATATAAAATGGCAAAAATCTTCGTTTTAGCAGAACACCGCCACGGACAGTTAAGAGATATAACATTTGAAATGCTCACCAAAGCCCGCGAACTAGCAGAAAAAACAAACGCTGAATTATGCGCGGTAATACTTGGCAAAGGCATAGCGGAACACGCTAAAGCGTTAGCGGAATACGCAAAAATCGTCATGATAGTTGAAGACCCAAAACTCGAAAACTTCAACTCTGAAGCCTACAAAAAAATCCTCACAAAACTAATCGCAGAACACAAGCCTTCACTTGTCATGTTGGGACACACAAGCTACGGCGTAGAACTTGCCCCACGCCTAGCCACAGCACTAAACACGCCACTTACAACAGACTGCATAGACATAGCATTCGAAGGCGACACGCTAGCGGTAACACGCCAAATGTACGGCGGCAAAGTCAACGTCAAAGCAACCCTACGCAAAGCAGAAACGTACATGGTCACTGTTCGCCAAGCAACCTTCACACCACAAAAGCCAGAGCCACCAGCAAACGGGCAAATAATAACCGTGCCGTCACCGCTCACAGAGGAAATCACTGAAAAACGCTTCCTACAATACGTTTTGCCACCGCCAGGCGGAGTAGACATAACCGCAGCTGAAAAACTCGTAGGAATAGGACGCGGCATAAAAGACCAAGCAAACATGCCCCTCATGGAAGACCTCGCAAAAACATTAGGCGCTGTTCTCGCTTGTTCACGCCCAATCGTGGATAAAGGCTGGCTTCCAAACGACAGACAAGTGGGCAGTTCAGGAAAAACAGTCAAACCAAAACTTTACCTTGCCCTCGGCATAAGCGGCGCCTTCCAGCACGTTCTCGGCATGAAAAGCTCCGACTTGATAATTGCAGTGAACAAGGACCCCAAAGCGCCCATCTTCAGCTTCGCAGACTACGGCGTAGTAGAAGACCTGTCCAAAATTGTGCCTTCTTTGAAAAACAAGATTAATGAGGTTAAAGCGCAGAAGACTTAACTCTGAAGGAGAAAAAGAGCGAAATGGAATTCAAACTAAACGAGGAACAGTTAGAAATCAAGCGTGCGGCTCGCGAGTTTGCAGAAAAAGAACTCACGCCAGAACTCGCCTTGGAATTTGACCAGAAAGAAGAGTTTCCAATGGCTCTTTACAAGAAAGCCGCCCGGTTAGGCTTCACGAGCATGCGCATACCAACACAATATGACGGACAAGGCTACGGCGTACTAGAAGACTGCATCGTAGTTGAGGAACTATGCCGCGTTGACCCAGGCTTGGGCGTTGCAATCTCGCTTGGAAACCTCATGATACCCGACGTGTTGCTAAAGCATGGCAGCGAAGAGCAAAAGGCGAAGGTTATTCCGCCTTTGGCGAGAGGCGACAAAATCGCCGCTGCAGCGTTCACCGAGCCAGAACACGGAAGCGACATCACACGCATGGACTCAACAGCCGTCAAAGCCGGAAGCGAATGGGTAATCAACGGCGCAAAAGAATTCATAACCAACGCTCCAATCGCCGACTACTTCATACTCCTATGCCAAACGGACCCCAACGCGCAGCCTTCGCATCGTGGACAAAGCCTATTCCTAGCCGAGAAAGGCATGCCAGGGCTGGAAGCCACTAAACTGCATGGAAAGATGGGCATAAAACCCGCAGTGACTGGCTCATTATCGATGAGTGACTTGAAAGTGCCAGAGGCAAATCTTGTTGGCGAGCTGAACAAAGGCTTCTATTACACGCTGGAGCTTTTCGACGGAACCCGCATAACGGTTGCAGCTCAAGCGGTTGGAATGGCACAAGGGGCTTTCGAGAAAGCGTTGGCTTACGCGAAAACGCGAAAACAGTTTGGACAGCCAATATTCAACTTTCAAGGAGTTTCGTTCAAGCTGGCGGAGATGGCAATCAAAATTGAAGCGGCGAGGCTGATGACGTATAAGGCTGCGTGGCTGTATGACAAGGAAAAGCCGAATCCAGTCGCAACAAGCATGGCTAAAGCGTACGCAAGCCGAGTGGCAATGGAAGTCACAGACGACGCCATACAAATTTTCGGCGGATACGGCTACTTAGCAGACTATCACGTCGAACGCTTTCATCGTTGCGCAAAAATCACGGAAATCTATGAAGGAACAAGCGAAATCCAAAAACTAACAATAACCAACTACCTACAAAAACAACCCTAGCCTCTTTTTTCTTTATAGTTCTAACGTGTTTGATGTTGAGTTGCTACAATGGAGTATTACCATTTCTCTCTAAGAGATAATTCTAAAGTAATGGGAAAACACCTATTCTCTTCATGTCCCATTTTTTTAATTCTTGTAACAGATTCACGATACCGTGATGCTCTTTTCGTCTTATTAACATTCCCATTATAGCTTGGCATGGTATAGCTGTTATTGGAAGCCCAAAATCAGTTTCCGGAATTTCTAGTCTAACAACATCACATTGATGAAATGGCCATAGTTTGCGACGGCTACATATCCAGTCGTAGCGATGGCACTCCCTGGGTGATGGAAAAGGATCGGGTGGTTTAGCGATTGGTGTGACATCAATGATTTTATTCCTTCCATAATGGGTCTTGAGTTTTCGCTTATTGAAGATAATACCAAGCTCAAATCTTGTATTACCTTTATCTGAAAGTTGCTTAAGAGCTTCATAGAATTTATCATTCACTTCAAAGCAGTTTAGACATGGAATCGGTGAAGTTTTTCCTCTTTTGCTTATGACCCCATGTTCAGTTGTTCCTTTGACCATCCAATTCTTCGAATCGCTGAAGAGATTGAAAAAAGCATAATCAGTCGAAGAGTAATACTGTTTCGTACTTTCCGAAATATAGAAATGGCAAATGAGACCACGTCTAGAACTGATTCTATTAGCCCAGTGGATGAACGCGGTAAGTTCATTCATGGGGATATTCTCCAAAGAAAAATTAGATGTATCTAATTATTAATTTTTCTACTGTACACTGTTAGTTGGTTGAATCGGAGAATGTTGATTGCACATTCAAAACTTTTATTACTATTCCCTACTTCTTTCATTATTTCGTAAGATGAAGTGAACATTTTGGTTGCTGAAAAGTTGAGAAAAGCAACGGTTGTCGGTTCTGGAACGATGGGTCACGGAATCGCCGAGCTTCTAGCTATGGCTGGATACGAAGTTACAATGATAGACATCAGCGACGAATTCCTAACGAAAGCGATGGAAAAAATCAAGTGGAGCCTCGACAAATTCGTGGAGAAAAAGCGAATCAGACGCGAAGACGCCGACGCAACACTAACGCGAATACATACAACAACCAGTTACGAACAAGCAGCAAAAGACATAGACTTAGCCATAGAAGCCGTGCCCGAAAACATGGAATTAAAAAAGAAAGTGTTCACAACTCTCGATTCTCTTGCTCCTCCACACGCCATACTAGCCTCAAACACTTCAACCCTGAGCATCACGGAAATGGGCAAAGCCACAAAACGCCCAGACAAAGTCGCAGGAATGCACTTCTTCAACCCACCACATTCAATGGCGCTTGTCGAAGTAATCAAAGGCGAAAACACAAACCAAGAAACAATTAGCACACTCGCAGACCTCGCTAGAAAACTCGGAAAAACACCCGTAATCGTCCGCAAAGACGTAAGAGGCTTCATAGTAAACCGCATATTAGGCGCAGTTTTCAACGAAGCCTTCTGGGCTTTCAAGCGCGGCGAAGCAACAAAAGAAGGCATAGATGCTTCGGTAAAGTACACAGGCGGCTTTCCAATGGGCTGGTTTGAACTGGCGGATTTTGTTGGGCTGGATATTGCCTACGAGGTTGGAAAAATACTTTATGAGGCTTATGGAGAGCGGATGAAACCGTGTGCCGAAGTAATCGACCCGCTCATTAACGAAAAGAAGTTTGGACAAAAAACGGGCATCGGCTTTTACGACTGGACAAAAGGCAGACCACGCATACCGTTCAATCTGCTTGACGAATACGACGTTGAAAGGTCATGGGCTGTAGCCGTAAACGAAGCCGCATGGCTCATCCACGACGACGCAGCAAACCCCACAGACATTGACACGGGAATGAAACTTGGCACTTACTGGCCTTCGGGACCATGCGAATATGCAGACAGAACAGGCTTGGACGTGGTGCTCAATAAGCTTAAGGAATTATACGCCAAGTATAACATGGAAATGTATAAGCCGTGTCCGCTGCTTGAAGAGTACGTGAACAGTGGAAGATTGGGAAAGAAAACTGGAAGGGGGTTTTACTAAATGAATTTTGAACTGACACCCGAACAATGTGCAATTCTGAACGCCGTTAGAGAATTCTGCCAGAAAGAGTTCAAACCAGAACTCGCCTTAGAACTTGACAAGAAAGAAGAATATCCAATGGAACTTTACAAGAAAGCCGCCAAACTCGGCTTTACAAGCATGTTCTTCCTGCAAGAATACGGCGGACAAGGATGCGGACTGCTTGAAACATGCTTGGTCATTGAGGAAATGTGCCGAGCGGACTCTTCCTTAGGCGTAGCCATATCTAGCGCAAACTTCGGCAGCGAATTCATCCTTGTCCATGGCACTAAAGAGCAGAAAGAAAAATATCTACCGCCAATCTGTAAAGGCGACTTCATTTCCGCCGCGTGCTTCACAGAACCAAACGTCAGCGGAAGCGACATAACAAAAATGGAAACCACAGCCACAAAATACGGCAACGAGTGGTGGATAAACGGCACAAAAACTTTCATAACAAACGCCACACTAGCCGACTTCGTAGTCGTTCTAACACAAACTGACACTAAAGTCAGACCAACATACAGAGGCGAAACCCTATTCGTAGTCGACAAAGGCACGCCTGGGCTCGAAACAACAAAACTGCATAACAAAATGGGAATTCGCTGTTCAGTAACAGGCGAAGTCAAATTTGACAATGTGAAAGTCACAGACTGGAACATAATCGGCGAACTCAACAAAGGATTCTACTATTCAATGGAATTCTTCGACAAAACACGCGTAGGCGTCGCAGCCCAAGCTTTAGGAATGGCACAAGGAGCATGGGAAATCGCCTTCAAATACTCCAAACAACGCGAAGCCTTTGGACAACCAATACTGCAGCACGAATTAATAGGCTGCGGATTAGCAGAAGCAATGACAAAAATCGAAGCTGCAAGAGGCTTAACCTACCGTGCTGCGTGGCTTGTTGACGCTGGAAAAATGGACCCGATGGCCACTGCGATGGCAAAACAGTATGCAAGCAGAGTAGCTATGGAAGTCACGGACTTCGCCATACAAGTTTTAGGCGGATACGGTTACTTAGGCGATTACCGCGTTGAAAGATACCATCGAGACGCGAAAATAACCGAAATCTACGAGGGAACAAGCGAAATTCAAAAGCTGACGGTGCTCAAGTATCTCCTCAGAAAATTCTAGAGCACGTCATGAAAATTGATATAGGCACATAAATGGTAAACATAAGCGAAAGGTGATAAAAGTTGAGTAAAGCGTATGAAACCGTGAAAATAGAAAGAGAGCAAAGCGTATTGTGGATTATACTGAACAGACCGCATAGACTGAACGCCTTCAACGACGTTCTACTAGAAGAGTTGGCAGACGCTTTAGACACAGCCGAAAAAGACCCTTCAATAAGATGTATAGTGGTAACCGGCGAAGGCGACAGAGCCTTCAGCGCAGGCGCAGACGTGACAATGTTTCCTAAAGCGACACCAGCCAAAGCCGAAGAATTCTCAAGATTCGGACAAAAAACGTTTGGCAAAATCGAGGAAATGTCAAAACCAGTCATAGCCGCAATAAACGGATTCGCACTCGGCGGCGGGTTAGAATTAGCCCTAGCATGCGACTTCAGAATCGCCGCTGAACACGCAGAACTTGGAAGCCCAGAAATAATGTTAGGCTTAATTCCAGGCTGGGGTGGGACTCAACGACTTGTGAGAATTGTTGGTTTGGCGAAAGCAAAGGAAATGGTGATGCTCGGCGTGAGATTAAAGGCTGATGAGGCATTAAAGGCGGGCTTGGTTCACAAGATAGTTCATTATGAAAAGCTAAAGGACGAAGTACGCGCAATGGCGCAAAAACTTGCTGAAGGACCACCAGTAGCAATGAAATATGCAAAACACGCACTGAACTTTGGAACACAAGTGCCATTGGACGTAGGATTGCGACTTGAGTCTGGACTTATGGGACTTTCGTTTTCAACAGAAGACCTCAAAGAAGGCGTAGAAGCTTTCATGTCCAGAAGAAAAGCAGAGTTCAAAGGCAAATAACACAGTAGCTTTTTCTCTTCCTTCTCTTTTCTACATTCAAATAACAAAGGTGTGAGAGCTGTGAGAAAAGTAGCAATAATCGGCGTGGGCAACTCAAAATTTGGAGTAAGAAATGATGTAAACATTGCAGAATTAGCCTTTGAAGCCGTTAAGCCCTCAATTGAAGACGCGGGAATAACCGCAAAAGACATTGAATTCGTCGCTTTAGGCTCTACAGGCGCAGGAGCATGGTACGAGGAACTTCTTCCAGCGGTCGTTTCCGCTGAATACTGCGGATTGACAAAGGCTGGCTTAACCCGTTGCGAAGCAGCATGCGCAAGCGGCAGCGCCGCATTTTTCACTGCTTACGCAGCAGTAGCAAGTGGTCAAGCTGAAATTGCCATGGCTCTTGGAGTTGAGAAAATGAGGGAAATCGATTCTCCAACGGCTATGGAGTGGATTGGAAGGGCTGGCTATTACCTTTGGGAGTTCCATAATTTCGGCTTAACTTTTCCCGCTTATTATGCGTTGTACGCGAATGCGCATATGGCTAAGTATGGCACAACAGAGGAAGATTTGGCACTTGTAGCTGTTAAAAATCACAAATACGCGGCGATGAACCCGATTGCGCATTTGCAAAACAAAATATCAGTTGACGATGTGCTCTCTTCCATGGTTATAGCTTCGCCGCTGAAACTTTTTGATTGCTGTCCCATGACGGACGGTTCTGCTTCTGTTATTGTGGCGTCTGAAGAAAAAGTTAAGGAACTAAAAATTGACACGCCAGTTTGGGTTGCTGGTATAGGCTATGCTTCTGGAACAGCGAATATGAGCAAAAGAAAAGATTACGTGGGGCTTGAAGCCAACGTTTTAGCTTCTCAAATGGCATACAAAATCGCAAAAGTAACGCCAAACCAGATTGACGTAGCAGAAGTTCACGATTGCTTTACCATAGCTGAAATACTCGCCTACGAAGACATTGGATTATGCAACAAAGGCGAAGGTGCCAAGCTAATTCGCGAAGGACAAACCGAAATAGGCGGAAAAATCCCAGTGAACGTTGACGGAGGCTTAAAAGCCAAGGGACACCCAATCGGCACGACTGGTTGCTCAATGATTTACGAGATAACAAGGCAGCTTAGAGAAGAAGCCATCGAGAAGTCAAGACAGGTTCCACTGAAAAATTATGTTGCTTTAGCTCATAACGTGGGCGGAACGGGACATTACTGTTACGTGACGATTTTGAGGAGATGAATTGTATGGCGTCCATGCCTTCGATAAAATCAAGAGAAATCAAAATTGTGCAAGAAATGCCCATAAGCAAAACTTTGAAATTTTGGGAAGGTTTGAAAGAAGGAAAAGTTTACGCAACCAAATGTCGTAAATGTGGAAGATTGTATTTTCCGCCGTCTGCTGATTGTTCAGAATGCTTATGTTCTGATATGGACTGGGTTGAGCTGAGTAGCGAGGCTGAAATAGAAACTTTCACGCATGTAGTGTTTAGACCCACTTCTTTCTGCGAGTACAAGCCTTACACTGTGGCTATTGGAAAGCTGAAAGAAGGCGTCAGAGTGCTCGCGTGGCTTACTGGGTTTAAGCTCTCGCAGATTAAAATTGGCATGAAAGTCAAACTTGTGGCGAAGATTTCGCAAGAAGGAAATCCAACATACGAGTTTGTTCCGTTCTAAGCAGAATAAACCCTTTATTGCCCCATTTTCTTTATCCAATCAACTGTTTTGTAGATTAATTCTTGCTCTTTTCCTTTGTAAATGTGGTCTGCACCATTTATTACCAACAAGCTTTTTGGTTCGTTGGCTGAACGGTAAATTTCTTCTGCTTCGTCCACGCCTACAATAATGTCTTTTTCGCCTATTACCACGAGCAACGGAATATTATGGAGCTTTGAAGCGGCTTCACACTCGTTCAATTTCATAAGTTTCTCTCGGACATCTCTTGGACGCAGCTTAACTCCATAAACCTCCAGCTTCAGCAATCTTGAAATATCTAAAAACTTGTCTATTCGTGAAAGAATCAGAAAGGCGTACAAACCCAGTTTTCCTCGTGTGCGTCTGATGAATTTTCTAACGTTGTAGTTGTGGTTTTTGGGCGTTGACCACAGCACTAGCCCCTTAACCTTGGTTTCGTTTTGCAATGCATAAATAGAGACAGCGCCGCCTAAACTGTGTCCAACAACAAAAATATTGTTTGGAGCAACTTCTTGTCTCATAGCCAAATAGTTTAATGCGCATTTAACGTCTTGTTGCTCACCTATGCCGTAATCAAATTGGCCCGTGCTCTTTCCAACTCCACGAAAATCAAAAACTAAAACAACAAATCCTTCTTTGCAAGCGGTTTCCGCCAATCTTGAGTAAAGCCTCAAACTGTGAGAACCCTGAGCGTTCATGCCGTGGCAAATGAGCAAGGCTGGCGCTGGCAAAGCGTCTGGAATGTAAACTTTGCCGTAAAGTTTCGCCTCGTCGCATTCTATCCATGTTGTTTCGGTTTTCACTGAAGGGTCATCGGTGGAAAAATGTTATTACTTCCTTATTTCGTTTATATTTAAAAATAGGGTTTCTTATGCCTAGAAAAAAAGCTAAGAAAGTAGAAGAGCCGGAAAAACTGGAAAAACCTTGGTTTAGATTTTGGCCAGAGAAAGTCCGTAAACACATAGATTATCCCGAGATTCCCCTTTTCGAGTTCCTCCGGAAAACTGCGGAAAAATATCCTTTCAAAACTGCGTTAATTTACTTTCACAAGGAAATCACCTACAAAGAATTAGATTTACTGACAGACAAGTTTGCAACAGCCATTGCCAGTTTGGGCGTGAAAAAAGGCGACAAAGTGGCTATTTTCTTACCGAATGTTCCTCAGTTCATAATAGCCTATTATGGCGCAATTAAAACTGGCGCGATTGCGACGGCGATAAGCCCGCTATATAAAGAGCGCGAAGTGGAGCATCAACTGAACGATTTGGAAGCCGAAACTATAGTTGTCTTAGACCTGCTTTATCCGGTTGTGGAGAAGGTTTGGAGCAAAACCAAACTGAAGCATGTGATAGTGACGGGCTTAAAGGATTACATGCCAAAGGCTACGGCAGTGTTAGGCTCTTTGCTTAAGAAGATACCTCAACAAAAAGTTGAACGCAAACCCAACGTTTACTTCTTCACAGAACTAATAAACAAGTATGAAGCAAAACCACCACAAGTGGAGATTAACCCAAAAGAGGATCTGGTGGCGCTTCAGTACACCGGCGGCACAACGGGCACTTCGAAAGGCGCAATGCTAACGCATATGAATTTGGTTTCGAACGCTCTCATGTGCGCAGAGTGGCTTCAAGGCGATGAAGGCGGTGAGACTTTTCTTGCTGTTTTGCCGCTCTTTCACATTTACGGAATGACAACTGGCATGAATGCGCCGATTTACTTGGCTGGAAAAATAGTCTTGCTTCCACGCTTTGACCCTGTAAGCACTTTCAAGGCTATTCAAAATTATCGTGTAACGGTGTTTTGTGGCGCGCCAACAATGTATGCCATGCTTTTGGCTCATCCGGACTTGAAGAAATATGACTGTACCTCTGTGCGTTTCTGCATTTCTGGTTCGGCTCCGCTTCCGCCGGAAGTTCAAAAGAAGTTTATGGAAGTGACGGGCGGCGTTTTGGTTGAAGGTTATGGCTTAACAGAATCATCTCCAGTCACGCATTGCAATCCGCTTGACAAGTCAATGAAAACAGTGAAGATAGGCTCCATCGGCATTCCATGGCCTGACACAGACGCGAAGATTATGGATTTGGAAACTGGAGAGAAAGAGCTTGTGCTTGGCGAGATTGGCGAGCTGGTGGTTAAGGGTCCGCAGGTGATGAAGGGCTATTGGAAGATGCCCGAAGAAACGGCTGAGGTCCTTCGGGATGGGTGGCTGTATACTGGTGACATTGGAAAGATGGATGAGGATGGTTACTTTTACATTACCGACCGGAAGAAGGATCTAATCAAGTACAAGGGATACAGCGTTTACCCAAGAGAGCTTGAGGATGTGCTTTATGAGCATCCTGCCGTGAAACTGTGCGGAGTAATAGGCAAACCGGACCCAGTTGCGGGCGAAATTCCAAAAGCTTTCGTTGTGTTGAAAGAGGGAAAGACGGCTACAGAAAAGGAGATTATTGATTTTGTGAACGAGAAAGTGGCGCCTTACAAGGCGATAAGAGAAGTGGAATTTCGAACAGAACTACCGATGACGCTGGTGGGCAAGGTTCTCAGAAGAGTACTGCAAGAGGAAGAAAGACAAAAACTAGCAAAAACCTAGCATTCTTCTCTTTTTCTTAGGCTGGTTCGTTGATTTTTTTGCCTGTTTTCTTTGTCCATTCGCTGATTGGTATTGCGAATTGTTTTTCCACGTTTGGTCTGTGTATGCTGTTGTACGTACAGAATGAGCGTATCTTACCGTCTGGCGTGGCATAGTGAATTGCACATTTCTGAACACGGTCCAAATCAAAATTCCACACGTCTTGGAAGTGCATTATGCCTATCATGACGATTCTGCGCATGAAATCGCCCAAAGCCTCATAGCTTCCCTTGGTTATTACGTCTTTGATTAGTCCTCCGACAAGGCTTGATTTCGCCATAGGCAGAAGCTTAAGCATTTTCATTTTTGCCATTGTCTTCTTGCCCTTAACGCCAGAATAATAAACGCTCCAGAATACGTCGGCAAACTTGTCAACATCCACATAATCCATGATAGGCTTGAAAGAACCATCCTTCTCCACAACTAGAAATGTTGCCGCACCACACATTGGATTCATCGTAAACTCCGGATAAGCCTTACCCTTTATCACACCCATGCCCTTAGAAACCGGCACAGGCCAATTCACCGGTCGCCAATCCCAACGCGAAACAACGCCGTTAGTTTGTTCCTCTATCAACTTCATTGTGTCTGGTATTGTGATGCGCATTTTTCTAAGCTCGTCTTTTCTTGCTCTGCCAGCCATAGATATTGGCTGAATGTTAATGCACCGTACAACATCATGGTTTTTGATTGCGTAGTTTACTATGTCGCCTAAGTCCTTGTCATTCACGCCATTCGCCAAGGTGACAACCAGAACCACGGAGTCCAAACCAAGTGTTCTTGCGTTTTCTATAACTTTCTGCTTGACTGGAACAAGGTCTGCTCTTGCACGTGTTTTCTTGTAGATGTCTTCTCTTAAACCGTCAAATTGTAGGTAAAGCGTGCTTAACCCAGCATCTAACAATTTTTTGAAGTAATCAATGTCTTCTGCAATGCGTAACCCGTTAGTGTTAACCTCAACGTGACTTATCCCCGCCTTTTTTGCTTCTTTAATTAAATCTGGCAAATCATTCCTAACAGTCGGTTCGCCGCCGCTAAACTGTAATGCATTGCAAGCCCATGGACGGTTCGCTCTCAAAAGTTTCATCATGTCAACAATCTGCTCGTAAGAAGGCTCATACACGTAATTTGCGGCTCCAGCATAAGCGAAGCAGACTGGACAAGCCATGTTACACCTATTCGTAATGTCGATTATGCCTAAAATTGTAGCAGTTCTATGTTTTGGGCAAATTCCGCAGTCGAATGGGCACTCGTTAACTGTTTTGGTATGTGGATTCTCTAAACCGCTACCAACATATCGCTCGTTGTACCATTTGTCATAGAACCACTTGTAAAGTTCAGCGTCTCCCCAGTAAATGTCATCAAACTTTCCATGCTCGGGACAGGTTTTCTCCAAGTAAATTACGCCGTTTTCCTCGTAAATCCTCATGGGGATTCTTTTGAGGCATTCTGGACATATGCTTGTAGAGTATGTTTCGAATTTGCCGGTTGCTTGTTTGGTTGACATTTAATTGTCACGCTCCGGATGGGGTATTCATCATTTTATACACCAGATTTAAAAATTAAACTTAATAAATCTTGTAGTAAACTGTCACACACTAGGTGTACGCGCATGAACCGCAAAATAGTTTTAAGCGATGAACTTCGCAATTTCGTAGAATCACGATTAAAAGTAAACCTTGAAGGAATAGAAGAAACTCTTCGCCAAATCTTCCAAATGCAAGAGTTAAGCATTGAAGACCTGAAAGAGACAATGCAAAGCTTGGAAGAAAGCTTTAACCTGTTATCGCAGAAGTGGAATCTCCAAATCCTTTACATACTTTTCCTCAGAAAAGCCGCAAACTTCGGCGAACTGAAAAGAATTTTAGGCGTAAATTCGCGCACTTTATCGGATAAGCTGAAAACTCTGGTGCAAACCCGATGCGTCCAAAGAACAGTGGAGGAAGGACCGCCATTAAAGGTGAAATATTCGCTTACGAAACACGGATACAATACAATTTTGCTTGCTCTCCCATTCCTTTACTACGCCAGCGGACATTTAACATAAAAATAACGTATCAAGCATACTTTAAGCAGCTTAACACTTATGTAAATCACTCATATCGTTTCTAACTTCAGGAGTCACACAGCAGTGCGTTTGAAAATCAAAATAGTCGGCATAATTCAAGGAGTAGGCTTCAGACCTTTCATTTACCGCACTGCTGTGAAAAACCAGCTTAAAGGTTATGTCAAAAATAGAGGCGATGCAGGAGTAGAAATTCTCTTAGAAGGTAAGGAAAGCGACATCCACAATTTCATGAGAGATTTAAAAGAAAAAAGACCGCCCCTTGCTCAAATCCACGAGATTATCACCACTGAACTCAAAGGAAAAAACGAGTATGCCACGTTCTCAATTCATAAAAGCTCAAAGGAAACGGAGCTTTCCGGCTCAGTTATCCCGCCTGACATAGCCATATGCGGCGACTGCCTCAAAGAGCTTAGAAACCCCAAAGACCCAAGACACGAATATTTCTTTATCACTTGCACGAACTGCGGTCCAAGATTCACAATAATCGATAGGCTTCCATACGACCGCGAAAACACTACTATGCGAGACTTTCCAATGTGTAGTTTCTGCCTAAAAGAATACAAGGACCCGTTGAACAGACGCTTTCACGCCCAGACTGTAGCATGCCCAAAATGCGGACCAAAAGCGTATTTGGCAACCCACAAAGGCGAATTGGTTAAGCACAAAGACCCAGTTCAGGAGGCTGGCAAACTTCTCGCTGAAGGCTTTATAGTGGCAATCAAAGGTTATGGCGGTTTTCATGTGGCGGCATCAACAACTAAGGATAAACCGTTAATTAGGTTGAGAGAAGTCAAGCACCGCAGCCAGAAGCCTTTCGCTATTATGGCGCGGAGTCTAGAAGCTATTAAAACTTTTGCGGAAGTAAGTAAGGAAGAGGCGGCGCTTCTTGCTTCCTACACTCGTCCTATTGTCTTGCTGAACAAAAACAGCGCATATTACCTTTCTGATTTGGTTGCTCCGGGATTACACAATGTTGGCGTCATGTTGCCTTACACGGGCTTGCATTATATGCTTTTTGACAAAGTAGACGAGCCAGCCTTCGTAATGACAAGTGCCAACCCGCCGAACCAGCCTATAATAAAGGACAACGAAGAAGCTTTACAGTCTTTAGGCGGCACGGTGGACTATTTCCTTTTTCATAACCGTCAAATAGCTCACAGATGCGACGATTCGGTAGTCCGCATGCATGGGAAAAACCTTGTCTTCCTTAGACGTTCAAGAGGGTACGCTCCTGCACCGATAATGTTGAAGGAAAAGGCGAAACGCTGCGTTGTAGGTTTGGGCGGAGAACTCAACAATACCGCGTGTGTTTTGCTTGGAAACAAAGCCTTCATTTCCCAGCACATAGGCGACGTAGAAAACGTTGAAACCAGAGAGTTTCTGGAAAACGCAACAAAACACTTAATCCGCTTAACAAACAGCAAAGTAGACGCGGTTGCTTGCGATTTGCATCCTAAATTTACAACAACAAAGCTTGCCCGTGATTTGGCTGAGGAGAACGGCTGGCAACTTTTTCAAGTGCAACATCATTATGCGCACATTGCCGCGTTAATGATTGAACATGGCGTAGAAGAGATTGTTGGCGTCTGCTGCGACGGATACGGTTATGGAATAAATGGAGAAGCATGGGGCGGCGAGATTCTATTTTGCACTCGCGAATCTTCTGATTTTAAACGAGTGGCCCATCTGGAGAAACAACCCTTAATCGGTGGTGACTTAGCAACACGGTTCCCGTTGAGAATGGCTACAGGAATACTTCGCAAAAGGGTAGCTGTGGCAAGCTGGCTTTTACAAAACAAAACGCGTTTTCCGCACGGCGAAAGCGAAATTCAACTAATCTTAAATCAACTTGAAAAAAGCAACAACATTATTGAGACAACAAGCTGTGGAAGAGTTCTAGACGCTACAGCGGCTGTTTTAGGCGTTTGTTATGAACGCACCTATGAAGGCGAGCCAGCAATGAAACTTGAGTCTGTAGCGTTAAAGGGCAAAGATGTGATTAAACTAGAGCCCATAATAAAGAGCAACACATTAGACACGACACAAATGTTGCTGGAAATTTTTGAAAACAGAGAAAAGTATTCCAAAGCAGATTTAGCTTATTCTCTACACTCATACCTAGCCCGGGGATTAGCAGAATTAGCCATAGAAAACGCTGAGGATAATGGTATTAGAACCGTTGGATTTTCCGGCGGAGCGGCATGCAACCAAATATTAACTTCAATAATGCGGAAAGCAGTGGAAACTGCAGGTCTACGGTTTCTAGTTCACGAAGCCATTCCACCCGGCGACGGCGGCGTATCTTTCGGTCAAGCAGTTGTAGGTGGATTTTTCCAAGTTTAAACCATAACCATTTTATTACCGTCTATTCGTGGTTTAATATTGATAACAATGTGTTTGGCGATTCCAGCAAAAATCATTAGCATTCAAGAGGAGACAGCCAAAGTGGATTTTGGCGAAGGCGTTTTAAGAGAAGTTAATGTGACACTTGTAAGCGCCAAAGTTGGCGATTATGTGTTGGTACACGCTGGCTACGCTATACAAGTTTTGGACGAAAAAGAAGCAAAAGAAACAATACAATTATGGAACGAAATTCTCGAAGCAGAAACGCCGAAAAACTAGACAGTTGAGTTGAGATGACTGAAAAATTAAGGTTCCGCGACCCAGACCTCGCGAAACGTGTGGCAGAAAAAATTCATGATGTTGCACCAAAAGAGGGAGTCGTCAAAATCTGCCACGTCTGCGGCACCCATGAGTGGACAATTACTCATTTTGGTATACGTAGCTTATTACCGGCAAACGTTGAAGTCATTGCTGGACCTGGCTGTCCAGTGTGCATAGTGCCTGCGTCTGAAATTGACGAAGCTGTGCAACTAGCCCTAAAAGGTGTGACGGTCACGTGTTTTGGTGATGTTTTGCGTGTTCCTGGTTCGAAAATGTCTCTTTTAGATGCAAAAGCTGAAGGTACTGATGTTCGTGTTGTTTACAGTGTCAGCGACGCTGTAAGATTAGCTGCAAAAGAGCCGAATCGAGAGTTTGCATTTTTCGCTGTCGGCTTTGAAACGACGGCGCCTTCAACAGCTGTGGAAATTCAAGGTAAACCGCCAAAAAACCTCTCTTTTCTTGTTTCACATCGCATAATACCGCCTGCCATGAAGCTTTTAGCTGAAATGGAGGACTTAAACCTTAACGGATTCATTGCTCCGGGTCACGTGAGCACGATAATTGGATTAAAATCTTACGAGATTTTTCCGCAAAAATATGGTATGCCGACGGTTGTGGCTGGCTTCGAGCCGCTTGATGTTTTGTTTGGCATTTACATGATTCTCAAGCAATTAAGCGAAGGTAATCCACGTTTGGAGAATGAGTACAAGCGGGCGGTAAGTTGGGAAGGCAACACAAAAGCGCAAGAGTTGATGCAGAAAGTTTTTAGTGTTGTGGACGGTAACTGGCGAGGGCTTGGCACAATTTCCTCTTCAAAATACGTGCTTAACGCTGAACATGCTGTTTACGATGCACATCTAAAGCATGACGTGAAGGTTGAACATGGCGCGGACATACAACATGGATGCAAATGTCACTTAGTTATAATCGGCAAAATCAAGCCTACGCAATGTCCACTATTCTTAAAAGCTTGCACTCCACAAAAGCCAGTTGGCGCTTGCATGGTAAGCGTGGAAGGAACATGCAGAATATGGGCGAGAGAAGCGGCTGCTGAATCAGCGAGTTAGCATATTCTTGGTACGGGGTCTCCAACTGGTCTAGCAATTATTCTTTTTCCGCCGACGACTGTTTGCATGGCCACACCTTTGAAATCTGCGGTTGCCTCTCCAATAATTTCTGCTTCTTTTCCTTCTTTAGTCGTTTTTAAAAGTTCAAGAATTTCTTTAGCCTTTTCTTTTACCACGTCTATGATTATTTTTCCTTCATTTCCCACCTCAAATGGGTCTAATCCGAGCATTTCGCAAGCTGCTCGCACATCGGCTCTTATTGGAATTTTGTCTTCTTGAATTAGTATGCCAACGCGGGATTTTTCGCTGAACTCGTTTAATGCGTCGGCTAGCCCGCCTCTTGTTGGGTCTTTCATGGCTACTATGCCGCCGACATCGCTGAGCAAGCGTTGAATCAAGCGGTTTAAGGGTTTAACGTCAGACTTTATTTCGCTTCCGAAGCTTAGTCCTTCTTGCGCAGATAAAACAGCCAAACCATGGTCGCCGATTGTTCCAGACAATATTATTTTGTCTCCAGCTTTGAGGTTTGAGTCGAGAATCCATCGCGCTTCAAAATTGCTTCTAAATTGTTTAACAACTTTGAGGTTTTTTTCTAAGGCTTTGGTTCTTCTGCCGATTCCTGAAGTGTTTATTATGCAGCCACCTAGGCTTCCCTTTTCAACGACTTTGGTGTCACCAGTTACAATGTTTACGCCAGCTTCGTTACATGTTTCTCGCATACTTATTAGAATTCTCTCAAAATCAGTTATAGCTAAGCCCTCTTCCAAAACGAAACCACAGGTTAACGCGTAAGGTTCTGCGCCTAAAACCGCGATGTCGTTGACTGTGCCAGAAACCGCAAGTCGACCGATGTCTCCGCCTGGAAAGAATATTGGCTTGACAGCGTGGGAGTCGCTTTTCAAAACGATGTCACCTACAACCGCCGCGTCGTCCAAAGCTTCAAGCGGGACGTCAATGTTACTTGCACCGCCAAAATACTTCACAATATAGTTTTTGACTAGTTCATGCATGACTGTTCCGCCGGCACCATGCAACATGGTGATGTGTCCGTTTTTAGCCGTCAATTGCTTTTCACTCTCGCTTTAAACTATGAGTACTTTACAATACAAGTTGAACATAAACACATCGTAAATGCGCCTAAAATGTCACCATTCAATTTTTAAAGTGGGAAAAACTTTTCTAATAGACCATGCAACAAATAAAAGGATATCTTCTGATAGCTGCAGCGTCAATCATTTGGGGAACCATGGGAATTTTTGGAAAACTCGCCTTTGAGTATGGAATTAACCCCGTGACGTTAACTGCTTTGAGAATCATAATTTCCTCCTCAACAATGCTGTTTGCGCTAGTCTTGTTTAGTAGAAATCTTCTCAAAATCGAAAAGAAAGACCTTCCACAGCTAATAGTTTTTGGCGTATTGGCTGTCGCCCTTCAAAGAGTCGCCTATTTCTACACTGTTGATTTGACAACCGCGACTATAGCAGCAGTAATGTTTTACACGTATCCCGTTTTCGTCACAGTCTACGCATCAATCTTTCTCAAAGAAAAGATAACTTCCACAGTAATACTTGCGATAGTTTTGGCGTTCTCGGGCGTTGCGCTTGTTGTTAAAGCCTACGAAGCCGCATGGTTGAACACGAATTTTCTGGGCTTAAGCTTTGGCATAATTACCAGCTTATTATTTGCGCTATACTTTCTGATGGCTGAAAAATTCAGAAATCGCTACACCAACTGGACCTTGCTGCTATACGGCGACGGAATAGGCGCAATCGCTTTGCTCCCAACGCTTTTCTTTTCTTCCTCCCAAATCATTACTTATCCGCCGCAGCTTTGGACGTTAATACTTGTAATAGGACTTTTTCCCTCCCTCACCGCCTATCTTCTTTTTTCCTACGCTTTAAAATACGTCGAATCCTCCAAGGGAAGCATACTCTCCGTCATAGAGCCTCTTTCAGCAGCCGCCTTCTCAATGACAATCCTCGGAGAAAAATTTGAAATATGGCAAGCAGCAGGTGTGGCACTTGCGTTGATTGGGATACTCCTACTTTTCTACAGACCAAGCCACAGTGATTGACCAATCTAGTCTCTTCACCTGCAAGCACGCGAAAGAAACGTGTTTGAAGAAAAAGGCATGTTTTAGAAAGCGTAAGTTAGTCTAAAAATCGTTTACGTTAAAGGAAAACCATATAAATCGCCATGTAGCTGTTCAATTGCACAGTTGGAGAGAGTACAAATTGCCAAAATGGGGATACTCCATAACAGCAGAAGCATTAGACCCCGAAAAAACCGTTAAAGCAAGCGGGCGAGAAGTTAGAGTATCCCATAAATCAGCCCGCGAAGTCTGCAGAACAATCAAAGGAATGATGCTCACAAAAGCAAAACAATACCTCAAGGATGTCATAGCCAAAAAACAAGCAGTCCCCTTCAGAAGATTCAAGAAAAAAGCGGGTCACCGTCACGGACTAACAAAAGCCTACGCGGGCAAATACCCAGTAAAAACAGCAAAATACATGCTGAAAATACTTGAAGGCGCAGAGGCAAACGCTGAATACAAAGGTTTAGACACTGACAGACTACGCATAATCCATGCGTCTGCATTTCCAGGAATTAAAGTTAAGCGGTACATGCCACGCGCTTCTGGAAGAGCAACGCCAGACTTTGAAACTCTATGCCACATTGAAATAGCTTTAGAAGAGCAGCCAGAAACAGGAGTAGAAACGTAATATGGCAGTCGTTAAACATTTTGTAACAGAATCCATAAAGAAAACGGAAATCGACGAGTTTTTGCAAAAAAAACTTGAAAGAGCCGGATACGGCGGAGTAACAATCTCAAAAACCCCGCTTGGAACACACGTAGTAATTTATGTAATGCGTCCCGGGCTAGTCATAGGACGCGGCGGAGAAACAATAAGGGAACTTGCGGCAATTTTGGAAGAAAAATTCAAAATTTCGAACCCACAAATTTCTGTTTCTGAAATTGAAATTCCAGAATTAAACGCTTACGTTGTCGCCTCACGTGTGGCTTCAGCCCTACAAAGAGGAGTGCATTTCAGACGCGCCGGCTTCTGGGCTTTAAACCAAGTCATGGATGCCGGAGCCTTAGGCGCGGAAATAATCATAAGCGGAAAATTAAGAACTGAAAGAGCGAGATTTGAGAAATTCCGAATCGGATACTTGCCTAAGACTGGAGACGCCGCGCTAAAATATATGCGAAAAGCCGAGGTTCATGTTCAGCTGAAACCCGGCATATTTGGTGTAAGAGTAAGAATCATGCCACCCGACGCTAAGTTTCCAGACAAAATCCAAATAGCGGAGGAGGCCCCTCCACCAACTGAAGAAGAGATTCCAGAGGAGACTATGGAAGTTGCAGCTGAAGAAAAGCAACAAGAGCCATTAGAAGCTGCTGAGGAAGAAAACAAAGAAGAAGCAAGTGAAGAGAAGGAGGAAACAACGTAAAATGCCAATACTGCGGGTCAAAGAGATACGGGACATGTCCAGCGACCAAAGAATGGAAAAACTTGACGAGCTCAAAACAGAGCTCGTCCGACTAAAAACGATGGTTAAAGCAGGCGGCACAGTAGAAAACCCCGCAAGAATCCGAGAATTGCGCAGAACAATCGCCCGAATACTAACAATAGAAAACGAACAAAAACTCGGACTTAACAAAGAGAAGAAAGAGGAGAAAAAGAAGAAATGAAAGTGACGCCTGACATAATCCGCTGGGAGTTTATAGGAAACGAAGCCAAAGTTGCCAAAAGTATGCATCCTGGCTATTTGGGAATTTCTGGAAAAATAGTAGACGAAACACGCAACACCTTCACGATTTTACATAAAGGCGAAAAGAAAAAAGTCATTAAAAACATGGCGGTTTTCCACTTTAAATTTCCAGATGGCACAATCGTGGAGATTGACGGAAAGATTCTCGCCGGAAGACCTGAAGACCGCCTTAAACGGCATGTAAGGAGGCTGTGGTAATGTCGCTTGCCTTTAAAAAGCCTAAGAAGACATGCACGGATAGAAATTGTCCTTTTCATGGCGAACTCCCAGTTAGAGGTCGCGTGTTAGACGGTGTTGTCGTTAGCGCAAAAATGGATAAAACCGTCGTAGTTAAACGTGAATATCTCCATCTCATTCCCAAGTTTCTGAGATATGAACGAAGACATAGTCGCATTCCATCTCACGCTCCGCCATGCATTGATGTAAAAGAAGGTGACCGAGTAGTAATAGCTGAATGCCGCCCCATAAGCAAAACTGTCTCATTTGTTGTTGTTGAAAAAATGGAGGAGAAATAAAAATGGCGGCGAAAGCAAAGCAAAGAGCATTAATCGCTAAAGGAATGCTCGGGCACGGTCCAAAAATCTCACGGGGACTACAACCGCCTGCAATATTAAGATGTGCCGACAACAGTGGAGCCAGAGATCTGCGGCTAGTCCAGGTAATGGGTTATAAGGGACGGTTGCGGCGTTACCCGTCCGCAGCAGTTGGCGACAAAATAACAGTGTCTGTTAGACATGGAACGCCAGACATGAGAAAGAAAATCTTTCAAGCAGTCATTGTTAGACAAAGAAAGCCGTACAGAAGAGCTGACGGCATTTGGGTTCAATTCGAAGACAACGCGGCAGTAATAATAACACCCGACGGAGAAATGAAAGGCTCCGAAATTCGTGGTCCAGTGGCAAAAGAGGCGGCGGAAAGGTGGCCGAGGATAGCAAGCGCCGCCAGCATCATAGTGTAGGAGGAAGGATATGCAAGCAATGAAACCAGTAACAAAACCGACAAAACAAAGAAAAATGATGTATCAAGCTCCAGACCATGTACGCTACAAACTTCTCGCTGCGCCCTTATCGCCAGAATTACAAGCCTCACGTAGAGTGAAAACCCTGCCAGTTAGAAGTGGCGACACTGTCCGCATAGTGCGTGGAGACCACAAAGGTTTCGAAGGAAAAATAACCAGTGTAGACCGGAAAAAATATAGAATTTACGTTGAAGGCTTGACGAGAGAAAAAGTTGATGGAACCACAATCTTCGTTCCCATACATCCTTCCAAAGTCATGATTACAAACTTAAATCTTGATGATAAGTGGCGAAAGAAAATTTTGGAAAGAAAAAGAGGAATCCGCGAGAAAATTGAAGAAGTCGCAGAGAGGCCTCCCAAAGCGGTCAAAAAAGTAAAGGAAGAGGTCGTTGAAGAAAAACCGCCAGAAAAGAAGCCGAGAAAAAGAAAGAAAAAAGTAACAGAGAAACCAGAAGAGGAAAAAGCCGAAGAAAAAGCGGAAGAATCCAAGAAAAAGGAAAAGCCAAAAGTAAAGAAACCAAGAGCCAAACGCAAAGCAACAGAAAAAACGGAAGGAGGAAGATAACTTGGGAAGAAAAGGAGGTTCAACAGGGCTAAAACGCAAGCCAGCGCCAGGATTTTGGCCAATCCATAAAAAGGAAAAGGTGTGGGTTGTAAAGCCTTCGTCTGGACCGCATTCACTCGACAGATGTGTGCCTTTGGCTGTTATTCTCCGTGACATTCTGGGCTTCGCTGAGACTAGGAAAGAAGCCAAAACAATAGTTTCCCAGGGAAAAATGCTTGTAGATGGGAAAATTAGGCGAGAAGACGATTTTCCAGCAGGTTTGATGGATGTTATTTCTTTGCCGGACGCTGATAAACACTTTCGTGTTTTACCTTCTAGAAAAGGTTTGATTCTTCACTCAATCAGTAAAGATGAAGCAAGCTTCAAGCCATGCAGGATAGAAAACAAGACGATTGTTAAGAATGGACATGTGCAAATTAATCTTCATGATGGCTCAAATGTTCTTGTTAAGGTTGCTGACCCTAAAAACCCACAGGAAGATGTTTACGGAACCTTTGATACTCTAAAGATAGGTTTTCCAGAAAGACAGATTCTTGAGCATATAAAACTGAAAGAAAATGTTCTCGCCATGATAACCGGCGGAAAAAATGTTGGAAAATACGGTAAGATAGTTGAAATCGAAAAAGTGAAAGGTAAAAAACGTAAAAACGCTCTCGTAATAATCGAAGATGAGAAAGGCAATCGGTATCAGACAATTTTGGATTTCGTCTTTGCAATAGGCGATGCTCACCCGCTAATATCGTTACCGGAGGCAGTTTAAGATTGTCTGAAGATGAAATTCGCAAAGCATGGGATGAGCATCCTTCTCTTAAACCGAAAATAGAGAAAGTTGTCGTTAACATTGGTGTCGGAAAGTCTGGTGAGCCGCTGGAAAAAGCAACGAAGGTTCTTAAAGAATTAACAGGTCAGACTCCTTGTAAAAGAAAAGCCAAGAAAACTGTAAGGGACTTTGGCATTCGAAAAGGAGAACCCATAGCATGCATCGTGACCCTTAGAAAACAAAGAGCAATAGAATTTTTGAAGAAAGTTTTACCCGTAATCGACAACAAACTCTCCAAAGGATGCTTTGACCGGTATGGCAACTTTTCCTTCGGCATAAAAGAACACATCGAAATTCCAGGCGTAAAATACGACCCAGACATAGGTATATATGGCATGGACATTTGTGTTTCTCTCATTCGCCACGGGTATCGCGTCAAAAACCGACGCAGAGGAAAAGCGAAAATCGGCTTAAAACACATTTTAAAACCAGAAGAGGCCATGATGTTTGTTAAAGAAACTTTAGGAGTTGAAATCGTCTAGGTGAGGAAATTAGATGGGTAAGCAGAGACCAAAGAAAGAAAGAAAATATGGTAAAGGAGCAAGACCTTGCAGCAGATGCGGATCTTATGGACCGGTTATTCGACGTTACAATTTATATTTATGTCGGCATTGTTTTAGAGAAGTAGCCAAAAAACTTGGTTTCAAAAAATATGAGTGATGAGGAAAAATACGATGGATACAGTGGCAAACGGTTTGATAACAATCATAAACAATGAGATGCGCAACAAGCGCGAATGTGTAATTAGTCCAGCGTCTAAACTTCTGGGTCGAGTTTTGAGGATTATACAGTTAAATGGTTACATTGGAGAATTCGAATTTATAGACGACGGCCGCGCTGGAAAGTTCAAAGTTCAGCTTCTGGGAAGAATAAACAAGTGCGGCGCTATCAGACCACGTTTCTCTGTTAAAGTGGACGAATTTGAAGAATGGGAGAAAAAATTCCTTCCTTCCCGAGGAGTTGGCGTATTGATAGTGTCAACACCGAAAGGTGTTCTTTCTCATACAGAAGCAAAGGAAAAACGCATGGGAGGCAAACTAATAGCTTTCGTGTATTAGAAAGGTGTCTTTAAATGCGGATGGTAGAAGTCTCAAGAACTATTCAAATTCCGGATGATGTAGAGGTTATAGTGGAAGGTAGGAAAATCACGCTTAAGGGCGCAAAAGGAACATTAACTTGTGACTTTTCACATGCGCCAATATCGATTGAACTTGATGGCAAAACCATCCGCGTTTGGGCTAAATGGCCACGTAAAAAAGAAGCAGCCATGGTAGGCACCGTTTACTCACATATTCAAAACATGATAACAGGAGTTAGAAAAGGCTTCACATACAAACTCAAAATAGTTTTCTCGCACTTTCCAATATCAGTCAAGGTTCAAGGGAAAACCGTTCTGATCGAGAATTTCACTGGAGAACGAGGCTCGAGAAAAGTCAAAATCATTGGCGACGTTCAAGTTAAGGTTCAAAGCGAAGACATAATTGTTCAAGGCATAAACCTTGAAGACGTAAGCCAAACAGCAGCAAACATAGAACAAGCAACTAAGGTGAAAAGGAAAGACCCAAGGGTTTTCTTAGATGGCATATACGTGTATGAACGAAGCGAGGGAATGTAAAAATGGCGGCGACTGAAAAAACGTTGAAACTTAGAGAACGTATAAAGAAGAAGAAACCCGCCTTTGTGAGACAAGAAAGTTGGCGGTACATACGCTTAAAGGAAAACTGGCGCAAGCCAAAAGGCATTGATAACAAAATGCGGAAAAAAGTCAAAGGATGGCCAGCGACTGTGAGTGTTGGATATAGAGGACCAAAAGCTGCGCGGGGGCTTCATCCTTCTGGCTACAAGGAAGTCTTAGTTTACAATACCGCAGACCTTAAAGAAATCGACCCCAAAACTCAAGCCATTAGAATCGCACATACTGTGGGTAAAAGAAAACGCGCAAGGATTCTTGTGGAAGCAAGAAAGAAGAAGATAACAATTTTGAACCTTAAAGAAGCCAAAGAAGAAGTTAAAGAGGAAAAAGTGACAGAAGAAACGGAAGAAATGGAAAAAGAGGAGGCTCTTGAGGAAGAGAAAGAAGCTGAAGAAAAGGAAAAAGCTGAGAAGCCGAAACGCAAGCGAGAAAAAAAGCGTAAAAGCAAAAGGACGGTAGAAAAGCAATGAGCCTCAAAAGTCAACGACGTCTAGCTGCTCAAATACTGAAAATTGGACAAAATCGCGTCTGGATAGACCCAGAAAGGATAGATGATGTAGAAGCCGCAATAACACGCGAAGAAATTCGAAAATTAGTCCACGAAGGAGTTATCCAGCCTCTTCCTGAAAAAGGTGTAAGCCGCGCAAGAGCACGAATTCTACATGAAAAGAAAAAGAAAGGACGCCGCCGTGGACCAGGCAGCATGACAGGCTCGGCGCACGCCAAAATCTCTAGAAAAGAAGCTTGGATGAGTAAGATTAGGGCTTTGAGAAAAAGGCTCCGTGGATTGAAGGAGAAAAAGGTCATCACTGAGAATACCTATCGGAAACTCTACAAAATGGCAAGCAGTGGAAGATTTGAGTCGGTTGCTGATTTAGAACGCTATCTAAAAGCGCAGGAACTTTGGAGGAAACGTTAATGGCTAAAAACTCACGCTATTGCGTTCCATTTAGACGGAGAAGAGAAGGAAAAACAGAATACAAGACAAGAAAAGCTCTAATTCTCTCTGGAAAGCCTCGGCTGGTTGCTCGTGGCACTCTCAAAAACATGGTTGCACAAATAATCATAGCAAAGCCTAATGGTGACGAAGTTCTAGTTTCGGCCCACAGCAGAGAACTAACCAAAAATTACGGGTGGACAGCCCCTAGAGGAAACTTGCCCGCAGCTTATTTAACTGGGCTTCTTTGCGGACTGAGAGCCAAAGCACAAGGCATAGAAGAAACAATTTTAGACATAGGACTACACGCGCCTTCTAAAGGCGCAAGAATTTTCGCCGTTCTAAAAGGAGTTCTCGACGCTGGAATAACCATTCCACATGAGGAAGAAAAATTACCAGACGAAGAGAGAATAAAAGGTGCACACATTGCAGAATACGCAGAAACTTTAACATCAAACCCCGAAGTTTATCAAGCTAAATTCTCAAAGTATTTGGAACAGAAACTCTCACCCGAAAAACTCCCTGAACATTTTGCGAAAGTCAAAGCGGACATAATTGCCGCGTTTAAAAGTGGAGGTAAAAAGACTTGACACAAAGACAAAGAGAAAGGCAGTCGTCAGGGAATCTTGAGCAATGGGTTCCTAAAACTCGCCTTGGAAAAATGATTCAAGAAGGCAGAATAGCGTCTATCGAAGAAGTTTTTATGGGTGGCTTACAAATACGCGAGCCACAAATTGTTGACGCATTACTTCCAGACTTGCAAGAAGAAGTCATCAATATAAATCTCGTTCAAAAACAAACAGATGCAGGCGAAAAATCAAGGTTTAAAGCCATAGTTGCCGTCGGCAACCGAGACGGCTACATAGGTTTAGGCTCTGGAAAAGCAAGCCAAGTTCGAACTGCCATAGAAAAAGCCGCAGCTCAAGCTCGCTTAAATCTTGTTCCAGTTAGAAGAGGCTGTGGAAGTTGGGAATGTGGATGTGGAAAACCTCACTCAATACCTTTTCAGGTTAAAGGAAAAACTGGAGCAGTAACCATAGTTATTGTTCCCGGGCCTCGAGGATTAGGCCTAGTGGCAAGTGAGGTCGCGAAAATAGTTCTCAACCTCGCGGGAATAAAAGACTGTTGGACCAGAAGTTACGGTTCAACGAGAACTATTCCTTCTTTTGCTTATGCTGTTTTTGATGCATTGAAGAAAACCTACAGCCTAATAACTCCGATGGATTGGGTGAAATAGGTGACGGAAGAAAAGAAGGAACGAAAATGCCTTGTAGCTGTGAGAATTCGCGGCACAATTAGCGCCCAACGAGAAGTCAGGGAAACCTTACAAATGCTACACTTAACAAGAAACAATTACGCAGTGTTAATTGATGACCGTCCATCCTTTCTTGGAATGCTAACGACGGCACAAAACTTCATCACGTGGGGCGAAGCCTCAAAAGAAACTGTGAACATGCTAATAAAAGAAAAGGGAAAACTTCTAAGAAACAAAAAATTGACCGACGAATATGCACAAAAGACTGGTTACAAGTCTCTTGAAGAACTTGCAGAAGCAATATTCACCGGCCGCGTTGAATATTGGAAGCTGCCAAATATACAACCAGTATTTAAGCTGCACCCACCAACCAAGGGCTTCAAAGGAAAAATAAAAAGAAGCTATAGCTTAGGTGGCGAGCTAGGCTATCGTGGAGAAAAAATCAACGAACTGATAAAGAGAATGATATAAGCCTTTTGCGATACATTTTATAGATACTTTAGAGCTACTTTTGGGATGCGTTCCGTTGAGGAGAAAGTGAGATTGAGCGCAAAATGGCGAAGAAGTAAAAAACATTCAAAATGGCTGGATATTTTTAAAAGCACAGATGAAATTAGAAGCAAAAAACCCCGCCAACCATTCCAAATCAGAAATTTGAAGGTTAAAAAACAAGCCCATTTCTACAAGTTTAGAGTTCCAAAAATGCACATGGAAAGAACCTGGAGAGAACCCAAACCTCTAATCGACATTCTTGAAGAAAACGACGAAATAATCGTCGTCACCGAGTTCACGGGATTCAATAAAGAAAATTTGAAAATCCACGTGAAAAACCAAAAATTAACCTTATCCGCAGAAAGCCCAGAACGCAAATACTATAAAAGTTTAAATCTTCCTAAACGAGTGATTCCAGACAAAATATACACGAAATATAAGAACGGCGTGCTCGAAATACGACTAAAGAAAGACGCTGAAGAAAAAACAATAGACAAGCTGGCTGGTTAAGAAAATGCCGCATAAACTCAGAAAAATCAGGAAAAAACGCGGTTCCAGAACTCAAGGCTACGGCAGAGTAGGACAGCATAGAAAATCTGGATCTAAAGGCTACCGCAAGGCTGGGCGACACAAACATGGCTGGTCATATGTTATAAGATACGAACCAAAGTATTTCGAGAAAAAAGGATTCACTTCCCCCAAAAGTCTCAGACAAAAAGAAAATATAATAAACGTTGGAAAACTTGACGAAATAGCTGAAAAAATCTCAACAAGTAAGGAAAAAGACAAAATTTTAATAGATTTAGAAAAACTGGGCTACACTAAACTTCTCGGCACCGGCAAAGTCACAAAACCGCTAATCGTGAAAGTAGCATCTTATTCAAAATCTGCCGCAGAAAAAATAAAGGAAGCCGGCGGACAAATTCTAATAGAGGCTGAAGAGCCACAGGAGTAGTTGCTAGTACATGGCGGGCAGATTTCTAAATCTTTTCAAACCAATTGCAAGGGTTATTCCAGAAATTAAGGCTCCAGAACGAAGAGTTCGTTTTAACGAGAAACTCTTCTGGACAGCACTCGTTCTAATAGTCTACTTAGTAATGTCCGAAGTTCCATTGTACGGTATTCCTTCCGGGCAAGCACCTGAACTTGCAGCACTTCGAGTAATCTTTGCGTCTCACAGCGGCACCTTGATGGAGCTTGGCATAGGTCCCATAGTCACGGCGGGTCTGATATTGCAGCTTCTAGTGGGTTCTGCAATGATAGAATGCAACATGTCAAACCCCGAGGATAGAAGCTTATTCACCACAGCCAGCAAAGTATTTTCGATAGTTCTTACAGGCGTTCAAGCTTCTGCCTATATAATTGGTGGAATGTATGGTCATTTGGAAGGGCCCGTAGCTATAGTAGTTTTTCTGCAGCTTATAGCATCTGGACTAATTGTTCTGCTTTTGGATGAACTTGTCCAAAAAGGCTGGGGATTTGGCAGTGGAATAAGCCTTTTCATAATGGCGGGAGTGGCCCAAGTAATATTCTGGGATAGTTTTGCGCTAATTCCTTTAGATGAATTTGGCGCTCGCGGTTTCTTTGCAGCTTTAACACAAACTTTGGCAAGCGGAAAATCTATTGAAGGTCTCTTAATTAGAGGAGGAAACCCTTCCATAGTTGGGTTTATAGCTACAATTGCGGCTTTTCTAATCATAATTTACATGGAAGGTGTAAGAGTTGAGTTACCTTTATCTTACGCTGGCTACCGTGGCTTCCGCAGCCGATATCCAATAAAACTTCTCTACGTATCCAACCTTCCAGTAATCTTTGCCTCTGCCCTCTTCGCAAACATATACCTGTTTTCTCAAATCTTCTGGAGCATGTTTAATCCAAATAACACAAACCCGTGGCTTAACCTTCTTGGGATGTATAGGGTGGTAAATGATAGACCTCAACCAGCTGGCGGTCTTGTGTATTATGTGACTTCTCCTCGCAGTTTAGATCAAGTCATGGCAGATCCAATCAGAGCCTTAGCTTATCTTGGGATTCTTGTTGTTTTTTGTATTGTTTTCTCGCTCACATGGCTTGAAGTTGGTGGACTGGGTCCATCTACAGTGTCTAAACAGCTTGTTGACGCTGGCATGCAGATTCCTGGATATAGACGTTCAGGAAAGGCTGTAGAGTCTATTCTTAAACGTTATATTCCAACAGTCACGGTGCTTGGTGGAATAATTGTAGCATTGATTGCCGGTATTACAGACTTTTTTGGAGTTTTCGGCTCAGGAATGGGTATTCTACTTTCAGTTGGCATAATTTATCAATATTATGAGATATTAATGCAGGAAAGAGCTTCAGAAATGTATCCTGCCTTCAGAAGAATCTTCGGAGAATAGACTTGCTAGTGAAGCGGTTGCTCTAATGTTTCTTTAAGGTGCTTTGATAAAAATAGTTATTAATGAAGAAGATAAACAAAAAGGAGTGGAATGTGAAATTTAATGAACGCGGAGGGCGACGGATGAACTTCATTGAATGGTTGTTGATGCCAGAGGCGCCGGGAGCCACAATAATAATCATGTTTATTTGCGTAACCATTTCGCTTATCAACTCATCCATTAACCGCCTTCTCATAACCAAACTTGTTGGTTGGGAACAATATAGAGCAATGCAGAAGGAAATCGCTGAACACCGAGCCTTAAGCACACAAGCATTGCGCACGCAAGATAAGAAGTTGCTTGAAAAATTGAAAAAGAAAGAATCAGAAATTCTCAACATGCAGAAGAAAATGGCTAAACCACAGTTTGCTCTAATTGCGCTTTCTTTCTCTTATCTATTTATTTGGTGGTTTGTGCTGGGACCTGCATATGCTGGTAATGCCGTAGCAATTATCCCGGGTATTGGAAAGATAGACCTATTTTGGTGGTACTTTATCTGCTCCTTTGCTTTTGGAACTATTGCTTCTCGCGTTCTAGGTATTATGCCTATAGAATAGGAAATGAAGCGCCATGCCTCAGCCTCATTTGCGTACGAGAAGCAAAAAGCGGTTCAAAGTGGCATTACCTAGTGGCGAAAGTGGAATCCACTACAAAAAGGCAGTTCCCTCTGTAGCTTTATGCTCTTTATGTAGTCGACCTTTAGGTGGAATAACGCGTATGACAACTGTAAAAATAAGCAAGCTTAACCGAAGCAAAAGAAGAATCTGGCGGCTATACGGCGGACAGATATGCGCTAACTGTATAAGAAAGGCTATAAGACAAGCTGCAAGAACTGTTTAACAATAATTTTCGGAGAAAAACAATGACTGCAAATAAAAAAACAATGAAGAAAAGCGGGGAATCCATTGTTCTTTGTATTAGCGGAATGGCTGGAAGCGGAAAAAGCACATTAGCAAAACAACTTGCCGAAAAATATGGATTAAAATATTATTCCGGTGGAGATGCGTTAAAAATTCTTGCTGAAGAAGAAGGCTATCGAACGTTGAAACGTGGTTGGTGGGAAAGCAGAGAGGGACTGCGCTTTTTAGAGAGAAGAGAGAAGAATTCGAGGTTTGATAAGGCAGTTGATGAGAAACTTTTGGAACTAGCAAAACAAGGAAATGTAGTTTTGGATAGTTGGACGATGCCTTGGCTTGTTAAAAAAGGTTTTAAAATATGGTTGGAGGCTTCTCCTGAAAAGCGAGCGGAAAGAATAGCGAAAAGAGACCGGATAAATGTTAAAGAAGCCTTAAAGGCGTTGCGAATCAAAGAGAGAGGAACAAAGGCTATTTATAAAAAACTTTATGGCTTTAAACTCGGGGAAGATTTCAGTCCTTTTCATCTAATTCTGGATACTGAATATTTAGATGCGGATGAAGTGTTTGAAGTATTGTGTATGGTAATTGACAATCTCCGTCATTCTGAGAGTGGTCAAGATTTCTAATACCTAAATGTTCTTCTACGTAAAGGCAAAAGTTTTTTATCTAATTGTTTTTGGTTTGCGGTTTTTGCGCAAATTTTAAAAAGGCTCTAGAATTATCTTCTAGATTATTTTTCTATAATTAACTTTCAATTAGCCCGTGTAAAGGGAGTAAGGATGAACGAGGATAAATCGAGACTAAATCATGTAATTTTCGGGATTTTAGCAGGCGCGATAGTTTCTTGCTTGTTTTTCTTTTCTTCTTGCATCAACATTGAATCAGCTGTTACTCTGGCGATATTCAATTTCCTTTTTGTTTTCTTGATTTTTCCCTTCCCTGGAACATTAAAAAGAAAATTCTGTATCCTCGCAATCGGTAACGTTATTGGTTTTATTTGGAACTATACCTTCTTTTTATTCGTCGCAGTTTCCGCCATTTGTTTTGGAGAATTCCTTAACATTTTATACATCATTTTGAATCCTTTCTTGAACGCATTATGGATAGTTTCATTCTGGTCCATGAGTTTGACGTTCATAACTGCTCATACATAAGGGGTTTAATCTTTGATAATTGCAATGATAGAATCATTCTTCTTCCTCCTGGCTGCTGTTATGATAACTTACCTCATTCGACACTACATCTTTACCTTTGCAGTTCTCAAGAACGCTCAAAAACCTAAAAACTCCACTACCATAAGAAACATTACACATCAGCCTAGTGTGTCAATTCTAATTCCTGCACACAACGAAGAAAAAGTGATTGGAAGACTACTTCAAAGATTAACTGAACTAACTTATCCAAAAGATAAAATGCAAGTAATAGTTATCGATGACGCCTCAACAGACAAAACCGGAAGAATAGTCGAAGAATACTCAAAGACATATAGTTACATTGAAGTCGTACACCGAAACAAAGAAGAAGGAGGACGTGGGAAGGCTTCAGCCCTAAATGCAGGACTTGAACATGCAAAAAGCGAAATTATTCTCTGTTTCGACGCGGATTATTACCCACAAAGAGATATTATAGAAAAACTCGCAAGTGTGTTTTCTGACCCGAGTGTCGGAGCAGTGCAAGGCAGAGTCACAGTATTGAACGAGCCTCAAAATATAGTAACAAGACTTGTAGCTTTAGAAAGAATAGGCGGATACCGCATAGACCAACAAGCCCGCTACAGTCTTGAACTAATACCACAATTCGGCGGCACAGTGGGCGGTTTCCGGCGTAGTCTCTTAAAAAGTTTGGGCGGATGGGACGAATCCATCTTAGCTGAAGACACAGATTTGACTTTTCGTGCTTATCTTTCGGGTTACAAGGTTTGCTATGTGAATGATGCTGAATGCTATGAAGAAGCAGTTGAAAACTGGCGTGATTACTGGAAGCAGAGGTATAGATGGGCAAAAGGGCATATGCAGTGCTTCTTCAAGCATTGGTTTAGCGTGGTGAGAAGCAATAAACTAAGGGTTAGAGAGAAAATTGATGGTTTGCTTTTGCTAAACATTTATTTCATGCCAGTTTGGGTTTTGCTCTCGTGGGTCATAGGAATACCGCTTTTTCTCATTAAATATTCCCAAGGATTTGGCATGCAATGGACCCTTATGCCAATTGCACTTTACAGTTTTGTAGGAAATTTTGCGCCATTTTTTGAGGTAGGAGCCGGCGCATATTTGGACGGCAGAACCAGAGCTAACCGACTGATTCCGCTATTGATTTTCACCTTTCTGTATAGCATTCTCATATGCACGAAAGCTTTCATCGACTTGCTAATATCAAAAATCACCGGGAAAAACACTAATCACTGGGAACGAACAAACCACACTGGAAACGGAGATTGTTATCTCATAAAGTAATCAATCTCAAAGAAACTCACGAACAAGAACCTATAACGCTCACATTTTTCTCTTGATTCTGTTCCGCAACTCTTTTAAATTGAACGTATGTAACAACATCATCAGCATGGAAATTTTCAACATCGAGGATGACAGCATTAAAGAAAAACAAGTTTCTGAAGCGTTGGCGCTCTTATGGAAAGAATGTCTTTTAGAAGACATCGAAAAATCTTGCTAAAAGTGCTTATATCATACGGTTCAAGCAACGCTATCCGTAACTTTTGAAAAGATTTTAATATAAACTAAGACGATTATTTCAGAAGTAACAATGATTCTGACTCAGACTTCGACCACGCTTATCCTATTGTTTTCTGGAGTTATAACTTTCATAATCATCATGCTATTACCCGCGCTTTTTGAACTTAAAAAGCCAAAAGATGGAGGACCAAGAATAATAATGGACGATGTAATCATCGTGCAGTATCTACCGAAAAGGAAGATTCTTCCCTTACAAAGCATCGAAGAAGAAAAACTTGGGCTAGATCAAACAATTGTCAGGAAAATAACTGACATTATCGCTGTTCTGCCAAATTTAGAGGCGTAAAATTACTTTTCTTAAAGAAGCGGCCGGCATTTTTCCATTGTTCCTTAGCAACGTGAAGGTTACCCGAAACGCTTCCGTGGATAGAATAGAAAATATAGCACATATAGGTGCAGCTAGTACAGCTGCTGTATATTCTCCGTAGGCTCTCAAATTTTGGACTGGTCCATGCGTCGGGCAGGTCAAATATAGACGCTACTGGATTATGTAGATGACATCCTGCAACTCTGCCAAGATGATCTATCACAAAGAAGTTTTGCAGTGCACGGCACTTCCATGTCCTTTTCCCTGTCAAGTAAAGGTTCTTAATTGCTGCTAGCAGTTTGGATGTCATAAAAATCTTACTGTTCCTCTTCTTCAATGCTAAAAGCGAATCACAAAGCTCAACCATTGCTTTGTTATCGGTGATTGCGAATTCATCGTTTTTCTTGCCTATCTTAAAAATTTGGTCTGGGTAACTGGAGAAATCGTAGGAGTACAAGCAATACCAAACTGGAATGTTTCTGCTGAGAAAGTAATTTGTGAAGTCTAAAATTTCGTATAAGTTAAACTGTGAAATAGTTGGCGACACACTGACGGAGATTCCTTCCTCCTGAAGTTTTTCAACGGCCCTAACAGCATTTTTCCATGCGTTTTTTTCGCCTCTAACATAGTCATTTTTTTCTGGGTGAAGGCTGTCAATTGAGATTGCAACAAAGTCAGCATGGCGTAAGTCGTCAATTTTTTTGGCAGCCATACTTCCATTATCGTAAACTGTTGTGATAAAGAATTTGGAGGCGTATTCTATGATTTCGCCTATGTCTTCCCTTAAAAGTGGGTTTCCGCCAGATAACACGACTTCCATTACGCCAAGTTTGCGGAGAATATCTAATCCCCTTTTCACTTTTTCAGTTGACAGTTCTCTTACATCTTGTTCTTGCCAGACGTTACATCCCTTACAGTGGAAATTGCATTTCCGTGTGAGCATCCATTGAACGTGATATGGTCTGTTGGGAGTCAAAGAGCGAACTGCGATGCTTATTGCTTTTTCTAAGGACATGGCTCCCCACATTTGCACCTTTTTTTCTTCTTCTGTTCCATTGTAGATAATAAAAGGCAAATATAAACTGTTACGGCTGTGAAATTTTTACTTTACAATCAAAAAGGTTTTTATGAAAATCGGGAAAGGATATTTGTCGGGTTAAGATTAAGCAATACAGTGCAGATTTAGGATTGTGCGTTGATTGATGCAAACTAATACGCGCTTGACATGTAGAGAAAAATACTTTAGTTGCTCAACGTATTCAACTAAGCAACGGTTGATTAGGTTGCTTTTTGGAGCCGCTATGAATGAATAGGTATGAATCAGATAAAAAATAGGTGCAAAATGGATGGACACTGGGCATGTAGATGTCGTTGTTCTTACAAAAAATAGTGAGCAAGTTTTAGAGAAGTGTTTAAATTCGATTTTCAAAAATGTGCCAGTACATCACTTAATAGTCGTTGACGGATACTCCACTGATTCCACTTTAGAAATAGTCAAAAAGTTTCGTGAAAAGTATGGAAATGTTGTTCTGCTCAAGGATAATGGCACGCGCGGTAGTGCTAGGTTAAAGGGAATAAAAGAAGTTGATACAGAGTGGTTCATGTTTGTTGACAGTGATGTTATCTTGTGCAATGAATGGTATAATAAAGCGAAAACCTTTGTAAACGATGATGTGGGTGCAGTGTGGGGTATGGAAGTGTGGGATGGTATGCGAAATCCGGTTCTATTGAAACTTTTTCTGAAGATAACCCGAAAAATTTTTGAGATGAGAGGAGGAACACATGATTTATTCGTTCGTTATGATGCCATTAAGGACATAAACATTCCGAGGGATTTACATGTATTTGAGGACACGTTCATTAAAGAATGGATAGTTAAAAAGGGATACAAGCTTGCAGCAACTTATGACCCGTACTGTATACATTATCGACCTTCATTTGTTTGGACAATGAAAGGAAGCGTAGGCCTCATTATCGACGCAATACGGTATGGGCCCCTTCAGAAAATGCCAAAGCTTGTTCTCGCATATGGGTTCTATGCTGGCTATGTCATCTATCGGAGTCTCTCTCAAAAACTAAAATATTAATGGATGGAAAGGAGCAGGCTTAACTTTTGAAAATTTCGGTTGTTATCCGAACAAGAGACCAAGAAAAATGTTTTAACCGTTTACTTGAAAATCTGGCTCAGCAGACTGTCCAAGCATCCGAAATAATTGTTGTGGACAACTATTCTACGAATGAAAAGCTTCATTTCCTAGAAAGTAGTTTGGATAGGATAATCAAGAAATGTTTTGAGCATAGAAGGACCAAAATAAAGCTTGTTTCTCTTTCGGATTATGAATTTTCTCACGCATACTCCACCAATCTTGGGGTATATATAGCGGAAAACGAACTAGTTTGCATAACAAATGCTCATTCACTTCCGATATCGCTTAACTGGCTACAAAATGGAATTAAACACTTCCAAAATGACAAAGTTGCTGGTGTAAGTGGTTTTTTTATTCCACATCGACAAGAAACCGCTGGTGAAAAAATAAATGATTTATTGTATCGTTTTTCTCAGAAAATGGTTTTGCGTCAAGATTGGTGTTCCACCATAAACTGTATAATTAAGAGGTCTTTGTGGGAGGTATATCCCTTTGACGAGAACTTGCCTAAAATTATTCCCGAAACAAAAAGGTACGGGTTAGAAGATTATGATTGGAGCAAAGAAATGACTGCAAGAAGGTTCAAAATAATAGTAGACCCTGCGTTCAGCGTTTTCCATTCGCACGGCGAAACTCTCAAAGAAATTGAAAGAAACGTAAAGCGATATTTCGTTTATAGGCAAATTCAACAAAAAATTAATCTTTTTCAGAGACCTAGAGAATCTTTCAGCCGAGTTTTTCAGGCAAAAGCATCATTTAAAGAAATACTTGTTTAGTTATGTCTTTTCAAGTGCAAGCCATAAGTGGTCACATACTGGTCTGGCTAACTCTTCCTCGCTACCATCTTTGCGTTTGATGATTCGCTTTTCTGGAGTTAGCAACATTTCACCAATAATGTTTGCTTGTATTTCATTTTCCTTTAGCACCTTCACTATTTCTTCAGCCGATTTTTGCTTTGTCGCAATTAACATGCTTCCAGAGGCAATCAAATAAAGCGGGTTAATTTTAAAGAATTTGCATATTTCCAAAGTTTCTTTGCTTACGGGGATTTTTTCTTCGAAGATTTTGAAGCCTAGGTTTGAGGCGTCTGCTATTTCATGTATTCCTCCTGCTACGCCGCCTTCGGTTGGGTCGTGCATGGCGTTGACGCCGCCTGTTTTGTAGGCTGTTATGGCTTCTTTGACGACGCTTATTTGGTCAAAAAACTGTTTTGCTTTTTTCAATAGTGATGTGTTAATGGCTTTTTTTAATTGTTGCTCTTTGTCTGAAGCGAGTATGGCTGTGCCTTCGATTCCTGCAGTTTTGGTCAATATTAATTTGTCTCCGACTTTAGCGCCGCCAGCTGTTACATAGTTTCCTTTTTCTGTTACGCCCATTGCGCAACCAATAACTATCGGATTGGGCAGTCCAGGAGTTACTTCGCAATGTCCTCCAGCTATTGCCATTCCCAGCTTTTTTGCGGCTTTATCCATTTGGGCACATATGATTTCAACGGTTGCTTTGTCTGCTTTTTCCGGAAGCAGTATGCACGAGAAGAAGAACGCTGGTTCTACGCCGAATGTTGAGACGTCGTTTGCGTTGATGTTTACTGCAAGCCAGCCTATGCGTTCCAACGCTCCAGTGATAGGGTCCATTGAAACAATCAACGACTTATCACCAGCATCTATTACAGCGCCATCGATTCCAACGGAAGGACCCAAAACGACTTCTTTGCGTTTTACACCTAAATTTTTGAAAACCACTTCCCTCAAAACATCGATTGGAATTTTACCAAATGGCAATCCCATGTAAATCCTCTCTGAATATTACTGTGGTTTTAGCTTTTAAGCTGTGGAAGACGGCGCAAAACAATTTTTGCAACAGGTATTGCAACAATCAATCCAACAAGCATCTGCCCAATATTTACTGGAATTTCGGTTATGGCTACCACCTCTATTTTGAAAAGTGGGTAGATTAGGAACATTTGGTAGAGGAAATATCCTACAACCATTACGAAGCCGCCAGTGATTACGGAAAAAATTGTCCAGCCAAATTCTGGGTCGGTTAAAATGCCTAGGGCAGATATGGCTAAGGCTGTTATTATTCCGAGCGTTATCCATACTTCTGGAGGAACATAAAATGCGAATGTTCCCCAGCCTAGTGTGAGTTCTACTTCGCCGCTATAGCGGGTAGTGCCAACCCAACCGAGCAGGAAACCCGCAACTACACCTAAAGCTACGGTTAAAAACTTCCATTGAATCTTGGTGCAGAACTTCGGATTTTTGCTTTTTAGTGTTCCTACAACAGCGCCTTCACAAGCTTTGATAATTAGCGTGGCTGGCGCATAGTGTGGATAACCTAGAATTAGGTCAGCCAACATGGAGCCTACTCCGCCAGCGAAGGCTCCCACGAAAGGTCCGAAAAGAAGAGCGGAGAGAAAAACCATGGACTCGCCTATGTTGAAGAATCCTTCTGTTGCGGGTACATATATGGAAAAGAGTATTGTTACGACGCAAACAAGCGCTGTGAAGACTGCTGTGACTGCCAAACTACGTGTTGAAATCTTTTTATCTGTTAGCATCATTATTATCACATTTTAGTATAGTTATAACTATACTATATTAGCTTTTCGAGTCAAAGCAGAAGTTTCAGTTCATCTATTGCGTACAAAACTTTTTTGCCTCGTTGCGTTATTTTAAAAAACTTCTTTCTTTCTTTTTCGTAACCAACTATTAGTCCTTTTTCTGAAAGTTCGCTGAGGTGTTGATAGATTGCTGCTCTTGTCATCGTTTTACCCAGCATCTTCCATAAATCATAGCCGTATGTGTCTTTTTCATTGAGAGCCCGCAGTATTTTCTCCTTTGTGCTTAGTTCCAAACCGAGAACTGCTGTTTTTTGTTTTTTGGTTAATGCTTGGAGCACATCTGTGGCTTTAAGCCCACTTCCAGTAATTAAGCACACAGCACTGTCATTTTTGCCTATTTTTCCTTCTTCAACGAGTTTTTTCAATGCCGCGATTGTGGCAGAGCTTGCTGGTTCCGCAAAAATTCCTTCTAATTTGGCTATTTGAAGCTCTGCTGCAAAAATTTCTGCATCCGAAACAGTCAAGGCTAAACCATTCGATTCCCTTAAGGCTTTTATTGCTAATTCGCCTTGCAACGGTTCTGCCACCAAAATAGCTAGTGCACGAGTGGATGGATTTCGTGTTTTCTCGACTTTGGTAAGATGTTCTGTTAACACTTTGGTTATGGATGCGCAGCCTTCTGGTTGAACACCGACCATTTTTGGTAGTGATTTGGCTATGCCAAGCTGTTTGAGTTCTTTGAAGCCTTTCCAGAGCGAATAAATTGTTCCGCCACTTCCCATAGACACTATGAGCAAGTTTGGAACGCCGAACTGCTCGTATATTTCGTATGAAATTGTTTTTTGTGCTTCGACTGCAAGGGGATTTAACTCCGCAGTTGCTTGATACCAGCCGGTCTCTTTTGCTATGGCTTCAGCTTTGCGTATGGAATCATCAAGGATTTCGCCGAACTCTTCAATAACTGCATCATAAGCAAGCATTTGGGCTAGTTTTCCAACATCAACGAGTTTTGGCACTATCACGTGACATGTTAATCCTGCCTTTGCAGAGTAGGCAGCCATAGAGGCGCCCATGTTTCCGTTGGATGCGCAGATTAACGTGTTATGATGAAGGTCTATTGCGTTTGATGTGAGAAGAGCGGCTGCACGGTCTCTGTAAGAGTTCGTCGGGTTGCGGGTTTCATCTTTCAAATATAATTCTTTCAATCCTACGCTTTTGGCAAGCCTCTCTGCCTTATGCAGCGGTGTTCCGCCTTCACCGAGACTTAACACGTGTTTTACTGGTGGAAGCAGAGACCTGTATCTCCAAAAACACATTTGCCCAGAAAATTTTACCTTACTATTTCTAGATAAATCACTGTCGTATTCTACTGTTCCTCCACATTTGTTGCACTTGATTTTTAATGGGTAAAGTGGAAATTTTGAACCGCATTGGACGCATCGGAGGCTCATGATTTTGCTCCACTAAATCGGTGCCAATAGTTATTCTGGGCTGAATGCTTTTTAATGTTTACAATTCTCTTTTGTGAGGCTGTAGAATGGGAAAACCTAAATGTGAGTGTTATGTTGATAGATAGCAACTTGTGAGTTGACCAGCATGAGTGAAAGAAAAGTGAAAGAAGACCCGGTCAAGATGCATAAGGATGCGAACACGCTTTACGAGACTGGCAAATACAAGGAGGCTATGGAGCTTTTTCTGCGTACTGCTGAGCTGTATCATAAGGTGCAGAACTATTTCGATTCGACTTCGATGCTTTACAAGGCTGGCGAATGCGCTTACGCACTGAAGGATTACGAAGCTGCTGTGGAACATTTTCTGAAGTCCGCCGAGTTGTCTTTTCAAAAGGGATTTGACAGGTTCGGAGTTAGTGCGTTGGAGTATGCTCGAGACTGCTATACAGCGTTGAACAAGAAGGCAAAAGTCAAAGAAATGGAAAAGAAAATAAAAGAAGTTAAAGCGAAACTGGAAGCAGCATTCTAAAACATAACCATCCAACTATCAGCTTCTTTTTTCGCAAAGTATCTAAAACAATGTTTATCTCTTAAGTTAACAAATGAAGAATTAGACATGTTTTAAAGGTAAACATTATGCCTACATCCTTCAAAGCACTTGCCGAACTAAGCGAAAAACTAGAAGCCACAACCAAACGGCTCGCAATGGTAGACCTTGTTGCGGATTTTCTGAAGAATTTGGAGCCGCTGGAGGTTGAGCCCGCAATTTCTATGCTTTTGGGTAGGGCTTTTCCGAAATGGAGTCCTCGAACGCTCGAGGTTAGCTGGGCAACTTTGAGCGATATAATAAAGCGCATTACTGGCGTCGAATGGAACGTTTTCTCAGAAGCGTTCCGCAAGACTGGCGATGTAGGTTCAGCCACGAAAATTGTCTTTGAAGAGAGTAAGGTTAAGAGGCAAGCAACTCTTTTTGAAAGAACATTAACTGTCATGGAGATTAGGCGCAGTTTAGAATCCATTGCTGAAATTTCCGGGTATGGTTCAAGAGAGAAGAAGGAGCGTTTAATAGAGTCGTTGTTGAGTTTGGCTTCGCCTTTAGAAGCCAAATATTTGATTAGAATTTTCATAAGTGGAATGCGAACTGGCTTTTACGAAGGATTAATGGAGCAAGCAGTTTCAAAGGCTTTTCAAGTTCCGCTTGAGACCGTACAGAAAGCAAGTATGACCTTAGGCGACATTGGAGAAGTTGCTGCAGTAGCCAAGACTGAAGGTAAAGAAGGCTTAGCGAAAATCAACTTTAAAGTCTTCAGACCAGTAAGCCTCATGTTGGCTCAGATAGCGAATGGCATCGCTGAGGCTTTGAAGGAGCATGAAGGCAAAGCAGCCTTCGAGTATAAGTTGGATGGAGCCAGAGTTCAAATTCACAAGCTTGGCGTTGATGTAAGAATTTTCAGTCGCAGATTAACAGATGTGACCGAAAGCTTGCCGGAAATAGTTGAAATGACGAGAAAGAATGTTGGCGGGAAAGAGGCAATATTGGAGGGTGAAGTTATAGCTGTTGATGCTAATGGCAATCCTATTCCTTTTCAACATTTGATGCGGAGATTTAGAAGAGTTCACGCCATTGAGGATATGACTGAAAAGCTTCCGGTCAAACTTTACCTTTTTGACATTTTATATTTTAATGGAGAAGGCTTAATAACCCTTCCTTACTTGCGGCGAAGACAGATTTTAGCTGAAAATGCTGGTGAAATACCACTAACAAAACAGTTAATCACCGACAAAGCTGAAGAAGCTGAACGCTTTCTTAAAGAAGCAATAGACGCAGGACATGAAGGGTTGATGGCAAAGAAACTCGACAGTCCCTACACGCCTGGGATTCGTGGAAAACGGTGGTTGAAGATAAAGCCTGTTCTTGAGCCTTTAGATTTGGTTATTGTTGCGGCTGAGTATGGCTATGGTAGAAGACGTGAGTGGCTTTCGGATTATTATTTGGCGGCGCGGGATGCTGAGACTGGTGAGTTCTTGACTGTTGGTAAAACGTTTAAAGGTTTGACTGATGTGGAGTTTGCCGAAATGACTGGGCGGCTTAAGGAGTTAGCTGTGAAGAAAGAGCATGGACGAGTGGTTGTTGTTCCAAAGATAGTTGTTGAAGTAACGTATAATGAGATTCAGAAGAGTCCAAAGTATGAGTGTGGTATGGCTTTGCGTTTTGCGCGGATAAACCGTATAAGATATGATAAGGCTCCAGAAGAAGCGGACACCATACAGAAAGTTAGAGAGATTTATGAGAGGCAGTTTTTGAAAAAAGGCAGATATAAGTCTGAATGACGCAATAATAAGCGAGGCGAGGAAAAACAGATGCCCAAGGTTCAAAAGATACCAAAGTTTGACGAGTTCTACAGCCGCCAAATAATATTGAAAGAATTTGGCAAAAAAGGGCAAAAGGCACTTGCGCAGTCAAAGGTTGCAGTTGTCGGGCTTGGCGGTTTAGGCACTGCTTCATCGCTTTATTTAGCTCTCGCTGGCATTGGGCATTTGCGTTTAATCGACCAAGACACTGTGGAATTACATAATCTGCACAGACAAGTCTTGTATAGTGTTGATGATTTGAGTTATCCTAAGGTTGAGGTTTCGGCTAAGAGATTGAAGAAGATTAATCCACTGGTGAATGTGGAGGCGGTTCCTGAAAACTTGAATGCAAGCAATGTTGAAAGGCTTCTTTCTGACATGGATTGTGTTGTTGACGGCTTGGACAACATGCGAACGCGTTATCTTGTTAATCGTGCATGTGCAAAGTTTAAGATTCCTTATGTTTTTGGAGCCGCGATTGGAGTTGAGGGGAACCTTTCGGTTTTTGCTCCGCCTGAAACGCCGTGTTTAGAGTGTGTTTTTCCAAATGTCAGCGATGAAGATTTGTTGACGTGTGACGTACGTGGTGTGCTCGGCGCAACGCCCGGAATCATTGGGACAATGCAAGCGATGGAAACCATAAAAGTTTTGGCTGGAATGGGTTCTCCTTTGAAGGGCAAGTTTATGATTTGCGACTTTAACGACATGTACTTTACGACGATTGACATTTTTAAAAGAGACGGCTGCCCTGCATGTCAAGGTGCCATTGCTTCGGAAATTAAGGAAAAGCTTGTTTGGCTGTGTGGGCGGGAAACGGTTAACGTGAATCCAGAAAAGCCGTTAAAACTAAACCTTAACGAAGTCTATGAAACAGTTAAGCGCCGTTTCCGGGTTCGGATAAAATCTCATTTTGCAATTATTTTTGATTATAAAAATTTTGAAATCAGCCTTTTCAACGGTGGACGCATGCTAATAAAGAATGTTAAAGACGAGAAATCCGCTTTGGAAGTCTATAAAGAAGTCAATAAGAAACTTGGGTTAGGCTAAACAAACATTTATAGGCGTTAATTCAGAGTTTTATGATGCCGGGGTGGCCGAACGGTTCAGGCGGCGGCCTGCAGAGCCGCTATATGTGGGTTCAACTCCCACCCCCGGCTTTTTGGCGCCACCCGCGGTTTGTGGAAGGTGTTTTCTTCTGAGGCTGATGAACTTGCGGCTTGTCACTTTCTTTTTCTGAAGAGCTTGAGGCCTTCTATCTCTGTCACGTATTCAAAGCCTGATTCTATGAGTTTGGTTGCCTCTTCGACTGTTTTGGCCGCTTTGCAGGCGTATTCGTCGTCCTTAAAGTCTATTAGCTGCGTGTAGATCAACGTGTTTTTTATGTTTCTATGACCCAACGTTTTCATAACGTGAAGTATGTCCCTCGTCTTGGCGTATTCCATTGTTGCTTTCCAGTGACGGAAGGTGTGAAAGGTTATTTGCAGAAGCCTTGGGTTCCCAAGCTTCTTTGCTATCAGCTTGCGTGATCTCTGGAAGGATCTTGCAAAACCTCGAAGGGGATATCCGCCGAAAACGTAAACTGAGGTTTTGGGCAGAGCCGATAACATGTCAAGAAGCTTTTGCGAAATCCTAAGGATTCTCGGATCACTTCCTTTTTCAGCAGTTATCCTCATGGCTCTACTTTCGCAGTCAACATCTGTCCATTTAAGTTTCCAAACCTCCCCAGCCCTCGCGCCTGTCTCTTTGAGTGTTTGAAGGAAAACAGACATTTTCTTTCCGCAGCCGGCTATGAGTTGGTCTATTTCGGTTTCTGTGGGTATGAAGGGCAGTTTCCTAATTCTCCTGTATTTTGGCGGGTCCCATTTTGCGCCCGTCATCAATAGAAAACTGCTGTACGCTTCTACTGCTAGTTCTTTTCTGCCTTCGCTCCATTTTTCCTGTTTGGCTATTACCTCCTTAACTGACTCCGGATCGTATAGGTTGGCTCCAAGCTTTATCAAACGTTTTAGAAGTTTTGACCTTCCCTCTATTGTAGACTCTGCAAATCCTTGCTTCAACAGCCAAAAACCGTACTCAACGATTTTTCCTCTAACTTCAGCGTCGCTGAGCTTCTCTGTGGCCCCCGCAGCCCGCTTATGGGTTCGGGTTTTGCTTTCGGCCAAGTTTTTCGCCTCGCCCTCCGAGGCGCACACTCGGCAATTCCTATTATAGTCTGATAAGGCATATAAGCTTTTTCCTGCATTAGTCTTTAAGGGCTGCTTATGAGAAGCTATATCTTCACTTCCCTTGAAAGGGAGAGGATTCGCGGGTTCCTTGAAGGAAAGACCCCGGCTAATGACGCCATTATCGCTAAGGTCAGGTTTAGAGTTAGGGCTTTCAAGAACTTGGCTGGAGACGTTGACCTTTACCTTAGGCTTAGAGAAGCGATATCCACAGTCTCTGCATAGGTAGCGTTGCACTGGAGTGCCTTCACTACTACGAGTATATCTCAGTCCATCTTTCCACAAGCGTTGCGAAGTGCATTCTGGGCATGATGGCGAAGGCTGTATGGGGGGCTGGTGCGGGCCGCTTTGCTGCGGACTTCCCGTTGCTTTTTGAACCCGCTTTTCCGAGTGTGCGCCCTTTGGCGTTTGTGGAAGCAGCCTCTCCCCCGCCCTCCATTGTTTAGCCTGCTATTCACGCCTTTTACGCCCAACTGTGCTTCCGTTCTTGAAAACCCAGTAGAACCAGCCCTCGCGCGTGAGCCTTCCGTTATGGGCAACTAAGTCCTTAAGCATCGTCTTAAACTCAGGATTGTTGAAGTCCTCGCTACGCTCGAACTCTCCCCTGGAGCCTTGAGTCCTCTGCCACTTTATTCTGTCAGGATTCCACAACAGGCTTTGATGCTTCCTCCCAGAAACGCCAACAAGCTTCGCCATCTGCTGTTTTAGGCTGGCAACTGCAGCCTCTAAGCCGTCCAAGAAATCGCAGAAGTCTTTAAGGAAAACTTCAAAGTCTTCAGCCTTCATCTAAGCCCAACTCCACACAGTTTTGCCGTCTCTGTCATGCCAGAAAAGCTCGTTTCCAGCTAGGCTTTGAAACAGGCTGTCAGCTTCCTCTCGCGACAACCCCATCTCAACCATGCGCCTCTTCCATTCTTCCTCAGTTAGGCCGTTACACTCAGCCCTCAGCTTGGCTAAGACATTGCCCAAAATCGGTTTGCGATTACAGAAATTACTCAACTTACCGATTTTAGGGGTCACACCCCCCTCTGGACCTATGGAAACTTCAGCCCCAACCCCCCTCTGACCCTTAAAATCGGTAATCTGAGTAATTTCTGTAATCGGTGCGGTTTCGGAGAACCATCGCCTAAAGAAGCGCACGCCTTTAGCTGTGAAGTGGTAGCCATCCCTATCGCTTTTCAGAAGTCCTAACCCTTTGAGAAGCCTTGCTTTAACGGAGACAGTTTGAGGTTCAATGTTTGCGTAGGCTGCTATCTCATCACGTTGTCCCTTCTCGTTTTTAGCTAAGTATTCAACGAACTTGAAAATGTAAGCCTCTTCCTTTCCGCCGCCGTGCTCTTTTATGTCGGCTGCAATTTCAGATTCAATCTGAGCTTTTGAGGCGTTGTATTCCTCTTCACTTAGTAGGTGTTGACTACGCCACCATTCCACATACTTGTCAAGTTCAATATCTTTGGCGCAGAAATCTAACCATTCATACGCCAAGCGGACATGGCGGTCTGTGGGGTCTTGAGCGCCTTCCAACAACGCAAACGAGTAAGCGAGAAGGGCGAGTTTATAGGGGTTCGCTCTGAGCAGCAGTGGAATATCCTCGCATCCATAGGTTTCCTCAAGTTTTCTGCCATACTCCATGATTGTGGGCCAGAGCCGGTCTGGAACCGTGAAGGTGTTCTCGTGGCTAAGATTCCACCTGAGCATGGTTTTCGCCGCTTCTAAAAGTTCAGAATCTCCAGGTTGGGGCTTCACAATTTCTTGACTGTATCTTTCCTCAGTTGAAACTCCATATGTAAACAGTGCAAAGGCGAACCTGGCTATGAGTTTAGGATCATACGTTTTGAGGGCGGTGCACTTGTACAGTGTTTCGTCAAAGGGCCGAGATGGGTTGCTCAGCAGCTTAAGGCGGCATCGAGCCCAAAGCTCAGCGCTGCGTATGGCTGTGATTGTGACAACTCCATCGCGTCTCGACTCAATCTGGCTGTCTAAGGCGTGGGGTGGCATGTTGTCGATGACAAGCCAGCTCAGGTCCATGCTTGGCAAAAGGCCCTTACGAACAATCCAGCCCATACCCTCAGTTTTCTCGGCGCCAGCCGTTAAGCCCGCTGGCGTCTTCCTCCCAGTGTCATATTTCCCCGACTCCAACAAGTCTATGAACATTCGCACGCGTAGGCTTTTGGCAGCCGTTGTGGGTCCAAGCTCACATGTTGTGGCGCCTAATTGAGCTGGGCCTTCAGGGGTTTTAACCCAAACTGGACTGCCTACTGTGATAATGTCTGAAGCGAAGCCCTTCACTATCTCGCTGCCTTTAAGGTTGCTTTTTCGCTGTAGAGCCTCAGCCACCTTCCACAGAACGCTGGCGTGTAAGCCCTCGT